>Ga0210406_10000001_pt1 | contig 685471 bp, 598 predicted proteins | sample IncBWC30MmetaG_FD_155454 | JGI IMG/M metagenome (GOLD analysis project Ga0210406, IMG submission 155454) | Forest soil microbial communities from Barre Woods Harvard Forest LTER site, Petersham, Massachusetts, United States - Inc-BW-C-30-M | ecosystem: Environmental > Terrestrial > Soil >... | reverse complement strand
GCCGGATCACGCAAGCCACATCGGGACTTCTTTCATTTCGCTCTCCGGAAGTGCGGTTTGTCTGAAAGTGAGGTTCTCTTCGTCGGCAACCAGCTCAACACTGACGTGTGCGGCGGCGTCAGCTGCGGGATTCGGACAGTCTGGATCTCAGGAGAAGCTCATCGCAGTCCGGATGACATTGGTGCAGATGTGAAGCCGGATTTTGTGATCAAGTCTATGTTGGAATTACCTGACCTTATGCGTCATCTTTCTCAGTTGACGTAACATCGCCTTTGCACTCATTGACAATTCTGAGCGTAAACGTCTGCTAACGACACTTACAGAATTTCGGGCTGATTGGTATGAGGGAGTGTGGTACGTTTTTTTGTGGGAAGACCTCTGTGAGAACGTCCCTCGTACTGCATTCGACGCTCGCTCCAAACGCGGTCGCTGATGCCTTGCGCCGCTCGATTGACGAGGAGCAGAGAGCGCTCTTCTCACTAACGGGATATCGCGGTTCATCTCCAGTACTGGGCGTAGTAACGGACAATACGTTCCGCTTGCGGAGGAGAAGATACTGGCGCAACGACTTTGCTCCATGCTTCTATGGCCAGTTCCGTTCGGAATCGGGGGGCAGCCGGATAGAGGCACATTTCGATCTGTCGCCTTTGACGAGGAACTTCATGCGTCTTTGGCTGGGTGGGGTAACAATCTTGGGCGGACCGCTCTTCGTCCTGTGCCTCATTGACCTGACCACAGGCAGTCACTACACATCTGGCGACACTAGAGTTGGCCTCATTGTTTTTCCGGCTTTGATTCTCTGGGGATTTGTACTTCCAAAAATCGGGCGATTGTTTGGATCGGGAGACGAACAGGTGCTATCGGAGTTTGTCCAACAAACACTGGCGGCACGAATCGAAGAACCCACCATACGACAGCAAGGCAATAGTGCAACCCTGCCTTATTGAACCTCATCGTGTCGGACACTGTTGCAAAATCGCCATTACACAATCAACCCGCGCGGTCAAAACGCGTAAATGCCTGTTATCGCCAGTTATCGCTTTGACGGGATGCAATCGCGGGTCTCATCTGCCTGCGCCAAAGCGTGAAATGAGTGGTGCCGAATATGAAGTGCTTACTGCATGGATCAATTCCAGGATCGTTGCCAAGGATCGGCTTGGCAACACGCTTGAATCTTCTTTGTGGCAGGCATACGGTGAAAGACAGCGGAGGTGACCCATGGCATATGTCATTGCCGAACCCTGCATCGGGACAAAGGACACCGCCTGCGTCGATGCCTGCCCTGTGGATTGCATACACCCCAAGAAGAACACGAGCTATGACGATGGCCGGACAACATTCGACGACGTTCCCCAGCTCTACATTGATCCCGTGGAATGCATCGATTGCGGCGCCTGCGTTCCCGTCTGCCCCGTCTCGGCGATTTTTGCACTGGATGACCTGCCCGAGAAGTGGAAGCAGTATACGGAACTAAACGAAAGCTATGTGAAAGCCGGCAAATTCACGCCCGAAGAGTACGCCAAGCACCAAGTCAAATAGTCCTGACCGCGGCTCACCCTCGAATCGCTTCCGGCTGGGTGCCACAGCAATCTTCTTGAGAAGCCCCGATCCGTGTCACTGGAAGTATTGTTCGGCTACTCGGAAGCAAGCATCCAGTGCAGTCTCCTGTGACGATTTGGATCTTCGTTCATGACAGTCCAGATTTTGGACTCAGAAGACCTGCACTCAGAAAAACAGCAAGCAGAGGATTTCTAAGCGCGGGAAAATTTTGGATGCGAAACCGAGTGACTCCAATTTTGCATTCTGCAGGGACTCCAACCCTCAACTTGGCCTCGGGGGACGTCGACCGGCGCCGCCCGGGGGAGTACGGCGCGGAGGGTGCTGGCGGAATCAGCAAGGTGAGGACATGAATAAATCGAACTGGTTTAACATCGCGGACGAGGGCGGATCTGTGACATTCGTTGTGACCTAACCTGATGATCCATGCCCATGTGGGTCAGAGCAGCTCGATGTCATCCGGTGTAGCAGCAATAGTGGGACAGCCCGACTTCATCGCAAGGCTGCCCCATCTCAATGCTCCTTGATGCGTTTCAGTACAATCCCGTTCTAGGAAATGGCATGGAAGAGGTCGTCGGTTCGATCCCGACCAGGTCCACCAATCCTCTCCGAAGTGCCTCCAACCTTCCCACGAGAATTAGGAGAGGGTAACGGCTTCTTCACCGAGCTGTTGATTTACCAATCTTCCAACCAAGGCCTTCAGACGCTCGCCGGTCTTTTCCAACACGAAGTCATTTTGCATATCTGACCAGTCAAGTTTGAAGCTGGTGGAGAGAGCAGAGATCCAGATCTGGCGAACCGGAGTGTTTGGAGTAATGACGAACTTCGCCGGTGGTTCCTCGAAGACAACGTTCAGCACGCCATTCTGTTCTTCGACCTCAATCGCGGCATCATCTTCGGCAGCAATCAGGCGCTTCTTCAAGTCTTCCACAGCCACATCTGCTTTGCGGCGAAAATCGAGCTCGTCGAGCATGAAAACATTATAGGTCGTGGATGGCTGTTTGACGGTTGAGCAGGGCGTCGCAAGAACAAAACGCCTTTCGCTCTTCTTATCCGCCTGCGCGCTGTGCGCCGTCACTCTTGGCGCCGCAGTTCGCGATTCCGCGCTCGATGGCCGTTCCCTCTTCGTAGTCGTTCCAGGTGACGATCATAAGGAAGGGCAGTGGACGATCGGCAGGGAAGTAGCGCCGGTGAAGATTCAGTGAGTCCTCGAGGGTTTTTCCACAACGCGCGTCCATTTTGCGACCCTGCCCCCACTCCGCTTTGGAATCATCAAAGCCGGGCCATGCTGCACCTATGGCAATCTTGCCGCTTTGCTTCGACATTCTGCTGTAGAAGTTCTCGAGATAGCTGCGGCCCCAGTTGCTGCCATCCTTGACCCAGCCCTTCTTGCCGGGTGAAACCCACGCATAGTAACCATCGAAGGCTCCCCAGTCTTTTGCATCCTCATCTTCATAGATCAGGATCGGTGGGTGTTCCCATCCACTCACGGCCTGCTTTACGCGCTTCCAGTCTGTATCTCCCGATTTAGGAAATATGAAGATCATCGGGCGCCCGTCGTAGGTGAGATATGCATTAGGCACGGAAGCTTTTGGCCCGATGTAATGCTCGTATGCGTACTGCAGATCGGAGATAGCCTGCTCCGTAGCACGATGGGGATCGTCAACGCTTTCGTCGTACATGATCGCTGTCTTGAAGTCGTGTTCAGACGAAACTCGCTGCAGCGCCGCGTAGCTGCGGTCTTCAAAGTCGTGCGACGGTCCATACCAGTTCACAATGAATGCCCGAATGTTGAGGTTCTTCGCATGCTCCACTTGCTGAGCAAGGACGCTCGCGTCCTGGGAGTTGTAACCGACGTCGATATGCCCGGAGCGTCCAAACCAGGGTTGATAGGCAGCAATAATCTGAGGACTGCCCTCAGGCGCGGGAATTTCGGTACGCAGCGTATGAGCAATATCGGTATGTTTCGACCCGGCGCAGCCAGCGAGGCCGAGGACAACTACCGCGCAAATGAATAGACAAAACCGCTGAAGAGCTCCAAAAGAAGCTTGCATATTAAGAAGACACGGATTTCCCAATCGAAAATTGAGCAAAGGCTCAAATGATTGGATGAAATTTCAGCAGTTCACGTTGGATTAGCTCCTAAGTTGCTGAGCTTCTAGCTTCTAAGCTTCTGAGCGATAACCGGCACGAATGCGATCCTGAGCGAGGACAGGAAAAAGTCTTGCGCAAAGCAGAAAGAGGCGCAGCATGCTGCGCCTCTGGGCTTAGAAGCTGAGGAGCTTAGCCGCTCAGGAGCTGCTCCTCAAAACGGAATATCTTCGTCTTGAATCTGGGTGGCGTGTGCGGGCTCCTCGTTATGCCCATGGCTCTGGTCGAGGTTGCCAGTACCTGCTGAGGCACTACGCGAGTATCCGCGCGATCCGCCTTCAGAGTCGGCTTCGCTGCGTCCACTGAGTAGAACAAGGTCGTTCGCAATGATTTCAGTCTTGTACTTCTTTTGGCCGGTTTCTTTGTCGTCCCACGAACTGGTTTGAAGACGGCCTTCGATGTAGACCTTCGAGCCCTTCTTCACATACTCGCCTACGATCTCGGCGAGCCTTTGCCAGGCAACGACGTTGTGCCACTCGGTACGATCCTGCCATTGCCCGCTCTTGTCTTTGTATCCCTCGTTAGTAGCAAGTGAGAATTTGGCGACAGGGGTGCCGGTTGAGGTGTACTTGACTTCGGGATCCTTGCCGAGGTTTCCGACGAGGATAACTTTGTTGACGCTCTTGGCCATGGCTGCTGCTCCGGAAGGAAGTGCGCTCAATATAACAAACGCGCGGCAAATTCACCATCGCTCAAACCGTTTTTCACCACGGAGCACGGAGAACTCTCCTCCGGGCTCCGTGGTGAAGGCTGTCTCTCGTGGACCGAGGTTAGTTCGTCGCCGCCACTCTCATATTGTCCACATACACGTGGTACGGAGTGCTATTGGAGTTCAGGTCCACTTGGAATCCCGCAGTGAATTCTAGGCGGGTACCCGTAGCCGTCGCCTGATGCGAAATGTTTGCGCCCATGGTCTTGCCGTCGACGGTTAGCGAGTCATGAATGGCCTGCGTGCCGGCTGCGTGGAAAACTGCGGAGATGTGATGCCATGTATTCGGAGCGAAACGCTGAAGCGGAATGCCGGTACCCTCCCACTCCTTGGTCGTGAAGTTGAACACGCGCCAGGTATTGCTGGCGTAATCGGCTTGCCAGGCAAAGTTGTAAGTGTTGCCATTCGTGGTTTGCTGGCACTCGAACTCGATCGCTTGTGGGGCATTGGCATATTGCCCCGGCACGAACAGATCCAAATCGTAGCGAAGATATGTAACCGGATTCTGAATCGTTGGCTGCTCGATGAAGTAGTAGCCGCCCGTATATGCAGGGCCACCGTTTACATAGAAGTCGGCCGCTGATCCACTGAGACTAGGACTAGAGACTCCCTGAGCCATGTGATAGTCAGGTCCCTGTCCAACGCCCCCAACGTTGCCGCAACCACCGCAGGTTTGCCATCCGGGCTGACTCTGCAGGCTAGCGTAAACGATCGAGCCTGCGGGATCAGTGCTGGCCACCGGCGCACCAGGAGCTGCAGGAGCCGACGTGGACGTCGGACTTGATGGACTACCGCTTGAAGCCGAAGACGAGCTGCCTGCGTTGGAGCCGGAATTCGAATTGTTGACGCTGCTAACCGCACTGCCGGCTGAAAACGGCTTTGCCGATCCAGAACCACATCCCACAATTGAGGCGACCGCGATTGCGGCCGCGCTGAATTTGATCAAAACCTTAGAAGAAAATTGCACCTGAACTCCTGCCAGTTCGAGAACGCAACTGACTGAAGTCGAAGGTAGTTTTCGATCTACTCTGGCTATATCGGCGGAGGGCCGTAAGGAAATGCGGAAAGACTCTTAGGCGCGTCTAGGTGACTCTTCTAGCCCAAAAGAATCAGAGGCAGCGGAGGATTGCTGTCAAACGAACAACTTGTAGAGCATCAGGTAAACAATGACGCCGGTAATGGAGACATACATCCAGATCGGGTAGGTCCAGCGCGCCAGTCGGCGATGGCGGTCGAACTTGTTCGTAAGCGCCAGTGTGAGCGTAATCAGAATCATTGGAACAACGACTGCCGCGAGCACGGTATGGGAAATCAGGATCGAAAAATAGAGAGGACGTACCCATCCTTTTCCTTGGAAGTGCACCGATCCCACGTGAAAGTGATAGTAGAGATAGCAGGCCAGAAAAGCTGACGAAACGATAAATGCAGCGATCATCACCACGCGATGCCTGGCCACTGCGCCGCGCTTGATGAACCTGTGCCCGATGGCCAGCAAGACGGCGGTCGTGCCATTGAGCGTGGCATCAAGTGGCGGGAATATGCTGTAGTCGATCTGCAATTGGGATTCAGGCGACAGGTTGGGTTGTTCTTCGGTTCACCATCAGGAACGCTACGGAAAAAATCACCGCAGTGAACGCGATCAGGATCATTAGCGAAGTCGGGAGCGAGAACTGATTCATCGATGCGGTTGAGGGGAAGAGCGCAGTCCGCAACACGTCAAGTCCATACGTAAGTGGATTCAACCGCATCACCCATTGAATCCATCCTGAAGCGTTATTCACCGCGAAGAGTGCGCCCGACAACAGCCACAGAGGAATCAGAAACAGATTCACAATCGCGTGAAAAGCCTGCGCCGATTCCATTCGCCAGGCCAGCGTGAATCCCAGTGCGGTAAGCGCGAACGCCATCAGGAACACTGAGAGAACAATCAGCAAGAGGCCGGAGACATTGAAGTGTGCACCAACCGCTGGCGCGAAAACCAGAAATAGCGAGCCCTGAACACCCGCCAGCGTGGTGCCTCCGAGAACCTTTCCCAGAACGATGACCGAGCGGCTTACCGGAGCCACAAGCACAGAAGAAAGAAAGCCTCGATCGCGGTCTTCAATCACCGACATCATGGTGAAGATTGAAGTAAATAGCACGATCATCAGCAGGGCGCCAGGAAAGAAATACTGCAGATAATGCTGGTCGCCAGCGCCGGAGCGATAGGAATTCCCAAAACCGGATCCTATTACCAACCAGAAGACCAGGGGAGACAGAATTACGCCGATCACGCGGCTCTTTTGGCGATAGAAGCGCACGATTTCGCGTCGCCAGAGAGAGACGATAGGCAGCAGAGCACTCGATGGTTCGCCCGCTGTGAGATCGGGAAATGTTGTTCCCATGTGTGACATCGCAGTCATCTTAATTGTCACCCGTCCGCTACTACGGACGGTTCTGCTCCTGTGTCCAGAAGCGGTGTCCGGTGCGCTTTATGAACACGTCTTCTAGCGTCGGACGACTCACGCTGATCGATCGAATCTCGCCGGGAAAGGCTTCCATCACATCGGCGGCGAAGCGATGTCCTTGCGCTTGCTCGAGACGGACAATACCTTCTTCGATCGAGCAGGCAATGCCGAAGCGATCCAGGATGCGCGCAGCAAGAACATCCGGACGCTCCGTTTCAAACTGAATAACATCGCCACCGATCTCAGACTTCAACTCTGCTGGAGTTCCAAGTGCGACAAGCTTGCCTTCGCTGAGGATCGCGAGACGGCTGCAACGCTCGGCCTCCTCCATAAGGTGAGTGGTCACAAGAACGGTCACGCCCTCGTGCTCGCGCAAGCTGTCGAGATAAAGCCAAAGATCGCGGCGGGCGCCCGGATCGAGGCCCATAGTCGGTTCGTCGAGGAGCAGAACTGACGGTCGATGCATCAGTCCCTTTGCGAGTTCGACGCGCCGCTGCATTCCTCCGGAGAATGTCTCAACCAAGTTATTGGCACGATCCGAGAGGCCGACACGCTCAAGCATTTCGCTGATACGTTGCTTGAGCCGTGCTCCGCTCAGGCCATAGAGGTGGCCCTGATGCATCAGGTTCTCTGCAGCGGTAAGCTTTACGTCCACGCTTTGAGCCTGCGCTACAACGCCAATCCTGCGTCGCACCTCATTGGGCTGCTTCACTGGATCGAAGCCAGCGACGAATGCGCGCCCACTGGTGGGAACCATCAACGTTGTCAGGATTCGGAAAAGCGTCGTCTTGCCACTGCCGTTCGGGCCCAGCAAACCAAAGATTTCTGCGGGCCGAACGTTGAACGAGATGCTATCCAGGGCGACTCGGCTCTCATATCGATGACCAAGTGATTCGACCTGAATTGCAGAGATAGACGGCAACTGCGTTTCGTCTTCCCCAGGCGACGTAAGTAAAGCCGAATTGGAATTGTGGGTCATCGAGTAAACCGCGAATTGATCATCATGAGCGCGAAGAGGGCGGGAAGGTAAATCACGCTGGCGCGCAGCAGGCCGCGAGCAAGTTTGCCCGATTCACCGGCAGGCAGGCCGGAGAGAACACGGGAAAAGCGGACGGAGAACACCAGAAAGGCCAGACTGAAGATCAGCGCGCCGACAATGTATGTCCTGGTCACCATGTGCAAGTATCCCGGGAACAGGCTTACCGGCACCAGCATCAGCGAGTAGGCGAGCACCTCGCGCACCGTAGAGCGCCCATCTTCTTCCACGACCGGCAGCATCCGGATCCCAGCACGGCGATAGTCCTCGCGGTACAGCCATGCGATCGCGTGAAAATGCGGGAACTGCCATAGGAAGAGGATCGCGAAGAGAACAAGGGCCTCCCACTCGACGCGACCGCGAGCGGCGGTCCAACCGAGCAGCGGAGGCATTGCTCCTGGAAGCGCTCCGATGGTCGTGCAGATCGGGGAACGCATCTTCAGCGGTGTGTACACACCGACGTATGCCGAGGCAGTGAGCACGCTCAAAATTCCGGTGAGAGGGTTGGTTGTAATTGCGAGATACCCCGCACCCCCAAGGATGCAGGCCATCCCGACGGCAGTGGCTTCAACGACACCCATCCGCTGTCCCGGAATGGGACGCTTTCGAGTGCGCTGCATGCGGCCATCTGCCTCGCGCTCAATGACCTGGTTCATCGCCGCGGCGCCGCTAGAAACTAATCCGATTCCGAGCATGGCGCAGAGCAGCTTCCAGGAAAAAGTTGGAATGTGAGCGCGCTGGGCGCCCAGGAAGTAGCCGGTCCAGGCTGTCATGACGACCAGCGAAGTCACGCGCATCTTGAGCAGCACCGAGTAATCTCCAAGGCGCGAATACTTGCGTGTCGGCGGAGGAGCAGGCTGCACTTCTGCTGTGGGAACAGGCTGGATAGCAGCACTCATGCGCTAATCGCCTTTCGGGCCGCTGAGGGTTCAACTGCTCTAGCAGGATCTTTCGCCAAATGTCGACGAACCTGCTCTTCCAGCACAAAGCTTGTTGCGAGTAGCAGTGCTCCGATGGCTACATGTGCAACGGTGGTACTCACCATGCTGGGTAGAGGCTGCACCGCATTTTTGCCCCAGACTATACGCGTGAGATACGCCGCGAAGCCGAATCCAAGTTGAATCAGAAGCAACGCGATCATGATTGCTGCTGGTCGCCGAAGCGCGGCGATTTGACCATAACGACTCAGCACGCGAACCGCTGTCCATGCCGCGATTCCCGAAGTGAGAACTGCATTGACGAGATGTGAAAGAATGCTCATTCCCGAGTGACGGAAGGCAGCCCCAAAAAAGAGCTGAAGGTAGAGCGCGCAGACCGTAAGGACTGCCAGCGCGTGTGCGCTCGGCGCGCCATCGTCGGCGAATCTCTCGGGAGTTGACTCGGTCCAGTCGCGGCCTGTGTAGAGAGCTAACAGCACAGCGATGGAAAAGAAAGTCTGCCCTAAGGCTGCGTGAGCGCTTGATATGTACCACGGCAGGAACATGAGCACCGTGAGTCCACCGAGAATGCCCTGCGCGATTACGGTTCCGATGGCCGCGAGACCGAGGTTGCGAAGCCATTTGCGGGGATCAACACGAAAGGCTGCAATGCAAAAGAGAATCGTGAGCAGGCCCACGCCCTCAGCGATCATGCGGTGCGTGTGTTCGAACTTCACACCGCCCACCATCGGCGGGATCTTATAGATGGAACCGAACGAGGTCGGCCAATCGGGAACGGAAAGTCCTGCGTCTTCGCTAGTGACAAGGGCCCCTGCCACGATCAAAACAAAGATGCAGCAGGAGAGAGCGACAGCAAAGCGATGAAGACCGCGATGGAAACGAATATCAGTCGGTAAGACTTCAGACCTCACGCGCAGCGGGCCTTTCAATGTTGATGCGGGCAGGACTAGTTATTTTAACAAAGCAATCAGGACTAATCATTCGACCCTCAGCTACTGCGCTGCGAATGTAAAGTCCGCAGCCTTGGTCTCCCCGGTGCCTAACGTGATCCTTTGTGTCTGCTCGCCTGCCGCTTCATGAACTGCCGCAATCGTGTATTCACCCGGCGGCAACCCTTTGATCTCGAAGTTGCCGTTCGCATCGCTGACTGCATAGAACGGATTGGCTGCAACGTTCACAAAGGCTTTCATCCAGGGATGTTGATTGCACTTGAAGGGCATCATTACTTCAGGATCGTGGAATGCGGTCTCGATTGGAGCGCCCTTCGGCATTTGCGACATGTTCCACTGCGAGTTGCTCGCCTCATTCGGCTGCGCGTGTACGTTGTGCATCGTGGGATCGCTGTTGAGCACGCGCAAAGTTTGCCCCGCCATCAGGGCGAGGACATGGGGTTCGTAACGGCATCCCTTTTGATCGAGGATCACCGGGATCGCCGGCACAGCAAAGTTGTCTCCTTCCAGACCTGCCTTGACGTACACGTAGACACTTCCCAGTCCACCACCTTTGCCGACAACATATTGCTGGCCGAAGTTTGGCTGTTTGCTCGAGATGGTGCAGCCGGGATCCATACCCATATCGATTTGAACCGGAGCCGGGGCGGAGCCTTGGAGGTGAATTGTTCCATGAATGCCGGCAGCGGTCGCGGGATCGACACTTGTCAGCTTCTTCGAAGACTGAGCCGCTTTCGGCTGTTCCGATGCAGGCGGCATCGGACGAGTGTTTTGACTGCAAGCAGTGAGAAGAAATGCGAGAGAACCCACAAGGAGCAGGGAATAGTTCATTTTGAGGGTGGAGAGCACACCTTCTCGAGAGTCCGTTTGGTCCAGCTTAAGGGAGAGCTTGTCGATGTAGCTCCGTTGCACGCGGATAATTATTCCCTATATAGAACATTCGACGTTATTTACCTGCCATTCATCCGCTATTGCAACCCCGCTCTTACCCCGGGGTAACCCCGAAATTTCCACAGGGTAACGCCGAAATTTCCACGGCGTTACGCCGAGAGATTCACAGCGTTACCCCGAGACATAAGGCCTTTCGAAGAGCCAAGTCAATTGCCGCGGGCTCGGAAACCACAGGATGCTCAGCACGCATTGAACACACAAACACACCGCTGCACTATAGGCGAAACAAAGGCAAAAGTCAAGATCCGGCGAAGCGTCTCGAGTCAGTGAGCAAACAAATCGCCAGTCGGTTCCGGAACTCAACAGAAATCTTGGTGCTCAAGTGTTACTTTAGCTTCCCAAAATGAATCGAGGCAGGGAAGATGCCGACTAGCGGCTGGCTGCAACAGGTTGCTTGCTCGTTTCCAACGCCGCGATCACGGCGTCGGCAAACTCGCTGGTGCCTGCCTTGCCGCCGACATCGCGCGTAGTCTTCTGGCCTTCGCGGTAGACGCGTTCAATTGCCGCGTGCATCCGGTCGGCAGCATCGGCTTCCCCTAGATGACGCAGCATAAGCACCGCAGATTGCATGACCGCAGTCGGATTTGCGAGATCTTTTCCGGCGATATCTGGCGCTGAACCGTGCACTGCTTCGAAAATCGCACATTCGTGTCCCAGGTTCGCGCCGGGGACAAGTCCCAATCCGCCAACGAACCCAGCGCAAAGATCGGAGATGATGTCGCCGTAAAGGTTCTCCATCACCATCACATCGTATTGATAAGGATTGGTGACGAGCTGCATGCAGGTGTTGTCCACGATGTGCTCAAAATACGGGATTTCGGGATAGATCTCGGCCGTGTCGCGGCAACAGCGCAGGAACAAGCCATCGGTCAACTTCATGATGTTGGCTTTGTGGACGGCGTGTACTTTTTTCCGCTTTTCCCGCCGAGCGTAGTCGAACGCAAAGCGCGCAATCCGTGTGGAAGCCTTCTCGGTGATGATCTTCAGACTCTCCATCACGCCGGGCACAACTTCGTGCTCAATGCCCGAATATTCCCCCTCGGTGTTTTCGCGAACGATGGCGAGGTCCACTCCGGGATAGTGAGTCTTGACGCCGGGAAGGTTCTTGATAGGCCGAAAGTTTGCAAAGAGTTCAAACTTCTTGCGCAAGGTCACGTTGATGCTGGCGAAGCCGCCCGCGATTGGCGTCGTGACCGGACCTTTTAAGGCAACACGAGTTCTTTCTACCGACTCGTAGAGTTCCTTGGGAATGTACTGTTTGGTCTTGGCATACGCTTCGGCGCCTGCCAGTTGCGACTCCCACTCGAACTTGGGACCGCTTGCCTCGAGCACACGAACCGTGGCGTTCACCACTTCCGGCCCGATGCCGTCGCCGGGGATTAATGTGACTTTATGAATCATTCTCTCTGGGCTATTGGTGTTTAGGACTGGACTTGGATTTTGCCGCTTTCGCTTCCTTGCTCATCAACTGCTCCAGCTCGGCTCCAAATTCGCGAACGTCCTTGAAGTCGCGATAAACAGATGCGAAGCGAATGTAAGCGACCGTGTCTTGCTGCTTCAAGCGATCCATGATCAGCTCCCCGACTTCCGAAGTTGTGCGCTCACGGTCCGGGGAGTCGATGACGTATGTCTCCGCCTCGTTAACGATCTGCTCGAGTTTCCCCATCGAAATTGGGCGCTTCTCGCAAGCCTTGAGCAGTCCGGTGAGCAGCTTCTGACGGTCAAATTTCTCTCGCCGACCATCCTTCTTTACGACCATATAGGGGATTTCATCAATGCGCTCGTAGGTAGTAAAGCGCTTTTCGCACTTCATACACTCGCGCCGACGGCGGATAGACTCGCCCTCTTTGGTCTCGCGAGAATCCACTACTTTGTCATTGATAAAACCGCAGAAGGGACACTTCATTGGAGCTGGACTGTCGGTTTTCATTGTAACAGGCAGTTTCGGAACACTTTGCAGAGTCGGAGCTAACGACAATCGGGTGATCGGGCCATCGGGTGATCGGGTGAAGTGAACCGTAGCTGTCAGCATTCGGCTATCGGCTTTCGGCCAGCGCAGTTTGGGTAATCCAACAAGACTGCATCTCGGCTGAACGCCGAGCGCCGACTGCCGACAGCTGTCCTTCACTTCACCCGATGACCCGATGGCCCGATCACCCGATTCTTATTTCTGCCTGTTTATCAACAGAATTCACAGGCATCCTTCATCTATCACGTGGGATATACTTCGACTGCGCGCCACTAAATTATTCCTTGAGGTTTTGTGCTCATGTCTGCAAGGGCGCTCCCCGAGCTTGAGTCTGCGGTGTCCTCCGACGAATTTCACGCACTTGAAGAAAAGGTTTATAAGACCATTGAGTTGTTGAAGTCTGCGCGCGAGGCGCGGGCGATTGCCGAGCGCGATGTGATCCGTTTGCGCGAACAGCTCGAAGAGCGTGAGGAAGAAGTCGAAACGATTCGTGAACAGATGGTGGGTCTGCGGCGCGAGCGCGAAGACGTTCGCAGCCGTGTCGAGAAGATGCTCAAGCAGCTCGACGCTATGGGTGCGGAGGCATCTTAACTATGGCTCACGCGCAAACTACGCAAAAGACAGCTGACAGCATCCGCGTTGAGATTTACGACCAGGGTTATACCCTGCGGGGAACAGACCCTGACTACATAGTTAAGCTGGCCGAATATGTAGACCTCAAGATGCGGGCTGTCGCCGAGAAAACTTCGACGGTTGACTCACTTCGGGTCGCCGTACTCGCAGCGCTCAACATCGCCGACGAATATCACTTGCTCAAGAAGAAGTACGACAGCATCGCCAATACCTACGTGGAACGGGCCAACTCGCTCTCCGGCATGCTGGATGAGATCATTGAGGACCGGAAAGTCGGGTGATTGGAAAGAATCGGGTGATCGGGTGAAGTAAAAACCTCGAGCGCGTGCACTTAGATGAGTGGCCCCGGCGAACTGCCATCCTCAGCCCTTCCTTTGGGCGAAGGACCTCCGTGATTTTCGGACCCAATTGCAGCTGGTGCGGCTTCCCCACGAGAACCCAGAGTTCTGGCCAAAATGCCGGCGCAATAGCGTCGGCATTCGACGCATTCCGGGAGATCCTTCGCCCAAAGGAGGGACTCAGGATGACAGTTGGGGCAGAGTTCAGGTTTTACTTCACCCGATCACCCGATGGCCCGATCACCCGATTCTTCTCTGTCTCTTGCCATCCCCGTCAGCTTTGAATAGCATTCGAGATGGAAGCCAGCCTGCAAAGCAGGTATTGGCGGTAACCGTTTATTGAACCAACATTCAATGAACAGGGGGCTCGACTCGAAAAATCGGTTCGGTGTGCGAAGTTCCGCCAGTACGGAAATGCCTAAAGAACCGCGGAGAGTTCCCACCGTCTTGCGACGGGTTCATGAACGGCCCGCCGGTACGGCCTCGCGGGTTGGCTTTTTCTTCTTGACTCCTGGTCCATACCCAATCGGGCTATCCAGCGGAACTGCGGCGCCCTTCGGACACAACAACCTCGACAAGCGATGATTTCCGCGAAGCTGGCGCAGTGCTATTCACGCAAGGTCGATCTCAGCGTTCACGCGTTGTAGCTAATGGTGGCCGTGTTCGCATACTACTTGCAACGCGATAGCCGCCCGTCTCAATCCCATTGTTGCACTCAGGCGACGAGTGAAGAATAGCGCCGTATTACTTCGCCAGAGGAACCAGTTTTGACCGCAGGATTCGTTTGTCTCGGGTCAGCAAGGGGACACGATGAAGAATGCTGGTAGCAGCTATGATTTCATCGGCGGGATCGCTTTGAAAATCCAGATGTTTGATCGTCCGGCAAAGTCTCAGGTCTAACGGCCATATATGCACTCGGGAAAGAGCGCGTGTGAAGTCAGGGGAATCTAAATCGATAGTAATCCGATTTCTTTGGGACAATTTCGCCAGCTCCCACAAGACAATCGCCGAGATGCTCCAGGGATTGTGAACCAACAATTGCGTCTCTGAACCTCGCAGCTCACCCTGCAAGGCATGGATGAGGATGTGCGTATCAAGATTCAGCATCCCACTTCAGTCCAGTCGAGAGGATGTTGCCATGTACCTGCAGTTTGCCCTTCATACTTCCGATGAGGTCGGCGCAGTCGGAGCTTGCGGGAATCAGACGCGCTACAGCCTTCCCGTGCTTGGTAATCACGATCCCTTCCGGCTCCAGATTCTCGAGAATAGTCAGGCACTGCTCTTTGAATTTCGAGGCATTAATGGTCTGCATGATCTCATTTTAGGTATGGACACAATAATTGTCTAGTCAATAAAAATGACCAATTGAGACAATTGGTTTACAAAGGCTTACCAAACCCGGCAGGCATTGGTGCTGACCATCCCTTGTCCAGGCTTGCAACTGAATGCCTTCTGGAATTCGGGCATGTTCTGGAGAACACCGTTGGCGCGCCAGCGTCCAGGAGAGTGTGGGTCCACGGTCACGAGGAAGCGGCTGTACTCGTCGCTGCGGTTCTCGCACCAGACGGTTGCGAATCCTAAAAAGAAACGTTGCTCTGGCGTGAAGCCATCGATCTTGCGGGTTAGAGGATCGTCTGAAGGAGCACTCTTCGCTTGTTCTTGCAGCATCGAGAGCAAGGCCATCAGCGCAATGCGAGCGCCGCCGTTGTCGGCCGTGTTTTCGCCGAGGGTTAGTTTGCCGTTGAGTTTAAGGTCATCGACGGCTGTGAATCCGCTGTACTCGTCCGCGACGCATCCCGCACGCTTCTCGAACTCACGCGCGTCGACGGGCGTCCACCAATCACGCAGGTTTCCCTTGGGATCGAACTTGCGGCCTTCGTCGTCGAAGCCGTGAGTTAGCTCGTGACCAATCACCGCGCCGATGCCGCCAAAGTTTACTGCGTCATCGAGTTCCTTAGTGAAGAACGGAGGCTGCAGGATGCCGGCGGGGAAGACGATCTCATTGAACTGTCCGCTGTAATAGGCGTTCACCGTCGGAGGAGTCATCTCCCATTCCATTTTGTCTACCGGCTTGCCAATCTTGTTGGTCTGACGATGCGCCTCAAACTGCGCGGCACGAATGTAGTTGCCGAGGAAATCGTCGCGGCTGATCCTGATGGAACTGTAGTCGCGCCACTTCTCCGGATAGCCGATCTTGTTGCGAATCGCATCCAGCTTGATCTTCGCTTCCTTCTTCGTTGCATCTGTCATCCACGGCAGCGAGGCGATGTCTTTGTCGAGCGACTGCTCCAGTGCGTTCACCATCTTTAGCATGCGCTGCTTGCCTTCAACGCCGAAGGTCTGATCCACATAGGACTGCCCCAGAGCCTCGCCCAGCGAATTATCGGTTTGATCGACGCAGCGCTTCCACCGCGCCTGTTGTTCCTTCTGGCCGGTTAGCGATTGCCGGTACTCGAATCGCGCCTTAACAAATGGGTCCGACAGCCAGGGAGCAGCGAAGTTGATCATTTGCCAGTTGAGATACGTCTTCCAGGCATCGACCGCATACTTCATGAAGATCCCATTGGCCTGCTTGAAGAAGTCCGGATTCTCGACATTCAACGAACTGAATGATGGCACCCCTGCATACTTGAAGAACTTCACCAGTTGCAGATTCGGCGCCAGGGCGGCGGCATCGTTGAGGCTCATCTTGTGATCGTGCACCGCGGGGTCGCGTCGTACTGTGCGATCCATGGAGGCTTTGGCAAGATCGGTTTCGATGTTGAGGATCGTTTGGGCCGATTCTCCGGCTTGCGTGTCGCTTTGCCCGGCGAGAACGAACGACTTTTTCAAATACGTGACATACGCCTGCCGGACCGCCTTGGTTTTTTCATCGTCTTTGATGTAGTAGTCGCGGTCGGGCATGCTGATTCCGCCCTGATCGATGTCGGCGACCACCATTGAAGCGTCATGCAGATCCGGGCTGGAGCTGAAGTTGAATACTGGACTTGGACCTGTAAGTAATTGGATGTAAGCCATGCGCTCGATGATCTGGTCTCGATCACGAATAGCAGCCGTTCGGTCGAGTTCCGGTTTGAGCGCCTGGATGCCTTTGCTGTTGATCGACTTTTCGTCCATGCATGCGAAGTAGAAGTCGCCGATTTGGCGCTCAACCGCACCGCGCTTTGGATCTTCGGCGGACTGCTTCTCCAGTAGGTCGCGCAAGATCTGCTGATTGCGCACATAGACTTCAGTAAAGCTATCCCAAGCAGGTTGATCCGAGGGAATCGGATTGTTCTTCCTCCAGGTTCCGCAAGCGAACTGGTAGAAGTCCGTACATGGCTCGACGCTGCGATCCAGGTTCGCGGGCGTGAATCCACCGTTGTCCTTCGCAGGTGCGGGCGCAGCCGCGGGAGCTTGGCAAAACAACAAAAACGGCATGGCGAGAATAAGTGCAAACAGTCCAGCTAGGTGCCGCATGTTCTTTCCTCCACAGTTTGGGAAACGCGGGAGATTATCACGGGAAGAGCGAACATCCATTCGGCTTCGCTCAGGACGGCTCCGGTCACGAGGGTAAACCACAAGGTCACAAATTACGCTGGAGCGATCGGGGACTCGTCAACCAGGTTTTCCCGTGACCTCTTTTTACTCCTTCGTGACCTTCGTGTTCGCTCCCGACTTTCGGATTCCAGTAGAATAGAAGGAGCAGCACGGAGAGATGGCCGAGTGGCTGAAGGCGCACGCTTGGAAAGCGTGTATACCTTAACGGGTATCGTGGGTTCGAATCCCACTCTCTCCGCCATGTTTTCAACGCTTTACGTCACGCTCAAATCAGCCACAAATCAGTTAAGCCGTATGCAGTGCCAAACGCACGACTTTCGAGTGTGCCTGCTGCATCTCGTCCGTCACGACATCACCGTAAATGTTCAGCGTCGTGCGGATGTCCGAGTGCCTCATCAGCTTCTGCTGAACTGCAATCGGTGTTCCCACGGCGTCGAGCCATGAACGGTAGCTGTGCCGCATCGAATGCGTGCCGAGCTTCTCGATGCCCGCAGCGGTCGCAGCGTTCTGAAAGACACGCCACACCCACGGATACGACAACGGCTGTCTGCCGAGCTTCAGCGGACTCGCGAACATCCAGTCATCCTGAGCAGGGAACTGAGTGTTCTGCTTCCAACTCATCAGCACCGCGAGCATATCGTCATCAATCGACATTTGCCGACCTGAATAGACAGTCTTCACGTCGTCCACCTGTTGACGGACGATACCGCGCTCGACGCGCAGCTTGCTGTTGAGCCAATCCACATCGCTCCACTTCAGAGCAAGGCATTCACTGATTCGAAGACCGAAGCACACACAGACCAGCGCAAGCGTGCGGATAGGTTCGTCGAGTTGCAGAACGAACTTCTGAAACTCTTCGACCGTCAGGCTGCGCGGTTTCTTCATGCGCTTCGTTGCCCCTTTGATTGTGACTAGCTCCATCGGGTTCCGCTGTGTCGGCACGTCGCCGCGCCACATCGCGTAATCCCAGAGTGCCCGGACGAGTCCGCGCACATGGACTCTGCTCTTAGGTGACAGAGACAGAGACTTCAGCCACATTTCAACTGGGCGAGCTTGCATGTCAGTCAACTGGCATTTACCCCACTTCGGAAGAACGTGGTTGTTCAGCCATGCCTCATAGCCCAAGCGCGTGCTCAGACGCTGCGGCATCTTCTCGGCTTTGTATTGCTCGACCAAGTTCTCCACCGTGGACAACGTGCCATCGCTGCTGACTGGCTGTTCGAGTGTTCTTCTCAACGGTTCCGCTGCGCGCCATGCTGAGGCTTTGGTAGGGAAATCCTTTCCAGAGCCAATCAGCTTAGAGCGTCGCTTCCCGTTTTCGCACCACAAGAAATTCCATGTTCCGAATCTCTTGTTGAATACCAGACTTCCTTGGTTTACCCGTGCTGCTCTTTTCATTTGCTTCTCCTGTCAGAGAGCACGGACAGCGATTCAGAGCTTACCACGGGATTCCCGAAAAGGAGCGAATCAACGTCGGAACGTAGGTAGCGCCATACCCGGCGTTTGGTGCCAGAGAGTGCGTAGGCTTTGATTTTTCCTTGCCGAGTCCAAAGCAGCACGGTGCGGGTCTGCACCTTGAGATGTGCCGCGACTTCGGCAGCGGTAAGCCACTCAGGGCGACTCACCGCAGGTTGTGTATTTGTCATTTATCAAGGAATGCAAAGGGCTAATTCTTCTAACTAGGTTCTTCAAGTTGCAGCCGGTCAGCACTGGGTAGTTTGAAGGCGTTCACTGCGAGGCTATCGGCTGCTTCGCGGAGATGGTCGGTATCTTTGAATAAAGAACTCAGTCTCTTCATGGAGTCTGTTTCTTCGCGTCCATAGCTGCGAAGAATTGCTCGCACTACATCGACAGCCACATCATCTTCTGCGCGAAGGCGACCACCGCCAGAAGTCTTGAGGCTTTTTCTTATCGCTTCCCAAGCCATAGAGGCGTCGGAATCGAGCCTTTCTTTGCCATCAGTAAGCAACTGCAACGCGCTGCTGCTCGACAAATCAGCAAGAAGTAGCGAGAGGAAACGCGAGCCCATACTTCTCTCCGATTCTCCCAATTGCTTGCAGCCAGACCCCGATTTGCGGCAAAAGGAATGATGGTGTTTAACGAAATCTACCTGCATACAATCGCGCAACATAAGGTCGTCGTCCACTAAGAACTCACTCGTCAGGTTGCCGTTCCACTTCCACGCTCCACTATCGGCATCGTGGAGAAGCGGTGCTGGCAGCGTCGCGGTATACGGCGTCAGACCGGGTATTTCTTCTTTTTTACTGACGAGAATGCGGAAAGCCGGGGGACGATACTGCGGCATTGCCTCAACCCAAAATAGATTCTTTCCCCTTACGAGCGTTTCCCATTCGAACGTGAAGCGCACGTTGCCATACAGCGAACCCCACACCCAATCGTTCCCTGAAACCCATGAGACACAGGTGCGCGAGTTCCGCAGCTTGCTCTCATCCCACACGAGAGAAGAACGGACCCTATTGTCCTCAAAAACTCGCAATGCATCTTCGAGATGGCAGATGTGGTAAACCTTCCGCAGAGCGAACGCACGTTTGTCGGTCACTCCGGTAATACCGTACTCAGCCCATTCCGGTTTCTTCATCGGTCTTTATAAGCATAGGGCAACCAAGCAAAATAGCGGGTTCCAAAATTTGCGCTTATCGGAGCACATCGAAAATGGAGAAATACGTGGCGAGACTTGCCATGCCTTTTCTTCGGAACTTGGCACCGAGCCTGCAAAATATTGCGAAGAGTTGCCCCGGCCAGAGCCGCTCTACTTCTTCTTCTGTTGCTTTGAAGTCCAGAAATACAAGCTGAATCAGTGCGCGTTCGTGTGGCGTCAGGCTTCGCCGGAACGTAAGCTCGCAATCAGCTATGAAGTCCGACTTGCTCGCCTGCACGAATTGACGGTTACATCCTCTAGAAGCAGTCTCTTCCTGATACTTGAAAGCGCGAAGACTGCCGCGCATGTCAGAGTTAACCTTCTGGTAGACGTAGGCATCAAAGATGTGCTTCCCAGTTTGGTAGAGACTGCGATTGCTGCGCTCGTCTTTCCGAAGGAGTGCTTCGACTTCCGCCGTACTCTCTTCGCGAACTGCACGCTCAATGTCGCGCTCAATTAGCGTCGCGTCGTCTAGTGGTTCGGCTGCTTCGACAGGGTTCTCTTGCTGACGCTTGAGAAATGCGAGCCGCAGAGGCTCTGCTGCGTGCCAAGCTGCATCTTTGTCTGTCAGCGTGTCTGAGTGTCCGAGCGTCTTGGAGTGGGTACGTCCGTTTTCCTTCCACTGGTAAGCCCATGAATCGAAAAACCTGTTGTAGCTCACCCATCCTTGTTGCAGTCGCGCTTTGCGCTGTTTAAGCGGTTCGGGGGCTGCATCCTTGACTGCGACAGGCTGATTCTCGTCGTCGGCTTCCGCCTCTAGTACGCCAACGCCAATCGTGACCGGGTAATCGTCGAACTCGGTGTTTAGGTGTCCGTCGAACAAAGTGTGCTCCGAAGAAAAGTGAAGGGGCCGACGCGATGGTCAGCCCCGATGTGAAACCCAAGCTGGTTGGGGTTATGCGAAGTGAAGCATTTTGATTGCGCTGTCGCTGGTACTTGGCACCGCGTACTGCATATCAGCGCGTTTGCGAGCGATGACTGCGGTTGAGCCTTGGTCTGCGTAACGCTGGCTCAGAACCTGCAACGTGATGCCGGGAACGTGGCGCAGCATGATGTATGAGAAGTCTCCGAACAGAATCGGGTTCTTCGTGCTTGCGATGTTGTCGCAGTAATCGCTGAAGTAGACGGGGAACCCTTCAAGACTCAGGACGCCTGCTTCATCACGAATGAACTGGTAAATGTAACGTCCGTTTGAGTCCTTCAATGCTGCGATGCTCTTTGCCGTGCTGCTATTGAGCAGGAAGGCGCACTTCTGACTGCCGCGATACTGCGCGTTCACGGAGTAAATCAGGTTGTGAACGTCGTCGGCTGCAATCGCAGCACCACCAGCAGCAACAGCCGCACTGCTGTTGGCAGCAAGTGTGGTCAGCAGGCTCGACAGAAACTGTTTATTTTGCGCTCGGCTGAGTCGAGCAGCGAGCGACCGCTGCAACACGTTCTCGATTGCCTCAAAAGCATCTTCGACGAGTTCGTTACTCACCAGCACGGAACCAGACGAGAAAGTTGTCGCGTGCATCGACACCTGAGACAACACCGGGTCTACTTCGGTGACGACGGTGTTTTCGTTTTGAATGTACCCTTCGTTTGCAAGGTCATCGCTGGCTGGCATGACTCTAGGCCCACCGTCAGCCGTTGGAATGTTGGTGAGCAGTTCGCTGTCTGCGTAGAGCGGGCCTGCTGCCTTCTGCATCAAGATGAGTTCTTTTTCGAACTGCGCGGGCACTAGATAGCCACCAGCGTTGTTGGTGCCGACGCTCATTGCGGTGCGGACTTCGCCCTTCAATACGCGGCGAATTTCTTTGGTGACTTCGGAGCGTTCGCTGCTGGCAACGAAGACGCGCTGAACACCTTCTTGGGCCAGTACCGAATTGAGTCTGTGCAGGCGGTAATTATCCGCTTCAGCGGTGTGCGCGTCGGCCATTGCCATGAGCGCGTCAAACTTGGAGCGGTCCTCTTTGCTGAAGTCAGGTTTGGCGAGCAATGCTTGCGCTTGCGCGATGTACGAAGCGCGCTGCTCAGCCGATGAAAGCTGTGACATTTCTACGGAATCTCTTTCTCTCTCGCGAGATTGATTGAATGGTTGGTGTTGAGCGAACACACGAATGCGTCGCAGTGGTTGTGCTGTGTTGTCGAGAGTTCCGATTTAGAACAAGCGGATTGCGTTGTTCAGGCGTGACGCGAGTGCGTTGCGGTCGGAATCGCTTATGCGTTCGGGTGCAATAGCAGGTGCGGCAGGAGTCGAACTCAAGTTCTGCCGCTTTCGCAGCATCCGGGTTCTCTTCTCACTGATGATTCTCGCGATGTGCGTTGGGCACGTCTCAGGTACGGCTTTCCAACCAAGGTCAGCGCGAGCTTCAAGAATTGCTACTTCCATTGTGTTTCCTTTCTCCCACTTCGAAACGGTCAGAAGTAAACTCTCCTGCCGAGCTTGCGTATTTCTTCCTTCTTCGACTTTTCGATGACACGCTTGAGTCTTGCGCGCATCCGCTTCAATTCCTTCTTTGAGACGACCTGAAGGTAGTAGGTCTTCCATCGACCGTTGTCGTTGTCATCGCGTGTTCGACGCACGGCACGCACGACCAACGTCGGGTCGTCGGTGATGAGTTTCGTTGACCATCCGTCAGCCGGGTCTGGCACGTCGAAGCTCGGCGTCCAGCCCAACCTCGAAACAGGCGTCTGCTTGTCGAAGTCGAGGGCTTTCTTCATTGGAAGTCTGACCACCCGTTCACTTCGTCTTGGGTCTGGGCCGTCGCTGCCGCGAGTTCGTCGTCAAGCAGGGTAAGCTGCTTCTGGACCGACCTAATCGCGCTGACCGCCTGCGCCTGAATGCGGAAGGCTGGGTTCAGTCGCTTCGTCTCCTTTAACTGGCCATTGGAATCCAGCGCGCCGAGCACAACGAACAATCCGTCGCGTTCTATGGACTCCATGCACAGATTCAGATTGACCTGCATCAGACCGAGTACGGCTTCCGCCTGCCGGATGTCTGCCTCAATCTTGGCGACGGGACGTGGGGCACGGATGCGGCACTTCTGTTGAGTTCCGCGTAGCTTCTTTTCACTTTCGGTGAGTTGACTGGGCATAAGAAATAATTCCTTGGGATTTACCCAAGCAGGTTGGCTATACCAAACCCAAGCAGGTTGGCATAAGAAAGTTTTTGTGGTTGCACGACTAACTTTATTGCTGCCCAACGGTCGCGGAAACATGCCGTGGGAAGATGCGAAGGCCCCCTAGTATGTCTATGATGCTCAGTGACTTACAGGGTTCCGCTTTGGGAAACCCAAGCTGCTTGGCATTGCTGAAACCCAAGCAGGTTCATCGGCAAACCCAAGCTGGATTCGCAATGCTCTAATCCTTAGCTGCGTGCCTTATGAAGTCGATAGTTGGCTGGTTGTTCTGGTGTGCCTTCTTCGCTGTGTCAGCGTTGTGTGTAGTTGCGCCGGGCTTGGCTCTTCGGGCAAAAAGATGTAACTACCGCAAGACACGATGGCAATACAGCGAATGGGGTCAGGGCGTCAACGAAAAAGAAACCGAGAACACGCCAGTGAATCGACGATGGATGCGAGTCTATGGTTTATTGTGTCTCGGATGGCTCCTGTGGGCTTTCTGGTACGTCACCCACTAAACCTAATACTCTTCCCCCCCGGTATCCCAATGATGCTCAGTGACTTACAGCGTTCCGCTTTGGGAAACCCAAGCTGCTTGCAAGCTGCCGTAAAATAGGACAAGCAGGAGACAACATGAACATGAACATGGTGAAACACTACCCCGGAATTTACTTGGGGATGGTTGTAGTAATCACGCTGTATTGGGGGCTGTACCTCTACCGAACTTTCTCCCAAGTGTCGTCCACGAAGACCTCTGGGAGTTCAATGTTCTGGTGGAATTTTTATTCGACAGCCGTTAGCCCGGTATTTTGGGTATCCGCCTTGGTTATGTTCGCGGTGATTGTCGGGTGGATTGGAAGAGTGCCGAGACTGCCGAATCCCTGATGCTGCTGCGTGGTACTCGCAGAGCTAGCTTGCTTTGCGGGTCTTCACCGGAGCGGTATTGTATTTAGCGTTGTTCCTCTCGCAGGCCGCGTCAAAGTCAACCTTCTGCCACTCATCGGCCTTGCCGTACACATTGCCACTGCAATCCTCAATGCGATTGCCCTTGATGGGGAAGTGGAACTCGCTCCCATCGGCGACCAATATAAGGGCAACGGAATCGTCCGGTTTGCGCGCGACGCTGAACTGCACGATGGAACGTCGCCTGATTCGTAGAACCTCGCGTATAGCTGCTTCTAGTTTCATTTGTTGTGTTTTTCCTCTCTTCCTATTCTGAAATTTGATTGTTACTGCTCTGGTCTGTACTCGATTGTGCGTCCCATTCCGATAGGAACAGCGGTCTTCGCTTGGGTGCTACGGTGAAAGGTCGCTTCGGCAGCAACCACAGTCGCCACCGGAACCGTCCAGCGTCAAACGTCACGGTGTGACCACAGTTGCAACACGTCGCAGTGACGATGCGTTGGTCGTTGGCGTCTGGCATCACCTGTTTCGCGCTCGTGCCACATTCGAAGCCGAGCGACATATCGCCATCGCCACGCAGTGAAATAAACTTTACGAACCTGTGTTGGTGGTTAGCAGTCTTATTCATTCGTGTTCCATTCTGAGATAAAGGTTGGGTGCATCCGGCATGAAGGCTCGTGAGAAGCCACAGATGCACCCCAGAGCGAAGCCAGCAAAGCTCCGCAAAACTAGCGCACATCTGTGCGCTGCAAACTTTGCCGCGCCGGATGCCCACCACCAAGCGCGGCAGTGCGCGTGCTCTATGTGGGGTCTTCGACCACGGCAGCATCGCGCAACGTTAAACTTCCCGCCGTCCTAGCACGAGGAACGGCGGGACGCGACGGAGCGAAGCTCAACGCCGCTGGGACCAACCGGGCAGCATGGCACGGTGTCGGGGCCGGGTGCCGTTGGTCACTTCAATGTTTGTGTTGCTAGGTCGTTGAGCGACGTGAACCGTCGCGAGCCCAATTTCCCTCTACAACTCCATTGTGCGGGGGAACGGATTTGTCAACACGCTGAGTCGCTCAAAGGTCTGCACGGTTCTTTCTCTACACCCATTATGTGGGGGAACAACCTTGTCAAGGGGTTCCATCCAATACCAATTCCTCAATGTGGTATTCCAGCATTCGCACCTTCCGCTTCTTCTGCTCAGGTACAGGCGCGAGCTTGGTGCGACGAATGCCGTCAGCATCGACCCCCGATGCTATGACAACGGGTTTTACTACCTTGCGGTGCGACACCTTGGGTCGTGCCTTGAGCTTTGTTTGCTTCTTTTCCCACTTCTCGTCTTTCGCTTTGCGCTTCTGCGCGGTGATAGCCTTCAGCCGCAGGGATGCTGCCTCTGCTTCCTGCCGCTCGCGTTCTAGCTCTTGGCTCGACTGAGCCTTAAGCTCACGTTGCAGATGTTCCTGCTCTTGTGTAATGGCCTTCTGAACTGATTGGTAATAAGCAGTGGCTTCTTTCTTCTTCCCTTGAGCGAGCAAGCGTTCGTAGTGCTTCTGTTCATGCGGCAGCATGACATCCCCATCGTCCTCTTCCTCACCGTCGATGCTAATGATGTGCGTAGGCCAACGCTCTAGCGTGTCGTCGGACTGTTCCCATAAAGACCTGCTCTCATCAATTACCTTCTTCTTGCCCATGCTTCTCCTTGATTGTTGTCGAAAGTATTCTCAGTTCCCGTTCCCGCTGCTGTTCCTCACGCTCCAAGGCCGTCAACACGCGCTGTCGATTCAACGCAGCCCGCTGGCGCACTGCTTTGCCCATGAAATACCCTGCCTTCGACGATTTGCTCATTCCTTCGAATCTCCTGTGCTGATTTAGCTACCAGTTTCAATGCTTCGAACTTCGTAATGTTCAGGTGCTGCATCGCAAGCTGCACCAGCGTGCCGCCACGGTAGCAGTCGTGGCAGTAGAACAGCCCAGCGACGCCTTTGGTGACGTTCAGGTTCAGGTTCGGTCGGCGACGCTTCGTGTTTCCGCAGAATGGGCAGCGCGTCGCAAACTCTTCGTTCGCCGCTGGGACAATATCGCGACGTAATACTCTCGTGGCAAAGTCGAGCAGCACTTCAGGCGGATATGGTCGGAACCCGCGTTCTGCCCGCTGTTGCGTGATTGTTTCTGCCCACGGTTCCCAGTCAAGCGGATAACCCGTCTCAGGGTCGCGAAGCTCCACGGTGATGCTTCGACCTGAGCGCATGAGTTCGCACAGCATACCGGGGCCGATGTCTTGCTGTCCTAACTGCTCGACTACTCTCGTGAACGTGTTGTGTGACAGCGCGCTCAACCGTCGTAGTTCAGTCACTGGCACCGTTATTGAGTCATTGCGTGCTACCGTGGCCAGTTGCAGGGTTGCAACGTAGAACGAGAGCACCGCTCCATTAAGCGTCGGCAGCAAATTGCTGATTGCCCATTCTGGGACACAGAACCAAGGCCGCTTAGAACGATGTAGTACAGTTCTCAGGTTGATGTGCTTTCTCCTGTTCCCCATCGTTGGGCAGAGGCTTTCACCTGTTTCCGGGTCACGCATCGCATACCACCAAGACTCGAACCTTCCGCGCTCCGCTCTCTGGTCGTCTTCAAGGTGTTCGATGAACCGCTTTTCGCGTAGTCCCTTCAGTGCGTACTTCACCTGTCGCTCGCAGTAGCCAGTTGTTGCGCTCACTTCTGCCACTGGTGCCGCGAACATGCACTGTGAACGCGGTGTAGACGCTAAGCGACACAGGTGCAGGTAGACTGCTAGCTCGGAAGCAGACAGAATCAGGGTGCCATCAACAAAAATGCAGGCTGGTACTGCAACTGTGGCTGTGTATGGCCACAGGGTCGATGGCAGTAACTTGCTAGGCATAAGCTGGGCTGTAACCGACTCCTTTTCACAACTAGGTACACATCATGGGTACATGCATTACTGCTACCTATGGTGCAATGAATGCATTGGTTCTGGAACCCGCGTCAATACTGGGGATAATCGACGTTGGGGTGCAATGGCATGGGCATTTTTCTTTCAAATATTGCACCGCGTGAATCAGGCAGAAATTGCAGTGAGATTCGTCAAATACTGCACCCCGTCGTTCTTGCCTATGCCAACCTGCTTAGGTTTGGCAATGTCCCCAAAATACGAAACGCACCCGCCACTGACGGATGCGTTCGCTAATTCGACCTACTAATAGTAGACTCCCGTTTTGGGAATTTGTCAAGTGAAATCAACGTAGAGGCTTGGGTTTGGCAGCAGGTGCCCGTGTACACGCCACTTCGTTAGCCGCTGCGAATCATGGCAGCTAACTCCACGTACGGGTACGCGGAGCGAGTAACCCCCGTTCTCGCGCATTGCAGCCGCGCCACGGCGTCGCCGACGCATCGGACGACCCGAAGTGTCACCGAAATCGAGCGACGCCTTAAATAGAGTTGCCTTTTCTGCATAAATCATGCAGAAATTTTGAGTTGCACACGTGCGTGCGCCTGAGTCGGTGAAGGTCGCGTGTACACGGGGGCTTGCTCAGGCTGCGCGTTGCGGTTGCTTCTTCGCTCCGAGTGATATGAGCTTCATCAGCGACTCACCCGCATCGGCTGGGTCGGCTTCGGGAAAGCTGGGCAGCAGTCCGGTGCCGATGGCCGCGTACACCCGTTCAGAGTCTCTATCGGTCGAACGCAGCTTCAGGGATTCGATGTACTGCTCGAACTCATGCACCTGTTCAAGGATGGGTTCTGGCAAGTCACCACGGGTGACGACGTTTTGCAACATCACCCCGACGAGTTGCAAGGTCGCCGCGCACTCACTGCGACTGATGACGGGTGTGTCCGGTTTTCCGAACGGCTGCTTCACGCTGGGGTTCTCCTTCGACAAGTGGCGGGCTGTCATTATACGTGCCTCACATAGTCGAGCACACGACGCCACAGCGACGGTTGCAGGCGTTGCATTTCCGGTATGACGAAGTCTTTGACGAAGCGGGTACAGCGGCACGACATCGAGCAACCAGTGCGAGCGCAGAACTTCTCTTCACATCTGTTGCATTCGTTCAGGTCGTCTTCACTGCATACCCTGCCGCACGCAGGGCAGGAGCATTGGATTGGAAACGCGATGACGTTGGTTTGCTCGATACTTCCCGCTGTCGGAAATGCGGTCGCTGACATTTGATTAGTTCCCTTAGTTCCCTTTGGTTTTGTATTGCTAGTGGCAGATTAGCGCGACGGGCACAGCGTCGCAATGCAGAAATATGCTTAGGAGTTACCGAAGTGTCCCATAATGGGAATGGAACAGTGCAGACGTGAAACACAAGTTGTGTGTGTGTGTCACGCGGTTTCACCGAGTCTCATGACGATTACTTAGCCTCAACCTTGAACTTGTTGGGACCGCCTTCCAAAACGACTATCTCCTGTTCCCTCACAATGCCGCGAGACTCGGCAGCGATAACGTGCGGTCCCAGAGCCAGTTGAGTGCGAATCTTGTGAACCGACAATGACTTACCATCGATTAGCAAGTTGGCATCTGATGGCTTGGCCTCAAGCTCAACAAACATTGATTTCGCACGTTCGGCTGGAGAAAGGTTGCCATTCGCCAGACGTTCTATGTACGCGACCCGCGCTGGATACCAGTCTTTGAATTTGATAAAGCGAGCACGAACTGCGTCCTGCGGCAATTGCATTAGAGTCGCACGCGGCACTCCGGTTGATTGAAATGAAGTTGCAACAGAGGAAGCATGGGAAACTCTCGCCAACATGCCGGGATGGTCTGAACACAGCACTTCGGAAACTGCCGCTCCACGTGAATTCGGCAGAATGCCCGGATAAAGCGAAAGCCAACGCAGCGACTTTGCCATTAGAAAAGGGTCGCCAGTCGTTTTCCATGTCAACCAAGCACCAAGCTCGTCCGCGTCCGACTCCTTTTGTTGCTGTTCCTGTTTGGCTAGCAAGGTGCCCGAGGATACGGCTGCTAGACTCCTGAAGAAATTCCCCATTCGAGACTTTCTTCCGGTCGCCACGGACTGCTGATAATCGTTGATTTGTCGGATACCAGAGTTGATGTAGTCATTGCAGGCTTGTGCCAGAGGGCGATAATCAGGATGACCGAGCACATTGTGTGCAGTCTCGTGAGCAAAGACCGCGATTAGACCATTCCGACCCGGATTGTAGTCCGCAATTGATGCGAGATATTGGTTGGCCTGCCGAGGGTTCATACCTACAGCTTGAAGCTCTTTAAGCGGGTCGATGTACCACTGCATAATGCCCGTGTGCAGTGTGACGTTTTGCCCGGTGGCAAAAGCGTTCGGCTCTGTGCTTCTCTTGAAATGTATGGCTTCGCTCTCATCTGCGTGGCCTACCAAAGCAAAGAACCGCGAAGAATATTGCTGAAGCCAGTTCTCGTAATTAGGAGCTTGCACCATCGGCTGGCCGCTCAAGAATTGCGTCTCCATGATGGCGTGAGCAGCGTGAAACTGGTCTGTCGGTGCGAGCAGTGCCTTGCACGCTTCTTCATTTGTGGAATAGCGTCGCTGAATCGCCGTCATCAATTGTTGCGTCCACTGGCACTGGGCGTAACACAGAGTCGATGTCGAGACGACGAGGAACGTCGCGAGAGATTTCAAGGCGATTACACGCATACTCAACTCCGGTGAGCACGCAAACTATATTCTTTTTTGGGAACTAATCAAGAGCGGAGAACGCGAGAGTTTTCGCACTAAGAAAGCCATTGACAGGCCGTGAAGTCCGCACTACGCTGTTGCGCCACCTGCTCGCGAAGGGGGAAACTATGCAGCAAGCTGCTACTAGCACAGAACAAGTACTCCCAGTGCCGCCAATGCCGCAAGAGCCGCACTGTGTTTCTATTATCAACGGTGGTACTTGCGACCAACTTCGTGCCCAGTACCAACAGTCTCTCTCGTATCGGCAGTCGGTGGTTACTCACAATGCGCTAGTCATTGGGAGGCAACAGGCAGCTCAAGAAGCAGCCGCTGCTGCTCAACAGGCAGCCGCAGCCAACAATCAGCAGGTGCAATCGCTGCAACAGCAGATTGCCGACCTACAGCACCAACGCGACCAGCAGGTTCAGGCGTTACAGAAGCAATTAAGTGATTCACAGCAGGAACAGCAGACACAAATCGTGGAAGCAGCGAAGCAAAAGTCTGCCGCACATGATGAAGGATTTCTGCACGGTGCCAGTTATGGAGTCGGTGGAACGTTACTGCTGTTCGCCGTGGTGTATGGTATTCGTCGCTTGCTGCGCAGGTTTACAGTCACGCGAAGAGAGCCGACCGCGATTGACGAGAAGCGCAGGGCAGCGTCAGCGTAAACGCGCCTAATTAGCAATTGCAAACAACGCTGCTGTGCCTATTACAACTGCGAAGAATCCTCTGAGCTGCGGACTCTCTGCCTTTCCCGTACGAACATACGACGAGATATGTTCGCAGTTCCAGCGCAGCAGAAGATTCGGGCTTCCGAGCACTTCATTAGCGCGCTGCCAAACGGCCTGTTGTTCCTGCCACCCATCATGGCCACGCCGACCGAGTCTTATGGTCTGTCCGCTCGCCAGCAGTTCACTGAGACGCTTAAAGCAAGCTGTGCCATTCTTGGGAGCGTCGAGCACAAGGTAGTCGCCACCACCCAAGAGTGCGACCACGGTCATGACGTGAGTGACGGCACCGACTAGCATCTTTAGTTCGTCACCAATCTTCAAAGCGAATTTGGGAAATCGTAGCTGGTACATGGCTATTAGACGATTCAAGCAGCTACAAACGTTGCAGAAATCTCAGTCAGCAATTCCAGTCAGCAAATCATCCGGCCTATACGTACTTGCAAGCACTTGGCAGTCTCTCGCGGATTTGTAAGTGTTTGAAAGTGCTCGTTGTTTCGGGCCTGAAAAGGCTGGCGTCTTGTAGGAGCGTTAGGGCCGCTTTGGTTTTGATTGCTGGTGGCAGAGTATCTCGATGCGGTGGGCAGGGCAAGATTACCAAAAGCATAGGTTCCGAAATGAAACACAGGTTGTGTGTGTCACGCGGTTTCTGTTTGGTGCGAGAAATCCACCATAAAGGCTTGCACGGCAATGCTATCGTTGTAGCGGTAGGTGCCAAATGAAACGCTTCGAAAACCGCTACCCGACGCCCGAAAGCGACCCTTTAATCGTTCGCTTCCCCGGTGAAGAACCCGAAGAACCAAAGTCGAGCAAGGCCCCGGTGTTCCACACATGGGCATCGGCAATTGTCGCCGCTGTGCTCAGCGCGCTGCTCGCTTGGGGTATAGGTAACATAGCCCAACTGAAACAACATCCCATCGTCGCCAGACTACTCTTTGCAGGCGTATTGGCTGCTGGGCTTGCTTCGATTGCGCCGTTCGCTTGGAGACGGTTTCGAAATTGGCGTCGGACTCGCGCAGCAGAGCGCGCCGATGCTGAATTCGTCGCGGCCAAAGAGCAGGAACTTAGAGAGTTGCTTTCGACTTTCCGAGTGTTCGTCGCCAATCACGACATTCGCTCGCTTCGCAACATCCTGCGGTCGGCACTCGCAGAAGACATTGCGACCCTTGCTCCGATTCTCGGCAATGAGTACGCGGAGAACTGGGCACACTTCTTGGACTTGGAGCTGAAGACGCCATCGACATCGGAGCAGATATTCTCGAATCGTGCTGCGGAGTTCACGTCGTTGGTGAATAACTTCAGCCGCACTGAAATACAACCAGCGCAGAAGATTATTAACGCGAGCAAACAACAATACAGCGACAGCTTCCTTGATGCCCTTGAACAATTCCGCGAAGGGTTCAACGCTTTCACGCGTGACCTACAGAAGTGGGCCGCTTCCGTGAATGAACATTTGATTCCCAAGTTGGGCTATCACACACCGAATCAGAATTTTGAGTACATCAATCCTTTTCATCGGGCCAAGGCAGCAGTGGTCGGCATAACAGTCAACGGCGTGTAGCTTCCCAGCTACGCCGAAAGGGAGAATCGTGAGGCAGCTAATCGAAGGCGTGGCAGGAAAAACCATCGCGGAACTGGAAGTGATTGACGTGAACGAGTGTGTTGACCTTGAGCTTCGTTTCACGGATGGCACCTGTCTGCACGTGCAGTCTAAGGCGAGAGCGGAAATGCGCGTTGTTCAGTTCGACAAAGACGGTGAGCCGAGAAATCCACAGAACAACGCTGAAATTCACAATTGAAAACTGCTTAACATCGACCGCACAAAAGAGTGATGATTGCAGGTATGTCGCAAACGACCGACTCGATTTTCCCGCTTCGATTTGAAAACGCCAACCCCGTTGCTGCCGAAGAATTGCTGTTCGCTCTACAACTCGGTCAAGCCGCTGCAACGCACAACATGCCGACGCCGAGTCCATCAGCGAAACCGATAATGTTGGGTGATACAGATGGAAGCGTTACTGAGATTCGTTTCGCTGACAGCCCTCAAAATCGTGCATTGCTTGCTGTGAACAAGCACTACCACGATGACAAGGCTAAGGCGTTTTCAATTCAAATCCGTATCTGGGCCATTGCCGAGATTCTGCACCACCCGAAGATGCAGGAATGGTGTAAAGGCGAAGAGATTCACGCAGCTATTGTGGTTGCTGCTGCTGAATTGCCGATAAACCGTCATGGAAAATTCGCCGTGAAGCCGTTCCTGAAAAGGGTCAAAGAAATTGCATCGGCCCACAGCACTGAGGAACTTGAACGCAAGCTCCTGTCACACACTGCATGACTGAACCAGACACGACGAAAGATGTAGGAGTCGCTTTCTATCTCATTGGGCATGGCCCATACCGACAGCCACGACTAATCGAGCTTCAGTATCTCCGTATTCTGCGATACAGAAAGGCTCTCGGCGACCGCTACGACGACAGGCACACAGAGCCTGAAGTTTTCATCGACCTGAACTTCCCGCGCATCATCGGGGCTTCGGAAGCCAACAAGCTCGACGCGTTCATGAGGCTCTGGAAGGCTGTTCGAGAAAAGCAGCATTCAGTCGTTTACCTTGACCTTGAAGAAGGAACCAGCTTCAAGCGTGACGAGTTCACGTTCATCCGAAGCACACTGGAGCACGCCGGGACAAAGGTTCTCAATGCCTTCTATGACGATGAACACCCTCTTCAAGACAAACTTTCCGAGATGTACGGCAACACGGTCGCGCAGTGGGAATTAACCACCATGTCAGATGTGGTCAATTTCTTCCCCGCGCTTGCTGGCGACATCATAGCGACCGCACTGAATCATGAACTGGCGCTCGGTCAGGACAATGGGAGCATGAACCCAGTCAGATATAGAATTCAACACCTGCTTGAGTTAAATCCCTACGCTGCGAATCGGCACCCATTCATCGAAGAACGACTGCGCTGGCAGTGGGCTGCTCGACATCGACAAGGTACGCCACAAACTTCATCGGAGTAACACATTGGATTGAGCTGAGCAGGCGGAGACTGGGAAGAGCAGTAGAATCAGCTTGGGTGGACTTCCCACGCTACATTCCACAAATCACTTACAAATCAGTTAGCTGGTTTTCCATATACTTTCATGCACTTTTGTTGCTGTCCGTGCTCTGCAAGTGCTTGAATGTACGTTCTAAGGCGGTTTCGAATCCCACTCTCTCCGCCAGTGCTTCCTCCAGGCGCTTCGAACCTGCAGGTGTTTGTCCATTTCAGCGCTTGCTATCCCGCGATCCCCTTTGCGTTCCGCTTCTCGGCAAATTACACACTCCGAAGTTGAGAGATGGCTCCCCGCCACTGGTAACCGACTAGTGGTTACGAACAAGGTCCGGAGTGAAGGGCTGCCAATCGGCCCAGGTTGGCAGACGATAATCTCACCGGTTCGTGAGAACCTTCTTTACACAGACGATTCCGAGCAGGATAATTCGATTCTGGAGTCGGTGAAGGAGATCTCCTCCGGCCGATCAGCCGACCCGCTTTTTACATCCCCACGCTTCCCAAAAATGGAGCACTCTACGCGACAAGATCCGGTGCAGCAAAGAGGGTGTCACTCTGCTTCTTGACGGCGGTTAATCGCGGCAGTTGGCCGCGAGATCGCAAGCCCCGACGTGGCACACGGTTTGTCATTGGTCGGAGGTAGCCGCACGTGAAGCCAAGCTCGAATGGAAAAGCAAGAATCTTCCTGGCCGATGATCATCGGGCAATTTTGGATCGGGTTTGCGCACTCCTGAACGGAAGGTTTGAGCTGGTGGGCCAGGCTCAAAATGGGAAGGCCGCACTCGAGGGAATAGAATCGACGCGTCCGGATGTACTCGTCATCGATATCGGAATGCCTGTGCTCGATGGCATTCGCGTGATGCAGCGCCTCCAGGAGCAGCGTTCGCCGACTAAGGTCGTCTTCTTAACCGTTCAGGAAGATCCCGATTACGTCACGGCGGTGTTCCATTACGGTGCCCGCGCTTACGTGACCAAGCCTCGGATTAGCTCCGATCTGGTAGCGGCAATCGAAGAAGTGCTTGCGGGCCGCACTTTCATTTCTCCTTCGTTGTCACTGTCGGGCAACGGCTTTGGCTCCAAGGCCAAAGCCTAAGCAATCTGCGGATCCGAAACGGGGACTATTGCATCCGGATTTGCCTGCTCAAAGTTCAACACTCTCCAAATTCGCAGAACATTTTCGGAACGGAATTCGCTAATGCTGAATGGATGTGGCGATAGTAGCTATAGTAGCTATCAGAACGCATCTCGTCTGTCCACCGCGATCGCCCGGCGTGCTGTCTTCGTTTTGTGCCGAATTGGTTTCTGGGATCGGCTATGCACACGCAAAAAAGTGACGTCATCGTCCGCCGAATCGTCGTCATCGGATTCGGCGTTTCGATTGGCGATCATGTCTGCCAAGTCTTGAAAGTCCTGCTGCAACTTGCCCAAATGTAGACGTAGTGCCTCGATCTCAATCTGCTGCCTCTCTACCTGATTCTGCAGTGCCTTGATCCGCACCACAGCAGCAGGCGAGGCGAGGTCGTGATTCTTTGTCGCACTTTGACCGTATGCTGGGGCCAGCAAGAAAAGGATAAAGAGGCCGGCAATGCTCGTGGCTTTCATGAGTACTCCTTGAGATTGAGACTTCGATCCGAGAGCGCCCTTACGCTGCTGCTCACGGTAACGAGTTTCCCGAAAGTGATGGAAGTTGGGAACTGTCAACTGTGGCAGCGCTGCTCACGAGTCGCGAGGTGCGTAAACGAGGGGTTCTTAGGCTGATCGAATGCTTGACGCTGGTCCGAAGTCGCACTACCTACCTGTCACCTTTAACAGTTTGCTTTGCCGATAGCCCCGAGGAAGATCGAACATTGCAACAACGTCTGTAGAGAGCGTGCGGGGAATGACGGGAGCATTTCGGGGCTCGCACGATGGTGGAGCATGCCCGGAATCGCAGTTTCCCGCCAGGAACCGGTTAAGCATGCGCGACGGCTTGCCATGCTGCAACAGAGTTCCCGCCGGTCGATCCTGATCGCGATCGGGGCAAGTGCCGTCGCCTGGCTTCCCGTTGTGGTCCTTTCTGCGTTGCAGGGTTCCGAGGTACTGCGGGGATTTTTGCTCGACTACGCAGCTCAATCACGCTTGCTCCTGGTCATCGCGGTTCTGATCATTGCAGAGCCGGCACTGATCAAAAGACTCGAGCTGATTGCAAACCGTTTTCTTGAGGAGAAATTGATCACAGAGGAGGATCGCCTGCGGTTTGAGTATGCGCTTGCCAGATTTCAGCGCTGGGGTAATTCCGGCCTCGCCCAGACCAGCCTCTTTGCCTTTGCGTGTCTGATTGCCGTTCTCACATTGCCATACATTGAGCCAGACTCCTTCTTGCCTTGGTGTCACGGCAGTGGCGGAATTAAAAGCCTTTCTCCTGCGGGTTCCTGGTACGTGCTGGTGAGCCTTCCGATCACGATGTATTTCTTGCTGCGATGGCTTTGGCAGCAATTGCTCTGGGGAGTGTTCTTAGGCGCCGTGGCGCGAATGAATTTACGGATTGTTCCCGCGCACCCCGACAAAGTAGCTGGCCTCGGTTTTCTTAGGACCAGTGATCGCAAATACATCCCATTCAGCTTTGCTATCGGCACGATCATCGCCGGAGGGGTAGCGAACCGTGTGTTGCATGAACACTATGCGCTCCCCAACTATCAACTGATTCCGGTTCTTACCATTGCACTGGTGATCGCGATTTGTGCTGCTCCCGTATGCGTGTTTTTCACAACGCTTGTAGACGCCAAACGCCGCGGGATATTCGAGTATGGCGCCTTGGCGAGCGCGGTTGGCCGAAGATTTGAAGAGAAGTGGCTGACGAACAAAGAGGGGAACGCGCTGGAAGCGAAAGACTTTTCCGCAACCATCGACCTCTACTCGGTCGTTGCCAATGTAGAGCAGATGCATCCCTTCCCATTGAAGATAAGCAGCCTTAGCCGATTAGCAATTTGGTCTGTTATTCCTTTTCTACCGGTCCTGCTGGCTTCATTGGGATATGAGACTGTGCTAAAGCGGCTTCTCAAAATGCTTATGTAAGCCAGCCTTGCGTACTGTCTGTTAGAGCCTATCCAGGCGATGAGTCGACCTCTAGCACAAACTCGGTCGAGGAGGGCACGTCCTCGGCCAGTCTGTTGAGCGGCTGATCTTCCTGTAACGTCAAACGGACAGCCCCAGACTACACAGTCCGATACTCCTCCTGCTAACCCTGACAGTTGTGCATTCGTAGGAGACTGATATCGTTTGCTCGCAAAAGCGCCCAATTACGAAGTAATCAAAACGTAACGAAGTTCTGTGATTCTCTGGCCAACGCGGTGGGAGTCGCGCAGGTATGGTGGATGGTACCGGTTTCATTTCGGGGGTTTGGTGCGGCGTGATTCTCGGAGCCGCTGGGATGCTATTAGTTATCTCCTTAGTACTGCAGAATGCGCAGCGCAAACAGGAGCGTCGATTACAGCGTGTGCGCGAAATCTGGCATTGAAGTCCATAGCTGGCGCCTCACTCTTGAGCCTTCCTAGACAGCTTCCCGCGAATTTGCGTATTGTTTCGTCGTCATATTCAGTAGTTCGCCGGCGAGGGAATCAGAAGCGAATGATGATGCCGGAGCTGACTTCTCCCTGTTGCGCATACTCGTGGTTAGACACGGCGTAGCACTCATTGAATCCATTACAGAACAATTCTTCGCTTGATTTCACATAAGTCGGTGTCCACTTCGCCTCGAGCCGTAGTCCCAGGTGAGGAAAGAAGAAGTACTTGACCCCACCGCCTACTTCAAAAGAGAACTGTGTCTTGGTGTCGAGGTGAGCTCTCGGCTCAAAGGTGCTAAAGCCAAGCCCGCCAACAAAGAACAGTTGAGGATGGTTTCCCATTTCTGCAGCGTGAAACATGAAATTGAAATGGTATTGATCCAGATAGGCGCCAAAAAGCCGAGTATTGCTGTTGTTCGCGCGCGACCGCCCATCAATATGAGTGTCCTGGCGGCTCCATTGAAACTCCACACGGACGTTGTCGTGCACCGAATGGTTTAGTGCTACTCCGTAACTGGGATTGCTTTCAAAATGGAGTGATTTGAAAACTGGGTTGAGAGCAGGATTTGTCAAGTCAATGCTTCCGCCGAAGCGGTAGCCCACCGTCGGAGTCAGCTCAAATCCTCCTTGCGCCTGCAGCGATGAGGCAACGCTGAGCAACGTCAACACCTGCAGCACCCTGATGGCTTTGGTCATAGAACGATGTTGCCGTTCCGATGCGGGATTTGGGCCTGTCAAATATTGCAGTCGCTAAAGCAATCGTTTTCGATTCCCCCGGCATGTCAGACCATTACATTCGCGCTGTAGTCGTCGTACGTTCCTTTGAAATCCTCAATTTTTCCGTGATCGAAATGCCAAATGCGGGTTGCCACTTCCTCGATCAAGTCGTGATCGTGAGTGACCAGGAAGACAGTTCCTTCATATCGCTGAAGGGCGATATTCAGCGCGTTGATCGATTCCAGGTCGAGGTGGTTCGTGGGTTCGTCGAGCACCAGCACATTGGGCTTTTCCAGCATGAGCTTGCAGAAGAGAAGTCGCGCCGCCTCTCCGCCGGAAAGGGCCTCCACCGGCTTCAGAGCCTCGTCTCGCTGAAAGAGCATTTGACCGAGGAGTCCACGCAGCTCTTCGGTTGACGCCTTGGCATCGAACTGACGGAGCCAGTCCAGCGTGGTGAATCCATCTGCGATTGACTGGCGGTGATCCTGAGCGAAGTAGCCGATCTGCACCTCGTGGCCCCACTTGATTTCGCCGGAGTCGATGCTCAGGCCTTCGGAGCTGATAGTCGGTGCGCTCCCGAGAAGCGAACGAATCAAGGTGGTTTTGCCCGCGCCGTTGCGTCCGATCAGTGCGATCTTTTCTCCGCGTCCGATCGAGGCACTAAATCCACTGATTACTGTGTTATCGCCGTAGCTCTTCGACAGATCCTTAAACTCGAGGGCGTGTCGCCCGGAAGGCCGATTCATTGTGAACTTTATGTAGGGACGCTGAATGTTGGACTTGGCAAGCTCGGTTGTCTGCAGACGCTCAACTTCTTTCTTGCGCGACATTACCTGGCTCGATCGCGTGCCGGCAGAGAAGCGGGCGATGAATTGATTCAATTGGGCAATCTTCTTTTCACGTTGAGCGTTGTCAGCCTCGATCTGCGAGCGAACCTGAGTCTTGGCCATCACCATGTCGTCGTAGCCGCCGGTATAGCTGATGATGGTTTCGTAATCGATGTCGGCGACATGCGTGCACACGCTGTTGAGGAAGTGGCGATCGTGTGAGATGACGATTACAGCGCCCTCGTACCGAATCAGGAAGTCCTGCAGCCAGTGGATCGAGTCGAGATCGAGGTGGTTGGTGGGCTCGTCGAGCAATAAAGCTTGAGGATGTCCATAGAGAGCCTGGGCCAAGAGAACCCGGACTTTCTGTCCACCCTGAAGATTGCTCATCTTCTGATCGTGCAGCGGCTCAGGAATATCGAGGCCATCGAGCAGGATCGCTGCATCGCTCTCGGCGGTGTAGCCATCTTCTTCGGCCACGATGCCTTCGAGTTCGCCCAGGCGCATGCCGTCTTCATCCGTGATTTCCGGCTTGGCGAAGATGCGATCGCGCTCCTCGATCGCCTGCCACAGTCGACGATTGCCCATGATCACCGTGTCGATCACTCGATAGGCATCGAATGCGAACTGATCCTGGCTTAGCACGCCAAGCTTGCGTGGACGAACTACATTGCCTTTTTGCGCATCAAGTTCTCCGGTGAGAATCTTCATGAACGTGGACTTACCAGAGCCGTTCGGCCCAGTAAGGCCGTATCGCCGGCCCGCTGTAAAGGTTGTGGAGACGTCGTCGAACAGTATTTTGGCGCCGTAGCGCATGCTTACGTTGCAAACAGAAATCATTTGGGTGCAATTTGCCTTATTTCGGGAACTTGCTGAGGTAGGGCTCTAGAACGAGGTCAGAAGCAACTACTCTTATCTAGGATAACATGCGAAAACGGCGGCTCCGAAATGGGATTTGAGGAGCCGCCGTCAGTTAGTTACAAACTCGTTACACCTCGGGCTGGATCGCTTTTGCCTCCTCCCAGGTGATGCGTGCCTTGCGACGATAGGAGAGGTTGGCCATGTGGCCGGCGACCGCAGAAACATAGCCAATGTCCACGGAGGCATTCGGCTGCTTGCGCGACCGAATGCAATCGACCCAGTTCTGCATGTGGTTCTGGTCGGGTGTATTGCCGGTAAGCGCTGCGCCATTCTTGCGGTTGGCCTTCTCGGGGAAGTAGCGCGTCGCGGACTCTGATTTGCCCGTGACCATGTTCTGTTCGCCGGCAACGTGCTCAATCGTTCCATCGCTACCGAGAAGGTGCTCGCCAAGTCCGTAGCGGCTGTTGCTAAAGGTGGACTGCCAGTTCACGACGATGTCTTGTGGGAAGTCGAAGGTGATCGCGATCGTGTCGGGAACTTCGCGTCCGTCCTTCTCTGAGAAGACACCGCCCGTCATGTAGGCAGCAGTTGGAATCTGTAGATCAAGTGCCGTCATGATCCATGCAATCTGGTGAATCAGGTTCTCCGTCACATTTCCGCCGGAGAACTGCCAGAACAATCGCCAGTTGATAAATTTGTTCGCGTCGAATGGCTGTGAAGGGCGGCCGTTGAGGAAGGCATCCCACTTCACATTTGCGGCCGTACAGTCAGCAGGAATGGGTCGCACCCACTGTCCTTTCCCATGCGGACTGTTGCGGCTCATCCACGACTCGACCATTGTTACCTTGCCGACAACGCCGTCTTTAATCCACTTCTTCGTGTCCGCGAGTGAGCCATCACTCTCGTGCTGAAGACCGATCTGCACCACACGGTCCGAATTCTTCGCCGCCTTCAAGCAGTCCTCGGCTTCGGGAATCGACCAGGTCATCGTTTTTTCCGAATACAAATCTTTGCCGGCGGCAATCGTGTCCTGAAAATGTCGAGCGTGAATATGCAGAGGGCTGGCAACAATCACGCCATCGATGTCTTTCTGGTCGAGCAGGCGGCGATGATCGTCGTAGGTCTGGATATTCGGAACCACGGCCCTCGCTTCGGTGAAGCGGCGAGGATAGACGTCGGCCATTGCAACCAGGTCAACATTCGGTACAGCGACAATTTGTTTCAGCAACTCGCTGCCGCGTCCACCGACACCGATCATCCCGATTCGTACACGGTCGTTTGCTCCGAGCACACGCGGTGGATAAACCATCAATGCCGCAGTTCCTAGAGCGGCCTGTTTTATGAAGTCACGTCTTGCGATTGATTTCTCTGACACGTTGTCCTCCCTTGTGACCTTCTCCTGTTGGTAGCTCTTGTGATCAGCACGCCACTGCGTCATGAAGGCGTGCCGAACGATAGATTGCCTCAACTACGGCAAGACTTCGTCGTCCTTCGTCGCCGCTACAAACCGCGGCGGTTCCTGTTTCGATACTCTTTACAAAGTCCTCAAGGATGCGCTGATGTCCGCGAACATCGCTCACGACTGGTGAGTTCGCACTGGCATTTTGATCTGCCGGTTCGGTCTGCAATCCGTCTTTTAGAGGAGTTTTCAGATCAATTCTCGTAATCCGATCCTGCTCAAGACACACAGTTCCTTCAGAACCGGTGACCTCAACCTTGCGCGCATACCCGGGAAAGGCAGCTGTAGTTGATTGCAACACTCCAACCGCTCCATCCTCGAACTCAAGCGTCGCCACGCAGGTATCCTCAGATTCGATTTTGTGAAGCGCGGTTTTGGTAACGGCTTGCACGCGATTGATGTCGCCGAGAAGATACAGAAGCAAATCGACCGTGTGGATGCCCTGATTCATCAGTGCTCCGCCGCCATCGAGGCGCAAGGTGCCGCGCCATTTTGAATTACTGTAATACTCCGGTGGACGGTACCACTTCACGGAAGCCTCAACCAGAAGGATGCGGCCAAGCTTGCCGGATCGAATCCAATCGCGCAGCCGAAGAATGTCAGGTTTCAGGCGGTCCTGAAAGATGACGCCGAGCTTGACTCCAGATCGCCTGGCTGCCGAGATCAGATCGTCAGCCCGCTCAGTGGTAATGTCGATTGGTTTCTCCACCAGGATGTGCTTCCCGTCTGCACAGGCTGCGATTCCCTCAGCCGCGTGAACTCCGGAAGGGCTGCCGATAATTACCAGGTCCAAAGGTCGATGCGAAAGAAATTGCCGCAGATCATCGTAGTCTCCGATGCCGTATTTCTCCGCGAGTGCTCTCACCCGGCCGCGATTTGTTCCGACCACGGCAGCAATGCGCAGCCCTGGAATGGCCAGAGCTGCGCGAATGTGAGTGTCTGTGATGTTGCCGCCGCCGATGAATCCTACATGCAGCATTTGGCTATGAAAGCGCCCCAGCCTTTTGCAGTTCTTCCTTCATGCCTGACCAGCTCTGACGAGTCGATTCCTCCGGCGTGCCGGCGCCACGCCAATGAGTTTCGAGGCTGGTGGCGTACTTGTAGCCCTGCTGCTTGAGCGCGCGGAACTGTCCGACCCAATCGATGGTGCCCTTTCCCATAGCAGCCCATTCTTGTCCATTGCCGGCTGCCTTTTTCTGAATGTCCTTGCAATGTACGTGGCCGATGCGATCTTTCGGCAGCGTGTCATAGCCGTCCGGATAGGCGTTCTCGCCACGCATGGCGGCGTTGCCAGGATCCCAGTTGACCATGAAGTTGGGCGACTTCACTGCGGAGAGCAGGCGCGCGGCCTCGGCTCCCGTTGCGGTGTTGCAGGCGTACTCATTTTCAAGAATCAGAATGATGTTCTTCTTCGCAGCCTTGTCGGCGGCTTCGCGCATCTTGTCGTCGATCGCGGCGCGATAGGGAGTCTGGTCATCTAGCCGCCAGAAGTCGAAAATCCGAACACGATCGGTGTTGAACGCCTTGGCCAGCTCGAACGAGCGATCCAGCAATTCGTCTTGCTGCTTGAACGTGTAATCGGCGCTGAAGGTGTCGCGCTTTTCCGCAGCCTTGGATAGCGGTGCCCCGGGCCAATCTACCTTGAAGACCGGACTCGCAATATCAGTCACGCGCATTTTGGCGCGCTCCAGCAACTGGCGGGCTTCGTCGATCTCTTTCGAATCCAGCTTCAGGATGTTCTTGTTCCACATCCCTCTCAGTTCGATCCATTGCATGCCAAACTCACGAGAGGCTACGTCTACTGCATGCCCGAAGTCCTGGCCGATTTCATCGTTGATGACAGCGACTCGAAATTGGGAGCTCATATCGCGAACCCCAGCCGGTCGTGAAGATAGTTCTTGCTGATCAATGCTGCGTCCTTTGGTGAGCGCGAGGGATCAGGAACTACATCGAGTTCCACAACTGCCCAGCCCCTAAAGCCGATCTCGTGAAGTGCTTTGAAGGTGGCCGGCACATCGACGCGTCCGCGTCCCAGTTCGACGAACCGGAAGTCTCTTCCGCGCGACGATTGCTCTTTCGGAATACTCTCGACGTCCTTTATGTGCATGAACAGAAGCCGGTCGCGATACTTGTGAATCGCCTTTACCGGATCGCCTCCACCTTGTAAGTAGTGAGCGATATCGAGCTCCAGCTTCACGTAACGTGGATCGCTAGCATCTAGAACGCGATCCACTTCTTCTGGACTCTGGCCGATGGTCTCCATGTGGTTGTGATAGCCAAGCTTCACACCTAAGTCAGCCGAACGCTTTCCAATCTCAGTAATTCGACGACCCAGAGCCTTGTAATCGCTGGCGGTAACGGCGCGTTTCGGCTTTGCGTCGATAACCTGCAGGTACAGGCTGCCCGCATCATGGGCGTACTTCGCATTTGCGGTATGTTTTGCGATCTCCTCGTTTTCTGAGGATTCGACGCTCACAGTGCCGCTGGACAGCGCCACCATTGTCAGATGGTGTTGCTGCAGCAGATCGCGCAAGTCGGTCGGATTTGGGAATTCCTTTAGAACGTCAGAACGCAACTGAATTCCGGGGAAGCCAAGGGCTGAGACATCCTCGATTGCCTGACGGTCGTTGCCGCCCCACGTGATCGAGGCGTATCCAAACTTTATGTCTGCGGGCGCCGCCGACACTGGAGTATCAAAGTAGGACAAGTCCATCGGCGGGTAAAGCGGCTCAAAAGCCGCCATAGCAGGCTTGGTAAGCGCCGCCAATGCAGCGGCAGCGATGGCGCCGTTCAGAAAATCACGACGAGAAAACGAAGACATTCTCCTCAGGCTCCTTCTCAGAGACTCCTAGCATTCATAACATTACCGCTCGTGCGCTCCAGAAGTCCATTTCGTCCCCGATGCGGCATGCGTTGGGCGCATCAGTGCAGGAAATTCTTTGCGGCGAAAAAACAGGCCGGATCAGTTTGGATGCTGATCCGGCCCGTACGGTCAGAATGTGAATCTTGCGCTCAACTCCACGGTGCGGTTTCCGTCCCCAACGTTCTGGTTGTTCACCGATCCAGTTCCGGTTATGCGTCCAAAAGTTGAAGAAGTGAAGCTCGTGTCAGGGTTATTGAAGTGTGGAGTGTTGGTCACGCTAAAGGCCTCGGCTCGGAACTCAAATCCCATTCTTTCCCCTACGGGGAAGTTACGAAACACTGCTGCATCGAGATTGAAGAATCCCGGGCCGGAGAACTGGTAGCGCCGCATGTTGCCGAGTACTCCGTTGGCAACCACTGGGCAGTTTGGATTCGCGTTTGTGCCAGCCGGCTGGCAGAACGCAGAAGTATCGAACCACAAGTTGGTGTCGATGCCCCCCAGCACGTGGAATGGAGCAATCTGAACCGGATACTGTGTGGATCCAGGCGCATTGAGGTTGTTTCCGTTTGCCGTGAAGTGAAGCGGCGCACCACTCATCCGGGTGAGCACGCCGGTCACGCCCCATCCGCCCAGAATCCAACTGGCCGGGCCAGAATTGAGGAAGTGCTTGTTTTTTCCGAAAGGCAGCTCGTACACGTAACTCTGAACAAACGTGTGTCTCCGACTGCGGCTCGTTTCCGAATAGTTGCGTTGAAAGTCGATGTAGTTATCCGGTCCCCCGTCATCAGCGTTCATATCCGAGCGATAGGCTAGCGCTTTTGCCCACGTATACGAGGTGGTGAGCAGGAACCCACCCTTAAACTTGTGGTCAAGTCTCGCCTGCAACGAGTTGTAGTTCGAGACTGTGGGCTTGAACAGGAACGTGGTTGCCGCCGTACGGCCAAACTGTACGCACAGCGGTTCTACGGTGCAGGTGTTCGTTAGCGCACCGTTCACGACTGCAGGAGTAGTGGCGGCATTCACGTTAAATCCAACCGGAATCTTGACGCCGTGATTGCCTACATATGCCAAATCGAGAACGAAGTTGCCGGGCAGCGATTGCTGAATGGAGAAGTTGTACGACTCAACGTATGGCTGCTGGAAGTGTTTGTCGACCACATTGTAAGGATCGCCGTTGCTCGGGGTGACGGTTCCGTCAGTCGCAATCGCGACAGCGCTCGGCGCTGGAAATCCATTTGGGAATACACCCAGCAACCCGTTGCTGAAAGTGGGAAGAGCAAAACTGTTGATTTGACTCGTGCCCTGGTTCTGGCGGACGGGGAAGTTGAACGCGTATTGATTATTCGTGAAGGGCTCATAACTGATTCCGAAGCCTGCACGCACAACCGTTTTTTCATTGACTCTGTATGCGACCCCAAGCCGCGGCGCGAAGTACTTGTAGTAAGTCTCTCGGCCAAGGTTTGACGGATTGCCGGCGACACCGGCAATTACCAGCCGATTGATCGAAGGATCGTAGTTGGAGTACCGCCCGGCATGACTCGGAGTCGCTGGCAAATACAACTCCCAGCGTAGCCCAGCGTCGATGGTCAATTTGCTTGTGGCATGCCAGGTATCCTGACCGAAGAAGAAGGCTTCCGTCTCTCTCCAAGCACCCGAGACGAGGGAAATGTCCCTCCCGGTCTGTGTTGGAGCATCAATCAAGAATGCAGCGAAGTTGTTCGCCAGTGTGGCGCTGCCAGTGCCCCCATTAAGAGAGGTAGTGCCGGTACCGAACACATAGTGACCACGTGGGCCAAAGGTCTGCGCCTGTACCAAATCATCGCGCAGTCTTCGGATATCCGCTCCCCACTTGAAGGTGTGATTGCCGCTGATCTTCGTCCATGTGTTCACAACATTGATGTTTGTCTCTCCACGATCCCAAGGCTGGGAGGCAGAGTATCCGACAAAAGGATTGGAAAAACCATTTTGGATTTCAATTTGTGTTAGACCGCTGGTAAAAGCGTCAAGGTTCGCCCCGGGAATGCCGAGGTCTGTGGTTGCAGTTGATCCGTGATCGGGAGTAATGGTCGTATTGCGGTAATGGCTGATCCCGCCGCGAGTCTCCATTACCAACGTGGGCGAAAAGATGTGTGTCTCATTGATAGCGCCGCTTTCCTCAGTTTGGTTTCCCTGACCTTGGAACCCGCCATTTGCAAATCCGCCTGCGAGACCGAAAATTGGCTGCTGAAAGGGATTCTGCGTAGCGCGGCTGAAACGGAAGGCCAGGCGGTCCTTCTCACTAAAGTTGTGATCAATCTTGGCGTCAAACGAAGTGCTGTTTTTCCTAAATTGCGTGTTCTGCTGATAGTTGTTGCTCAGGCTGTTGCCCGCATGCGGTACCAACGCAAGGATCTTAAGCGATATCGGATCCATCAAAGCCAGCGGAATAATGTTGTTACAAGTACCCGCTTTGCAGGCAGGATTAAACGCGTCCACCAGCCCATTGCGACCTTGAATCGTGGCAACACCGGGAGCCGAAGTAGCGAAGATCTGCTGGCGGCCCGTACCATTAGCGGCCCCTGTAAATGGATCGTAAATATTCGCCTTACCCGCAGTAATAGCTGCCGTTACGTCGCCGTTGCGGAAGGCGTCTGTGGGCAAGGTGCCGAGTTGAAACTGCCCGCGAATGTCGTCGATGCGCAGCAGGTCAAAGAAGAAGAACGTCTTGTCCTTGATAATTGGCCCACCGATCGTTCCCCCGTAGTAGTTGAAGGTAGTGCGCGCGATCGGGCTGGGACCAGCGGCGGTACGCTGGAAATACGTGCGCGCCTGGAGAGCGCTCACGCGGTTGTATTCGTACAGTGAGCCGTGAAAGTTATTGGTCCCAGATTTCAAAATTACGTTCGTAACGGCGCCTCCTGCCCGTCCGAACTCTGCAGAATAGTTGCTGGTGGTCACGTCGACGGTCTCGATCGCCTCTGATGGCGGCACGTAAATCTGCAGCAAGCCCGTACGCTCATCGTCGTTGACCCCTTCGATTGCCAGCTGATTAAACTCGCGCGATTGACCATTCACCTCAGTCGAGAGCGTGTCTTGCGCATTGAAGAAGTCGGAATGATCCCGATGCGGCTTTACCGTACCCGGCACCAGTGCAAGTAAGCTCTGGAAGTTGCGGTTTGCTCCACCAATGGGCAATTGCTGTAGTTGCGCGGTCTCGATGTTTTGGCTCACATCCGCGCGATCGGTTTTCAGCGGCGCGATCGCCCCCGTTACTTCCACCGTTTCCGTCACGGCGCCGGGCTGCATCGTCATGTCCACGCGCACGGTACTATTCACGTCCAGTCGGACGTCTGGCCTGCTCTGCTTCTTAAAACCGCGTGCCTCGGCAACGAGGGTATATGAGCCGGGTGGAAGGTTCGGGAAGACGTAATTGCCGCTCGCATTGCTCTGGGTTGAGTGAGGAATGCCAGTTCCGGTTTCGGTAATGGTGACTTGTGCTGCGGGCACGACCGCGCCGGATGAATCGGTCAAGGTACCCAACAGTGTGCCGTTCACGGCTTGTCCTAACAATTGAACAGTCGTGATTGACAGTGCGCACGCTGCAAACATCAAAACTGTACAGGCTCTCATCTTGCTGACCATCGCTCCTCCTGGCCCGTTTTGTACCGCGAAACAGGGTTGTGTGGGGTGGTCGAGCATGTTGTACGAGCCTTATGACCACTGTCAAGACACACGAAAAAATCGATTTAGGAAAACTTCACGGAATCGTTATCAGGCAGAGAGAACAGGCAAGCAAATCACTCACGTGGGAGGTAACACTCTCTGGTGACTGCAAAAGCTGGTGTCAGACGCGATATCCGAGAAGAATGGCAGCTACTTGCGTTCGTAGCTGCCTTGCGTTCATTCGAAATCCATGACCCCTCAACCCATGTTCCCGACGGCCACTACGAAATAGTTTGCCGGAGTAGTTCCGACGTTCTTTATGCCGTGCAGATCATTGCCTGTTGCCAGTCCTACTCCACCCGGTCCTAGCCGATGTGTTTGTCCATTGATGGTCAATTCGACCGTACCCTCGCGAATGAGCCAGAACTCGCTGTGGGCATGGCGGTGTGGCGCGTGGGGCATCTCGCCGGGGTCGAGCGTGGTTTCATGCGCCTCCACGTGCTCCCCCGTTGAAATCTTGCCGTTGGTGACGGGGCGTGTAGTGTGTCCTCCGCTGGTCTTGGCCTGCAATTCGTCAAACGGCCATGTGCGGGAAGAGAGCGTCTGGTCGTCTGCAGCCCAGGATTTGGTTACAGCCAGAAGAGGTAACAGCGAGCACAGTTCGCGACGGTTCATCATTAAGCCTCCAGTGAGAGTTCGCATTACACGATATATTGTCGAATCTGAATGCGCTGCCGAACAGCAGTGTGGCTTCGGCGGGGGACATTCTAAGACGGTTTTCATTGTATGAACCCCATCCGATTCGTTCTCATTCTCTTGCTCGTCACGACGCTTCCTGCCCAAACGGCGACGCAACGCCCGCGAATTCTCGGGGTTGCTCACATCGCTCTCTTCACGAGCGACCTCGCGAAGGCGCGTACTTTCTACGAAGATTTCCTGGGATATCAGGAGCCATTCACTCTCAAGCGGGACGACGGATCAATCCGAATTGCGTTTGTCAAAATTAATGACAAACAGTATGTCGAGCTGTTTACCGATCCTCCGAAGGAAGACGGCCAACTCAATCACGTCGCGGTCTACACCGACAATGCTGAGCAAATGCGCGACTACCTAGCTGAACACGGGATCAAAGTTCCAGCAACAGTAGCGAAAGGGAAGACCGGAAATTACAACTTCACGATTCAGGATCCAGACGGACACACGGTCGAGATCGTTCAATATCTTCCGGACAGCCTGACCGGCAGGAATCAGGATAAGTTTGCTCCGACCAGTCGCATATCGAGCCGCATCATGCATGTCGGCTTTCTAGTTCGCGACCTGGAAGCGTCGATGAAGTTTTATCGCGATCTGCTCGGGTTCCAGGAATTCTGGCGGGGCAGTTCGAACGGCACGCAACTGAGCTGGGTGAACGTGCGAGTGCCCGACGGCGACGACTACGTGGAATTCATGCTGTATACGGGCACGCCGTCTGCTCAGGAGCGCGGTGTGAAGAATCACTTGTCACTCGAAGTTCCCGATATAGAAAAAGCCGTGCAGGATCTGGAAAAGAGACCGGCACGCAAGCTGTATGGACGCGAGATCAAGACGCAGGTTGGCAAGAATCGTAAGCGACAGGCTAACCTGTTCGACCCCGACGGCACTCGTGTCGAGCTCATGGAACCTAAAACCATCGATGGGCAACCTGCTCCTTCATCGACTGCTCCTCCACCGCAATAAGAGAAGAGAAATCTAACTTTGTCGAGCTATCTTGCTCTTGTTGCAGCCTAATGCCCCCACGATGCAAGAGCATCTTGATCAGTTAAGCCCCCACTCTAATCGCGGCATGGACCAACGGGCTAATTACATTAATGGGTAATTCGCGCCGTGGTAAGACTGGCGGGATTGGCAGCTTATTCTGTAAGTCAGCGCTACCGCGAGATATCGCGCTGCGCGGCCCTCGGCGCCCGCAGCCAGGACGTCCTTACACTTGTCCTCAAGGAGGCTTCAGCGCTGCTGCTGACTGGCATCCTTATAGGGACAACACTGGCAATTTTGGCAGAACGAGGCCTTGCGGCGGTTTCATCCACAGTGGGAAACGTGAACAGCAGGAGCAGCTCCGATCCGTTGATAATCGTCGGAGCCCCGCTCCTGCTTGGTGTCCTGGCCTTGTTCGCATGCTACGTGCCGGGGCGAAAATCTACGAAATTGGATCCGATGACTGCGCTGCGGCACGAATAGGTATCTACTATTACCAGCCGTACTCTTTCAGCTTGCGATACAGAGTTGTCTTGCCGATGCCAAGCAGGCGGGCGGCTTTGAGCTTATCGTCGTTGACGACTTTCAAGGCGTTCTGAATGGCTTGTTTCTCTAGAGTGGCGAGAGGAACAATCTTTCCAGCTCCGCCTTTGCGCGAAGCTGAAGCTTTCTTTTTCGATGATTTGGCCATAGTGTAATTTTTCCTGATGTTTTCTTAAGATTTTGATTTCTTGCGCTGTGCTGCCCAGCGCCGCTTCTGTGCTTCTGAAATGCGTTTACGTGCTTCTGCACTCATGTGCCGCGGCCCTCGGCGTCCCTGGGCGCTTCGTCCCGTTCGAGAACTCCCTCCGAGTGCAGCGATGGCCTTGTCGATACGCTGACGTTCGGCCCTCAGTGCTTCAAGAATCTGTTCTGTGTCCAACAGCGTCTCCTAACTCCCGATTCGGGAAGGGGAAATTGTACCAATAAAACTCAAAAAGTCCATCCCAGAAAAATAGCAGCTGCCTGCTACTCTGGACAATCATTCTTGAGTTGTATGGCCAATTCCAAAATGAGTTTACAGGCGAATTCGGAACACGGCGAGCGGATTTACGCGAAGTTACTAACTTTTTGGTGGCAAATTAGGAATAGCCGGTAACATCGCCGCGTTACGAAAGTTACACGAAGTTACTATCCCAAATCTGAACCGCAAATGTTTGTGACGACCCGAACCATTGTCGAAATTGCGGTGCACAGTGTCGAATCGGCAATCGCCGCTCAGGTTGGCGGAGCCGATCGTGTGGAGTTGTTCAGCAATCCCATTGAAGGTGGCGTGACTCCCAGTGAGGGCTTGATCACAATCCTACGAGAGAAGCTCGTTAAGGATTTGCATGTCATGATTCGGCCTCGTGGAGGCGATTTTCACTATTCAGAACTTGAATCAGAGGTCATGCGTCGCGACATCAATATGGCTAAGCGCTCAGGCGCTAACGGAGTGGTGTTCGGATTCGTCAATGTTGATGGAACGGTCGACGTCGAGCGGACTCGTCAGATGGTAGAGGCGTCTCGCCCTCTGTCGGTTACTTTTCATCGCGCCTTTGATGTTTGCAGCAACCTCGAGAACGCTCTCGAAGACCTGATCTCTAGCGGCGTGGACCGGGTGCTCACGTCGGGCGGAGAAGCGAGTGCGATTGAAGGCTCGAAGCGTATTGCGAGTCTTGTTCGTATCGCCGGAAATCGAATCAAGATCATCGCCGCTGGAGGGATCAGGCCCGCAAATGTTCGGCGGATATTGCAGGAAACTGGGGTAAGAGAGGTTCACGCGGGTTTGCGGAGCACGATTCCTGGTCCTATGCGGTTTCACAATGAGAAAGTATCGATTGGGCACAGGATTCCAGGTGAACATGAACGAATCGTCGTGAAAGAAGACGATGTGCGTAAACTCGTAAACGCAGTGGGGCAATTGTGATCCGGTGGTCTGCGGTGGTCTTTGCGCTGGCGTCAACTCTCGCCTTGGGTCAGTCACCGGAATCGGGACAGTACCGTACCAGGTTCGAAAACGACGTAGTTGCGGTTTACGAGCTGAATTTACCTGCGCGTGCTTCCGCCTCCACATTTCAATCCGCCCATGACACATTCTGGCTCTCACTTACGGATTCCACAGTTGCCTTCGCTCGCCAACAGTGGAAGGTGGATCTTCGGATGCAAGCTGGCGACACGCGTTTCTTCTCAAGCTTCGAGACCAGCCTTGTAACCAATACAGGTGCGACAGATTTTCGTGGGGTCATGGTTGCGCTGAAGCCACGAGGACTTGTCTCGAGTGGATGTGAATGTTCCGGAAGCACTGCAAGAACTGTCTGCGGATGCAAGGGTGCGACTCACTTGGAACCTTTGTGGGCCGTGAGCCTCGGCGAAGTGACACTTGCAGGAACGTTACTGGGTGTTGGCGAGTCTTTTCGAGCTGCCGCCTTGCGTGACGATATGCTTCTGGTTGCGGTTACGGATGTCAGTCTGACTGATTTGGCGAGTCAGGATTCTGATCTTCGTGAGAAGCCGGTGCTGCACGTGAAGTCCGGAGATGCGGTATGGATCAGCGCAGGGCGACACCAGTTCAAGAATGTGGGAGACGAGCGCGCGCGCTTCGTCACCTTCGAATTCTGATCATTTCGCTGGGACATTCTCCTGTGTGCTGAGTTTCTTTTCCATGTCGCGGAGCAGGAGCTGCCACATTTCGATCTCCAGTTGGAACTGATGCTTTAGCGGCGTGTCGCCGGCAGAGACGAACGCCACATTCCTCTGCATCTGGCCAAGCAAGACCTGCATTTTTGAGAGATCAGCTGTGACATTGTTTGGATCTGTATTGGCGTGTTGAGCCTCTCGGGCATCTGATGACGCGACCCTTGAGGTGCTTTGAACATCCTGTGCAGGCAGCGTAGCGATTGCGCAGAATAAAATGGCGATAATTGTGACGAGCTTTCGCATGATTGCTTCTTTCCTCCACATCCACATGTTCTAGCAATATCAGAGAAATCAATCATGAGAATTGATTTTTCTTATTGGGAGAAACAGGATGTTGCACTGTGTAATCGAGAAGAGCATAAAGTGAAGCCGTGAATGGATTACCAGGATTGGATTTAGATCACCTCAAGACATTCGTCGAAGTGGCGAAAGAGGGCAACTTTTCGCGCGCTGCGGCGAAGGTGTTTCGCTCGCAGCCGGCGGTCAGCGCGCAGATTCGTCAACTTGAAGATGACTATCAGCAACGGTTGTTTGATCGTTCAGGAAAGACTGTGCGCCTGACGCCTGCTGGTGAAATCCTCCTGCAGTATGCCCAGAGTCTGCTGCGCCTCCACGATGAGTCGAGGAATGCGTTGTCACACGCGTCACAGGAAACGCGTGGCGTACTCTCGATTGGCGCCAACGAGGCGACGTTCCTCTACGTCCTGCCCAAAGTGTTTGAACGTTTCCATGGCAAGTATCCATCGGTGCGGATCAGCGTGTACCGGAATTTCAGTCGCAAGATCATCGAGAAGATCGAAGCGGGGGCGGTCGACGTGGGAATCGTCACGCTGCCCGTGAAGAGCACGGCGCTACGCGTCGTGCGTATGTTCAGCGACGAATTGCAGCTGGTCATTCAAGCCAGCCATCCGCTCGCAAGCAAGAAAGTCGTCACGCTGGCAGAAGTTGCTGAGGTGCCGCTTATCTTTCCTAAGACAGGATCGACGCGGCAGGTCCTGGAACGCATCTTCAATCCCTTCCGCGACAGCCTGCGCATCTCGATGGAATTGGGCAGCATTACCCTTATCAAGCAGTTCGTTGCCACGGGTTTTGGGGCTTCGGTGATCAGCACCAGTTTTGCCCAGGACGACGTGATTGCCGGACGCCTTCGCTTGATCCCAATCAAGGACCTCAAGCTCAAGCGGGAGCTTGGGTTGGTGTACCGCAAGGACCGCACTCTGCCACGAGCGGCTACGGCCTTTGTCGAAGTTGCGCATCAATCGCTGCGAACCAACTGAGTCCTGTCTCTAAGCAGAAGCTGGCATTTCCAACGGAGCTACGCGCCGTAGTGGCTCCGACAATCCCCGAATCATCGCAGCAAAGCCTTGCAAGTCGAGAGATTGAGGACCATCAGACAAGGCACGCTCAGGACAAGGGTGTACCTCAACAATCAACCCATCTGCGCCGACTGCAATTGCCGCTCTCGAGACTGCACTGATCAGACTTCTGCGGCCGGTTCCGTGGGAAGGATCGGCGATCACCGGCAAATGCGAGAGTTCCTTTGCCAGAGCAATCGCAGCTAGGTCAATCGTGTTGCGCAACTCGGTTTCGAACGTCTTGATCCCACGCTCACAAAGAATGACCTGAGAGTTTCCACCAGAGAGCAGATACTCGGCTGCCAGCAGCCATTCTTTCACCGTGGCTGATGGACCGCGCTTCAGCAGAATGGGACGATCCACCTTCGCGAGGCGCCGCAGCAGGGCGAAGTTCTGCATGTTGCGAGCACCAACTTGAAGCACGTCCGCATGTTCGGCAATCAGATCAACGTCTTCGGTGCTCATCACCTCGGTAACGACAGGAAGACCTGTCAGCTCGCGCGCCTCGGTGAGAATCTTCAACGCTTCGATGCCTAAACCTTGGAAGTCATAAGGAGATGTGCGCGGCTTGTACGCTCCGCCACGCAGCATGCGAGCGCCAGCGTTCTTCACCGCGACTGCTGTGTCGAGCAGTTGCTCTCGCGATTCGACCGAGCAAGGTCCGGCAATTACAACTATTTCTTCACCGCCAATCTTCACGCCGGCAACTTCCACTACGCTAGGCTCTCGACGCACCTGCCGACTCACCAGCTTGAATGGATGCGCGATGGGAATAGCGTCTTCCACGCCAGGAGCTACCTTCAGTGCTTCGAGAAGTGTGCGGTTTCCGCCGCTGCCGACGGCTGCGACGATTGTTCGCTCGGTTCCGCGAATTACGTGAGGTTGGTAGCCGCAGAGCACTACGTTGTCGATTACGTGCTGAATTTCGGCTTCGGTTGCGCCTTCTGCCATGTTGATGATCACTGCCCGTCTCCTTGGAATCTCCGCAGAATGCAAAAGCCGCGACTCTGGAGTCGCGGCCTTCGGTGTTTCTGCTGATGATTGCTAAACGATTAAAACTCTAAATTCGTCTGCATGCACGCGCTTCACCGGAGCCGCTACTCGTAAAAAACCAGTAGCGGTATGTAAAGAAGCCGGTAAATCGGAGTGTTTGCATGACGGTTATCGAACTGCACTATAGGACAGCTTCTACGCAGGTGTCAACGGTTTCCGCCACGAAAAACACCTGAGTCAAAATGGGACGATGAAGGGAACTCGGAATCCCGCCGGGCGGGACTCTGAGGACTCATTCAGCGAAACTGCCAACGAAAGCGCTGCGCTTGCCGTGACGATCCCAATCCACGCCCAATCCGGGACCTTGATATTCATCCGTCATCGCAACGGCAGCCATCGAATGCTCTAGCTTCGTCAACGGCGGGTAATAAGTAGTCTCAGCGCCGCATGTGTGATCGCCTTCATTCAGCGCACGAGTCTGGATTTCAGCGAAGGTTCCGGCGCGAAGCGTTGCCTCACCGTGGTGAGAATGGTCGCGCAGTACATTCATCTCAATTGTCGTTGGGATTACGCGGAGCACCGTCGAGGTGAGCTTTCCGCTCATATGCTGAGCGAACGCAACCAGCGCATCTCGCTGAGCCGGGGTTGCCTGCTCATCAACCAGCATGACGGACTTAGCCGGATACGGATTCGCATACGGATCGCCGAGCGTTGCATTGGCCTTGACGGCAGCTATCACAGTGAGCCCATCGAGCTTCTGTCCGTCCCAGCTTCCATTGCGAACATGCCAGGCGAGCAGCGCCTGATCGCCGACGAGTCCAACTTCACCATTGGCGAAGCATTGCGCCACATACACGTCCGCGCTGCGGCTTTCGAGGTAGTCGCCGGTAATCTTCTGTGCTTGACTTGCGAAGGCAAAGGCGCCTAATGCCGTGATTGTGATGAGAAGTCTGATCAAATTACGCATTGCGTACTCCTACACTTTGTTTTTGATGCGTGACGAGATTTTTCGGTGCTTCCGCCATCGCACGAACCCTCTAAAACTGTCATCCTGAGCCTTCTGTTGGCGAAGGATCTTCCGGAATGTCTAAGATTCTTTGCCGTATTCCGGCTCTTACACGACTATTTTCGTGAAAGTGCCAGGACGGTGCAAATTACACCTGACGCATCGCGGGAGATCCTTCGCCCAAAAGAGGGGCTCAGGATGACACTTGTTAAGTGTGCCTGCCGCAACAAATCTCCTGAATAAAGAACTACCCACACTTGCCCGTGCCATGACACGGACGATGTCCGCGACAATTGCCCGGTTCCGCCACCTGTCCATCCGGCCCAATGCACGTCTGCGTGTGCACGCACCAAAAATTCCCATCGTTCGCGGGTGGCACGGTTGGATCGGGTTCCACATTCAGGTAAATCCTCTTCCAGCGCAGCGAGGGACAGAGATCTGGATGATTCGTGTTAAAACGCTCGAAATCATTGACAATCATGCCTGTCCTCCTTTGGCAGCCTGAAGCAGCGCGCGCTTTACCGCTACGCGAGCGAGTTTGATCTTGTGCTTGTTTTGGCCCAGGCTCTTGGCATTGGCCACGGCTGCAGCTCCGGCGGCATCGGCCGTCTCTTCGGAGATCGCCTTTCCGGCGACAGCCTGTGCGGCTTCGTTTGAGACCCAGGGAATCGGTGCTACGTGACTCATCACTACGCGAGCCGAACGAACGGTGTCTCCGTTCATGTCGAGAACCACTGAGGCCGTGGCGTAAGGCCAATCGAATGCGACCTTCTGCCGGACTTCGTAGTGCGAGGCCTTCACACCGGCCGGAGGCGCCGGTACGATCAAATCTGTGACGATCTCATTGGGACGAAGATCGTGTTCGCGCTCAGCTTCCGTCTTGGGAATTACAAAGAACTTCTCGAGGGGAACCTCGCGCGGCCCTTTTGGACCAAAGAGCCGAATGCGCGCGTTGTAAGCGATCAACGCGGGCGCAACCGTTGAAGGGCTAACGAAGTACGCTGGCCCGTCGTTCCCGAGGATCGCGTGATGACGGTTGTCGCCATCGAGCACGAGCGATTTTCCGTTCGGGCCCATGGCGAGCAGGCCAAATCCACTCCGGTACCACCAGCATCTGGGACGCTGGCACATGTTCCCGCCGATCGTAGCCACATTACGAATCTGCGGACTCGCGGCATCGCCGGCAGCGTGAGCGAGCATCGGATAGCGCTCCTTCACCTGCGCGTTCTCGGAGATTTCGATCAGAGTCATCAGGGACCCGATGCGCAATCCCCTTGCGGGCGTGAAGCTGATGCCACGCAGCTCCTGGAGATCTTTCACGTTGACCAGGCGCTTGGGATGGACGATATCGTCCTTCATCAGCGCAAGCAGATCGCTTCCTCCGGCGAGGACCTCGGCGTCATCCCATTTCTGCCCGAGCAATCCGACAGCCTGTTGTTTCTGTTTAGGACTGGTGTATTCGAAGGCTCTCATGCGCGGCCTCCTTCTGACTGGGCGCCCTCAAGCGCCGCTAGAACGCGCTCCGGCGTAAGCGGCAGGTAGGGAACGCGTACTCCGATGGCATTTGCCACGGCGTTCGAGATCGCCGCGCCGGGCGAAACCGTCGGCGGTTCACCGATGCCGATCACGCCACGCTCGTCGTAGCCCGGGCCGGTCATCAGTTTCACCACCAGCTCTCCGACGTCTCCGAGTCCGGCGAGACGATAGTTATCCATGTTGGTGTTGAGCATCGTGCCAGTGGTCTGATCCATGACCTTCTCTTCGTACAGCGCATAACTCACACCCATGATCAGCGCGCCCAGAACCTGGCTTTCCGCCTGCTTGGGGCTGATCACAAGACCGCAATCCTGAATAGCGACCATCTTGTTGATTTTGACAATCCCGGTTTCAGTATCGACCGAGACATCGGCCATCTGCACGCCGCCAACACCGCTGTTGATGAGATCGCCTTCGCCAGGATTCTTTCCCCTGACGGTGAGCGTCTGCGCTCCCAATTTAGAACACGCTTCCTTCCAGCTGAGGCTGCGGCTTGGATTGCCGGCAACACGCACGCGCCCGTCAACTACTTCCAGTTCATTCGGCTGGGCGTTCAGAGCCGGAGCGACTTTGGCCAGGAGTTGGTTCCTGGCGTCGGTAGCGGCACGGAAGGTCGCTGAACTCACGCCGCCGATCGTGCTACTGCCGCCCGAGGCGCTGTCGGGCGGATATTGGTTATCGCCGATCAGCAGATTGATCCCTTCCATGGGGATTCCAAGCGTATCTGAGGCTACGGCCAGAATCGACGTTCGCGTTCCCGTCCCGATATCCTGGGTTCCCATTTTGATCTCGACCGAGCCATCGGGATGAATCAAAAGATCGCAGTTACTGGTGTGACCGCGTCCGCCCCATGTGTGTAGAGCCAAACCCATTCCTTGCTTTACCGGACCAGCAGTCTTATCGCCGCGCGGATGCCAGCGTGCCTTCCACTGCATAAGCTCGTTGGCAGCATCGAGCTCTTCGGAGTAGATCTTGGAGCGCGGGTCGAGTAGGTCGATGTTCTTCTTTACGAAGTCGAAGGTGTCCATTCCCAGCTTGGCGGCGAGATCGTCGAGCGCACCCATGGTGATCACGCACATCTGCGGATGGTTCGGTGCCCGCCAGGCGCGCGCCGGACCAATGTGGTTCACCACACCAACGTATTGTTTCTGCTGATTCGGAACCTTCCACACGTAGGGAATAGCCAGCGACCCAGGAGCACCAGGCCCACCTGATCCCCACGCGTAAGAATCCCACGCGAGAAGCGTTCCGTCCTTCTTTGCGCCAACCTTCACACGTGCGTAAGCCGAAGGACGACAACCGGCGGTTTCCAATTCGGTCGCGCGGTTGAGCATCATCTTTACCGGAACGCCGCCGGCTTTCTTTGAGAGCTGGGCTGCTGCGACTCCCCAGGGATCCAGACCGAGCTTGCTACCGAATCCGCCACCAACGTGATCCTGATGCACATGAACGTTTGCAGCGGGCATATCGACGGCTTTGGCCACCTGCTCGCCGATCCCAGGTACGTTCTGCGTGGAGATGTGAAGGAATAGGTGATCGGGATCAGGCCATTCGGCAATACTGCCGTGCGTTTCCAGACAGCAATGCGTGATCACCGGTGAGCCGTAATAGCCTTCATGCGTGACTTCAGACTGTTGAAAGGCTGAAGTCGGATCGCCGACGGTTTCCTTCGAGGCGACTTTGTACAAGTCGCTCTTCTCAGCCTCGCCAAGGTTCGGCTCTTTGTCGTTCAAGACGAGGTGGGGAAGCTGCTCGTATTCGACTTTGATCGCACGAACGGCATCACGTGCGGTCGGCTCGTCGACAGCGGCTACGGCAACGATGTCGGTTCCAGCCCAGAAGACTTCGCCCTTGGCGCCATCGCTAGGGCCGTGAATAATGTGCACGGCTTTCACCCCAGGCATCTTCTCGGCTGCCGAGGTATCGATGCTCTTCACACGGGCGTGAGCATACGGGGACTTCACGCTGTCGCCATAGAGCATGTTGGGGCGAACAAGGTCATACGTGTACTTGGCGCGCCCCGACGACTTCGCCGGGCCATCGACGCGATTCATCCGCTTGCCGATCAGCTTGCGCTTACTTGCATCGGGCCATTGATAAATGTTTTCCGCCATGGCTATGCTCCCCCTTTCTGCTGTTGTCCACCCTTGGAGAGCTGGGCCACAGCGCCTTTAATGCCGGCGTACGTGCCGCAACGGCAGAAGTTTCCGCCCAGCCCTCTCGCGATCTCATCAGGCGTGGCGTTCGGATGCTTATCGACGAACGCTTTTGTAGCCATCACGAATCCGGGCGTGCAGAAACCGCACTGCTGAGCGTCGTTGTCGACGAAAGCTGCCGATACAGGATGCAGTTGGCCCTGAGGAGCAAGGCCGTCGGTCGTCACGATCTGCTTGCCCTGCGCTTCAATGGCAAGCATCGAACAGGAGTACACGGTTTTGTTGTCCAGAAGAACCGTACACGCACCGCAGGTCCCGCGATCGCACACACGTTTCGGTCCGGTTACCTCGAATTTTTCGCGTAAGGCATCGAGGAGCGTGAAGCGAGGTTCAAGGTTCGCCGTGAGACGCTTGCCATTCACATTGAGTGCTATGGGAACCTTTCCGGGACCGAAGACGTGAACTTCCTGTCCTTCGACCTCCAGGATGGTTGGCCCAAGAACAAGCGGGGCAGACGTGGTTATTGCTGAGATCTTCAGGAATTTACGCCGTGAGATTCCTGAGCCCTTGGGGGAATCCTGATCACTCATCTTCTAGTCTCCTTTGTGAGTGCTTCAGAAGTAACCGGAAATGGTAGCGCAAGCGCCGCTTCTTTGCAGAAGACGTTTTATTGAACAAATTGTTTGGCGACGTTTAATTCTCTGCGTTGCATTACCGTAATGTGAGAATCAGCCACTGCCTCCGAGGCGATCGATTCAACTATCGAATTGTGTTCTCGATCGGCTGGAACGTTTTTGTGCCAAGAAATTTCGCTGTAATTCTGGCTACCCTCCCCCCCGGGGGCTGTTTTTCATCGAGAAACTTTGAAAATGAGAGACTTGCGCTGAGGAAATCCAGAATTTTGGATTTGCAAAACGCAAAATCTTGCGTTTCGACCGTGCTCAATCCGGCACATCTTGTGGTTCATATTTCGGAAGCGCCGGGTTTCGTGTCATCCGAGAGCCGATCTTCACTCTTTTCGATCCTTGTGAATTCCTATTTTGGTACTTCATGCACACGCCTGACATTTGTTCTTTGTTACGGCGCGCTGCAGACCGTGTCAAGGTTTGTACCGTCGGTCGCTGTGGAAAACGAGGCGAACACGAAGGTCACGAAGGCTCAACAGGAGGTCACAAAGAACTAGCATGCACTCCTACGCACGAAGCATCGGTGATCTCTCGCTTCGTGACCTACTCTTTGGCCTTCGTGCCCTTCATGTTCGCCTAGTCTTTCAACGTAAAAGTGACCTCGGACCAGTGCAATTTACCCTCCGTCTGATAGCTTTTGATGTATGGCCAGCGTCGAACAGCCGAAGGCTCGAGTCAAAGACTCGGTCGAGCCGCTTTGGCAAGTCAGAGATCAGCAGCAGCATCTGCGTGAGCTGATCGCTACTGACGCTGAGCTGAAGGAAGCTCCGTTGCGCCGTGATGTCCGAAATCTTGGACGCATCCTCGGCGAAGTAATCAAAGAGCAGGCTGGGCAGAAAGTCTTCGATTCCGTCGAGCGGCTGCGCAACCTCAGCATTGAGCAGCGAGAGCAGGGCAAGATCGCACAAGATTCCTCGCTGCGCACGATGGATTTACGGCATGCCTTTCTTGTAGTGCGGGCGTTCGCCATCTACTTCGAGCTGGTCAATCTGGCAGAGACCAATCACCGCAAGCGTCGCCGCCGCGCGGCGCAGGTGAATCACAGCGAGCCGCAGGCCGGAACTATCGCGGGCACTTTCCGGCGGTTCCGGGCTGCAGGAATCAGTCTTGAGCAGGTAATGAAGGCGCTGCGCTGTGTCTATGCCGTTCCGGTTTTCACCGCACACCCAACCGAAGTTGCCCGGCGCACAGTGCTGATGAAGCGCGAGCGACTCTCAAAGCTGCTCGAGACACTCGACACCGCGCCCCTGACCGACGAGATTGCCGAGAAGGTAACCGAGGAGATCGCCGCCGAGATCACCGCGCTTTGGCAAAGCGACGAAGTTCGCCGTCGCACGCCTACCGTGCGCGATGAAATCAAAATGGGATTGGATTATTACCGCGCTAGCCTCATTCGCAGCGTCCCGGAAGTATATGAGGAGATCGCTCGTACATTAAACGCGGAGTTCGGATCGAACGTTCATCTTTCTGAGCTGCCGCGGATGATCGGCTTCGGTTCGTGGATCGGCGGCGATCGCGACGGAAATCCATTTGTCAATGTCACGAGCACGGAACAGGCGCTGGAACTGGCGCGCGAGCTGATCCGCAACAACTACGTTCAGGCGATTCGTGCTCTGGTCGTGCTGCTAAGTCCGGCAACAAGCATCACGGACATCTCTGCCGCACTTCGAGCGGCTTTGAAGCAATATGCTGCGCAACTTCCTGACGTACATGCGCGGGCGCTGACCTATTCCGAAACAGAGGCGTATCGGCACTTCCTTCTGTATGTGCAAGAGCGGCTTGCGCGAGCCGCCAGGAAACCGCACGCTGAGAGCGCGTACGCTAAGCCCGAGGAGTTTATTGCCGATCTGCAGTTGCTGCGCGAAAGCTTGGCTCAGAACTCAGGAGAGCGTATTGCGCAGGAGCTTATCGATCCGCTGCTGATCATCGTCGAAACCTTTGGATTTCATCTCCATACGCTCGACATTCGGCAACACGCCAAATTCCACAGTGAAGCAGTCGAACATCTGACGGCGAGGCCGGGCCAGGATCTCACTTCGACTTCAGAGAATACGCGTTTGGTTCTCGACACCATGCGAGCCATCGCAGACCTGAAGCGTCAATATCCAGCCGAGTCGATCCGCAGCTACGTGATCAGTGGCGCGACCTCGGCCCAGGATGTGTTCAATGTCGTGCGACTCGCCGCGATCTCTGGTGTTCAAGTGGAAGGCAAGAGCGAGGATCCAGGGCTGATGCCGGTTCCGTTATTCGAATCGATTCAGGACCTTCGCGGCTGCCCCGGCATCTGCCGTGAATTGTGGAGTTCGCCTGCATACGCGCGGCTGCTCGACTCCTGGCAGCGAAAGCAGGAGGTCATGCTGGGATACTCCGACAGCAATAAAGACGGAGGTATGCTCACGAGCTTGTGGGAGATCTATAAAGCGCATCGCGAACTGCATCGCGTCGCTCGCGAGCGCAACGTTCACCTGACTATCTTTCATGGACGTGGTGGAACTGTTGGTCGCGGTGGAGGTCCAACGCACCGCGCGATGGTGGCGCAGCCTGTGGGAGCCTTTACGGGGCATTTCAAGATCACCGAGCAGGGCGAAGTGCTCAATTGGAAGTATGCCGAACCGATTCTTGCCGAAAGATCGCTGGAGTTGATGGTGGCGGCTTCACTAGAGGCGCTTGTGCGTCCGAGTGGTCCGAAGAGTGCGGATGGTCTGGAGTGGGAAGCGGTCATGGAAGAGCTATCGCGCACGGCATTCGAGTTCTACCGCCACAACATTGCCGAGAATCCAGAGGTGATGGTTTATTTCGAGCAGTCGACGCCGGTTGGCGAGCTGCAGAACGTGAAGATCGGATCGCGTCCGGCGAAGCGTAAGCAGACACGCAGTCTCGAAGATTTGCGCGCGATTCCGTGGGTTTTCGGATGGATGCAGAGCCGATGCTTGCTGCCAGCGTGGTTCGGCGTTGGTCATGCTTTAGAACAGTTCATGCGTAAGCCAGACGGCGTCAACCTGCTGAAGCGCATGTATAAGGAGTTTCCGCTGTTCAGCGATCTCATAGAAAATTCTGAAATGGGACTGGCCAAAGCCGATTTCAACATCGCCCGCCTGTATTCCACGCTGGTCAGCGATGAAGACCTTCGCACGAGGGTCTTCAAGGTTTTGGAATCAGAGTTCCTACGCACCAAGAGGCTGCTGTTGCAGATTACGGATCAGTCGTGCCTGCTCGAGAACAATCAGATTTTGGCGCGATCGATTCGCTTGAGAAATCCGTATGTGGATCCGATGAGCATCGTGCAAGCAGAACTTCTGCGCCGCAAACGTGTCGGAGAGAAGAGTGAAGAGTTGGACTACGTGCTGGGAGCGACGATCAATGGGATTGCGGCGGGTTTGAGGAATACGGGATGAGATGGTTAGTCGGCCTCGAATCATGCTGTATTACGTGGGAGCAATATCAACGACTGTCATCCTGGGCGAAGGATCTCCCGGAATACGTCAATCTTAGTCGCGCTATCTTGGCTCTCCTCGAGAATCTTGGCCGAAGTGCCGGGATGGCGGCGAGTTAGTCCGACGAATCGCGGGAGATTCTTCGCCCAGAAGACGGGCTCAGGATGACAGTTACTCTCATTCGTCATGGTCCGGGGCGAGTGTTAGATGGCACCTTTACAATGGGTATTCACGCACGGCGAACATACCAATACATAGACCTCAACAGGGGTATCAATTCTTTGTCGAAACGACTTCTTCTTTTTTTTGTAGTTCTGACTGCACTGATCTGGGCCGGATGTGGGGGGAGCAAGACTCCGACTCCCGCGGGGGTGGCCATCACGATTTCACCCACTACCGCGAGCGTTGCCGGCGCCACGACCCAGCAATTTACGGCGACGGTCACTGGTTCCACAAATACGGCTGTAACCTGGCAGGTAAACGGCGTTGCCGGTGGAGATGCGACGAACGGCACCATCAGCGCGACTGGCCTCTATACGGCGCCGCCTGTTTTGCCGACAACCACCACCGTCGCAGTCACGGCGACCGCGCAGGCTGATACCACGAAAACCGCTAGTGCGATCGTGACGCTCACTGCGCCGGCAGTGACCATCAGCATCAGTCCGACCAGCGTCACCGTTGCCGCTGGAGCTACTCAACAATTCACTCCGACTGTGACGGTGACTGGTAGTACGAATAACGCTGTCAACTGGAGCGTGAGCGGCGTGCAAGGCGGAGATGCCGTCCACGGAACTATCGATACGAACGGTCTTTACAAGGCGCCAGCCGCGCCTCCCAAATCGGCCATTACAGTTACCGCGACCTCGCAGGCGAACACCGCATTCTCTGCTTCCGCCGCGGTGACGCTGCAATTCGGCAACGCGAGCCTGAGAGGCACTTACGTCTTTCTCCTGAATCAAGGCGATAACAGCTCGGGCTCGGGATTCTCGTATCGCGGCGGCACGTTTCAGGCTGACGGTACGGGAAACATCGCCGCCGGTGTTAGCGACGGAAATTCCGGAGCAGGACCTGCGACGGGACCTACCGGAATCCCCTTGACGGGAACCTACTCGGTTGGTCCGGATGGGCGTGGGGCAATGACGCTCACTGATGCTTCCGGCTCTCACAATTTTTCATTTGTCCTCACGTCGAACACTCGCGGACAGGTAATTGCTTTCGATTCAACGGCGGTGACCTCTGGTTTTATTCGCCTGCAGGATCCAGCGGCGACCGCCGGTGTGAGCGGGGCATTCGTCTTCGGCATGTCGGGTGACAACGCAGGGCCTGCGGCTGCAGTCGGTCAGCTCATGTTCAGCGGTGCAACGGTTACAGGCACCGAAGACACGAATGTGAATGGAAGTTTCACTCCGGGAACAGCTGTAGCGGGCTCCTTTGCGGCCGCCGGAGGTCGCGGAACTGCATCGCTGAATGGTTCACAGTTCGTGTTCTACATCATCGATGCATCCACGCTGGTGTTGATGGATGTGGACGCTTCAGGTCTACGGATCGCTGGAACAGCGTTTGCGCAATCGAGCACGCCGTTCAGCAGTGCTTCGCTGGGATCGAGCGCATTCTTCGTGAACGGTTCGGCCGTTTCCGGCAACAAACCCTACGCGTTAGCCGCCCGTTTCGATACAGATTTCGTTGGTCAATTCCGTGGTGGCGTCTCGGATGTAAACAGCGGAGGCACTGTGACGAGCCCCCCATTCACGGCGACTTATACCGTCGCCGCGAATGGCCGTGCTCAAGTCACAGGATCGTCGAATTTCATCATCTGGCTCGCGTCGCAGAAGCAGGGCGTAGTTTTACAAAGCGATTCCGTCGTAGTTGCCAGCGGACAGTTATTCCAGCAGCAAGCGGGTTTCCAGTCCGTTACCGGGGGATATGCGTTCGCGACGACGGGAGCAAATTCCGCGGGCACGGTGCTGCAGGTTGTGGACGGTCAAATCACCGTTGCCGGATTCGGCTCTTTGTCAGGCAAGGAGGACGTGAATAGTAATGGCACTCTGCAACCGGCCCAGCCCCTTACCGGGAATTTGACGATTGCAACCAGCGGCCGCGCTACTGGGTCGATCTTGCTTACGAACCTTCCACCGGCTGTGAACTACGACTTCTATTTTGTCAATCCGGATAGGTTCATAATGCTGTCGGCTGATGCGAACACCGTGTTGTCCGGAATTGCGGAGCGGCAGTGTTCGGACTGCCAGTTTTGAACCAGGTCTGCCACAGCACGCCCAGCACACCACGGCTCGTTTTGAAAGAGAGTCGATAGCTTCGGAAATGACAGGCCCGTAGGGCCGGTTGGCTAAACGTCAGCCCAGTCCCGGAATGGCTGGGTGAGGGGGAGTCAAGAAACGAGCGCCGTAGGCGCGGCACTCGTCACGGATGGTAGAAGTGCCGAGGCTCGCAGAATGCCCAAAGTCAGTCTTCGTTGTTTACAGATCTCTGACCGAAGGTAACCGATTGGTTCCGGATTTTGAGAGGCGGCCTAGAATGCAAAATATAGCTTCGTCTGAGTGCCGCGCCTCCTGCGCTCAATTTCCGTCGCCGCGCACCCAGCCCTTCCGGGACTGGGCTGACGTTTGGCTAGCCGGGCCTACGGCCCTCTCATTGTCGCGGATCGTAGGTGTTCATTTGTCAATCAGATGCGAAAACTTCAGCGGTGCCCGTGGGTTACATCCTTGTAGCGTCCGGCCTCGTCTCGTCTACTATGCGTAAGTTTTCTATCACGGTGCTCGCTCTTGCGTTAATGCTTCCGCTGCATCTCCGTGCGCAGGAACATGCCAAGCGTCTGATCCTCAAAGACGGTTCGTATCAGCTCGCCACGAAGTGGGAGACTCAGCGCGATCGCGTCCATTTCTACAGCGCTGAACGCTACGCCTGGGAGGACATTCCCTACAGCCTGGTGGACTGGGATGCCACCAACAAGTTCAACAAAGAGAATCCGCGCGGACTGAATCCGAACCTCAGTGCCGACGCGATCAAGCAAGCTGATGCAGAGGAGAAAGCGGAGCGGGAGAAGGAAGAGGCGGCGCGTCCACTGATCGCGCCTGGATTGCGACTTCCCGATACCGGAGGCGTCTTCCTGCTTGATCACTATCGTGGGCAGCCACAGCTCGTCGAGGTGGTTCAGAACGGTGGGGAACTCAACAAGCAGATGAGTAAGAACATCATGCGTGGGATCATTAACCCAATTCCTACGGGATCCAAGCAGAGTATCGAACTCAAGGGAGCGAGCGCGCGCGTGCAGGCGCACGAGACGGCGCCTGCGATTTACGTCGATGTAACGGCCTCGGCCTCCGATAGTAAGCCAAACGAAGCATCGCCGGAACTGAATCGGCCTGATCGCTTCAAGATCGTGCGTGTGCAGCCGAAGAAAGACAGCCGCGTGGTCAGCAATGTAAAGATTTCATTGCTCGGCAAAGTGTCAAATCAGGAAGAGGTCGTTCCTGCGAACGCTGAGGTTGTAAGCAACGGTGAGTGGGTGAAGCTGACTCCAGCTGCTCCGTTGGCTCCCGGCGAGTATGCGCTGGTAGAGATGCTCGATCCCACAACTATCAACATGTTCGTGTGGGACTTTGGTGTCAATCCTAACGCGCCCGCGAATGCGACCGCGTGGACACCACAACCGGTCAAGGAAAAGCCAACAGCTACGGATGCCAGTCCGGTGTTGAGTCCCAGACCGAAATAGAACCGGGGTTAACACGAAGGTCACGAAGGGAAAATCAAGGTCACGGAGCAGACTGAGAAAGACCTAAAATCAAAACACTCAGTCTACTTCGTGTCCTTGGAGTTGCCTTCGTGACCTTCGTGTTAACTCGGGGCTTTACTGCAGCATGCCTTGCTGTGCGACGGCGATGTTGTCGCGGGTGGAATTCTTGACCATATACATCATCTCGTCGGCCTGGCGGATGATTTCGTGCGCGCTCTTCGCATCTTCCGGATACGTGGCAACGCCCATGCTGGCGCGGCAGGTTAGGTTCAGCCCTTCTTCATCGAGGAACTGGGCGTTCCGCATTACATCCCGCAGGCGGCGCGCTACTACTAGGGCCGATTCCTTTCCCGTTTGGGGAAGGAGCACGACGAACTCATCGCCGCCATATCGGAATGCGTAGTCGATCAGCCGCAGGTGCGACTTGATCATGAAGCCGATCTCGTTCAGCAGCTTGCTTCCCACCAGGTGTCCGTGGGTGTCATTGACCTGCTTGAAGTGATCGAGGTCGATGAAGATGACGCTGAACTCGTAGTTGAAACGGTGTGAGCGATAGACCTCGGCTTCGAGCGTTTTGTAGAGATGGCGAGCGTTGTACAGGCCGGTGCAATCGTCGGTGATCGTCAATTCCTGGATTTTTTCGACAGCGCGGGCATTTTCGATGGCGATTGCAGCGTAGTCGCATAGCGCATGCAGGAAGAACATCTCGTTGTCGGAGAAGCTCTCCATGGCGCAGTTGATGAGCTGGATCACTCCGAGCACGCGATGCTTCGACTTTAGCGGCACGCAAATGATGGAGCGCGTCTGCCACTTGGTCATTTCATCAATTCGCTTGGCGAAGCGGGGATCGTTGTAGACGTCGGGAACCAGTAGAGACTCACCATGCTTGGCCACCCAACCGGCGATGCCTTCTCCGACTTTGAGTCGAATGCTCTTCAGTGCGTCTGCGGCGTCGCCTACGGCGATGGCGAAGTAGAGTTCATCTTTTTGCTCGTCGACCATCAACAACGACCAGGTGTCTGGGCGGAAGAAGACGGCCATCTTCTCCATGATGGTCTGCAGGATTGAATCCAGATTCAGAGAAGACGTGAGGGCTTTTGCGACATCATGGAAGATACTGATCTCCTCCATCTGCCGTTTGCGGTCGGTAGCGGTGGCCTCACTCATCGAGTTGAGCATTAAGTTCAAAGATGACCCAAATTGGGAGCGACTGTGGGGAAATCGATGGAACCCCGTCCAGCCTTCTCCTACTTCAGATAATCGCTATTATCCCCTAGACTCAAAAAGAGATATACCCCGCATTACATGAAAAGTAAACATTACTTTCGCGGCCTGATTGACGCATTCACGATGCAAACCTATGATTCTGCGGCTCTATCCGCCTATCAGCGCAACTTCTAGGTGTATAACGAGATATCGTGACTGGCTTTGGAGAAAAGATGCGCCGGGAGAGGGAAATGCGCGGCGTTTCCCTTGAGGAAATCTCGGAATCTACCAAGATCGGTACCCGGTCGTTGCGGGCGCTGGAAGATGAAGACTTTGAGAAGCTGCCGGGTGGAATTTTCAACAAGGGCTTCGTGCGTGCCTACTCGCGCTTTCTTGGTCTCGACGAGGACCAGGCCGTAGCCGACTTCGATGCGGCCTGGCGGGAGCAACAGGCTGCCAAGGAACCTTTCCCGGAAACTCTGCCTGAATCGCAGCAAGAGGCACCGGAGCCATCGTCAAGACTGCCGATCGCGATTATTGCCATCGTGCTTCTGGCGGTCTTCGCAGGTGGATACGCCGTCAAGTATTTCCTCGCCGCAAGAGCGGAGAGTAAGCAATCGGTGCAACCCGCAGCGCAGCAGCTAGAATCTCCGTCAAGCTTGCAGGCGCAGTCAGCAGCACCGCAACCTAGTCCCGTTTCAGAACGTGCTGTGTCGTCGCAGGAGAAAACCGAACCGGGTCAATCTAAGTCTCAGGAAGCTACAACCGCGGCTCCAGCGAAGACGCCATCAACTCCGGTTGAAGGCCAAAAGCTGGCTGCCACAGACCTACCATCGGCATCTACTTCCAGCGCGCCGATCCTTCTTGAAGTAATCGCACACGAGGATTCATGGCTTTCAGTTTCCGCCGACGGCAAGAGTCTGGGCCAAGGAATTCTCAACGCTCAGAAGAGCCGCACAATCCGCGCGAACAAGGAGGTTCGTTTGCGAGTGGGAAACGTTGCGGGGGTAGAGGTCTCGTTCAACGGCAAGCCAGTGAACATCGACGGCGAACCTAAACAGGTCAAAGAGCTGACTTTTACGCCCGAGGGGCTTCGGCAGTAACTCCGTTTGAACATCATTTTCTGCCGTTCAGCCGCCAAATTGCGCCTCACGTGGGATGCTGAGTTAGCCCTTAAGTAGAAGTGCTTATAATCACTTACCAGTGGAGAGACTGCTTGCCCATGGGGTGAGCGTCTGCTAACGTAGTGGGAACAGCAAAGAAGTCAATCACCCCCTCGTGTGTGAGTCTTCCTAGGCTCGGTCCCTCAGGCGCTAGTTGCTGCCAATAAATAATTCTGTGGAGGAGTAAAAGCTTGTCTTCCCGTGATCGTTTTCTGTTCACGTCTGAGTCGGTGACCGAGGGTCACCCGGATAAGATCGCCGATCAGATTTCCGACGCCATTCTCGATGCCTGTATTGAAAAGGATCCTTACAGCCGCGTAGCCTGCGAAACCTTGCTGACAACCGGTCTCGCATTTATCGCCGGTGAAATCACGACCAAAGCGTATGTCGACTTTCCCTCGATCGTTCGCGGCACGGTAACTGCCGTTGGATATACCGATGCAGGCTTCGGTTTCGACTCGCAGACTTGTTCGGTGATCTCCTCGATTCACGAGCAGTCACCTGACATCGCCATGGGTGTCGATCCCGGTGGTGCCGGCGACCAGGGCATGATGTTCGGCTATGCGTCGAACGAGAACGAAGATTTCATGCCGACGCCAATCTCGCTTGCCCACAAACTCACCCGCCGCCTCTCAGAAGTTCGCAAGAATGGAACGCTCGATTTCCTCCGTCCTGATGGCAAGTCCCAAGTCACAGTTGAATACGATGCGAACCACAAGCCCGTTCGGGTAGACGCAGTGGTTGTTTCTACGCAGCATTGCGAGACCGTCGACAATCGCCGCCTGCGCGCCGAAGTGCTCGAACAGGTAATTCAGCAGGCGATTCCTGAGCATCTTCTCGACGCAGACACCAAGTACCACATCAATCCCACCGGACGCTTTGTCGTTGGCGGTCCCATGGGTGATACCGGCCTGACCGGCCGCAAGATCATCGTCGACACCTACGGCGGTATGGGACGTCACGGCGGTGGTGCATTCTCTGGCAAGGATCCCACAAAGGTTGATCGTTCCGCTTGCTACATGGCTCGTTACATCGCGAAGAACCTCGTCGCTGCCGGCTTGGCAGATCGCTGTGAAGTGCAGTTGGCCTATGCGATCGGTGTGGCTGATCCGGTGAGCGTTCTCGTCGATACCTTCGGCACAGGCAAGCTTCCCCAGACGCAGATCGAGAACCTGGTGCGCGAGAATTTCAAGCTTACCCCCAAAGGCATTATCGAGTCGCTGAACCTACGTCGTCCGATCTACAAGAAGACCGCAGCGTACGGCCACTTTGGTCGCAAGGAGTCCGAATTCACCTGGGAGTCAACCGATAAGGCTGCTGCCCTCAAGGGTGCTGCCGCAGGCACGGGAAAGACGGTCGCAAGCGCAAAGTAGATTTTGTTCGGAGCGACCGCCGGGCGGTCGCTCCGTTCTCATTGATTCCCGATTCGCCACAAGCGACCCGCGCTGAGGCATAACGTTAAGGAGAGCATGGCTACAGCAACCGCAACCCAAATTCCTTTCGATGTAAAAACCATGGAGCTTGCCGATCTGGGCAAGCGACGCATTGAGTGGGCCAACCAATCAATGCCGGTGCTACAAAACATCCGCAAAGAGTTCATCAAGAATCAGCCGCTGAAAGACATTCGCATCTCGGCCTGTCTGCACGTCACCTCGGAAACTGCGAACCTTGCGATTACTCTGCGCGATGGCGGTGCCGATGTGGTCCTCTGCGCCTCGAATCCGCTGAGCACGCAGGATGATGTGGCCGCATCGCTGGTCCGTGATTACAACATCTCGACCTTCGCGATCAAGGGCGAGGATAACGATTCGTACTACTCGCACATCCTGAGCGCGCTCGATCACAAGCCGCACCTCACTATGGACGACGGCGCCGACCTGGTTACAATCGCGCTGACCAAGCGTCAGGACGTGGTTGACGGAATCATCGCCGGCACGGAAGAAACGACCACGGGCGTGATTCGTCTGCGTGCCATGGCGAAAGACGGTGCTCTGCGCTATCCCATCATCGCTGTAAACGATGCCGATACGAAGCACATGTTCGATAACCGCTACGGCACCGGCCAATCCACGATTGACGGCGTGGTGCGCTGCACTAACATGCTGCTCGCCGGCTCCAAGTTTGTAATCGCGGGCTATGGATGGTGCGGACGCGGTCTGGCGTCACGCGCCAAGGGCATGGGCGCCGACGTGATCGTGACCGAGATCGATCCCACGAAGGCGCTCGAAGCCGTGATGGATGGCTTCCGCGTAATGTCCATGGCTGAAGCCGCCAAGATCGGCGACGTTTTCGTGACGGTCACTGGCAACAAGAACGTCATTGCCAAGGAACACTTTGAGGTGATGAAGAACGGAGCCGTAGTCGCGAACTCTGGACACTTCAATGTTGAGATCGATATTCCCGCTTTGGAAAAGCTTGCATCATCCAAACGTGCTACCCGCGATTTTGTTGACGAATATGCGCTGAAGGATGGCCGCAAAATCTATCTGCTCGGGGAAGGCCGTCTTATCAACCTGGCTGCCGCCGAGGGACATCCCGCGTCGGTGATGGACATGAGCTTCGCCAATCAGGCTCTGTCCTGCGAATACCTGGTGAAGAACTATAAGAATCTGGAGAAGAAGGTATTTCCGGTTCCAGTCGAGCTAGACAAGCGCGTTGCCCGCCTGAAGCTCGAAGCGATGGGCGTAAAGATCGACAAACTCACGCCGCAGCAGGAAGAGTACCTGGCAAGCTGGAGCGAAGGAACTTAAATCCCAGATTGGCTGTGGAACGCCGGGCATCATCGCCCGGCGTTTTTATGTCATAACGAGGAGGAGTCCATTCAGCAGTTTAGAAAGAAAAGAGCAGTCGACTAAGTAAGCCTTCAGCAATTCAGAACCTTCTTTCAAAATTTCAAGCGTATCGCAGGCATCGCAGGCAGCTGAGGATTCTCAAGCTGTTCGGCACAATCGACTTCGATCCTGCTTACGACTACAAGAAAGAACGGCAGCGAGATGCATCGCGAATACCGATCGATGACGTTGAAGATCCGAACTTAGGCCCGGAAACTTGAAAACTGATTTGATGGACTGTCTACCGATGTGGGTTACCGGCCGATCCCTACGTACTCAAACCCCAACGATCGCATCCTTACTGCATCCAGGATGTTCTTGGTATCTACGATCAGGGGACGCTTGAGCGCGCGCTTGATGCGATCGTAGTCGAGGCTGCGGAACTCGGACCATGCTGTGCCGAGCACCAGGGCATCGACTCCCTCCGCCGCGGCGTAAGCCGATTCGCAGTAGCGAACCGATCCGTTCAGTTCGGCGCGAGCACCCTCGATGGCGGCTGGATCGTAAGCACGCACTTGAGCGCCCATGTTCACCAACCGCTTTGCTAGCTGCATGGAAGTGGAGGCGATTACAGAATTGCTGTTCGGCTTGAACGCCAGGCCGAGGAGTCCAACTTGCTTTCCTTGTACTGATTGCAGCGCCGATGACAGTTTGGTCATGATGCGCTCGCACAGGCTCTGATTTACCTCGCGTGCGGCGCTGAGGATCTTCAGTGACACACCGTTATTGACGGCGAGCTGTGCCAGAGATTCCATCTCGGCTTCAACGAATGGTCCACCGATTGAAGTCCCGGGCTGGAAACAGCGTGGTGCGATCTTCTTGTCGAGCCCCAAGGCCAGGGCTAGGTCAACCGCATCTGCACGCACGTGTTCGCAAAGAGTAGCGAGTTCATTAATGAATGAAATCTTGGTCGCCAGAAAAGCAGTCGAAGCCTCGCGGGCAAGTTCGGCGGTTTCGTGATTGGTCACGATCACCGGCACGCCGCGCATAACCAGCGGACGGTACAGCATCTTCATCGCCTGGATAGCGGCGTTTGAGTCGGTACCGAGCAGAATGCGATCAGGCCAATTGAAATCTTCTACGGCACACCCATCGGTCACGAAGACTGGGTGCGACACGATTGCGATCTTCGATCCAGCGGCACGTAAGCTACGCTCGATGCGTGCTGCCGTGCCTACCGGCGCGGGGCTGCTGATCACCAGAATGTGATCGTCCGAGCAGAAACGGGAGAGCCGGATTGCCGTCTCCTCAACGCCGTCCTGGTTGTCTTGAGCGATGAAGATCATCAGCGACTTACGGCACGTGCGTTCGACGTCGTGCGAAAACGCAAGCCGGCCGGAACGCACATTCCGGCGGACTACTTCCTTTAAATTCTTCTCGTAGTAAGGGGTTTCGTCGCGGGCCAGAGAGGCGATACGCGGTACATCCTCGTGAAAGCATGTAACTGGCAGTCCAAAATCGGCCAGGCACGATGAAACTACCGTTGCCAGATAGCCGGTTCCGTATACCGCGTGATGCATGAAGCCTCCTGGGGTCTTGGGGAGCCAGTTCGAGCGCTCTGTGGGGGAGAGTGCTCATTAGTTTTATGCTGTGTTTCAAAGGCTTACAACGTACGGGAAGGTCATGTACTCCGGGAAGTCTTGTCGTTCCGGGTAGCGAGGAATCGCTATTGTTGTCGAAATCGACAAGTAGAGGGGAGGAGCGGCCTAAGCCGTGCCGTCTAAAGGACTGCCAGGCGTTCGTCTTTGTCCGTATTCGTCCTACCCGAAAGGCGCCTTTAGCGGCTAAATCCGGAAGTTGTCGATGCTCATTCAACCGACATGGCTGAAGCCGATCTCCTCCCCTGAAGATTGCTGCGTGTTTACGAAACCAGCACTAGCGAGCCTCGTAAACCGTCCGTCCGCCGACCACCGTACGTAGTACCTTCGTTTGCAAAATCTCCGGAGGGCTGATGCGCGTAATGTCCCGATCCAGAACAACAAAGTCGGCCAGGTAACCACGAGCGAGGATCCCTTTTGTTCCCTCTTCGAACTCCGCGTACGCCGCTCCCCACGTGTAAGCATAGATTGCCTGATGGATGTTCAGCTTTTGTTCAGCGTAATAAGTCTTCGTTCCGGCTTCATTCATTCGTGTGACCGCAGCGTAAAGACCGCGAAAAGGCGTGATTGGCTCGACTGGGTAATCGGTGCCGAAAGCCAGGTGTCCTGTGGTTTTAAGGAAGTCGGCCCAGGCATAGGATGTCTTGGCGCGCTCCGGTCCGATTCGGGATTCTGCCCAGTTCATGTCGGTCAGCAGATGGTTGGGCTGCATGGAGGCAATTACGCCCAATTCGCGGAAGCGCGGAACATCCGCGGGCGCGACTACTTGCGCATGTTCAACGCGAAAGCGGAAGTCCGAAAATGACTGCGACCCGGCCGGGGCTCGAGAATGGGCTGCCTTCGCTTGGCGTAAAGCCTCCTGAAAGGCGTTCAACGCCATGTTCGCCCCGCGATCGCCAATTGCGTGGAATCCAATCTGAAATCCCACAGCAGCCCGCTCCACAGTCAGCTTCGTTAGCGTCGCCTGATCGTACTGCGGCAGCCCAGCGTTCTTTGGATTGTCGGAATAGGGCTGGAGCATCGCCGCCGTAGCCGATCCCAGAGATCCATCCATGAAACCCTTGAGTTGAGTGGTGTGTAGCATGGTGTCGCTGCTCGGGTTATGGCCTCGCTGCTGAACAAGCGTCTTCACTCGATCGTTGAATCGCAGCCATTCGGCGATGCGTAATGTGAGTTTGCTTTCGCGCCTTAACTGGTCATAAACGAGAAAATCTTCCCAGCTGGAGTTGTCTTGGGCGGAGGTAAGCCCCCACTGCGCCGCTTCGGCCAGGACGAGTTCGATCGCCTGCCGCCTCTTGGCAGCCGAGATCGGAGGAATGACTTTGTAGAAGGCATCTTTCGTGCTTTCGCGAACGATTCCGGTGAGTTCGCCGGAGCTGTCTCGATCCGCCTGTCCGCCGGGAATGTCTTTACTGTTGCGGTTCAGTCCGGCGATCTTCAATGCTGCCGAATTCGCCACAGCAATGTGTCCATCGACGCGGACAAAGAATGCAGGATGGCCAGCGGTGACCGCGTCCAAATCCTGCCTGCTGGGCAACTGCTGCGATGGCCACATTGTGTGGTCCCAGCCACGGCCAAGAACCCATTCCCCTGGAGCCGCTTTCTTTTCACCGTCCGCGACGCGCTGCTTCATCTCTTCCAGAGACTTCACCCCAACCAGATCAACCTCCAGTTTGGCTTGTCCACCGTTCGCGAGATGACAATGCGCATCGTTGAACCCGGGCATGACGAACTTCCCGCCAAGATCGACAATCTGCGTCTTCGGTCCCTTGTGCGCCAGGACCTCATCATCGCCGCCGATTGCGACGATCTTGCCGTTTGCAATGGCGATGGATTTTGCGCGCGGACCGTCTGTTGCGGCAAAGGCATCACCGGGTGTCGAGAAGTGTCCGCCGGTGTAGATATCGGCGTCGGTGAAGATGATGTCGGCGGTTTGTGCGTATGCGATCACGGGCAGCAGCAGAGCACAGCCCAAGGTCAATATCTTCATCAGGCTCCTCAGATTTCTGTGGTGGCACAGCCGCCCTCGGCTGTCACAGTACGCTGACACAGGCGAGGGCGCCTGTGCCACAAGGATCAGCTTGTTGCGGAAAACGGAATACCTATTCCAACCCGGCAAGCGCGAGAACAGCAAGCAACACGCGCTTGAGAGCCAGCGATCTTCCCGAGGGATCAAACCATTCGCGCAGAGTATGTGCTCCTCCCCCGGTTCCTCCGGCCCCCACTGTAACGGCTTCAAGTCCCATCGAGATAGGAATATTTGCGTCTGTGGAAGCGCGGCGCAGTTGTGAAGCGATACCTAAATGAGCGTCCACGGCGCGCATCACTTCCAGAATGCGGCAATCAGCCGGAAGATCTCCTGCCGGCCGGTCGCCGATTTTTTTGATTTCGACACTTAGCTTTGCTGGAGCTCCATCGCGCGCGCGCGTGGGAATCTCGGTGTGAATCACCCCGCGCAACTCCTCCTCCAGGCGCTGCAGTTCTTCGGCCGATGCCGAGCGCAAATCAACGCTTACCTGCGCGATTTCTGGAATGGAATTGACTGACGTTCCACCGCTGATTACGCCGAAGTTGAATGTCGTCTTAGGCGATGACGGCAGCGCGGTTTGGCTGAAGCGCGACACTACTCGCGACACAGCCACAATTGGGTTTGGCTGGCCGAAGTCGCTCCACGAATGACCGCCGGGCCCCCGCACAATTACTTCGAACCGCCGGCTGCCTAGCGCCTGCCCGATCACCGCATCGGTGCCGCTGCCATCAATCACGATCGTGTAGCCCAGACGTTCGCCCCAGCGTTTCTGCTCGAAAAGATGACGAAATCCGCGCAGGTCACCTTCGCCTTCTTCGCCGACGTTGCCAATGAATACGAGGTCGGATTCGCTGCGGATTCTCGCCTCGCGCATGCACATCGCAATAGCCAGCATTGCCGTGAGCCCAGCGGCGTTGTCGCTTACTCCGGGACCATAAACGCGGTCGCGGTCCTCGTGAATGGCAATCTCGGTGTCCGCGGGAAAAACTGTGTCCAAATGAGCAGTAACGGCGATGGCCGGAAGCTCGCGGTCCTGTCCGGGAAGAACCCCAATTACGTTTCCAACTTCATCGACTTCGATGGCCTCGAGACCAGTAGCCTCGAACTTTTCGCGCAGCCACTGTCCGCGCGCAGCTTCGCCAAATGGCGGCGCGGGAATACGCGCAATCTCGAGCTGCATGCGCCGCAACTCCTGTTCGCGCAATTGAAACCAGGCAAAAGCGGCGTGCACGGCACGCATTCCGGCGAGTTGCGCAATCTCCTGTGGGACAGTCGTTTCTGTGGAGGTGCGGGCAGATGGGTTCATGCGTGGATTAGTCGGCGCTGGCAACAGTCGGATGACTGTCGCGGGCAAGGCACTCCATAATCTCGTGATCAAGCAATGTTCGATTGGACTGCTTGGCTTTCTGGAATATGCGGTCTACGGTCGCCTCGTCGGTAGGGAATCCCTTGCGCTCGAGCCAGAAGATTACGTTGGACTTGCCCGACATCGGGCCAATCTCAATGACCTGCTCCATTCCAAAGTAATGTGAGGGCACCCCTGAATACACCGTGTTTGCCAGCTCGACGTCTTTCTTTCGGAACGCCTTGATTACCGCTGCCGCGTGGACTCCGGTTGCGGTGCGAAAAGCATCGTCTCCCATGACCGGGTAATTCTTTGGAATCGGTACGCCCGTAGCGTGGGAAACCGTCTCGCAGTACTCCTTCAGCGATGTAAGATCCTGATCTTCCCAGGGCGGTACGCCCATGAGTTTCAGGTTCACCAGCATCTGGTCCATCTGCGTGTTGCCGACGCGCTCGCCGATGCCAATGGCGCAAGCATGCACGCATTCAGCACCCGCAGCGAGCGCTGCCAGCGAATTTGCAACAGCAAGACCGCGGTCGCAGTGTCCGTGCCAGTCCACACGAATCTGCCCGCCGCTCGGCTTCACTACCTCTTCGATTACGAAGCGGATCAGTGCGGTGACACCGGCAGGAGTCACGTGTCCGCAAGTGTCGCAAATGACGATTGCTCGCGCGCCGCACTCTATGGCAGTCTTGTACAAGCGCTTTACCGTTTCGGGATCGCAGCGCGTCGTGTCTTCGGTGACGTACATTACCTCCAGGCCAATCGAGCGCGAGAACTTCACCGCGGACTCGGTTGTCTTGAGGAGAAAGTCACCAGTCCAGTCTTCAGCGTAACGACGAATTGGACTTGATCCGATGAAGGTTGCGACTTCGATGGGAATGCCGACCTTATCCTGAATCTCTGCCACAGGACGAATGTCATTCTCATGAGTTCGTGCCGCACAGTTGCCGCGAATCTTCAGCTTCGCATCTCGAATCTCTCGCGCGAGGCGCTCCACATCCGCATAGGCTCGGGCTCCTGCGCCTGGAAGTCCCATGTCGAGGTGGTTGATTCCGAGTTTCTCCATCAAGTGGAGAATGCGGAGCTTCTCGTCGATCGTGGGGTCTTTGACAGAAGGGGATTGCAGCCCATCGCGCAACGACTCATCGGTAAGCATCACACGGCCCGCAGGCTTGAACGCTGCTCCGGGAACGTTGTTCCAGTCGTAGATCAGGTCTGAATGCTTCAGGGCCAAGAGTCCGTCCTGGTGGTTATGTTTGCATTTTAGAACGGAATGGCCCAGTCACGAAGCTTCGAGGCTGCGTGGCTTCGAAGCTCCTAGCGCATCGCCTGCTCGACTTCGTCGATCCAGTCTGGCCGCTTTAGGACTTCACGAGGTTTGGGGCCATCGGCGGCACCCACGATACCCTCCCGCTCCATGAGGTCGATCAGGTGCGCAGCGCGGCCATAGCCGATGCGCAGACGGCGCTGCAGCAGTGAAGTGGAGGCCTTGCCAAAGTCGAGCACGAGTCGGACAGCATCTTCGAACAGCTCGTCGTGATCGTCGTCGCCTTCGCCCCTTCCGCCTTCGACACTGTTGCCTTCCTCTTTCGGAGCTTCGAGGAACTTCTTCTCGTATTCTGCCTCACCTTGCGAGCGCCAGAACTCGACGACCTGTGCGATTTCTTTCTCGGTCACCAACGGAGCGTGAACGCGTTGAACGCGAGCAGAACCGGGAGCGAGGAAGAGCATGTCGCCGCGTCCGAGCAATGATTCCGAGCCATTCGCGTCGAGAATCGTGCGCGAATCAACTTTGGTGGCGACGCGGAACGACATGCGGCTGGGCACGTTGGCTTTGATGAGACCGGTAATTACATCGACCGACGGACGCTGGGTCGCAAGGATGAGATGGATACCGACTGCGCGTGCCATCTGCGCCAATCGCGTGATCGACTCTTCAACGTTCTTGCCGTCGAGCATCATGAGGTCGGCGAGTTCATCCAGGACGATTACGATGTAGGGAAGCGGCTTATGATCGCTGTCCTCTTCGAACAGGCTTGGCGTGTCTTCGCTGAATAGCTTGTTGTACTGATCGATATTACGAACACTCTTCTCGGCTAGCAGCTTTAGACGGCGCTCCATCTCCCGCACGGCATTTCGCAGCGCAACGGCAGCGAGCTTGGGCTCGGTAATGATCGGGGTATAAAGATGCGGCACCCCGTCGTAATTTCCGAGTTCAACGCGTTTGGGATCTACCAGAATCAAGCGCACCTGATCGGGTGTTGCTTTGTACAGCAGAGACATGATCATCGCGTTGATCGCTACCGACTTGCCTGAACCAGTGGATCCAGCGATCAGCAAGTGCGGCATGGTCGCAAGATCGGCGGTGATGATGCGTCCATTGATGTCCTTGCCCAGAGCGAGCGTCAGTCGCGAACGCGCGTCGGCGAAGCTTGGCGACTCTACGACTTCACGTAGATAAATGGTCTCGCGTTCTGCATTCGGCACCTGGATACCGACGGTGCTCTTGCCCGGCATACGTTCGATCAGGATGCTCTCTGCCTTCATCGCCAAGCACAGATCTTCAGAGAGCCCGGTGATGCGGCTGTACTTGATGCCGGCCTCGGGCTTCATCTCAAACGTCGTCACCACCGGACCAGGATTAATGTGAGTAATGGTCCCGTGAACGTCGAACTCCGCGCACTTCTCCACGAGAATCTGCGCTTGCTCTTTGAGCTCGGCTTCGTTGACGGCATACTGCTCATCCGGCCGTTTCAACATCGCGCTGGGCGGAAGCTGGTAGGTGCCATGAGTCTTCGGCAGCACAGTCTTACGTTTTGTGCCGGCATCTGCGCGCGCTCCAACTTCAATTAACCGATCTTCAACGATAGGTTCGTCAAGCTCTGACTCGCACTCCGTTTCGGGAGCGGAATACGACTCAGCCATCTTTTCTAAGCCCGTTCTAACCGGACTGCTTTGCTGGTATACATTCGAAGCTTGCGCGACCGGCGACGCTTTCTTGGCAGGAAGCAATTGGCTGGTGACCATCGGCCGGTTTGCCTTGCGTTTCTCCAGCTCCTTCTGAGCTTTTGCTTTGGCACGTTCGGCGCGCCAATCCTGTAGACGTTGCCATGCAGCTCTCACAAACGTGAAACGTGTCTGCAGCCAGAAATGAAGTTCCGTGAAGGAGAACGTGGTGCACAGATACAGTGCAGCGGCGATCACGCTGAGAGCTACGATGTAAGCGCCAGGCAGATTGAAGTAATGGATGAGGAAATCGGCGAGAAGCTTTCCAGACAGGCCCTCAATCGCTATCGCATGCATCCAGCGAAGATGCCCGGGGAGCAATCCCATGAAGGCCGGAATGAAGAGTAAGAGGGTCAATGCTCCTAGTAACTTCTCGATCGGTGAATGGATGTGTCGCGAGCGAAACCAGCGGAGTCCGAGTATGCCCAGCATCACGGGAATGGCGAAGACCGCAATCCCTAGTGCTTGCAGGGATAAGTCGGCGATGACCGCACCAACGCGGCCAATCCAGTTGTGCGTTGGGCCGCCTTCGGCGACAGAAGCGGTGTTCAGAGATGGATCAAGGGGTGAGTAGGACGCTAACGCAAGAAAGAGCAGAAGCGCCGCCGCGATCATCGAGAAGCCAATCAACTCGTTGAAACGACGGTTCTTAGTCGGCGTAAATGGCCGAAGTAAAGCGTTCATTGGGGCCTCTCGGACCAGAGGGAAACAATCCCCTCAACAGGGTCGCGGAGCGGCCAGAGCGGGATAATTATCTCAGATTGTTGGCGAAATACCACTAATTCGTGTGGTTCACGCAACCGAGGCGAACACGAAGGGCACGGTGGCAAAAGAAGAGGTCACGGAGCCGAAATTCAAGTTCTACTTTAAATCTGAGTCAGAGCAGCGCTGTCTCGTGGAGCAATCTGCCACTTTTGAACCGTGCCGGGCTGAGAACGGTCACGTCGTCCACAACTGTTGTCTTTTCTGATGTAATCAAATCGGCGACGATCTTTCCCGTTGCTGGCGCGTGCATCACTCCGTGCCCGCTAAAACCATTCGCCGCGTAGAAGCCACGTAGTTCTTCAAATTCACCGATGACGCCGTGATGGTCCGGCGACATCTCGTACAGTCCCGCCCAGGCGCGCTTTGGGTTGACGGCCAGATTCTCGAAACAGGGAACACGGTCGGCGGCCCGTGTCAGGACTTTCTCGATAAACTCCGGCTCAAAGTCGAACTTGTATCCGGAAGTTTCTTCCGGATCGTTCCATGCGAGCAGAAATCCGCGACTCTCTGGGCGGAAATGAAAGCCGTTCGTCATATCGATCACCATTGGGATCTCATGCGAGACCTCGTCGAACGGTTCGGTCGGGATCAGCATGCGACGCAGCGGTTTGACCGGGAGTTCGACTCCAGCCATTGCAGCGATCTCGGCTGCCCACGGTCCAGCGGCATTTACGACGACAGGTGCGTGCACTTCTCCGCGTGTAGTCGACACTCCTGAGACGCGGCCTCTGCCTTTCAGAACGCCTCTAACTTCTGCCGATTTCCAAACTGTCGCGCCATTGTCTACGGCTCTTTTTATGAAGCCAGTCATCGCGCTATAGGGATCGACGAAGCCGTCGCTGGGGCAAAAGCTTCCACCGAGAATGTCGTCCGAGCGGAGCTGCGGAACCACCTCAATGATCTCGGTCTTCGTCAGCATGCGAACGTCTTTGAGCCCAAGTGACTTCTGTAGCCGCTGACTGGTCTGGAGATATTCGAGATGCGAGGGCCTCGTCGCGACGAAGAGGTAGCCTTGGGGACAGTATCCAGATGGGTGGCGAAGGCGCTCTTCGAAGGCTGCATAGAAGGGAATTGAGTACAGCGACATCTGGATGTTCACCGGAGTTGTGAATTGGGCGCGCACACCGCCCATGCTTTTCCCCGTCGACCCCTTGCCTTGATGCGCCTCGCGCTCGAGGACAAGCACGTTGCGGCATCCGGCCTCGGTGAGGTGATAGGCGATGCTGGAACCGACAATCCCGCCCCCGATGATGACAACATCTGCCGTTTGCACTGGTGCTCTCGTCGATTTCTCTTATCCTGCGTGGAAATGCTTCAACGCCAACGCGATCACAATCAATCCGAGCAGTACGCGATAGACGACGAACAGATTGAGAGAGTGCGTGCGGAGGAAACGAAGAAAGAAGGCAATCACCGCCATTCCCAAAATGAAGGAGACAGAGATACCGATCACAAAGGGCGTGGTCATGCCAGGAGGCAGCCCACCGGCCTTCATCACTGCATGGGCCTTAAGCACCACGGCGCCGGCGGTGATGGGAGCGAGCAGCAGGAAGCTGAACCGCGCAGCAGCTTCGCGGTTCAAACTGCGTGCGAGTCCGGCGGTGATCGTAGATCCCGAGCGCGATACGCCGGGAATGAGGGCAAAGGCCTGGGCAACACCGATCAGGATTGCGTCGATTGCGTTGATTCCGGTAATCGTCCGGCGCTGCCCACTGAATTTCTCGGCTAGCCACATGAGCACGCCGACGATCACCAGCATCGATCCGATCAGCAGGTAGTTCTCGCGGAACTTGAATTCAGCATATTTATCGAGCAACTTGCCAGCGATGGCACCGGGCACTGTTCCCAGAACTATCCACCAGAGCAGCATGCGGTCGCGGCCGCTTTCGACGTCGTCGACGTTGCCAAGGCCTGCGCTACTCGCAGACATGCGCGGCTGTCCACCAAAGCCCGCAACGATCAGGTTGATCCAGGTGGGGAGGAAATAAATCAGTACAGCCAGCAATGTTCCGGCGTGCAGGGCCACGTCAAACGTGAGATCCATTGCGGGATCAAGCTCGCTCCAGCCAAAGAACCAGCGAGTAAGAATCAGGTGCGCCGAACTCGAAATAGGTAAGAATTCTCCGAATGCCTGTACGACTGCGAGCACAACAGCCTGGTAAACGGGCAATGATCGTCCTTTCCGTTGAGCCGTGAATCAGTCGGTCACGTTGCCATAAGTTGGAATTTTCTGCTGTAGAAGATATAGCAGACGCTGAGCGCGATAGGCGAAGTCTGAATTCGCATACTGCTGCGGGATTCGTTGCGCCAGCTGAATGGCATGCGCGCGGCTCTCTTCGGCTTTCTTCTGGTCCTGGCGCTCGCGATATATCTCAATCAGGGCAGACTGTCTCCACGCGGCGTTGTAGAGGGCTTCGGCGGCTTTTGGTGACTGCGGATGATCATCGACGTACTTCTCGTACAAAGACGTTTCCTTTTCGGGACATTTGGGATCGCCTTGCCAGTCGCCGCAAAGTTTGTTGTCGATTAGATCAAATGCGGCCAGGTCCGCCCATTTGGTGCCGGGATACTTCTTAACTACCTTGCGCATCTGCTCTTCGTCCATCTGATGGCGCATGTACGGATCTTTCTCCTGGGCCGAGGGCCGCCGCTTCATGTCTTGAACGTCGAGCTGCCAAGCGATGTCCGCCGAGCGATATGCGGCTTCGCCTGCGAGTGGAGAATTGGGGAAGTACTCGGCCACGCGGTAGTAGAGCCGCAGCGCATCTTTCTCCGCGCCTCTGCGCCCGCCGCGGCGGCTCGCCTCCGACTCCGAATCGACCGCCTCGCCATACAGGATTTGATCTCCATTCGGGGTCGTCTTGCGAACCAGACCCTTGTCCAGGACCCATCCGGAGACCTCGCGCTCGCCTCCGAGGGACGCCAGCACGTGCAGCCACTGGGGACCGCTGTGCTCGAGGACGGCGGCTTCGCGTCCGCGCTCAATGACTCCGAGCTTCTGACTGCTCGTGTCCGGTGAAACGTAAAGATTAGCCTCACGCACGCTTATGGCACGCTCGGTGTTTTCGTCAGCGCGGGCGCTGGGGAGGAAATAGAACGCGGCCAAAAGCGCGCAAACCAAGACTCTGCTCATGCGGACATTTTAACGGCTAGGCGATTTGGTACCTCATATCCGCAAGCGCGGAAGCGGTTCCGGCGGCACTGCAGACCCGGGTTGGACGTCTGGCCCCGGCCTCCCCGGTAGATAGTTGACTTAGTCAACTATAAGGAGCAGACTTAAATGAACGATGCCGAGCACAGTCTCTGACGAACGGGTACAGGCGGTGCGTCAATTCAGCCGCTTTTATACGAAGCGCATCGGTGTACTCCACGAAAGACTGCTTGGGAGCGAGTATTCGCTGACGGAAGTGCGTGTTTTGTTCGAGTTGGCGCATCGCGAGCGCTGCACCGCGAGTGAAATTTGCGACGATTTGGGGCTGGATCCGGGCTATTTGAGCCGCATTTTGCGGCACTTTGCGAACCAAAAACTCATCGTCCGGGAGCGTTCGCGCGACGATGCAAGGCACTATGGCGTGCAATTAACGCCCAAAGGACGCGCATTATTCGCTTCACTGGACCAGCAATCGAGCGCTCAAGTCTCCGAAATCCTCGGCAATCTGCCCGAAGTGCGCCAAAAAGAGTTCATAAATGCGCTTCGGGAGGCCGAAAAAGCGCTTACCGGAGACTCGCAAGCGCCTCCAAAGCTCGTTTTGCGCACGCATCGACCCGGGGATATGGGCTGGGTGGTCCACCGCCATGGCGTTTTGTACGCGCAGGAATACGGTTGGGACGACACTTTTGAGGCTTTAGTCGCCGAAATTGCGGCGCAATTTGTCAAGAATTTCGATTCAAAACGCGAGCGTTGCTGGATTGCGGAGCTAAATGGAGAGCCTGTGGGCTCGGTTTTTCTCGTTAAGCACACCGACCAGATCGCGAAATTGCGCCTTTTGCTAGTGGAACCAGCGGCACGTGGACACGGAATTGGCCGTCGTTTGGTCGAAGAATGCGTCCAATTTGCGCGCGATTGCGGCTATTCCAAGATCGTTTTGTGGACGCAAAGCATCCTTACTGCGGCTCGAAAGATCTATGAGCACGCGGATTTCAGGCTCGTAAAGTCAGAACCAAATCGCGCGTTCGGGGCTGAGTTGGTCGCTGAAACCTGGGAGCTGGATTTGACTCGCTAGAGACGTCCGCCGCGGCGGACTGCGTCTCTTACCCCTAGAAATTGGTTTGCTATCATTCGCGGGTGAAACTCACTCGTCTCTTCATATTTCTTTCAATTCTTCTAATCGCAAGCGCCGTCCTTCAAGCTCAAAACCTAAACCCAACCGAAACGAAGATCGTCCAGGCAATCGACGCAGATAAGCAGCAGCCCATCGATCTGCTGCGCCAACTAGTCGACATCAACAGCGGGACCAAAAACCTCGAGGGTGTGCGGGCTGTCGGCAAGGTCCTCATGCCTCAGTTTGAGGCTTTGGGATTCAAGGTGCGCTGGGTTCCGATGGACGAGGTGCAGCGTGCAGGCACATTGGTTGCCGAGCATCCGTGTCCCAATCCGGGAAAATGCGGTAAACGCGCGCTCCTTATTGGACACATGGACACGGTTTTTGAGAAGGAGAGCCCGTTCCAGCACTTCACGATGCTTGGGGCGAGCGGCGATCCTGACACCGCAGGCGGCGGAGATTCCGAGAAGAAGATCGGCAATTGGGCATCTGGACCTGGTACGGACGACATGAAGGGCGGCCTTGTAGTGATGATCAGCGCGCTGAAAGCGCTTAACACTTCAGGAGTGCTCGATGATGCCGACATCAAGATCGTGCTTAGCGGGGATGAAGAAGCCGCCGGGCATCCCCTAGAAATCGCCCGTCGCGACATGATCGAGGCGGCAAAGAACAGCGATGCCGGGCTGGAGTTCGAGAACACCGCACGTCGGGACGGCGTGTATTACGGTAGCACCAGCCGCCGCGGCAGTATGACTTGGCGCGTGACCGCCACTGGGGAAACCGGGCACTCGGCAGGCGTCTTCGGTCCCAATATGGGATACGGCGCCATCTATGAACTCACGCGCATCCTCGACGCTTTCCGTAACCAACTCCGCGAAGACTACCTGACTTACAACGTGGGGCTCATTTTGGGTGGGACTACTGCGCAGACCAACCCGCAGGAGACTGGCGGCCAGGCAACGGGCAAGCCGAATATCGTAGCGCCAACCGCGGTTGCGATCGGCGACCTGCGTGCGCTCTCCGTCGACCAGGTGCAGCGCGTGCAGGAGAAGATGCGCGGCATCGTTGACCAGCATCTGGCAAAGACCGACGCGAAGATCGAGTTCTACGAGGCGTATCCACCGCAGGCTCCGACGGAAGGGAACCGGGCACTGCTCAAATTGCTGAATCAGGTGAACCACTCGCTAGGTCAGCCCGATATGCCTGAGCTGGATCCGATGAAGCGTGGTGCCGGCGACAGCGCGTTCATTGCGCAATATATCCCAACGCTCGCGGGCGTTGGATCGTCGGGTTCGGGTGATCATTCAGCTGCGGAGAAGATTGATTTGACGTCAATTCCGGTTAATACGAAACGTGCCGCGGTTTTGATTTATCGGCTGTCGCAATTGCGGACAGAGGGTAAGTTGGTGGATTTGGTGAACTGATTCTTTATTGCGTTATTACGCTGATCACGCTCTCTGAGACTGTCATCCTGAGCCAGCTGTTGGGCGAAGGACCTCTGCGCAAATGCTTAGGACGGCCACGGATTGTGCGGGCACTTCGGCCGGGGATCCTCGCCAAAAAGCCAGGAGAGTGCATTTCGTACGATGAGCATTGCGGGAGGTCCTTCGCCCAACACAGGGGCTCAGGATGACAGGCCTTAAACGGCACTCTTGTTGTACGGACCTTCACCTACCCATCGGCTACCGCCGACGGTACTGATCTGAACTTTGCCCGATTTCCTCAATCTTCCCGCAGTGCCACAATAGGATTCACTCGCATCGCCCGCATTGCCGGCACATATCCGGCCGCGAGTGCCACGCCCAGGAGAACGATGGGCATACACGCAAACACGAGCGGATCAAAGGCAGAAATGCCGTAGAGCTGCGAGCGCAGCAGCGGCCCTACAGCTAATGCGGCTAGCAAACCGATTCCCACTCCGATCCCAGCGAGCCGGGCGCCGCGTCCCAGCACTAGCTTTAGAACATCGTTGGGCTGGGCGCCGAGCGCCATGCGAATTCCCAACTCACGAGTTCGCTGCGCTACCCAGTACGCGATCACGCCATAGACGCCAATGGCAGCCAGAACGAGCGCTAGCATGGAGAATGCTCCGATCAGTTCGGCAGAGAATCTGCGAGCCGTAAGTGAGGCGCTCACGAGATTCGACATCGGCTGAATTCCGAAAACGGGAAGATCTTTGTCTGCCGCCTGTACCTCGTGCCTGATCTGGTCGCCGACGGATGCCATTACAGTTTCCTCGTCTCCGCCTCCGGCTGTGTTCACACGCGCAACCACACCCAGAGATCGAGCTCCGGCCTGATACAGCGAGAAATAGAAGTGTGGACTGGGCATTGAATCAAGACCGGCTTGCTTAACATCCGCAACTACACCCACGATTGTGAACCAACGTGGTTTTGGCGTGCCGAGAAATCCAACGCGATGCCCGATCGGATCGTCGTGAGGCCACAGTTGCACGACGGCAGCGTGGTCGACCACTGCGACGTCTGTACTCTTCAGATCATCGCTCTCCGTGAATATGCGCCCGCTCAGCAGCGGCGTTTTCAGTACTCGAAAGTAGCTGGGACTCACTACGACCAGCGGCAGGTCCGGTGCGCTGCGCGGATCGCTTGTCCGTCCTTCGATTCCCACTTTGGCAATGAACTGATCGGCCGTGAGCGGAAGCGATCCGGTAAGACCGGCCTCTTCCACCCCTGGAATGCTATCAAGCCGACGGAGCAACTCGCGGTTGAAAGCGTTGCGTCTTTCAGGATTGCGATAGGGATCGAGTTCGGGATGATTCGGAACCGGCAGCCATACGCGAGCGGTTTCCACGTGCTCCGGATCGAATCCTGCGTCGATGTTGATCAATCGCCACAGTGTTCGCGCTAGTAAGCCGGCCCCCGCCAGGAGCATGAGAGACATCCCAATTTCTGCGATTACTAAACCTTCGCGCATGCGATTCTGGCGGCGACTGCTGCTGCCTCCGCGCGCACTTCCACTCAGGCTGCTTGTCAGCTCCGGCGAAGAACTCTGGAGCGCCGGGGCCAGCCCAAACAGAATCGAGGTCAGCAGTGCAAGGGCGATTACGAATGCCAGCACATGAGTGTTGAGCGCGACTTCGTGAATTCGAGGCAGTTTAGACGCTGCAATGATCATCATGGCGCGCAACATTGCCCAGCCGATCACCACACCAGCGATGGTCGCAATGCTCGAGAGAACGAACGCTTCAGTAAGGAGCTGAACGATCAGATCACGGCGCCGAGCTCCCAGGGCCAGACGTACTGCAATTTCGCGTTCGCGTGCTGAGGCCCGCGAGAGCAGGAGGTTCGCAACATTGATGCAGCCGATGAGCAGAATGGCTGCGACGGCGGCGAGGAGAATCCACAGAAGAGAGCGAGTCTTGCCAACAACAACCTCGTCCAGCGAGGTTAGGTTCATGGTCCAGCCCGACGCAGCCGGATAATTCGCCGGGTACTCCTGGCGAAGCTGCGAAACCAGGGTATTGAGCCGCATCTGAGCCTGAGCAAGCGTGATTCCCGGTTTGAGCCTGGCGATGGCTCCAGGAATGAGGCGCAGGTCGCGGCGTGGCGGATGGGGGAATGGATCGGCCTTGTATCCTGCAGTACCCCAGACATCCACATCGGTGGCACGGGTCCTGCCAGGATGGCGGAAGCTCGGCGGCATTACGCCGACGATGGTGTAGGCGTCGCCATCGAGGTAGATCCGGTGGCCCAACACGCTTGGATCTCCGCCGAAGAGCCTGTGCCATGCGGCGTCGCTGATCACGCACGCTTCGGCAAAGCCAAGGGCCTCATCTTCGGGACCAAAAACACGTCCGAGCTGGGGCGCAACGCCGAGGATCGAGAAATAGCTTGGGCTTCCGGCAACCAGCTCGATCCGCTCCGGATGATCCCCGCCAGTGAGGTTCGCGCTCACTGGCCAGACTGCCGAGACTTGATCGAAGATGCCGGCACGTTCGCGCAGATCGTCGAGTTCGAGCGGATTGAAGCCGATGTTCGCGCCCCCAACAACAGGCTCGTCCGCTGAGATGGAAAGCAGTTGGGATGGATTGCGGTATGCGAGGGGTCGAAGGAGAACCGCGTCCACCAAAGTGAAAACGGCGGTTGTCGCCCCGATACCGAGTGCCAAAGTGGTCGCTGCGATGAGGGTGAAGCCGGGGTTTTTGCGAAGCAGACGTGCGGCAAACTTCAGGTGTTGGAGCACAAGCACCATCCGTGTGGAGGGTAAGACGTGAAAGAGGACATGAGGTGAGCGGAAGATATTCCCGTGAAAACACCCTCAAAACTCCTGTGATCCCAACTCAAGAATACTGTCATCCCGAAGCGAAGCGAGGGATCTGCTGTTTCGCCGTCCCGCACAACAGCAGATTCCTCGCGCCAAAAGCAGGCGCTTCGGAATGACAGTGAACGATAGGTGAAAATAAGTGGGATCGAATGGTAGCAACGTGGAGACGCAGCATGCTGCGTCTCTACCACACCGATGGTGCTTACGACGCTCTTCCAGAAGCGGCCGCGTCCTGAGGCATCAGGTAGCGGATGAAAATCACTTCGTTCTGCTTGTCGTTGTAGATCAATTCGTCGGCGGCGGCCTTGGTCATCAGGATGCCGAATCCGCCCGGGCGAATTCCTTTTTTCTCGCGGACATCCATGTGCGCGACCGGTTGGCCGGGAGGGTGTCCAACGGCAGCATGATCCAGGTTCTGAAAGCTGAAGCCTTGTCCCGGATCGGCGATGCGGTACATCAGCATGCGAGGAGTACGCACATAGGCGATGCGTACTTTGCGGTTCGGATCGAGTTTGCCGCCCCATTCCACAGCATTCATGAGAAGTTCGCGAAACGCTTGAGCTACTTCCACGCGAAGTTCCTCCGACAAGCCGACCTCAAGCCGCAATATGAATCCCTCGATGCGTTCAGCGGTGCCACGTGTGCAGGGCGCGAGCAGTTCCACCCAATGGGACTGTGCGCAAATCACTTCAATCGGCGGTTCTGAGTCCTTATGCAGCGCGCGCTCCGCGCGCTCGATGATGTCGTGTGGCGGAAAGGGTTTGGCAACGTAGTCATACGCCTGTTCGCGCACTGCTCGCAGCAAAGTCTCCGGCGTGTCGTCGGAGGTCATGATAATGATTCGCGGCTTTTTGTCTTGGGCGCGAAGGTGCGCGAGAACTTCAAGGCCGCTCATGCGCGGCATCCAGATGTCGAGAATCGCGAGGTCGAACGGTTTTCGTTGAATCGCATCCAGGGCATCGGCGCCATTGTCAAAACTTGTGACGTCGTAGTTGCAGCTCTTCAATAATTTGGTAATCGCGTAACGCAAAGCATTGTCATCGTCCGCGACCACAATGCGAGCTGATTCCTGGGATTCCGGGCTCATCGATCTGGGCTCCTGGCGAAACCGTGGTTGCCGATGGTACTGAGCGGCGATGGGCGGGTCAAATGAAAGTTTTTTGTAGAGATGCAGTCCATCGCGGCGGACGTCTCCCCGATGCTCATGATTGCCGTATCCCCATAATTACTGTCATCCCGAAGCGAAAGCGAGGGATCTGCTTTCTTTGGCGCCCCAGAGAACAGCAGATTCCTCGCGCGAAACCCACGCGCTTCGGAATGACAGTAATTGAAAATTGTGGGCGAGGGAGACGGCATCCGAGGGGACGCCCGACGCAGCATGCGGCATCTTTACCGGGCGGTGCTAAACTTCGGCTATTCCTCAGCCGATAACCAGGAGTCGTCGTGATGGCTCAGGGCCCCGCAGCTAATCCGTTCGCACACCTTCAGGAATTTCAGGACTTCCTGAACCTTTCTGTCGATTTGTTCTGCATCGCCGGATTCGACGGTTACTTGAAGTGGATCAATTGCGCCTGGGAGGAGAAACTCGGCTATACCCCTGAGGAGTTGCTCTCCAAGCCGTACATTAGCTTCCTGCATCCGGATGACGTGCCGACGACGAGCGCGGCAGCTGTACGAGTAGCGACTACCGGCGCAAACCTGATGAACTTCGCCAATCGCTATCGTTCCATTCAGGGAACATATCACTGGATCTTCTGGACAGTCATAACTTCGACCGAAAAGCGATTGATCTATTGCGTTGGGCGCGATCTTACCGAGCAAAAGGAACAGGAAGCGCGCCTGGCCGCGCAGTATGCAGTTACGCGAGTCATGGCGAGTGCTACTCCTCTGATCTCTGCCGGAGTCGATATGCTGCGAGCCGTCGGAGAAAATCTCGATTGGGATGCAGGCTCGATTTGGACGGTTCTCAAGCATGACGATGTGCTTCGCTGTACGGATTTCTGGAATCGGGACGTCGTCGACACAAAGGAATTTGAAGCGCGGACCAGGGAATTGAGGTGTCCCCGGGGGGTAGGTCTTCCCGGCCGTGTCTGGGAGACGAGCGAGCCAGCCTGGATCGATGACGTTGCCATCGATCGAAATTTCCCGCGCGGCAGGTCGGCCACGGCGGCGGGACTACACAGTGGCTTTGCCTTTCCGGTGAAAGTTGAAGGCGAGGTTATTGGCGTGCTCGAGTTCTTCACGCGTTCGCTCCTCAAGCGCGATGACAAGTTGCTCGAAATGATGAGCACGGTGGGCGGCGAGATTGGCCACTTCATCGAGCGCCGTAGAGCTGAGAGAGAGCTACGTGATCACGCCGCGGAGTTGGAAGCTGCTAAGCAGCGGGCCGAGGCAGCGGATAAGGCCAAGAGCGAATTCCTCGCCAACATCAGCCACGAGATTCGGACTCCGATGAATGCCATCATCGGCATGACAGAACTGGCGCTCGATACCAAGCTCAACCGCGAGCAGCATGACTATCTTGAAACCATCAAGGGCTCAGCGGATGCGTTGTTGCTGCTGATCAACGATCTCCTCGACATCTCCAAAATCGAAGCTAAGAAGATGGTCCTCGAGAAGGCTCCATTCAATTTGAGTGCGACCCTGGAGGACAGCATCCGAGTACTGGCTCCACGGGCTCATCAGCGCGGTTTGGAACTCACCGCGCATGTGAATGGCAAGATTCCCGAAATATTGGTTGGCGATTGCGCACGGCTGCGGCAGATTGTGCTGAACCTGATTGGGAATTCGATCAAATTTACCGAAAAGGGAGAGATAGCAGTTTGCGTGGAGCCGGAGTCGCTCGACGAAGACACGGTTCGCCTGCATTTCACGGTGAAGGACACCGGGATCGGTATTCCCGCCGACAAGCAAGCCTTGATCTTCGAGGCCTTCGCACAGGCAGACAGTTCGACGACCAGGAGATTCGGCGGTACCGGTTTGGGACTGGCCATCTGCTCGCAACTTGTTGAACTGATGCAGGGAAAGATTTGGGTCGAAAGTGAACTGGGCAAGGGCAGCACCTTCCATTTCGTGGCTGAATTTGGACGTGCTGATGCCTCAGCGCGGTCGATGATGGGGCCCGCAAGAATGCTCAGCCGGCTGCCTGTATTAGTCGTCGACGACAATCAGACCAATCGTCGCATTCTGCAGGAGATGCTGACGCGCTGGAACATGCGTCCGGTCACGGCCGATTCTGCAACCGCAGCTATGGCTGCTCTGGAAGCTGCGCTCGCCTGGAAGGATCCGTTCGCGCTGGCCTTACTCGACGGTCACATGCCCGATGTTGACGGGTTCATGCTTGCGGAACAGATCATCCGGGATCCGCGCTTTGCCGGACTAAAGACGATTCTGCTCACCTCCGCCGGACATTCCGAAGACGTGAAGCGGGCACAACAGGTGGGGGTCTCCGGATACCTGGTGAAGCCCATCAAGCAATCGGAGCTCTTTGACGCGATCATCGCTTCAACGTCGGAGCCCATCAGCAAGCAGCCGCGAAAACCAAGGAAGAAGAAACTTTCTCCCACACGCAGCCTGCGTGTGCTGCTGGCCGAAGACAATCCGGTCAACCAAAAATTGGAAAGCCGTCTCCTGGAGAAGCTCGGACACACGGTCACGATCGTCAACAATGGCAAATTGGCGGTTTCCAAGTCTGAGACGGTCGGTTTCGATTTGATCGTGATGGACGTCCAAATGCCCGAAATGGATGGATTAGAGGCGACGCGAGTTATCCGGGAACGGGAAGAGGTCAGTGGGACGCGACTTCCTATTTTGGCGCTGACTGCCCATGCGGCTGCTGAAGACTGTGAGCGTTGCCTCGCCACGGGGATGGATGGCTATGTTTCGAAGCCCATTCGGCTGGCTGCCCTGCAGGATGCGATTGCGCAGCTTTTCAGCGAGCTACAGGACCAAGATGGAACGAAGCATCCCGCAGAGACCCAGCATGCTGCGTCTCTTCCACGATTGATCGACGAAAGGAAGGTGCTCGCGGGGCTTGGCGGCGATCGCGAGTTGATGGCCGAAGTGCTTCGCTTGTTTATTGACGACAGTGCCCGCCTCTTGCGTGAAATGCACACGGCCGTTGCGCGGAAGAACGCTGAGGCGATACGCCAGGTCGGTCACGCCCTGAAAGGTTCAATTGCAAATTTGTCGTCAGGAACGGCGCAAGAACTCGCGGCCGAGATGGAGCAGGTGGGGAAGAGTGGTGACTTGGAAAGTGCGCCGGGGCTAGTGGAGAGGCTCGAGCACGAATTGACCATGTTGCAGGAGGCGGCAGAGCAACTACTGAACAAGTCGGCACGGCCTCGCCACCAGGGCATGAAAAGCGCGCCAGGAGTGGCTTAGAGCACTTGCTTTACAACCCCAAATCGCGGAAATGCAATCGATGGTTGTACCTACGTTCGTGACTGGCCTAGTCTTCTCCTAAAATGGACCACCTGCCTTAACGCCCAGAACCAAAAAACGAGACCAATAAGGGCGGATTCCAACTCTGCCCACAGTGGTACGTTCAGCGAGCCTGTCACAAGCTCAACAATGAAAACAACGAAACCCAAAGTAAACAAGGCAAGAAAGTATTTAGCACTGAGTAAGCCTTGACGGAGTCGCTGCCGAGTGGCTTCATCCACAAGGCCCTCGTTACTTTGTTCGACGCGTTGCTCGGGCGAATCTTCTCTCTTCACTACGAAATACTTCGCTGCCAAGAATGCACTCACGAGCAGTAGCAGGTATAAGAGTCCAAATAACCGTGGTGGCAGGTGATACACGACCACGACAGAGGCCAACAACGCCATGGCCAGAAACAGACAGGCAAGAAATACGATCCACTTTGTTCGAAAGTTTTTCAATGTTGCTCCCTTGGACAAATCAGGCAAGGGAATGGCTCACCCTTTTTGCCTTTCTGTTTAGAAACAGTCCCATTCTAGAACGGCGACTGCTCGACTCCTCCGCAGTTTTTCCTTCGATGTGGTAACCAAGGTTCACCACCTGCGTTTCAGTCAGTGTTCATACGGCGTTTACGCAACCTCTCCATTCCTATTGCCTCAGGGAACAGCAGATCCCCCGCGCCGCAAAGGCAAGGTCTGGGCGTGGAGGGATTCTCGCTGCGGCGCGAGGGATGACAGTGCTTAGGGTAGTTTCGTCGACCATCCCAACTGAAGTTGACAAAGCACCACTTCATCCTTGCAATCTCACCTGATTTCCAGCTAAAGTGCACGGTAATGTTCTTGCGGACTTCCAACCCGCCGATCCCGTGCCCGCCTCCGGCGTGTGCGCGGTGGTGCGGTTTCATGGAAGACGCCTAGTAATTAGATAAATTCGGCATCAACCAGAACCCACATCGCGAACGCGATGTGGGTTTTTCTTTTTTTGGCTCCAAGATTCGAAGACGAAGTGGAAGGAGAGAGTTATGACGATTGAAGAGAACCGCGCAACCAACGGGAACCGGCGCGAGTCGGTCGCGGTGCTGGGAGCGGGGAAGATGGGCGGAGCCATTCTGGCTGCGCTCGCGAAAGCGGGTGATTCGCGGTTGGCCGACATACGCGCTACGGTGCAGCATGCGCATCGAGCTGCCACCGTGAGCAAACAGCTCGGCATCAAGATCACCACCGATAACTCGGCAGCGGTCCGTAATGCGGACGTGGTCCTGCTTTGCGTAAAGCCAACTTATGTCCGTGGTGTTTTGCAGGAGATTCGCTCCGAGCTGCGCGAAGACGCGTTGCTCATCTCGATTGCAAGTGCCGTGACTACGCAGGCGATCGAGTCGGCGCTGGGGCGTCATCTGGCGGTAGTACGCGCGATGCCAAACACAGCGTGCCGAATTGGGAAGGGGATGACAGCGTTGTGTGCCGGGCGATTTGCTGGTCCCGAGCACTTGGCACAAGCTTCAGAGTTGTTCGCTCTGATGGGACTCACCGCTGAAGTTGAGGAATCGATGATGGATGCCGTCACCGGCCTCTCCGCCAGTGGTCCTGCATTCATCTACACCATCCTGGAAGCGTTGGCTGAAGGGGGGATTCGCGTAGGCTTGCCTCGCGAACTCGCGACTACGCTCGCGGCGCAGGCGGCGCTTGGAGCGGCGTCGATGGTGCTGGAGACAGGGCAGCATCCTGCGATTCTGAAGAGCGAAGTCACTACGCCGGGGGGATGCACTGTGGAAGGCTTGCTCGAGTTGGAGACAGGCAGCATTCGCGCTACGCTCATTCGTGCGGTCGATACGACAACGCGGAAGGCGAGCACGTTGGCTCGACCGGTTGCGAATGGAGGATCGGATCAGGATTCGTGGTCGAAGGCGGAGTCGGCAAACGCAGTGGGGAGTGGAGATGTGCGGCGGGTGTGAGGGGTTTTCAGACGCAGCATGGGCATGTCTATGGTCGAAATTTGGATTGGACTGCGTTGGCGTCCGAGACAAACAGCAGATCCCTCACTCCGCTTGTGCTTCTTGGATATTGCTGACATCCTGTTGCGGAGTTCGGGATGACAGTATCTTTTTGAACGGCGCTCTTCGAGCCTAACGCACTTGGATGCTGGCCTACGCGCACACATGAGTGTCGCCACACATCTCGGCATCGATCTCGCTGAATATGACGCGCGTATCCGAACCTTCATTCCACACTATGAGGAGATGTTGGATATTGCCGCGTCGGCCATCGATCCGCGGGCTCAGGTGATCGTCGATCTGGGAATTGGGACTGGAGCCCTCTCTGCGCGATGCTTGCGCATGGCACCGCAGGCCAGGATTGTTGGAATTGACGCTGATGCTGAAGTCTTGAAGGCTGCGGCGCAGCGGCTACGGTCCGGCGCAAAGTTCATCTGCAGTTCATTTCTGCGAGCGGAGATTCCCGAGTGCGATGCTGTGGTCGCATCTTTCGCGCTCCATCACGTGCGGACGCGCCGTTCGAAAGCGGTGCTCTACACGAGAATCGCGAAGGTCCTAAAACCAGGGGGGCGAGTGGTCACCGTGGATTGCCAGCCTGCCAGCAATGTGACGCTCGCGCGACGCCAGCGCGAGGCATGGAGGCACCACCTGATGAAGTCGTATTCTGAGGCCGAAGCCGATGCATATCTGGAAGCCTGGTCCCACGAAGACGTGTACGTACCTTTGGATTCCGAAATGGAACTCATGCAAAAGGCGGGACTCTCGGTCGAGATCCTCTGGCGCAAGGACGAGTTCGCGGTGCTGCAGGGGAAGCGATAAAGGAGAGCTTTGTGGCACAGCCGAGGGCGGCTGTCCCACATTGCAGAGAGTGTCAGTCAATAATGAGTTTCATCTCATTTGTGGCCTCGAATCCCATAGATTCGTATATTGGCCTGCCGTACTTGCTGGCGTGCAGCCATAGGACCTTGAACCCTTCGGCTCGGCAGTAGTCTATTGCCTCCTGCGTCAGCTCGCGTGCCAAGCCTCGCTTACGGAATTCCGGATAGGTGTAGACATTCAGCAGATAGGCTCGGTTGACGTTCTCCGGAGCTAAGGGGCCGCTGACGAGAGGGGTGATGAGAAGGCCCACTCCTGCGGCAACCCGTCCCTCAGCAGTAACTGCGAACCATCCCCGATACGAACCTTCGGCGAGGTAGCGTTGGATATTTGGTCGGCAACTTTCCACGATTACATCCAGCACAGCTTCGGGGTGTCCCATGTCGAGGAACATCAACCTGCGGTGCTGGAGGATCTCTTCAATATCCTCAGCATTGGTTTCACGAATTCTTATCCCAGAACTGTGTGGCCCGGATGCATTGCTTAGTGCCGCGATGCGACTAGTTGCCATCGCTCTTGGATGTTACTTCGTGAGCTGCGGTCGCGCCATTTGTGCTGGGTACCGGTTGTATTTTGGGAGTACCGGAGCCGACCACCCGCAGGCGTGGCTCGTGAGCCAAGGCGGCGAGTAGTTCGCGAGTGATGCGGTCGTCGATCTGGTTGTTTGCAGTCGAGAGCTGCGCCCTTTAGTGTCACTCCCAGGTAATGATGTGGCTCTCGAGATCAAACGCGAGACGCCGGATGCCCAGCGCGGTTGGTCCAAACAGTCCATCAAATCCAGGAGCACCCGCAGGTACCTCGTCGGTTACATATGCGGTCACACGCTTGCCCTTCCAATCACCGATTTGTAACTCTCCTACAAAAGCCGGCTGAGCATTGAGTCGAAGACCAAAGGCGGCGCTGTGAGAGTCTAACTCCTGCAAGGGCGAGGCTCGCAGCTTGCCACCGTAAATCAGGATTGCGTTGAATCCAGTGTCAATCTGAAGTCGCAGGCTTTTGGCGTCCGCCGTTGCATCGAGCAACGCGAGGCGTGTCTCTGGAAGGAGCCTGGCGGAGTGCTTGAGCAATGGAGTCTCTCCAAAAGTGATGGTCTTCGCCTTGTAATCGATGATGAACTTGCTTGTTCCAAGCAAGTCCATGCCGATGAGTACGTCGGGACGAATTCCCATCCGATACGTCAAAGGAGAGAGGTCGGCAGCTATTCCGGAAAGGCTTTCTGAGCGGAGCGGGCCAAATTCGATTCGTGGGATCGAAACTGCCTGGACATTTGCGCTCCGGGTGCCCACGGTGGCCGCATCCGGACGCATCGTCAGTGATAGCCGCTTTGCTACCCGGAGGTCCAGAGTCGTCTCTGTTACTCCAGTGTCAATGACAGCAGTTAGATTCCGTAGATTGCCAACGGAACACTTGGAAACAATCAGAAAGCCCTGGTGCAATTCAAATGAAACGGTTTGAGTGCATGCAGGTATAGATAGGCAGACGCAAAGCAAGAATGACCGTGTCATGCAGACTGCGCACCAGTGGTGCGAGTCGCAAGCTATGGGTCGGAAGCGGAGGAAGTCCTGACGACAAGCTCAAGTTTTGACGAATGTGCGAAGGAATGCTTGGATTCGGGTTTTCCTCGGAATTTCTTCGGAAACTAAATCCCGATGCTGCCGTCATAATCAGCGGAGTCTTGGCGTCTAGAAGGTGTGATGGACGATAACTTCCAGATCCAGGAGTGGGTTGTCTCCCCGAAACTCAACAGCCTGCGCAACAACGGCAGGATGGTTCACCTCGAGCCGAAGGTGATGCAGGTATTGGTGTGCCTCGCGAAGTCACCGGATGTGGTCTCCAAGGAAAAGCTGATGCGGACGGTGTGGGCGGACACCTTCGTTACGGACGATGTCCTTACTCGCTCGATCTCTGAACTCCGTAAGGTCTTTGATGACGACAAGAAGAATCCTCGCTTTATCCAGACCATTCCCAAAGGTGGATACAGGCTGGTTGCGCCAGTAGAGGAAGTTAAGAAACCGGAACCGGCTGAGGTAACGCCCGCGACTGCGGCGCCCAAGCTCTTGTTGCCGAGATCGCGTCAGAAGATTTGGCTGGCTGCCGTGGCGGGACTGCTGGTTCTACTGCTGGCAACTTCCTATTTCATTGGAAGGCAGAATGCTCCGCCCTCAACTTCAGTTGGCCGCGCTATGTTGGCGGTTCTGCCATTTCAGAATCTCAGCAACGATCCAGGACAGGACTTCTTCGCCGATGGCCTAACAGCTGAGATGATTTCCCAATTTGGACGACTGCCATCTGACCGTCTAGGTGTAATTGCCTGGGCATCGATGGCGAGGTACAAGGGGACCTCCAAGAGTGAGGATCAAATCAGCAGCGAGCTGGGTGCAAACTACCTGCTGGAAGGAACGGTTAGACGCTCCGGAGACCAGGTGCGGATCACCGCCGAGCTGATCGAGCGCGGCAAGCGCGATCACCTTTGGTCGAATAGCTATGACGGAAACCTGAAAGACGTACTTGCCTTGCAAAATCGAGTTGCCCGGGAAATAGCTTCTGAGATTCGCGTGCAGTTGAGTCCGCAAGAAGAGGCTCGCTTATCAGTCGCGAGCCCGGTGAATAGCGAAGGCTATGACGCGTATTTGAAAGCAAAGCTTCGATCGGAAATGCCGGGAAAGCAAACAATGCAAGCCAACATGGAGCATCTCAGGACTGCGATTCGGCTTAATCCTGGCTATGCCCCTCCGTATGTCGCCATGGCCGTCGCCAATCGTGCCTTAGCGAGCCAGGGCGCTGCTGATCCCAAGTTGTCCTACGCTGCTGCGCGTTCTCTCCTGGTTAAGGCCCTGGAACTGGATCCAGACTCCTCCACTGCCCATCGCGAACTGGGATGGGTGGAGTGGCGATACGACTGGAACTTCACCGAAGCGGAGAAGGAGTTTAGGAGTGCAATTCAACTGAATCCTAACGATGCCTCGTTACGCGACATCTATGCATTATTCCTAAAGAGTATGGGGCGATTCGAAGATGCTCTTGCTCAGTCAAAGCAGGCGGTGGAGCTCAGTCCGATGGAGTCGTTCAGCCGTGCGAATCAAGGATCATTGCTCGCGCTGATGAAACGGTTCGATCAGGCAAACGAGCAGTACGAGAAGGCGGCTGAGATTGATCCGCAACATCCCTACGTTTATGAACGTATGGGACCCGTTCTGCTCATGCAGGGAAGAAACGCAGATGCAATTGCGGCGCTGGAAAAAGCCAGGGACTACTCAGGCGGTCAACAAGACAAACTAGCCTGGCTGGGATACGCGTACGCGGTCAGCCGACGGAAGCTCGACGCCCTGAAGGTGCTGGAGCAGCTGCAGAAGATAGCGGAAGGACACCAGTATGTGTCCCCGTTGCACACCGCGCTTGTCCATAACGGACTCGGTGACAACGAGGCGGCGATCGCATGGCTCGAAAAGGCATACCAGGCACGCGATGAATACTTGGTGTACTTAAGCGTATATCCCGAGTTCCAGAACTTACACTCCGATAAGCGCTTCCAAGCCATCGAGCGCCGGATCGGTCTTCTCCAGTAGTTATCAGTTAGTAATAGGTAGTGACTTCCAATGATTACTTTTCTCTGAGTTGAATCCATATTTGTGACCTGCGTAATTACCCCTCGCATGCTGGATAAGCACATCATTTCAGCATGAAAGTACGAGTGTGTTCTCTAGTTATGATGCTCGCGCCGGTGTTCTATTACGGGGCCATCCATCTGGCTCCGGCAGGGCGCGCCGCCACCGTTTCGTCTAACTTCCGCTTAATGGGAAAGACTGCGTTTGAGAAGATTGAGAAGGCACAGCAGGTTCAGTCTGAGCCCGACACGGTCTTCGACCCGTACATCGCCGAGGCCGAGCGGGCGGTTGCAGTCGCCAACACCGCAGCCGTGACTCCGGCCGATCGTCGCGAATATACGCAACTCGTCAGCTACTTGCATGCGGTGAAGCAGGATCGCCTTTTGATGCAAGCCAGCAACGACGGGGGTCCTGTGGACCACGAGCAGAGCAACATCGCTCGGAGCAGCGCTGAACGAATGTTTCGGTAGGAAGACTCTTCGCCCGCGCTCGAAAAGAATTCGCGTGCGTGGCCTGCTCCCGGCCTGCTCGTCACACATCCCAATCCTCTCCCGATTCACCCCAACGTCTTGCAATTGCATTCGCGAAGCTGCTAATTGTGCGCGTCACGTGTAGTCCCTTATGTGGTGGAGGAGACGACCATGAGGAATAGCTGGGCTATTCGATGGCTAGGTGTCGTATTGGCCCTAGTGAGTTTTGTGGGATTTGCCAGTGTAGGCTCCAGTCAGGAACAACCGAAACCTCCCGTGATCCCGGACAAGTACACGAATTTGAAGGTTTTGCCCCTCGACATTACTAAGGCTCAGCTTCTGCCGATCATGAAGGGATTCTCTAAGAGCTCGGGACAGCGTTGCAGCCACTGTCATGTTGCCACAGATGATCTATCCTCGGCGGATTTCGCTTCCGATGAAAAGCCGGCCAAGAGTGAGGCGCGAGAACTGCTGCGACTGATCCGCAATCTTAAGTGAGCTGTATGCGACGAAAGGCTACTGGTGGAAACTCACGGTGATGTGGGTCTCAGCCTCGACGGGCTTACCGCCGAGCGAGTAAGGCGAATATCGCCATTGTTTCGCGGCTTGGAGTGCGGCCTCGCGGAGCAGGGGACTTCCACTCACGACCTTCAGGTTGTGCAATGCTCCGTCGGTCCCGATGATTCCAGCCATTACCACGTCTCCGGAGACGCCGGCACGGCGTGCCATATCGGGATACTGTGGTAATACCCTCTTGATCAACTTTCCCGTGATCACGCCCGACGATTGTGCGGGCGATAGTTCTGGAGTTGTAGGCTTGGGCGCTGCGATCGATGCAGCTAGAGAATTCGAACCTCTCGTAGGATCGAGAGCGCTGATGGCCAAAAGCTCGGGCGCGACGGACTCAGGCGCTGGCGTCACGCTCACGGTCCGGCCTTGAATCACGGCTAGCTCAACTGGAGCGCGCCCATTGGCGTGAGTCGCGGAAGTTGGAACCGGACGAGCAATTCGGGAAGGCTTGGCTGTTGTGTCTGAAGTCGAAGGAGTTACGCTGCTCGAAGACAGTACTGACGGCGAAGGCGTAGCCACCGGATTGACGTTCGAGGAAGTGGATGGCGTGCCATTGCCCGGCTTGGGGGATGTCCGGCTCTGACGAAAGTAGTAGTACCCAAGCAGCAGCAACGCGAGTCCCAAGAGTACGCCAACAACAGAAATCCGCAAGCCGCGCGCGGATATTTGGATAGCGACAGTCTTCTCTGCATCGTGACGTTTCGGATTGGCTGGGACTAGTTGTTCCGTAGCCCAAATACGAACCGATGGCACTGGAGCTGAGGCTTTTGGCGGTTCAGGTCGAGCCGGCGCAGATGCGATTGCCTGGGCTGATGATTCCGAATCAACGCTTGGCAGCGGCTCCAATACCGGCAGTGCAGAAAAACGGACGTAATCCGGTGTGGACTTATCACTCCGAGGTGCGGCGATACTGGCAATCAAGTCGGTGAGGAAGCTCACTACTAATACGTCGCCACCCTCAAAGTTATGCGGGTTCGGCGACAACACTTCGGCTAAGCCGACGGTTTCGGTTCCTACAGTGACCGGCATTATCAACAAGGATCTGAAGTTCAATTGCCGGTAGACTTCCGGGTTCACTCGCGGATCATTTTCAGAATCCTCAAGCATGACGAGTGCGCCTGAGCGAAGGCATTCCCCGGACAAAGAACTGGAGGAAAGCTTTACGCCAACGTCGGGAGCGTCGCCGAAACTGGCCCTGCAAAACACATCTTCGCCGTCGCGTAAGGCAATTGCTGCTCCGGTTGCACGTGTGAGCTCGGCCATGCGCCGTACGACCAGGTCAAGCGCCGCCTCAGTTTCCAGCTCTTCCGATGAGATAATCGCCTGCAAGTCGGCAACTTCGCGCAAGCACGCAATTTTGGCGGCGAGATCATTGTCGTGGACTGCCGCGTCCGATTGTGACGCGTGGGCGGTGGCGCCTGAATCAAGCCATCTACGGAGAGCGGCAGTGGAATCGGGTTCGATCCGGGTGAAGCGAACTCCGGCCCGGCCGGATTCATCACTCCACGCGACTACTCCGGACGCATCGATCACGGAATCGGCTTCCGGAAGCTCAAATCGGATGGCAGTGTCGGTGCCTAACTCAAGTGGCGAAGTGCAAGAAATGCTTAAGCCGCCTTCGCCGACATCTTGTATCCGGACCTCGCGCCCGGGCTGCAATTCAACCGCGATCGGCTCGGAGACGGTCTTCCGAGCCGATTGCCGCTGATCAATTCCCGAAGCTTCCTCACGCCTGGCTGGGATCGCAGGTGTACCCATGTACCTTCCTCAGCGAATCTATGGAAATTGCTTCGCAGAAGCCCAAGCGGCGGGGGTGGCTGTGGGCTGTGACGGCTTCGGCGTCGTGGGGCTGTAAATCGTCGTGGCGGCCGAGGCTGCGGCTGCTGCAACAGTAGGGGTTCGTCCGCTTTCCTCCAGCAGTTTGGCACTCAATCGTAGGGCGTCTATTTCACGCTGGATGCGTTCCAAATCGGCTTCTTTGTGACGAATCAGCTCGTAAATATCCTTCATTTCGACTTGTTACCTACTAGTTAATGATTTTGGTGGGGGTGTAGTGCGCATCATTACCCAGCATTGTGAGAAAAGCAACAAAGATTTCGCCCGATTTTGCGACCAATACGGTAACAACTTTTAGGTCACCTTCGGCGGTTACCCTGAATCGGAAATCTCCTAAGTGCGCGTGGTAGAACTAAGTGCGTGAGTTTCTTCCTGGGAATCGACGGCGGCGGAACCAAGACGGAATGCGTAATCGGAGACGAGAAACGGGTTCTGGGAGAGGGCGTCGGCAGCACGATCAAGATCAAGAAAGTCGGGGAGGATGCTGCCGGTAAGGCTCTCGAGGCCGCGATCGCGGAAGCCTGCAAGTCGGCAAAGATTACGCAGCGTCAAATTACGCGCACTTGCATAGGCATTGCCGGCTCCAGCATTCCTGAAGTCACCGATTGGACCTACGGCGTCCTGAAGCAGCTTGTGGCCGGAGAAGTCCAGGTCGTTAACGACGCCCTGATCGCTCACCGGGCAGCGTTTGGCGATAGTCCCGGGGTGCTGGTAATTGCCGGAACCGGATCCAACGTCTTGGGCATTAACGATCGGAGCGAGTCAGGTCGGGCCGGCGGATGGGGGCCAATGATCTCCGACGAAGGCTCCGGCTTCTGGATCGGCCGTCGAGCCGTGTCTTACGCGATGCATGCTTACGACGGAAAGCAGAAGACGAGTCTGCTCGATGCAGTAATGAAGGCGTGGGATCTCAAGACGATCGAAGATCTGGTTTCGATGGCAAACTCGAACCCGCCCCCGGATTTTTCATCCTTGCTTCCCGCAGTCCTTCAGTCTGCGAATAGCGGCGACAAATTAGCTGGTGAGATCCTGACGTCGGCAGCCAATGAGCTGGCCCAATTGGCGTGCGTGGTTGTGCGCAAACTCTGGCGTGAGTCGTCAAAGGTCACAGTTGCGATCACCGGCGGTGTATTTGTTCATTCTCCGCAAATCAGGGAAAGGTTTGCCGAGCTAGTCCGCACCGAGCGTTCCGGCATTACCGTCAATCTGGAACCTGTGCATCCCGTTATGGGAGCCCTTTCCATGGCGCGCCAAAGAAACTAGGAGTTTTGTCGACATCTTGATGCTCTTTGGGCGATCATCATGATGTGCGAACTACATTGACCGTAGATGACGATGTCGTGCGGCTCTTAAAGAAAGAGATGCGACAGTCGGGTTTTTCTCTTAAGGCTGCTGTTAACCACTTCCTCCGACTTGGGTTGACCAGCTCCAAACCACGGGCTAAAAAGCCGTTTCGCGTGACTGCAAGAAAGGCGGAGCTCCCGGCAGGTTTGAGCTATGACAACGTAGGGGAGCTCCTGGAATCTATCGAAGGTGCGACACATCGGTGATCGTCCTCGACGCGAATATCCTGCTTTACGCCTATGACAGCACGTCTTTACATCACAAGAGCCCGACAGTGGCCGGAGAACGCCCTCACCTCGGACACGCCTGTGGGCATACCTTGGCAAACAGTCTCGGCCTTTCTGCGCATCATGACTAACTCCAGACTTCCGGGTGAGCGATTCACCGCGAAGGAGGCCATCACAGTGATCGAACAATGGTTTTCACAACCAAACGTTCAGAGATTGTCTCCAGGGGATAGCCATTGGTCACTGTTTCAGCAGATGATTCTCGAGGGACAGGCGCAAGGTCCCCTCATCATGGACGCTCAGCTGGCCGCTCTCACGATCGAAGTTGGCGGTGTGCTGCATACCGTCGACCGTGATTTTGCTCGTTTTCCCAAGCTTCGATAGCTCAACCCGCTCAAGTGAAGATTGAAGCTCTGGCCAGCTGCTAGGTACGAAGCTAATTGGTTCAGCATGGAAAATCTCGTCCAGTTTCGGGAAAAGTACTACCGTTATCGGTTACCAATCCCGAGGCAAGGATCGAAGAGCTGATCGCGAGCCCCTTTGTCGAGGATCTCCTCGCCGCGGCAAAGCACAGTGCTTTGACCGAAGACCTGGCTTTGACCATTCTTCGCCGGCGTGACCTACAAGCCTCAGTTCTCGAGGCGATTGCTCGTAATCATTCAGTGATCAAGCAACGCAAAGTGTTGGTCAGTGTGGCTGAGCATCAGTACACTCCGCGACACATCTCATTGCCGCTGCTGCGGCGCCTATTCACATTTGAGCTGATGCAGGTTGCGTTGGGCCCATCCGTTCTCGCGGATGTGAAGCGAGTCGCCGAAGAAGTTTTAGTTGCCAAACTGGGAACCCTCTCTCTCGGAGAACGGATTACGTTGGCCCGTCGGGCATCGCCTAAGGTGGCCGGAGCTCTCTTGCTGCACCGCGAGCCGTCCGTGATTGAAGCCGCACTGCAGAATCCTCGGATAACTGAAGCTAGCATCGTCAAGTCGCTGGCCAGATCCGAGATCCCGGCTCCTCTCCTGGCAATGTTGGCTGCGCACTCAAAGTGGTCCGTGCGGCGGGAAATCCAAATTGGGATTCTTCGACGGCCGGAGGCCAGCGATTCACTGGCCTTAAGAATCGCAGCCAAGTTGCCGAAGCGCGCCCTTCACGAAGTACTCACGCAGTACAGACTGCCGACAAGCAGAAGGGAACTGCTGCAAAGGGCGCTGCTTCAGCGTTAACCGTTAATGGTGCAGCTCCGAGGCTACTCAACTTGAGACGAAGTTCTGGGAAAGTAACGTGGCGAAGAGAGTAGGAAGAAACTGAGGAATGTGCGAGCAATTTACCGTGACTCTAGCTGTGGAAATGCCCTGCACGAAGTTCTCTGTTTTGAGCGGCATGCAACGTACTGCCGCGAATTCGTGCGAGGCGTTACCAAGCTGTGCCTTTAGTAATCTTCGATGAAATCCGGACCGTCGTTATTATCACGGCATGGCCACTGCCTTCTCTCCTCAACCCTCCATCGGCTTTGCGCGCAAGCGACGCTGGGAGCGGCACAAGATCGATATCCCGATTCGCTTGATCTTCTGGAACTCTCTGCACACAGCCAAGATCGTCGAGGCGCGTGGACGCGACATGAGTGACGGAGGACTGGCCGTCTTCGCCGGAGTCGAGCTGCGCATCGGCGATATCGTCGAGATCGAATTCACTCCCGCGTACTCTGGACAGCCACTGCGGGTGAAGGCTGAGGTGCGGAATCGCCGCGGATACTCGTACGGAATCGAGTACCTGAACGACACCACTACTGAACAGACGCAGGCTGCTCGTCTTCGCGAGCTGCTCATTTCAGCCAGCGGTCATACGAACGTCTAGAGTTTTCTATATCCGGACAAGCCACCCAACTCGGGTGGCTTTTTCTGTTATGCTGCCGCCGCTATCCGGGAGGCACGCATGTTGCAGGGTTTCAAAAAGTTTCTCTTGCGCGGAAATGTTGTCGATTTAGCAGTCGCGGTTGTGATTGGCGCAGCTTTTGGCGCGGTTATCACGTCGCTCGTGACCAATGTCTTCACACCATTAATCGCGGCGGTCGGCGGCAAGCCCGACTTTTCAGAACTCAGCGTCACGATCAACAACAGCAAGATCATGTACGGAGCATTTCTGAACGCGGTGATTGCGTTCGTCATGATTGCGGCGGCTGTGTACTTCTTCGTGGTAGCGCCGGTTAATGCCTACACTGAGCGCAAAAACCGAGGGATGGCGCCTCCAGATCCTACGACAAAGAAGTGCCCGGAGTGCCTGAGCGAAATTCCCATCGCCGCCAAACGCTGCGCCTTTTGCACCAGTCCAGTGGGTTAAGGCAGTTAGTGCAGCCAGGTAGAGATTCCTAGCCCCTCTTAGGCTTGGGCGCGCACACGCGCGCTGTCGGCCTTCTGTGTTTACATTGAGTCATGCTGAGGCACTTGCAATGGAAGAAAGCGTTGGAGCTTGGAATCCGCGTCGGCTCCGTCGTCATGGTTGCACTATCTGCGATCGCCTGCTTCGCAGCCGAAAAGCCGCAGGATCTGTACAAAGCCAACTGCGAGGGATGTCACGGACCTTCAGGACGTACCTCGGACCTCGGCAAGAGTCTCGGGGCCAAGAGCTTTAAGGATCCCGTAGTGATCAAAACCCCAGCTTCAGCACTGGCAAGAGTGATCGCTAAGGGCAAGAAAGAAATGCCTCCCTTCGGGGGAACGTTAACAGCAGCAGAGATTCGAGAGCTCGCTAAATACATCAAGGAAATGAAATAACGAATAGTTTCTGCGCATTCGCGCTCGCGCGTTTGCATTCCGGCTCCGCTGGATGCATGATTCTCTCAGGTGCCTAACCTCCGCTCCATCGCAGTAGTTGGACTCATGTCTTTGAGTTTGGCGTTCCTGAACGCTGCGCTGTTGTTGCCGGCATCGGCCGTGACAGGAGGTATTCCGGCGCCTTGCCACCAGGACAGTTCGATGCCACTGCCTGTTGGCCATCATCACTCGAATCACGACTGCTGTACCCTGGGACATAATCGCGCTCTGCCGTCTGCTTCTGTGGAGCCTTCAGCCGCTCCACTCGTAGCAGTTGCCATCCCAATTCCCTACATTTCCCAGATCGATTCGAAGCAACACCCACTACCGGAATTCAATGATTCCGGTCCACCGGCCTCAGGTCCCCTCCGAATTTAGCCAACATTCCTCCTGATCCGTTGCGCGCCTGGCGGCAATCGCCTTGCTGTGTGGCACAGCCGCCCAAGGCTGTGGCTCTGCCCAAAGCCAACACAGCGAGGGTGCCGGTGCCACAAGATGCAAAACCCGAGGCATGCGCTTCTCAAACGATCAAAGTCTGCACGGAGGGAAAGTGCGAAGAATTGTGTTAGCTCTTGCGCTCATCGGGAGCGCAGTGATGCGCTCTGAAGCTCAAGATTCCGGCATGGAAACGTCACAGCAGGGTGAGTCAGATCACGACATGCACCACATGCACGACGATCACAACATGATGAACATGCAGTCTGACTCGCTGCTTCAGCTCATCCAGCATCACGCCACGGCCGGCACCGACGCCGAGCCAAACTCGACTCCGAACGACATGATCATGACCATGAGGCACAACTGGATGTTGATGTTCCACGGCGTGGCCTTCCTGAGCGACACGCAGCAAACCGGCCCGCGTGGACGTGACAAGTTCTTCTCGACAAACTGGATCATGCCGATGGCTGAGCGCGAACTAGGGAACGGAACAATCACCTTTCGCACCATGCTCAGCTTTGAGCCTGCGACGGTTTCACAGCGGCAGTATCCATTGCTGTTCCAGCAGGGAGAGACGGCGTTCGGCAAGGCGATCGTCGACGGACAGCATCCGCATGACTTCTTCATGGAACTCGCCGCCATGTACGACTATCGAATTGGTGAGAAGACCCTGCTGTCGTTCTACGCAGCGCCGGTTGGCGATCCAGCGCTCGGACCGGTTGCCTATCCTCACCGCCCGTCAGCAGCAGAAAATCCAGTAGCAGCGCTGGGGCATCATCTTCAGGACTCAACCCACATAGCCGACGACGTAATCACAGTCGGCATCACGCATCGCGCGATCAGGCTGGAGGCCTCCGGATTCCACGGCCGAGAGCCCGACGAGTTTCGCTGGAACATCGACACTGGCAGTATCGACTCGTGGTCTACCCGAGTCACCGTAAATCCAAAACAGAACTGGAGCGCCCAGTACTCCATCGGACAACTGCACAGCCCGGAAGAACTGGCTCCCGACGAAGACGTAAGACGCATGACTGCGTCCGTAATGTATAACCGCCCATTTCATAACGGGAACTGGGTTTCAACGCTGCTCTGGGGCAGAAACCAAAGCCTGGAAGACGGCAACGTAGGCAACGGCTATCTGCTGGAATCCACTGTGCGGTTTATGAACAAAAACTCAGCCTGGACCCGTATCGAAAATGTCGATCGCACGAACGAACTGCTTTTAGGCGAGAATCCATTTCCCCCAGGGTTCCATGAGCGCTTCTTTACCCGCGTGCAGGCATACACAGTGGGTTACGATCGCGAGATTGGCAACATCCCACACCTGTCAACCGCTATCGGTGGACAGTTCACCTGGTACGGCGTACCAGAAGTCTTAAGAACTGCTTACGGCTCTCATCCGGTAGGAGTAACGCTATTTCTGCGCGTTCGTGCGCACTGAATGGTTCAGTCTAGAAGGTAGGCAAACTCCCAGGGGCCTTTGGGGTCGATTCGATCACTTTTTCACGGCGGCAATCGTTAGCGTCGCTAGTTCCCGGAAGCTTCGTTGGAGGGCTTTTCGGTCGCCTTGGATCATTGGGTCGCGTTTGGCTCCCTCTGCTGCGCGGATCACGACGCGGACCATCTGCTCTGCTGTGAGCCCCGGCGGCGGTCCTGCAATCTCACCTGTCTTCTCGAGCGATCGAAAAAATTTGGCGAGCAGCTTTTCGTACTCCGCGCTCATCTCGTTGACTTTCGACTTCGCCAGCTTTGAGACGGTTTCTTCCAGTTCGGGCATATACTCGGACTTGCTGAAGACCTCGAAGGCCATTCCAAAGTACGCATCGAGCAATGCGGTAAGCTGATCCACTGCTGCGCCACCTTGGCGCTCGGCGGAGGCGCATCTCTGTCGCACCTGCTCGCCGAGATAGTCGAGGATCGCCAGAAAGACCGCGGCCTTATTCTCAAAGTGAAGATAGACGGTGCGTTTAGCCACCTGTGCCGCGCTGGCAATGTCGTCGATGGAAGTCTTGCGGTATCCGTACTTTGCGAACAGCTCCAACCCTGCCAGCAGGACGGCAGTTGGCTTCACTGACCTGCGTTGCGCACCTTCCTCGATTTTTTTGTGAATCCTTCTCACGGACAGTCCATCCAACCTGCTGTACTGAGTATACCAGAAGTGGATATTCGGTATACTCAGGACGAAAAGACTCAAAGAGGAGCAGCGGCGGAAATCCGCTGCCCCGACCGCTTGAAACGCGAAAGGAATTCTCACGCTTCATTTCAATAATCGGACTCGGAGCTAATCCAACCATGCCGTCACGAAAGCAACTGATCGGTTTCATTGCAGTCATTCAGTCCATTCTGTTCTTGGCACATTTTTTCCTCTATGAGACGTGGACATTTTCGCCCGAGGCCGGCGACGTTTCCGGAGCATTCTGGATCAAGCTGGTCCTTGGCCTTTTGTCCGTGAGCTTTGTGGCCACCTCGCTACTCGCCTTTCGCTACACCAATGCTGTTTTGCGCGCTTTGTATAAGGCTTCTGCGGTATGGCTCGGCCTGTTGAGCTTTCTCTTCCTCGGGGCGGGCGGCTCCTGGATTGTTTTCGGAGTCACGCGGCTGGCCGGGCTCGATGTGAACTTTCATCGCATCGTGGAAGTGCTGTTCGGTGCTGCCATAGCGGTTGGACTCTACGGAGTTTTCAATGCAAGCTGGACGCGCATTACGCGAACCACCGTACGACTCGCGAACCTGCCGGCGGCGTGGCGCGGACGAAGAGCGGCGCTGATCAGCGATTTGCACCTTGGGCACGTGCGCAACGGCAGCTTTCTACGGCGTATGGTTGCGAAAATCCTGAAGGAAGAGCCGGACGCGATTTTTATCGCCGGCGATTTATACGACGGCACCGCCATCGACGTGCGGCAAGCGGCGGAACCATTGAAGGAGCTCGCGGCGCCCCAGGGCGTGTATTTCGTCGCAGGAAATCATGAGCAGTTTGGAGACGACAGCAAATATCTGGATGCGGTTGCCGCATCCGGAGTCCGCGTACTCAGCAATGAGAAGGTGGACGTGGACGGCTTGCAAATTATCGGCGTCCCATACCGGAACGCCGTGCAGCACAGCCGGTTTGCCTCAGTGCTCCACGCCATCGGCCTGGACCGCAATCGCCCCAGTATTCTGCTGACTCATGCCCCCGACCATCCCGAGGTCGCAGAAGCTGCCGGTGTGTCTCTGCAGCTATCCGGGCACACGCACCTTGGCCAGTTCATACCCTGGAGCTGGATGGCGCGTCGGATGTACCGGCAGTTCGTATATGGTCTAAGCCGAATCGGGAAGATGCAGGTCTTCACCTCAAGCGGCGCGGGAACATGGGGACCACCGCTGCGGCTCGGATCGAATCCCGAGATCGTCGTGCTGGAGTTCGAGTGAAATTGTATCGGTCAAGGCCCGATCATCCTGCTCCAGATTGCTAATGGCGCTTCTGGAAAGCTCGCAGACTCCCCTACTACACGCTCGCTGCTCTTTGCGCTGATCTTGCCCGCATTCGAAAGCGGGCTGGAGGAGCTCCGAACTCGCGCTTGAAGGCGCGATTGAAGGCAGGCTCGGATTCGTAGCCTACGTCTCCCGAAATTCGTGCCACGCTGTAGCTGGTTGCAGTCAGCATCCGGGCTCCGAGCTGCAGCCTCCATCGCGCGAGATAAGTCATTGGAGGCTCGCCCAAATAATGTCTAAACCGCTCCGCCAGCACGGACCGCGATACTCCTACCTGCTGTGCGAGATTCGCGACCGTCCAGGAATATTCGGGAGCACGATGCAAATGTGCCAAGGCCGCTCCCACTCCGGGATCACGCGCCCCTGCGAGCCAGCCAGTGTGTTGCGAAGGCAGCTCCGCCATGTAACGTCGCATGGTTTCCACGAAGAGCGCTTCGGAAAGCCTTGCCAGTACCGCGTCGCTGCCCGCTCGGTGTACGCCCGCTTCGTTGGCTGAGAATTTGATGGAGTTTTCCAGCCATTGCCCTGCCGAGTCGTTCCTGATGTTCACTTTGAACACTGGCGGCAGTCCACCAAGAAAAATCTTGCTCAGCTCGCGATCGCACTCCATGTACCCGCACACAAAGAATGTGCTCTCGCCTCCTCCGCCTTCGTGTCTGAGAGACATTCCTTGCGAGAACACTTCTTCCAAGTGCGCGGAGTTGTCGACGATGCTCGCAGGTGAGCCGTTGAAGATGATGTGCGGGTCTCCGTGTGGAAAGACCACGATGTCCCCGGCAATCAGGTCGAGATTTTCGCTGCCGTTCTCAATTCTGGTACGAGCTCGTCCCTCCGTGAGGAGGTGAAAAATGATGAGGTGCTTTTGTCCCTTGCGCAGAAACGCCGAGAGTTCACACGCAGACGGCGAACGGACACCCCACGGAGCCGTGAACTCGGCATTCAGATACGCCGCACCCTCGAGCTTCACTGAATGCAGGATTTCTGAGAGAGCATCCATAGGGCTTTCGACTCGGATTCCCGGCTAAAGTTTCAGGACTTTCGAACAAACGATCCCACAATAGCGCGGGCAAATCAACTTTGCCAGACGCGCGGATAAGTACTACGCGGGATAAAACTGACATAGTCACATTCGTAGCGGCTAGGACCGCTTGCCAGCCGTTTCTGATGAAGTTGCCAGCAATGGCGGTAATGGGGATCAATTGATCCCAACAAGGAGAAGACTGGAAATGAGTACAGCACAGGTTCCCGTTCTTGACATGAACAAATTGAATGCCTTCATCGGTCAATTCGTCACCGATCTGGGCGCCTCGGTTCACGCCGGCATGGTCGTCATTGGCGAAAAGCTTGGACTATACAAAGCACTCGCGGCTCGCCCGATGACGCCAGCCGAGCTTGCCGCCGCGACGAAGACCGATGAACGTTACGTGCGCGAATGGCTTTCTTCACAAGCCGCAGGTGGATACGTCGCTTACGATGACAAGAACAAGAAATTCAGCCTCAGCGAAGAACAAGCGTTCACGCTGGCCAATGAGGACAGCCCGGCGTATTTGCCCGGCGCATTCGAGATGGCTTTAGGCTCGCTCGCCGCTGTTCCACGTATCACCGAGTCGTTCCGTAGTGGGAAGGGAATGGGATGGCACGAGCACGTAGACGGCGTCTTTCACGGATGTGAGAAGTTCTTTCGTCCCGGGTATGCAACACACCTCGTAAGCGAATGGATTCCTGCGCTGCACGATGTCAAGAAGAAACTCGAAGCCGGAGCGCGAGTCGCCGACGTTGGATGCGGAAAAGGTGCTTCGACCTTGCTGTTGGCGAAAGCATTTCCGAAATCTCAATTCTTCGGCTTTGATTATCACGACAAGTCGATTGAAGCTGCCCGCGAGTATGCCAAGCGCGACGGCATTGCGGATCGGGTTAGCTTCGAACTAACCAAGGCAAAGGAATTTCCGGGCAAGGACTACGACCTCGTCGCCTTCTTCGATTGCCTGCACGATATGGGCGACCCCGTCGGAGCGTCTGCGCACGTCCGTCAGTCGCTCGCGAAGGATGGAACGTGGATGATCGTTGAGCCCTTTGCGAATGACCAGTTGAAGGACAATCTGAATCCTGTCGGTCGAGTGTATTACGGGTTTTCAACGCTGCTCTGCACACCTTCCTCACGATCGCAGGAAGTCGCGTTGTGCCTGGGCGCTCAGGCAGGCGAGGCGCGCATTCGGGAGGTTGTTACTTCCGCGGGATTCAGCAGGTTTCGTCGCGCTGCGGAAACTCCGTTCAACCTTGTTTACGAAGCTCGGCCTTAACGAACTGGTACGAGGCTGGAACGCGTACCTGAATTGAATCCAAAGCTAAAGGGTACCCAGCCAACAGGTGTTGGGTGCCACTTCGGCGCTGACGTCAAAACCAAAACCACCACCCGCTACCGCAGGTGGTTCACTAGTGCCGTGTGGTGCTGAAGATGTTTTTCGGCATCATCACGTGCACGCCTTTGTTTCCGTCTACCAGCTCGGTGATGTCTGCATCTCCTGCCACGCTTGTGAGCATGTAGGCATCGTCGCGACTGAGGTGTTTCTCAGCTACAAGAAAGTCGATCATCTGTCGCACGGCAATGCGCGTGGCCTCGCTTAGGTCATCGTCGAATCCCATGCTGATGTAATGCGTGGGCGTCTCGGCGCGCGGATACGTGACCTTCGTGTCCTTACGGACGATGAATTGCAGCGTGCCCGTTAGGGAAGTCTCGAGCGCGGTGATATCGACTTCACCGTTGCCTTGTCCAGCGTGACCATCGCCGATCTCGAACAACGCTCCTCGCACGTGAACCGGCAGATAGAGCGTGGTGCCGGTTACGAGTTCCTTGTTGTCCATGTTGCCGCCGTGGATGCCGGGCGGCGCGCTGCTGATGCGTCCGTAGGCTTCGGGAGGAGCCACCCCCATGCTGCCAAAGAAGGGATGCAGCGGAATATCAATTCCTGGAGCGAAGCTGGCGATCATTCGCTGACGATCGAGCGGGATGATCTTTGTGCGGGCGTAAGGGAAGTCCTGCGTGAGGAATCCTGCGCCGAAGCGGAAGCCGTTGTATGCGTAGGGAATTGCGAGGTCGATCTTTTGCATGTGGATTTCCAGTGTATCGCCGCGCTCGGCTCCGTCGATGTAGACCGGGCCGTTGAGGATGTGACCGCCGGGACCGTGAGTCGTGATCTCCTTGTAGATGTCGCGCAGATTCTGCTGCACTTGATCGGGAAGTACGCCGGCTTTCTCCAGACCAGTCGGACTATTCGTGATCAATGTCTCGAACGTAACTGTATCGCCGGATTTGATGTGCAGAACAGGAGTTGCAGTCGCGTCGTAATAGCCCCACGCGACGGTCTTCGGCGTCGCCGGCAACGTGTAGGTTTGGCTGGACTGCGAGTACACATCCGCGGACAACGCCAGCAGGCAAAAGGCAAGGAACCGGTGCATGTTCCTCCTCGAGAGGATTGTGAAGTTGTGACAGCGGTATTGCCGATGATAGACGACTTCGCCGGGCGACGGCGCCCGGCGCTCCGTTTCGACTGGCAGGGACACTCACGACGAAGTGGCCAAGGACCCCTGTGTCGCTTGCGGTTTTTTCCTAAGAACCGCAGCGGAGATCAGTGTGATGAGAAGTCCGACAGGAAAGGGTTCGATGAACGTCATTGCGACGTTGAAGAGCGGATTCTTGTATTGCTCCTTGAACTTGTTCATATCCTGAATCTTCGCCTGGACGGCGGCATCGCTCGCGCCTGAGGCCTTGGCCTTTTCGATTACATGAGCGGCGTATTTGTCTGCGAAGTCGGGAAAGAAGTTGAAATAAAGAATCTCCCAGGTGACCACGTAACACAAACACGAAATCAGCGTGATGGAGATGCCGACCGCGAAGGCCTTTCCGAAGTTGATTTGGCCGTTGCCTTTGTTGTCGCGGTATGAGCGGATGCCGAAGAACACCAGCAAGAACGAGAGCACAATCGTCGTGTAGCCGAGCACAAGGGAGCCGGAGCCGTGTTTGGCTAAGGGCACGGTGGCGATCATCATTACTGAGGAAATCGCGCCGGAAATGAGCCCGAAGGTCAGGATGGTCTTTTTCATCTATGTCTCCTGGGAGTGAAATTTGAAATGCGGGTGCAACATACCGTGCGGGGCAGGGTTTCTGTCGTCATTCTTTCGGGTGATTTTGGCTTCGGGGAAGAAAAATCATTCGTTTGGGTGAGTCGATCAGGGGAGTAGTCCAAGTTCCTTGCCGAGCTGCACCGCCTGCGTTCGGCGCTTGGCGCCTAATTTGTCGAGAACGCGGCTGGAGTGAGTCTTCACCGTGTTCTCGCTCACGTAGAGCTTCTCTGCTATCTCTCGGTTGCTCAGGCCGTGAGCGATCAACTCGAGGATCTCAAGCTCGCGGCGAGTGATTCCGAGGCGCTCTCGTTTTGTTTCGTCTGGAATGAATGGTTGGGTGATTGGGACAGGGACCTCCTTCACGACGATCGTCTCATTGGTTCGTGTCAGCTTAAGACCGAGCCAGATACCCAGTACCGCAAAGGTTGCCGCGACGAGTCCACCATAGATTTCGAGGGAATGTTCGATGACCAGGAATCGATACTCGGTCCATTTCAGCAAGGCAATGAGGACTCCACCGACTAAGCCGTAGGTCAGGACACGCCGCTTCATAGGTCCGAGAGAAAGTGCCGCCAATGTTATCGCACGTTAGGAGCTGCGGATGCAGCATGCATCGGGCAGCAGAGCAAACGGATGCTGCGACGTGGTCGTAGCGCAAAACGGTCTGCGGTAAACTGAGGAAAAGCGTGGCCATGGCCCTGTAGCTCAGATGGATAGAGCAGCGGTTTCCTAAACCGTTGGTCGGGTGTTCGAGTCACCCCAGGGCTACCATTTTGTCAGGCGAGAAGGCGTTTATCGCCAGCTTCTGTACAAAGCAAATCCAAGGCAGGCTAGCGTAATGAACAGCGACAGAAGATCGAGCATGATCTTGGCTCTTCGCGTCGTCCTGCGGCTCGATGTTGGCGGGTTGTCGATATCGCTCACAGGCTCGTCGCCCTCATTCTGAATCTCGTCCCAGCGGCGAGTTCTATTCTGGTCCAAAGCCGGGATCGCTGCTACCGGGGACAGTATTAATCCAAGGACGTAGATCCGCAATGTACCGGAGTAACGTTTCCTCGGTAATGCGGGACTCGTCCCTATAGCTGCCGATTGGCAGCGACCACGCTCAAGGCGACGGTTACCGCTGTGCACAGAAAGGAATTACGGCTATTACGCGGGTTATCTGGCTTTGCAGAGGGAGCGGGCGTAAAGTGCTGGCATGATCATCTGGGAAGACGATTTCACGGCTGCTGCTCCAAGGCCAGGCTTCTTCTGGGTCATATTCCCGCTTCAGTAAGCCCTGAAATCTATTCATACCTTAGCGCTTTTGTTGGATTCACGCCGGCCGCGCGGCGCGCGGGCAGCATTGCTGCGAGCATGGCGACGGCAGCAATGACTACAACAACGGCTACCAGCGTGAGTGGGTCGGTGTTGGAGACACCATACAACTGACTGCGCAAGTATCTCGCTAGCAGCACAGCCGAGGGTACGGCGATTGCGACGCTGATGCCGGCGAGCCACAGCACTTCGCGCAAAACCATTTGCACCACCGAGCTTCGGCTGGCGCCAAGGGCCATGCGAATCCCGATCTCACGGGTGCGTTGCGCGGTGGAGAAGGCAAGGACTCCGTAGAGTCCAATTGCAGCGAGGAAGGTCGCTAGAACTCCAAAGCTCACGGCGAGGAAGGCAACAATGCTTTCATTCGTGACGTTGTTGTTGATTTGCCGATCCACCGTCAGCAGAGAATCGACGACCAATTTTGAGTCAAGGCTCTGCATGGCGGTTCGGATCGTATTCGTCGCCTCTTCGGGGGCTTGCCAGGTTCGAACATAGAACTGCATGAACGTTAGGCCCCTTTTGGGATCAACCTGCGTGTACGGGATATAAACTGTCGGGCCGATCTCGTCGCGAAGATTGCGGTGCTTTGCGTCGCGCACCACGCCAATGACTTGAAATTCAGGCTTGTCCTCGGGTGCTCCGCCGCGGGCGAAGTTATGTCCGACGGCTTTGTCCGGCCCTCCGAAATAGCGGCGGGCGAAGGTCTCGTTTACAACAGCGACCTTTGTTGTGCCAGCATGATCCTGATCACTAATGTCTCTGCCGATTACGGAGGGCAGCTTGAGAGTATCGAAATAGCCGGGGCTGATTTCGGCCCATTCGACGGCCATCCGTTCGTTCTCGCCCGGAGTGTAGCCGGGGATACCGATGCTGCTCATGCTGTCGTTGCCTGCCAGCTCAGGATCGCTCGTGGCGGCGGCCGAGCGAACTCCGGGAAGGCCTTTGAGCGTGTCGACGATGCGCTTGTACAGATCGGGATTTTGCTCAAGCTTGTAGCCTGCGTACCCCGGCGAGATGCCAAACGTCAGTAGATGATCCGAGGCAAAGCCGACGTCAACATTCCTCAAGTTATGTAGGGTCCGAACGAATAATCCCGCGCCAAAGAGAAGCAGCAGGCTGAGACCCATCTGCAGCGCGACCGAGCTGCGGCGTAACCTCAGTTGTCCTCCACTCGCGGTTGTGAGCTGTTGCTTTAGCGTTTGTACCAGATCGGGACGCCAGAACTGAAGCGCAGGTGCGAGACTGAACAGCAGTCCTACAGCTGCAGACAGGCCGAAGTTGAACACCAGTACTCGAATATCGGGGGAGGACGAAAAGGGAATCTGCCCTGACGAATCGGTCCAGATCTTGCGAAGCAGCAGTTGCGTTACTGACGGGGCTATCGCCAAACCTATTATTCCGCCGCCAACGCCCAGCACAAGGCCTTCGATTACAAGCTGCTGGACGACTCGCATGCGCGAGGCTCCGAGGGCGTAGCGCACAGACATTTCGCGAACGCGTCCGGCTGCACGTACCAGAAGCAAGCTGGCGACGTTAGCGCAGGCGATCAGCACAACGAGCCCAACCATCGCCATCACAATCACGAGCGGCGTGCCGATCTGATCGCGCACAGGCGAGAATCCTTGTGCGGCTTCGCTAAGACTGAGTTTTGACTTGGCAACAAAGCCCTCACGGAATTTGGGTGTGGCGTTGGGGATTGCCTTCAGTTCTTCCTCGCGCAGAGAACGCCACAAGGGAGCCAAGCCGGCCTCTGCTTGAGCGAGCGTCATTCCGGGTTTGAGTCTCCCAATGGCGTTCAGCCAGCGGGAACGGCGTTCGTCGAGATCATTCCAACCGGGAGTGATCTGCGGCTTCATCATCATCGGAGCGAATACATCAGGCGCGGCTCCTACGACAAAGCTTTTGAATCCCGGCGAAGCCACGCCGACAACCGTAAATGGATGGCTATTCACCAGAATCGTGTCGTTCACGACTCGCGGATCAGAACCAAATCTTCTTTGCCAATAGCCGTAGCTGAGCACGACGACGGGACTGCGCTCCTGCACTTCATCGTCGGATTGCACGAGCAGGCGTCCGACGGCAGGCTTCACTCCAAGCACATCGAAATAATTTCCCGACACGAGCTCGCCTTGCACGAGTTCAGGCTGGTTATGCCACTGGACTCCTACTTGCACCTGGTCAGTGGCTACTACGCCGCTGAAGACGGAGTTCTTGTCCCGAAGATCGCGGTACATGGGATAAGAGAAGTAATCATCGCTGCTTCCACCATAGGCACTGATTCTTCCGCGATCGCTTCCTGAGCTCTTGAGCATCACCAACTGCTCAGGATCTTGAACCGGCAAGCTGCGGAGCATTACCTGGTCGAGCAGGCTATAAATCGCCGTGTTCGCGCCGATGCCTAAGGCGAGCGTCAGCAGAGCGGTCACGGTGAAGGCCGGCGACTTTGTTAGCTGTCGCAGCGCATAGCGAAGGTCCTGCAGAAAGCGGTCCATGGAACTCCTTCAGTTACAGAAACACTGATTCTGGATTCCAAATGCACTTGCGCGTCCATGAGCGACGTTGATAAGTGATTGAATTCAGGTGAGTGGGACAGGATCTGCTGGGCGGAATCAGCCGTTGGCGTTCGATTTCGGACAGGATTATTTGGATCAACGGGGCATAGCCGCCCTCGGCTGTGTTGTCGGATCAGAGGTTCAGTAGCTTGGCGGTTCGCGGTTTGCGTCAGATGTGACCACTGATGCACGCGAGCGGGTCTCCGGATTTGGAGAGAATTTCGATTTGAAGGACATCGCTCAAGGGCACATCTTTGGAAGGAAGATTCACGCGATAAAACTCTCGTGCGGCGCCAAATTCTTTCCACGCTTCGCGGAGAAGATTTGCTGGCACCTCACCCAGGTCTTTTATCGTTGCTCCGGCCCAACGAATATGGAAGCGGAGTTCACGAAAGTCCAGGGGAAGGGTGGTGTAGAGGATCCGGCCACATGATCCAACGGAGGGTTCAACTTCGAGCGTGACGAAGTCGGGATAAGTAAGAGCCAGCTGGCTGTCTTTGTGGAATTCGTCTCCGCGGGGAGTATGTCTGCGCTCGAGGTGCTTGAAGAAATCACCTGAAAGATCAGCTGTGAACATCGCACAGTGAGTGACCTGCCAGTAGGTAGCATCTCCGATTATCGCTCCCGAATCGTACTTGAGAGGGCGTTCCTGCCGAACAGGCGGAGCCTCTGCGCAGCGAGGCTTTGAGGCATTCTTCGCTTCAGCCAATGCGCTCTCGAGGGCCGTGCGCCTGCTGTAGGTCTCCTTTTGGCTGGCCTTTAAACCCGGTGCATTCTGATAATCAAAATCGCGCCGTACTAGGAGAGTTTGATTGTCGCGAGATAGCTCCCATGTCTCCTTGATTGTTAATGGACCCGCGGTCCATGGTGTCACATTCCAGGGCTGAGACATCGGTTTCAAATCGAGTTTCGACTCGATAACTAATTTCTCATCTTTAAACCGAATGCGGTCCTGGCTAATGCCTGCCTCAAATGCGGGATTCGGAGAAGTACTACCCGTAAGACTGTAGTTGCGCGTGAGGCTTTCGCCATTGCGAGTAAGCGTGGTTGCCAGCCTGTCGGTGCTTTGCTTGACTTCAAGAACTAGCATCGGTCGCACAATGGATGAGTTCTCTTGGGTCATAACAAAGACTCCCGAGAAATCGGGTCTGCTCTGCGCCTCCGACAGCGAGCAGCAAATAAATGACAGACACAACGCGATCTGAAGGCGATACATAAGTCCATTCTGACTCGCTTGCAGGCACGTACGTCAAGAAATCTGAACTCAACGCCGCGGCTCCGGCGTGCTAGACCCAGCGGTCTTAGCTCAATGGCCGATGAACGCGGCCGTCTCCGTACCTGGCTTTCGCGTCGTGTGCTCGGGTTCTTCGACGAATGAGCGCAGCTGCTTCAGCAGAATCATCAGACAGGCAATCCCGATCACCAGCAGAGTAGTTCCCCGTGTTGGATGACCAAGGATCGCGTATCCCGCTCCGAAGAGGAACGAGTAAACCATGGCGCAGCCGAGAAGCCATAGTGCAAGATTGCGTCCTAGGTCGCGCGTGGGCTTCACGTCTTTTACGATCGCGGCAACCGGCTTCCATCCGCGGACGTCGGGACGAACGTGATGATAGAAGCTCACTAGAACTTCCTGGCTAACTGGTTTCGTCATGAAAGTGGCGATCAACCACGCGACGGTTGTGACCGCTGTCGTTACGCTTGCACTCTTGGCAAACTCCACCGCGGCATTTCCCGTAAAGGGATGTGTGAGGCGCAGTGTGAGCGAAGTGACGAGCGCTACGATCATCGCCGTGATCTCGCTCCAGGCGTTGATCCGCCACCAGTACCAGCGCAGCAAGTAAACGGCTCCCGTGCCAGCACTGAGCTCCAGCACCCACTGCCATCCGGACTGAATTGAGGCTAGCTGTGCGGCTACAAGCGCTGCGCAGATTACGAGAAATACAGTCACTACGCGTGAGGCTCGGACGTAATGCTTCTGTGTTCCTTCTGGTTTGATGAAGCGTTTGTAAAAGTCGGCGACCAGGTACGACGCGCCCCAATTGAGCTGGGTGGCGATCGTGGACATGAACGCAGCCAAGAACCCTGCAATTGCCAGACCTCGCAGTGATGCAGGCAAGTGTTGCGTGAGCACCAGCATGTAGCCGTCTTCGGGATGACGGCCTGGCGCGGAACCGTCCAGATTTGGATAGAGAACGATCGCAACGAGGCCAACCAAAATCCAAGGCCAGGGGCGAAGTGCGTAGTGGGCAATGTTGAACCACAGCACAGAGAGCAATCCCTGTTTCTCAGTTTTTGCGCTGAAGATGCGCTGAGCGATGTATCCGCCACCGCCCGGTTCGGCGCCGGGATACCAGAATGCCCACCACTGCAATCCGAGAAAGACCAGCAAAGTGATTACGGGAAGAGTCCACCAGGCCTCAGCCGTGAGGCCGCTGGAGAAATCAGGAAACAGTTTCAGTGGGTTTCCGTGTGCAGTTGTTGGAACCGGCGGCTGCGCAATCTGAAGCTTTCGCAGCAACTCGTGCAGGCCTCCTGCGGCGCTGATTCCGTAATATGCAACCGCGATCACCACTCCCATTTTGAGAACAAATTGGAACAGATCGGTCCAGAGGACGCCCCACAATCCCCCAATTGCAACGTAAAGTCCGGTGAAGGGAACGATAACGAAGATGCAGATTGCAAGCGCGGCATGTTCGCTGACGCCCATGACGACGCTGACGATGCTGATCATCGCTTTTGTTACCCATCCGAGGATCAGGCAATTCATCAAGAGGCCGATGTATATAGCGCGAAACCCGCGAAGAAACGCCGCAGGTTTTCCTGAATAACGCATCTCGGCAAACTGCACATCGGTGAGCAATCCGGATCGCCGCCACAGCCGAGCGAAGAGGAAGACCGTCATCATTCCTGACAGCAGGAACGACCACCAGAGCCAATTGCCGGCAATTCCTTGCGTGTATACAAGGCCGGTCACGAGCAGCGGCGTATCGGCGGAGAACGTGGTTGCGACCATTGACGTTCCCGCCAGCCACCAGGAAACCGACCGGCCCGAAACGAAATACTCTTCCATGCTGCTACCGGAGCGTCCACGGAAGTAGAGGCCCATCAGGACGGTAATACCCAGGTAGCCAATGATCGCGGACCAGTCGAGCCAGGTGAGTTGCATGCCGGAAGATTAGCCGTGAACGAAGCCCGAGGCAATCAAAAGCTTGGAGAAAAACGATTTATGAAGTCTGTTCCCCACTGCCTGTCCGCTTCGATGGAGGTGTTATCATGCGCACGCCGTAGCGATCTTGATGATGATGAAATCGACTATTTCGCTCGTGCTTGCCCTCGCCTCAATTTCCTCTACCGCGTTCGGCGCCAGTCCGAAGCAAGTTATCGACCTGAACCGCGGATGGCAGTTTCGTCTTGCGCCGGATGCCTCCCTAAATCACTTTGCCGGCGTTGAGCCTGAAGTCGATTCGACAACGTTGCAGCGGGTGGCTGACTGGACGCCAGCGGAAGTGCCTGGCTGCATCCAAACGGACTTGCTGCGTAACAAGATCATTCCGGAACCTTTCTATCGCGACAACGAGAAGAAGCTTCAATGGATCGGTTTGGAAGACTGGCAATATCAAACCAACTTCGATGTTTCCGGCGCCACGTTGGCGCGCAAGCACATCGAGCTTGTTTTTCAAGGCTTGGATACCTATGCAACGGTATTTCTCAATGGGCAAGGAGTGTTGCGCGCCGAGAACATGTTTCGCATCTGGCGCATTGATGCGAAGCCGTATCTGAAGCAGGGAACTAATACTCTGCAAATTGTCTTTCGCTCTCCCATCAATGAGGTCCTGAAGCAAATCCAGGGCATGCCGTACCACCTGCCTTCGATCTCAGTACACGATGCAGATGTAGAGAAGGGAATCGGTACCGATCCCTACACGCGCAAGGCGCCTTATCAATACGGCTGGGATTGGGGGCCGCGCTTCGTCACGATGGGCGTGTGGCGGCCCGTGGCGCTGGAAAGCTGGGACGATGCCGTGATCCGAGATCTGCACATTGCGCAGAACGAAATCACCGCCGATCTGGCAAATATTGCGGCAAATCTCGAAGTGGAAGCAGACGCCAACACTTCGGCCAAGGTCACGATCAATTACACACCGACCGAAGGAAAAGCCGCAAAGAAGGTTGACAGGAGCGTCACGCTGGTTCGCGGGTTGAATCGAGTGACGGTGCCGATTGAAATTGATAAGCCAGCGCGGTGGTTTCCCACCGGATACGGCCCGCAGTCTCTGTACGAGTTCTCGGCAACGCTGGCGGTCAAGAGAGCCGCTGTCGATCAAGCTAAGGTCCGCACAGGATTGCGATCATTGCAGCTCCGCCGCGATCCCGACCATTGGGGACGCAGCATGGAGTTCGTAATCAACGGCATTCCCGTATTTGGAAAAGGGGCCGATGTAATTCCATTCGACAGTTTTCCGTCGCGAGTAACGGCCGCGACTTATCGAGACATACTGCAGTCAGCCCGCGACGCGAACATGAACATGATCCGCGAGTGGGGAGGCGGGATTTACGAGAGCGACGAGTTCTACAACATCTGCGACGAACTCGGGCTGATCATCTGGCAGGACTTCATGTTCGGCGGCGACATGCATCCCGGGAATGCTGAGTTTCTGGACAACGTGCGTCACGAAGCTATCGATCAAGTGAAGCGCCTGCGTAACCATCCCAGCATCGTGATCTGGTGCGGCAACAACGAAGTAGAGACTGGGTGGATGCACTGGGGTGATCGCCAACAGTTCAAAGCGGAGGTCGGACAAAAGACCGCGGAAAAGGTCTGGCAAGACTACATGGTGCTCTTCAACCGTGTGCTGCCCGACGTAGTCGTCGAATATGGTGAGTCAGTGCCTTACTGGCCGAGTTCACCCAGCGCCAACTTCGAGGACGACCCCGATACCCAGCGCATCGGCGACATGCATTACTGGCAAGTGTGGCACGCGTTGGCTCCGATTGAGAATTACAAGCAGCAAGTGCCCCGCTTCATGACGGAGTTCGGCTTCCAGTCCTTTCCCGAAATGAGCACGATCAAATCGTTCAGCACGCCGGAGGATTGGGACATCAGCTCCGCGGTCATGCTGTCGCATCAGAAGAACAAGGGAGGCAACGGAAGGATCTACGATTATCTGCTGCGCTACTTCGGCCAGCCGAAAGACTTCGCTTCATTCCTCTACGCCAGCCAGGTGATGCAAGCGGAGGCGATCAAGATGGGAGCGGAACACTTCCGGCGTAATCGACCGCGCACGATGGGTTCGCTTTACTGGCAGCTCAACGACTGCTGGCCGGTGGCCTCGTGGTCCAGCATCGACTATTACGGCCGTTGGAAGGCGCTGCAGTACTACGCGCGACGCTTCTACAACGACCTTTTGGTGAGTCCAAATGAAGAGAACAGTGCCCTGCAAATTTACGTTGTGTCGGATAAACAGCAGGTTCAGCCCGCGCAGTTGCGCGTGAGACTGATGGACCTCACAGGCAAGGTCCTGGAAGAGAAGTCCGCGGACATTCAGGTAAAGCCGCTTACCAGCGACATCTACCTCAGCTTGCCAGTGACACAGCTTTTGGCACAGCGCCAGCATGAGCAGGTCTTCATCGATTCGCAACTTTTAGTCGCGGGCAAGCCGGTTTCTCGCAACCTTTACTTCTTCGCAAAGATGAAAGAGGTGCGCCTCCCGCAGCCTGAGATCAAGGCAGACATCCAGGGCGCCGGAAATACTTACAAAGTGACGCTGCAGTCTACGCAGATCGCGCGTGACGTTTATTTGTCGTTTGGTGATTTGGACGCCAAATTCTCCGACAACTACGTCGACTTGCTGCCTGGCGAGTCCATGCAGATCGAAGTCACAAGCAAGGCTTCGGAGGATCAGTTGCGGCGCGAGCTGAAGACTATTTCCCTCTATGACGCGTTCCTGGCCTCTTTACCAGTGAACCAGCCGAAGCTTTGAATTTAGGTGTGTTCGATGATTCCGGTTAAGCTAATAGCTGGCAGCTGAATTTCGTGTATCCCCGTCTCTTCCAAATCGGACATTTCTTCGTTCCTACATACGGCGTTCTCGTTGCGTCAGGTTTGATCATCGGGCTCCTTGTGACAGTTCACCTCGCCCGTCGTCAGGGCATTAACGTGGACACAATGTGGAACATGGGCCTGGTCGCAATCCTCGCCGGTATCGTTGGGTCGAAGCTGTTGTATCTGTTCACCACGTGGCAGGAGCACCCAGATCTGCCATTAAACCTTTTTAGCTTTGACACGCTTCAGTCTGGAGGCGTGTTTTCGGGCGGCCTGCTGCTGTCGATTGGCGTCTGCTACTGGTATGCCGTTCGGCACCACTTGCCGAAGCTCAAGACCGCCGATTCCTTTGCTCCAGGGATTGCCATTGGACACGCTATTGGGCGCCTCGGCTGCTTCGCTGCTGGGTGCTGTTTTGGGAGGCCCACGAATCTGCCATGGGGAGTGACCTTCACGAACCCATTAGCTAAATGGGCCGGCACGCCACTGGGCGTGCGACTCCATCCGACGCAGATTTACGAATTTCTTGTTGAGCTACTCATTTTTTTCCTGCTGTTGTGGCTCTTTCGACACCGCAGCTTTGAAGGGCAGATTTCGGCTGTATACCTCTTTCTCTACGGTGTTGCTCGCTACTTCTTGGAGTTTCTGCGAGCGGATCCCGATCGCGGATCGATGTTTGGCGGGATCATGAGCGCGACTCAATTCATCGCGCTAATCCTGGTCATCGGAGGCGGAGTGATGTGGGTGCTATGCTCCCGTCCGCAAGCCGCGCGCAGATCTCAGCTCGCGGCCACCTCCTGATGGACGCGGGTCAAAGCACGACCGACTCCCTCCAAACCTTCCGTGCTACGCCTGAAGACGCCGGGCGACGTCTCGATCAGTTTCTGACCGCCACGCTGGCAAACATCAGTCGCGCACGTGTTCAGGAATTGATCGAGCAACATAAGGTGCAGGTGAACGGCACGATAGCCCGGCCTTCGCTGAAGCTGCGCGGCAACGAACTGATCGAAATCCGCGGGAAAGCAGAGCGTCCGCCGCTGAAGGCCACAGCAGAAGACATTCCGCTCGACGTTGTTTACGAGGATGAATACTTAGCCGTAATAAACAAACCAGCAGGAATGATCGTCCATGCCGGAGCAGGTGACGAAGAGCGAAATCGTGGGACGTTGGTAAATGCCCTGTTGTTTCGCTTCCAAAACTTGAGTGAACTTGGCGGTGAGGCACGGCCAGGGATCGTCCATCGACTCGACAAGGAAACCAGTGGACTGATGGTTGTGGCGAAGACTGATGAAGCACATCGCAAATTGGCCGCACAGTTTGCTTCTCGTCAAGTGAAGAAGAGATACATCGCATTGGTGAGTGGCTGGCCAGCGGAGCAGGGAACCATTGCTGCCGAAATCAGTCGCGACCGTTTGCGCCCAACCCGAATGACCACCCGCCGCGAGGGTGGTAGAACAGCAGTCTCTCATTTTGTCGTTCGCCGCAGACTGGAGACAGCCTATGGCAAGTTTGCCCTGCTGGACGTGGATATAGAAACCGGCCGCACCCACCAGATTCGAGTCCATCTCTCATCTTTGCGCCATCCAGTTGTGGGAGACACCTTATACGGAGCGCCGCGAATACTGCAGGTGGATGCTCCGTCTCGCCGCGGCAAACGCGAAAATCCAACCAAAGTCGAGCAACTTTCTTTGGGTCGGAATTTTCTCCATGCCACCAGGCTGGAGTTCATACATCCGATCGCACATGAGCACCTGCATTTCGAGCGCCCCCTTCCGGATGAGCTTCAGAACTTCCTCAAAAAGCTGGAGTTGTAACCCCTCGTAGGCAGTAGCGGATCAGATTACTGTTGGCAGGTGACTTGCACTGTGCAAGAGTGAATCAGTGTGTTGCACGCAGATATAATGGTGTTTCCCATGCGAGTCTTTCGTTTAGCCTGGATCGCGCCTTTAGCCTTCACGCTTACTGTCTCCGCCCAAGATGGCGCCAGTTTACCTTCAGCGCCTTCAGCAACTCTGGAGCAACAACGCCCGCCAGCTCCGCCTCCAGAGCCTCCACAGCAGCAGACTAAGGCACCGGAGCCCAAGGTCGAAGATGCCAAGCCACAGCAGCCGGTGCTGGAAACGCTCGATCCTAAAATGAGGCCGAAACCGGTTCAGCCGACGAACACCGCCTCGCAACCGGAACAGGCTGCTCAAGCGCAAGCACCTCCCGCTCCCTCAAAGAACGAAGCTGAAGGTAGCCAGGACAAGCCCTTCAATATCGTGGTCCCGGTTAACGAAGTAAACGTAGTATTCACGGTTACCGACAAACACAACCGTTACGTGAAGGACCTTAAGGCAGCGGATTTTCGCATTCTCGACAACAACAAGCCGCCTGCCAACGTTCGCAATTTCGCTTCGGAGACAAATCTTCCACTGCGTGTAGGGCTGCTGGTGGATGCGAGCAACTCCATTCGCGATCGCTTCCGCTTTGAGCAACAGGCGGCGATCGAGTTCCTGAACCAGATTGTTCACCCGGATCGTGATCAGGCATTTGTAATTGGGTTCGACACAACGCCTGAGATTACACAGGACTTCACTAACAACCCGGAGAAGCTTGCCGCTGGCGTCCGCATGCTGCGTCCGGGCGGAGGCACTGCTTTGTACGACGCGGTGTACGGAGCCTGTCACGACAAGCTGGTTAAGACACAGAGCACTCGAGGAGCGTTGCGTCGAGCAATTATTCTGCTATCCGACGGTGAAGACAATCAAAGTCGAGTGACGCGCGACGATGCCATTGAAGAGGCGCAGCGGGCGGAAGTAATTGTGTACACGATCAGCACGAATGTGAGTGGGACCAAGAGCCGGGGTGACAAGATTCTCGAGGCCATCGCCAGCGCTACGGGCGGACGAGCGTTCTTCCCATTCAAGATCGAAGAAGTTTCCGACGCTTTCTCGCAAATTCAGGAAGAGCTGCGAAGCCAATACGCCGTTTCCTACAAGCCTGCTGATTTCAGCGCGGACGGAAAGTATCGCAGTATCGATATCGAAGCTGTGAACAAGAAGTATAGGGTTCGCAGCCGTAAGGGCTACTTTGCGCCGCGAGCTGAGAGGGCCGCGGCTGCAGTTGGTGCCCAGTAGGGACGCAGCTTTGGGGCACAGCCACCCCCGGCTTTGGCTCCTGGCCAAAGCCAAGACGGGGTAGGCCGGCGTCGCTTTACTTCCCCGACCACCGAATTACCGCTCTCCGTAGCGAAGCCACCAGTAGAAAAGGAGGAGCGCTCATTCCTAGCCACACCTACGCCAGCAATACTAGCTTGGGCGGAGCCACAGCCGAGGGCGGCTGTGCCACGGAACGGAAGCTGTCTAGCTCGCAGCCGCGTAGTATCCCTTGCGCGTCTGGACTTTGTAGCCTTCCTTGGTCTTGATCTCTACCTTGCGAAATGTGCCGTCGTGTTTGCCGTTGGTTGGCGTGTAGCCAAGGCTGTACTGGCTGCGCAGCTCGGTTGAGACCTGGTCGAAGGCCTTCTCCAGCTTGTCACGATTGTTGCCGACATTAATCACACGTCCGCCAGTTTCTTCGCATAGCTTCCTCATCAAACCGGGGCCGGTTCCTGCTGCGATGCCGCTGTCGCTGATGAGCAGGACATAGACGATAGCGTCCGCCTTCTGCGCGGCTTCCAGTGCGTCCGGCAGCTTGAGTTGGCTGCCCTGATCTTCTCCGTCGGTCAGGAGGATGAGCGCCTTGCGTCCAACTTCGCTGCGGAGTTTGTCATGTGCGGCCAGGTAGACAGCGTCGTATAGCAGCGTGCCTTTTGGATTGCTAATCGGCACGGGCCCCTGTCCGATTCCGGGAAGTCCACCGACCCCACCTCCGCCGTTAATCTTCGCTGCGTCCATTCCCTTGCGAATGTCACTCTCCGCGTTCGTAAAATCGTGCAGCAAATCAACGTTTACGTCGAAGCTAATCAGGAACGTCTCGTCTTCCTTGCGCAGCAATCGTTTCAGGAATTGGGCTCCAACCTCCTTCTCTATAGGCAGCACGCGGTCCTGGCTGAAGCTGGTATCGAGCAGGATGCCGATGGTGAGAGGCAGATTCGATTCGGCTTTGAAATATTTTATGTTTTGCGGCTTGCCGTCCTCGACGACCTGAAATTCTTCTTTGTTCAGGTTGGGCAGCAGATGGCCGCCTTTGTCTTTCACGTTGAAAAGCAAGCTGACAACATCGACGTTGACCTTCAGCGTCTCGACCGGATTATCTTCCTGCTGTTTGGTGCGATCGCGCATGGTCGGACCGGAGTTATCGTCGCTGTTGGTCTGCGGACCCGTGTCGGGATTCTTTGGCGGTGGCAGGTTCTGAGTTTGTGAGACCGCAGGCAGGGTCAGGATCATCGAAAAGAAGAGAAGAAGAAATGCGCCAGTGCGGTTCACTGCACGAACGGACAGCTGTTGAGACTTCATAGGGCTGATAGCGTCTTTTTGTTAAGCTTAGACACTATTGTAGTGTCTTTGTCGCGTCGGCGCTGAACGATAGTCAAACCGGTCTCCGGTGAAAGGTCACGGAAAAGGTATGGAGTTGATGTGGGTAAGATCATCGCGGCGACAATCGTTGACGTTGTTGCTCCCCATTATTGTTCTTAGCGCTGGGCTCAGTGCTCAATCGCAGCCACAGAACCTTCCTGACACTCCCCAGCCGCAGCAAAGCGTGCAGCGGCCTGAATCCTCTGGTCCTGCGGAATCCAGCTCGCGGGATTCCGCGCCTCCTCCTGCTGCGCAACCCAGAGTAGATAAGACCGCGCAACCTGATTCAGCCGACGCACCGGCCGCGTCAGGAGACACGCCAGCTGCAAATGCAGGGCAGCCAGTACGAAATCCTGCTACTCCGGATACTGATCGCCTCTACAAAATCTCGAGCACGACGAATTTTGTGGAGATTCCAGTGACCGTGAAGGACAGGTCTGGTCACATGGTCGAAGGCTTGCTGCCCAAAGACTTCACCGTGTACGAAAACGGCGCTCGGCAGAAGCTGACTTATTTCACGAGCGATCCTTTGGCAATTTCGGCAGCTGTGTTGATCGACGTCGGAATGTCGGATACGGCGTTGCGCAAAGTGCAATCTGGAATCCAGGCCCTTCAGGGTGCGTTCAGTCAATACGACGAGGTTGCCGTATACACGTACGGCAACTCTGTAGCCAAGGAGTCCAGTTTCGGCACAGCCGGTGATCGACTCACCGCAGCGCTCAATCACATCGTTGAGACAAAACACGGACAGCAGCAAGGTGGTGTACCGGTAGGCGGCGGTCCATTTGCTGGCGGACCAACCGTGAACGGACGTCCGTTTGATCCGAGCGTGCCACAGGTTCCCATCGTGCCGCACGATCGGCGAGTTCTGAACGACGCGGTCTTGCAAGCCGCGCTCGATCTTTCCAAGGTTCAGCCGGCTCGTCGTCGAGTAATCATGATTGTCGGCGACGGTAGGGAAGACGGCAGCCGTGCTTCTTACGCTGATGTTTTGAAAGTCTTGCTGACAAACAAGATTTCCGTCTACGCAATCGGTGTGGGTTCAGCAGCGCTTCCGGTGTATCGCAAACTGGAGCAGATCAACGTGCCGGGCACCGGCACGGGCAACATCCTGCCAAAATATGCCAGCGCGACCGGCGGGGAAGTCTTCAGTGAGTTCTCCAAGGAGTCGATCGAAAATGCTTACTCGGCTGTGACATTGGTAGCGCGCAATCAATACACCCTGGGTTACTACGCTCAGGGCACCTTGGCCGACAATTACCGCGAGATTGAAGTGCGAGTGGCTCGCACAGGAGTGCGCGTGACCGCAAAGGCGGGCTACTATCCGTTACCTCCTGGGCGGCAGTAACGGTAACGGTACTTCAGTTCGATGACCACTGCACCGAAACTGATATGTTATTAGGGCGTGTTTCAGCGTGGTTCACTGCGACATCAATCCCTGCGCCTGTGCGGTTCATTGTGAGGAAAGCTAATTGAGCTTCATCAATTTCGCGGCCCGCGAGATTAATTGCAAGATTGTCTATTACGGAGCGGGCTTAGGCGGGAAAACTACTAACCTTCAGCATATTTTTGACAAGACCAACGAGAAGCAGAAGGGAAAAATGATCTCATTGGCCACCGAGACCGACCGCACCCTCTTCTTTGACTTTCTTCCCCTCGACCTAGGCACGGTTCGGGGCTTCAAGACTCGCTTTCACCTGTACACGGTTCCAGGACAGGTCTTCTACGACGCCAGCCGTAAGTTGATCCTGCGAGGTGTGGATGGCGTAGTTTTCGTGGCGGATTCTCAACCCGAACGTCTGGACGCGAACGTTGAAGCACTCGACAACTTGCAAGACAATCTCAAAGAGCACGGCTACGACTTCGCCAAGATTCCCTACGTTCTCCAACTCAACAAGCGCGACCTGCCGAACGTGATGCCCGTGGAGGAGCTCAAGAAAGAATTAGTCAAAAAAAACGAGGCCGTGTTCGAGGCAGTTGCCTTTCAAGGAAATGGGGTCTTCGAGACGCTCCGTGAAGTCGCACGTCAGGTGTTGGTGGAGTTAAAGAAGGGTTGATTTACCGCGTTTGTCATTCCGAACCGCCGGTTTTTGGCGGTGAGGAATCTCTACGAATTTCGACACGGTTGATTTCATAATCGCAAATACTCCACTTCGCAGCTTGCGGCGGGATGGAGGACAGCAGGCCGGCGAGCATCTCACTACGGCATGGTCGCAGCCCATAGGGATTCCTCACAGCCACAAACCGGCGGTTCGGAATGACAACAAATTATCTCATCCTCAACGCCCTAAGCATCTGCTCGTACGTCGGACGTAACCGATCAAACTGATTCTGCGGCGCAATAAATACTAGATAGAGTAGAGTCCCATCCGGCTGCCCAATCGTTACCAGCCAATCGCGCTCTCTTTGCGCTCGTCCGCTGCTGTCGCGGATTGGTGAGGTGCCGATCAAGTCTGTGGAACGTCCCGATACTCCGTTCACGCGTATGGCTTCGTCGTTGCCGACCTGGCGCAAGTCAGGATTTGACTGTCGCAAGCTTGCGATCAGGTCGTGTGTCGCTTGATCCAGGCTCCCACCCTGTTCCGGCTCATAGTGGTCAATGATTACTCCCACGGCGACCGCACCTTGTCCGTTGGAATCTTGTCCAACACCATTCTGAGGAGCGATGGTCACCGCCGACTGCGCGTCTCCATACACCTGCCAGTTCGACGGATACCCAATGGTGAAGTTGTTGTGATTCAGTTGTTGAAAATTCGTGCTCGCGGAATAGCTCGTGTCAGGTGAACTGGAACCTCCCTGGTGAGTGGATCCGTCACTCACGCCATTTGGATTGAAACCACCGCGTTGGTCCTGCTCGGCTATCTGTTGCGCCGTCAGCGGATGCATGCTCATCGCGATCCGATGAATGTCGACGAACTGCTGACTGTCTTCACGGTAGCGCTTTGCAGGAAGCGTTTTGATTTCCGCGTCGACGTATTGGATACGATTGCCCGGATCGGGGTGATCGCTCAAGAACTGCGGACCTCGGCTTCCCTCGGCTTCGATTTTTTCGAAGAACTTTGGCAGTTGGATGGGATCGTAACCCGCGTCGTACATGATGTCTGTACCGAGCAGGTCAGCCTCTTTCTCAGACTGCCGTGAATTCTTTAGGAAGTACGAGCCCGCGACGAACGAGATTCCGGCGCCAGCCAACTGTCCTCCAATGCCTCCTCCTAACACGGCTCCCAGGATTCCTAATCCGACCTGCGCCTTGTATTGCTTTGTGGCAGCCCGCGTCGCGTGACGCTGAATAATGTGCGAGAGCTCGTGCGCCATCACGCCGGCGAGTTGCGCTTCGTTGTCTGCGGCCTGAATAGTTCCGACGTTTACATACAATGGCCCGCCCGGCAGCGCGAAGGCGTTAATCTCTTTCTGATTCACGACGTGGAACTGGTAAGGCCACTTTTCTCCGGGAGCGTATTGCACAAGTCGGCGTCCTAGTTGCTGGATGTACTGCGTTACCGGATTGGAGTCAGGCAAGACTGGATATTGCTTGTTCGTCTGCGCTGCCGCCTGTTGGCCGGCCTGAATCTCCTGCTCAACGGTGAACATGTTCGAGCCACTGGTGGGCTGAACACGCGCTAAAAGTGCTTCAGGCGCAGATAGCAACAGACAGAGCGATAAAGCAATCGCCCGCGTGCTGCGCGGATAGATCGTCATTGGCAGTCTCCTCATACCGGACGCGTGCAGCAATGCAAAACCTCCTATTGTAGAGAACCTCACTCTCGGCGGAGAGTTGCGTGAAATGGCGCGATGAAGGCAAAGCGCAAGAAACAAAAGGGAGCGGCACAAACCGCTCCCTTGTATTCACATGAGTGTGCTTGGGTTATTTGTCGATCAGAGTAGAGGGACCGAAGTCGCGTTTGGCTCCTGGAGCTCGCGCCGGCCGGGCCGCAGCGCCGGCGGCGGCTGCGCCGACCTCCTGACCATATTTCTCGAGCAGAACTGGAACCAGCGCTCCCTCCGCCTCCTTCACGAACGTGAGCTTGTTGTCCTGCATATCGATGCGTACAAAATCTCCCAGCTTCAACTGACCAGTTGCGACCAGGTTCGCGAGGGGGAAGACGACATTCTTCTCGATCGCGCGTTTCAGATGCCGCGCGCCATATTTGTTGTCGGTGCCTTCCTGCAATAGGAATTTCTTCACCTTCGGCGTGCAACTGAAGACGAACTGAGCGTTTCCTGTTGCCTGCAGAACGCGCTGCTGAACCATTCCCAACTCAATCTCAAGGATCTGTTCCAGGTGCTCGGGCTTGAGCGTCTTGAACACTACGACCTTGTCGATGCGGTTCATGAACTCAGGTGAGAACTTCCTGCGCGCTGCTTCGGTGGCAGTGCGCGTGATCTTGTCGTCGAGTTTCGCATCCACCTGACTGGATTTTTGCCCGAAACCGAGCCCGCCGGTAATCAGTTCACTCATCTCGCCCGCACCCAGGTTCGAGGTCATCACGATCACGCACTGAGAAAGATCGACGCGACGATTATCGCCCAGCGTGAGCGTTGCTTTATCGAGAATGCCGAGAAGGAGCTGCCAGAGCGAGTCGCTTGCCTTTTCTATTTCGTCAAACAGCAACAAGGAGAGACGAAGCTTTTCCGTGTGCCATTGGTTCAACGCTTCCTGAGTGAGCAGAGGATGAGTTTCGCGATGGCCTAGATATCCTGGAGGTGAACCAATCAGTTTCGCGATTTCATGACTGTGCTGAAATTCCGCGCAATCGATCTTGATACAAGCGCGAGCTTCACCAAAGAGAGTTTCGGCAACCGCTTCTACGACGCGAGTTTTGCCCGTGCCTGTGGGGCCCAAGAATAAAAGATTGCCTACTGGACGATTCGGAGGATTTAATCCTGCCAGAAACATCTGGTAGATCTCAGTCATTTTCTGAATCGCATCGTCCTGACCAACGATCCTGCGACGTAAGTTGCGCTCGAAATCCTCTGCATCAGTACCCCGCCGGGAAGGATCGAGTGCGGCATTAAGGCCGGTTTTCATTAGAAGTCCCTCATTCAAAATTCCCTGGGACCGCCGCTCATGCGAGCGAACGTATATCAGGTCAGATACATAAACCGGCAAGTTGAGTTGTTTGAAAGTTTTGCACAGGGTGTTGCGGCATCCCTTATGCAAGGCTGGGAGCGATTCAAACTGGCGGGCAATGGCGAGCCAACCCTTTGGTAACTGGTTATCTCTGAATCAAAACAGGTACTCTGGAATCAATGCTATAGTCCGGGTCAATTGCGGACACTCAGGGACAAATAAAAACATGCAATCCTCTCCCGTTCGTACCATCGGGTCTGTGACGATTCTTGCTCTTGTTTGCGCATTTTCTTCCGCATGCGCTGAGTCCAAGGCCGAAACTCAAGCACAAACAGCGCAAACGACTTCGCAGGGTGCGCCGGCGACAAGCCAGGCCAGCGCGTTGCCCCCGGGCACGATTTCGTACGCTGTGGAAAAGACTGAAACGGTTGGCAGCATCGCTCATAGGTATCTGCCGCAGTCATCTGTCATGCTGGCCAGTGACCTGGAAGCGCAGATTCGCACCGTAAATCACCTGCCGGAAAAGCAGTTGTATGTGAAAAAAGGCCAGACTCTGTTAATCCCTTTCACTGAGCCTCAGCCCGTGGCTGAGCACTCCGTGGCGATGGCGAAGGATGACGAGGTGCGCGCGATCTATCTGACGGGTGCGATGGCGGGCAGCGCGAAGGGACTAAAGATCATCCAGCATTGGCACGAAGTTGGCGGAAACGCTGTCGTATTTGACATCAAGGACAGCGATGGCTCGCTAAGCGTGGCGTTCGATCACCCGCTTGCTCCACACAATCGCCGTGCCATCCCCAATTTGCCTAAGTTTGTGCGCTATTTGCACTCAATGAATTTGCATGCAATCGCGCGCATCGCTCTCTTCCGCGATGAACACATCGCACGCGATCACTCGGAACTTGCGGTGCAGTCGCGCTCTACGAAGCAGCCCTGGCGCGAAAACGGCAAGCTGGTTTGGACGGACACGTCCAACCCGAAAGTACAGGACTACAACATCGCTTTAGCTAAGTGGGTAGCGAAGTCTGGCGCTGACGAGATTCAATTCGACTACGTGCGTTTTCCTGCGGAAGGTAATCAGTCTGACGCGAAGTTCTATTTCCAGTCGGCACATCCTGACTGGAAGCGCAGCGACGTGATTGCGGACTTCCTCGATCGGGCGTATCAGCAGCTGCATCCTGAAGGTGTGTTGGTGTCGCTCGATGTGTTCGGAATCATGGCGTGGCAACGAAACGTTGATCTTGCACACACCGGACAAGACATCGTACGTATGGCGAAATACTGCGACGTGCTCTCGCCGATGATCTATCCTTCACACTTTTTCGGTATGGACGGCTACGCTCACCCGGGCGACGAGCCTGAGCACTTTATCGGAACGTCGATGGACCGGTTTGAAACCATTACTGCCGGCAGCGGTGTCGTGCTCCGTCCCTGGCTGCAGGCGTTTGCGTGGCGCACCAAGAGTTATTCGCCCGAATACATTCTGCGACAGGTAAGTACTTCCCGCGACCGAGGCGGAATTGGATTCCTCTTTTGGAACGCTCGCAACGACTACGCGAAACCGTATTTGGCTATGCCGACGATGAAAGAACATGCCGACAAATATTTCGGCAAGCGTCCCCCACAGGTTCTCGTGGCGTCTGCTAAGGAAAAGTCAGTGCCGAATCCCGCACGGCGCGCTCATCAGCCAAAAGCGACTGTGAAATTGGCGAAGGCTAAACGGTCGAGCGCAGCTTCAGTAGCAAAATAGCTTCTTCACCTTAGCCGCCTTCGATTGCGACCTGTTCAGGACGCAATCGAGGGTGGCCTCACCTGCGGCAGCACATCAAGTTTTCTTCTTCCAGTCAGATCGGGCTCCCTGTGCGTCCTCTACTCGATCAAAGCTCACAATCGCAATCCATTGCCTACCGCGTTTGGCTTCCCACGTAATTCGGCCGCCGAGCATCGCTGCAGCAGTATCAGGTGACAGATCGCGGTGGAATCCGAAATGTTTGCGGCTCAATCGTTCCCACCATGACCATCGATCCAGGACAGAGAATTGTGGAGTCTGTTTCGTGGAAAACAACAACGCAACGTCGTACTGTCCCGCTGCAAAGCGGCCAATTTGCAATTGACCGTAAGAAAAATCCTCGATGCGCACCACACTCATCGGCCGCCGTATGTAACTAAGAAATGGCTTTGTGAGTTCGTCCGTGGCGGTCCAGGCGGTCAAGACCCGAGCGTGCGGATCGCGTTCCTCGAGGCGATTGGCAGCTTGCTTGTGCAGAATCACATAGTCTCGATACGACAGATTGTCTTCCGGCGCGCTATAGCCGAATGGGTTTGCGAAGAGGGCGAGAGCGAATCCAACTATCACTAAGGCCACTGCCAAAGGCCAGTTCGCCAAACGTCGCCGCAGGGTGGAGATGCCTATCAGAATCACGAGCGGGTATACCGGAAGCAGATAGCGCGCGAGCGCCGCGCCTCCAACCAACGAGAATGCCAGCACATTAGCGATGAGAATCGCAGCTATGCGGTATTGAAAAGTCAGCGCGATCCGTGGGCGTTCGCTGCCGTCGTCCTCGCTCAGGGCGGGATAACGCATGACCCAAATAGTCGCTAACGTAAGCAGCCACAGATTCATATAACCCAGGATTTGCCAAGAGCGAAGGCCGATCGACATCACGATGCGCAGAGGGGTAAAGGTGCCGGTTACATTGTAGGCAAAAAATTCGGGATTCCCGAAAAGGAACCCGGTGTGCAATCTGTGATACAGAAACCAAATCCCGAGAGGTATAACGCTGGAAAACAATAGGGCCGATCGCGCAAACGTTCCTGCACTCACCCCACGTTTGGTCTTCCAGACGGCTCCAAGGTCATAGATCGCCAGAGCGATCGGGATGATGATGGCAGTTTCCTTCGAAACCGCGCTCAACCAGAAGAAAGCCGCAGCGAGTATTGCGTCGCGATTCGCCGCTGCAGCCTCTTTGCCAACTAATGCCTGACGTGAGTTCTGCCCCCTGAAATCGTTAGCAACTAAGCTACGGAAGTAAAAATAAATTCCCCACAAGGAAAAGGCGGCCGCCGGTAAATCTGCATGAGCCAGCGAACTTTGCGCAAACCAGACGGGATACGCAGCCGTGCAAGCAAGAACGGCGAGCGCAACTCTCGTATTGGCGAGCATTTGCGAGAGTTTGAAGACAGCCGTCAAAGCGAGCGCGGCCACCAACAGCATCGCGATTCTCGTAACTGAAGGCTTGAACGCCGATAGCTTCCACCAAAACGCCAGATAAATTGCAGGAAGTGGCGGATGAGCATTACTGGGCACCGATAGTGGAATCAATGAGCCGTGAGTGAAGAAGTCATACGCGGCAGGGATGTAATAGCCGGCCTCATCCCAAAAATACGGGAGTCGAAGCAATGGCCCGTGCAGAAGGAGAATCGCTGTGAAGATCAGCGCGAAGATGTGGATGCCACGAAGTCGGAAATGCTCTGAAGACGCGATTGCATTCTTTCTCGCTGATCTCAATAGCGTGCGGTCCTGATAGCGTTTACGCCATGCAGTGATGAATTAGGACAACATCAATTCACTGGCCCCTGCTGCGCGAATTGGGGATCAAGCTTGATCTCGCCAAATGCGTTTTCGTATTGCGAGACGTTCTGCTGCAGGATCATGAGCAGCGCTTTTGCCTGCTGCGGGCTCAAGTAAATCCCCTGAAAGTTTGCCACCTCCACCTCTTCGGGCGTTTGCGCGCGCAGGGTACCGAACGCAAGAAAGAAGTCCCATACGCTCACGCGTACTTGCACGCTGTTGGAGTAGCTCTCGCGATAGTCGTTGGTGGAGGTGAGTTTTACGCGGGGCGGTTGCGGGGGCACAGGCATGAGTCCTCGAGGATGAAGTAGTCGTTAGGATACTTCATGCCGGGTAAACACGCTGGTGCCATTCAAGACCGTGCGGTAAATCTTCCGCCGCGTAGTCAATATGAATGACTCGGCGGTGCGATGGATTAAGCGCTGACGATGAGCCGTGTACAACTAAAGACATCATCATCAGCGCCCCCCCAACTGGAACTCGACACTCGATCGGAGTTTCCGCTCGCACGATTTTTTCGATCTGCCCGTCACTCAAGCGACCGTTCTTATGGCTGCCACGAAAGATACGCAGAGGGCCGTTGTCGCTGCGCGAGTCATCGAGGTGTAGCCAGACGGAAACCATGCGCTGCAGGATCTCAGTTGGAGGCTGAACGTGTTGCACGCCTTCCTTCATCGTCCAATTTTCAAAGCCAGATGCTTCTCTCCGGGACTGAACTTCGATCGTGACGTCCTGGTGGAAGGGCACTTTCCAGTTGGCTTCGGAGGGCTTATCGAAAAAGATTCCGCGTACTGCAAAGCAGTGCTCGCCAAGCACGGCCTCTGCCAGTTCCCTTACCGACTCTGAACAAGCAAGCTCTCGAATGATTCGGCGATCGAGCAGATTACGCACTCCATGGGCGTCGCTGGGAAAAGCGCTTCTCAGCTCGTTGATGCGATGCTGATCGAGAACTCCATTCACGAGACAGACGCCAACTTGAGTCAGGCTCTTGCGCACGGACTCTGGATCAAAGAAGTACGCCACGCGAGAATCCTGCAGCAGGCCTGAAGTGCTTTGGCCATAGCCGGACGGGTTGCACACAGCAACGCAGTTTCGTTCGTGACGTGAGCCAATCGCGCTATACATTCGAGTTACTCCAGTCAATCCGCTGTACCCTGGTAGCCGACCGATTTGCCCGAGGCGCTTGCACGCTGTTCAGAATGAACGTTGCCAAGCTCACCAGCGGCACCTGTCTCCGTTCCGACAAGCCATCGCCATCTGTGCAGTGCACCGTAACTTCGCGACGTACAGGCTTAGGTGAGGGATACTCAACTCGATGCATTTTCCCTTCAACCCAGCAGCGCGCTGATGCGTCGTAAAGCTTGCCAGGCAAACTGCGCCCTATCGGAAGCATCGTTCGACGCCTGCAATTCCGCTTTGTCCTCAGCGATGCCGAAGAACTCGCGTTCCTGACCAGTCATGTTGCGACCCATTGCTTCTCTGAACCTGACCTCGAAATCGGGAGTATTCCACGGCTTCAGATTTTGTTTAGGGGGCATGAGCATCTCCGTGTTCATGCCAACAGCAATTGCAAGCCATGTGCCAGTCGTCCTAAGTAGGTAACCGAACTGAAAATAACTCGTGTAAGTAGCTGATTCTGCAGTGAATTGGTCCGGTTCCTGATCTTGTACAGCCCGGTAACCCCGGTCTATCGGTTCAGATTCTTAACCGGACGGTTAGCGGCGATTCGCACTCGGGTTAATCCCAAGCAGATGCATCCAGCAGGGAACTGTGCTACACAAATCCAAGGCCTAATATCTGTGGATACCCCCTCTGCTCCCAAATTGGTCGCCCTTGCCGGAGAGATGGCCGAATCCGTAATCCCTTTGCGGGACATGGAACTCACCATCGGCCGTGGGCTTTCGAATCACGTCTGTATTTCTGATCCGATCCTGTCGCGGCAACATTGCGTAATCGCCCGCGACAACGAACAGTTCGTGATCCGCGATCTGGGAAGCCGGCACGGGACGATTGTTAATGGCGTGCCTATCAGCCAGCAGGTCCTCCATCACGGGGATCAAATCTCGCTGGGAAGTTCGGTTTTCGCCTTCTTGCTGCGCGAGGATGAGGTTCAGCGAGAATCGACTCGGGCAGAACTCGACGATAACTCCGACGTTCCGGGTGCCCAAACTCTGCTCCGGCAGGAAGATGCCTTGTATCTCAAGCCGGAAACGATCACGAAGGACTTTGTCCAAGGCGGACGACTCGCACGTGATCTGAATACACTCCTGGTAATCGCCAAGAACATCAGCAAGCTTCGGGATCGGGAATCGCTAGCCTGGCAGCTTCTGGGAATGATCTTCGATATCGTTCCTGCCGATCGCGGCGCTCTTCTCGCTCTCGGAGACGAACCGGGACAAGTCAATTGGTCGGTAGGATGGGACCGCCATCGCGGGCCGGGATTTCCGGTGAAAGTGAGCCGCACGGTCGTCTCTCGTGTAGTCCGAGAACGTAGCGGTCTGATGATTCGCGAAGTTCCGGAGAATCCTGAACTCCGCAAGAGTTCCAGCTTCGCTGATTTTCCCATTCATGCCCTCATGTGCGTGCCGTTGACGTTGTCCGCCAAAATTGGCGCGGTGATCTATCTCGACACGAAAGACGCAAGGGTGAACTTTGACGAGAATCACCTGCAGGTCTTGACCGCCATCGCGAGCCTCGCAGCTTTGGCACTGGAAAACATCAACTACCTGGAAGGTCTGAAGCAGGAGAACCATGAACTGAGGGCCCAGATCGCTGTCGAACACAACATGGTCGGCACGAGCCCGAAGATTCGTGAAGTGTTCGAGTTTATCCGCCGCGTAGCGCCAACTGATTCCACCGTACTCATTGAGGGCGAGAGTGGGACAGGCAAGGAATTGGTCGCTCACGCGCTACATTCGAATAGCCCTCGCGGCAACGCGCCCTTTGTTGCCATCAACTGCGCCGCGATCGCTGAGACCCTCCTCGAAAGCGAGCTGTTCGGCTATGAGAAGGGCGCTTTTACCGGAGCTGCCGCTCAGAAGAAGGGAAAAATTGAGGTTGCTGGCGGCGGAACACTGTTTCTAGACGAGATCGGCGAACTTGCATTGCCGCTACAGGCGAAGTTGCTCCGTGTGCTACAGGAGCGTGAATTCGAGCGGGTTGGTGGAACCCGTCCTATCAAAATCGATCTCAGGCTGATTGCTGCCACGAATCAGGATCTCCAGGAGTGCGTGCAATCCGGGAAGTTTCGAAAAGATCTCTTTTACCGCCTCAACGTCGTCGCCATCACCGTTCCACCGTTGCGCGATAGACGCGAGGACATAGCAGATCTTGCAGAGTACTTCATCACGAAGGCGGCGAAGAAGTGCAACGTGCGGTCAAAGGGGCTCAGTGAGGGAGCTCGACTCTGCCTAACCAGCTACGACTGGCCGGGCAATGTTCGTGAACTAGAAAACGCTATCGAGCGAGCCCTGGTACTTGGCTCTGCCGATGCAATCCTGACAGAAGACTTACCGGAAGCGGTCGCCGAGGCAGTGACGCCCGCCGGAGTGCCGGCTACAAAATACGCCGGCGCAATGAAAGACACGAAAAAGCAAGTGATCCTGCAAGCCCTGCAAGACGCCAACGGAAGTTACACCGAAGCGGCCAAAACGCTCGGCCTTCACCCCAACTCCCTGCTACGACTCATCCGGCGTCTCGACCTGAAGTTGGAAGCAAAGAAGATGATGACCTAAGGCAAGGCTTTCGGCCGTCGATTGACGCGTTAACTCGACTTGCGCGACGAAGCCGGGTTTCATAGGGTACGACGTGATCGACCCAGGCCGGGAAATCCGTCGCGTCAAGATCGAGCCGGTGTCAGTTTCCTAAAACGGTCGTAAGTGAGTGTTGAGCCGCGCGTCGAGCGCGTCGCTCCCTGGCAGAGGCAGCAAAATGCATCTTGCCGCTTCGCGTCACCATATCGCTTAAAAAGTATTCATCGCCAAATCGATGGAACACCAGCTTACCTCCGGTGACAGTGCTATCCGTTTCAGTGGCGACGACCATAGTGGATTGCCCATCGCCCATGAATGCGAAGAGTCTGCTGTCTTTAAAATCTTGGACGATGTAGGTGGCGGCGGGCATCGTTTTTCCGGCGACCGCGAAATCGAATGGGACGGTAACCACAAGTACTTGAGCATTCGCTCTCGACGCCGTAAAAAGAGTGGCCCCCACAATAAACAGCATAGTAATCAGTTTTTTCATCTTAGAACCGATGGGCAGGAGCATCGGCACGCGGCGTCGATATTCTTCGTATTCTCCATGAAATCGCACCAGGTCGCGTTCCTCGAATTGAATTGCAATCAAGATGTATGCGGTAGTCGCAATTGCGAACACCAGATGTGCGGATGTCATCAGCGGCGCCGACCAAAACACGAGGAGCCACCCTACATACAAAGGATGTCGAACGAAGCGGTACAGGCCCGGCGTGCGGAACTTGAGGGGCGTGTACGGCTGGCCGCAGAGATATAGCCAGACTTGTCGCAATCCGAGCAGGTCGAAGTGGTTGATGAGGAAGGTTGCAACCAGTACGGTCAGCCAGCCAACCGCATAGAGCGCCAGGATTATCAGTCGTCCTGTGGCGTTCTCCACGTTCCAAATCACGCCCCCGATTGGCTGCCATTTCCAGAACAACAGGAATAACGCCAAACTGGAGAACAGCACGTACGTGCTCCGTTCCACAGGCGCAGGCACGATTCGGGTCCACGCAGTCTTGAACCATTGGCGAGCCATCACACTGTGCTGAACCGCGAATAGTCCCAACAACAAGACGTCAATGGCCAGCGCGAACGTAACGGCAGTCTGAGGTGCAGCGTCGATGGATTTCGGAACAGCGAAGTTTCCGATGAACCCGATCGCAAATAAGAAAGCCCCAAGAAACGCGAGATAGCAAACTACCCCGTAAATAAAACCTGCAATTCTACTGAACATAACTTCTCCTTCCATTCAATGAAAATGCATCTCTAACTGGCTCTGCGCTGGTGACGCTGACCTTTCGGCGTCTTCGATCGCAGCATGGTTCGCGAAGCACAATATGGACGATCTCGACTAGGTGCTTTTTGCTTACTCCCCGCGCCATACGGACGCCAATCTCCCGAGTTTTCCTAGTCCTCATCCTCGTCCCGGTCATCTTTCTCAGGGTGGAAGTAGCTGACCGATTTCTTCCAGGCCTGCCTGGCCACGAGCCTCCCTGTGGCTCTTCCCACGAGGTCTCCGAGTTCGAAGTGAATGCCTCCGTAGCGGCGTGAGATGCCGGCTTGATTTGCTGCGTCGGTGAATGTTGCCCAGGAGAGGGTCACGGCGTGCTGTGGTGTGAGTCCTGGTTCGATCACGGAGCTTCCGGGAGCAAAGGTGACTGAGACTCCAAAGAAATCGCTGCCGGTAAAGCGTTTCAGGATCTCGGCGCCGGCCGCGCTGAACGTGCTGTGTCCCGACACGTATTCAGGAAACGGAGGAGTGGGAAAAGTGCTCGGCTGGTAGGGAATCCAGTTTGCCCCGTCGATGGTGATCGTTCCCTTTCCGGGACCACCCCAGGCTCGCACCTGCTGTCCATGAAACAAGGATGGAATGGCGGTTATGGGGCGCACCGAATCGAAGTGACGCTTTGCGTCCCAGCAAGCTATACCGGCATCGGAGATAGCGTTGGTGAGCGCGAAGAACATCTTCACGTCCTGATCCACCGTGTGGTGATCGCGCGCTGAGATGAATTGCGCGAAGAGGTCCCAGTGCCCTGGAGGAAGTTCCGAGTGCGGGCCGTTGGCCCAATATTCGGCGATCATCTTCTGCTCATCCGTAAGTCTGGCGCTGAGATCGAGCAAAGCTTTGGCTTGCTCGAAAAACGTCGTCGAGCCCTTAAGCGCAGGGCCAAAGCCGGAGATGAAGGGCAGAAATTGATCGGGAGAAGTCAGGGCAAATGGAATCACCTTGAACCATTGCGCACCGACAAATCCAGGCGTGACGACCACCGTGCCATTGTTGAAGGTGAGCGGTTGCCAGCGGTCCGCTTCGACAATGGTCGAGAGGTCGCTCACTGGTACGGTGCTCGGCTTGTTCTTTGGAACATAGCCGGTGTAATCCGCATAAGCCACTCCGCTTGCGGTCAGATTGCCGAGCTGGTTCGACCCGTCGCCGTGACGAAAGGCGAGCACTGCAGCGCAAGCTACATTGCCGATTCCACTTGGTGTTTTTGTGTCGGCAGAAGTGTCATTGATGTCGTACCCGAGTTGAGCCATCAACGGATCGAAGACGCTAACTTTGTCGACGGGAAAGAGGTCAACCGCCGCTCTGTACGCGGCAAAGCTGATCGCCTTGTTCTTGTTTGCAAGCGTGTGTTCCTTTGCAGGACGCCGAAGTTGCCCGCCGAGATGGCTACCGTTGGCCCGCTTATCGTAAGCAGTCCAGGCATCGTAAGCGCAGGTATGCACGATGGCCAGCGCGCGGGCCACCATCGGCGGACCAAGCGTACTGTCGCGCACGCCCTGTAGCGTCGCCTGATTCCACTGCACCACGATGGTTGGACTCTGCGCGAAAATTGAAACTGTATAAATAAAGGTGAAAAAAAAGACGGCGACCACTGCTCGAATGCGAATCATGAATGCTCCTTGTGTGAGTAAGAATCTGTAAAAGTGGAGGACTCTGCACGAACAAAGCACCGCGCCAAGAGTCCTCCGGAGGCAGAGACACACCAAGGTGGCTCATCTCCTCCAAGCTGCCGGCCAGAAGTCCGGCAATCCATTTGCGCTAATCCGCGCGCTTCAGGTTGAGGGTGAATCGCAGATCGAAGAGTCCATTCCCATTTTGATTCAGGCCAATCGTCTCCTGGCTTGCGGTTCCCGAGACCCCAGTGAACATCCCGGTGCCGCCGAGAATGACGCGCTGGGTGGTGACGCCTACGCTTCCTTCAATGCCTTCAACCGCGATCAGGTTGTTGTCGTCGGGGAAGAAGAACAATTGGGTGGTATCGAAGGCGTGCTTTGCCTTGCCGCTCATGATGTCGGCGAGGTCGGCAAGGAATACGCCACGGCATGCCCATAGACCGATGCTGCCTGGTTGGTTGGGATCAAAAGACGTAACGCCTGGGGGAATCGTTCCGGCAGGAAAGATCTTCCCGGTTACAATGAATGTCGTTCCCCGTTTGGGATTGCTGGGATCGGATGGATCGTTATTATTTGGGGAAAAAGTAGCGGCGTCGATCGCGACATCTACCTTCAGCGTCTTGTCGTCTTGAGCATGATCACGATCGGCGGCAAAGACTGGTGTGCAAGTGGCGAGAGAGACCGCAAACATCAACAGAGCTACGGTCGACATTGAAACTAACGACTTCCTGAACATTTAAATCCTCCAAGTTATGAGCAGCATCAAGTTGCGTGACGCTGCGTCTGCGCCGAACTCTCGCGGATTTGACGAAGCAAGGCAATACACCACGACGCAAATGGAAGTATCCGAATAACCTCCATGGTTTGCGTCGGATACGGCCGGAGGTAACACAGGATTTGGGAGCAAATAGAGTCTTGAATGACGCTACTGCAGGGGCTACGCCCCGCGTCCGGCGGGGAGCCGAGGACGAAGTGGAGAATCCGGCGAAGCAAGTGGTGCGCTTTGGCGTATTCGACCTCGACATCGCAGCTCGCCAGCTTCGCAAGTCAGGCTCAAGGATCAAGCTCCAGGATCAACCCTTCCAGATTCTGGAGGCACTCGTGGCTCGTCATGGAGAACTGGTCACACGGGATGAGCTGCGCCAGCAGCTGTGGCGTTCCGATACGTTCGTCGATTTCGAGCACGGCCTCAATATTGGGATTAGCCGCCTTCGCGAAGCGCTGGACGACGCGGCCGATAATCCCAGGTTCATCGAAACGATTCCCCGTCGTGGATACCGCTTCATCGCTCCTGTGCAGTGGGCTCAAGCGGCAGTCGAAACTCCGGCGCCAGCGCCGAATCCGCCGAAAGAACCGAATCGACCTCACGTCCCACGAAAGTATGCGGTCGCTCTGGTCGCGGTTTTACTCGCGGCGGTGCTCACAGGCTTGTATGTGTATGCGAAGCGCGTCCGCACTCCTGCAAGCAGTGTCGTGCCTCCGATTCAGTCCATCGCAGTTCTGCCGTTGATGAACCTCACTGGCGATGTGGGCCAGGAGTTCTTTGCGGACGCTATGACGGAAGCTCTCACCACCGAGCTGGGCAAACTCAGCAGTCTGCGGGTGATCTCGCGTACTTCGGCCATGCAATACAAGCAGACAAGGAAGAGTGTTCCTGAGATTGCGCGTGAGCTCAGTGTGGACGCAGTAGTGGAGGGCTCGGTGCAACGGTCGGGAGATCGCGTGGCAATAACCGCGCAACTTATCTATGCTCCAACGGATCGGCACTTGTGGGCACAGTCGTATGAACGCGACTTGCGCGACGTGTTGTCGATGCAGCGCGAAGTAGCCGACCAGATCACCTATGAAGTTCAGGCGAAAATGAGCGCGCGTGAATCGCGGCCAATTGTCCACAAGGTAAATCCCGAAGCTTATGAGAACTACGTGCTTGGACGTTACGCCTGGCAGACGAGATCGAGGGAGAGCCTGCTTCGCGCCGTGAGCTACTTTCAGAAAGCCATCGATAAGGATCCAAATTTTGCATTGGCCTACTCCGGTGAGGCAGAGGCATACATACCCCTTGCGATGTTGGCGCTCATGCCGCCGCGCGAGTACTTCGAGAAGGCCCGAGAAGCGGCGACGAAGGCACTGGCTCTGGACGATAGTCTTGCCGAGGCCCACAATGCGCTCGCCGCAGTTCTCATGAGCGATTACCGCTGGCAGGATTCAGAACGGGAATACAAGAAAGCCATCGAGCTGAACCCCAATTACGCAACCGCTCACCACTGGTATGCATTCCTGTTGGAGGCGCTTGGCCGGCAGTCTGCCAACCTGTCCCAAAGAAAACTTGCTCACCAACTTGATCCGTTGAACCTCGCCGCCAGCGGCGCCGTTGGCAACGCCTACTTCTATCTCGGCGAATACGATCAAGCCATCGCGGAGTATCAGCGGGCGCTGGAGTTGAATCCAGATTTCTCCATGACGCGCGCATGTTTAGGGGAAGCTTACCTGGCGAAGAAAATGTATCCCGAGGCGATCGCAGAGTTCACCAAGGCAGGCGACCTGGGCAGTCTCGGTTACAGCTATGCAGTGTCCGGAAACAGGCCCAAGGCTCGGGAAATTCTGGCAAAACTTAGCCTGGAGTCGAAATCCCGCTATGTGTCGCCACAAGAGCACGCCCTGGTTTTAGCCGGCCTCGGGGAAAACGAAGAGGCGATCGCTTGGCTGGAAAGAGCCGAACGCGAAAATGTGTCTCTGGATCATCTGAACGTGGATCACGAGTTCAGCTCATTGCATTCCAATCCTCGCTTTCAACAGCTCCTGCGCAGAACTGGACTCTCACGATAGTAGAACTCCACTGTTCCTCCTGCCACACCTCGCCAGAAGTTTCTCCCCAATCGTCGGCAACTCGCAAGTGATTTGGATCTGTGGCACAACTACCCTGCAGTTGCTGCGTCAGCTGCACAAACCGAGTAACGCGCAGGTCCAACCCCATCTGTTCGGGCGTTGTAGAAAGTCCCGATCTCCAGCGAAAGAGTCGCATCCGCCGCCATCCAGAGGCTTCTTTCCGGCTCACCCTTCCACAGCCCGCTGGTGACAAGTTTGTAGAGCAACGGATTGCTCAAATATTTTTTCTTTGCTTTGCAAGTTGTTGAGGCGTCTACCCGAAGAAGTTTGGCGAGCAACGGACGAAGCTTGTCTGGAACGCGCTGCTCGTGCCATTATGCGGGTGCCATGAATTGCAGGGGTGTACCATTATGGGAGTCTCGAAACGGAACAGGCGAACTTTCGTCGGCCGCCGGGGAGACCAGCAGCTTTGCCTGGGGGGCGGCGCATGCCGCGAACGCTCGGCAGGAGTTCAGAAGTGAGATCCCCGGGGGATTCAGGAGGATATCCCCTCCCAATCCCGGGGATCTGGAGGGGATATCCCCGGGGACCCGCTGGGAACCTGCATGTTAAGTCCTTTAGATTTGGGGATCGACTCAAAATGGTTAGGAGCGCGCTAAAGGCAGAGGGTCCGAAGGTCCGAAGGTCCTGAGTGCTGATAGATGCGGGGTTTCTTTTGGTGCGAAAGGAGGGACTCGAACCCTCACGGTTTTACCCGCCAGATCCTAAGTCTGGTGCGTCTGCCAATTCCGCCACTTTCGCACATTTAGATTCTACATCTTACGAACTTCCGCAGCCTCTTGCTGAGTCGATGTAGTGAAAACTGTAGTGACACTCTTTGAACGTGCCTGTTGTACCGCGCTGGCGATCTGGAGCATGTCTGCATCGTCCGGGTGAACGTACCGCATAGTCGTTTCGATACGGGAGTGGCCCGCGAGTTTCTGAAGAGCTTTCACGTTCTGGGTATGCCGTCCAGCTTCAGTCAGGAAGGTATGTCTGAGCGCATGGAGCCCGGCATCTGGGTGAAAGCTGCAGGTTTCCATGATGACTCTGTGTTGGTCCGCTAGCGTATTCGCTGAGAGCGGCTGAGTCCGATCCTGCAGACTGGTGAACACGTACTCACACTTCGATTGCTTCAGCAGCTCGAACAGCACCGCGGCCATCTCCTCGGTAATCGAAATCGTTCGCCGTCTCGCCTGACGCTTGAGTCCGCGACGAATTGAGATGGTTCCCCAGAATCCATTTTCATCGGGCTTCTGTTTCAGATCCACGCAGTCACGCTGGAGTTCCAACATCTCACCGCGGCAAATTCCGCCGTCATGAGCTAGCACGGATGCAGAACGCAGAGGCTCACGCGCAGCAGCTAACCAGGCGCGATAATCTGCGGCACTGAATACGAATTCGCATTGGCGCTCGGCGCCGTCTTCCCGGTTATACATCTCGATCAGCGGAACCTTGTCGATCAGCTTCTGTTTCCGGCAGGCGTATCTCAGAGCTTTGCGGAGAGTCGCGAGGTAACGGTTCACAGTCGTCTTGCTGGTTTCTTTGTGCGCCAGCTTGAAGCGCTCGATCATCGGCTCGTCGATGTCGCTCAGCTTTGTCTTGCTCAATTCCTTGAACTCGCAGAGCCGGTCATAGCAGGTTTCGTAAAAGTCCTGCGTGCGCTTGTTTGAGCGGTCGGCACGAACCCAGTCCATGAATGAGCCGTAATCCCTCTCGACGTTCGGGGGTGTCTCTTTGAAGTCTTTCAGGGTGGGACACACTTTTACTGGCTTGCGCTCGATACCGGCTTCGCCTTTGATAAGTCGCAGACGCTCGGCAGCTTCAAGGTCACGCGCAACGCCCTTGTTGCCTTGGCGGCTCGATTTCTGTATGTGCTTCCCGTTGAAAACGAAGTTGAACCAATAGACGTTTCCACGTTTGTAGATCATTGCTGTGATTCCTTTCCTCGGTTTTCACTCCACCATTTGCGCTTTGCCTCTCGATTGGCAGGCCCTGCGCACGCTTCACTGCAAAACTTTTGCCACCGCTTTTCAGCGATGAAATAGGGTGTGTGGCAATCGGTATAACCGCAGTGCTTCGCACGATCACCGATCTTGGAAAAGTGGAACAGTGCAGCCTCTAGGGGTGTTGCTTGCGGCGGCGGTTCAAATAACCACTCGGCCATAGTCTCTGACGATCCCGCTCCTGGCTTGCCTGCCGGCGTAGATCGCGGTTTCAAGAGTGCTTCTTCCATTGGATATAAAGGGTTCTCGCGCATCTTCAGTGAGCGCTCTAATGCGGCATGTCCAAAACGAAGCTGGAAGATGTACCAATCTCTGGCTCGTGCATCTGGCGTGTCCCATGCCTTGCGTAGTTCTCTGCGATAGGCAAAGACAGCTTTCTCGCTTGTTGATGAGTGAAACATCTGCGGGTGCTTCTTTAGCAGCCTCGCAACTGTAGCCGAGTCATCGCGAAGATTTGCCAAGTCATATAGAAATCTCTCGGCCTGTGTCCTAGTTACTATCCCTAGAATTTGGCTCGCCGTTTTGGCGTGAGAACTTCCGATTGCTGTCTTTTTCTGTCTCGCCCCACTAGAACTCATGCAAGAATCACTCCTAGTCACATGGTTTCACGGGTTACCGCCATTGTGCAAGGGAAATCTTTCAAAGGACACATCTTTCAAAGGACACAAAACGCATGATTACCGAAGAGCTCTATACCGTCCGCGAGGCTAGCGAGTTGCCCTGGCTGCGGCTGAAGTTTTGGACGATCTGGGACCTGCTCAAGAAGGGCAAACTGCAAAAAACAAAGGTGTCCGGCAAGACGCTTATTCGGCGCTCCGAGTTGGAAAAGCTGATCGTTGACGTTCCGAAAAGCAGAGCGCAGTTGGGCGGGCAGAAGTAAAGCCGTGGGGCTAACCACGGCTTGAGAAGTTCAGGGAATGGGAACGGAGAAATATTAAGTGCAGCATAGCACACACCAAAAAACCAACGACCAAGCCAAAATCACCGCGAAGCAGTTAAGACTCCTACACGCGCTCTGGCATCTCCAGGCGCTCGACGACGATGATCGCGAACAACGACTGCGCTGGGCATCACGGAATCTAGGGCGCACAGTCTCAACCTTCTCTGATTTAACAGCAGGCGAGTTTCGCAAACTCCGTGAGGCTCTGGAGCTCGGTCAGTTTGAAGCACAGTCGGTGCGGCTATGACTGGACCAACTTGGGCCGAAGCTCTAGAAGCATGGCTGGCATCCGATCCAGTTCTAAGCAAGTGTCTGTTTGCGCGAAAGCGGAGCAACCTTGTCGCATTCATCGCACTGGCGGTTAATCGTGCGGATAGGCACGAGGCCGCCAAGCGCCTTTATACCGCCGTAGAAGATCGAGTGCACCAATGCGGGTTTGCCGACGAGACAGATGGGGAACTGCAGCGGCTATCCGTTAAGTTCCACAACCTCATGCTCGACATCGAAGATGAGAACGGGACGGTGCAATGACCGCCACGCCCGACATGGATTGGCTGACACAGACGGAGAAGGCGGTACTCGCTTCCGTAATCCTCGATAGTGATTTGTGGGCCGAGGCTTCAGAGTTGGAGCCCGAGCACTTCTATTTGGACTCGCATCGGCTGATTTATTCCGGCATGGCTGCCCTTGCGGAGTCCGCGAAGCCGATTGACTTGGTTACGCTCCAGGCGGAACTATCGCAGCGAGGACAACTGAAGATCGTCGGCGGGGCAGTCTATCTTGCAGCGCTGACTGATCTGGTGCCGAAGCGAAAATCGATCCGTGATTTCATCTCCAGCATAAAGATCGCAGCCGCCAAGCGCTCTGCTGCACTTCAGTTTGACAATTTATCCCGCCAGTCACAGAACGGCGCGACGATTCCCGAACTGATTTCAGGAGCACGAAGCATTGTAGAGCGCCTGTCTCAATCGGAATGCAGTGCCGGCGGCATCGACAAGTTGCCAGATCCTCTGGAGCTGCCACGGCTACAAGAGCCCTGGCTTGTTCACGGGCTACTGCTTCGCGGTGGCGTAACACTGCTTGCCGGTTCGCCGGGAGACGGAAAGACGTTTCTTGCACTCGCGGCAGCACGCGCTGTAGCAATGGGCAGCGAGTGGCTAGGGCAGCCATGCGAAAACACCCGAGTTCTCATTCTGGACAAAGAGAATCCGAAGACCGTGATACAGCAGCGCTGGCGGTCGATCTTCGGCGGACCCGTAGCTGGTCACGTCTCCATCTGGGCAGGATGGTCTGGACTTGGCGAAGTGCCGGGTCTTGACGATCCTCGGTTGCTCGAATTTGCGAAACGGGGGCCGCTTCTAATCTTCGATTCATTAGTGCGCTTCCATGATGGCGACGAAAACTCAGCCGCAGAGATGGCGCCGACGACCAAGAAGATTCGGGCGCTCGCCAATGCCGGGGCATCGGTTCTGCTGATTCACCATCGCGGGAAGTCAGAGATAAACAAGTACCGCGGCAGCACTGAGATCCTCGCCAACTCGGACATTGCCTGCAGTCTGAGCAAGTCGGAAGCAGACGGACTCCTGACGCTCGACGTTTTCAAGACGCGAGGCACGAGCGAATTTAAGCTCACGATTCAGCCTGACTTCGAGACCGGCAGGTTTCCGGTTGTATCGTCGCCAGCGACAACGCAAAAGAGAAGCGACGTAGCAGCACTGGCGGAAGTCATCACAGCAAACCCCGGATTACCGCAAACCAAAGTTATCGAGATGGCGGGAATTGGACGGACGGCTGCGTCTCAACTCTTGACTGCGAACTGCGGGAAGCTATGGCGAACTGAGCGGGGAACACATGGGAGTCTGCGTTATTACGCCATCAGCAGTACCGCTGTACCGACGTGTACTGAGTACACCAGTACACGATGACACTACCTGTACCGCTGTACCGCCCCCTTATAGGGGCGTACAGAGTACAGGTCATGAGGGAAACAGGAAGAGAACACGTAGTGCATGGAACCTGCATTGCGAAGGAGACGGAAAACCCGATGACGAGTTATCAAGCAGTTACAACTGAGAAGGGAGCCGCGCAGCCTTTTGTATGGGCAAAGCGCCAAATTCATGCCTAAACAGGATTCATGGTGGAAGCCGGGTCAAAGTGGGAATCCAAAGGGACGACGGCGCAAAGCGAAAGAGATTGTGATTGTGAATGCTGGCGACGACAGCAACGCGCAGGTGCTCTCAGAGCTATTGCGGATCGCGAAGGATGACCAACTTGCGCCGACTGCCAGGGTGAGCGCAATTAACTCGTATCTCAATCGCGCTGAGGGTTTGCCGAACAAGGCGAAGCCGACAGGCGATGAAATAACCCAGAGCACAGCGCAGAAGCTCTGCGAACTGGCCGAAGAGTTTCGCCGCTGTTATGAGCGCCAGTGTCCTCACTGCAAGGCACACTATCAAGAGACCGGCGCAGGCAATCTGCTCGTGGATGTCGCAGGCCGTCCAGTGAGGCTTGAGAGCTGTGTCATTGAGCGTACTCAGCCATTCACTAGAGAGTTTGAAACGCCCATGCCAACCGCACCACTAGATGAGAAGTCTAGTGCGTCTGTAACGCTAAGTGATTCAGAGGGCAAGTGATACGTCATGCATAAGACTCACACTGTAGTGAGAGATGTAGTGAAACCCTTCCGCACCACAGGCAATCACCACACACACGCCCATAGCAGACCCATCACACACTCTGCATTGCTAGGCGCTTGCGCTATTGGTTTGTGTTCCCGAAAAGGTACTGGGAATATGAAAGTCGAGGCCGCCGTGGAGCACCCCTGGCCTATCGCGTCTAGCGGCGGAAGTGAGCATACTGATTTTGAAAAAAGTGCTGATTTTGGTGAGTCGCAATGAGCGACAGACCAATGTTCGGACGACAGCGCCAGCCGAAGGGAAAGCCTCTGAAGGAACTTCACACTCGCATCAAGCCTGAGACGGATGCATGGTTGCGTGAACTAGCGGGTGATTCCAGCATCGGTATAGCGCTCGATCACCTTCGCGAGCGTCTATCCACACATAGCGGTCCCACTAATAGCTAAATCGCTGCGCACTGCATAACAATGCAGAATCATGGCCGCAGTTACAGAGCAGTACTTCACGAAAACTCAAGCAGCCGCCGAGTTAGGAGTTAGCTACGCAACGCTAGACCGCAGAGTGAAGGCGGGTCTAATTCCGGCCTACCAACTCGGCAGAGAAGTTGTGTTCCTTCACGCCGACATCGAAAAGGCCAAGCAACCGATCCCAAAACGCATCGAGGCGCAGGCCGTATGAACAGCGAAGACCGAAAGAGAACGCAGCAGACTCTTCAGATCTGGCAGGAATCCCTCAATCTCCCAGATCGGATTGCCGCGGAAGGGCTCGACGTGACGCAGGATTCTTATGAGCGGTTCATGGCGGGTAATCCGGTTCCGGATGCGGTCGAGAAGAAGCTTTTCGAGTTCGCATACGACACTGAATACGATCTTCGTCAACTGAATCCCTATAACCAGGAAAAATTGCACAGTTTGACTAAGACGCCGGAACGCGAAATGGCTCACTTCAAGTCTTTGTCCGGGGAAGACCAAGTCAGGTACACGCTAGGCCGAGTCGCGCAGGGATACCAGCTCTCTTTCGGGCAGTTAGCAGAAGATTTTCAGGTACCTGAGCAACAAATCGAGGACTTTTACCGCGGAAAACCGATTCCAAAAAAAGAGTTCGAGCAGATCAGAGACATGCTCGTTTATTACGGTCGGGAGAAGCGCGAAATGGAACAGGAGATACTTCACGCGAACCGACCGCTTTTTGACAAGGCTGATTTCTGATGCCGAACGACGACGAAGACATCCAGGCGCTCACTGCATTGCTTCCATCGCAGCAGGGCAGTTCTCCGCCAGCGGTCGATAGCTCCCAGCTTGGGCCTGGGAATCAGCAGGCTTTAAGCGATGTAATGCAGACTCCATCTGCTCAGCCTCGTTCGACTATTCCCTCATCTCCGCTCGGCAGTCCTGTCATGCCCAATATCGTGCGTTTCATTTCGGGCATGGTGAACCCGCAAACCCAGAGCACGCAGGGATCTATTAGGCCGCCGAGCCGACTCGACGTGTTTGAGTCCTTTCTTGGAAATTTTCTAGGAAGCATGGCAATGGGCCTACAGCAGTCAGGTAGAGGGCCAGGAGCGAATGCTAGAGGGTTTGGGTATGCACTGACTGGAGCACCACAGCTCGCACAGCAACAGGAACTGACTCAATCCGAGATTCAAGGGCGACAGGCGCAGGCAGCGGAAACACAGGCACGCGCTGGACTCACGCAAAGACAGACTGAATTGGCGGGCCAGAGCATCCCGGTCACTCTGCCGAACGGCCAACAGATATTCATTCCCGCCAGCCAGAGCGGGAATCTCGTCAAAGGAATGGCTGCGGCTCAAGTCAACGCGCAGTCGAAGATGTCAGTCGAGCAGCTAAAAACAAATATCCTGCTCGGCAGGGTTGCTCGCGTTCTCGATGGCAAGGACGAAAACGGGAATCTTGCAAAACTTGCGTATAACTCGCAAGGGCAATTACTAGGAACTGTCAGTGGCGCTCTTGCGTCGAGTGCCTATCTACCGAAGGCGACGAAGACGACCGAGTTCAAGGAAGACGCTAACGGGAACATAGTCGCCCTACCAAAAACGACCGTTTCAGGTCCCATGACTGGCGGGGCTGGTGCTCCCGCAGATGGTTCGACTCCTCCCGCTCCTCGATCCGGATTCCCGCGAGGGCCACGAGCTGGAGGCCCAATTACGGCTAGTCCTGTCATGGGAACAGACGGGCAGCCTTTGGCGGGCAAGACAGGCAATGAGTCTGTCTATGCCGTCGATCCCGACTCGCAAAAAATAATTCCCACAACTAGAGCGGATGCCGTCTCTCGCGGCCTGACTGCTATCCAGCCGGTAACGCCTGCAATCGTGAGAAGTGATATGCACGATGTCAAAGTTCTGAACGATGTCGCAGCCAAGGCGAACAACCTAATCGACTCCGCGGATGCGCTGAATCAGAACATGAAACAGCTCAACATCATTGCCAACGCCTTGAACGCAGGTAAAGACGATAACGAGTGGCGCTTGCACCTGTTCGGCACCGGAGCACCTACGGCTGGATTTAACGCTACGCTCGACGCCTTCCATATGGACGAGGCGACGCAGAAGACGAAGGACTACATCACGAACGTGCTCAGCCTGCGCGAATCGAGTATGGGTCTTCAGCGTGTTCTAACCGGAACTGCTCGTGCCAATGAAAGTCAGATCAAGGCGCTACAAGCTACGCTTCCCGGACTGGAAACAGACGGTGCAATGGCGCGGCAGAAGCTCGCAGCGTTCACGCAGAACATCGAGATGCTGCGCGGCGGTCTGCCTGACTTCTCCGATAGGGGTTTGAAGACCATCGAACTAAAGCCGATTCCGCAAAACCTAGGTTCGCAGAGTCAATCGCAGCCGTCTCGTTTCGGGACTGCTGGCTGGGAGCAGCGTTTATCAAATCTTTTGAGCAGGACGAAAGGAAAGTAACTTGGCGAATAACGATTCCAACCAACCGCGGGGTCCAATGATCCCCTTTTTCGCGCTCGCACCAGAGCCGCGCCAGTCAATAGTCAAGCAGATGGCCTACGGAGGCAGCACTTCAAAGGCGCTTGCATACGGAGGGAGCGGTGTCGCTAACGGGGCCGATCCAGGACACGATTTCAGAATAGCCCGCGGTAGAACGTTTCTTCGCGCCGGTAGGCCAGTGGTAGCTATTCCTCAGTTCGGAGGGGTCCGCATTCCTGTCACCAGTACTTCACAGGCTGGGGCAGGGTCGCAGACGAGTGCTTCAGGAATAACGCTGTCAACCGCTCCAGGGGTAACCGCGGCGCGTCAGGTGTCTGGCCCAAGTCGTCTAGGACCTCGTTACAACATCTACTGAAAGGAAAACCAAAATGTCACGAAATCCATCAGCACCAAAACCTGTAGCTCAGTGCGAAGGTTTCCAGTACCAAGGTGAAACCGAAGGCGAATATTTTGACGCGCAGTTCTCGCCTGATGGCTGGACTGCGAAGGGAAGCGGACTTTCGCAGACTCCAGGCGGCGATCCTGGAAGATTCCGCAATTCGCTTTCCGCGACGGACTTCAAGGAAGGCGATTGGACTGGATTCAACGTTATTGGCGAGCAGGACGACCGCGGACAGAGCCCTCGTTCCGAAACGGTTTTTGTCGATAACGGTCGGGCAGACCGAGGACGGGAGTCATGATGCAGCCGAAACCGCAAATCGAACAGGATATGCACTCGCAAGCAAACAGCGCGGCAGACGCAGAGAGGCAGAGGCATAAGGATTGGGCGAATCCCAACAAGGCAGGTCGGCAATTCTCCGACCTCGATCCCGAGGCGTTCGTAAAAGGCAAAGGGGACTACCGATGACAACAATCCCGAACGAGTACGCAGGCCATCGCGAGGTAATCAGTCAGCGATTAAGCCGCGTCCGCAAAGAGCAAGAGAGCGTCTCTGCCGAAGAAACCGCACTTGCTCATGCCCTCGAAATTCTGGATGCAGCTCCTCGGCATTTACTGAATTGCACGATGACGCTTGAATTTGTGCGCCCTGGGGACAATTCAAGAGAAGCGTCACGTTGTAGTCAATGCTGTCAGGCCAGTTCAAAGCCAATTCTAGGTTTTGAACGGGATTGGAAATGGTGTCCAAGGTGCGGGGCCTCCATACAGAGTTGGAAGCGCGAAGAGACACCAACCGCGCGACTGCAGCAAGCCGAAGTAGAAAAGGCTTGTAAAGGGTTGCGAGAATCCTTTTTGGGACTGAGCAGATAAATGGCGAATATCCGCGGCAACGTTCAGACGCTCCTAGCTTCCGCAGCTCGAACTACGAGCGGCACGAGCGCAGTATTGAATCTGCCGAATTTGATGGGCGGGGGTGTTGATGGCGCTCAATTCCTGCTCAACGTCTCCGCGATCAGCGCGGGAACAACCTTAGACGTGTTCCTTCAGCATTCTCCCGATGCGGGAACAACGTTTTATGATTTTGGACACTTCGCGCAAGTCACGAGCACAACGGCATCAGGGGTGCAGGCCATGCTCTGGACCAGGCGCGACAATGACGGCACGGGCGGCACTGCTGTGATTGCTACTGGAGACGCAGCGCTCGCAGCTTCCAAAGTTCTAAACGGGCCGATTGCCGATAACTACTTCAGGGTGAAATGGACTTTGGCCGGCACGTCTTACACGTTCGCGCTAACTGGAGTACTCGACAGGGATTGAGTTTTATGGAAGATCTGACACTAGAAGATTTGAAGAGATGCCGACAGGACGAAATCGACGCTCTGGTTTCGGCATATAACGAGCGGAATCAGGATCAGGTAGTTGTCCGGTTACGCAATGCGGCGCAGATAGATCAGCGGGTTAGCGTTCTGGAGAACTTCAAACCGCTCCAGCCATCCTTCACGGCGGTAGACCTGAAAGATGCCTAAGCAACAAGTTTCCGGCGAAGGCATGGTGCTGACCGAGATGGCAGACAGGGTTCTTGCTAGGGATCCGCATGAAACACCTTCGCCGGGAAGTACCTCGAAGCACGTTCGCTGTGTCTGCGGCAAGCCATTGTTCGATCTTCGGCACGGCAATAACTTTGCTGTCGAAATCAGGTGTAAGTGTGGTCGTACCGTCATTGTCACGATGCCTAGTCCGAATGGCAAAGCGCCTTCGGTGTGCGCGTACTGAAGGGATTTTCAAAGTGCTCTCACGATTTCGCTTAGTAGTAGTCCTACTCCTCGCGGCTTTGCCTGTCTTTGCCGTCAGTCCCAAAACGGTAACTAGCTCTCAGCCGTTCACGGATATTAATAACAATGCGCTCGCGAACGGTTCCATTGTTTTCAAGCTCGCGAACCCAGATTTGATTGTAGGCGGCCCACAAGTCGTCCAGGGGCTTACCTACACGATCACTCTCGATGCTAATGGGCTCGTGCCTGCCGGGAAGACCATTTGGGCAACGGATCAGATGCAGTCCACAGGCAACTATTACACAGTTACGATCTACAACTCTAACAATCTTCCCGTTCGGGGAACTGAGAATTGGAGAATTTCCGGCACTTCGCCCATAGACCTGAGTCTACAAGTCAACGCGACACTGCCAGATCCGGGACTGTCGAATCCAGTTCTGCAGAATCCGGCAGCTCCTCAGACGATTACAGGGCAAGGGATGACTTTAACGAAGTCCGCGCCGTTGACCTTAGCGCGCCAGAACAATAAATGGTTCGCCGACCAATGGTGTACTACTCCGGGAACACTGGACCAGTCCTGCATCCAGAATGCGATCAACGATGTTTTAGCGAACGGGCCGATTGGGTCGTCCGGGCGTCACATGGGAATCGTAGTCGTGTCACCCGGAGTCTATAACATCGCTTCCACAATCACTGTGACTGGCGGCGGAATCGGGAATGTGGAGATTCGTGGATCAGGGCAGGTAAGTAATTGGGGATCGGTGCTTGAGCCAACAGTCGGCTTAGGGTCGGGTTGCGTCTTTCAGGTAAATGCCGACGCAGTGACCATAGATAATTTGGTGATAACGGGGGTCAATAATCAAGGAGTCCCAGATGGAATCTGTTTAGGCACGAGTTCAGTCGAAACGTTCGACTCACACATCTACTGGAACTGGTACCAGTACATGCACACAGCCATTCATGGGGTGAAGTACTCTGGCGGCGAGTTTGCCCACAACACCATCGAACTCGGCCAGTTCGGTATTGCTGGCGGACTCGCTGGCGATGTGGCCTTTACTAATGTTTTGATAGACGACAACCGGATATTTCAGAATAGCGCTTCAGGAATCTTCATTCATGGCGACGGCACCGCGGCGAACTACGGCCACAATTCCGTCGATAACAACCTGCTCGATTTCAATACAAATTCTGGCGTACTTGCTAACACAGGTCAGATCGACTTTGCGAGCGTCATCAACTACCGCATTACTAATAACACTTTCAATTCCAACAATGCTTGCTGCTCGACATCGAACATTGATGACATCAAAGTGGCAACCAGCAATGCTGGCTATATCGGCGGAAACAACCACTACAACACAGGCAGAAACGTCCTGAACCTCAATGGCAATGCTGGACTCACACTGAATGGAGATTCGTCTCGCAACTGCAATGTTAACTCCAACGGCGGAACGACGGCAGCGGTCGTTGCCGACAACATGACGAATTTCACCGTATCCGGGATTACGACTACGGCAGATGCCGCCAAGAACTTGTGTACTTACAGCATCTCTGTCGGGGCGGCCTCTTCCGGCACGAAGCTTGGATTAAACAACGTAATCGCGCAACAGACGGCCAAGTACAGCATTCTCGACACTACGGCGTCTGCAATTGACGGAGGACAGTTTAGTCCCACCGGGCCGGGGAACAGCACAAGCGGAACATCGTTGGGCGTGATTGGAAGCGACGGGGCGGCGACGGCCGGGAATCTGTATGGGTGGGGTGTAAACAAGTCTGGGGTTGACGGGGTGATGTTTGGAGTCAACAAAAACACCACTACTGGCAGTATCCCTGGCAGCGCTGTTTATTTTTCTTCGGCTGGTACCGGCTCTGTCTTGTGCTTCGGACGCGGCAATGGCTCGGGTCTTCCGAATACCTGCGATTTACAGATTAACGGGTCGGGACAGATCGTCAGTCCGACACTGGTCACTTCAACCATCGTAACCGGAATTGTTGGAGATGGCTCGGGGTTCAAGCACAAGCGTATCTCTACGGGCTCGATCGGGGCGACGACACGAACAGAAGTGCTCCTTAGCTGGACGACGACGTTTGCCGATGCAAACTACACGGTCAGTTGCGCAGTAGAAGATTCAACCACTGCGGCAGCAACGCAAGGACTCACTTATGAGCGTATTCGTACGCATTCCGCCTCGCAGGTGGGAGCGGTCATTAACAATCCCACCGCTGGGGCCATTACGGGAACTTTGGACTGCACGGCAGCACATGATTAGTCGGTGGTGTCTTAATTCCGTGTTGCTACGATTCTCCGGGTATGTTCCCGTGAAGTTCTTTAACGGCTTTGTCGAATCGTTCCTCTGCATCTCCAACGGGTTGCTGCTGAAGTCGCATATTTCCGTCTGCTTGCGTTTCCCCGCTGAAGCGAAATTCGCGTCTCTTTCGCCAGAACGGCATGTAGGCAGGGCGGAACTCAATAACCGTGAGCATATCCAACTTGTCGAATTTACCCGGATAACTCAGGAATTGTCCGATGGGAACAGTCTTCTTTTCTCCAGGCTCCATTCGTCCGGATGGTGGGATATAACCACTCGCCCCTGTGTTCTTCAAGTGGAGCCCGGGCATGTTTATCTCCAAAACGAATGCATACACGTGAACATCCGTGAGAGCGAGAGGACCATCGTTGGACAAAACAACTGGCGTTGTAAGAACCGAAGCTGGATCCAGCGGAGTATCCAGTGAGACAGTCGGCCTCGCTTGCATTCCTAATACCAGCGCTATCACTGCTAGCACTAAGCCTGCGATTCCTATGCCGAGGTTTAACGGGTCTAGCCAACGACTTTTCTTGGAGGAGGCTTCTCGCCGGACTTTGTTTTGCTGGCTTTTTCGTCTTTCTAGTATTTCTTTTGGCGGCTTTCCTCTCATAAGAAAGCAGCAATTCTAAGCCGCCCTGAGTAGTCTCAGCAACGCTCCAAAATGGGTCAACTCGGGACTAGCAATCGCATGGCGACGTGCTGCGCATTGAGACACAAGGCATCAAAAGAAAAAGGGCCACTCTTTTTCGAGTAGCCCCTTCGACGTGGAAAAGTAATCTTTCCCCCCTTTCTCGCTTGTCAGCGATATTTTCCGCGATACTTTGGCACTCCGTTTTTAGGACGCGGGCCAAGGATTCGGATTCCGTTTTTGTTTAAGACGATCTTCTTCGGAACCTTCATAAAATCTTCTTGCTTCATGCCTTCGCAGCCTTTCTCAGCCCCTCTGGGTGTTCGGGCATCTCCAGCATTGCCACGGCCAACTGAGTCGCTGCTAGAGACGCTGCAGCAGTAGGAGACTTGCATTCCATGAGGGTAACGATGTCCTCTGCCAACGAAAAGATGGTGTCATTCCAGAACAGTTCTGGGGGTGTCATGCTGCGGCCTCCGTTCTAGGCGGCAGCACTTTTCCGCACCGGCGACAGGTGTTGTAGATCGAGCGAAATTGAACGAGTTTGCAATCGCAGCTAGAGCACTTCACAACCTCGCGCTCCCTGGAAGATCCCGGCCTCTGTTCGGCAATCTCTTTGAGCAGTTCGGCGGAATCTTCCGGTTCGGTATCAATCGGCACCGAACCGCCGTTCAGTTCAGCCGCAGAACGCCAAGGCTCGACTCTGGTAATGGATATTGGCTCTTGCGGAACTGGCCTTGCTTGCCGAGCTTTGCGCTCGATTGACTGGAGGATTTCCCTGTAAACCTGTTCCCGCTGAATCAGGCGATACAAGGTACTTTGCCCGATGCCTAACAATCGTGCGGCTAGCCGCCTGTCTCCTCCGGCAATGCTCAGAACTTCATGGATGTGTTTTCGGGTTACATCCTCAAGACTGAACGCGGGGCCGATGATGCCCGAGATGTCCTCGACACTGAACGGCAATAGAAGTTGAGTCACAGCGCACCGTCCTTCTGAGGCATGACGGCTACTGGCGCAAGCACTCTGCAAACTGGTTTACGTTTTGATGTCTGGATTGTGGCGAGCAATCGGGACGCTCTCTTGAGCAAAATTTGAGTTGTGGATAGCGACAGGGTGAGGGTTTCAAGTAGATGGTTGAGTGTTTCCAGTTTGGCTAGGTGAGTTGCAGGACTGGGGCTAGAATGCGATTCAGCCATTTTTGCGGGCCTCCTACGCCCGTGATGTGGTTAGCCTCGCTGCGAGTGCTTCAACACTCTAGCGGGGCGTTTTGTTTTGAGTGTCCTTAGGGGCCGAACCAAAGGAACACGTATCCAGCCTGCCTTTAGATCAGCAAGCGCGAAACACTCTATGCTCAGCGCTGAGCACTGTCAATAACCGATTAGGGTGCTGTACCCTTGCGCCTCGGATGGCCAAAGAGAAGCATCCTGCAGCCGTGGAGCTCGGTCGGAGAGGTGGGAAGGCTACGGCCAAGAAGCGCACCGCCAAAGAGCGTAGAGAGATAGCACGAAGGGCGGCAGAGACGCGATGGGCGAAAGAGAAAAAGGATCAGGGCTCGCGAAAGTCCATGTAGGGCAAAAATTTCTGTACTACAACTGGTCGTTGCGTGCAGAGCCAGTCCAAAAGTTCAGTAATCTGTTCCGCATTGGCCGCAAGATTAACGGCCTGAAGCGCTCTGAGCTTGTTGCCCTTTTTGTAGATCTCGTCCAAGTAGGCTTTGATCTCGGCACCAAAAAGCAGCTCGCTCTCGCGAATTCCGCGCAGAAAAGCGAAGAGCTGTTCTAGGTTTACTGCGCCGTCCCGGAACACTTCGCCTATCAGTATTGTGGTTGCATCGAAGACCCTCATACGTCGTTCAAATACCGCAAAGCGACGCTGAAGACGATTCGTTTCCGCCTGTTGTCGCTGAATGAGTAGAGCAATTACGGCAATCAGTATCGTTAGCAGAGCTTGAAAAAAAGTGCCGACCTTGGGCCAAGCAATTGAATGAATCCAGGCGGGAATGAGTGTAGTGAAAATTGTAGTGAGTGCCAGTTTAGGCGCTTTGGTATCGCTTGGAACGAAACACGACGAAAGCCAGAAAATACAGGCAGATGCACCAAACACCGCCAACCGCCACCAAACACCGCAACCCTAAAATTTTCGATCCTAAGTCTGGTGCGTCTGCCAATTCCGCCACTTTCGCGTCCCGTGACATCTATAACCTTAGCTCAGTTCCAGAGCTTCTGCCACAGGTTCAGCGATGCTTGCGGTAGATGCTTTTACCCATGTAACCGATGAGGACACTGATAGCTCAGGATTCCAGTAAGGATCCTATGCTTGTGCGGGTTCGGGGAGACTGCTTGCGGCAGGAGCGGGTACTGAGTTGCCCGCTCTATGCCGCTGTCAGGGAATTTTGCGGGGGAATCTGACTCGCGTTTCCGTTTGAAGTCGAACTGACCTTCTTCATTAGCTCCTCCCAACTTGAAAGGATGTAGTCCCGTTCCGGAAGAGCCTGATTCGCGCCGGAAACTAGAAGGATCTGCTGCTGCGGGTTGTTTCGGCGAACTTCATCGCAAAACTCCATCGCGAGTTCCGCGTTTTCGCCGGGAATCACAACGATCAGGTCGAAGGCGCCGGGTTTGGTGCGGGCGCGGGCGTGGTCGATCTTCAGGACAGGGAATACTCTGAATCCTGCCTGCTGCAGCTGACCGGTTCGGTCTTTCCGTCGATAGCGATCATTGTCGCCGTCCACGAGCAGCGCTTTGCGCGTTTTCTCTGGACTTGGCTTTTGATTTGTTTCAATTGGCATGGTTTGCCCTCAGGCGGTTCTCTCCAAGGAATAACTACTTCATCAACAGAGAAGCTGATTCGGCAGGGCAGGTTGCCGTGGGCAGGGACAAATAATGGCGCAGATTGTCCTTTTTGGCCGCGCAATTGAGACAGCAGGGTAGCCTTGGTCTCGAATTGCAAGAAAAACACACGCAACGCCGCGCAACTAAGGTTGCGTGGATCTCTGGCCGCTGCTGTGAAACGCGATGTTTAGAAGTTCTTGTACATGTCGTAAGCGCCCATACCGGCCATTACGACAAGCAGCAAAACTGATAGCGCCCCACAGGCACGAACAAACGGCTGAAGCTTGCTCATCTTTTTTTGCAGTTCGGCCTGTTCCTGAGCCATTGCATTCTCGCCTTCGCTCAGAAAGAGCTGATCGTCTTCGTGCATGGTGAGAGTACTGCGATAGATGAGGAGAACTACCAAAACCAGGGTGATTCCGCCCCAGAGGATGAGCAACATAATTATCGGCGATCCAGACATATCCACCTCGACGGGTTCTATTCTGGTCCCTCGAACCCGTGCGTGGAGCGCAACGGATCGAAGGGGCCGCTATCGGCGGGCCTTATGGCCCGTATTTGCGGGCATTATAGTCCTGTTTTGTCCCGACGGCGCGGTTTCACGCATACTTTACGTTCTTATACAAAATAGATTTGGAAAGCAGCTCTCAAGTTCAGCGGAGTTTAGACCGAACTCGATCGGGAAGTGGGCTTGCGAAGCTCATCCGGTGGGTGCTAGGTCGGACTCAAGGTTAACCTGCAACGTTGAGTTGCGAATCACCTGCCCGTGAGCCAGACGCGCGTGGAGCCGGAAGTTACGTTGCAGGCGCACGATAGCGTCTTTCTCACAGGTTCTGACGTAAGCGTGGAAAATACGCCCGCAGGCTGCGCAGACGGCGGAAACCTCCGAGGAGTTTCCGGAGGTTAGTTGTAAGCGCGGTATCTTTTGCTTAGCAAGCATACGGGGGTTTGGCAAGCATACGGAGCTTGGCGAGCATACGAGTCGTCAGAACATAAGGTGCCGGCGGGAGCCAAAAAATATAGGGTTCCCGGGAGGAAACTACGCTGGCCATTCCGGCCCCCAAGGTCTATGCTGCTCTGTTTCAACAACTTAAGCTCGGAGCCAAAGCGACAATGATCAAGCTGACCGCACGCATGGCCGTGGTTCTTGTACTCTTGAGTGTGTCCTATACGACTCTCACGCTGGAAGCCGCCGATACCCCTTCCGCTCCTCCTGTCCCGCCCGTCGCTAAGAAAGTGCAAAAAGTGACGGAAATCAACGGGCACAAGCTGGTCGACAACTACTTCTGGCTCCGCGACAAGAAGAACCCCGAGGTCAAGGCTTATCTCGATGCTGAGAACACCTATACCGAGGCCGTCATGAAGCCTACGGAGGCTTTGCAGAAGAGGCTCTACGATGAGCTCCTCAGCCGCATCAAGGAAACAGATGTCGACGTGCCGTACAAATACGGCGACTACTTCTATTACTCGCGCACCGAAACGGGAAAGCAGTATCCCATCCGCTGCCGTCGTAAGGACAACATGGAAGCGCCAGAGGAGGTAGTTCTCGACCTGAATGAATTGGCCAAGGGCCAATCGTTCATGGCAGTCGCCGCCTACCAGGTAAGTGACGATGGCAACCTGCTGGCCTATTCCACCGACAATACCGGCTTCCGCCAGTACACCCTTGCAGTGAAGGACCTGCGCACAGGGAACCTGCTCTCGGATCACATCGAGAAGACCGGCTCAGTTGCCTGGGCCAACGATAACAAGACGCTGTTTTACACCGTCGAAGACTCCGCCAAGCGCCAATACCGGCTGTATCGGCACAAGGTAGGCACTACAGACCCTGACGATCTCATCTACGAAGAAAAGGATGCGCGCTTCAGTGTCGAAGTCTTCAGGACGCGGAGCAAGGCATACATCTTTCTCATTTCGGGAAGTCATACTACCAGCGAGGCCCGCTTCATCGCCGCCGATCAGCCGGCAGCGGAGTGGAAGGTGATTGAGCCGCGCAAGCAGGACATCGAATACTATCCCGATCACAACGGCGATTTCTTCTACATCCGCGTTAACGATACTGGCAGGAACTATCGCCTGGTGAAAGCGCCGGTGGCAGCTCCTGCTAAGGCGAACTGGCAGGAAGTGATTCCGCATCGGCCAAACGTCATGCTGGATGACACCGACTTTTTTAAGAATTACTACATCACCTACGAGCGCGAGAACGGATTACCCCAGATCTCCGTCGCCGATTTGCAGAGTGGGAAATCGCACCGTATTCCGTTTCCGGAGCCAGCCTATGTCTCGTCGCCGTACGTGAATCGCGAGTACGACACTACGAAGTTCCGCTACAGCTATCAGTCGTTCGTAACGCCGCAGTCCGTTTATGAATACGACATGGCCAGCGGCGCCTCCACGCTGCTGAAGCAAAAAGAGGTCCCCGGCGGATATGACCGGACTCGATATCAGGTCGAACAACTCTATGCGCCTGCGACGGACGGGACGAAAATTCCCATTTCGGTCGTGTATCTCAAGGGCAAGAAGCTCGACAGTTCAGGCCCGCTCTACCTGTATGGGTACGGCTCTTATGGCATCTCGATCGATGTGAACTTCAACTCGAACCTTTTCAGTCTTGTGGATCGTGGCGTCGTATATGCCATAGCCCATCCGCGTGGCGGCGGCGAGATGGGGAAGACCTGGCACGACGCCGGACGCATGATGCAGAAGAAGAACACGTTCACCGATTTCATAGCCTCTGCCGAGTATTTGCTCAGCAAGGGATATGGCTCAAAAGACAAGCTGGTGATTGAAGGCGGCAGCGCCGGCGGTCTGCTGATGGGCGCAGTGACCAACATGCGTCCCGATCTTTTCCACGCTGTCATAGCCAAGGTTCCATTCGTCGACGTGATGAATACCATGCTCGATGAATCTTTGCCGCTCACGGTGACGGAATTCGAAGAGTGGGGCAATCCCAAGGAAAAGCCGGCGTTCGACTACATGATCAGCTACTCGCCCTACGACAACATTCAGCAAAAGACCTATCCGAACATCCTGGTGAAGACGTCATTCAACGACAGTCAGGTGATGTACTGGGAGCCGGCGAAATACGTAGCCAAGATGCGCGCTACACGCAATGACCACAAGACCTTGATTCTCAAGACGAACATGGGGGCAGGGCATGGTGGAGCATCAGGCCGCTATGACAGGTTGCATGACGCTGCGTTCGACTACGCGTACATTTTGAATCAGATGGGAATCCAAGACTAACCGGAGCGCCGGGCGTCCTCGCCCGGCTTCTTTTCTTGAACCGGCGATCCTCTCGTCACCAGCGAACATAGTTCGCTGGTACCATGAATCGGAACTGGAAAGCAAGCTCTATTCTCTATTTGGGAATCCACTTCTGGCTAAGAACGTCGGGGAAGCGCGAAACAATTCCGCTGCGAGCAACGGATTGAATTTGCCGAATTCACTGCTAATTCACTGTTTTTCACTGTTCTAGAGCGACCGACGGAATTTCGGGTTTTTGGCAAGCGATTGGCAGGGAAGCCCTTGCGCGAAATTATCCGTTGCTCGCAGGCCGCGATTGGAAGAAATTCACTGTTAAATTCGCTGTTCTGCGCACAGCACTGCGATTCGGAGGCACGACCGTCGGTCGTCATTCGCAGATCAGTTGACCGAAGCAGGGTCTTGTCTAAGCGGCGCTTTTGTCCAAGGCTCCCAACAATTCTCTCGTTACTTGCCCTGGCTCCGAGTCACCACTGATTTCTTTGAGAATCCCACGCTGGCGGTAGTAATCGGTCAGCGGAAGCGTGTCTTTTTCGTAGGCCGTTAATCGCGTTCCGATCGCTTCCTCACTGTCATCTTTACGGAACGTCAACTTGGCGCCTTCGCGGTCGCAAATCTGGTCCACTTTGGGCGGATTCGTGTACATGTTGTAAATGGTTCCGCAAACGGGACAGGTGCGGCGTCCTGTGAGCCGCTTCAGGAGTTTGTCGTAATCGACTGCGATTTTGATCACGCGCAGCGGCAGCTTTGAGCCGCGCGCAGCAAGAAATCCATCGAGCCACTCCGCCTGTGCCACGGTGCGAGGAAAGCCATCGAGGATATATCCGCGGGCGCAGTCTGGACGTGATAGGCGTTCCGCAACCATGTCGCAGACGAGCTCGTCAGATACCAGCTTGCCGGAATCCATTACTGCTTTCGCTTTCTTACCTAATTCGGTTCCGAGTTTCACGTTTTCGCGCAAAAGATCGCCGGTGGAGATTTGCGGAATTCCATAACGTTCGACGATCTGTTTTGCTTGCGTACCTTTGCCGGCGCCAGGCGCGCCGAGGAGAATAATTGGACCGACCGCGCGCGCGGCGTAGTCGGCCACCGATGTTGCAGGTGTATTCATGTAAATAGAGTCCCTTGTATAGGCCTGCAGGCCCGGTATGAAAGTAACGTTGCCAGTGGGGGCTAGCCTTTTTCTCTAGTTTAATCGGTTCTCGATGAATTCAACGGCCGCCTGCACCTCAGCCGGAAGCAGCAGACTGGGACTCACTGCTCGAAGCTCCCCGCAAGAGGTCACAGAAAACGAATCCCTCACGCTTCACCGTTTCTCCGTTCATGATTGAAATCGGCGAGCGAAACATAGGGCCGGAGTAAACAAACGTGTGGAACTCGCCATTTTCTGCACATGGGTCGACGGAGGGTGACAAGTCTGCGAGCAGCTTCTCGTCGTAGTCTCTCCCCGCCCACTCAGGCGGAACTGATCGTGGATCAACGCAGCTCAGGCGAGCCTTGACCCCCGCGTGAAGCATTTGCTGGGCGAGCTGCCGGGTTGGTAAGCCCCACACGGGAAACAGAAGTTCAAGGCCGCAGTTGCTGAACTGCGTCTCACGATATCGGCGAATATCCTGTAAGTAGAGGTCTCCGAAAGCGATGGCGTCGATGCCGAGGCGCTTTAGAAAATGCAACGCGTTGGTCATCCGGCGCTCGTAGTGCTCGTTCGTACATGGGGAGGGTAAGGGAATGGTCCAGAGCGGCAATCCCGCAGCTTCGCCCTGCGCTTCGAGCAATTCGCGCCGTACGCCGTGCATGGCGATCCGATTGAAAGCTTGATTGATCGTAGTCAGGAGGCCGAGGACTACATATTTCTCAGGCTGTTGTCGGAGCGTGTGCAGGGTCCAGGCGCTGTCTTTGCCGCCACTCCAGGAAACGACGACGCGTTTAGTTGCTCGGTCGGTAGTCAAGGCAAAATTGTACCTTCGATCTAGTAGAGGTGTTACGCTTCTGTGCAACAGGTACCTCAAATGTCGACTCAAGCAACGGCCGACAAGACGATCATAGGCGGGCAGGAGTCTCCGGTACTCCTGCGCGTCGAAGGAGACAGGCAGCAGGCGATTCCTCTTGTCAGTTTTCCGTTCACCATTGGGCGACGCGCTGAAAAGCACATGGTTATTACCGATCCCATGGCTTCTCGCGACCACGCCGAAATCGTGCAGATGGGTGGCGAATACTATCTGCTCGACCTCGGCAGCAAGCATGGTACCTACGTCAACGGAGCTCCGGTAAAGCGTCACAAACTGATTAATAACGACCGGCTCCAGTTTGGCAGCAGCAACGACCGCACGTTTGCTGTTTTTCAATATGGCTCAGCCAGCCAAGTGGGTAGCTCTGCGCGCGAATTGCTGAGCCAGATTTCCGGGCTCCAGGTTGAGAAGGAAGCCTCAGACCTGGAGAAGCTGGCATTCTTTCTCGAAGTAGCCCGTAAGCTGAACAGCCGCGGTGCTCTCGACGACGTACTTGTAACGCTTGTGGAAGCGACGTTGCGCATCACTGGAGCGGAGCGTGGCTTCGTCTTCCTGGTTGGCAAGGAAGGCGATCTGAGTATGGCCGTCGGACGGACTTCGCTTGGGGACGAACTCAAGGACGACACTACGATCTCGCATTCGATCCTCAAAGACGCCATGACATCTGCGTCGCGCGTAATCATCACAGACACAGCCAGCCATTCAGACCTTGCGGCCCGCCAGAGCATCGTCGCCCACGACTTGCGCACGGTTATCTGCATGCCGCTATTCCGTACGAACATGGCGACGCAGGGCCAGCAGATGGAGTCGAGCGAGGGACCGCGCGGTATTAACGGCGTTCTTTATCTCGATAGCCGGCTGGCATCGCGCGGCCTATCCAGCCTGAGCCGAGACATCCTGAACACGGTTGCTACAGAAGCTGCCTCTTTGATCGAGACCGCGCAGTTGGCACAAGCGGAGCAGAACGCGCGGCTGTATCAAAAAGAGCTTGCCATTGCTGCAACGATCCAGCAGCGGCTGATGACGGTCATCATTCCCGAAGTGCATTTTGCGAAGCTGAGAGCACGTAGCTTGCCCTGTCAGGAGATCGGCGGTGACTTCTACGACGCGGTGTTGGCCGACGGCAACTTGTACTTGGTGCTCGCGGACATCTGCGGAAAAGGAGTGTCGGCCGCGATTCTCGCCTCGATTCTTCAAGGCATGATCTATTCGCAACTAGTCGCACATGTTCCTCTCGCGGAGATCGCTTTAGCCGTGAATCGCTTTCTCTGCGTCAAGAAGCTTGGCGAGAAGTACGCGACTTGCAACGTGTTAAAGATCACGCCGGATGGAGACTGCGAGTTTTTAAACTGTGGGCACGTGCCTGCGGTGCGCGTAACAGGCGGCAAAATCCTAAGGCCTACTGAAGGGAATCTTCCGTTAGGGTTGATTCCCACTGCAGAATTCGAAACCTACACCTTCAGGTTGAATCCAGGTGACCGTGTCGTCCTGGTTAGCGACGGCGTGAACGAAGCTCAAAATCGTGAAGGTGAATTCTTTGGCGATGAGAGACTCGAATCTACGGTGCTTGCCGGGCAGGATCTGTTCGCTGCGGTAAGCGACTTCGCCCAAGGCGCTCCACCGTCGGATGACTGCACCACCGTTGAACTGGAGTTCCTACGCAGCTGAATGTCGCGTTCCTTATTCGAAGTAGATCTTATCCGCCGAAACAATCGAGTGCTTTAGAAAGCGTGCATCATCGCGCTTTGGACAATCGATGCGATAGTGAGCTCCACGGCTTTCTTCTCTCGCCAATACGGAGCGCACAATAAGATCTCCCACTGCGAGAAGATTTCTTGTCTCGATCTCCTCTCGTCTGGAAGGCAAAGCTAGAGCATCTTCCCAGTCATTGATTTGCTGGCGAAGTTGTAGCAAGCCACTTCTATTTCGGACGACGCCGGCATGCTTCCACATCGCAGCGCGCAATTGCTCCGCAATTTCAGGAGCAACATTTGAGTTCCGTTGCAGAACCTGTGGCGGACAGGACGGTCCTGAACCTGAACCGCCTTCATTTCTCATCGCACTAGCGGCGCGAGCACCGAAGACTAATCCTTCAAGCAGGGAATTGCTGGCCAAGCGGTTTGCGCCGTGCACACCTGTGCACGCGGCCTCTCCGGCGGCATAGAGGCCGGTCAACGTGCTTCGTCCATCAAGGTCGGTCTTTATTCCGCCCATCAGATAGTGAGCTGCAGGCCGCACCGGCACAAGGTCAGCAGTGATGTCGATGCCGTATTGTTTGCATGTGGCATAAATGCGTGGAAAGCGCGCACGCAGATGAGCTGCGTCCAGATGACGCAGGTCAAGATAGGCCACGCCAGGCATGGCTGTGCTTGCCGCGATCTCTTGCACAATCGCGCGAGCTACAACGTCGCGAGGCGCAAGCTCGGCCATAGCGTGGTAACGAGACATGAATCGCTCGCGAGCCGGATTGAGCAACAGCGCTCCCTCTCCCCGCAATGCCTCGGAGAGTAGGAAACGCGGAGCTCCAGGCAGGGAAAGCGCGGTGGGATGGAATTGAAAAAACTCCATGTCACTAATCGCTGCACCTGCACGATATGCCATAGCGATTCCATCGCCAGTGGCGACGGGTGGATTTGTGGTGTCCGAATAGACCTGGCCGGCACCGCCAGTGGCGAGGAGCACCGCCTTCGCACGAACTGTCTTGGCTGTGCCATCCGCTGCGAGCATCGCGACTCCTGTGACTTGGTCGCCATCGAGGCAAAGGTCCGTCGTGAATTCGAATTCAGTAAATGCGATTTGCGGGATGCTTCGGGCACGCGCAATGAGAGCGCGTCCTATCTCCCGACCGGTTGAATCTCCGTGCGCATGCAGGATGCGCGATCGACTGTGTGCGCCCTCACGCGTGAAGGTAAGTTTGCTTCCGCTTCGGTCAAATTCTGTGCCCCAGGCTATCAACTCCTGAATCCGTTCAGGACCCTCTTCGACGAGCACGCGAGCCGCCCCTACGTTGACAAGTCCATCTCCGGCATCGATCGTGTCTTGCAGATGAAGCTCGACTTCATCGTCATCGCTCAAAGCAACGGCGATTCCACCCTGCGCATATTGCGTGTTGCTCTCCGTGACCTCCTGCTTGGTCACAACCAGTACTCGTCCCGCTTCGGCGAGACCGACCGCAGCGCGCAGTCCGGCGATACCACCTCCAACCACGATGAAATCTGTCTCAGATGGGACTGAGGGCATGAGAAGTTTCGATGGTAGCACGCGATTCCGGCGGACTATCTCTCGCCTCGGATGCCCATAGCTCGTGGGATATGATGAAAGCGCGTGAAGAAAATCACCGTCAAAACTGAATCTGCAGAGTATCCGGTGATCGTTGAACGCGGTGCTCTCGCTCAAGTAGGCAAGACGGTCGCCAAGCTGCTTCCGAGCAAGAAATCGCGTTGCTTCGTCATCACCGTTGCTCCCGTTTGGGCGCTGTGGGGTGAGACGTTCAAGAAGGCTTTAGCCAGCGCGAAGCTCGATTTCACAATCCTGGAGATGACGGACGGCGAGCGGGCCAAGAGCTTCGCAAGCGTTGAACACCTGGCTGAGCGAATGGCACTGAAGGGCGCGGACCGCAACTCGATCGTCCTTGCATTCGGTGGGGGCGTCGTCGGAGACCTTGCGGGCTTCCTTGCCTCCGTGTACATGCGGGGAGTCCCGGTGATTCAGGTTCCCACCACTCTACTAGCGCAGGTTGATGCGGCGATTGGGGGAAAGACCGGCGCAAATCTCCGGGCCGGAAAAAATCTGGTAGGAACGTTCCATCAGCCACTTGCAGTGATTTCCGATCCGGAATTGCTGACAACCCTACCCGACCGGGAATTTCGAGCTGGACTTTTTGAAGTAATCAAGTCGGGAGTCATTCGTGATCGTAAGCTATTCGAAATCACGGAGAGCGAGCGCAAGCGATTGCTCGCGCGGGATCAAGAGATCCTTGAGCGGGTGATTCACGATTGCGCCCGCATCAAAGCCGAGGTGGTCGCCGCAGATGAAAAGGAATCTGATCTGAGACGCATTCTGAATTTCGGCCACACTATAGGGCACGCCCTTGAAGCCGATACGGGGTATCGACACTTTCTTCACGGAGAAGCTGTTGGCTGGGGCATGGCCGCTGCTGCGATGATCGGCACGGCTGTGCGCAAAACTTCTCCCGAATTGGCACAGCGAATCGTCTCTTGCGTGCTCTCTTATTCCCCCTTACCCGAGGTGAACAGCCGGGCAGAGGACATCGTGCGGCGCATCCGCGGCGACAAGAAGGCAGTTGACGGAAAGGTTCACTTCGTTCTCCCAACTTCTGTGGGAAGGGTAGCAATTTACAACCGCGTTCCTGACGACGTGGTTGCACATGCCGTTCAGGAGTTGCATTACCTCTCTCGCAACTAAAGATGTCTGTTCCCGTAAAAGACCGACAGCAGGTGATCGGCGCCGCTCCGCAAGGCTCGGCGGACGAACGCGCCGCCGCGGTTGCCGTGCGAGAGATGTTCGACGAGATCGCGCCTCGATACGACCTGCTGAATCACATGCTGTCGATGAACGTTGACCGGCTTTGGTGGTGGCGAACCGCACGTGCCTTTCGCTCCGTGTTGTTAAGATCCGACGCGCGCGCACTCGACCTTTGCTGTGGGACCGGAGATATGGCTGCGGCGTTGCGGCGCCAAGCGCCGGCGGTTGAGATTGTGGGCGCAGATTTTTCGCGCGGAATGCTTACACGCGGGTCGCGAAAGTTCCAGCTAGGGCGCATTGAAGCGGTCGAGACCGATGCTCTCTGCCTGCCGTTTCCTGACGAGAGTTTTGATCTAGTCGTTTCAGCATTCGGATTTCGCAATCTCGCGAACTATGATGCCGGGCTGCGGGAGATTTATCGTGTCCTGCGCCCAAGTGGCGAAGTTGGCATCCTCGACTTCAGTGAACCTGGTGGTCTGCTGGGCAAGCTTTACGGTTTTTATTTCAGAAACGTTCTTCCAAAGATTGGAACGATGATTTCTGGCGTAAACGGACCCTATGCGTATCTACCCGCCTCGGTCTCGCGGTTTCCGTCGCCCGACGACATGCTCGGGCGCATGAGAATCGTTGGGTATCGCGATGTTGCGTGGCGTCCCTATACGTTCGGAATTGCGGGACTCTATTGCGCTGCGAAGTAAGCTTACTTACGCGGACCTTGCACAACCTCATAATGCTGAGCGCGTTCATCCCAACGGGACAACACTCTCCTACGCTCTTCGGGAACGACCGCCAGTTCGTAATTGTCGCCCGCGACGGCGCGAATCGCATCAACTGACTCCCAGATCATAAGCGTGACGAACTCGATCTCGTGCCCGTGATCCCTCCGCAGCAAATAGCTACCCCTGTAGCCAACAATCTTGTCGAGACCGGGAAGTACATCGGGCTTCAGCATCGCTTCGTACTTGCTCGCGTTCTCTGGGGTGGTGAAGCCGTGCCAAATTCTGGCGACCATTCAGTGCTCCTTTCGTGCAGCGAGAAGGATGATTGCCAATCGGAGTCGGACGCAGGTTTTTGAGACATCTTCCGTTGTGCTTTCCTGGAAATGTTCTGTATAAGGTTAGCTCCATGCTACGGACGCGCCTGCAGGTCACAATTCTTCTTTGTCTCACTCCGGTAGTTCTTGCTCAAACATCTTCGCAACCGCAATATGAAATCGTGGCTGATCACGATGTGATCATTACCATGCGCGACGGTGTGAAGCTCTCCTGCGATATCTATCGCCCGGCGCAGAACGGCAAGGCCGTCGAAGGGAAATTCCCGGTAATCCTGGAGCGCACGCCTTACGGCAAGAAGACGAGTGAGCCTTGGGCGAAGTACTTCGTGCCGCGTGGCTACGTCGGCGTCGCTCAGGACATTCGCGGACGCTACAGTTCGGAAGGGCACTGGTGGCCCTATCGCGATGACGGTCGCGATGGCTATGACACGGTCAAGTGGATTGGCGAGCAGTCGTGGTCGAATGGCAAGATTGGAACGGTTGGTACGTCCTATCCCGGGGGCACGCAGCACGCGCTTGCGCTGTCGAATCCGCCTTATCTCACCACGATGATTCCGGCCGACGCCATGTCGGATTACGGAGTCTACGGAGTACGCCACAATGGCGCCTTCGAAATGCGTTGGGTGAACTGGATCTTCAACATTGGAGGACCACAGGGAAGCGATGCAGCGCGTGATCCTGGGACGCAGCAGGCACTGCTGCATCTCGGAGAGCAGGTTCGCGAGTATGCAAAGGGACTGCCCCTACGGCCCGGAACCACAGCGCTGAAGCTTGCGCCTGATTACGAAAACTGGCTCACGCAGGCAATGGCGCACGGCGACTACGACAAATTTTGGAAGGACGAGGGCGTCGATGTAATCGCACACGTTGCCGACTACAAGGACATTCCCGTGTACCACCTCGGCGGCTGGTACGACTCATGGGGCACACAGGTTGCGAACATGAACTTCGTCACGTTGACGAAGAACAAGAAAAGCTTGCAGCGGCTAATCATGGGACCTTGGACTCACGGAGGCCGCACGCGCAGCTATGCCGGCGAAGCCGAGTTCGGTCCCGAAGCAGCGATTGATTTTCTTGCCTTCGAGCAACGCTGGTTCGATCACTGGCTGAAAGGAATCGACAACGGAGTAGATCGCGAGCCGCCGGTACGCATCTTCGTGATGGGAGGCGGTGATGCCCACAAGACGGTAGAAGGCAGGATATTTGTCGGTGGGCACTGGCGCGAGGAGCGCGAATGGCCCCTGACGCGTGCGGTCAGTACTCCTTACTACGTCCATAGCAACGGACTGTTGTCTACGCAAAAGCCGGCAGCCGAATCGCCCACCTCGTTCGAGTTTGATCCGCACCATCCAGTGCCAACGCTGGGCGGCAACATTTCATCGCATAACGCTCCTCCATCGAGGCACAACACGATCGAGCGTCCTGGAGATTCAGAAAACCTGATGGAACAAGGCGCTTACGATCAGCGATGTCGAGTGTCGATCTGGACCTGCGACGATACACGCCCGCTCTCGGCGCGCAATGATGTTCTGGTCTTTCAAACTGAACCGCTGGCTGAGGACGTTGAGGTAACTGGCAGGCTAATCGTCAAGCTGTGGGGTTCGTCGAGCGCTCCGGATACGGACTTCACGGCCAAGCTGATCGACGTCTATCCTCCGAACAAAGACTTTTCCGATGGGGTAGATCTGAACGTAGGCGACAGCATCGTGCGCGGGCGGTATCGCAGCTCACTGGAACACGCAGAGATGATGAAACCTGGCGAGGCGTATCCGTTCACCATCGAGATGTACCCAACTTCGCTGGTTTTTAAGAAGGGTCATCGTATTCGCGTGGATATCTCGAGCAGTAATTTCCCTCGCTTCGACGTCAATCCCAACACTGGAGAGCCGCTGAACGACAACCGTCGCTGGGCGATTGCGACCAACACCATCTATCACGACGCCCAACATCCGACACACATTCTGCTGCCTGTCGTTCCAGCAGGGAAGTAAGCTCGATTAAAGGTGAGTAGCTCGGTGTACTGCCAACAGTTGGTCCAATGTTTCCCGCAGTTTCGAGAGCGGGAGCGCGTTTGCTCCATCGGATTTTGCCTGTGAGGGATTGTCGTGGACTTCCATGAATATCCCATCGACGCCGACAGCAACGGCCGCTCGCGAGAGAATCGGGATGAACTCCGGCTGGCCGCCACTTTGCTGTGGTTTTCCGTTCTCGCTCGCTCCGGCGCTCGGGAGTTGAACGGAGTGAGTGGCATCGAAGACCACTGGCGCAATCTTTCGCATGATCGTAAGCGAGCGCATGTCCACGACAAGATTGTTGTAGCCAAAACTTGAACCACGTTCGGTGAGAAAGACGCGATCGTTGCCGCTCTCATGAATTTTTTCGACCGCGTGCCGCATGTCCCAGGGTGCTACGAACTGTCCTTTTTTTACATTGATGGCGCGTCCGGTCTTCGCGGCAGCGACGAGTAAATCGGTCTGACGGCATAGGAAAGCCGGAATCTGCAGAACATCAACAGCCTCCGCGACAGGCTCGGCATGCTCCGGCTCATGAATGTCGGTCAGCACAGGCACACGATACGTCTCCGCAACTCTACGAAGAATGCGCGCGCCTTCCTTAAGACCCGGCCCACGAAAGCTCCTCAGAGATGTGCGATTTGCCTTGTCGTAGGAGGCCTTGAAGATATAGGGCACACGCATCTCGCGTGTAATTGCGATGATTGCCTCTGCCATCTTGAGAGCATGAGCTTCGCTTTCGATAACGCACGGTCCGGCGATTAGGAAAAGTTCGCCGGAGCCTACGTGCACATTTCCGATTTCGAATTCCACTTAGCGGAGATTAACAGACTGGAAAGGCGAACACGAAGGTCACGAAGGCCACAGATTGAGGTCACAAAGAACCCGGAGAAGAATCTCAGAAAATAAATCTCCGTGACCTTGGAAGTTCCTTTGTGACCTTCGTGTTCGCCGTTTCCACTCTATCGTAGACCCAGCTTCTCAGGACGCAGGAACAGCTCTTCTTCCACTTCACTTCGCTCAGTCCGCTGCTTGAGGCGGTTCTCATACGAAGCCTTGATGAATTCACGAAAGAGAGGATGTGGCTCGAGCGGTTTTGATTTGAATTCCGGATGGAATTGGCAGCCCAGGAAGTAAGGATGGCCCGGAATTTCGACGATCTCTACATATGTTCCATCGGGAGTCGATCCGGTTATGCTGAGTCCACCGCCGGTCAACAGCGCCTCATATTCGCGATTGAATTCATAGCGGTGGCGATGACGCTCGCTGATTTCAGTTTTTCCGTATGCGCGTGCGGCAATGGAATCCGGCTCCAGCTTGCACTCCCAGGCACCTAGACGCATAGTGCCACCGAGTTCATCGATACCTTTAAGTTCGCGCAGTTTGTAGATGATTCTGTGGGGCGTGCTTGGGTCGAATTCGCTCGAGTCTGCATCGTGGAGACCGCAGACATTGCGTGCGAACTCGATGCAAGCCGTCTGCATTCCCAGGCAGATGCCGAAGTAGGGGATACGCTTCTCACGCGCGTAGCGAATCGCGTTCAACATGCCCGCAATCCCGCGCTTGCCGAAGCCGCCCGGAACCAAAATGCCATCGTAGCCTTCGAGCTGCGCCTCGTAGGAACGATCCTCAGGGTCGCGACTCTCAAGTCCTTCGGCTTCTACCCATGTGACGCTCAGTTTTAGACTCTGCCCGACGGCGCCATGAGTAAGCGCTTCCTTGAGTGATTTGTAGGAATCCTCGTATTCAACGTATTTACCGACGATTGCAATCGAAATTTCATCCTTGGGGTTATAGACACGATGGACCAAGTTCTCCCAAGCCTGAAGATTGCGCTGGGGAGCTTCCAAGTGGAGATACTTGAGGGCTAACGTATCGACTTCCTCATGCGCGAATACAAGCGGAACTTCGTAGATGGAGGCTACGTCTTTCGCCGTGATAACGGCCTCTTCTTCCACATTGCAGAAGAGAGCGATCTTGCTCTTAATGTCTTTTGAGAGGAAGCGGTCGGTTCGGCACAACAGAATGTCCGGCTGAATTCCGATGCTAAGGAGTTCCTTGACGGAGTGCTGTGTCGGCTTCGTCTTTAACTCGCCCGCAGCAGCGATCCAGGGAACGAGAGTGACATGCACGAAAATGGTGTTTTCGCGTCCCAGTTCCTGACGCATTTGGCGAATGGCTTCGATGAATGGGAGCGATTCGATGTCGCCAACTGTGCCACCGATCTCGACTAGTGACACATCCACATCCTGCGAGACCTTCTTCATCGCCGCCTTGATCTCGTTAGTGACGTGGGGAATGACTTGCACAGTCTTCCCGAGATAGTCGCCACGACGTTCCTTGGTGATGATTTGCTCGTAGATCCTGCCGGTCGTGAGGTTGTTATCGCGGCTGAGTTTGGCGTGGGTATAGCGCTCGTAGTGTCCGAGATCGAGGTCAGTCTCTGCGCCATCATCCGTGACGAAGACCTCGCCGTGCTGAAAGGGAGACATCGTACCGGGATCGACGTTGAGGTAAGGGTCGAATTTCTGCAGGCTGACCTTCAAGCCGCGGCTCTCGAGTAAACATCCAATCGACGCCGCGGCCAACCCTTTGCCCAAGGACGACACAACTCCACCGGTCACAAAGATGTACTTTGCCATTCGCTCCTCGCCTCAATGTGTTTGGAAAACGCTTCCGGCAGGAGATGCCGGGATTTTGCGGCTCGGAGGCTCCGCCCCATGCCTTTCCAGGCAGGGCCGGATTGAACCGCATAGGGGTGCACGACCAATTATGGCAGAAGTTGACCTGTGAAGGAATTGTGAATTTCAGGTCCGCTGCCCGGACGTAAGTGACAAATTCCCTGCTCAGGGAAAATAGCAGGGAATTAATTCCCGCAAGAAAATTTCCGTTCGCGAGAGCCGCACGAATACAGGCGATTCGTAATTCCCCAGGGAATTAGCAGGGAAGCAGCAGGGAATTCGTCTTGCACGCGTCGTGCTCTTCACCTCTATCTTCCAGGCTCCTTGATGCCAGGAATTAAATTCCGTTTGATCGCCCACACTATCGTGGTACCACGAAAATCCGGGAGGTAACAGCATTTTGAGTTCCTATTGCGACATCGACACTTCAATTGTGCCCAAAGAATCGTTGGGGAACCTGCTGTTCGCTGCCGCAGGCCGGAGCGAAAAACTGAAGGTCGAGCGACAGAAGAAAGCATTGCAATCTACTCGAAGGCAGGTACTAAGGCGTGAAGCGTAGTCCTAATCCTCGATCTATCTCATTGAAGAAGTTTAGCTTACGGTTAAACGCCTAAGCACCTTAGTTCTTCTCTACGACTCCTTTCTCCGCGCTCTAGAAGTTCAACCCAAGTGAGTGAAGTAGCTGGAATCGATAACCTCGCTTCTCTTCCGGAGGCGAGACTTGAAGCGTATTTCACTTATTTGTTTTTGTTCATGCCTTCTATTTTCAGTGGCGCTGATAACCGGATGCGGTGGCGGTACGGCTTCGAGTTTTAAGTCGACCCCGGCGGCGGCCACGACTAGCAGTGGAGCCACGACTCCGACTCCAACTCCCAATCCAACACCTACTCCCACTCCAACACCAACACCGACCCCTACTCCCACTCCAACACCAACACCGACCCCTACTCCAACACCAACACCTACCCCTACTCCAACACCAACACCTACTCCAACACCTACTCCAACACCTACTCCAACACCAACCCCAACCCCTACGCCAACACCCGTGAACCCCACCTCCACGCTGACCGCTGAGACTGCGAGCAATACGAGCGCGGCGATAACTTTCGGGGCTCAGACGAACGGCAATGCAGGTTTGTCGAACGTCAGTAAAGCAGATACCCGAACGCTGCTCTATCCGGGAGCGACTACCAAGATCTACGCTCACTTCATGGCGTGGTTCGGTCAGTCGAGCCACATGGATGTGGGATACACGTCGAGCGATCCAGCTCAGGTGAGCCGACAAGTAAGCGATGCCCTAAGCCGTGGGATCTCGGGGTTCATTGAAGACTGGTACGGTCAGAACAACGCGATGCCCAACGCGACCGCCTTTGCGTTGAAGGCTGAAGCGGAAAGTCGCAACGGGGATTTCGTGTTCGCGATCATGGAGGATGGGGGTGCTCTGAACAAGTGCAACGCAACCGCCGGCTGCGATTTGACCGGGCAGATGATCACGGATCTGACCTATGCCTACAACAATTTCGAGACTTCCCCGGCCTACATGAAGATCGATGGTCGTCCTGCGGTTTTCTTCTTCGATCCTGATCGCTTCGGCACACTTGACTGGACGCGGATCGCGGCCAACGTGCCGGGGAATCCTCTGTTCATATTCCAGAATTCCGGGGGTTTCACCCACTCGCAGAGCGGCGGCAGCATCTCCTGGGTGATCATCGACGGTAACACGAATGATTGGAGCCAATCGTATCTCGACAATTTCTATGCCACCGGAGTCGCACACTTACCCAGCCATGCTTTCGGCGCCACATACAAGGGTTTTAACGACACGCAGGCCGGCTGGTCCTCGAACCGAATCATCGATCAAAACTGCGGGCAGACCTGGCTTTCTACGTTTTCCGAAATCGGGAAGTACCATTCCGCAGCAAACCAGCTCGAATCGTTGCAGCTGGTAACCTGGAACGACTACGAAGAAGCGACGGAGATCGAAAGCGGTATCGACAATTGCGTCGCGGTGTCCGCATCAATTTCAGGGAACCAGGTCACATGGGCAGTGGCGGGAAATGAGAACACCATCGACCATTACGCTCCCTTTATTTCCATCGATGGCGAGCAACTGATGCCGCTCTCGGAGATGCAGGCCGGGACACACACACTCGATTTATCGTCCTACCACTTTGCGGCTGGTTCGTATTCTGTATACGTGAAAGCTGTTGGCAAGGCTGGCCTCAGGAATCAGATGTCGAACCGTGTGGTTTACGCCGCTGGATCATGAACATGATTTCTACAGCCCTTCAGAGTAACTGTAGACGCCTCGCCTGATTCGCCTCCGCCGTCGAACCATATCGACACTGTCATCCCCCAGGGCCGCCGCTTGGCTGTTAATGTTCCATTGAAGCGGATGCGGACTGGGGGATCTGCTGGCTGATATAGATCAGCCCTCAACGCGGCCCTAATGGTACCAGTAGAGCCGGGCCAATTCCGAACGTACTAGGGAGCCCCTTAAGGGAGTTCAAAAGTGCGGACTCTCAATTTATCGCGGCACGAAAGAAGGCGCGACTGGCAGCGGCATCATTCTCGAACGTTCCCTTGCCTTCGATCGAGATACCGCCCGAATACCCAGTTTTCTTCAAATAGCGGAAGAACTCGGCGTAGTGATCGTCTTCGGCGAGATCGTGGGGCCAGACTCGTCCATGGGGATTCGCGAAGTGCAGGTGTACGATCTCCCGTTGCGCAGCCTCGAGAATCTTCGGATCCTCGTTCTCCTCGCGGAGATGGTAATAGTCAATAATCATGCGCACGTTGGGATGCTTTACCGACCGCACCATTTCCAGAGCCTCGGCGCCTGTGTTCAGAATATTGCCCTCTTGATGGCGTAGCGGCTCGATTGCGATCACAAGCTCATGTTGGCCGGCGATGTCGCCCGCCATGCGAAGAAACTCGGCAATCTGTTCGTTGGCACGACGCCGCGAGAATCCTTCCGGAACATTGCGCGATCCGGCGCTGCCCCACACAGCGATGGAAGCACCGAGATGTTTACACCTTGCCATGCAGGGCACTAGATAATCTCGTAGCGCAGAAAGGGAGACTTCATTGCCAACGACCTTCAGATCGGGGCGGCGGATGAGACCATTAAACGCACGACATCCGATGGGCAAAGTGAGTACTTCGTCAGAATAGTCGCGAAATTCAGCTTCACTCATGGCAGCAATCTCCGCGGCCGCTGGCTCAATGTAGTCGAAGCCGTACTTCACTGCGTTCGCGCTATCGCGAGTGCAAACACCGATCTTGATGTTTCCAACTGATTTGAAAGCCGCCAGGAAGGGCGAAATGGCGAGTGAAGCGAGGAGTGCTCGTCTCGTGATCATAGATAAGGTTCGGCTTCTCCCGAACAGGATCAGCTTTACGCCCATTGCAAACTGTCATCCTGAGGGCGGGGGTCGGCCGAAGGATCTCCCGGAATGACTCAAGCTTGATTGCTGCATTCTGGCTCTTTCACGAGGATTCTCGCCAAAGAGCCGGGATACCGCATACATGTTCGAATCATCGCGGGAGATCCTTCGGCCAACCCCTGGCCTCAGGATGACAAGTTACATTCTTGGCGACGGACCAAAGCCGATGCCCCTTCCTAACAGCTAGTCGGTACAGCAACAGATGACAATTCCTTACACCTGGTCCGGCACAACGTATGGCGCGCGATATGTACCGCGCAGCATTCGGGTGGCCTCCTCATCTCCTACGACCTGCTCTTGCTCCGGATCGAACTGCAGAGTGCGCCCTAAACGATATGACGCGTTGGCGAGATGGACCAACGTGGTCGAAATGTGAGCCTCTTCGATTGGCGAGTGAATATCCTCGGCGCGACGACTGCGAATGCAATCGATAAAGTTCGCGAAATGATCACCAGTGGCTTTGCCGGAGGGCCCAGGTTCGGCCTGATTGGTGAGCCAGGTCTTGTAAGCATCGTAACCGTCGATGCCAAGATATCCGTTCGATCCGTAGAAGATGTTGCCGATGGTGTTGGTCTTCGCCTCTTTCGGCCCCAGCGACTGCTTCTCGGCTGATTTCTTGTTTGCGCCGCCGGAAAGGCCTGCGGCGGGCACGGCAGCGCTCCCGTAGGCGCCGGAGCCGATCTCCGCCTCGTGGTTGGTGATCCAGTGGCGGACTTCGACCTCCATCATCTTGCGTTTCTTGTTGGCATCCTCGAAGTAAAAGGTCGCGTTCATCACGTTGGGTGTTTCCTGGTCGTCGTCGAACATGAAGTGGCCGCCCATGGCTGAGACCTGAACAGGGAAGCGTACGCCGAGGCCCCAGCGTGCAATGTCGATCTCGTGAATTGCCTGGTTGCCAACCTCGCCGTTGCCGGTGTCCCAGATCCAATGCCAGTTGTAGTGAAAGCGATTGCGGGTAAATGGCTTCATTGGAGCAGGGCCGGTCCACAAGTCGTAATCCACGCCGGCAGGAACCGCTTCAGGAGTGGCATGCCCTATCGCCTGGCGCCACTTGTAACAAAGTGCCCGTCCAAGATAGACGTCGCCTATTGTCCCGTTTTGGACTTTCTGTATTGCATCGATCATGCCTGGATTTGAGCGTGACTGACTCCCGTGCTGGCAGATGCGGTTGTATTTCTTTACCGCATTCACCAATTGACGGCCTTCAAACGAGTTGTGAGAACAAGGCTTCTCTACGTACACATCCTTGCCAGCCTGGCACGCCCATATGCCCATAAGCGAGTGCCAGTGATTGGGCGTGGCGATGGAGATGGCATCGATGTCTTTGTCTTCAAGCAGCTTGCGGATGTCGACGTAGGTCTTGGGCTTGGCAAGACCCAGTTTCTGCATGTCGCCCACGCGTTGGGCCAGTACACTCTGGTCGATGTCGCAGAACGCAGCGATCTCGGTTCCGGGCACATGCGAAAACCCATGGAGGTGATCGTTGCCGCGGCCACGCAATCCGCAAATCGCAACGCGAACGCGATCATTTGCACCGAGCACCCGTCCGCCGAGAGCGAGCGTTGCTGCTCCTACGGTGATTGCCTTCCCGGTGGTCTTAAGAAAATCACGGCGATCGATTGTCATAGTGGTGGCCCTCTCTTGGAATCAAGACTGCAAGCCGCATAGTATAACTGCCGCAAGCGAAGTGGCATTGCATTGTACGAAAAGTGGTGCCCAGTCGATTAAGCTGTCACGCGATTGGCTTGAGGTTATTTCAACGGAGGAACTCATGCTCTTCACTCGTCGTTCTGTAATGAAAGCCGCGGCTTTGGGGGCGGCGTGCAGCGCGATTCGTCCACTGGTTTCGTTCGCTGAGGAATCGAGCGCAAACGATGACAAGCAATTTCATGGTCTACGCGTAGGCGTCTGCTCGTATTCGCTACGCTCTTTCCCGGCCGCAGAAGCCTTGCAGGACACCAAGCGGCTAGGCGTCCACTATTTGTCGTTGAAAGAAGTTCATTTGCCTTTGAGCTCGACTCCCGAACAACGCAAGCAGCTTCGGCAACAGGCCGCAGATCTAGGACTAACGATCACGAGCTGTGGCGTCATTTATTTGAAAGACGCCGAGGCCGATATGCGCCAGGCATTCGACTATGTTCGCGACCTGGGAGCCTCTATCGCGGTAGTGGGAGTCACCCGCGAACAACTCCACACTCTGGAAAAGGTGATTAGGAGTTATGACCTCAAAGCAGCCATCCACAACCATGGGCCCAACGATAAGCGCTTCCCGTCACCGCTCGAGGTGTATGACGCGATTAAAGGCCTCGATCGAAAAATTGGTGTGTGCATGGATATCGGCCACACTTTCCGCATGCACGAAGACCTGGTTTCGGACATTAAGAAAACGAACGATCGGCTGTACAGCATGCACTTCAAGGATCTGGAGTCTGACCACGTCGACGCGAAAGGAGTGCCGGTTGGAACAGGTGTGATGCCGATTATTCCTGTGCTGCGCGAGCTAGTGCGTTCGGGCTACACAGGAGAGGTTCAACTGGAGTATGAGATTGAACCGAAGGACCCGCTTCCTGGCGCGGCCGAATCGCTGGGCTTCATGCGAGGGGCGCTGCAAAGTATGTGAGGCAAACACGGCAAGCAACGTCCTTGTATGGAGCTCAGTGGTACAGCCACCCTCGGCTGTGGTTCCGCCCCCAGCAAGCATGAGGCCGCCTGTGCGAAACAAGAAAACTATCGGCTGTGATGTTGCCGCGGAGGATAGTTCGCTGATCTTGCCAAAACTGTGCGGGAACTCATGCCGCGTCCCGCGGCATAGTGGGACATAAGCCCGGCGCCAAGTGTGCCGGGAAGCGAGGGTTGATTATGAGCCCTGGAGGGGCGAAACATTTTCGGGGTGTCGCCCCTGACCGGGGCTCGATTCGAAACAGTTCCCTGCAGTTCCTGCCGGGCTCAATTCGGCTCGTGCCGCCAAGCGCGGCACGAGAAGCGCAGAGCCACAGCCGAGGGCGGCTGTGCCACAGTCTCACCAGCAGGAATTCGTCATTGCACCTTCGGCCCAACGTATAGGACGCTTGTTGCGTTTCCCACCACGTCAATGAGCTGGGTGTTGTTATTCAGCAGCTCCTGGCCGGTAGTCACATCGTAAATGCGTACTTCGCCGCCTTCGGTGGAGTAGACAACCTTCCTTGGTGTGATCGGAGTGATGCTTGTAACGTCGCCCTTCGGTGAATCCACAACAGCCGTCCCTGCGGCAGGATCGACGATTGACATACAGCCTGTAGAGCAGGTGCGCGCGCCAACGATGACCTTGTTCTGAAACAGCGAGATCACCTGGTGGAATCCGTTTCCGATGCTGATTGGCTTTCCTGGTGTGAGAGACGAGAGGGGAAGCACTGTCGCACTGCCGCCATTCGGCCCTGTCCCGGCGACGTATAGGTTATTCGCGTCACTGGTCCCTATGGTTGCGGCATCGACAATCACTGTCTGGCCTATCGTTAGTGCAGAAGTATCGAGCACGGATACGCTGGCCTGTGTACCTCCGCACTCTGAGCCGCAGTTGAGGATGTAGGCCTTGCTGTCGTCCGCAGAGAAAACGGCATAACTCGGATGATCGAGCCCGGCGCCGGTGACCGTCTTCACAGAACTGTCAGCGGTGTTGATGATCTCGAACTGATTCAAGCCCTCATTGAATACCAGCAGCTTGGTATTGTTGTGCGAGAGCACGATTCGGTGCGCGCCGGGCAGGCAGTTGCTGGTGGCCGCGCAGTTTGCGGGAGTAGCCGGAATATTCGTTACGGTGATGGGCGGGCCCGCAGTCAACGCCAGGACCGAAACCTGGCTGGCGGTCGGAAGGGCCGCATAAGCGAACTTTCCATCTGAAGAGGCAGCCATACTCTCGGTGGGCGCGGGCAGGGTCGGCGGGCAGAAGGTTGCTCCGTTTGGGCATCCCGTAGTCACACTCGTTGCCGGGGCTTCCTTCAGGTTGTCAATGATGGAAACGCTGCCGCTTCCCGAACCGAAAACGAGAGTTGTATTGTTTGCGCCTGGAATCAACAACGAGGGTCCGCTGCCGACTCCCGAGACGACGCTGGTAGTCAGCTGGTCCTTCGTCGCATTAGCGATTGGCAGGCTTGATATGTTCGAATTCTGAATAGCTATGAAGACGCGTGTATCAAGACCGCTGGGCGGAGCATTACTGCTTCCTCCACATCCTGACTGAGTCCACACAAAAAGAAGAAAGCTCGCGGCCAGGGCAGCGAGACTAAGGAAACGTCTCAATTTTTCTCCTCAGAGAAACTGATATTCAGTGCTGAATCGCAATTATAAATTGCCGCGCGTGAGAGGGTTGCCGCCCGTTGGGCCTCAGGCATCCAATACTCACGTCATGCCGACAGCTTGCCATCTCTGCTGCCGACTTCCTGCCTGATCGCAGAACCCTCACCACCTTGCGCGAAGCAGTGCAACACTGCAAAGGATGCGACCTCTGGAAGCGAGCGACCCAGGCAGTGTTCGGAGAAGGAAGCCCAGGAGCAGAGGTGATGCTGGTGGGCGAACAACCCAGCATGCTGCGTCTCTACCTTACGCGATGCGTTTCACATCGAAGATGTGAGCGCCAAATCCCGCTAACTTGATAAACAGTCCCCAACGCTTCAGATCGGCAGTCTGCCGTTCGTAGCTGCGATCGTTGAGCAAGTCGTCGAAATGCAGGCCACTTCCCGAAAGCAGATCGTCGGTAAAATAAATTCGACCGGTAGAGTTACCGGCTCCCAGATTCACAACCACAAGTTTTTGTCCGGAAGCCTCACTCCACATATACGCGATGAGATCGGAATTGGTGCGATCTCCTGAGTCTTTGGGTTCAAGCAGCTTCCAGGTGCCACTATGGAACTCTGGAGAGTCGGCTATCGTAAGAATTTTCTCGTAGATTCGCTGAATCTCCGGGTCGGGACTCTCTTCTTGCGCACGTGAGAGCTGAACGACGAGCTGTTTCTGGAAGCCTTCAAACTGGCCATCATTGAAGAAGTGCATGCCTGGCACAGTGGAGGCCAAGACGGCAACAGCTGGTAGTCGAGATTTTCCGAAGACGCTCGCAGCTCGTGGCTCGTCGTGATTTTCGAGAAAACGCACCGAGCGACGCTGGAACTCCGCGTCAGCTTTCAGATGCAGATACACGTCGCGCACGAAACCATCGCGTAGTCGATCGTAGAGCCGCTTGTCGTAGGTGAAATTGAATCCGAGTTGTTGAAGCGCCCACTCCGAGTCGCTGTAGGCTTCTGCTATCCAAACAAAATCGCCTAAGGCCCGCGTGGCCTCTTGCCAGAATTCCTCGCCAGGCGCAGGGGCTGATCCCAGCACGGACTCCCAGGTCTGATGAAAATGGTCATTCAAAATCAGCATGGCCATGTCGCATCGTGCACCGTCGCAGATTTCGGCGATACGGCGAATCTGGTCGATCATTGCCTTACGCAGGGAGGGATTGAAGTAGTTGAGTTGGGCGGTATCCGTCCACGGGGCGAAGTAGGGATCTCGACCGTAGGCAATTACTTCGCCGCCGCCTGCGTTATTTTCAGCAATAAAGAAATTGCCCGGGTTCGCACGGTATTGCGCCAGCGAGCCGCGGATATAGTACTCGGGATGCTCACGTATCCAGTGATGGTCTGGCCCGGTGTGATTGGGAATTACGTCTAGGATGAGCCGCATGCCGAGCTCGTGTAGCTGGCGATGGAGCATGTCGAAGTCGTCCCAAGTGCCGATCGACGGGTCGGGTTCATAAGCCTGGATGGAAAAAGGGGAGCCGGGCACGTCGTTCAGAGTCCAGCCGGGCAGAGACTCGTCATATCGCTTGAATAGGGAAGTCTGACTTCGAGAGAGCCTGCGGCCCTCGGGGCTGTGCTTCCAGACCCCCATCAGGTAAACGAGATCGAATCCAAGTCTTCGAAGCCGCTCCCACTCGGCGTGAGGAACGTCGGAGATGCTTATCGGCCGTCCGAGCTGTTTGCCCAGCCTCACAAGCCAGGGAAGTGTACTGATCTCGTAGAGCTGGGGATGAAGTCTAAGCGGTGGCAGTGTGTCTGCGCCCACTTCGGCAGGAACTGTTGCGGTAAGTCTGTCCAGTTGCGCCAAGCGAGGTTCTCGCGTTCCGATGTTTGGAGGAACAGCGGAGTGTAGAACCTCGACCAATACCGGGTCAAACGATGCTTGATCAAATTTCCCGGTACGTCCCAAGCGCGAGGCGATCTGGCACAGGAAGATGACATCATCTTCCTCAGCGTCTTACACTTAAGAAAATGAAGATTGCTCTCGGCCAAATCAATCCCACGGTAGGAGATTTCTGCGGCAATGCCGCCAAGATCATCGAATACAGCCACAGAGCTAAGGCACAGGGAGCTGATCTCATACTGTTTCCCGAGTTGGCGATCTGCGGATACCCGCCGCGGGACTTGGTAGAAAAGCCTTCGTTTGTTACGCAGAACGCGGAGACGCTCGAGCGAATCGCGAACGAAACCGATGGCATTGCCGTTATCTGTGGCTTGGTTACGCCGGCACAAAGCGAGACCGGAAAATCGGTGATGAATTCCGCTGCCCTCGTACGCAATGGGCGGGTGGAATTCATGCAATCGAAGATGCTGCTGCCCACCTATGACGTCTTCGACGAAGACCGCTACTTCGCACCCGCGCGCAAGCAGGAGGTTGTTAGCCTGAACGGCTCGAGACTGGCGCTCACCATTTGCGAAGACGCGTGGAATGACAAGCACTTTTGGCAAAAGCGCCTCTACAGCATCGATCCCGTAGAACAATTAGTGCGAGCCGGCGGGAACCTGGTGTTAAATATCTCTGCCTCGCCGTTCACAACGCACAAGCGTGAAATCCGCAAGAAGATGCTGCAAGCCATTGCTGCCGACTTCCGAGTGCCTGTCGTCATGTGCAATCAGGTTGGAGGGAATGACAGTCTGATCTTCGATGGATCGAGCATTGTGATTGGTCCCGACGGTCGTGTTTTGGCTCAGGCGAAGTCGTTCGAAGAAGATTTAGTGTTATTCGATACCGAAACGCTGCAAGGCGATGTGCATGAGCAGCCGGCGGATACCGAGGCCGAAGCCTACGCTGCTCTGGTACTAGGCACCAGGGATTACGTTCGTAAATGCGGTTTCAAAAAGGTAATCATCGGTCTGAGTGGAGGCATTGATAGCGCCTTGACGGCGGCAATCGCAGTAGACGCCTTGGGCAAAGAGAATGTCATGGGAGTCTCTATGCCGGGTCCCTATTCGTCGCAAGGCAGCAAGGACGATGCGAAGGAACTCGCCAAGAACCTGGGAATTCGGTACGACGTAATCCCAATTTCGCCGGTGTTCGAGGAATTCCGTAAAGCGCTTTCAGCAACGTTTCGCAATCTTCCGGAGGACTTTACGGAGGAGAACCTGCAGTCGCGTCTGAGGGGCTCTACCTTGATGGCGCTGTCGAATAAGTTCGGAGCCCTTGTGCTCACCACCGGCAATAAGTCGGAAATGGCAGTTGGCTACTGCACTCTGTACGGCGATATGTGCGGAGGCCTGGCGGTGATTGCGGACGTTCCAAAGACGATGGTCTATCGTTTGAGTGAATACCGAAACAGGATCTCTCCGGTGATTCCACTGCCAACGATCAAAAAGGTTCCTTCTGCAGAGCTTCGGCCCAACCAGACAGATCAGGATTCGCTCCCACCCTATGACGTGCTGGATTGCATTCTCGAAGACTACGTTGAGAACTATAAGACCGCTGAGCAGATCTCTATCGAGCGCGGATACGACTGTAAGCTCGTCAGTTCCGTGATTCGAATGATCGAGCGGACCGAGTACAAACGCCAACAGGCAGCCCCGGTCCTGAAAATCAGTCAGAAAGCATTCGGGCTCGGCCGCCGTTTTCCTATCGCCGCAAAGTATGAGGTTCAGTGCTAACTGCGGCTACTGATTGTGAACTTCACATTGAGGAAATACTTTGAAGAAAATCTTTGCCTTCATGCTAGCTATTTTGTCCACCAGCATCGCGCTCACGCAGACGGCCTCTACTCCTGCTAAGAAGCCTGCTTCTTCGGCGACGACGAAATCGGCTCCAGCTCCGATCGGAAAGCAGCCGAGCATGGAAGAGCTCAACGGCTTCATGCATCACATGTTTGGCTACGATCCGATGGTGAAGTGGAAGATTGAGAGCGTAAAGCCTTCGGAAGTTCCGGGAGTCACGGAGGTCATCATAACCTTCGGCGAACCTGTGCAGCAGCGAACACCCTTCTATGTAGCGGGCGATCTGCAACATGCATTTATCGGCCAGATCATTCCCTTCGGAACCGATCCCTTTGAACCCGCACGGCGAAAGTTGGCTGATGAGGCAAAGGGTCCGGTGAAGGGTGCTCCAGACGCCCCGGTTGAAATCGTGGAATTCAGCGATTTTCAGTGCCCGCATTGCAAGCGAGCGTGGCCGAAAGTGGAGCAGTTAGTGAGCCAGTCCGCCAATGCTCGCCTCGTATTCCAGAATTTTCCGCTCTCCAACATTCACAAATGGGCCGATCGTGCTGCAGGCTACGCGGACTGCATTGCTCGCAAGAATCAGGATCAATTTTGGAAGTTTGCTCAGCAGGTCTTTGACCAGCAGGAAAACATTAATGATCAAAACGCTGCTGAGCGACTGAATGCTATCGCGACCGATGCCGGAGCAGATCCAGCAGCAACGGCAACCTGTGCCGACGCGGCAGACACCAAAGTCCGTGTGAACCAGCAATACCAACTCGGCGCGGCCGTAGGGGTCAACGCAACCCCTACGCTCTTCCTAAATGGACGTAAGATCGAAAACGTGAATGACACCCCGATCGAAATCCTCAAGCAGATGGTGGATTTCGAAGCGCAGGAGAACGCGAAGAAAGTCGCCGAAGCTCACTGAGCGGGAGCAGGAACAAATGCAGTTCCTGCCTCCGCATCGTGGATTGCCTCACGCACCAGGTGCGGACGTATCGTAACGAGTAGTTGGGCGTCATCGGTCTGCTTGTTGTGTACTGACGTAGCAGCGCCCAGGATCGGCAATTTCGCGATGCCTGCAATCCCTTGCAAAGTGAGTTGCTCGGTTTGTGACACCATTCCTGCGAGGACGGCCGTCTCTCCTAACGGAATGCCGATCGTTCCGTTGTATTCGCGATTTGTGATCACCGGAACACCATTTAGCTGCGTTGCTCCCAATCCTCGTAATTGAAATTCCACTTTCAAGGACACGTCGCTTGTTCCATGGATCGTCGGAGTGGCCTTGAGAGTCAGTCCAAGATCTTCATAGCTGAAGGATGGGAACGGCGCCTGGAAGCTCTGATTCCCGAGTACCTGGCTAATCGCTGGCGTGTTGAAAATTGGAGCAAAGCTGGCGTTGAGGATGGGATAGCGTGTTCCGTTCCTAACGGTTGCAGGATCTCCTTGCGCCGCTCGTAGCATGACGTGCTCAAGCGATTTGAATGATGACTCATTCAAGGACGCATGGATGGTCGTACCAGGAATGATCACTCCGCTTCTGGTTATTCCGCCGCCAAACGTTACTATCGGCTGGTTCAGGATCGAACTCTGTCCCGCTGCTAAGCCGGCCAGCAGTGCTGCCACTGACGAGCTATTCGCCTGATTGATCGCGCCCGATGAGATGAGCTGATTGATCAGATCTTGATTGGCTGAGTTCAGCAGATTTCGAGCTTCGGTATTGACGTTAAACAACGTGAATTGAGTTGGTACTCCCAAGCCCAAGTCGCGAGCCAGCGTCTGCTCAACCTGGAAAATATTGACCTCAAGCATTACTTGAGGTTTGCCCGAAAATAAGTCATTGAGAATTCGGCTCGCAGCATCCAGCATGGTTGCCGGTGCGCGTACCGTGACTTGGTTCGAGCTTGCGGCTGGCGTAACGAAGCGAAAGTCGAAGACGGTTCGGAGCAGAGTTACAACTTCGTTGATGTCCGCCGGGGAAGAGGCATCACTGACGTAGAACGTTCGCAAGGCAAGCCGTTCGAAAGTTCTGCGATTTTCCGGCGTGTCGGCCACGATCAATGCCTGCGTGGAAGACATCGGCACATAGAAGGTCTTTGTGATCTTGGAGGCAATCTCGGTCGCTGTGGCGAAATCGGCTCCGTCAAGATCAAATCTGAGTTGTTTGCTGACGACCGAGTTATCGATCAGAGGGCGAATGTTGTAAGCGCTCCACAGACGCTGTAATAGCCCCCGGCTGTCCCCTTTGAAGTGGAAGTCCTGCTTGGCCTCTGAGGGCTGAAGGCGGATGTCGTCGGCATCACGATAGCGAATTCTTGGCTCGTTGCCGACGGCTGCCTCGCGCTCTGCCAACGCCGAGCGCAGCCCTTCTTGCGCAGCCGTATTGCTCGAGTCGAGGGCAAGGGCCTTCCGGAAGCCGTCGATAGCCTGTTCGCGCTGATTCGCTGCCAACTGCTGATTAGCTTCCAAGGTCCTCTGCTGGATCTCCTGCTGCCGTAGAAGCTCTCGCGCAGTCAGGGCGCCTGGATTGCGCGGATCCAGCCGCAAGGACTCGTCTAAGAGCGTTCGTCCGTTAACAAGGTTCCCCGCACGAAAGGACTCCATCGCTGCCAGATATTGCTTTTCTGCCTTGTTCCGATTGCGCCTTTCCTGTTTGCTCAGGCCAGTGTCGGCGATCGCCGATCCGAGCAGGCAGAATCCGGTAATCAGAGACAGGACGATCCGCATCGTGAGATTCTAGTCGAACTCTGGAATAGAACGAGCCTCTGGCGAAATCTTGCGGTCAGACTCTGAGAAGGTCCTCACAACAGGGGATACACATTTCAGGTTTGCAAGCCGCCAGCTCGTCGAACTTATAAATCCCTGTAGCGACAGCAATCGCAGGAACACTATTCACGTGTGCCGAGCGAATGTCTGCCGGCGTGTCGCCAACAACGCAAACTGTAGTGTGTACACCGCGGAGATCACGGGCTTGCCTGATTCCGTCGGCGATGACGTCGTCTCGCTTCTCCAGCGTGCCAGAGAAGGCTCCAAAGGCGAAGTAGCGACGCAGTCCGCACGCCTCCAACTTTGCCCATCCAACTCGTTCCAAATTGCCCGATGCGACACCGAGCAACTTGCCCTGGTCAGCCAAGCTCTGGAGAAGGTCAGGAATGCCGGGACAGACTTCGGGGCTCAAAGCCTTGGCGTTTCGCTCCACCTCTGCGCTCATGAGTTCCAGAGCTTGGGGTAAACGGGAACGCCACTCGCTTTCGGGCACGTCGGCTTGCTCGAGGTAAGCACGCAATATCCCGACATCGGTATTGCCGTGAACGGGAACACCGTCGAGTCGGAATTCGAGTTCGAACACCGTCGCCACAGCGCGATGAAACGCATGGTAGTGAACGGCGTCCCGGCTGTTCAGCAGTGTGCCATCAATGTCGAATAGATAGCAGTCGTACGCTGTCCAGTCGAATCCCTGCTGAATGTATGTGAAAGATGCCGAGGACGCGCCCGTGCTTTCAGCGCTTACCCATCCGGTCTTCAACGCGGAAGGCGCAGCTAGCCCTCCGCGGTCGCGCGGCCCCTGGTCGCTGATTGTTTTGCTGGCGGTGTCGCGCAGCTTCATTCAATCATCGTACAGCTTTCTTCTCCAGAAGCTCAGGTTCGAGGCGGGCACTACGGGGCGGGCGCCGAGCGCTGTTACGCAACTCGCCGAGATCGAGGTTGAGCTCTGAGATAGTCCGGCTCAGAGTATTGCGATGCATTCCAAGTTCGCGAGCAGCTTTGCTCTGGTTTCCATGATTGCGATCGAGCACATTCATGATGAAGCGCTTTTTGAATTCGCGAACTGCTTCCGAATAGAGAATGCCGGACTCGTGCATTTGTGCAACGAGCGCCTCAAGCTGGTTCTTCACAGAGCCTCCAAAATCACACAGAAATCGAGTCAACACGCACAGCCACCCAGGGCCGCAGGATATGAAGGGCGAAGACTACTTAACTGTTCCTGCCGGAGAGGTCTTCTTCTCCGAGTCGGCGCGTAAATCCGCATTCGCCTGCAAGTTGCTGATGGCTTGCGCGCCTGAACGCACGCGAGCCCGCAACTCGTAAGGCGCAACCCAGGTTGCAGTGCGGGCGGCCACGAGAAAGTAGCCTCCCATACTGGAACGGGCCAGCGCCTGATTGTCAGGAGAGAATGCCGCAATGGCCAGCACACCGACTGTGACGATAGCGACGCCTCGGACGAGCCCGAAGGCTCCTCCTAGAAGACGATCGATTGAACTCAAGCCGACTTCCTTCATCATCCACCGGGCAATGCGTCCGATGATGCCGGCAAGAATCAGCACGGCGAAAAAAATGGTGAGGAAAGCGGCAATATCTGCATACTGCGTTGCGTTTACATAAGGGCGATACACAGCCGAGAGGCGATGGTATCCCCAAATCGCGCTCAAGTAACCGAGAACGACTCCGGCCAGTGAGAAGATCTCGTAGAAGAATCCCTGTGCCGCAGACAACAAGACTGAAATCACAACGATACCGATGATTCCCCAGTCAAAGATCGTCACAGTTCGAGTTCCTTTCCCGAAAGTTGACGATATGCCTGGATATATTTCTCCCGCGTTTTCCGAACTACGTCTTCCGGCAACGAGGGAGCAGGCGGGTTCTTGTCCCAATGAATGGATTCCAGATAGTCACGAACAAACTGCTTGTCGTAAGAGGATTGTGGTCCACCCGGACGGTAGCTCTCGGCCGGCCAGAAGCGAGAGGAATCCGGAGTAAGTACCTCATCGGCAAGCACAATCTCACCGTTCACCGTGCCAAATTCAAACTTTGTGTCTGCGACGATAATTCCGCGATTCATGGCATGCTCAACGGCGAGTCCGTAGATACGCAGAGAGAGTTCCCGGAGTGTCTCGGCGGTGCTGCTGCCTAGCAGCCGCACCATTTCACCGAACGGGATGTTGATATCGTGCCCGGTGTTGGACTTAGTGGCTGGCGTGAAGATCGGCTCCGGCAAACGATCTGATTCGCGGAGCCCGGCAGGAAGGCGAATTCCGCAAACAGACTGGCTTTGCCTGTAGTCCTTCCATCCTGACCCAGAAAGATACCCTCTGACCACACACTCCACGGGAAACATCTTCGCTCGTCGTACCAGCATCGAGCGGCCGCGCAATTGATCCTGGAAATATCGTAACGGCTCTGGATATTCTTCAACGCTCGCCGTGATTACATGATTCGAAACGACATCCCGCAGATGATCGAACCAAAAAAGAGAAAGCTGAGTGAGCACCTTTCCCTTATCGGGAATCTCCGTTGCCAGGATATGATCGAACGCTGAAATCCGGTCAGAGGCAAGGAAGAGCAGATCGTCTCCTGCCTCATAAATATCCCTAACTTTACCCCTGCCGTGCAGCGTCAACGCAGATAGGTCGGATTGGGTCAACAGAGAGCTCAAGGGTCGGGTATTTCTACTCAAGAAGTGTAAGGAAGCATTCGTATTCTAACCCTCACAGAAGTTTTGTCAACGCATGTGAGGTTGACTTCGTGAGCATCAGCCGTGAATGAATCAGGTAGAAGAAAAAAAATCAATGCTTCAAGAAAAAAAATCGCACCACAACTTTTCTTTTAGAGAGTCTGCAAGAAGATGTTGCAGTTTCGCTTGAAGAAAAGTGGCTGTGTGTTTGCTTTGGATGCACGAAACGTCGGTCAAAGCTTCCACAGATTCAACAGGACTTAAAATACCGGAACGAAAATTCTTCCTCCCTATTGGACACCGAAGAGCTGTGAATTCTTCCAGAGACTTTCAGGCGGTGCTCGAGAGAGTTGTAGCAGTCAGCATGTCCGACAGAAAAAGCTTCATGCCTTATTTAGCATCAGGTCCTGCATCACGCGAGCAAGCGATACACGTGTCTCTTCGAGGTGTTCAGCGTCCCGATACTTTTGACGCGGCCAGAAGAAGCCTTTCAGTCCGTCTCCCTTGGTTCGTGGAACCACGTGTATGTGAAGATGAGGCACGCTCTGGCTGACGCGGTTATTGATTGCGACAAATGCGCCTTGCGCTCCCAAGCCCTTTTCCATCCCGATCGCCAGCAAGCGTGCATTTGCGGAGAGCCGGTCCAGAAGAGGGGCGGAGACTTCGTTCAACGTTTCTATGTGTTCCTTCGGAATCAGAAGGCAGTGACCGGGAAAGAGAGGCCGGTGATCGAGGAAGGCAAGTGTTAGTTGATCTTCAAAGACGATCGCCGCGGGAATCGCTCTACTAACTATCTGGCAGAAAAGACAAGCTGGCATTGTTTGGTGGGAATAGCTTAGACGATCAGCCTTCGTTCTTCGGGGCTACTCAATGCTCCGATAGGGGAGGTTGCTCAGTGCTGAACGAGATCATCCTCGGCGCTCATGGAGGCCGCAGTACCTGGGCAACTAGCCACACCTAAGACTATGCACACCGTCTTCAGAGTGTTCTCGTGTTTGTGGAAGACCGCTGACTGTACGCCTGCCTTAGCTTTTGGACCGAACGCAATCAGAGGCACCCGCCCGCCGCCGTTGCGGATATTGGCGATGTTGGACTCGTCAAACGTAATCAGAAGCAAGCCACTGGATTGAAATCGAGATGTAGCGAGCAGAGGACTGAGATTCGCCTTAAGCCATTGATCGGCACGGCCTAAGAGGTCGCTGTCGCTGCAGACTGTTCCCGTCGAACACGAATGCCCATCATTGATGGTGTTCGGTAATACGAAGACGAAATCGGAGAGCGCGCCAGAACTCACGTCGGTCGTGAACTGTGTAAGGGGAACAATTTTTGCTGCCCTGGCTGGCATCATTCACAACGTCGCTGAAGTAAGCGAAGGGATTGTGATGTTTCTCGTAATTGCCGACCGTGGTTCCCAAGTATCCTGCCGAGGGAAGATCCTCCGCATACACCCTCCACGTTTTTTCTGAAGCAGCTAATTCACGCGCGAGATTATCTGCGGATAATGGGCCGGGAAAGTTGTTGTCGTTGGTCTGTACAGCTCCCGTTGTCAATGCGAAATAGTTTCCGATGGAAGGATGCGTGTCTGCGTAATACTGCGTGGCCAACGCTCCCTGTTGCGCCAGGCTATTCAGATACGGCATGGACGAATTGCCGATCACCTGTTCGTAGGAGTGGTTCTCTTCCACGACCATCGCGACAAACTCTGCTGTGCAGCCGGCTGGCTGGGAACTGGTTGCGGAGTCGGGCTGGGCAAAGTCGCGGTCGAGCTAGCGCCAGTGCCGCCGCATGAAGTGAGAAGCAGCACAGCGCAGTACAACGGCCACATCAGCACCTGGATGTTCGACTGCCGTGCAATGAGCATTGAAAGTCCTCTCCATCCCCAGAGAGAAGCTGCGGACAGCTGCCGGGTTGGTATCGCGAGCGAAACTTTGTTGCGGGTTTCAATCAGCGGAATCAGGGAGTGTCATCCAGAGCTGCGAAATCTGTGGTCGCTTCGCAGTATTATTTGTCGATGCTTTTCCTGAAATATGCTCCGAAGCCGCCGCTCTCGGAGTTCGTTGAGCTGTTCTGGTACTACGAGGGCTACACGCAGCCCCATGCGAAGGAACGCATCATGCCGGATGGCTCCATGCAGGTTGTCATCAACCTGCGTGAAGATGAGCTCAGGATCTACGATACTGATCGCCCGGAACTGTTCGAAAAACTTTCTGGATCGATCTTCGCCGGCCCGCGTTCACGCTACGAAGTAATTGATACGGCCAGTCAGGCTTCATTGATCGGGATTCACTTTCGACCGGGCGGCGTCTCCCGGTTTTTCAAGCCGCCGACTAGTGAGTTGCTGGATCAGAATCTCTCCCTCGAATGTCTGTGGGGAAGCAGCGGAGCCGACATCAGAGGCAGAATCCTCGAAGGCGCCACTCCCAGAGAAAGATTTCTCACCTTTGAGCGATGATTACTGGAGCAGGCCCGGAAGCCATTTGTGAGACACCCGGCAGTGCATGCCGCTCTCGCATTCATCACGGGCGAATTCTCAGGAACTGTCGCTGAGTTGACTGACCGAATTGGTATTAGCAGGCGAAGGTTCGTGCAGGTCTTCAGCGATGAAATCGGCCTAGCGCCAAAACTGTTTTGTCGCATCCAGCGGTTTCAAAGTGTGTTGCGCGTTGTTCATGGCAAGGATGGGAATGAAATCGATTGGGCCGACGTTGCGCTTGATGCAGGCTACTTCGACCAGGCGCATTTCAATCACGACTTCCGCGAATTCTCTGGAATCAGTCCAGGAACCTATCTGAAGCATCGGACCGCGCACCTCAATCACGTGCCGCTGATTGAATAGGCATGGCTCTATCCGCTGCTAGAAGATCAGGAGCGTAGCCCGTCTCGTGAGGATTCGCTTCTGAGCTCCTGCTCCCCGGAGCGGATCACTCCCTCTGCCAAGTGCAAGTAGCGCCGCGCTTCGCCGGGCATCTCCCGCTGAAACTTGCGGTAGAAGGCGTCTTCGATGTTACGAAAGAACTCCTGAAGTTCGGTGTCGTCGATACGGGACTGCTGTCGTCTTTCCATTCGCCCTCAAATTGATGCAGGTTAATGCGTGCAGTTTGCACAGTTCTGGCGTCCAGGTGCGTTACTGATTCTATTATGCTTCGTCTTGCGCAACCGAGTTTCTGAGGAGGAGCAGGTGACGATAGATATTGGTCTAGTCGGTTTCGGCTTTGCCGGCCGGGTGTTTCATGCGCCGATCATCGCCGCGGTGCCGGGGCTGCGTCTCCGAGCTATTGTCCAGCGCAGCGCAGGTGACGCCTCAGCTCTCTATCCGCAGGCGACCATCGTAAAGTCCATCGAGGATCTCCTTGCCATCGACGAGATCAGGTTGGTGGTCATTGCTACTCCGAACGCTTCCCATTATGGGCTTGCGAAGCAAGCGCTGCTGGCCGGCAAGGACGTCGTAGTAGACAAGCCTTTCACTACCACGTATGAAGAAGCATTAGATTTAATCGAATTGGCGAAACAACATCGCCGTTTGCTAACCGTGTACCAGAATCTGCGTTCCAATGGAGACTTCCGCACGATCCGGCAACTCGTGGAGTCACAACGATTCGGACGAATTGCTCTCTATGAAGTACATTTTGATCGCTATCGCCTGCAGATGCGTCCGGGAGCATGGCGGGAGAAAGTTGAGCCGGGAAGCGGAGTGTTCTTCGATCTTGGCGTTCACCTCATCGATCAGGCCATGGTGCTGTTTGGGCGACCAAGCGCGATTACTGCCGATATACGCATCGAGCGCGACGGCGCGCTGGTGGACGATGCTTTCGATGTTACCTTGCACTACCCCAGGGCGCGGGCGCTGCTTCGGGCCAGCATGATCGCTATAGCTCCGGACCTGAGATTCTTGCTTCGTGGAGAGAAGGCAGCATTCGTAAAACATGGAATCGATCCGCAGGAAGAAGCTTTGAAACGCGGAGAGATTCCGCGCGATGATACTTGGGGTAGGGAAGCGAGGGAGAAGTGGGGCACGTTGTATGGTTCACAAGATGGAGCAGTGACTGCCGAAACCATCCCGACTCTGCCGGGCAACTACTGTCTCTTCTATGCAAATGTGCGCGACGCGATCCTTGGCACGGCTGGCATTGATGTGACTCACGAGCAGATGCTCGATGTAATGCATGCTCTCGAGTTGGCTCGCGAGAGTAACCGCAAGCAATGCACGCTCAAGTGGCGGAGTCTTTAACGGAGCACGCGACTTTTGCTGCCAACAACTTTTTCACGAAAGGCTTGATAGTCTGAACCTATGAAATACACCGCCTGGAAAGATGTGGAACTGGAGCAGTTGAACCCTCTCCTACACCGGCAAATGATTACCGGTGACAAAGTCATGCTTGCCCGGGTTCTTTTGAAGAAGGGTTGCGTTGTCCCCGAGCACAGTCACGAGAACGAACAGGTCACTTACATTCTGGAAGGTGCTTTGAAGTTCTGGATAGAAGGCAAAGAAATCATCGTACGTGCCGGGGAAGTCCTCTGCATCCCATCCAACGTTCCTCATAAAGCCGAAGCCGTCGAAGACACGGTGGACCTCGACGTCTTTTATCCTCCGCGCCAGGACTGGATCAACAAGACAGATAGCTATCTTCGCGGAACCACTGCGAGTCGCAAATAGTACGAGGAGCGTGGCGCGATGAAAGCCATTTGTGTTCACCAGTTCGGCGGACCGGAAGTCCTGAAACTCGAGGAGGTGCCTGGCCTGCATCCTGCAGAACGTCAGGTCCTTGTCAAGATTCATGCCGTCGGGATAAATCCATTCGATACGTACATGCGCACGGGCACGTACGCTATTAAACCCCAACTTCCGTACACGCCAGGAGCCGACGCTGCCGGCGTAATTGCCGAAGTAGGACCCGGCGTAAATAAATTCAAAGCCGGCGACCGCGTTTACGTCGCCGGAACCTTGACCGGAGCGTATGCCGAGTTTGCGTTATGCCAGGAGTCGCAAGTTCATCCGCTTCCCAAGAAGATTTCTTTTCAGCAAGGCGCCGCCATCGGCGTCCCGTATGTAACCGCATATCGCGCGCTCTTCGATAAGGCCCAAGGCTTGCCCGGCGAGACAGTGTTCGTCCATGGCGCGAGCGGAGGCGTCGGAATAGCCGCCGTCCAGTTGGCGAGTGCTCACGGAATAACCGTCATTGGGACAGCCGGTACCGAAAAGGGAAAAGCGCTCGTGAAGGAGCAAGGCGCACACCACGTCCTCGATCACACGCAACTCGATCTTCCCGAGCAGGTAAAGAAACTAACCGCCGATCGCGGAGCCGACGTCATCCTCGAGATGCTGGCGAACAAGAATCTTGCAAAGGATCTCTCCATGGTCGCCATGCGCGGACGCATTGTCATTGTGGGCAATCGCGGAACTATCGAGATCAACCTCCGAGATGCCATGACTCGCGATGCAACGATCTTGGGGATGACAGTGCTGAACGTGTCGGATGTGGAGCGCTCTCGCATTCACGCCGCTCTTGGCGCAGCCCTCGAAACTGGCGTGGCGCGTCCTGTGATCGGCAAGGAACTCCCGCTCGCCGAAGCCGCACGCGCTCACGAGGAAGTCCTTAAACCGGGCAGCTACGGCAAAATCGTGCTGACTCCCTAACTTCAAGGAGGAAATACCGCCGAGTTCCAATCTGCGGGGACGATTCGCTAAATGGGCGGACCCGCCGGCGCGCCTGAAGGCCTCAGCTTCGGCACATTCTGCTTGGGATCGCGCATGAACGCCTCAACGCGCCGCACTATGTCGCTGGCCGACCCCAGCGCCGTTTTTTCATTCCCATAAACGGTACTTACCGCTGTCCAGGCATGAGAACGAACCTCGGCTGTGGCGTCATCGTTAACGGCCAAGATCATCAATCGGTCCGCCAATTCGTTCTTTACGACGTCAGAGAGATCGCTGTAGCTCCTGCGTGAAGACGTTGTTGCGCTTGCCGATGCCGGCGTCAAAAACGTACTGTTCACCAGGGTCGAGAGCACCTCGTTGCTCGAAGGGGATGCGGAGACGAAGTGATGGATGGAATCCATGCGCGCCAGACGCTCCGGATCAAGAAGGCCGCCGAAGATGATCTCAGCGATTGAGCGGGCACCATCGTAGGGACTGAAGACATAACCCGCACTGGACTTATACGCCTCAGGATCATTCCCATCGTTCTCGTACTGCATCAGGTCACTCCAAAGCCGTGCCGGAACCTCCAACTCAGCCGGTCGAAGCGCCTGCAAGCAAAGCTTGATAACTTCCCGTTGAGCCTGCGCGTCCCACACTTCAAGCGGCTTTTGGCCATCTCCTGCCAACGCTGGAGGAACTTTTGCGCTGCCCACCGTATTGATCGCGGAAGCCAGCGCATAACGATGGAAGAGATAAACGAGAGCGAGACGCGATGCCAGTTTGGAGGTGGGCTCGCCACTGCGCAGGTTCGAGGAGCTGTACGCCGCGAGCAGGGCATTGCGGACAGGCAGAACCTGCTGCAACCAAGTGACTGGATCGGGACCGTCGTCGTAGGCGTTCCAGCGCGGATCGTCATAGTTCCCCCAGAAGATGCCTTGCTTGAGAGCTTTCTGAACTATCGCTTCGAGCCGAGTCCTCTCGCGAGGATCTTGTGACGCCGGAGGTTGCGTGGAATCGCTGGTACTGTATCCCCACTCGATCGCGAACTTGTCGTAGCTGCCAACACCCTGCATGTAGGCATCGCTTAAATCCGCCGTGCCGTCCTTCCGAATCGCAACGCGCGGAGCAAAGTAGTCCATCACCGAGCCGCGGTTGAAAGTGCTGGCCGCAAAGTTGTGCTCAAGTCCGAGGACGTGTCCCATTTCGTGACAAGTGAGCAGAGCGATGCGGCGAGTCAGGGCCTCGTCTTCGGAGAGCTGGGGATCGATGCTGTCGAGTTCTGCGAAAAGATCGATTCCGGAATCGTCGCGTCCTGAGGCAGGCGGGACAACATTCCAGTAGTTGTTGACGGTACGCATGCGGTGCGAATCGAGTTGAACGACCGCGTGCAATATCTCGCCCGTGCGCGGATCGGTTTGCACCATACCTACGGACCAGCCGCGTCCGCTGCGATTAGTCCATTGGATGGTCGGGTACCGAATGTCGAGCGGATCGGCGCCTTCCGGGAGATCCTCGATCACCAGCGCATTGCGGAAACCGGCTTGCTCGAACGCCTGGTTCCACCACAGCGCTCCGCGACGGGCGGCTGAACGCATGGGCTCAGGAATGGCGCGATCCAGATAGAAGGTGATGGGCTTGGTCGGCTCGCTGACAGCAGCCGTGGGATCCTTCTTTTCCAGCCTCCAGCGATCGATGTAATGCTGACTTAACGATTCTTTGTAGGTTCTGGAGAAGTCGTCAAATCGTTCGCCGAAGAATCCAACGCGAGGATCAGCGATTCGCGGCTGGAATCCCGTTTTGGGCAGAGCCAACAGCGAAATATGCTCATGCACCGTTACGACCCCAGGTTCAGGATTATTTATCGTGCGTCCCGCCGAATCGCTTGCGAACGTAAGGATGTTCTCGATCTCCGTGTTCAACGCAAAACCGCGGGTGTGATCAAGGTCAATTGTGCTGCGTTGATCGTCAACTCGCCAGTTTCCGGCGTTCTCATTCGCGACGGGCCGGACCATGCCGTTGATCGCCCGCGATGGGCGCCGCAATTGTCCGAGCAGTCCGGACGCGTCGCGCACGACCAGTGGGTTGGCGTTCACGACGAGGTTCTCACCCTCCTCCGTTTCAACCGGCAGGGAAGCAATGACCGAGGTTGGAAAGCTTCGCTCCACTGAATGTCTCAGCTCGGCGCTTCCATTCTCCGCGCGGAAGCGCGTGTTTTCGGCGATCACCAGCACCTTTGGTCCGGAGCGCACGAAGCGGCATAGCTGCGAGCCTCCTACGCTGCTGCGATCGGCGAACATCTCGATGGATCCAACGCCGCTGCTCAAGCCGGTGAAGTAGATGAATTCTTCGCTCAGGCGCTGTGGCGAAAGCTCAAAGAGCAGGACGCCCTTCTTGGCGTCCCAATAGAACGGTATGAACCCGTCGTTCCGCTTCAAGCCTTGAAGGCGGTTTTCGTCTTTGTGCGAGGGCGCCGTCGCCGGCTGAGTTGCTGATCGCGGATTGTCGTTTTGGGCGAAAACAAGTGAGGAAAGAAGGAATGCAAGCAGGAGACTTTTCATTTTGTTCGGTAATTCTTCATTTTCAATGCAGAGGACTCTCGGACGACGAGAGCAATCTTTCCGCCGCGCTCTCCGGCGTTATATCGCGCTGCGGCGTAGCCAGCATTTCGTAGCCGACCATGAATTTGCGGACCGTAGCGGAGCGCAGAAGAGGCGGATAGAAGTGCGCGTGGAAATGCCACTCCGCATGCTCCTCTCCGTCCGTCGGACGCTGATGGAATCCCATCGAGTACGGAAATGAAACTCCAAAGATGTTGTCGTAGCGAGATGTAATGCGTTTCAGAATGTCTGCCAGGGCGCTTTGGACAGCGGGCGAAAACTGATCCATCCCTGTGAGGTGCTCATTCGCAAGCACCAGAACTTCAAACGGCCAGACAGCCCAAAAGGGAACTAAGACCGTGAAGAAATCGTTTGCACGAACTATGCGAATACCGTGCGTCCTCTCCAAACGTAGATACTCGCAGAGCATGCATTTGCCTTTATCTTTCGTGAACTCCAGCATTGCACTCTGCTCGGTCGCAGGATAGTTCGGGATGGTCTCATTGGCCCACACCTGGCAGTGTGGATGCGGATTGCTGGCGCCCATCATCTCGCCACGATTCTCAAAAATCTGAACATAGCGAACCCAGTCCAGCGCTCCTAATTCCCGATACTGATCGCTCCAGACGTGAACAACGCTCTCGATATCGGCCAGTGCCATGTTGGAAATCGCAAGATCGTGTCGCGGCGAAAAACAGAGGACACGACAAATACCTCGTTCCGATTCGGCAATCATCAGTGACGACTCGCGAAACTCGCCCTTCGAAGTATCTGGCAGCAGGGACGCATAGTCGTTATCGAACACGAAGGTGCCGGTGTACTCAGGATTCTTGTGCCCTCCGGCGCGAGAGTTCGCGGGACACAGATAGCAATTTGGATCGTATTTCGGCTGCTGTCCCACAGCGGGCTTTTCGACCTGACCCTGCCATGGGCGTTGCGTGCGGTGTGGAGAAACCAACACCCACTCGCGCAGCAGTGGATTCCAGCGCCGGTGAGATGTCTTGTGGAGATCGAGCATCGAGGCTATGCCACGGAGGCTACACCATCTGCCGCTGAGGTAATGTACACGTCCGGCCGGAGCCCCGTGGCCTGTGAGTATTCTGCAGCTACATGTTTGCGAAAAGCTTCGGCATGCCCGCTCGCAACCAGATTAATGGTGCAGCCGCCGAATCCACCGCCAGTCATGCGCGCGCCGTATATCCCGGCTTGACGGATTGCGATCTCGACCATGACGTCGAGCTCATGGCAACTTACTTCATAGTCGTCTCTCAAACTCCGATGTGACTCGGCCATCAGCCTGCCGAACGCTCGCAGGTCGTTCGCCTCAAGGTTTTCCGCCGCGCTCTCTACTCGCGCATTCTCAGTCACCACATGGCGGCAACGGCGATAGATCATGGAAGGTAGCTTCTCACGAAGCTGCTCAAGCTGCTCGGGAGAGACGTCGCGAAGAGTACGGATGGCGGGCAGATACTGCCGAAGAATTCGAACGCCCTCTTCGCAGGCGGCTCGTCGCTGGTTGTACTCGCCGCTCGCGTGCTGGTGTTTCACCATGGTGTTGCAGATGACCATGCGCACGCTTGGCGCAAGCGGAAGAAGCTTGAATTCAAGGCTGCGGCAGTCGAGCATGAGCGCATGGTCGCGGCGGCCATTGCAGGAGATGAATTGATCCATGATGCCGCAGCGCATGCCGACGAATTCGTTTTCGGCTCTCTGGCACAGCAGTGCCAATTTCTTCCTGTCGATGGCTACATGCTTTGCGTTCAGCAAAGCAAAGGCGACGGCAACCTCTATCGCAGCCGAAGAGCTCAAGCCGGCTCCGATGGGCACTTCACCGTGGACGAGAATATCTGCACCGTGCAGGCATTCGCCGGAACGTTTGATCTGGTCGATTACTCCTACTACATAGTCCGACCAGTTGTGTTTCGGCGAAAAGCCGTCGTTCAAATCAAGTGAAAACGCTTCGTCGAAACTTTGCGAACGAACGTTGACCTTCGTGTCGGAACGCGGAGCGATCGCAACCGAGGTATAGAAATCGATCGCCGCCGGCATCACGAAGCCTTCGTTGTAGTCGGTGTGTTCGCCGATCAGGTTGACTCGTCCGGGAGCCCGTGAGATCTGGGGTTCTTGCCCATAAACTGCGCGGAAATCTCTCTTGAGGGTCTCGATGTCCATCGAACTTACGAGGATCTCGTGCTGGCGAGTTCGACGTAGCCCTGGGGATGCTGCTGCATCCACTCCCAGGCGCTGGCCACAATGTCGTCCAGATTGGGATATTTCGGCTTCCATCCGAGCTCGCGGCGAATCTTCTCCGAGCTGGCGACCAGCACCGCCGGATCGCCCGGACGCCGCGCAGTCTCGACCTCTTTGACAGTCTTGCCCGTCACCCGGCGAGCGGACTGCACTACCTCGCGTACCGAGAAGCCGGTTCCACTTCCCAGGTTGTAAATGAGTTGGTCGCGCGAGCCGAGAGCTTCCAGAGCCAAAACGTGCGCGTCGGCAAGATCGCTAACGTGAATGTAGTCGCGAATGCAGGTTCCATCTTTGGTCGGATAGTCTGTACCAAAGAGCGAGATATGCTCACGCTTTCCCGATGCTGCCTGAAGAATTAACGGAATCAAGTGTGATTCAGGATTATGCAGCTCACCGGTTCGTCCGTTCGAGCCGGCAGCGTTGAAGTATCGCAGGCTGGAATAACGCAATCCGTGGATGCGATGGAACCACCTAACCATCTGCTCCACCAGCAACTTCGACTCCCCATAGACGTTGGTCGGCTTGAGTTCGTCATCTTCCTGAATCGGAACTCGCTGAGGATTGCCATAGAGTGCTGCCGTGGAAGAGAAGATGAATTTGCCGATACCGTGAGCCAACATAGCTTCGAGGAGCGTAAGAGTCGAAGCCGAGTTGTTTCGGAAGTACCGTTCTGGCACCTTCATCGATTCGCCGGCTTCTATGAGCGCGGCGAAATGGAATACGGCTTCGGGACGATGCTCTCGAAACAACGAATCGATGGCCGCGCGGTCAGCAATCTCCCCCCGAACGAGCTTTGCGTCCGAAGGAACCGCATCTGCATAGCCCTTGCTCAGGTTGTCGTAGACAACGACCTCGTGCCCGCTATCGAGCAGGGCCTGCACGGTGGTCGCGCCGATGTATCCGGCGCCGCCGGTCACTACAACTCTCATGGCGTCTCCCGCATGCCTGAGTAGAAACATCTAGTCTTATCACAGTCTTATCGCTGGTTTCCTTACTCCGTCAGGTTGCTGAAAGGTGACTATGGACTCTTACGACCTGTCATCCTGAGGCCCGGGCTTGGCCGAAGGATATCCCGGGATGCATCCGCCTTAAATTGCACTCTCGAGGCTCTTCCACCAGAATTCTGGGCAAAGAGCCAGGACGCGCCAAGCAAGTCAGAAATATTCCGGCAGATCCTTCGGCCAAACCCTGGCCTCAGGATGACAGGTCGTGATTTTGAACAAGCTCGCGTTTCAGTACGCGAGCGGCAGATTCCCTGAAACCCATCAGTTACCAAGCGGCTCTTGACTGCTTCCGAATTCTGCACTAGGATGACGACACTTTGTTGAACTTCCGCCGAATTACGATGTCGATGACAAGCACAGGGACAATTATGTCCACTGCTCATCTGGCGGAGGGAGATATCTAAGCACTAAAAAGTTCTAAAGATACCCAAACCCACCGCCAGAAAGCGGTGGGTTTTTTATTTTCCGGAACTTTTGGATCGGTACGGAGGGCTTCAATGCTCGTAATGAAGTTTGGTGGAACCTCAGTAGCTTGCGCGGAGAGCATCGGCCGCGTCGCGAGAATCGTACGCGAACGGCTTCATCTCCAGCCGGTGGTGGTCGTGAGTGCGCTGGCCGGTGTTACGGACGATCTTCAGAAGATGGGTGCGCTGAGTCGTGATGGCCAGCTCGAAGAAGCGTTGTCGCGCTTACACGCGTGTGAAGACCGCCATTGCGAAGCCGCAAAAGCATTGTTTCCGAACAAGAGCGCAGCGTTTTTTCAGCACGATCTGCGGCCCTTGTTTGACGAAGCTCGAGCCCTGCTCAAGGCCGTGTTTGCCGTTCAGGAGTTAACCCCGCGCACACTGGACCGGCTGCTCGGCTTTGGGGAACGGTGGTCCAGCCGTCTGGTTGCGGAAGCATTTCGCGCGCCAAGCCTGCGAGCGGTTCACGTTGACGCTTGCGATGTAATCGTCACCGACGGGAACTACTCCCATGCCGCCCCTTTGGTGGATGTAATTGATGCTCGCGTGGCTTCCAGTATTCGTCCGCGAGTGCAGAGCGGATGCGTCCCCGTGCTCGGCGGCTTCATCGGATCGACCGAAGACGGCATCCCCACGACGCTGGGGCGAGGCGGCTCCGACTTTACCGCTTCGATTCTTGGAGCGAGCCTCAACGCGGAGTCCATCGAGATCTGGACGGATGTCGACGGCATGATGACTGCCGATCCGCGTATCTGTCCCGACGCGCAGAATATTGAATCCATCAGCTTCGACGAGGCCGCCGAGTTGGCGCATTTCGGAGCCAAGGTGTTGCATCCGAAGACGCTGCAACCGGCCGTGGATCGAGGGATTCCGGTATACGTTCTCAATTCGCGGCATCCTGAGAACTGCGGCACTCGCGTTGAGATTGCCGAGCCGAGCGAAGAAGGTCGAGTTAGATCGGTGGCATGCAAACGCGGAATCACCCTGGCGGAGGTATTCGCCCGGCAGGGACTCGACGCGAAACTGACGTCGGCGATCTTCGACGTACTGGAGCGGCAGAAATGCCTGGTGGATCTGGCGGCGATGTCTCGCTCGAATCTTTCCTTGCTATTGAACTCGCGCGGCTCTGCGGATGCGCTGAGCGAGTTTCTCCAGGACAGGGCCTCGGTCAATGTGGTCGAGGGAAGCGCCTTGGTGTCGTTAGTTGGACGGAACGTGGCGCGGAATCCTGCGATTTGCGCTCGTGCTCTTAGCGCTTTGCCTGACTTGCCCGTCCGGATGATCTTTCATGGCGCGTCCGACATGAATCTCAGCTTCGTGGTTGCGGAGGCAGATGCAGACAAGGTCGTCCGCGCGCTTCACCTCGCTTTATTCCCCCAGCAGTCATCTCTTGGCCACTCTGAGCGCCCACTTCCGATCAGCCAGGCGCACGAAGTGGCGCTGGTCCGGGCGGAGGCATAGAACATGGCTACTCACGCTCTACTCGTTGATAACAAGCCATCAATTCTCCCCTCAGTCGGTGCGAGGAAGATTGCGATCCTCGGATTTGGCACGGTTGGCAGCTCTGTGGCTCGTATCTTGTCCGAAGGAAGAGTCGCTGGCCTGGAACTCAGCCAGGTTTTCAATCGCAAGGTCGAGCGGAAGCGTGCTTCGTGGGTGAATCCGGATGTCCAATGGACCGAGAACTTCGAAGACGTGTTGGCGAGCGATGCGGACTTCGTCGTCGAGGTTATGGGAGGTGTTGAGCCCGCGAGACAGTGGGTGAAAGCGATTCTGCAATCCGGCCGATCCGTGGTAACGGCGAACAAGCAATTGATTGCGCGCCATGGCGCTGAGCTCTCGGAAATCGCGGAGAAGCACGACTGCCAATTGCTTTTCGGAGCTTCAGTAGCCGGTGGAGTTCCGGTGATCACTGCTCTGGAACACGGGCTCGCAGGAGACGAAATCCAGTCTGTTTGCGGAATCCTGAATGGGACCTGCAACTACATACTTAACAAGATGGAAGGCGGGGAATCGTTTCCTGTCGCGCTGGAGCAGGCGCAGCGTCTCGGATACGCCGAAGCTGATCCTACCGACGACATCGCCGGATATGACACGCGCGCAAAGCTTGTGATTCTCGCGCGGGTTGCTCTGCGTGCTGAAATTCCCCTCGACGACGTTGTGTGCCAGCCTGTCTCCTGTGTCGATCCCGTCGATTTCGAGTACGCACGGGAATTGGGTTGCACCATAAGACAGGTTGGATATGCAGAGGTCGAAGCCGACGGATGTTCTGCCGCAGTTGAGCCGATGTTGGTTCCCGCGAGTTCCCCCTTGGCGCGGGCTCAGGGCTGCGAGAACGTCGTGCTTACGGACGGGAAGTTTGGAGGAAGCAACGCCTTCTCTGGTCCAGGCGCAGGTGGCAATGCCACTGCGGTCGCGGTGATCTCAGATCTTGTGACTCTTGCTCACGCCACAAATGCAAATCCAAAGACGCGCGAGAGGCGAGCGTTGCACGTGTCGAGCGAGTGTACTGCCCGATATTTCCTTCGATTCGTTGTGCGCGACCGGCCGGGCATCGTTGCAGCAATCGCCGCCGCACTCGCCAAGTTCGAGATCAACGTCGACGCGGTTTTCCAGAAGCCGGGTTATGACAAAGGTCGGCTCCCGTTCGTAGTGACAGTAGAGGCGTGCAGCAAAGCAAAGCTTCAGGCAGCTCTTGACGAGATTGCGCTCTGCGGATTTCTGGTCGAGCCACCTCTGAAGCTGAGAATCTTTGGACACTGATATGCAACTGCAATGCAGTAATCAACACTGTGGCGAGTTTCTCGCTCGCGATTTCGCGGCTTTCGACTGCCCGAAGTGCGGCGACTTGCTCGAGCTTAGCTGCAATGGCTTTCACCCGGATCCGTTCCGACTGCGGTCGTTGTGGCGCGATCGGCGCTCATCCAATGATCCGGCTGACCGCAGCGGCGTTTGGAGATTCCGAGAGTTCCTGCCCGACTACTCTACTGAGCAAAGAATTACGCTTGGGGAGGGGAACACTCCGCTGATTGCGGGACAGAAGACTGCAGCGTTCGCCCGCCTGAACAACTTGCAATTCAAACATCTGGGCTGGAATCCCACGGGCTCGTTTAAAGATTTGGGCATGACCGTAGCAGTGACCGAGGCTCGTGCGCGTGGAGCAAAGGTTGTCGCTTGCGCCTCGACGGGCAACACCGCGGCTTCAATGGCTGCCTATGCGGCCCGCGCGGGCATCGCAGCTCGGGTGTACCTGCCCAAGGGAAGGCTCTCAGCCGCCAAGGTCGCGCAATCTCTCGACTATGGAGCTGAAATCGTTGAAGTGGAGGGAAACTTTGACGATGCCCTGGCGATGATGACGGAGAAAAAAGCTTCGTCTGAGTACTTCCTCAACTCCATCAACCCATTCCGTGTCGAAGGACAGAAGACGGCGATGTTCGAGTTGATGGAGCAACTCGACTGGAATCCGCCCGACTTCGTGGTAGTTCCGGGCGGCAATCTGGGAAATTCTTCCGCATTTGGGAAAGCATTGAAGGAGCTGTCGGCGGCTGGATTGATCGAGAAAGTTCCGCGGCTGGTCATTGTCCAGGCCAGAGGTGCAAACGCGCTGGTGAAGACCCTGGCTGCAGGCAGTGGAGAGCTCGAACGCGTGATTGATCCTAAGACCTGCGCCAGCGCTATCTCAATTGGGGCCCCGCGATCGTGGCGAAAGGCCCTCACGGCTCTCAATTTCACGAAAGGCAGCGTTCTCGACGTCAGCGACGAAGAAATCCTCGAAGCGAAGTCAGTGATCGGATGCGATGGCATCGGCTGCGAGCCTGCCTCCGCCACTACTCTCGCCGGAATCCGGCGCCTGAGGAGAACCGGGGAAATCGGCGAACGTGACCGTGTGGTGGCGATTCTCACGGGACATGTTCTGAAGGATCCAGACATCATTTTGAAAACTCACCGTGAAGCGGTTGCTGCGGAGGTGCAGGCATGATGTGGAGCGATTCCCTGGAAGGCGCCGAGATTACGGTGCCGGGATCGATTGCGAACCTCGGTCCCGGCCTCGACACTCTGGCGGTAGCAGTGCAACTTTACTTGAGAGTTCGCATTGTCGGCGTTAGCAACTCAAGGCGCGGAACCCTGGAGTTCCATTTCGAATCACAAGCTCCAACGGGCGAAAATCGTATAGAAACCGCATTTCGCAAGCTGGCTGAGAACTTGGGTGAGAATACCGCCGATTGTCCCTCCCTGCAGATCAGTGTCAGCAGTGAGGTTCCGATGGGTGCCGGGCTAGGCAGCAGCGCTGCCGCAACTATTGCCGGCTTTCGTCTGTATGAAGTTCTTTTTGGAAAGCAAAGCGACGAGCGACTACTTACCGTGGCGTTGCAGTTGGAGGGCCACGCTGATAACGCTGCTGCCGCTCTCCTTGGTGGACTTTCGGTCTGCTGCCAAAAAGGGGACGGTACCGTCTCCGCGTTCTCGCTGCCATGGCCGGAATCACTCTCTCTTGTCGTATTAACGCCGGAGATTCGTCTCGCGACCCAGACCTCACGTCACGCACTGCCTGAATCGGTGAGTTTGAGAGATGCGGTGTCGAACATGCAGCGGGCGCTGCTCCTGTTGCAATCGATTCAAACGGGCGACGATGGAGTCCTGGCAGAGGCGCTGTGCGACCGTCTTCATCAACCCGCCAGAGAATCACTGGTGCCCGGATTGAATGCTGCGCTAAAGCTTTCTCATCCCGATCTGCTGGGAGTCTTCTTAGGAGGTTCCGGACCTTCCATCGTGGCTCTTGCTCGAGAGGGGTGTCACTCGATTGCCGCTCTCCTCGCCGAGAGTTATCGCCCACTCGGAATTCCGTTTCACACTTCCATCTTGCGAGTTCACAACCAGGTGAGCCTTCCTGCCTGCGCTGCGATTAGCTGCAGTTGATTGCCGGGATCGATCGAAGTCACCCGAGCACTGTCATCCTGAGCCGCATTTGGCGAAGGATCTCCCGCGATATTTCAGACTTGATCGCAGCTGGTTCGGCTTTTTCACGAGAATGCCCGGGTTCTTGGCCAAAGTGCCGTGGTACCGCAAATCCGTACCACGCAGTCCGGGAGATCCTCCGCCCAAAAGAGGGGCTCAGGATGACTGCATTATTGAGCGCTTTACGCGAAAGTTCGTCTTGAACAAGCCTCGCCCAACAAACTGTTCCCAATCGCAAATAAGAAAAAGTGATGGTAAGAATTAAAAGTTTCAATCTCAGAACAATGAGCGGAAAAAACCTTGTCACAGTAAGCTGAGTCATCTTGCCGCGAGGATTCGCGAATGAACAGGCGTCTTTCAGGCAGTACCCTAATGGCTTTTTGTCTTGGTTTGATCCTGCTTGCGAGCGGTTCACATCTCGCGGCACAAGCATCCCCGGCGGCAACGGCTGACAAAATTGCCCAACTTGAATCGCAGGTAAAGAACGCCCAATCATCGGCGGACAACGCATGGATGCTGGTTAGCGCTGCCTTGGTGCTGTTAATGACCGGTCCCGGCCTCGCGCTCTTCTACGGCGGGCTGGTACGCAAGAAGAACGTGCTTGCCACCATGCTCCAGAGCTTCGCGATGATGGCACTTGTCACGGTGATCTGGGGCATTGTGGGCTACAGTATCTCATTTGGGTCAGGGAACAGCTTTGTCGGAGGGCTGCACAACGTCTTTCTTCACGGCGTGGGAATACAACCTGACACCGACTACTCGGCTACGATCCCGGCGCAGACCTTCATGGTCTATCAATTGATGTTCGCAATTATTACTCCCGCTCTTATCACCGGCGCCTTTGCCGAGCGAATGAAGTTCAGCGCGATGCTTCTTTTCATGACGCTTTGGAGTTTGGTCGTATACGCGCCGATGGCCCACATGGTCTGGGGCAAGGGCGGATGGCTGAACGCAGCCTTGGGCGGACGCTTTCCCAGTTTGGACTTTGCCGGCGGCACCGTTGTGCATGTTACTTCAGGTGTCTCGGCGCTGGTCTGCGCCGCGTATCTCGGGCGCCGACTTGGCTATCCCAAGGAGCCGATGCCTCCGCACAGCGTGGTGTTGAGCTTCGTTGGAGCTTGCCTCTTGTGGGTTGGATGGTTCGGTTTCAATGCGGGAAGTGCCTTGGCTGCCAGCGGCCTGGCTACTAGCGCTTTTGTGAACACGCATTTTGCGGCGGCTGCCGCGGTGATTGGATGGGCTGCCGCAGAGTGGTTGCGGAACGGGAAGGCCAGTGCATTGGGCGCGATTTCCGGCGCGGTGGCCGGACTAGTGGCGATTACGCCTGCCGCGGGCTTCGTTACGCCGATGTCATCGCTGATTATTGGCTTAGTTGCCGGCGGCCTCTGCTATTTCATGGTCGCCAAAGTGAAGACTTGGTTTGGATATGACGACTCGCTCGATGCATTCGGCGTACATGGCGCCGGCGGAACCATTGGGGCGATCTTGACCGGAGTGTTCGCGACCAGCAGCATCAATCCGATTTACCACAACGCGCATGGCGACGTGCTTCCCTCCGGAGTTGTCGACGGCAATTGGGCTCAGTTAGGGAATCAGTTTGTAGCAATTCTGATTGCATGGGTGCTTGCGATTGTGGGAACGTTCGTCATTCTCAAGGTCGTGGATCTACTTATCGGCTTGCGTGTCTCAGCCGATCACGAAGTGCAGGGACTCGATCTGAGTCAGCATGGAGAAGAAGGCTATTATTGGGAGCTTTCCGCTTCATGAGCGAGTTTCGGCACCCAATGTCCGGAGTCTATCGTGGCTTGAACCCAGCACTAACCCCAGAAACTGTTATCCCCCGCGCAAAAAACGCGCGAGGGATGACAGTTTCAAGATATTTTCGCTAGGAACAGTTGGAAAATACCCATTCTGTGCAATCCCTATGTTTTGCACGAGGCATACATGTCGATGACAAAGGTCGAGGCAATTATCCAACCCTCTAAATTAGAGCCGGTGAAAGAAGCGCTTCTCGAGATCGGTGTTGAGGGCATGACGATCATCGAGGTCCGCGGTCACGGCCGGCAGAAGGGACACACCGAAATCTATCGCGGACGAGAGTACACCGTCGATCTGTTGCCGAAGATCAAGCTCGAACTCGTGCTCTCCGATGAAATGGTAGAGCGCGCGGTGCAAACCATCGTCTCCGTAACACGTACCGGTCGCATCGGCGACGGCAAGATTTTTCTTTCGCGTATCGACGACGCGATCCGCATTCGCAACGATGAGCGCGGCGTGACGGCGTTGTAGAGGATCCAGTCGCATTTGTTTTAGGGAAGGGCACGGATTCGATCCGTGCCGATGCGTGAATTAGGAGCTGTCATCCTGAGCCCCTATTTTGGGCGAAGGATCTCCCGCGATGTATCGGCCTCGAATGCACTCTCCTGGCTCTTAGGCAAAGGAACCTTGAGTGCACGGTGAAAATGCCACGAAACGGCAAGTAAGTCCGACACATTCCGGGAGATCCTTCGCCCAAAATAGGGGCTCACGATGACAGATCTTGTGACACACGGCGTAGCCATGTCAGTCCTTTTGTCCACCAGCGAGGTGCGTGAAACGTATGAAGACGGACTGGCCGCGCTGCGGAAAGATTTCGAGACCTCCGGGAATGGAAGCGCCGTTGTCCACGGGCGTTCGCAGCTTGTAGATGAAGTAATCGGCCGCTGCTACCAACGTCTTGTCGAGCAAGGCTCTGTTCCTTCAAATTGTGTGGCCATCGTTGCACTTGGAGGCTACGGCCGAAGCACACTCTTTCCTCACTCCGATGTTGACCTGCTCTTCCTTTTCAAGGACGCAAAGGAGGAAGCCAGCTACAAGGACGCGCTCAGTCGTGTCTATCTCGATCTGTGGGACCTCAAAATTCGAGCGAGCGCCACCGCGCGCACTGTCACGGAATGTGGACGATTTGATCCCGAGAACATGGAATTTACGGTTTCCATGCTCGATTCGCGCTTTCTGTTGGGAGATCAAGAATTGTTTGAGCGGGTTCGCGCCAAGACTTTGCCCAGCCTTCTGCGCAAGTCTGGCCGCACGCTGCTGGCCCGAGTGGCGGAATCGGCGCGCTCGCGTCATCACAAGTTTGCCAACACCATCTACCACCTTGAGCCCAATGTTAAGGAAGGGCCCGGTGGGCTTCGCGACTATAACCTGGCTTGCTGGCTCGCTTTGGTGAGTCAATTTCTTCAAACAAACACTTGGCCGGACGAGGGATCCTTGTTCGAGCCGCGCTTGCAGTCAGAGCTACATTCGGCGGTAGAGTTCTTGTTTTCTCTTCGTGCCTTCCTCCATTACCGCAACGGACGCGATGACAATCTCTTGTCCTGGGAAGCGCAGGATGCCGCAGGGGCGAACGGAGTTGGCATTGGTCGGCACGCGATGCAGACGGCGCAGTGGATGCGCGCGTATTTTCGCAATGCGCGGCTGGTGGCGGGAGCTTCCATTCAACTACTGGAAGAGCTGCCTGCGAAGAAAGCATCATTAACAGCGAGTCTGAGTGGATGGCGCTCGCGTAGGTCGAATGGCGAGCTGTCGGTTGTGGCCGGCGCGATCGTGCTGCCGAAGGGATATGCGACGACCGAATATCCGGCCCTGCTGAACGTCTTCGATCGCATGGCCAGAGAGGATGTGCGACTCGGCATTGATGCCCAACGCGCCATCAGTCAGGCGCTTCCGATCCTTAATGCCACTGAAGCCAGGCAATCGCTTTGGCCGTATCTTCGCCGCATTCTTACCTCAAGGCATGCGGCGGCCGCGTTACGCGCGATGCGAGATTGTGCGCTGCTCGACGCTTTAATACCAGAGTTCAAGCTGATCGATGCTCTGGTAATCCGCGACTTTTTTCATCGTTACACGGTCGACGAACATTCGTTTCTCACCATCGAAACCATCCATGGCCTGCGTGATGTCACCTCGGAATGGAAGCGGCGATTTGCGGAGATTCTCAATGAAATTGAAAAGCCCGAGCTGCTGTTCTTGTCGTTGCTCCTGCACGACATTGGGAAGGGAATCGAGGGCGACAACCATGTGGCTGCGAGCCTCACATCTGCGCGCGAGGTGCTCGTTCGTCTTGGATTACTGCCCGAAGAACGAGAAGCCGTCGAATTCCTGATTCAGAACCATCTGGAAATGTCGGCGGCGATGCGTAGAGATGTGTTCGAAGCAAAAGTGGTGGGTGCGTTCGCTGAAAGAGTCGGCACGCCCGAGATGCTAAAAATGCTCACGCTTCTCACGTTTGGCGACATCTCGTCGGTGAATCCAGAGGCGATGACCGAATGGAAGGCCGAAAACCTTTGGCACGTCTACGTTGCAACGTCGAACTTCCTCAATCGCCACGCGGATGAAGAGCGAGTTCACGGCCGTCTGGATCAGGAGTCGGCAGCCAAGTTTAAGACTCTCCCAGCGCTCCTAATCAAAGACTTAGAGTCATTTCTTGATGGATTACCTCAACGCTACTTGAGGACCTACGGAAGCGAACAGGTCCTAAAGCATCTTGAACTTGCATCGAGACTCTGGCAGCAACCCGTTCAGCTCGTCCTGGCTCCTCATCGCAATCTCTATGAGCTCACGGTCGTGACCAAGGACAAGCCTTTTCTGTTCGCCACGCTCGCTGGAGCGCTTTCAGCCTGGGGCATGGAGATCGTCAAGGCCAATGCCTTCTCCAACAGTAAAGGCACGGTCATCGACTGCTTTTACTTTAAGGATCGCTTTCGCACTCTCGACTTGAACCCTTCGGAACATGAGAGGCTAAAGAAAGACATTTCGGAAGTAGTGAGCGGCGGCCGTTCGCTGGAGCACCTGATCCGCGCGAGATCGGGCTTCAAAGGCACAAATCGCGTACGAGTGAAGGTAGAAACCAGAGTCACAATCGACGATGAGTCGTCGGCTCATAGCACGTTGCTCGAGGTGGTGGCGCAAGATCGTCCCGGACTGCTGTATCGCATGGCCGAGGTGCTCGCGGAGCTGAAGTGCAACATTGAAATCGCTCTCATCGACACGGAAGGCGAGATGGCGCTCGACGTCTTCTACTTAACGTCAAGTGGGGGCAAGCTGCCGCAGTCGCTGCAGGATTCAGTGCGCAAAGCTCTACAGGAAAAGCTCCAGCACCACGGACAGGTATAAGAGGGGTAGCCCGTAAGGTTAACCTCGTTATGATACCCAATTCGGGAACACGAGTCAATGGCTTTGTTACTTCGCGACTCTGATGTCGGCCCATTCTGGGAACATTCAGGTTAGGCGAGCAACGGATAACAAGTTCACAACTTCACTGCTTATTCACTGTTCCGTCAGAGATACGAAGTCCGGCGATTCTTATAATTGATTGCCCGGAAGAGAGTTGCGGGAAATTATCCGTTGCTCGCAGATCGCTCTTCAGAAATTCACTGTTAGATTCGCTGATATTTTCACTGTTATCCATAATCAGCGAATTAGCTGACTTGGCTTGGTGTTCTACAAGTCGACGACCAAATTTGGGAAGGGAATGGTGGAGGCGGCGGGAGTTGAACCCGCGTCCGAAAATGTTACTGGCGAAGAGACTACATGCTTAGTCGCGTTCATGCTCCCGTACTTCTACGGGAACGTTCGCGATCGGCGCTCAGAGCGGACAAGAAACGCAAATCGCTAGTCCGATGATCTCGCCTCCGGCACTCGGACCGCGCGCCGGAGACCAGCCCGCTAAATGACGTCCTTGGGAGGCCCGCGGGCGCAGCCACCTAGGACGGCTACTTAACTAAATTAAGCAGCGTATGCCATCTGTTGATTGGCAATTGTTGTTTTGCACGCGATTACGGGTGTGTGCACCCCGGCATGCCTCTCAGCCGCAAGCACTTCCGTCGAAGCCGTGACGCCCCCGGATTGCTGAAGCTGGCCCAACCAGCATCTCTGCCGATCAGGCAAATTCAATTATATAGATGCTCCGCTGCCCCAAAGGCCTCAGCGCTACTGTTTTTGCGGCTGTTGCTGCTGCTCTGCCGGCTGCTTCGGAGGCGGTTCCTTGATTGCGCCCGCAACCTGCTTCATGCGCTGGAATTGCCCGGTCTGATAGGTGTAGCTCTGGCGAGGCATTTTGGCGACTTCCTTCTGAATGGCCGCCTGCCGATTGCCGGGGTTCGGATGATCGGAGAAGAATTGCGGACCGCGCGCGCCGCCATCCGCTTCCAGCTTCTGAAAGAACTTCGCCATTTGGACTGGGTCGTAGCCCGATTCGGCCATCAGGTGCGAGCCAAGCAGGTCTGCCTGACTCTCAGCTCCACGTGAGAATTTGAGCAGGACACTGTTTGCTCCTAGTCCAATTCCTAATTGCGCGAGCTGGCCCATCATGGATCCTCCGGCCATCTGGGAGCCGAGAACAGCAGGTAGCTGTATCATCTGCGATTTCGTCGCTTGATTTGTCCCGTGACGCAGAATAACGTGCGACATCTCGTGTCCCATGACTCCGGCCAGTTGCGCCTCGTTGTCGACAGCTTTGAGCAAGCCGCTGTTTATAAACATCGGTCCACCGGGCAGGGCGAAGGCGTTAATCGATGGATCCGCGACGACTTCGAATGTGAAAGGGAAGCCGCTGTCTCTTGCTTCCTGCGCATTCGCTAGTCGCTTGCCAATGCTATTGACGTATTGGTTGAGAAAGGGATCCTTAACCATCGTCATCTGTTTGCGCACCTGCGCGGCGGACTCCTGTCCAACCTGGACATCCTGCTCTTTCGAAAACAAATTGAAGCCGGGTTTAAATTTCGTTGACCCCTGACCCCACGCCACCGCCATAAACAAAACACACATTCCGACGATTTTTTTCGTTCGTCTCATCGGTACCTCCCCAAAAAGTCCACACCGTGTAACAGATTTCTCTTGCCACTTAATCTGAGAATTCTTGCAATGTTCAGATACTTAGGCAATTCCGAAGGTTGCCGTTACGTGAGTTCGGTGGGGGAACGAGAAGAGCGCGGTTGTTCTGATATCTTGAATTTATGCCCGTGAAAGCGATTCAGCTTGGCCAAGTGTGGCGCAACGACGAGAACGGATCCAACTACCTGGTGACCAAGCTCTATAACGAAGTCTTCACGCAATTCGCGATCCTGCGCCAGGCGGATGCCAACGCCGCGAACTCCGATACCATCCGAGTGAAGGTTCAAAAGGGTTCCGACGGCGCAACCCTACCCGGCTACACCTACACTCAGGACGCGCAGGACTTCTGATTGGTCGAAAATCTAATCGCAAAATTAGGGCTATTCGTCATCTCCGTGATCTCCTCGATGGGATATCTCGGCATCGTGTTGCTGATGGCAATTGAGTCCGCATGCATTCCATTGCCGTCAGAAGTAATCATGCCGTTTTCCGGCTACCTCGTTTACACCGGCCAATTCAATTTGTGGATAGTCGCATTTATGGGCGCCCTTGGCTGCAATGTCGGCTCTGCTGTTGCGTATGAGATTGGGTACTACGGTGGACGTCCGCTCGTCGAACGCTATGGCTCTTACATTTGGCTCTCTGAGGCCGAACTTAATTGGGCTGATCGTTTCTTCGCGAAGTTCGGCGATTGGACTGTGCTCATCAGCCGCATGCTCCCAGTGATTCGCACGTTCATAGCCCTTCCGGCGGGCATCGCTCGCATGCCTCGCTTCCGATTTCACATGTACACCTTCGTTGGCTCGTTCCCGTGGTGTTTGGGGTTAGCGTACTTGGGAATGAAAGCCGGCGAGCACTGGAACTATCTTGGAAAATACTTCCACCAGTTCGACAAGGTAATTGGGGCGATCATTCTGATTGGAATTATCTGGTTCGTCTGGACACGTTGGCAGCATCGCGTCCGCGTCGCTCAGTGAGTCTGCGCTTCTGTAATTCGGCTTGCGATGGCGGATGGTCTAGTGGGCATTTACCGGTCGCAGGGCGCGCGCGACCGCGTCGATCAACGTGCGGTTCTGGTCGGGCGTGCCAACGGTTATACGTAATGCGTTAGGGATACCCCAAGGCGCGAGGCTGCGGACGATGCATCCTTCGTTTTGAATGCGTCGTCCAAGTTGAGTTGGATCTTCGGACGTCTCAAGGTATATGAAATTGGCGGTCGTGGGCACAACGCGAAAGCCGAGATCCTGTAAACGCGGAGTTAAGTACTCCACGCCTTCACTATTGCGCTCCACTGAAAGACGAATGTGGGCTTCGTCCTTGAGGGCAGCAATAGCGCCGGCTTCACCTACGGTGGAAACCGAAAACGCAGTTCGCATCTGGGCGAGATAGCGCAGCATCTGCGGATCGCCGACGCCGTAACCAACTCGCAGTCCTGCCAATCCGTGCGCTTTAGAGAAGGTCCGCAACACGATTACATTTTGGCGGCCTTTCCTCACCCAATCGATCGAGCGCGAATAGGTTTGATTTTTCCTGCGCGAATGGAACTCTCCGTAGTCGGAGTAGGCTTCGTCGAGAGCGATCATCACGTGAGCTGGCACGCGCTCAATGAATCGATCAAGCTCGTCCGCAAAGAACATCGTCCCAGTCGGATTGTTTGGGTTGGCAATGTACACGACACGCGTATCTGGAGTGACCGCTGCAGCGATGGCATCAAGGTCAAATCCGTCGTTCCGGGTTGGAACTTCGATCAGCCCCCCGCCCGCTGCACACGTGACGATTGAATAAATGATGAAGGAGCACTTACTGGTGACGGCATTCAGTCCTGGAGCAAGCAGAGTCCGGGCAAGAATATCGATCAGGGCGGTTGAACCATCGGTGACGAGAATCTGCTCCGGCTCGACGCCGTGGTGCTCAGCCAGGACGAGACGCAAGTGGTTGGCGTCGTTGTCAGGATAAAAATTGATTGCCGTTGCTGCCTGTCTGATGGCTGCGATTGCCAGCGGCGACGGCCCGAATGGGTTCTCGTTCGACGCCATTTTTATGCAGCGGATACCGCTCTCGCGTTCGGCCTGGCGCACCGGTTTGCCCGGCACATACTTCGACAGCGCTCGTATGTGAGCCGGTACAAAATCTTCAATCTTTTTCATCAATTCGCTTCAGGAGAGGGTCAAAGAACTTGAGAGTGTATCAGGAACGTCCGCGGCGTGGCCCGTTGCCCGACCGCCTCGGGTTACCTGCACGACCAGGCGATTTAGACCAGCGCTTGCCACCGGCGCTTGGTCCAGAACGCGGGGACTTCGATCGTTGACCAAAGCCTTCACGTGCGTTTCCAGCGCGCTCTGGACGTTTGAAATTTTGACGATCCCCACGGCGATTCTCGAATGCTGGTCGATCACCGAATGTGCCTCTACTTCTCCGCGGTCGGTCGGAGAATTCTCCGGTACGTTTGTCTGGGCGAGGTCGATCGGAGAATTGCTTCGGCCGTTCACGGCGACGATCATCCGGCTGCGATGTGAAGCTCGCGGGCCGATCCCTGCGCCCGGCAGCGCGCCGCGCAGGATCGTAGTTCGGTCGAGGCTTTCTGAATTCTCGCCCCCGCTGTTCGCGATCACTGCCGCTGTCTCGTTCGGCGAATCGCGGTGCACTTTCATTTCGGTCCGCACGCGCTGGCCGCTCAGTCCGCTCCTTGAAGGGGCGGCGAGGCGCTCCATTGGCTTCGCGCCTGGGACGCTTGTCGGCGCGCTCGAATCGAGGGATCTCGCGCGGTTCCGTCGCGTGCTGTAACTGCGATACTTCTCTGGGTGTCAGAACTCGTGACTCGCCGGGTGGCAAATCGAGCTCGAGCGGCCCATAGCGAACGCGGCGAATCTTTTCTACGTGGTGTCCGACTTCCTCGAACATCTTCCGAATTTGCCGGTTGCGTCCTTCGTGCAGAGTGACCTCGAGCCAGGGATTGTCCGCTTCTTTGATCACGCGAATCTGCGCCGGAGCGGTGCGCACTCTCCTTTTTGGGTCGCGCTCTTCCGCGATCGTAACTCCGCCACGCAATCGCCGGAGCTGGTCTTCTGCCGGTTGTCCAGCGACTTTGACCAGATACGTCTTAGGAATGTGTGAGGCGGCCTTCATCAGCTTGTGGGCAAGGTCGCCGTCATTCGTGAGCAGCAACAGGCCTTCGCTGTTGAAATCGAGCCGTCCGATTGGATAAAGGCGCGCTTTGCTACGAACAAGCTCCATCACCGTAGGGCGGCCCTCAGGATCGGATACCGTGGTTACGTATCCTCTGCGCTTGTTGAGAACTACGTATTCGTGGCGCTCGGCGCCCTTGAGAAGCTGGTTGTTGACGCGAATCGAATCAACATTGGGATCGGCCTTGCTGCCGAGCTCCGTGATCGTAGTACCGTTAACGCTCACCAATCCTGACTGAATGAGCTCCTCGGCTTTCCGGCGAGAGGCAATCCCAGCCGCAGCAATGATCTTTTGGAGGCGTTCAAGGGGCATGGGTACTTTCTTACAGGATGGTAGAGACGTCCGCCTCGGCGGACTGTGCCTACGATGCTGCCTGAGTGTCTACGTGGTCGTCCGGTGTGGATGCTTCTTGTTGATCTGCGACTTCGCCGACGGAAGCATCTGCAGCGCCGTTTGTCTGGGCGTCACCTTCAACAAGAAGATCGCCCTGTGCGGCCGAAGTCAGCTTCTCAAATTCCTCAATGCTCGGAAGTTCGTTTATGTCATTAAGGCCGAAGCGCAGCAGAAAGTCCTTCGTGGTCTTGTACAGAATTGGGCGGCCGATTACCTGCTTTCGTCCGGCGGTCGTGATGAGCTTGCGTGAGATCAGATTGGCAAGCACTCCGCTGCAATCGACTCCACGGATTTCGCTAATTTCAGGTGCGGTGACCGGCTGTTTGTAAGCGATTACGGCCAGCGTCTCCAGCGCTTGCAGGGATAGTCGAATTGGCGGTTTCAGGCCCTTGGCAAATGAGCGGACTACGTCGTGATGCTCCGGCTTGGTCGACATGCGGTATCCGCCGGCCACCTGCCGAATCTCCATGCCGTGCTCGGGTGCTTCGTATTCCTTGATGAGTTCTTCCAGAACTTCCCGCACACGTCGCTGGCTGCGCTGGCGCTGTTGTTTGGCTTCCTGCTTGGCATCGGTAAGGACGAGATGCGGTTCTGGTTGATGCTCGTCGCTCTCGATGGCGTCCACTGATGGCGGCGCCTCGGAGGATTGTGATCCCAGGTTTGCGGAGATCTCGTCTTGGAGTACAGAGACGATCTGCTCGATTGTGACGGGCTCTTCAGCAGCGTAGATAATTGCTTCGAGTTTTGCTTTAAGGCTCATGGATGGCTCATTGTGCAGCGTAGAGACGAGTCCGCCTCGGCGGACGTCGCTACCATGCTGCGGAATTATCTACTTCCAATCATCTCGAACGGCCGCTGCCTCGCCCATCACGGCTTCGAAGTTCTCGTGTTTCTTGATTAGTATCTCGCCAAAGACCGCCTCCTGCCGCAACAGAATCGCCTGCAGACGCACAAGTTCCAACAGGGCAAGAAAGGTACACACCAATGCGTTCCTGGATTGCATCGGCTGCAGCAGGCGTTTGAGACGCAGTGGCTTCTCTTCGAGTAGCAGCCGTCGGCGTAGATAGTCGATCATTTGCGCGACAGTGACAGCATCCTGATCGACCTGAATGATGGGACGCTCGCGGAGACGATCAAGAATCTGCTGGAACGTGCGCACCAGGTCGACGACATCCGCGGCCAGCTCCGGCTCTGCTCCTTCATCTTCCTTGAAGTCCTTGAGCGCAGGATTGCTCCAGACTGCTTCTTCAATTTGCTGCTTCTGCAAGAGCATCTGTGCTGCGCTCTTAAACTTCTCGTGCTCGAGCAGACGCTCGACTAGCTCGTTGCGCGGGTCTTCCTGGGCCTCAGCGGGAGCATCGGGATCGCGCGGCAGAAGCATCTTCGACTTGATATGGATGAGCATGGCAGCCATGTAAATAAACTCGGCCGCTACATCCACATCGAGCTGCTTCAGACTCTCAACGTATCCCAGATATTGCGCTGTGATCTTCGCGATTGGGATGTCATAGATGTCGATGTCCTGCTTGCGAATCAGATCGAGTAGAAGATCCAGCGGCCCTTCGTAGACCGTGCCCACACTGACAGCGAAAGGGAACTCGCTGGGTTCGCGGTGGATGGTGGGCGTCTCAGACATGAAGGTTACTGTGCGGCTCCTTCGACTGGCGCTTCATAATGTTTGGACATTTTCATCGCAATGCGAACTTCTTCCATCGTAGCCTCGGCGACTCTGCTGGCGCGAGTGGCTCCATCTTCGAGCAATTCCCAGGCTTCGCGAGGATTCTGTTCATAATGCCAGCGTCTCTCCTGCATCGGATTCAGCACTGATACCAGTGCATCGGCAGCCCAAGTCTTGCACTCAATGCAGCCGATGCTGGCACTGCGACATCCAGCGTATACCTTTTGCAGTGTATCTCTGCTGCTGAAAATTTTGTGCACATCTCCGACTGGGCACACGTCGGGATTGCCCGGGTCAGTGCGCCGCACTCGCGCCGGATCGGTAACCATCGTCTTCAGCTTTTGACGAACTACTGGCTCGGGATCGCTCATGAGAATCGAATTCCCATACGACTTCGACATTTTGCGTCCATCGGTGCCCGGGAGCTTTGGCGATGGAGTGAGTAGAGCCTGCGGTTCGGGAAAAACGTAAGTTCGCCGAGGATCGGAATCGCCGGGCTTCACGAGTCGCGGATAAAAGCCATTGAAGCGCCGCGCAATCTCGCGCGTGATCTCGATGTGTGGAACCTGGTCTTCGCCAACCGGCACGAACTCAGCCTGATAGATCATGATGTCGGCCGATTGCAAAAGGGGATAGCCAAGGAACCCATAAGTATTCAGGTCCTTGTCGCGAATATTTTGCTGCTGCTCCTTATAGGTGGGAACCCGCTCCAGCCAACCTAAGGGCGTGATCATCGAGAGCAACAAATGCAATTCCGCATGTTGCGGCACGTGCGATTGAATGAACATCGTGCACTTCTTCGGATCGAGTCCTGCGGCTAAATAGTCCAGCATCACTTCGATCGAGTTCTGTTTCACACGAGAAGTGTCCGCATAGTCACTCGTAAGCGCGTGCCAGTCTGCTATGAAGAAATACGAATCGTAATTTTCCTGCAGTTTCACCCAATTCGCGAGCGCGCCAACATAGTTGCCGAGATGCAATTTGCCGGTAGAACGCATGCCGCTCAGGATGCGCTGCTTGCGTCCGGAGGCTGTCTGGTTCGATTTGGGAATAGAAGTTTGAGAAGAGGCCTGATCCATCAAAGTCTCATTAGGTTGTTTCTGAAGATGTCCATCGCAGGTCCGAGCAGAGGCCCGAGGAACGGTACTTTCAGGAGCACAAGGATCCAAAGGATCGCGATTCCTGCCATATCAAACATGCGGCGGACTCCGTCCGGCAGAAAGTGACGCAATACGTGACTGCCGTCGAGCGGAGGCAAAGGAATCAAGTTGAAAATGCCGAGCAGCACGTTGATGAAGATGCCTTCGTACAGAATTGCTGCGAAGGGCGTGATGACAGAGCTTGTGTCGAGCGTTCCGCTGGAGACGATGTCCTGAACAACGCGGTGCCCTGTAGCCGACGTCTTCGCGATAATTCCCAGCAGAACAAAGCAGCCAACGGCAACGATGAAATTGCTGACGGGACCTATCAGAGACGTAAGGATGTCATCGCGCACCAGATGCTTGAAGTTTCGCGTGTCAACTGGCGTTGGTTTTGCCCATCCGAGCAGCGGAGCTCCGGTGATTGCAGCGATCAGAGGCAGCAGGATTGTGCCAAACAGGTCGATGTGTTTAATCGGATTGAGGCTGATGCGGCCCAGCATCCGCGCCGTAGGATCGCCAAGCCGATTTGCCATCCACGCGTGCGCCGACTCGTGCACGCTGATGGCGAAAAGAAAGACGATGATGTCGAAAACGACGACTACAGCATGCAAATTCATTGCGGAAAGTTGATGTTAACAGGGTATAGGGGACAGGGAACAGGGGATAGGGAACAGCAGACTAAATCAAAACGACAATCTCGTAAGGCGTGTGGCGAAGCAATTGAGAGGATCAGGGTTTTCCTGTCCCCTGTCCCCTGTTCCCTGTCCCCTCGGCAATGGTCTTCACCTTCACGGTCTTCGCCGGGATTCCCGCGACCACGTTGAACGGTGGAACATCCTTGGTCGCTACCCCCATTGAGCCTACGATTCCGTGCTCCCCGACTGTGACTCCGCTGAGCACAGTGGCGTGGTACGTAACCCGAGCACGCGGACCGATCACAGTTTTGTGATTGGTCACGATCATCGAGTCGTTCAAATCGTGCGAGTGTGAGTAGACGTTCGCATAGTCCGAGATCGAGCTGCCTTCACGAACAATGAGATCGCCGCGATCATCGAGCAGTACGTACTTGTGAATGACGCAATCGTCTTCGATGGTCAGGTTGTAGCCGAACGAAACCTCAATTCCGTGAAAGAACTTCACGTTATTGCCGAGTGACTTGAGCACGTGCTTGGCCACCATGTAGCGCACGCGATAACCCAGCCAGTGATTGAGTCCGAGCGGCGAGCGATCGAACATCATCCAAAACCAGATGAGCGGCTTGCGAGGTTCATAACGAACCGCGTCGATGTCGCCGTAGTACTCAGGCTCGAGGGTAATATTTCGCGGATCAAATGAGTGCGTCAATGCTCGTGCCGAGAGCTGGGATGTTACCGAGGCATTGTCGTACTCTTCGTTTTCACCTTCGGGTACATACGGACGACCAAGATAGAGCTGATGCAGCGCGTCGCGCACGATCACGCTGCGGTGGATTGGATCGGGATTGGAAAATTCTTTGTCGAGGTGATCGATCCACGCAAGAAAGCTCTTCTCGGCGTCAGGATGAAGGGTGCGGTATTCGTAGCGCGGCATGGTAGAGCGTGAAGGTCAATCCGATTTTATAGGAGGGAAGGTTGGAAGCCACCGACTTAGCTCTAGGCGCCAAGCGACGCGAAACGCACGGGATTGTCATCCTGAGTCCGCCGAGGCGGACGAAGGATCTCCCGCAATGCTCTGCCTCTTTGCACCGTCCTGGCTCTCTCACGAGAATCCTTGGCCAAAGAGCCGGGATGCGGTTTGAGATATTCCGGGAGATCCTTCGTCCGCCTCGGCGGACTCAGGATGACAGAGTCTGAGGAGTTAGGACCACAAGGTCTTAGGTCCGCCTTCCCGAGGTAAACTCCACCAACTTTGCCAGTTTTTCGCGCGCTGCCCCCGAGTCGAGCGACTCAGCGGCGATGGGCATTGCTTCAGAAATGGAATCTGCGCGGCCTGCCACGACCAACGCTGCGGCTGCATTCAGCAACACGACGTCGCGTCGTGCAGAACGCTCTCCATCGACAATTCGTCGGATGATTTCGGCATTTGCCTTCGTGTCACCGCCCTGAATTTCGGAGATCGGAGCGCTGCGCAAGCCGAACTCTTCAGGGGAGATGTCATAGGCGCGAATCGTCCCATTTCTCACCTCAGCCACGTACGTCGAGCCTGTGATCGTAATCTCATCTAAGCCGTCATGGCCGTGAACGACTAGAGCACGCTGGAGGCCAAGCATTTGTAAGGCTTGTGCGAGTTTCTCCACAAGCGACCGCGAGTAGACCCCGACAACCTGTGCTGAAGCGTGGGCTGGATTGCAGAGTGGCCCCAGGAGATTGAAGACGGTCCGCAGGCGCAGTTCACGCCGTGCAGGCTGAACGTATTTCATCGCCGAATGCATTGATGGAGCAAACAGAAATGCGATGCCAACCGCTTCCAGGCACTCGGCGACGCGAGCAGGCGGCAATGTGATGTTGATTCCGAGGGCCTCAACGACATCTGCCGACCCACACTTCGAAGTGACACTGCGATTGCCGTGCTTGGCTACACGCACGCCAGCTCCGGCTACGGTCAGCGCAGTCGCCGTAGAGATGTTGAACGTTCCGCTGGCATCGCCGCCGGTGCCGCAGGTGTCGACCAAGGCATCACGCTCTGTCCCGCTGACATCGAGAGCGAAATGCTGCAGCTTCAGGGGAGCCGCCGCCTTGCGAATTGCCTCCGCAAAGCCAACGATCTCCTCGACCGTTTCCCCTTTCATGTGAAGAGCAACCAGGAGCGCCGCGATCTGTGCGTCTGTAGCTCCCCCGCTGAGGATCTCAGACATAACTTCGCGGGCCGCCTCGCGCGAGAGCGACTCGCGGTGATTCGCCACCTGGTGTAAGGCTTCGATGATCATGCTCTTAAATACAAGCTAAATCAGCGCCGAAACTTCTATCAACCACGGAGACACGGAGGCACGGAGAAAGCAGAAGGATTTCGGTTCGGTTTGCTCCGTGCCTCCGTGTCTCCGTGGTGAATTAGTCGGCTTGAGTTAAACTCGAAACAATGCGGGTTTTAGGCATCGATTGCGGCACCGAATACACGGGTTATGGTGTGGTGGAGCAGCATGCGGATGGACGCCTTGTCTTCATTGTCGCTGGTGCAATCCATCTCCCTAAGCGCGAAACGATGCCAAAGCGCCTGTGCACTGTATTTACGGAACTCTCGCACCTCATCTTTACGAACTCTCCCCAGATGGTCGCAATCGAGGAAGTCTTTTACTCGGTGAACGCTAAATCGGCTCTCAAGCTCGGTCAGGTGCGCGGAGTTGCTATGCTCGCTGCTTCCTCGGCAGGTCTTGAAGTGGCCGAGTACTCACCTTTGTCGATAAAGTCTGCAGTCGTGGGTTACGGCAAGGCAGAAAAGATCCAGGTGCAGCATATGGTGGCGCATCTGCTGAACCTTCCCGAACCGCCTCGACCTGCAGACGCGGCAGACGCCCTGGCGATTGCTATTTGCCACCTGCACACGCATGCGACACTCAAGCGCTACGAGGTGGCAAGTCGCCGATGAGAGCACTTCGGCGGTTTGCAAGCTATTTCATAATCAGTCTCATTGCTAGTCAACTCCATGCACAACAACAGGATGCATCTGTAGTATTCAAGTTTTCATGGAAATATGGGCGGCCCTCCGATTACATCGTTACCGTGCATCAGAACGGCCAACTGGACTACGTTTCGGACGACCATTCCCTGACTTCACCACAGGAGCGCAATCAGCCGGTCGAGAGCAACGCCGAGCAATCGGTGCAAGCCAATGACGCTGCTTCACAGGAGAGGTTCACGAAGCAATTTCAAACCACTGAGCCTTTGCGTCAAAAGATCTTTGCTTTAGCTGAGCAGCTCAGGTTCTTCGACGGCCAGTTCGAGTTCACAGCGCACCCGGTTGCCCAGACTGGAAGCAAGACCCTGGGCTATCAGGACGCGACCCGCCATACAGCGACTACCTACAACTACTCTGAGGATCCCTCCATTCAAGCGCTTACGGAGATCTTTCAGGGAATTTCACTGACCATCGAAAGTGGCCGCAAGCTGGAATTTGACCGCCGGTTCGACAAGCTGTCGCTCGACCAGGATCTCAAAGCGCTCGACGATTTGTCGAAGGATGGGCATTTGTACGAGGTGCAGGCGATCGCGCCGGTTCTCCAACGCCTTGTGAGTGATCGCACGGTTCTTCATATAGCTCAGCAAACCGCTCAGCGGATTCTTACGCGGGCGGGCCTGGCAGTTCCTCCCAATCCAACCCAATAAATTCGCAGCGTCTGGCTTGAGAAAGTGATCTAATGTACTGAAGAAGTTATGGAGCCCGTTATGTCCGGTTCGGCATTAGGCTCGTCCCCCCGCCTTACGGTTCGCATTACTGTTCTACTGGTTTTTCTCCTCCTGATCCTGGCAGCGCCTGCGTTGGCGGACTCGCACGCCCGAATTGTCCGTTTGAGCTACGTCGATGGTGATGTAGAACTCGACAAGGGCGATGGCCGCAGCTTCAACACGGCATACATAAACATGCCGATCTCGCACGGATGGAGATTGTGGGCGCGCGACGGCCAAGCCGAGGCAGAATTCGAGGATGGCAGCTCGATCCGGCTGACTCCGGACACGCTCGTTCTCTTTTCCGATCTGAGTTTGGATTCGAACGGTGGTCGCAATACGACGATCGAACTAGAACAAGGAACTGCTTACTTTGACATTCGACACCGCGATCAAGACAGCTTCCACCTGATCGCCGGACGCGATCGGATTGAATTGTCGAAGGCTGTTCACTTCCGTGTCTCCACCGATAAACACCAGGTGGAATTAGCAGTGCTCAGTGGCGAGGTACAGGTTTCCAACGGATCGGCCTCCGAAGTTGCCGTGCGCAAGGGAGAAACGATTCGTCTCGACGATGACGATCCCACCCGCTACTACCTGGCGAAGAGCGTTGACGAGGAGAACTACGACCAGTGGGACAACCAGCGCGTCAAGAACCATGACGAAGTCGTTTCGACTGCCGCTGTTAATGGCACGAATAACTTAGTCTATGGGCTCTCCGACCTGAACAGTTACGGCGACTACTTCTTTGTTCCCGGATACGGCAACATGTGGCGTCCAGCATATGCGCCACTCGGTTGGGATCCATTTGCCGACGGATATTGGCTTTCCTATCCCGGATCGGGATATCTGTTCGTCTCGAGTTATCCTTGGGGCTGGGCGCCTTACCGCTACGGATCATGGCGTTTCGTCAATGGGCGCGGATGGTGCTGGGCTCCAGGGAATCACTGGAACTCCTGGCATACGGTCCCGCCGGTCCATAATCGGCCTCCGAATTTCCGTCGTCCCGAAGTTCCTGTTCATGGTCCTTCGGTGATTGCTGTTAATGGCGGCGCGCCCACCGTTGTACCGCCACGACGAATCGTGCTCGATAACGACGCTCTTGAGCACCGTTGGCCTCGCTCAGTGAAAGAAGCTGATACGAATAGGCAGATACTGCGCCAAGGCCAATCGCAAACAACTGTTCCAGCGTCTGGCTTCGCGCCCGGCAACTCCTCAGCCCCTCAAACCATCGTGGGCAGATTTCCTGGAAATACAGTCATCGGTGGCTCTGGGCGTGGGAATCAGCCAACGGCAGGGCAGCAGCGGTGGGACGCTCCCCGCAATGAGCGGATGGAGCGAGATCAGCGCAACTTTGACCTTAATCGCTCCAGGCAGGCGGGTTCGCAAACAGCTCCTGCCGTGCCTTCGGGAGCGATGAGAGGTTCTTTCCCAAGCACGCCACAGAATACGCACGCATCGCCTGCGCCGATGAGTCCCAGAATGGAATCGCATCCTTCATCGCAGGCCCAAGCCATGCGCATGGAATCGCGGCCGATGAGTGCGCCGTCCATGGGGTCAATGCATACCGCATCGCCGTCGTTCTCTGGCGGATCCATGTCGCACGGATCAGGTGGAGGCGGAGGCGCTGGTGGTGGTGGGCACTCTGGTGGCGGAGGTCACCACTGAGAGAATCTGAATCTAATGGCTCCCTCTGCTGTCCTTTATTACACGATAGATCGCCGCTAATTCTTGTAAACCGAGCATCTCAGCACGAGCATCGGCACGTACACCCGCTCCCTGCATCGCCTCGCGGATTTGCTTATCTTCATACCGGCCGCGCAGGTTGTTGAAGAGAGTCTTCCGTTTCTGAGCGAACGCTAATTTGCAAAACTCAAGAAATTCGTCAGTGTGGATTTGCAAATCAGAGGCCTTCGGTGAAATGCGGAAGCGCAGCACGCTGGAGAACACCTGCGGCGGAGGCGAGAAGGCACCCGGCGGCAACGTAAAGAGCCGCTCGACGTCGGCAAACAGATTCGCCGTGACAGTCAGCAATCCGTAATCGCGAGTCCCTGGTTCGGCCGCAAGGCGATCTGCTACTTCCTTTTGCACCATCACGACAATTATTTCGATCGATTCGTGTTGCTCGAAAAGATGCAGGAGAATGTCTGAGGTGATGTAGTAGGGAATATTTCCAACTACTTTGGCGCGCTTGTTCTGTGAGGTCTCATGCGATTGCAGCAGCTCAGTCAGCGGAACATTCAGGAAATCGGCTTCCACGATCTCCACGTTCTCGGAGTTCACGAAGGCTACGCGCAACTGCGGGGCCAGCATCGAATCGAATTCAATTGCGACCAGATGCCCGACGCGCTCCGCAAGAAGCTGCGTAAGTGCGCCACGGCCGGGTCCGATCTCTACGACGGTCGACTGATCAATATCGCCGAGAGCATCCACGATGCGGCGTGCAGCGCTTGCATCTACAAGGAAGTTTTGTCCGAGTTTCGCTCTGCGCTTTGCGGATGCTTTGTGGCGCGCAGCGTTGACCTGCTTTTGTGAGGACATTAGACTCGACGTTTTGCCTTTGCCTCTCGGTTCTTCTCTGTTGAGAGCACGAATTTCAGGATCTCCGGCCGGTGCGGGAATTCTCGTGCAGGCGGATAAGTAGCGAATCCAAGCTGAAGGAGCTCTGGATGCGAATTACCTTCGCCGCATCGGAGGGCGTGCCGTACTCGAAGACCGGCGGTCTCGCCGATGTTGTCGGCGCTCTCCCCAAAGCTCTCTCCGCCTTGGGCCATGAAGTTACAGTGTTTCTGCCGAGGTATCGGCGAACCCATCTCAAAGAAGCGCACTTGGCCATCGCGAACCTTACGGTTCCAATGCAGGACTATCTCCTGTTTTGCCAGATCATAGACGGTGGGAAGCACGATGGAGTGCAATTCTACTTCGTGGACCATCCCGAATTTAGCTACCGCGACGGACTGTATGGTGACAGCCACGGCGATTATGCGGACAACGCTGAGCGCTTCGCGATGTTTTGTCGCGCGGTGATCGAATCGTCCAAGCGTTTCGGGCCGCCCGATGTTTTCCACGTTCACGACTGGCAGACGTCGCTGATTCCGGTGTTGCTGCGCAGCCTATATGCATATGACGCTACGTTTGCGCTGACCGCAACCGTGCTGACGATCCACAACATCGGCTATCAGGGCCTCTTTCCCAACAGTGTTATGCCGAAGCTCCTGCTGCCATGGTCACTTTTCACCATGGACCGTCTCGAGTTCTACGACAAAGTGAACTTTCTGAAAGGCGGGATCGTGTATTCGGATTACGTAACCACGGTGAGCCGAACATACGCGAAGGAGATACAGACTTACGAATTCGCATTCGGTCTTGCCGATACCGTGCGGAAGAGAGCCGATCGTCTGGTCGGAATCGTCAACGGCGCTGACTACAGCGAGTGGAATCCTGCTGCAGATCGCTACCTTCCTGCAAGATTCTCGACATCCGATCTTGGCGGTAAAGCGAAGTGCAAGGAGGCTCTGCTGGAGCAGTACGGAATCTCAAAACAGATGCGTTCGCCAATAGTCGCAGTTATCTCACGCTTTGCTGCGCAGAAGGGATTTGATTTGATGGAAGCTGCCCTTCCGCGATTGCTCAAAGAGGACATTGTCCTGGTGGTTCTCGGTACCGGCAACTCACACTATGAGGAGATGTTCCGGGCGCTGCATCAGAGTTATCCAGATCGTCTGTCGGTAAAGATTGCATATGACAATCCGCTGGCTCACCTGGTGGAGGCGGGCAGCGACATTTTTCTGATGCCCTCTCATTACGAACCGTGTGGCCTCACGCAAATTTACAGCATGCGATACGGTACCGTTCCCGTTGTAAGGGCCACCGGCGGCCTGGAGGACACGGTCGAGCAATGGAATCCCAAGGAGCGCAGTGGAACAGGATTTAAATTCGCGAACTACCATCCCGCACAGCTAATCGCTGCAATGTTACAGGCGCTTGCGACTTTCAAGAACAAGGACGATTGGAAAGAGTTGATGCTCAACGGCATGCGTCAAAACTTTTCCTGGGAGCAGCCAGCTCGTGAGTACGTTGACGTTTACGAAAAGGCGCGCCGGCTTCGAGTCCCAAAATGATCCTCTTGTGAGTCATCCGACTCACGTGTTTGGAAATAGAAAGCGCAGGACCGGTTCCACGCGCTCTGCCCATGCAGCTTCTTCATGCTTCGCGCCGGGGATGACTTCGTAATGCAGATCCTCGCCTTCGCGCCAGCCTTTGGCAATAAGGGCGTGGTCGAGAAGATTGGCATCGCGTACTCCGGTCTTACTCTCCTCCGTCCCCATGGAGAGCCAAATCTTCAATCGTGGTTTCGGCTGGGTCTTCTGAATGATCTTGAGAATGGCTTTGTTGTCCCACCAGACTGACGGAGAGAGCACGCCCAGCTTGCCAAAAATTTCAGGATGGGTGAAACCGAGATAGAGCGTGGCCAGTCCGCCGAGAGACGAACCGCCAAGGCCGGTGTTATGGGCGTCGGGAAGCGTGCGATATCGTTGGTCGATGAACGGTCTAAGCTCTTCGACCAGCATGCGCCCATAGAGTTCGGCATGTCCGCCGCCAAGCTTACGATCGCGTGTGGGAGTGTACTCTTCGATACGATGCTCGCCAGTGTTGAAGATCCCTACGATGATCAGGGGCTCGATGTCACCGGAGCGGATTAGCGCATCGGCAGTCTCGTCGACCTTCCAGTCCATGCCGCGGACGTATGCTGTTTCAGGATCAAAAAGGTTCTGTCCATCGTGCAGATACAGCACCGGGTAACGGCGGTTGCTCTCTTCGTAGTCGGGAGGGAGATAAACGACCAAATCGCGCCGGTAAGCCACGAACTTTGAGATGAAGTTGTGGTGCCGCTGAACGCTATCGGTGTTGTGAACACCGCCGTTTTGTTCCTTGGGTATTTCAACCTGCGGCGCGGAATCCTCAATATCCTGCGCGCCGCCATGCTCTGCGATATCAAAATTCTCAGTGGGCATCCGTTGTTTGTTAGAGTACATGGCTCAGTTAATGTTGCAAGGAAAAAGCATCTTGGAATTGGGTGATCGGGTGATCGGGTGAAGTAAGAATCGAGTGATCTTGATTTGCGATTTCACGATTTTCAAATCACTGAAATCACGAATCCACAAAATCAGAAAGTTGTTTCACTTTGCCCGATCATCCGATGGCCCGATCACCCGATTGGGATTGCCATACAGGACTTCCGCACTCTCAAAATGAATCGCGAATATCACAAATGGTGGTCACCGCGTCTTGGACGCGATATGGAGTTGCTGGTCTTCGGGCATGCTGGATTGCCTACGATCGTTTTTCCAACGTCACGCGGACGCTTCTTCGAGTTTGAAGATCGAGGCATGGTGGGCGCCACCTGGCACAAGATCGAAGGTGGAGGATTGCAGCTCTATTGCGTTGACAGCGTGGACGAGGAGAGCTGGTACAACAAAAATGTCCCGCCGCGGTGGCGGATCGCTCGCCACATGCAGTACGAAGACTACGTGCTGCACGAGGTCGTGCCGCTGATCAAACAGAAGAATTCACGCTGGGATATCGCGACTACGGGTTGCTCTTTCGGCGGCTATCATGCAATGAACATGGCCCTCCGCCGGCCCGATGTCGTAAGCGGATGCCTGAGTATGGGCGGAGCCTTCGAGATCACGCAATTCCTCGACGGCTACTACGATGACGACTGTTACTTCAACAACCCTCCTCATTATCTGAGAAACATGGGTGATCCTTGGCATCTGGATCGCTACCGGCAGAACAAGTACGTGCTCGCGACCGGCGAACACGATATGTGCTGGAACGACAACGAACGGCTCGCCGAAATCATGCGTGACAAGCGCATTCCTCACCGGCTGGATGTGTGGCGTGACCACACGGGGCACGATTGGCCATGGTGGCAACGGATGGCTCAGGTGTATTTCACATAAGGGCAGCAATTAGCGATGAGCGATAAGCAATCAACTAAAGTCGCAAATCCCGCGAACGGCGGCCCCTTTCCAGACGCTGCATCGCAGCCAAGGCTGATCAGATCTCCGCGCTAACCTCGCTAGGAGGCCAAGCGTGCTGCACTTGTCCAACGAAGTAGAATAGAAGGCCCTTGGAGCTTCAAATGGCCGCTAAGAAAATTGGCATCATCTTTGGCATGGAGAACACCTTTCCGGGAGCTTTTGTCGAGAAGGTGAATTCCATGGGTAATCGCGACGTACAAGCTGAGTTCGTCAAGATCGGCGGTATACGCATGGCGGAGCCGAGCGGATATCGCGTGATCGTTGACCGCATCTCGCATGACATCCCGTTTTATCGTGCGTATCTGAAGAATGCGGCTCTCAACGGGACGATCGTCATCAATAATTCGTTCTGGTGGAGCGCCGACGACAAGTTTTTTAACTATGCGCTGGCTGAGAAGCTGGGCGTTGCCGTTCCGGCAACGGTGGTCCTTCCGCACAAGGAGCACCCACCGGGAACCACCGATCAATCGATGCGCAACTTGATCTATCCAATGAACTGGGATGAGGTCTTCCAGTACGTTCAGTTTCCGGCTTTTCTTAAGCCGTTTGACGGTGGCGGATGGCGCGACGTTTATCACGTTCACACTCCTGAAGACTTTTTCCGAGCCTACGATCAAACGCGCGATCTCTGCATGACGCTGCAGCGTGCGGTGAAGTTCCAGGAGTACTTCCGTTGCTATGTTGTCGGACAAGAGAAGGTCCACATCATGCAGTACGATCCGAGACGGCCGCATCACGAGCGCTATGTAAAGGACGGTCCGAAGATCGATCCTAAGCTGTTGGAACGAGTCGAGCGCGATGCGCTCACCCTTTGCCGGGCGCTCGGCTACGATCTGAACACAGTCGAGTTTGCGTGCGAAGACGGAATCCCGTATGCGATCGACTTCATGAATCCGGCTCCAGATGCCGACGTGAATTCAGTTGGACAAGAAAACTTCGAATGGATCGTAAACGCTGTCGCCGAACTTGCGGTGAAGAAGGCATTGAGCGACGAGAATCCGGCTCGGGATCTTCGTTGGTCGGCGTTTCTTTCTGGTGCATCGTCCGAAACGCCTAAGACAGCGAGTGCCAAACTTGCCGGAAAGTCACGAACCAAGCCGCCAGCGCAGACAGGAATGAGCGCCTAGCGAGCACTGTTATGAAGCCCTCATTCACCATCGGTATTGAAGAGGAATATCAGACGATCGATCCCGAAACCCGCGATCTGCGTTCCCACATCCACAGCGAGATCATCGCCAAGGGCAAGCGGATCATGGAGGAGCAGATCAAGGCGGAGATGCACCAGTCGGTTGTCGAAGTAGGCACTGGTGTGTGCAAGAACATCAAGGAAGCGAAGAAGGACATCCGCAAGCTGCGCCACGACATGATCAACCTCGCCAAGGACAATGGCTTGCTGCTCGCCGCGGGTGCAACGCATCCGTTTGCAGACTGGCGTGCGCAGGAGATTTACCCTGACGAACGCTATCGCAAGGTTGTCGAAGATTTACAGCTAGTGGCACGCACCAACCTGATCTTCGGATTACACGTTCACGTCGGAATTGAGGATCGCGAGACGATAATCCATCTGATGAACCAGGCGCGGTACTTCCTGCCGCACCTGCTCGCGCTTTCCGCAAACTCGCCGTTCTGGCTCGGGATGAAAACGGGACTCAAATCGTATCGCTGCAAGGTATTCGACAAATTCCCGAGAACCAATATCCCCAATTCGTACTCCAGTTGGTCGGAATACGAAAACTTCGTGAATCTGCTCATCAAGACCAACTGTATCGATAATGCGAAGAAGATCTGGTGGGACATCCGTCCGCATCCATTTTTCAGCACACTTGAGTTCCGTGTGTGCGATATTCCAATGCGGCTCGAAGAAACCATCGCGCTGGCTGCGCTCATTCAGGCCACCATCGCGAAGCTCTACCGTCTCCACTCACGCAACCAGGGATTCCGCATTTATGGCCGAGCGCTGCTCATGGAAAACAAGTGGCGCGCGGCACGCTATGGTCTTGATGGAAAACTCATCGATTTTGGCATTGAGGCCGAGGTGAATGAGCGCGATCTTCTCTATGAATATTTGGAATTTGTCGACGATGTGCTCGACGAGCTAGATAGCCGTGAAGAGATCAACTATATTCATCGTATCCTTGACATGGGGAATGGCGCTGATCGTCAACTCAAGGTGTTTGAAGAGACCGGAGATCTGAAGAGAGTGGTCGATTACATGGTGGAAGAGACAAAAGTGGGCGTGTTTGACACCGAAACCGCTTCGGTGACTCACTGATGGGAGTAGTCAGTACGCGCGATATCGCAATCCGCACGCCAGAGCGCCTTAACATTCCATTCGATCCGGAATTGACTCCTGGAGCCCGCAACGCAGTTCAAATTTGTCTGCGCATTCAACCGAGCGAAAAGGTCACAATCATTACCGATCTTGTGAGCCGGGAGATCGCGGCGAGCATTGCAAGGGAAGTCGAGAATGTTGGTGCGCCGTTTCATGCGTTTATGCTCGAAGACCTCGCTCCACGACCGCTAACCGGACTTCCTCCCGAGGTCGCTGAAGACCTCGAAACCAGCCAGGTAAGCATCTTCGCCGTTCAAGTTCAGACCAACGAGCTGCGCTCGCGAATGCAGATGACGGAGATCGTAAATCGTCGTCGCATACGCCATGCGCACATGGTGAACATCAATCGGCAGATCATGCTGGAAGGCATGCGCGCGGACTTCCTGAAAGTCGATCGCATCAGCAGCAGGGTGTTGGATCAGGTCACCGTGGCTAAACAAATCAAAGCGAAGACAGCGGCGGGAAGCGATTTCGTCGCCGATCTCGAGCCGAACTACAAATGGCTGAAGACCAGCGGACTGATCAGTCCGGATAAGTGGGGAAACCTGCCTGGCGGCGAAATCTTCACTACGCCGGGCGAAGTAAATGGCACCTATGTCATCGACGGCGTGGTCGGGGATTATCTCTGCGCCAAGTTCGGCGACCTGAAGGAAGCACCGCTGACGATCCGCGTGAAGGGGAACCGACTGACCGAAGCTTACAGTGAGAACAAGGAACTTGAGCAGGATTTCTGGGCTTACACCCATACCGACGACAACAGCGATCGCGTGGGCGAGTTCGCGATCGGCACGAACATTGAGCTCAAGGACGTGATCGGCCACATACTACAGGACGAGAAGTTCCCGGGGATTCACATTGCGTTCGGCAATCCGTACGGCGAGCACACCGGAGCTAAATGGTATTCGTCAACTCACATTGATGTCGTTGGGCGGAGGTTTGATATTTGGGTCGATGACAGACAGATCATGCGCGAGGGCAAGTTCCTGATCGAGGCGTAGGACCGGTTCACCACGGAGCCACGGAGTACACGGAGGAATGCGAATTAGTTCGTGAACGTCGTGTTCCCGATGATGAACTGTCTTATAGGATTGTCATCCTGAGGCCCGCTTTTGGCCGAAGGATCTCCCGGAATGTTTCAGACTTGATTGCACCGTCCCGGCACTTTGGCCAGAATTCCAATGGAAGAGCCTCGAAGATGCAATTAAGACTGATGCATCGCGGGAGATCCTCCGGCGAAAAGCGGGCCTTAGGATGACAGGTGTATAGCGTATTGGCACCCAATGATTCCCCAGCTCCGTCGCGCGTTCAACCAAAACTTCACATCTGAGAAATACCGCAACTTTCTCGCAGCGCTCGACCGCCGCTGCGGCGCGCCAGTGAAATTCCGCGTTGCCGAGACTCCTTGCTTTTTCCCCAAGTCGCTACTCGAGCAGATGGCCCAAGACGGCCAAGTGCTCCTGAATCAGCTTCTCGAGAGCCGTGAGTATCGCAAGCAGTCGGACGTGACGATTCCGCGCGAGTACAACGTTCCGAATGAGTCGAAGCGGCCGATGTTTCTGCAGGTTGACTTCGGTCTCACACGCAACAAGCAGAACGAGGTTGAGCCTAAGTTGGTGGAGCTGCAGGCGTTCCCCTCGCTCTATGCGTATCAGCCTGCGCTCACTCAGGAGTATTGCAAAAGCTATGGGCTCGACCCGACCCTGCACACATTCCTCTCAGGACTGGATTTCGAGAGCTATCGTGGACTCTTGTGCCGAGCGATCCTCGGGGAGCACACTCCCGAAAGCGTGATCCTGCTGGAGATCGATCCGCTGGAGCAGAAGACGCTGCCGGATTTCCTGCTGACGAAAGACCTGTGCGGCGTCGAGACCGTGAATGTGCTCGACCTACAGAAGCAGGGAAGAGCGTTGTATTACGAAATGAATGGCAGGCGAGTCCGAGTAGAACGAATCTATAATCGCATGATCGTCGACGAGGTCATGCGCAAGGGCATCAGGCTTCCATTTGATCTCCGCGACGAGCTCGACGTCGAGTGGGCTGGGCATCCGAACTGGTATTTTCGGATCAGCAAGTTTTCCATTCCTTTTCTGAAACACGAGTGCGTGCCGCGCACCTGGTTCCTCGACGAACTGAAAGCATTGCCAGCCGATAGAGAGAACTATCTGCTTAAGCCGCTGTATTCGTTCGCGGGCATCGGCGTCAAGTTTGCTCCGAGCGATGAAGACATTGCTGCCATCCCAACGCAACAACGCCACGAGTACATCATTCAGGAGCGAATCGCGTTTGAGTCGGTGATCGACACGCCTCATGGAATGACGCAGGCAGAGATCCGCATTATGTACATCTGGCTCGAGGCCAACCCACAGCCCACGCCGGTACTCACGCTGGTGCGAATGGGGCGCGGCAAGATGATGGGCGTCGACCACAACCGAAATCTCGAGTGGGTCGGCGGCTCAGCCGGATTATGGATCGACTGATCCTGTTATTCTCTTCTGTTTGTCCACCTTCAGGAGAAGCCATGCGTAGAGTTGCTGTTGTTTTGCTCGGAGCTGCCACACTACTGGCCCAGGATGTACCCAATCCGCCAAAGGAATTTGACGGCAAGAGTTGGTGGGATCACGTAAAGGTCCTGGCCGACGACAACATGGAGGGCCGCGAGACCGGCAGCGCAGGGCTGAGACGGGCGGAGGCCTACGTGGTCGATCAGCTTAAGCAATCCGGCGTTGAGCCTGCGGGTGAGACCGGGTACTACCAGCCGGTGAAGCTGACTTCACGCGAGATTGATGAGAAGAACTCCAGCATGGCATTGGTGAAAGATGGCAAAGCCGAGCCGTTGACTCTGGGGGAGGACGCGTTTTTCTCGACACGCGCCGAACTTGCTCCACAGGTGGAAGCGCCGCTTGTGTTTGTCGGCTATGGATTGAAGGTCCCGGAACAGAACTACGACGATCTCGCCGGCGTCGACTTAAAAGGGAAAATCGCTGTCATCTTTGCCGGAATCCCTTCGAACATACCTGGGCCTCTGGGGTCGCACTATCAAACGGCTGCGGAGCGCTGGAAAGCGTTGAAGGCAGCAGGCGCAATTGGTGCGTTCAATATTCCTAATCCCGCATCGATGGACATTCCATGGTCCCGCATGAGTTTGTCGCGAACTCACCCGAGCATGGACTTGGTTGGGGCGGAGTTCAACGAAACTGCAGGCCAAAAGATCGGTGGCGTCATTAACCCTGCGCACGCCGACAGGTTTTTTGCTGCTTCGGGACACACCTTTCAGGAGATCCTGGACGCCAGTAAGGATCGCAAACAGCTTCCGCGCTTCCCGTTGAACATTTCTCTGCGTGCTCGCACGAAGACCTCGACGCATCCAGTAGAGTCGGCGAATCTCGTCGGCAAGCTGACCGGCTCGGATCCAAGTCTCAAAAATGAATACGTGGTGCTCTCAGCACACGTCGATCACATCGGCATAGGCGAGCCGATCAATGGAGACAAACTCTACAACGGCGCCATGGACAACGCCTCCGGAGATGCCGTGTTGCTCGACGTTGCGGCTGCTCTCAGGAGCGCGTCGGAGAAACCAAAACGGTCGCTGCTCTTTGTCTTTGTCACAGGCGAGGAAAAAGGCTTGCTGGGTTCGAAGTACTTCACGGCGCATCCAACGGTTCCCGCGAAGTCGATGGTAGCCAACATCAATATCGACATGTTCCTGCCGCTGTATCCAATGAAGGCAGTGACGGTCTATGGGCTCAAGGAATCCGATCTCGGAGACGCTCTCCGCCGAGTAGCCGGGAAAGATGGAATCGAAGTAGAGGACGATCCTGAGCCGCAGCGCAACAGTTTCATTCGCAGCGACCAATACAACTTCATTCGTCACGGAATTCCTGCGCTCACGATGAAAGTGGGATATAAGCCAGGATCTCCCGAAGACAAGACGTTCCATGACTGGTTACACCAGCGCTATCACGCTCCTTCGGATGATCTGAATCAACCGGTTGATCAGGGAGCGGCAGGGAAGTACGAGCAAGTGATCAGCCAGCTCATGCTGACCATCGCCGACGACAGTAAACGGCCAGAATGGAAGCAGGAGAGCTTCTTCCGTCGCTATGCGCAGACAAGCGGTGGAGAGTGAAGCTTCGTAGTGGGTCAAGTTGAGAAGTGATCCACTTCGAAATCCCAACAAGTTTTTTGAAACCGTTATCCCTCACGCGGCTTTGCGCGGGGGATCCGCTTCTTGTGCTTAGTAAGAGACAGCAGATCCCTCACTCCGCGTTGAAATCTATTGACGATATAAGCAGTCTTGCTGCGGAGTGAGGGATAACAGTGCCTGGAGGTGGGCCCAATTGAACTGAACAAGGAGTCTCAATGAGCGTCATTCTCGAAACAAACCTACTGCCGAAGCTTCGAATTCACTGACCCTCCCGTAACCGAAACAGGATCGCGTAGAGATGGTGGGCTTCATGGAGCAAGAAGAACTCCAACCACAGGGAAACATCCATCTCGCCCAAAACGGGATGAATTCCAGTTCTCGCAAGGTGCGCATCTGAGAGAGATCCTACTTTGCTCAACACTTCTCTCCGCAGTTGTCGAATTCGAGCGAGTAGAAGGTCTACTGGTAGAGACGACCATGATGGCCATTGCTCGTCATCCTCTGCGCGATAGCGCCCGAACTGCGGCCGGTCTTCGCGCAGAATTTTGCCCAGGCGTTCCAGAAACACTTCGTGGTAGCGGCCAAGGTGCGCGAGGTTCTCCCGCGCCGACCATTTCCCTGAAGCGGGCTCGCGATCCCATTCTTCAGCTGTCTTGTTCGCAACCAAGCCGTCAATAGAGGCAAGCTGGTCACGCAGACGTATTGCCGTAAGTTGGCTGAGCATGGTCGTCTAGATGTTCAGGAATCCATTTTCGCACCAAAAAGAAAGACCTCGCCGGAGCGAGGTCTTGTTTGAACAATCCGATTATTTGCTGGCGCGGGCTTCAGCGAAGTCGCGATGTACTTCGGCAACGAACTCGCGAGCCTCTGGTGGCGTGCGAACCTGGCCGGTCAAAATCTGATTGAATGGAACCGCTTTGCCGTAGAGATCAGTAGTGGTCTTGTCATCCTGCTTCACCGATGCTCCGTTGATGTCGATACCGGCAAACAACCCTTTGGACCGAGAATAGGTCAGGATTTCGCTGTCGAGTTTCCAGTTGGTGCTGGCAGCAGCCGTACGGCCAACCGGACCAGCCGCAGCGCTGGCGTCGGCGCCAATCTTGAACTTGCTGGAAAGCAGTTGCTGCGTACCCTTATCGTTCATTACAAGCATCAACAAGTCGGTAGACTTGCCGCCGAGCTGGACACCAATACTTCCACCGCCCAGGAACACCGGAGCTGGTGCGCTCCAGGCCTCGGTATTGTTCGACAAACGGCACGTGGCAAACCCACGACCGTAATTTCCGCCGATTCCAAATGCGGCTTTCTTCTCATTCGGAATGGCGATAACGCACTTGGCCTTGCTCAACAAGTCGGACGGAACTCCCTGGTCAGGGGCGGCGAAGATCTCCTTCATCATCGTCGTAGCATCCTGCAGCCTATCGGCAACCGCCGGATGATTTGCTTCCAGCTTGCTCTTCGAAGTGTCGTCACTCTGGGCAAAGCTGACAACGCCGAATGCAAGCAGTAACAGTGTCAAAAACAGACTTTTCATGGGTACTCTCCCTATCCCCTTCAGTAGGCCCTCATTCAGAGCTTTGTGTGTATGGATGAAGAGAGTCTTGGCGGCGTTGTGTGCGTGTTATCTGTTTTGGTAAAACCAGCAGCTCTCCCGCGCTCTCGCGAGACTAGGATTGATCCAGCAAATCGCTCTTCAGGCGAGCGGATCCAGACTGCGCCAACTCCAGCCGTTACGGGCGATCAACAAGTCGACAGCCTCGGGACCGGCGCTTCCGGCTGGATAGTTCGGGAAGTTTGGCAGCGGCAGCTCTGCCCATGCATCTTCGATGGGCGTAATCAGACGCCATTCAGCTTCCGCTTCATCGCGGCGCGTGAAGAGCGTCGCATCTCCCCGCATGGCATCAAGCAGCAAGGTTTCATAAGCTACTGGACTTTTAGTGCCAAACGCCTCGCGATAGCGGAAATTTAGCTGGACGTTAGCAGTGTGCATCTCCGTACCGGGCCGCTTAGCCGCGAAGTCCACAGAGATACCTTCGTTTGGCTGGATTCGAAAGGCAATTACGTTGCGCTCGAGCTCGTTGTCACTCTCATGGGCAAACAATGTCTGAGGAGTCCGTTTGAAGTGAACAGCGATTTCTGTGAGGTTGCGAGAGAGCCTCTTGCCGGTCCTCACAAAAAACGGAACTCCGGCCCAGCGCCAATTGTCGATAAAGAATTGCACCGCGCCAAAAGTCTCTGTTTTCGAATCGGGAGCGACTCCCGGTTCCTGTCGGTAGCCAGGAACAGCCTTGCCACCGATTTGCCCCGGGCCGTACTGTCCGCGGACAGTACGTTCGGCAACTTCCTCAACCGTCATCGGCTTGATTGCGCTCAGAACCTCGACCTTCTTTCCGCGTACGGAACTCGCATCGAAGGCCAGCGGCGGTTCCATTGCCGTGAGGCTCAGCAACTGAAGCATGTGGTTGGCGACCATGTCGCGCAATGCCCCGGTTTCCTCGTAAAAGCCGGCTCGCTGCTCTACGCCGAGGGTCTCGGCGGCGGTGATCTCGACGTAATCTATGTAATTGCGATTCCAGATCGGCTCAAATAGCAGGTTCCCAAAGCGAAACACCAGAATGTTCTGTACGGTTTCTTTGCCGAGATAGTGGTCGATACGATAAACGTCTTCTTCGTTAAAGACAGAAAGGAGCGCCTGATTCAATTCGCGTGCCGAAGCGAGGTCGTGACCAAAGGGTTTTTCGACGACAATCCGCGTCCAGCCCTTTTCGTTGCGATTTAGTCTGGCCGCTGCAAGTCCGTTAATGATCTCTTCAAACAATGATGTGGGAGTGGCCAGATAAAAGAGCAGGTTAGGACTGCACCCCGAGCGTCGCATGTCCGCAACATATTGTGCCAGGCGCGTATAAGATTGGGAGTCGTTCGTGTCGGCGGCGAAATACCGGATCCGTTTAGCGAAATCGCGCCAACCTTCAGCAGTAAAGTTGCGGGCGTCTTTCGAATGCGCTGCCGCTTCCTCCAGGCTGCTGCGAAAGTCCTCGTCGGAGAGAGGCTTCCTGCCGACACCGACAATGTCAAAGTGCGGTGACATGCATCCGACGCAGGCAAGGTCGTAAAGCGCCGGAATCAGCTTGCGGCGGGTGAGATCTCCGGTCGCGCCGAAGATCACCAGGATGCAGGAGTCCGCTTTGGGCAGGGCTGGAGTCGCGTAAGTGGTGGTGGGTCGGGCTTCGACGATCATTGCCATTTTTATTCCTAGCCTCCATGCGTCGTTGAGTGATTACGAGCCGGTGGGAACATAAACTTGTCGCTGCGTTACCAGTTCCGCATTCGGGACTTCAGTGCTCAGCTTAATCCTTTCGAAGCCCGATTTCTTTCCTGGTTGGGCTTCAAAGGTAAGCAGAAACTGGTGTGAGATTCGCTCTGTAAGATCCGTGAAGTACGGTCTGAATGACGGAGGAGCGTCGTTGCCGAGATAGTAAGCCTCCCCGCCCGTGGCATCCGCCAGTTCGGAGAGGAAGTTCTGCCCCCAATTGATCCTAAATGGAGAGTGACCAAAGTGTCCGCCTCCTCGAGCGTACAGCGCACTCACTACTACACCGCCGCGTTGCGCTTCCTCGATTGCAGAGTTGAGATAAGGATCATCTAGGCCGACTCCATCCCAGAAGCGATCGATTCCGTCAGTGATCATTACTACTTCGCGTGCGCTATTTGTCTGGGGCCATCTCTTCAGTAGATCCTGCAGGGCAAAATATGGGCTCGCTGAACCGCCACCATCCCCAATGGTCAGCCTCAAAGCCTTGGCTGCTCGTGCATGATCGTTCGTTGGATTCTGCGTAATCATCGCGGTTCCGTTTCGCATGTAACCAACACCGACTAGGACAGTTGCGGGTTGGGCATTGATGAATTCGCGGATGTCGTTGAGCTTTGTACCGGTCTCGGTGGAAGAGAGCGAATCATCGATGAGAACGAAGACTTGCACTCCGACTTCCGGAGCCTCAACGGGCTGCCACGCGAGGACCTTATCGTGCTGCTTTCCTTGAGTGACGACTACATCCTCGGCGCGAACAGTAGGAACTTCCTTGCCGTGCCGCGGCTCCACACTGACCACGACCTTGGTTGGAACTCCCGGAAAAGCGGGCTCCTGCGGGAAAGCGAGAAGGGAGGGTGAAAAAGGTGAAATGAGAGCTATAACGCCAAGCGCTCTCAAAAGCTGGTGGAGCTTCATGTGCATTCTCCTGCACATTAGATTCGTCTCAAGAACTAACGATTCGGGTCCGAGCGGCTTCGCCGCTCAATGTCCGCCAAAATGCGATTGCTCGACGTCACTGCTGGACAACCGATTTAGCCGTCGGGCGAACTAGAAGCGCGTCGATTTCTTTGCGATCCCAACCCCCGCCCAGTGCCTTTACCAGGAAGACCGATGTGACCAGTCGCTGTCCTTGGATTTGGGTGGCAAGACGTTGGTTGGTAAGCAGCGTTTGCTGCGCCGTAATTACGTCGAGATAGGTGACCAATCCGCCGACGTAACGATCATTTGCAATGTTGAGAAAACGCTGCGAATCGTCTACGGCTTTTTGCTGCGCGGAAGCGGCGTCGGCTAGGGTTGTGAGTCCGGACAATCCATCTTCAACTTGTTGGAATGCGCTCAACACTGTGTTGCGATAAGTCGCGACAGATCCCTGATATCCAGCCTTTGCGAAATCTACCTGCGCGTGGATCCGGCCGCCATTCAGGATGGGTTCTACCGCCGACACTCCCAATGACCAGAACGTGCTCGGCGCACCAAAGAGGTTGGTGATATCGGAGCTGTTTAGTCCTCCACCGCCGAATAGGAAGATTGATGGGTAGAACGCGCTCTGGGCGACTCCAATAAGAGCGTTTTGCGATGCCATCTGACGTTCTGCAGTCGCGATGTCGGGCCGGCGCTCGAGTACATCCGTTGGAACACCAAGAGGTATGGCAGGTATTTGCGCATTGAGAGTCGCGGGCGCAAGACGGAACGTTGGGGCGGGAGCGCCAATCAGCGTTGCGATCGCGTGTTCGAACGTCACTCTCTGTTCTTTCAGCAGATGCAGTTGGGCGCGAGCGGCATCAAGCACGGTCTCCTGCTGTGCGACGTCGAGTCCGGAGGCCACGCCGCCCGCGTGTCGATTGTTCACGAGCACGAGCCCCTTTTCGTAGTAGGAGATAGACTCCTGCACGTCACCGATTTCAGCGTCGAGTTCCCGGAGCGTGAAATAGTCCGCGGCTAAATCGGAGGTGATAAGCAGCCGAACGTTCTCAAGATCGGCGGCCGTTGCCTGATACTGCGCATTGGCTGCTTCAACGTTTCGACGAACGCGGCCAAACAGATCTACTTCATAGTTCAACTGAAATGGGATTTGGTAGACGTTCTGCGTGATCGCAGTCGTGGGTGCAATCGTCGAAACGGCGGCACGATTTGCAGAACTTCGTTGTCGCTGTGCGTTGGCTCCTCCTGACAGCGAAGGGAAGTAGCCTGCAACTTGGACACGAGCCAGGTCTCGCGCCTGCTCGACTCGTGAGATAGCAAGTTGAATGGATTGATTCGCATCAAGAGCTTTCTCTTCCAGTGTGTCAAGCGCTGGATCCTGGTAGAGCTTCCACCAAGCGCCTTTGGGAATCCCATCTCTAGGTTCCGCGGCGCGCCACGGTTCTTCCGCTGACCAGCTTGGCGGAGTAGAGACGCTCGCCCGTTGATACTTTGGTCCAGCGGCACAGCCGACAAGGATCGACACGAGCAAGACCACAACAACACCATTCATCTTTTGGAAGCGCAACATGAACCCTCGTCTCAGATGTAATTTCAATACGCAGAATAGTCGATATGGCTGACTTCGCGCATTCGATCTATTACAAATCTTTACGTGCTGCGGCGCTCATCAAGCAACGAGTTGCTCGTCTTGATAGCTGATAATAATGAAGCGCCGATGTGTCTTTGCGATAGCACGATTCGCTTTGAGGAAATTTGAACATTACTGTCAAATTGATGATTTCCTGTGCTCGCTCGATTCTTCTGCTTCTCACTTTTTCTTTGCTCCCGAGTCTGACGGCGGCACAACAGCCCGCCTCGAGTTCGAACGCAGCCAAGGCTATCGGCACAGTTGCAGCAATCAACGGCAAAGTAATCTCGCTAAAGACCGATACGGGAACGGAAACAGCAGTGGCAGTGTCGGATTCAACTCGAATTGTAAAGACCGCTCCTGGACAGAAAGATCTGAAAGACGCCACGCCAATCTCTCTTCAGGATGTGCAGGTTGGAGACCGTGTGCTGGCGCGTGGGACACCGTCGGAGGCGACAGGCTCAATTGCAGCGACGTCGCTGATCGTGATGAAACAGAGCGATGTTGCCAATCGCCAGCAGCAGGATATCCAGGAATGGCAGAGGCGAGGTGCAGGGGGAATTGTTCGCGGTGTCGATACGACAGCCGGGACAATTACTGTCTCGACCAGTCCTAGCCAAACCATCGCTATACACACGACGGACAACACTCTTTTTCTGCGCTACCCTCCGGATTCGGTGAAGTTCGGCGATGCAAAGAAGAGTTCATTTAGCGAAATCAAAGTTGGCGACCAGATTCGAGCTCGGGGTAACAGAAGTAGTGATGGTCAGTTGGTCAATGCCGACGCAGTGATCTCGGGTACATTTAGAAACATTGCAGGTACTGTGAGTTCGGTTGACAACTCCGCTGGAACCATCACCGTGATGGATTTGATTCAGAAGCGGGCCGCGGTGGTGAAAGTGACTCCAGAAACGCAGATGCGCAAGATTCCTCCCGAGGTCGCCCAAAGGATCGCGATGTTCCTGAAACGGCCCGCTGGAGCGGGAAACAATGCGGAGCAGGCACAGAGCACTGCAGCAGGAGCGGGCGGGGAACAACAAACACGGCCCGGTGGAGGACCGGGGAGGCCGGGCGGTGGGCCAGACTTTCAGCAGATCATTCGTCGCATGCCGGCTGCCTCGCTTACCGATCTTCAGAAGGGCGATGCTGTCATGATTGTGACAACAGACGCTGCCTCCGGTCAGCAAGTTACCGCTCTCACTCTCCTAAGCGGAGTTGAGCCGATCCTCACTGCCGCTCCCACCGAAACCAGTGCCGCCAATCTACTTTCAGGATGGAGTATGGGAAGCGGCGCCGAAGGCGGAAATCAGTGAACGACAGTTCTCATACTTCTTATTTAGGCGAAGACTACGTGACTCTTGGCTTGTTCCGATTGCGATCCATTTCTCTATCTCTCTTTTCTCTTCTCACGATCCTGACTTTTTCTTCAGCAGCACTTGGCCAAGGCGGCGTTCTGCGCGGGAAAGTGACCGACCCTAGTGGCGCCGTCATCCCCAATGCAGTCATTACGGCGAAGTCAGCGAGCGGGCAGGAAACCAGCGCCACTTCGGGTGGCGACGGGCAATATCAAATCAAAGGCCTGACCGCCGGGCAGTACGCCGTCTCAGCTGCCGCCCAAGGCTTCGCTCCGTTTTCCAAGGCGTCAGTATCTGTGGTTGAAGGGCATCCGGCATCGCTCGATATTCCCCTTGAGATCGAAGTGGTAAAGCAGAACCTCGACGTGCAATCGGAGGGAAACAATGTCGACACAAGTCCCACCAACAACTCGAATACTGTTGTTTTGAGAGACAAGGATTTGGACGCATTGTCCGACGATCCTGACGAGCTGCAATCGGAACTTCAGGCACTCGCTGGTCCCTCTGCGGGCCCCAATGGCGGACAGATGTACATCGACGGATTCACCGGTGGACAACTTCCACCGAAGTCGTCGATTCGCGAAATTCGCATCAACTCGAACCCGTTTTCTGCGCAATATGACAAGCTTGGTTTTGGGCGCGTTGAGATTTTTACCAAACCGGGAACGGACAAATATCACGGGCAACTACAGTTCAACGAAAATAATTCAATTTTCAACTCGCGAAACCCGTTTACTTCAAACATTCCTGACCCGCCGGACTACCACACCGAGATGTACGAGGGTAATTTCGGGGGACCTCTGGGTAAGAAGGCTTCTTTCTTCCTGAATGCGCAGCGGCGCAACATCGGCGACGTGTCAGTTGTGAGTCCTCAGTGCGGTAGTTTCGTTTTGCCGGAATGTGCTCAGCAGACTGTACCGAATCCGCGCACGCGAACCGGGCCGGCCCCCGCCTTGATTACCAGCTCACGAATACAAACACCCTTACTGCCCGATATGAATATGAGGGAGCGCACGAAGAGAACGATGGCATCGGCCAGGTTAGCCCCAGCCGGATTAATCTGCCCTCGCTCGGCTACAACCTCGACAGCTCCGAGCATAGCCTGCAAATCAGCGACACCCAGGTGCTGAGCACGAAGGTCGTGAATGAGACTCGATTTCAGTATCAACGCATTCACAGCGACCAGACGCCAGTAAGCACGGCCGCCGAGCTTTCCATTCCGGGTTTCTTCGCAAGCGGAGGCAACAGCTCGGGGCACGTAGTTAACGACGAAAATCATTACGAGCTTCAGAACTACACGTCGATATTGTCCGGCAATCATTCGATGAAGTTCGGCGGCCGACTGCGTATATCGCAGGCCTCCAATCAGCTCGCGCAGAATTTCAATGGAACATTCAACTATCCATCACTCGCAGCATTTGCAGCCGGCCGAGCGAATCAGTTTTCCATTGCAGCGGGGCAGCCTTTAATCTCGGACACTTTTGTAGATGTCGGAGTCTATGCAGAGGACGACTGGAAGGCTCGGCCGAACCTGACGTTTAGCTATGGTCTGCGCTACGAGACGCAAAATGCGATTCATGACTACACAGACTTCGCTCCGCGACTGGGCGTCGCGCTTGGAGTAGGGAAAAAGGGCTCGACACCAAAGACAGTGGTACGTGCTGGGTTTGGCATGTTTTATGACCGCTTCCCGCAAAGCCTCGTTTTGCAGGCGACTCGTTTGAATGGAACGAATCAGCAGTCATTCATCGTGCAGAATCCGGCATTTGGACCTGACAGCATTCCACCGTCTTTCGATGGGTTTGTGGGCGGGTCGCCGACGGTGTATCGCATCGACTCGAATTTGCGCGCGCCATATGTGATGCAGACTGCGGTTGGCGTAGAGCATCAGCTCACCAAGGCTACGAAGCTTTCACTCACCTATCTAAACGCGCGTGGACTGCATCAGCTCTTTACCAACAATATCAATGCGCCATTTCCTGGAACGTTCCCAGCAAATCCAGTTTGTCCGCTGGGTTGTGCAACCGGCAACATCTACGAGTACCAATCCGAGGGGATCTTCAAGCAGAACCAGCTCATTACCAACCTCAATATGCGTTACGGGCCGAATCTGTCGATCTTCGCCTTCTACTCGTTGAGCTTTGCCAACAGCGATACTGGCGGATCTGGAAGCTTCCCGACGAATCCCTACAACCCAAGCGCCGATTACGGGCGCGCTGCATTCGACGTGCGGAACCGTCTCTTCATCGGAGGCTCAGTTACTGCTCCCTTCGGATTCCGGCTGAGCCCGTTTATCATCGCGAACTCCGGCCAGCCCTACAACATCACGATTCCTGAAGACCTGCTCGGCACCTCAATCTTCAACGCCCGGCCCGGATTCGCAGCCGCATCACCCCAATGCGGCACTTTCTCTACGATCAATCCGCTCTGCTTTTTCATTCCACTGCCAGGGCAAGCGTACAGCCCAATCCCGATCAATTTGGGAGAGGGACCGGCAAACGTCTCCGTAAATCTGCGTGTAAGCAAAACCATCGGCTTAGGTGAGCGACTTGAAAGCGTCGGCAATGCCGGAGGAAATCGCGGAGGTCGTGGCGGAGGCGGTGGAGGCGGCGGTCGCGACCGCGGAGGCTTCGGCGGTTTCGGAGGTCCTGGAGGGGGCATGGGTGGTATATTCGGCGGAGGTTCGAGCGGGCATCGCTACAACCTTACTTTCAGCGTCCAAGCTCGTAATCTTTTCAACCATCAAAATCTCGCCCCGCCGGTTGGAATACTCAGTCGCCAAGCATTCGTTCCGAACGCCACTACCAACTTTGGCGAATCGATGTCATTGGCGAACGGACCATTCAACACGCAGGCAGCCAACCGCCGGATCGATTTGCAGGTCCAGTTTTCGTTCTAGGAAGTCAAAGAACAGGAAAAATAACAGGGCCTTTTTCGAATTCGATCTCAAAATCGTTGAATTCTGCCCAAAATTTACAAATTTCGTTCAAAACCAGGGAGTTAACAGGGAATTCTGTGGATTTCTCCGCAAGCCACTATTGACAAAGCACTTCCGTTGTTTTCGCTCGGGATTCAGAAAATTAACAAGGAACTAGCAGGGACTTGCCTCCTTGATGGAGTGACCCCCGAACGTGAGACAGAAGAAAAGTTTTCTATTGCCTTCCCTCGAGCCAAGCCTTCCCACTTCCTCGATGATGAGTGCTGGCGGAAGGCATTTCAACTCCTTGGTCGTCCCCGACGCCAGTTCATAAGCTATTTCTATCGCTTCCATAGCATTTAATACCTGAATTTCCTCTCTTTATCCCTTGATAACGTCTGCCTTCCTGTTCTATTCTTCGCGGCCACAGAGCTGAGCTGCTCCGATTTTTGGGCGGTAATCAGCCGGCAGTCGTGACCAAATTCTTCGAGTCAGGTTTCGTCAACTGACTCATTGGGCGGAGAGAATTTTCAGTGAAGAGGGTTTCCCAAAACCCCGCGTTCTTTTTGTGTCCGCCCGGGCGCAGTTTCTCGTTTGTTTCAGCCTGCATTTACTGCCGTGAACATTTCCACACTTCGATTCGGAGGCGAAAATCCATGAAAGCTCAGTTGACCAGAGCTCTTGTATTACTTGGGGTGTTGCTATCCTGCGTGGGCATCAGCGTAGCTCAGACAGGCACTGGTGCAGTCCGCGGCACAGTCACAGATCCCCAAGGACGCGTCGTACCCAGCGCGATGGTCACTTTGACCAGCACAGCCACGAACATCGTCCGCACGCAAAAGACGGGGCCCGTCGGCAACTTTTCGTTCGACCTTATTCCTCCCGGCGACTACAAGCTTGAGGTAGAAGCTCCCGGGTTCCAGAAGTCGGTGTTGGAGAGCATTCACGCTTTGGTGGCTACCCCGTCGGACCTCAACGTAGTCTTACGAGTCGGATCGACAACGCAGACGGTAGAAGTGATCGCCGAAAATGCGGCAGTGCAGGTCAACACCCAAGATTCAAGCCTGGGCAACACGATCGTAAGCGAGCAAATTACGCAGCTTCCTATGGAAGCACGCAATGTGCTGTCGTTGCTAAGCCTCCAACCCGGCGTAACCAAGGACGGTTATGTTGCCGGCGGGCGCATGGATCAGGCAAATGTCACGCTCGACGGGGTGGACATTAATGACGCCCAGACCAATCAGGCAGGACCTGACACTCTGAACTCCAGCACACCTGCCAGTCCGATTGCAGGACCGGTTTTACGACTGAACGCGGATGCTATAGAAGAGTTTCGGCTTTCGACTGTATCGTCGAATGCATCCGGCGGGAAATCCTCCGGAGCCCAGGTCCAACTCGTCAGCAAGAGCGGCGCCGACCGCTTCAGGGGAGTTCTCTCGGAATTTCATCGAAACACAATTTTCGAGGCCAATGACTGGTTTAACAATCACAACGGACTGCCGAGGCCCGCTCTAATTCGAAACACTTTCGGACCTTCCGTTGGCGGACCAATCATCAAGGGTAAGTTTTTCTTCTTTTACAGCTATGAGGGACGACGGGATGCAAGTCAAAGTCCCGGAACTCCGAGCACCATCCCGCTGCCTTCGCTCGGTCAGGGAATCGTGAAGTTTAAGGATTCGAACGGCAATCTCCAGCAGATTAACGCTACCGACATTGCGAACATCTTTCCGGACACCGGTGGAGTCAATCCTGCTGCAGTAACGGCACTGGCGCAGGGAGCACAGATTCCAGCAAACAGCAATTCCGTAGGTGATTTATTGAATACGGCTGGAAACGTATTCAATTCCCCGGCACCAGTTCATCTCAATTCCCATTCGCTAAGGCTGGACTACACGCTGAATCAAAGCCAGCAGCTGTATGTCCGTACGAATGTGATCTACGACCACATTCAACAAGCCGCAAGATTTCCAAACGAAAAAGCACCCACAACCTGGAGTCACCCCTGGGGTCTCGCCGTTGGACACACTTGGACTATCAATAGCAATGTCGTCAACAACTTCCACTACGGAATGACGCGGCAGGCGTTTACCAAGGGTGGAGATACGTCGGGCAACTTAGGGTATTTCCGGCTGGTGTATCAACCGACCAACCTTACTTATGACAGTAGCCGCACGACACCTGTGAACAACTTCGTGGACGACGTCTCGTGGATCAAGGGCCGTCATACTTTTGAATTCGGCGCCAACATCCTGACCATCAGCAACGGGAGCGTCAATTTCAGCAACTCGTTTGATACGGCTACTACGAATCCCTCAGGCTATAAGACGAACCTGTTGATCAACGCGATCAATCAGTACCTGACGGAGACTCGTGGATACACGGTTTCTTCCGCTTACAAGAGCTCGGTAGAGAATGCTGTCACCGCTCTGCTTGGCCGCTACACTCAGTACACAGCTAACTTCTTGTTTAATCGCGACGGATCACTCCTGAATTCAGGCGCTCCGACTAGGCGCAACTTTGCAACTCAAGGCTATGAAGGGTACTTCCAGGACCGTTGGAAGGTGAATCAGAACCTTACCCTTTCCGCCGGCCTGCGTTACAGTCTGTGGCGTCCTGTGTATGAGAAGAACGGATTCGAAGTACAACCAACCATTCCTCTCGGACAAATCTTCCAGAATCGCGTAAACGCCATGAATGCCGGCAGCGCGTACCTGCAAGACATCATCATCAACAAATCAGGCCCCGCCAATGGCGGCCCACCGCTCTACAACTGGGATAAGACAGTGTTTCTGCCTCGGCTCGGCCTTGCCTGGTCACCAAACCCCGGCGAAGGATTCTGGTCGAAGATTTTCGGCAAGAATCATGCCAGCGTAATACGTGGCGGATTTGCGATGCTGCCCGACTCCTTCGGTGAATCGATCGCAACATTCTTCGACACGCGCAACACTCTGGGCTTCTCGTCGAAGACAACGATTCCTGTGAACACCTATAACGTCGGCTGCGGCCATTACGTGGTCGTCGGCAATGGCTTACCTTCCTGCACCTCAGCACCTGGGCCACAGTTCACTTCTTTCAATCAGGATGTACGTTCGCTGCCGAAAATCACCGTTCCTGCGAACTTGACCTTCCCGTTGCAGCAGACGGAGCAGGCATTCCCGACGAGGATTGAGTCGTCCCTGAACTCGCAGCTGCAAACACCTAAGAATTACAAAGTAAGTTTGACATTTGAGCGCGAAATGCCTAAGGGAGGAGTTCTATCACTCTCCTATGTCGGAACTTTTGCTCGTGATCTGCTGGCGCAGAAAGACATCGCAACGCCTGCAGACTTGCGAGATCCGAAGAGCGGTATGGACTTCTACACGGCTGCGACCATTCTCGAGAAGGCTCGCCAGGCTGGAGTGCCGTTCAGCCAGGTGGGAACTCCCGGCGGCGCCGTCCCGGTCATCCCCTACTTCGAGAACCTGTTTCCCGTTGCGGGCATGAATGCAAACTTGTGCTCCTCGAGCAAACCCTGCGTTTCCTCGACCCAGGCTGTATATCAAGATGCTCTCATCAATACCAACGACTGGACGACGACGATGCTCGATATGGAGAACCTTTCGAACATTGGCCCGCACGCGTTCTTCCAGCCACAGTATGGAGCCTTGACTACGTGGTCGACCTTCGCATACTCGAACTATCATGGTCTGGCCGCCTCGTATCGTCAGCGTTTGCGCGACCTAACTGTTGATTTCAATTACACATTTTCGCATTCGCTCGACAACGCTTCGGGCTTGCAGGCGTATGGCGCCTATAGTGGGTCGGCGCTCATCCTGAACCCGTTCCGTCCGCAGGATAACTACACGGCTTCCGATTTCGATAGCCGCCACATAATCAACGTCAACTCGGTGTGGCAACTGCCCTTTGGAAATGGCAAGTTGTTGGGCAGCGATGCTCACGGGTTTGTCGAGCAGCTCATCGGAGGGTGGCAATTCTCCAACGTCTTCCGCTTCAACACAGGCACTCCATTTGGCGCTCCGTACGATGCGGCAGAATGGTCAACAAACTGGGAAGTGCAGAGCTATACCAGCCTCAGAGGTCCAGTACCAAACAACGGCTGCAGCACGCGGTTGGTCGCAAAGCCGCAGTATTTCGGAGCTTGCGAGCCAACAGCCTTCCTGAATTTCCGAAACTCCTATCCCGGAGAGACTGGATTGCGGAACTACTTCCGGTATCCGCATTACATCAATCTCGATTTGGGAATTGGCAAGATCTGGACCATGCCTTACAACGAGAATCACAAGTTGCAGTTCCGTTGGGAAGTATTCAACTTGACCAACACGCAGCAGTTCCAGGGAATTAACTTTAGCCGCAGCGGCTACGGAATCACTCCTGGATCCACTGCTCCTTCTCCGGACTTCAGCAACTGGACAGCCATGGTCCCGAACTCATACCGGGTCATGCAGGCCGGGTTGCGCTACACTTTCAACTAGTACTCACAACAAGACGGCCTTCAATTTGAAGGCCGTCTTTCCTTCTCCTTCTTGTATTTCTTTAAGATCGAACCCGCTACCCGGCTGGGTCTACTGCACGCTCAAAAGCTCGATATCGTAAACCAGATCTCCCGGGGGATTGAACCGGTTTGCCGGTTTCTCACCGAAGGCGAGAGCCGCCGGGATCCAAAAGCGCGTTTTTTCACCGGGCACCATCAGCGGCAACGCCTCGCGCCATCCTGCCGGGGCAGTGGCTAACGTGACCAGCGCCGGGTGATTTCCCATTTCGGTAGACTCGAACAATCTGCCGTCGGCTCTCCAGCAGGAAAAATGAACCACTACCTTGTTCTTCAATGATGGATGTGCCGCGCCGGAACCACTCTTCAACACCTGATAGGCGAGACCGGACGAGGTTCTGGTCGCACTCGCGGGGGGCGAGGTGAGCTCGGCAGGTGTTGCTGGAGCTTTGATAATCGAGAGAAGCTCAAGATCGAACGTTAAATCCTTGTGCGGCGGCTCTTCGTCTTCCGGCCTCTTTTGACCGTGGTGATGATGTTCTCTGAAAGTGAGATCTTCGGGAACCCAGAGACGCCTTTTCTCACCCACCACCATTTCGGTGAGCGCTTCGGAGACACCTACAATGGCTGCGTTCAGACAGAGAAGCTCCGAATTGTCCATTGACGTGGAGGTTGAGAACAAGGTTCCGTCGGTCTTCCATGCCACAAAGTTCACCGTCACACAATCGTTGCCAGTGGGATGCTCGCTGCCATTTCCTGCCTTGAGGACCTTCATGGCCAAACCGGAGGGCATCGTTTGCGCATCGGCCGGAGGTGCTGCAACGTCCGGAGGCGTGGTAATTACGAGGCCCGAGTTCGCGATCTCGGCTGTCTGGCTTACGGCCGTCTGGATCCAGAATGGGACAACGCAGATCAGGCTGAGGAGAACGGCGTACCGCAATTGACGCGAATCCATTCCAGGCCTGGGTGTTTCAGACCGAAAGTGGATGTCTTTATCGGCCATGAGCGCCTCCAGCGGTGAGATCGGGGGCGGCAAAGATCTGGAATTCATAAATATTTGCGGTCGGCGACGGCGTCCCTTCCGGCGTGTTCACGTTCAGTCGAACATAGCGGGCTTGAGTCGAGGGAATGTCATGTGTGGTAATGCTTTGGATATTTCCTGAGACGTTAGCGACAGTTGAGAAGGTTTGGCCGTCGGCGCTTACCTGAATGCTGAAGTCACGCGTGTTCATCTTGAAGTCATCGCCACCGGCGCCCGCGTGCTCTACAACAATGCGACCAATAGCGACGTTTTTGCCTAAATCAACCTGCAGAAACGGATTCGCCGCCGCAGAACACCATTTGTCATTTGGGCCATCCTCAGCACTGCCGTTGACTGCTTTTTCGGGCGTCTGATCGGGCATACACGCGGCGCTTCCAGTCGCCTTGGCTCGCAAAGCGAGATTCTGAGAATCGCCTGCGCGCTTCCGCTTGCCGTAAACGGACACAAAGTTCGAAATAGAAGCGACGTACACCTTGCCATTGGCCACGATCGGAGGACTACCTTTGGCGAAGTTCAGCGGATCGTCGCCTGCGGCTGTGCTCGACCAGAGGAACTTCAGATTCTCGGCATCATAGGCATAAAGGCCGCCGGGCACTGTCATCTGGTTGGCATCGCCCGCCCTCGGCAGCGTTGCCCAGAGAATGCCGGTCCCAGGACGGGAGCCATTCGCCGAGATGCTCATCATGCCGCCGGGCATTCCGCTCGGTGCCAGAATGGAACCGCTGGCAACCGCAGGCAGGGTGAACTTATGGGTCGACGGATTGAAGCGGTAAACGCGCAGGAAATCACTCTCTCCCCACACGTAAACGTTCAAGCCCTGAGGGCTTTGCCACGCCGGAATAACGTTGTGCATATGATGAGTCAACGTCGGACGAACCGTTGGATCAACCGCCTGAACGACTTGAGAGACCTGGATATCCCCCGGGGCCTGCCCTCCCAGTTTTTGCGCGTCAAGCAAGTACATCTTGCCTTCTTTACCGCCTACCACGAGGTGATTCGTGCCCGGTAGCAGAGTCGGACCCTGCGTTCCAAAGTCGAGATCGAAGTCGTTCAGAGTGTTGAAATTTGAAGGCGTAAAGGAATCCAGCGGACGAAGCAACTTTGCCTGCAGCTTGATCGTCGACTCGCCGAAGTCGGTCTTGCCGTCAAAACTTCCGTTACCGGTCGTAACGATCAGATTCCCGGACTGGTCCACAACCGGTCCGGCGCCCGACATCCAGATGCCCGCCATGTTCCCATTCGGGGAGGCGTTAAACACTCCGACTTGCTTAAGTGTCGAGGCATCGTACGACATCATCCAGCCGTGATAAGGCCGCGTATCGCAGAATGATGCCCAGCCGATGTAGACGGTTCCGTCAGAAAGAGCCAATGCCGGACGCTGATTCTCCGTTACGGGGTTGAAGGTGACAACTGATCCATTCGTGTCATCTCCGTTTCCAGGCACTGTCGCCTGGATGATCTGCGGGCTGTTCGGACGGTCATTACCTGTCGCGACATCGATCGCCCGCAGACGCTGGACAGAAGCATCGCCCTCCACTGTTCGCGTCACAAAGTACATTGTCCTGTCCGGGCCGATCACGGGAGTACCAATGATGCCGATGTTCCCAATGAAGTCGTTGTAAATGCGACAAGCCTGACCGACTTCGGTATTTCGCGTTGGACGGCCAGTGCCATTGAAGTTCTTGTGCCAGAGCGGATTTCCAAATCGGTCAGCGTCGAAGGCGTAGACACTGTTGTTGACGGTTGCGACCAATAGAACATTGTGCTTATGGCCCGCAATCGGCACATCGGCCGCATACAGCAGGCCCGCATAGATCTGATCATCCACCGGCAACATAAAGAGCTTCCCGAAGTGGGCGACATTTACGTTCGCGGGCTTTAACTCTTTCTCGGCGAGATTTGCCGCAGTGCGCTGGTTGTTATAACCGCGCGTGAGGACCTGAGCGCGATCGGCAGCGTGCGCGTTTGACGGGAAGATGCAGAGTGAGAATGCGACGACGACGATGGATGTCGAGAGCTTGTTAAGAGATGCCAGGTGATCCATTGAGTGTTTCATTCCAGAGGGTTCACAGTCTGAACAATGTAACTGAGTGGCCGCAGAAAATGAAGGATTATAGGCTGGGAAACCTGGTCAGGGTGCTTGTTGGCGATTATTCGCTGAGCCGAGATCTCCGAGGCTATTCCAGAGACTGTCATCCCTCGCTCCGCAACGATTCTGCTTGCGATACCACGCCTGGGTCTTGCGGAGCGGGGGATCTGCTTTTCTCCTCGCGAGAAGAAAAAGCAGATCCCCCACTCCGCCGCAGAATCGTCGAATCCCAAGCCAGTCTCGCTGCGGAGTGAGGGATGACAGTGCATAGCCAGGATAAGGAGCGCTGGAGTAGATGGGAGCTACGATCTTGGTTTGAGTTTCTGGCTCGACTTTATTCCGGCCCCTTCCCGAACTGTGATCACCTGGCTGGCAGGGATGTCCTGCAGCGTGTCGTGTTGACCGCTTGGCCATTCAATATCGATTCGATCTGCTTTCGTCGCGCTGCCAAGCCCAAAGGTCAGCACCAATTCGCTCTGCGAAAGATAGCTGGATCCGCTGCGCATCATGAGTGACTGTTGGCTACCGCCGCTCTGCACGCGAACAACGGCGCCGATTCCGTCGCGATTCGATTTCGTACCCTCTAGCTTGACGCGCAGGCTCTGGTTTCCAGTACTGTCGTTGCGGAAGAGCTGCGCCGGGCCTGCGTTGGTCGTCATTACAAGGTCGAGATCGCCATCGTTGTCGATGTCGGCGTATGCAGCTCCGCGGGCGACACGGGGACGCGCAAATTCAGCGCCCATACGTTGCGTCACTTCCGTGAACTTGCCATTGCCAAGATTGCGAAACAGATGTGGAGGCTCAGCATAGCGGACCCGCTTTTGAATGTTCTCGATCTGATCTTCGATGTGGCCGTTCGCTACAAAAATGTCGAGCCAGCCATCGAGGTCATAGTCAAAGAAAAAGCACCCGAAGCCTAAGGTCAGCAGACTTTCGCGGCCGACCTCGGAAGTCGGAGCAACGTCCACAAACAGACCATGTCCCTCGTTGTGAAACAAGGAGAGCATCTGGTTCGAGAAATTCGAGATCAGAATGCTTGAGTTGCCGCTGCGATCATAATCAGCCGCATCCACTCCCATTCCGGCACGGGCCAAACCCTCCTCGCTATAGGCGATGCCGGCGGTGACTGCAGCTTCGGAGAAATGTTTGCCTTTGTCGTTGACGTAGAGCTTGTTGGGCTGAGTATCGTTGGAGAGTACGAAGTCCGGCCATCCATCGTGGTTGTAGTCGAGGATGGCAATCCCCAGGGTTTTCGACGTCATGTCGAGCAGACCGAGGTTGACAGTCGCATCCTCGAACTTACCATTGCCAAGATTGTGCCAGACCCGAATCGAAGCACCTTTGTAAGACTCGGGCGTGCAGTAGGATTTTTTCTTTCCGTCGAGACTGCAGTAGATGTCCTGCTTTGCCGACCACTGAACATAGTTGGCAACGATGAGATCAAGTTTGCCGTCGCGGTCGTAGTCGATCCACGCTGCGCTGGTACTGAACTCCTGCACGCCAGCGATGCCGGCCCTTTGGGTGACATCGGTAAAGGTGCCGTTGCCATTGTTGCGAAAAAGTCGACTCTGGCCCACTGCGCTGACGAACACGTCGTCGTAGCCATCGTTATCGTAATCGCCGACGGCAATTCCCATACCGTACATGCTGATTGCGAGCCCGGACTTTTGCGTAACATCGGAAAACGTTCCGTTGCGATTGTTGTGGTAGAGCTTCAGCGTCGAGGGCCGCTTCGGAGCGTCAGGCCAGTCCTGGCTGTTGGCAAAGAGAATGTCCTGCCAGCCATCGTTGTCGTAGTCGATGAAAGCGACGCCCACTCCCAGCGTCTCCGGGAGATATCGCTTTCCCGTTGCGCCACTGTTGTGGACAAAGCGAATGCCGGCAGCTTGGGTAATGTTCGTGAATTGCCCGTTTTGGGCAAGAGCGATTGAGCAACCTATTAGGAGAACAAGGCAAGTAAGACGCGGAATAGATTTCTTCATCGATGACCGGGAGAGAACGAGCTTATCGTTTGCGACCCTGAAGAGGCAACTGAGCGGCGCTTTGATTTCAGCGTAGCGGTTCTTGTTTGGCGAGCGGGAATAGCGAGCGGAGCACTCTCGTGCTCGTGGATTGTCTGACGTTCGTTATTGTCCTCCGGATGAGCCAAACGATATGGACCGGTGAGCGCCTGCGCCGCTTCATCGGCTTTGAAGCGCAAATAGCGCTTCTGATATTCGGCAGCCTGTGCGGTGTCTCCTAGTCCGCGATAACTCAGCATCAGATTGTAATTTGCCTGCAGATCCTCAGGATCGATCGCTAGAGTCTTCTTCAGTTCGTTGACAGCGTCCTGATACTTGCGCTGCAGGAATAGAATCCTGCCGATGTCGTCGATCACGACACGATCCTGCGGGTACTGTTGCTGCGCGATTCGCAGATGCTGCAGCGCTTCATCGTACTTACCCTCTATCCTCAAAGCGCGAGCGTAGAAATAATGCGTTCGGGCGAGGCTGTTATCGATCGCGAGCGCTTTCTCCAGCACTTGCTTGGCGCGCTGTTCATCGCCTTCCTGCACCAAAACCCGCCCCATGTTTACATAGCTGTCTGCTCTTGCAGGATCGGCCTCAGCCGCGGTTTGAAAGGCAGCGAGAGCGCTCTTCAGGTCACCTTGAAGAAAGAGGCCGATTCCGTAATCGTTCCAACGCTCCCAATCCTTTGCCTCCAACTGCCGCTTCGGTTCAGGCTTCGGGGCACTCTTCGCGACAACCGGCAGCGTGACCTCGTCTGAGGCGATAGTCACGATAGGCAGATCGGGAATGTATTTCAGATTGCCGGAGACTCCGGACATATCGGCGTCGAATGAAACTTTGCGATCATCGAATCCGGGTGCCATCTGATGCGCTTCGCCGGTGCTCTTGCCGGCATAAGAAAACTGTGTGTAGTACCAGGAAAATTTCCGGTAGTTGAGCTTGGCTTCAAACTTGATCTTGTCGCCGGCGTTCTCGGGAATTCGGAGTCGATAATGAACAGTGTCGGCTGCGCCAGGAGGAATTAATCTCACATACACCAGCGCACGGTTGGACCATGCGTTGCGTTTGTTAATGGGATTGCCGTGCTCGTCGATGCTCTGCGAACGATAGAAGTGCGCGCTCTTCTCAACTGGTCCTTTGCCGTTGTCTTCTGCGCGTCCGCTCCAGAACAGGACCTGTCCTTTGTCGTCGGTCGCCTTCAGCTCCAGCCACACGTCGAAACCGTCGACGGTTCCGGCAGGGAAGAAGTGCCCAACCTTCCGCGTTCGCACCACAACGTCCAAGCGCTCGGTATCGCCGCGACGCAACGCAGGATGCACTTCGTTTAGGGGAGCAGTGACTTCAAATGCCTCCGATCCACTCGTCTCAGCGCCAGAAGGACGCACGCTAGATTCAGCTTCTTCACCCACGGCAAAGGTTGTCGAAAGCTCGCCTGGGAGAGCCGCACTGGTGTTGACCTGCTTTGCCTCTGGACTTATGCCAAACATGTCGACGCTGATGATTCCGTTCTTGAGAAAGTCCAGCACCGCCTGCATCTGCTTCTCGTCCTGATTCGCAAATGGTAGTGCAGTATTCGCGGCAGGGAAGCGATGAGAATGCAGCTTCCCATCGGTAGTTCCGTAATCGGCAGACTCCACAAGGGGCATGTGGCAATCCAGGCAACGCTGCGGTTTGGCCGGATAGTAAAACGACCGCGCGCCAAGCCCAGAGACTCCGCTCGCCTGCCAGTTGTCGTAGTCGTTAAATCCGCGAATCCAGCGATAGTGATTCACCGGCACATCGAGATGAACCTTATGGCAGCTCGAGCAGAACTCAGCCGACTGCTCGTTATGCATGAAGGGCTTGAAGAAAGCGCGGCGGTGCGGCTCAGGATTCACATAAACGGAATAATCATGCAGCCATCGCATGACCGGATTCTTGCTCGCAGCGAGCTCATGCAGTTTGGGATACAGGAGCACAAAATCGCCCTGTCCCATTGTGCTCTTCACTTTTGTGATGGAGTGGCACATCAGGCATCCCAAGCCCGCATTGGCCTCGGGCGTGTGCACGATCTGCTTGATCGGCGTATCCATCATGCCGCTGTAGAGGACTGAAGGATCGTGGCAGCCTCCGCACCACTTCGACGGACGCGTCCCAACTACGTCCTGCATGTACTCAATGCTCTTGCGATACCACTGATTGTTGAACGAAGAGAAGTGGTGAGCTGAGCTGCTCCACTGTTCGTAGACATCTTTGTGACACCGCTCGCACGCCTGCGACTCCATGAAGTACTTCGCCGGAATAAATTTGCCGTCAGTCGTCTGCGCCGAACTGGGGAAAAACAATCCACTGGGACCGTCTCCCTCTTTGGTCATCTCCGCCGGAGCAATCTCAGGATTGCGAATCGGAGTCGAAGCCGCCCACCGCTTCACTCGCCAATAGTGCGCTCCCACGACCAGAAGGGCCGCAACGAGGAACATCACCGCACATTGAACAGTCAACCTTGGCGCGGCGGACGCAAACCACTGCTTTGACCGAAGCCAGTTCGCCAGGAGCAGCAGTACTCCTGCGAATGACAAGATCGAATGAAGGTAGACGAACTCAAGATGTGGACGGCTTCCGCCCACAACCATCACGATCACGCCATCGATCGCGCCCAAAATCAGAAGTACAACGCCGGCCCTTGCCAGCCGGGAGAGCAGCCGCACCGTGCGAATAAGGAAAGGAGCAGCAAGAACAGCGACCACTCCCAGCGCGATATGAGCCAGGGAAATGCTGATGTAGAAAAGATTTGGCCCAGGAAAAGCGTAAAGGTAAGCTCCAGAAAGAGCCGCAAACCACAAAAAGGCTTTCGCGATGGTCTTCTGGGACAGGGCCCTCATTGATAGGAGTTCCGTAGGTACCTTAGACTCCCTCTCTGGCGCGGCACGATAGTGCTTTTATATTACCCGCTCGCGGCTACATCAAGGTCAATGCATCTCGAAGCTTCCGAAGAAGACTGGGTTAGAATTCTTCTGACTTCACTTGTAATGTGTTTAGAAAGGAAAGGCTTTAGTCTACCGAGTTCGGACGGCATAAAGAGAAGTGCGAGCAGGGATAAATAGCGTCTTTCCGTCCGGTCCACCGAACACTAGTTGTGACGGTCGCTCGGGAATATCGATGGTGTCGATCAGCCGACCAGAGGAGTTGTACACGAACACCTGCCCGGCGGCTAGGTACACGTTTCCTTGATTGTCGACGGCGAGACCTTCACCGCCGCGCTCCGCAAAAAGCTTGAGATTTGAGAGAGTACCGTCAGGGTTGACATGGCCGGAATAGGTTTTCTCTTCAGCCTCGTCGGAGATGTAGAACGGATGCCCGGGAGCGGCAGGCGCCATGCCGAATGCGCGAAGCACATCATGTATTTTCGCTCCGTAGTAGAGCTGTCCGGTTACAAAGTCCTGACCCGCGGGAATGAAAACACTTTTGTCCGCCGATACAAAGTGATAGGGCTTTGCAATCTCGATCTTTTTAGTGAAGTCGTCAGCATTGCCCAAGTAGTCGACCGGCAAGACTGGAATCATTTCAGACCGCGGTTGCGAGGGTTCAGGCTTTAGCAATGTTACGTCGTCGCTGGGTGCGTCAGGCTTAAGACTGTACACAGTGCCGTTTCCCGCAGACGAAATCACGATCAGATCGCCTGATTTGTCGAAGACCAATTGGACGGGCTCGAGCGGATTATCCCGGATCTTCGATACCACCTGCGTTGCCGGTGAGTAGCGGTAGATTGTTTGCCATTTTGGGTCAACAAAATAGAAATTGCCCGCTCGATCGACTGCTCCCCCCGAGATGTTGAAAAAACCGCCGGCGATTTTCTCAATCTTCGCTCCCTCGGCGAAGAGAGAAGACGATTCCTTCTTGGATCGCCGAGGCGCGTCGCCCGAGATTGTGAGCCAGGAGAATTCTCGCTGACGCACCTCGCTCCTGCGTAGAGGATCGTAAATTGCGTTGTCAAAGGAAACTTTGCTGTTGCTGTAACAGTGAACATTGCGAAGTCGGATGTTGTGTGAGTTTGTCACCTTTATCGCGTAAGGGAACGGCTGATAGCTGCTTACAACGCGATACATATGCAGATTCGCAACTGTGATGTTGGTGGAGTTATCAATTTCGAGCGGGAGCGCGAAGCCGCTCTCGCCTCTTTCCTCTTCCGTCTGAAGCGCGTAGATTTCCCAGTTCGATACATTGCGCAGCACAGCCTCGTTGCGGACGTGGTGTTCGCTTGACAGTTGATAAATGCGTCCGGATGTTGTGGTGTTTGAAATGTAGAGGCCAGCTTGCGCGAAGGGGCTCGGTGTCCAAATGTCCAGGAAGGTGCCGCCCCCGCCGTCAGTAATCCATAGGCTGGGATATTGTCCATCCCATCGACGATTCAGATCGGAGTCAGCAGTGTGCGTGTTGTTATAAATCCTCTGCCACACCTTTGACGCTTCTTCTGGCGTGCTGCCCGGATCGACAGTGCCATGTCCGCCCAGAAATCGAACATCATCCATGAGCGAATCGCTGCCCGCCATCCATTTCGCAGCGACAGCTCGTGGATTGATTCCATTGGTGTAGAGACCGATACCGGTCACGATGTTGGTCCCACCCTTTGGAGTCTCAATCAACGGTTTGGGGCTTCCGACGCCCTGGAATGCGGGCGTGGAATCGGCAAGCATGATGCGTGTAACGCTGGGGTGCAGGCCGATCAGAACTGTGTCTGGCCTGAGAGAAATCGTGTCACTCACCAAGTACTGACCTGACGGGAAGTAAATCGTTTTATGTGTAGCTATGGCCTTCTTTAGGACTTCAGTATCATCGGAGACTCCGTCGCCTCGCGCACCGAGGCTCCGAACGTTGATCCATGTGCTTATCGCCGGCAGATCTGGGATGTCTGATCTGGGCGGCTGCGGTAATGCCTTTAGAGGCGATGTGTCATAAACATCCCGGATCGCGGGGACAGCTCCCATGTCATCGAAATGAAGGCCATGAGAAAACGTTTTTACAGCGTAGCTCCCTCCTCTTCCTGGACCTTGCTTTCCGCTTTCCCGATAAGATGCAAAAATGGGAACGCTTTCGCATACAACGTTCTCCATGTTTATTTCGGTACGCGCGTTGTTCTCGTTGCTGATAATTACGGCAGGGCCAGAGATGTTTTCCATCCGGCCATCTTTAACCCAAAGTTCTTCGGCAAACCTGGGATCAATCGAAATTGCAGTAGGTACATTCTTGAATTGCGGGCGGATCAGCGTAAGACCGGCCTCGTGCTCTCTAATCGCGGCTTCGCGCTGTGCTTCGAATGTGGCATCGACAACCGTGAACTGCCAGCCGGGAGACGGCTTTCGCGTCCAAATGCCGTATTGCCCACCATAGAAATGAACGTCTTGAGCGACGTTACCGCCGTCGTGAATTCCCGCCAGGCCGGAGCCGATGTGAAAGTCCATGTGAGCGAGAAAGCAATGCTGCGCATAGTGGGCACGAACTCCCACAGCTCCCGGATTCCCATCCTGGATTTCAATGTCAATGTTGCTCATCGCCGAATAAAACGTACCTGGCGACGCATCCCGAGGAGGGCCGTTTGGGTTGGGGCCGCTGCCGGCGAAAAAGACCATATAAGTAGGACCATTCTGAAACCCCGGCGTATTCGCGGCGAGAACGAACGTGGGCCGAACTGTGCCGTACCCGATGAGGCGAATACCCGGCCAGATATAGATGGTCTTGGTGATCCGATAACGTCCTGCCGGAATAAACAAAATGCCTTGGTTCGTGCTCTCCCGAACTTTGTCGATCGCTTCCTGGATCGCGTTCGAATCGTCGGTGACTCCGTCGCTCTTGACTGCAAAATGATCCGCTGTCAGGTAAAGCGCTTTCGGATCGTTGAGACGTTCCGTGTAGTAGGAACTCCCAAACAGGGACGCGCTCGATAATAATGTCGCAATGGTTACCAGCAATATGTTCGTCATTGGAATCGGGAAGGGAATTGTTGGTCCTTGTCTCAAATCAGTAGGTTCGTGACACAGCGCCCTCGCCTGTGATTGCCATGTGGGACACAACCAAAGTCTGCTGTGGCAGAGAAGAAGTGGAAACCTTCACGACGTTGCATCGAGCTTATGAATGATGGCTAGCTTCGACTCTGATTGCCGCGGGTTCGAGGAAGTCTTCGACTGCTGCATCGATAGAACTGACTGGCCGGCGCAGCCTGCGGTAGATCGACGCACCATCAGCTCGGGTTCAATCGTGATTTCTGCGACATCATTCATGCGGCCTTCCAGCCTGTCGATCAGTGTTCGCGCCGCCATTTCCCCCATGTACTGCAGAGGCTGCTTGACGGTGGTGAGCGGAGGATTGATGTAGGCCGCACCCTGGATATCATCAAAGCCGACGACCGACACGTCTTCGGGCACGCGGATTCCATGTTCCTGGAGGGCCACAATGGCGCCGATTGCGGAAATGTCGTTGTAAGCAAACAACGCGGTGAAGGGTTGCTTGCGCGCCAAAAGCTGCTTGGCAAATGGATACCCCAGATTGGGAGTAGGATCGCCTCCCTTGAGTTGGAGAATCAGTTCGCGCCGCATCCGGATCCCCAGCTTATCGGCTTCTTCGCAGATTGAATTCCAGCGAGTATCAGCGTCAACACTTTCCTTCGCGCCTCGCATGAAAGCGATCTCGCGATGTCCGAGATCCACGAGATGTCGCAGCGCCAACTCCGCGGCAAGACGATGGTCGAGCACGATGTTGGTGACTCCCTTGAGCCGCCGGTGCCCACCGACGGCGACCGTGGGCAAGCTCTGCTCCTCAGTCAAGGCAGTATCGACGGTGATGAAGCCTTCGACTCCTCGCTCGCGCAGCATGGCCGAGTATGTAGCGAGTAAGTCCTTATCGCGCCGGTGGGCGACCGTAAGAAAGAAATAGTTCTGTTGGCGGAGGTATCGCTCCATGCCACTGACGATCACGGAACCATACGCATCGCCAATCTCTTGCAGAATCAGGCCAATGGTGTAGCTGCGTTGGACACGTAGAGAGCGCGCCAGGAAGTTCGGCCGGTAATTCAGCGCGCGTGCAGCCGCCAGGATCCTGTTTTTAGTTCGATCGGGAACCGACCGCGCCGCCGCCGAATCGTTCAGCACGGCCGAGACAGTGCTGGCCGTAACCCCGGCGCGCTCTGCAACCGACTTCAGCGTCGGAATTGTCGGGTCACTACTTCGCCGTGGCATCGAGTAAAAGCTACACGTTTCTGATTTCGAGAACCGCTTAATTTTGGGGAGATGCGCTGTTCGTGCAGGTCCGTTATATCAGCGAACGCATCCGCCGACGATGGCAAAAGTAAAAACCATCGAGCGCTCTAGAATATCGATATTTTTAGGCTTGACAACGATTTTACCGGCAGCTTAATGTTGCCCACGCCGGGATGACCCGGCCCGAGAATACCTGTACAAAATCGATATAGTAGCTGTCCCCCCGCATTCGTCCGTGCAACTTAGCGACGTAAGAACGAAACCGCTAATCGGCAAGCTGGTCTCTGTCATGACCCGCAACGCCTCTAATGGAGGAACTCCATGAAGAGTTTCATTCGCTGCATCCTCGTCTTCAGTCTTCTACTCGTCACCGTCACATTCGTAATGGCACAGAGCCGAAATACTGGCGAAGTTCGCGGCCTGGTAACCGATTCATCGGGTGCAGCTCTTCCAGGAGCCACGGTTACGCTAACGAATATCGAAACGGGAGAGGTGAAGACCTTCGTCACCAACGGGCAAGGGCTCTATGACACTGTTTCGACGCCCACCGGCACCTATAACATTGCTTTCACCGCAAATGGGTTCAAGAGGCTTGTGCAGGGCCCGGTGCTTGTTCAGGTCAACGTAATCACCGAGAATGCCGCATTGGAAATCGGTCAGGCAACCGAAACAGTGAATGTTACGGCAGAGGGCGCGCCACTTCTGGAGACTGAAACCTCGAAGCAGGGCGCGATCCTTGAGGCGAAGACTATCGGCGAGCTCCCGCAGATCGGCGCCGGCATTACTGGCAATGATTGGGCCAACTTCAATATCTTTCTTCCCGGAGCTTCCAGCGCACCGTCTCAACCCGTCTCTGAAGGAAGCGGCGCTTACAACGCAGGCGATGCGGTCTCTATTAACGGCAACCTGCCGAACTACGCCAATTACCTGCAGGATGGAGGTGTGGTTCAGTTACCTGTGAGCAATAACGTTGACAACACGCTGTTCGAGGCTGTCCAGGAAGTCCAGGTCACGACCTCTTCGTTCTCGGCAGAGTATGGTATCGGCGGCGCAGTGTTCAACCAGATCACCAAAGGTGGAACCAACACTTGGCACGGCTCCGGTTACGAATACTGGCAGAATGACATTCTGAATGCCCGTCCCCATTTTGGCATTCCGAACAGCAGTGGCGGCTTTACTCCTCAAAAGGTTGGGAAGGTGCGCTACCACGAGTACGGCGGCTCAATCGGTGGACCGATCATCAAGAACAAGGCGTTTGTATTCTTTGTCGTCGACAAGATCTATAGCAATGGCAACGCAGCAGCGACGCTGGGAAATACCCCTGCGCTGGCGGAGATAGGTAAGGGCGCTGCGCATCCTGGAGCCCTTGACTTTACGGGCCTGCCAACGCTCTATGATCCGACTAGCTGTTCAACGCCAGGGTGTACTCGGACCTCATTCGCCCAGGAAAATACCGGAAGCCTTGCCGGTGTGAATGCGATTCCGGGCAACCGCATTGATCCTGTCGCGGCAAAGATTCTTAACCTCTATCCCGCGCCTAACGCAGGCGCCGCCGGAGCCTTTAGTAATAACTTTTCCACAGTCCTGCCGAATCCCAATCCGAACCTCAGGTTTTTTGGTCGCATCGATTACGACGTTGCTCAGAAACACCGCGTGAGTTTCTCCATGAGCCAGAAGGACAACCCAGCGTTTAATAAGGGTGGGCCATTTGCCTGCCCGATCAATTGCTTCTCTGGGGACATAGACGGTTACAACGTGCAAGCGACGGAGACTTGGACGATCAGCCCGACCAAGGTAAACGAATTTCGCATGGCCTATACCAAGCAAGGGAATTGGTTCGTTCCTCAAAGCAAGGGCTTCGACGCGGCCGGCCAGCTCGGTCTGCAATATGCAAAGGCCGACATCTTACCGACGATCACCATCAACGGAAACGGTTTCTGCTGCTCGACGGTACAACCGGGTACGAACGCCATTTATATCGAGCACCTCTATGATCCGTCGGACGTCTTCACGATGATCCACGGTCGCCACGTCCTGCACTTCGGCGGGGAAGTACTTATGGGTCAGGGCAACACAACCCCTTGGGGAAACCTGCAGTCTGGCAATTTTACATTCACCGGAAACTACACGGCGCAGAATGGCCAAGCTGCAACAACTGGCACCGGACTTGCCGACTTTCTGCTTGGGGACGCCCAAAAATGGAGCGCGACCAATCAGTCGACGTCTTACAATCGACTGAAGAGTCCGCAATTCTTCGTTCAAGATGACTTCAAGCTCCGCTCTAACCTTACGTTAAACCTTGGCCTGCGCTACGTAGGAACGACCGGATTCCATGAGACCCACGGCGCCTTGGGCGGGTTTGATCCGAATCTGACACTGAGTTGCACCGTCGACACGAACGGCAAGCCTTGCGGCAGCTTGAATGGACAACCAGGAGGGATATGGTTTGCTACAGACGGTAACGGCCGTGATTCCCTGCAGAAACCGATTTGGGACATCTTCCTGCCGCGCGTCGGCTTTGCCTGGCAGGTGATGAACAATACCGTCGTCAGAGGCGGTTTTGGCATGTACTCGTATAACTTCAGCCAGGATACTTATGGAAACGGCATCGGCTTTGGATCACTCGGAACCAGTACGGGAAATGCGTCGGATGTGAATAGTGGAACAGGTTCCAATCCATTGATATCTCTATCAGCGTCTGCCGCCACTGCTGCTTCTGTGCTGAATTACACCGTGGGTTCACCGAAGGCGAAGACTGTCGCGAATTACATCAACGTGACATCCCCTAGCAACAGCGTCCCTTACATGCCTTATAACACTGACCCGGGGAGAATCAACGAGTGGCAGTTGAGCATAGAGCACCAGTTCGCACAGAGTTACATGGCAGAGATCGCGTATGTCGGGAGTCATGCCACGAATCTGCAATACCCAACCGACCTTAACCAAATAACCAGTGCAACCGGCTTGGCCGATAGCATAGCCAATAACAAGTTCGTTCAGGCTGATCGTCCGTTTCCGGCCTTCGGGAACCTGAGCGGAAATCTTTACAAAGCCATCTCGAATTACAACGCGATGCAACTTCAGCTCACCAAGCGCTATGCGACTGGTTTAACTTTCAATGTCAACTACGTTTGGTCTCACATGCAAGATGAGCAGGATTCGTCTGGATGGGGCAATCGCGGCGGAACCCAGGTTTGGCAAATCGGGAACAATCCCGGCGCCAATTACGGTAACTCCAACTTCGACATCCGCAATGCCTTCAAGGGATATGCCTCTTACGAGTTGCCTTTCGGAAAAGGAAAGACGTATCTCAACAGTAATAAGCTGGTAAGCGAATTCGCAGGCGGATGGCGTTTGGCGGGAACTTTTATCACCCAGAGCGGTAATCCTTACACCGTTACCACCAGCAACAACCTCAACTCAACTTACACTGGATGCGGTAACGGCTGCAGCTGGTTCCCAAATGTTGTGGGACCCACCGGAGTCAGCGATCCAGGCCCCAGCCAATGGTTCAACACTGCGGCCTTTGTCCCTGCAGCGTCTGGCGGACAGTTCGCTTTTGGGAACGAGCGCAGAAACTCACTCATCGGACCACGGCTGTCTGTTGTTAATCTGTCGATTGCTAAAGCCTTCACAGTCACAGAGCGCGTCCGCATGGAATTCCGGTCAGACTGGGTGAACGCATTGAACCATCCGAGTCTCAACCGCCCGGGCAACTCCTTAGGAGGCGCGAACTTTGGACAAATCAACAACGCAACCCAGGGCAACGGCGTGGCGGTGGCTCCTCGCAGCGGCCAACTTAGTCTAAAAGTAACCTTCTGACGCAGCACGCGTGAGACGAGAAGAGGACGGACGCCCCATCCGGACGTCCTCTTCTCGCTCTCGATAGGCTGAAGCCCCCGATGACAGACGTACAATCTTGCAATGAGAAAAGAAGTTGTCACGCTTTTCTGCGCGATGCTTGCTGCAGCATCGCTTAGCTCGGCGCAGTCCAAACCGAATGCCCAGCAGCAAATTGAAGAACACAAACATCTCGCTGCGGAATATCTGAAAGAGAAGAAGCTGGACCTAGCCGCTTCGGAATTTCGTTCTATTCTTGCCCTCAATCCTCGAGACGCAGAAAGCCGTGGCAACCTGGGTGTCGTACTTTTCTTCGAGCAAAAGTATGCCGATGCGATTCCCGAGCTGCAAAAAGCCTTAGACCAGCGCCCAACCATCTGGAAGATACAGGCGCTACTGGGAATCGCTGAGAAACGAACCGGAAACGTCGAACGCGCCCGCCTCAATCTCGAAAAATCATTTCCCAAGGTAGCCGAAGAAAACATCCGGGTCGAAACGGGAATGGAGCTCATCGAGATCTACTCTGCAAGCCGAGAGCTCGATAAGGCAGGCGCTGTAATCAGAGTTCTTCGGGATTTGCGTCCCACGGATGAAGCCATACTGTATAGCGCTTACCGGGTGTACTCCGACCTGGCAGATGAATCCATTCTCAGTCTCACCATCGTTGCGCCCAACTCCGCCCGCACTCACCAGGCTATGGCCCACGAATTCGCAAAGCGGGGAGATACACCACAAGCCATCGAGCACTATCGCGCTGCGCTGAAGATCAATCCCCAGCTTCCCGGCCTGCATTTTGAGCTGGGAGACCTGCTCAAAACCTCCGGCTCGAAGAACGAGGCGGAAGCTGAGTCGGAATACAAGGCAGCCTTGCAGGTGAACCCAGAGGACGAGCAGGCGTTGTGCAGGTTGGGCGAGATCTCCCTGCTGGGAAATAAGCTCGACGAGGCGAACCAGCGGTTCTCAAAAGCACTCCAGCTAGAGCCGAACGATCCTGAAGCAAGTATCGGGGCTGCAAAGGTAGCGATGGCGATGCAAAATTCCAAGAAGGCGGAAATCCTCCTCCTTCACGCCATACAGCTGGATCCCACCAGCGCTGTCGCTCATTTCCGATTGAGTACCGTTTACCGGCAGCTCGGGCGTACTGCCGATGCCCAAAAGGAAATTGAGCAGTACAAGAAATACAAGAACATGCAAGAGAAGTTGCAGGAGCTCTACCACCATATAGGCGTCGAAACTGCAGAAGAAGAAAGAGCGGAACCTCGTTAGCAACGTGGATCGGGTGCTTCGGAGAAGCAAGGCACTGGCCTAGGCGGAGCAAATTGGACAATGAAGGAAATTACCAATTCTTTGCAAATGCTTGAAGCATATGGCGGGGACGACGGGACTCGAACCCGCGGCCTCTGCCGTGACAGTGGTGATTGAAACCGTAAGTTAATGAGAATGAACGGCACAGACGGCGTCTAAAAACGGTTTCGGAGCCCTGAGAAAGCATTATTGGACAGTGATCGGACAGAGGAAAAGGTCTTCCCTGAGCAGGCGGCGCGCACTCTGACGTGCGAAATGGCACTCTCGTCATCCTAAACTGCCCGCTAATTGTGACCCTTGGAGTTCAGCAATACGCCTGAAGGAATCGAATTGGTCTGAAAGAGTGCGATAGACTCTTTCGATTTCGGTAGGATAGCTCCAGTCCTCTCCGCTGTAGAAGATCTCGCGCACGCCAGCCGCCTTAGCGATCGCCAAGCACTGAAGGCAGGGACGAAGATTCACATAGAGTATAGAATCCTTTGTACTCACTCCCCGTCTTGCCGCGTCAGCAATGGCGCGTTGTTCGGCGTGAATGCAGATGCAGGTTTCGTAGCCGCTACCCGTATCTCCGCCGTTGATACAGCGAGGACAGCACGCCTCGCGGCAATTCCTGTGAGTAACCGCGACACCATTCCAGCCGTCCGCTACGACCTGACCCTGCCGTACTATTAATGCCCCAACTGCGCGACGAATACAATTTGACCTCCGCGCGACGTTGTTCGCCATTGCCATGAATGCTTTGTGGTCACTCGATTCCATAGCCGTTATTGTTTTCCCGTCGACGCGTTCTTCCGCCCCGATTTGTCGGTGTTCGTTCGTTTAAGGTCTGCAACCTCGTCAGAAAGCGCCTTGAGGCGAGTTTCGTAACGTTCTTCGAGCTTCTTCTCGATTGCTTGTTCCAGCTGACGGTCATGTTGTTCGCGAGCTGCAAAGTACTTGTCCACATTAGAGGCGCCCAATGGAGCAAATATCGCCAACAGCGCAAGTACAATAGCCGCCAAAGAAGCCCAAATAATCAGGCCATTCTTGAATCTGCCAAAGGCCGTCTCTGCGGCTTTCGCCGCCGTAGCGTCCATGCTTAGAAAGGTCGGACCCGAGTATGCGAGTACTTCTTGCCTAACGCGTTTAAGGTAGCCTTCCCGATCATACTTCTGCGAAGCCTTTGCTTTAGGAGATGCGGGACAACGGTGAAAGCTAACGCGCAGGAACGGCGTCCCTTTCTCGACCACAAAATTCCCCCGACCAAAATTAATCAGAGTACTAGAAATGGGGCCAATGAAGCCGGGGTCAACGACGCCGATGTTGATCGCGAGGACTCCTCTTGTGCAGAGTTCGTTTTTCAACAAAACGTGTCCCGTAATCGTTTCAGGCAGCCTCAAAATCTCTCTTGATACGACTCGGACGATCCCGCCTGGAGGAAGAGAATACTTTGAGTTTTCGGTTATCTCGGCTTCGGCCGGGACGATGTCTCCGACAGACAAATCATACGTCGAGGCGCGAAAGAGCTTTTCGTCACTTTCCTCCACGAGTCCATTTGACTTGATCTCTTCTCCGCTCAAAAGACTCAAATGTTGATCGGCCATGCTGTGTATTTTCGCAGAAATGGTGTGCCGAGAGCATTACATTTCGTTCGCGGGGCTCCTCCCCCAGCTCCTCACAGCTCGGCTGACGATTTCCCAATTCGGATCACAGTTACGCGCTCGTAGCTGGAAGGAGCGAATTTGAAGAAAAGGCCGGGGGAGCACGAGGGGGCGGCTTGAGCGCCCCTCGAAAATTTGTTGGACAAAAAACATGCCCGGACTGTGCCGGGCATTTTGAGAACGTAGCGAATCGAGGTCTTTTAGGTGTCGCCTTTCTGTTGACTGACGAAGGCTTCCAGAAATCCTTGTGCTCTGAGGTTGGAGTCCCAAATTCGAGCGAAGGCAATGTGCTCCCACTTTAACTTGGCGTTCAGGAGTGTTCTTCCGTCCTCCGTAAAGACGGAATGCTGCTCGATCCCCACATAGTCATTTCGCCAATAGAACGGAACCAGATTCATCTCGTCGCCCGATTCCTCGGCCTCAAAGATCATTTCGGGATCGCGCATCAGATCGCCGTTCTGTTCTCCGTAGTGAGCCACGGAGATTGCCGGCAAACCGTTTGGCCCACGTTCCTGCGTATCCTCAATGACCAGAGTCATCCACGGTTCATTTTCAATTCTGATGTGAAATCCAGCTTGCAGTGGGGCGGCAAGCTCCAAGATCGTGGCAACTGTTTTCATTGCAGCACCTCCGGCGCTGAGGTCGTGGCCTCCGCCACCTCGGGGCTGATCGCCCCAAGGATAACGGCAGAGGTTCGCTGCACTACTTCAAGGCTTTCCTGAAGCAGCTTGGCATTTCCGTGATAGAGCTGGATGTAGTCGCTCGATGCTGTACCCGTTTCAAGACCAATTGCATTGCAGACCACAAAGGCAACTGCTTCGGCTTCGGTCTCTCTGACGGTCTTCGTGGTGAGTGTTCGGCGTTCGCTCTTGTGCAACATCTCATGGGCAAGCTCATGCACGAGCGTTGACAATTGTTCTGCTTCGCTCAGATTCGGCAGAATGCGAATTGCTCCACCGTAAGACATGCCTCTGGCTGGAGCAATATTGTCCGAATATCCGAACTTAATTCCCTGCTGAATGGTGAAATTGACGAGCCGTGCAAGACTGCTGCCGACATCGCCCTTAACTTCGGAATCAAGCTGGGGAAGCTCTTTGCCTTCGGTTTGCAGAACGTCCCACACATACACCGGACGGAAACCAACCAGACTCACAGTGCTCTCTGCATCTTTCGCATCCGTCTCCTGAGACTCTTTGCGCGTGCGGCCAAGCATGGGCGCAAAGATCATGATTCCTTTTTCGCCTCGCCTCACTCTGCGGCCAAGCAGATTCCATGACCTGATACCAGCAACGTGCGTGGCATTCGGTTTCTGAGTGGCTATCAGCAGGATGTTGCCGAAGCTGTAGTGATGAAATTTCGCCATCGCTTTCAGATAAGAGGTGAGCACCTCACTGTGTCCCGATTCGAGAGCCTCGATGAGCACCTGAATGCTGGCGTTGACGAGTTCTTGTGTGCTTTCTGTTTTTCCTTTGCTTGTAACTAACATTTTTAATCCCCTGTTCCGCCGGGTAGGCTGTTTTTGTCTTTCACTTGAGCGGCAGCGAGACAAAAACAGTTACCGGCGGACACGGGGAAAACGGAGTGCAGCGAAGGGTGGCAGGGAGCGAGAGTCGGCGCGGTGAGTGCCAAAATGGTTCTTGTTGTTTTGTTTTGGCGCGAAAGCGGCGCTTAGACCTCGTGACCGTCCGAGCCGTGGCCGAACGGCGCCCACCTGAGCGCAACGCAGTGAAAAGAAGACGCGCAGCTAACCGAGGGGGTTTGATCCTCAGGGGAAAATCTTATGCCGCGTTGTTGTGTACGACAGGGCTTAGGCGAGATTGGTCAAGAAGGAGGCTAATAATTTTCCTGAGACAACGTTCAGTATTGGACTTTATTTCGTGCTCCCAAATACGGAGGACGCGGTAGCCTTGCGCCTGTAGCGTCCTAGTTGTTCTTCGATCACGTTTCTTATTGAGTTGTATCTTCGTTTTCCAGTAGTGGGTGTTGGTCCTTGGCAGATGACTGCATTGTGGACATCCATGCCAAAAACATCCATCGATAAATATGGCGGTATTTTGTGCTTGAAAGAACAAATCTGGGCAACCGATTACAGAGCGTTGGTGCAACTTCCAGCCTGAAAGTCTTGCACGTACAAGAGCCATTTTTAGGGGGATCTCCGTGGAGCGATTATTCCGGCTCCTCACGGCGCGCATTGTTAGAGAACGCACATCAGACACGCCGACGAAGAGTCCGTTGGGTAAGGTTCTTTTGAGGTCCTTTTCCATGAAGAATAGACTAACGCGAGTGTCAGGTAATGGAGTACGTACTTGTGCCATTTATGCGCAGCGCATAGGCATATGCTGCGAGTTCCTTCTTCCACCTCTTAATTCCCGACGAATAATCGGGGTTGTAGACGGTCGGCTGGGTGTAGTAAACGGCCTGGCGGGCTAGAGATGCAAACAGACAGATGGCTAATGACAAGGGTTTTGGCCCAAAAGGCGCAAAGATAGTATTTTTCGTTCCTTGCGCGGTTAGCTGTACCAAATGATGGAATGCGTCCGCACAATCGTAGGCCTCAACTCGGATCGGCGGAGCCAGCCCTGGGGGGAGTGTCTGCTGCATCTCGCGGATAAATTCCCAATTTCTATGGTACGCGGGAAGCCCTGGCGGGAAAGGAAGGATCGTCCGGATTGCAACGCCAGTCTTATAGGGCTCCAATAATTCTGGCAGCCCCAATTTCATAAACCCTGCCGTGACGATAACCATTTCAACCTTATTGCCGGGAAACTGGGACGGTCCAAACAAAGGCAAGTGAGCGAAACCTAGATGATCTTCAGCCAGCACTCCCGCGAAATATTGCTGTGGGATCGTATACGTTCCTAGCAAAGTTTCAATTCTTGGGCTTGCGAGTAATCGCTTTATAAAGGGAAAGAAAAAACGCTTTGGAAAACACGAAAAATCAAGGATCACGTGGGGTCCGCAAGAGGAAGCGTATTGATCGACAATCTGAACGATTTCTGCGTCGGTTGCAAATAACTCAAGTTCGGTGATGCCTTCGCTCGGCTGTCCAATCCGCTGCAACTTTTCAATGCGCAGTTTCAGGCGATCTGCAAATGCAGGTGCATACCTAGTCGAGCTCGGCTTAATTCTCAGCAGCAAGCTCTTGTCTTGCATAGAGGAAGATCGCAGATATTCCCATAATGCGAGGCTGCGCTCCTCGGTGCCAAGGCAGCCAAGAAGAGACCAAGTGCGCTTTGGGAGCTTTTGGATGACCCATTCGATGGGTCCCCAAGGGCGTACCGCAGCGGTACCAGCCCTCACGAATTTTCCTCTTGGAACAAACTTGACTGCTGTTGTTGACCTATAGTGTGAGATTGTGGGGCTACGGGAAGTACGCCACTTTGTGACGCATCAAACCATGCGAGTACGTCTTTGACCGGGAGATAGGCAGGCTCTTTGGTATGAACGTGCGGCAGACGAAAATAGGGCGATAGAACGGGATTGAGATACCATTTTCGCCGTGGACGGCGATTTGTTTCTTTCGTGGTGTGGGGAGCGTCGAACAGCGCACCATAATCCACACACTCGTTTAGAAAATCTCGGAGATTGGGATGCGCTTCAATTTCTGCTATCTCAAGAGAGAAGCCATTTGCCCCAGGATACGAAAGAGCATCGTCGTTATAGAGCTTCCGCTCAAGGTCCGTAGCGACGTGCGTAACAAACCGTTGCCGTGTTGTTCCGCCGCTTTCTTCGGCAAGTTTGTTGTACCAGTGGGTACTGGCCTCGTGTATTCCGACCGCTTGAATCGTGTCGTCAAGTGCTGGGATGGCGTTATCTGATTCCGGCAAGTCTGCGTTGCGTATAGTTCGCAACCACGCGGACCATATATGTTGGCACAGACTCACGAAGACCAGAATATTACCTCCACTTAGTTTGAGGATGTCCTCGGCACCTGCCCATATCATTCTCTGTGCACATCGCCCGGCAATCTGCATCAACGCTGCTTGTATACGTTCCTTGCGCCAGTACCTGGATTGATCCCAGATGGGTGGGTCGCTAGGTTTTTCGTTAACGATTTTGCCTTTGCCCTTTTGTCGAGCCCACGCTTCCCCCAGTCTGGCCGACAGGGAATCTTTTTGCGCTAAGTCCAGCAGATAAGTGCGCCACTGTTGTGGCCAATTCTTGTCAATCTTGATCGCTCTGGAGGGTGCCTTTCCACAGTAGCGGGCAGCCCGTTGTTCAGGGGAGGGACCGTATCCGAAGACTTTTTCGAGCGCGTCGGAGTCCGGGACGTCTTTATACTCAGCGAATAGCAACCGCTTGCGGAATACATCCTCGGCAAACTCGGGAAACACCCAAGTTTTGCGGTTTTCGCGACGGCGCAGAATTTCATCTAGATCAACGAGCTTAAAGTTCCGGTCTCTTTCTAGGTTGCCGACGGTCCCATAGACACGTGGATGCTCATCCCACGCATACCCGCGTGTTCCGATGCGGTACGACACATTGGGATCTCTTAAGCTGAGGGCCTTGTTTACAATTTCCCTAAAAAGGGAGCCGTATTCTTTGCGTTTTCCTTCTAGTCTAATCAGTTCTTCATACTGATCGATCCGAACAAAAAGATGAACGTCCCGCGGAAGGATTCCGGCAGCTACCAAAGCACCGACAGTTTGGGCAACAGGTTCGCCAACTGTTGTTTTGGTCGTTCGGATATTGTCTGGTAGATCGTCAGAGTTGAAATTCAGAAATGCGAGATACTGGCTTATTCTATCGGCAAGTTTTTGCCGCAAGTCCGCGTAAGCTGTGACGTTGTTCAAATAGCCGAACCAGCAGCGAGAGCTGCTTAGCCCTTTTACGAGGGCAGTGAGTTTCTCATCGTCCATGCTCAATTGGAGTTGCTTCGCAATGAGACCGTCCGCACGGTCTCTAAACAGTTCCAGGGTGCTCAAGAGATCGAATACGATCCAATAGTTCAGGAAATCACCGAAGTAAACTGGAAGGATTTCGGTTTCGCGCTTGCCGGGATCGATGGTTCTTTGGCCGAAATCGATCGCTCCGCTGCGGGTCAAATTGATGCCAGCGCCAATGAATCGGGCCTGTTTTTCCGCAACGGGAAAGGGCGTACTAGACTCCGCGTATGCTAGGCGTACTTCTGGCTTGAGCAAGCTCAGCAGCATGCTTTTACCTGAACCTTGCATCCCCTTAAGGACAACGTTACCCGGCAGGAAGAGGGCCGAAGCGTTCCTCAGGATGGACGGGCTGAAAATCTCGACAAAGGCCGCAGAACCGATTGTCTCCGAGACGTACAGCTCGTTAAACGGATTTGAACGTTTGTCCATTTTCAAATCCTTGAGGCTCGGGGAAACAGAGGCTTCCAAGTGACGGACCCATGATGGATGAGAGGTAGTGTGTTGTCCGGACAGTTCGTCGCAAGGATTACGAGCCCCCCAGTGTCGTCGAACCCAAAAGGACCATAGATCTTGGCTTCTTGGGCAGTCTTTCCAGCAAGTAGCTTTGAGAAGGAGTCTATCGCCAAATCTCTAAATACGGCGTGATCTGTTGGCTCGTCGGTTTGTGGCGCTCGCGTCAAAAAGTCAAGGCGACGCAGTTCAAGAACGGGACGGACTTGTACATTGTTGAAAGATGTTTCCCACGCTCGTGCTGCATCAACTCCAGCTGGACAAATCACTAATGGAACAATCAGAGTGGGAAGCCGAGATGATAAGGATCCAGCAAACTTAATCGCGGGTTCAATTTGGCTGCCGCTCCCGACAAAATCCTCCAGCAAAACTATCCGCTCGATCTTCTTGCTACTGACAAATGTGTCCACCTTTGCGGGATCGGCCAGTACTGCTAACGACAGCCAATCTGGTCGATGGTCCCGGCCGGAAATGTGGTTGAGGTGGTAAAAGGCGTTGATTCGCATGCTGTCAGTTAACGGACAGAACCATGTATGGGAGAGGGCTTCGGTGACCTTGGAAGACAAAGCTACATCATCGAGTGTGAGCGAGAGTTGGTCGATAAGCCAAGCGGTGATGTTGCAATTGAAGGCAACACGATAAAGGTTATCCAACTCTTTCGGGCCAATGAAGAACAACGAAGGCATAAGCCGAAACAGAGATTGTTGTTTTGTTTCGTCATCACCGTTGTCCAGCCAGTCTTCGAAGCGTTGCCAAAAATCTGGGTATGGCCCTTTCGTCGGTTCGTATTCGCAATACAATTCCTCGGCAAGATGTTCTACGTGTTCGTTTATCGTTTGAAACATCGGGCCGTCAGGCAGCGACATGATCCAACGCTGCAGTTTGTGTGGCAGTGCATTCATGGCTTCAGAAGAGCAGATATCTGGGTCGCCAATGCTTGCGCCATGGGCGGTGGTACGGCGTTTCCGACAAACTTGAACTGGTCGTGCAATGTGCCAGAGAACTTGAACGTATCGGGAAAGCCCTGAATTCGGGCGGCTTCTCGAACCGTGAGCCCTCGCTGAAGATCGGGATGAAGGAAATTCTTGGGATTTCCGAAGCTTGTATCCACGGTAAAGGACAATGCATCCCACGCAAGCCGACGATATTTACCATTAAAAGTGTGCCGAAGATCGATGCGGTGGCCGACTTTTCGCAGGTAATTTTTGAGGAGTAAGCTTTCGATCGAGTTATGCGGTGTAAAACCCACCTCTCGTTGGATACTGCTGCGAAGTACTGGGTCGGCATCCCCGAGTTTGCGCAATCGTTCGCGTCGTCGGAGCCGGAGAACGGCGTTTAATACTAGGCGCTCGGAGGGCGTTACTTCACCGAACACTTCGGGTATATCCCAAGTGTGAACGGCGCGCTCACTCACCCGAACATTGCAAAGCTTTTGTCCTGGCTTAATCCGTCGGGCAATTTGGAAGTGTTCGGTGTCCTCAAGTAGTGGCTGCGGCTCGTGGTTTGAAACCTTGCTGTCTGGAGACGAAAGATCAGAGAGTACGTCCGCCAGAGTTTTTTGGGGTGCAGGATTAGGGCGGATTTGAGCCGGACAGCCTTGCGCGACTGCCAGAAGGAATAGCCGTCGGCGCATTTGTGCAACGCCAAAATCGCTAGCTGCGAGTTGAAGCGTTTTGCACACGTAGCCGGCGTTCTGCAAAAGTTCGACGAGCGCTATCCAATACTTGCGGTGAGAGCCAAACTCGACACCAGGAACATTTTCTGCGACCACGACACGCGGGCGGATAGAAACCGCAATTTTGGCAGTGGCAAGCAGCAATGTATTTCGCAGATCATCCAATTTGCGTTTGCCAATCGTTGAGAACCCCTGACACGGTGATCCCGATAGGATCACGTCAACACTCGGGACTCCATCTGGCAGCCTGCCTGACGACAGGTCCCACTCAAATGTTTGACTTGGAATATTTGCTTCGTGAACAGCCAAAGCTCCGATGTCAGTATCGAAGGCACCTTTACAGCGAAAGCCGGCATTCACGAATCCGAGGTCGAGCCCGCCGCACCCACTGAACAGGCTCAGGAAGGTAAGGGCGTCCCCATTCTGTCGGCATGACAGTCGCTTTGCCATTTGTCAAATTGCAAATTGCTGAATTTGAACAGTTTACTAGCGGGCAGTCTTTGCAGGCAAGTGCGGCTTGAGGCTCCAATTTGGGCGACGGAGATCAGCATACAGCAAGGGGGACAGGGTTGGGTTTTTCAAATAGAGGTAACGTCGGGGACGATCGCGTCGGCTTGATCGCGTTTCCCCAGAGTGCCATTACGCCTTCGCCATATCGCCGGATTTGGAATGCAATCGGGCGATAGCGACGAACAGCACGATAATCTTGGTAGCTGACGAATGTGCGGCCAGTGAGCGGCTCGTCTGATTCCCAAGCTGTTTGGAGGATTGTATCGTCCTGCCATTCCCAAGCGACTCGCTTGCCGCCATAGAATCCGTCCAAAGCAAACGTCCCATTGACCATTCGACGCCATAACGACAATTGGCAGTTCCAAAGACGGAGCGACTTCAGTCGGATCGCCATGGAGGGCAGACTAACGCTGAAGTCTTCGGCAAGACGTTGAAGTGATTCGAGACAGACTGGCAGGTCCCTTGCGCTTCGTCGAAGCATAACCGGAGGCATGAGTAAAGCAGCAGCCCCAAAATTACACAGACGCTCTTCCTGTTGGTCGGGACTGTGCGCAGCGAATTTTAGCTCGGGAACAAGTTCGTAGAAAAAGGTGTGGCACACCTCATGTGCCATTGTGAAACGCATTCGTGACTCGGCGGAGTTCTTCTTCAGCAGCATTCTAAAGCCATCTGCGAATGTGATCCCAAGAGGCTCAATGAAGCCGTCACAGCTCAATTGTGGAGCGACTTCAACATGGTGAATGTGCCTTTCATTCAAAAAGAGTTGGAGATGGTTCGCACACCGCTTCCTGGCATAGCGCCGGCGTACACCCTCAACAAGCGCACTGATGATCTCTTCACCGCCTGCGGTCGCATCCAGGCCGGAGCGCTGGATGAAAAGGCGCACTAACGGGGAAAGTAGCTCTTTACAGTAGGGTTTGTTGAGTGGCATGTGCTCCGTCTCGACGAGGTGGCTTACCGATTTGTCGATAGCGCTTATCCCAATCCGGCTCACGCATCAGGAGTGTGGGTTTTCGAAACGAGGCTGAGGTTTGTTCCTCGCGACGACTTGTCGAGTATTCTTGACGCCATTCGTCGCGCATTCGGAGAGCAGTTCTAGCGTCGAGTCCCGGTGTTTTATCAATCCAAGAGCGCCAGGAAGCGTTGCTTTCGACCCACACTGGATCGCTTTCTTCGGATTCGCCTATCAGGTATGCAACTCGTTCGCCAAGGCGTAAGGCCATCCGTTGCAATAGGCGCGCACTGGGATTGGATACGGCAAATGGTTCCTCCATCAGATTGTGGAGGTATGACAGGCTGATGCCGAGATCGGCGGCGAAGTGCTCGTAATCGCCGCAACGATCGTCAATGAGCTTACGGAGTCGAGATCCAAACGCATCACTGTTGATGCCTCTGTAAAGAGCACGATGACGAAAGTATGCTTTCCGTATTGCGGCGAGGCTGGTACGCAACTCGCTGGTATCAAATGAGACACCTGTTTCGAGAGAGCCAGAATAGGCGATGTCGATTGTATGCAGAAATGAACCGATCATCATTCGTGAAACTAATTTGGGAACGAGCCGGATCGCGGGTACGCCTGCTTGGGTGGCAATTTCGTTCTCTTGGCCGACTCCATAACTGGGTGACCCGCAGAAAAGAATAATGAAATCGTGGGTTGAAGCACGTGATCGATCTGTCACGTAGACTTGGTTGGGCGAGATATCTGCATTCTGAAGCGGATGCGTATGATCGCCCGGCCAATAAATTTCAAAGCGTGGCGAGTCAAACTGTTTGTCGCGCGCCACATCTCTAATCAAGCCGATTACTCTTCTGACTTCTAGCTCCGCATCAGGGGTGAGACCTGTCAGCGGGGTGGCTAGGTACCCGATAATTTCGTCCGCGATTCTGTCAGACTCGACGAGGATATCTGTCAGTTTTAGGCCAAGTGCTTGAAAAAGTCTTCTGAGAACCTCTTCGCTCGGAGTGTACCGATCCCCGACGATCTCCTGAGTTGGAGACAAGATTTTTGAGATTGTTGACTGATTGACCCCGGACCACTGCTCTAACTGCGTCTGCTTGATCTTGCGGGATTCAACAATTCGTATCAGTCGCCCGACTGCATATTCGGTCTGCTCTTTCGATAGTTCCTGCATAACAACAATGCCTCAGGCATGAGGCTACGCGCGGTAGAGCTCAGCTACAAGCAATGTCTCGGGAATACTATCTGCGGCCTATTATTCCAGCGTAACCCATTGACCTGCATAAAGTTATGCCTGAGTCATTCCTTGCCAATGATTCGACGGTCTTCGTAGAGTCAGCAAAGAAAGCAAGCGCAGCCGATGAAATGGGTGCGATGAATGCGAGATGGCCGCTCGAAGTTCGAGGCAACGAGCGGCCTTCCCTGTGGAGAGCGTAGCTCAAACGGTAGAGTGCCGGAATGGTGATCTGGCGGTTGTCGGTTCGAGGCCGACCGCTCTCCCCAGTTGCTCAGCAGAGTTTCCAGGTTATGGTGCTATTTCTCAATACGGTCTGTCAATCGGCTGGTCGGTTCGGCATGGTTAAACTATTTTGCTTCGGGTTTTGGGAAGCCTTCCAACTCCAGCTTTTCCTTGATTTGAATGAGCCGCCAACTCTGCTTCTCTGTGGGAATCTTGCGCGGAATTGAAGCCGCTACGGCGAGGATGCCATCTTCATCCGGAGTCGTTACGGATTGTTCATGCGCCCACTTACGAGCAGTAGTCCAATACACGGGACCTAGCTCAAGAACAAATCGCTGGTTTTCGATCCCATTGTCCACTCGCTGTTCCTTCTTCGAGCTTTTCTGTAATGCGCGGTCCTCTTCCTCGTCGAGCAGAAGAGAACCGAGTATTTTGCGAAGGTCGATTTGAACTTCTGCCTGCGCTGCACGTTTCCAGCAGAGTTCCTTTTTGCACCATTCGGTGACGTTTTGGAACGCAGAGTCAGGGGCTACAATCACTTCGAACATGGCTTTGGCAATAACCTCGATTACGTGACGCAACGAACCTGGAACCGATTGCTGCGTCCAGAGTTGTCGAAGGTCCAGAACTTGGGTACCGCAGGTCTGTTCGATCATGCGGGAAAGCTTGGAAACACTGTAGGTAACTATGTTTGCGCGATATCCGTTTTGGTACCAAGGCTGTTCAGAAACGATAGCTTCAGTCGTGCGGAAAAGGAGGGCTTTTCCAACCAGTCTCTTAAAGTAGTCGTCGCTGAACTGGTCAGCGTTACGAATCCACTCCTCGGAGGCCGAAGTGCTAAAGAATAAGAAGTTCTTTTGCGCTCCTTGGCTAACAATGTGTGGTAACTGTTTCCAGGTATTTTCAAATTTTGCCAAGTCGGTTTTCGTTATTACTTGTTGTCGTGGATTGAGCAGCACAAACCTTTTGCGCTCGGCTACGGTCAAGTCGCTCTGTTCATTCAAGTACTGTCCTCGGGCTCTCTCGTAAAACCAGTGCGTTTCGTACTGCGCTCCCCCGGAAGCGGGTGCCCATAGGCGTCTTGAAATCTGTTCAATTCGTCTGTGAAACTCGTGATTTGAGAAGAAGTCAGCCTCACTGACTTTGTTCTGGCTGTTCGCGCATCGGGAAATCTCCGGTATAACTTCGCCGCTTTCCTCTGGTGTTACGACAGACAGTTTCATCTGAACAAACACAGACTTGAGACTCGCTCGGTCATTGCGGATGGCACTTGCCAGCGATGCAGTCGTCTGGCCGCCATTGACGATTTGAAGGTCAGCAGCCTTGACGAGTCGAAGTCCGTCTTTTCGATTAATGACTTCTACTGAGGTTGCAGTGCAGGCAATGCCGTTGTTAAAAGCGAAGAACATATCCGGGCGATGGAGAACGGTGTTCCGGATTCCCTTATTGACCTTCCCTCTCACGGTGAGAAATGAACGAACATTGCCTTCAAGTAATCTGCTGCCATACGTTTCATAGATCGTGGCGAGGACATCGCCAGGAATTACGCAGAGGTATGCCTGATATTGTGTCGAATCGACGCTGGCTGCGATGCACTGGAGCCCTCCAGGTAACATGGCGTCGAAATCAACCTGCAGATCGTCTTTACCGGTGCGTGATTCGAAGACACGAAAGAATCTGCTTGTGTCCCAAATATGAGATTCTGCGGGTATTTCAGAAACATTTGCTTCGGGGAGGTCACGGATTCGCGTGCTGATGAACGAGTCTGTGAGCAGGTAAAACCGCAGGCGAGTAATTCCGGAGCGGGTTTGGTTCAGAAGGCTGGCGAGGCCGAAGGCAGGAGCGCTCTCCTCGATTTCGCGCAAGAGCTTGCCAGAAAAGGCGTCTTCACAAAAGGTCTGTAAGCGGCTGAACCATGCTTTTGCATCGGTGTGGGTGAGACTTCCGGCTTCAGCCTCTCCATTGAAATCGGCAATGAAAAGACGAACAGAGCCGTCCGCTTCGTCTAGTGAATATGCATCCACGCCTGAGTTGCGGTTTTTTGAGCCCGTTCCACGATAGAAACAAGTCTGTACGTCTGCGACTTCGTCTGCATCCTCCAAGAGGCGCAGACAGTGTTCTACAAAGGCGCTATGGCGAAACTCCTGGTCAGCTGCAGCGTGAACCGCAACATTTTCGAGGATTTCTTTACGGAATTCTTCAAGGTTCATAACCGAGTACCTGGGTAGTTGGAATCTCAAACTCGGTGCAATGATCTAAATCCAAGTAATAGGTTGCTGAGGGAATCGCGACGGAAACAGACACAGGAGTAAGGCGTGGGAATGAGTCGCGCACGTCGAAGGCTCGGACGTTGTCCAAATGGTAAGAAGAATCGGATTCTGGCTGATCTTGGTCGTAGCCGATTTCTGCCAGTTTAAGTTCGAAGGCCGAGGATGCTGATGATTCAGCAATCGCCTCTCGAATCCTGAGAACCAAGGCTTTAATCGTAAAAGCGCCACTGTGATTTGTGGCACAACTGCCAATCGAGTAGACAATTAGATTGGTCGGTGCGGCTCCGGTGTGAAGCTGTTCGAGGGAACTGATCATGACGATGTGGGCACCAATAGCACATACTTTGATCTCGAATATTTGGCCACCGGTCTGAAAATCTTGAGGTGCTCCAGTTGGTCCCAACCACGATTCAACAGCACCGGCTGTGCCCAACACAGGAATAAGTCGCTCCAAAAAAAGCAGCTCTCCCATCAGGCCCAAGAGCTGTGGTTGTGACAGTCCTTTCTTGGTCGTTTCTAAGAGTCGTCGCCATTTTTCGAGCCGGTTAAGTAAAAAGAGAGCTTCACTCCCCGCCGGCTTTAGCTGGCGCAAGCTTTCGATCAGATCTTCGCAGACATAACAAAAGGGATGAAGAAGCTCCTGAGCGGCAAGGCTTATCAGGATGGCAAATTTTCCATCGTGACGCAGATTTTGAGAAACCTCCAGTGCTCTTAGTCTCGGCAGTTGCTCCGCGGAAGTCGAGGATAAGAGCATCAGCACGGGAGCTTCTTGAACGTCAATTCCCAAATACAAATCATAAGGGTGAGCTTCATTCACCCTCTTGAAAATGGGCCGTTCTCGCTGGAGACGCAGATCATTCCAGATTTGTTCAGCCGACATCTTCGTTCTCTTCCTGGAGATCATCGTCGATCTCCTGTTCGAGCATCGACCTCCATTCGACAAGATTGACTCTGTAGAGGACACGCTTCGCGACATCTGTGTCGTCAAATCGCGGGAAGCTAAGGCCCAAAGCGACAATTTCTTCAGAATTTGGGATAGGACTCGGCTCATTTGCAGTGAGGAGATAGATTAGAAGCAGTGGGCGTGATCTCGCGGCTCGGTAGTGCCTGTCGGCGATGGTCTTGCCCGGAAATGAAGCTTTGAACTCCTGTTCAATTCTTGTTACTTCTGATAGTTCCAAGCCCTCTTTTTCAATGCCGCGTGATCCGACTCTGGCCTTGGTGCCGGAAACCAAAAGCATTCCATCGCGAGCAATGATGTTCCGTTTTGATGTCGTTACTTGGGCAGGGCCAATATTGACGGTACTTCCACTGCCGCTTGGCAAGACTACGTCCCACGCTCTAAGGCGTGGTTCCGGAGTGGTGTCTAAGTATTTCGCGAGATCGCCGGTTTGAAGCGTTACATTGAGAGGATGGACATCGAAATCACGAAGGAACGACGCTATGTGCTCCTTCGGAACTGAGCGCCATATCGGATTGCCCCAAGGAGACGTTTCGGGCTTAATCCGGGCTTTGTCGAGTTGATCAACGAATCTATTAAGGGCGCTGCGGTTAGACGCAAGAGAATTCAAGTTGCTTCTAAGACGGGCTGTCTCAAGCGTTTTTTCACTTAACGAAATTATCCTCTCTATCGTTCTGGCTTGGCGCATCTTGTTCTGCGCCGTCACGAGCAGAGCGTCGGGATGTGCTCTAACTTTCAGGCCGAATTGCATCGGTGTCGCGTGCTGTTGCTGCATTCGCTTCACTTCTTCTCTTAGTTCTTCAGTCGCGGATGTGATGTGGGCGTACCACTGAGCCGCCTCATCCGTTATCCATAAGCGACAGAGATCCGCGTATCCATCGCGATAACCAAACCATCGTCCCATTTGGAGCAAAGTGTCATACATTTGTGAGTTGCGGAAAAAATAACTTGTGCTAAGGCCTTCAAGTGTCAAGCCACGGGAGAGGCTGTTCCCGCCCACAGCGATGACTCGCAGGCCTGCGTCTTTTTGGCGCGCATAGTCAAGACTGGCGGCGCCAGTTCGCTGATTCACAGCCTTGACCGTTATTGGCAGGACCGAATTGAGAAGTGAACGTTGCACGTCAGGCCAAGTGAGTCCTGCATCGGCGTACTCCTCGTTCCAGACATCGTGAGCTTTCTGAATTGAAGGGTTCTTAAGTGCCTGTTGGGGTGATAACTGACTGTAATTTCGTATGTCTAGCTGAATTGCAGATAGCCTCTCATGAATCAGCGTGGCTACTTGGTCTTGGACCGCGGTAAAGCGGCTGACATTTACGAGCATAGACCGATGCGTTGATCCTTCACCTCGGAGATCGCGTATTGCGTTTGCTACCAAGAAGCCAAACAAAGCAGACACGAGCGTGTCTGGGAGAGAGTCAACTCTGAGATCGGACTTATGCCGGAGTGGAAAAACAGCGTATGCGTCTTCGACGGTTCTCAGGAGGTCAAACCGGGGCGGTTCGCCAAAGATAGCGCTCGGTCCTACGTAGTTCGTGGGCGGGTCCAACGTATAAATAAAGTCCCTTGGAAACAGATCGTCTCCAAGCATCTCGTGCTCTGTATCGGGGTCGATGAAGATATTTGCGAATGGCGTCGCGGTAAACCCGAGATAACTTGAGCGGGTGAACAGTTTAAGCAGGGCACGTATCCGTTGATTGATTGCTGTTGGATCGGTACCAGGCGCATTCGTGTTGACTGATGCACTGTCCGCTTCATCGTCGATGAGAAGGAGCGGCGCATCAATTGTCCCCTGCTGATTCGCGTTGAAATCCGACAGCCATTTTTCCAAGTTTTCAAGAATGCGCTTGTTCTTTTTCACTACTACAAGTACTGGGACATTGAAAGCGTCCAATCGGAAACCGAGGGCATTAAGCAGGTTCCTGCTGAAGTCCTTTTCCCGCGACGTGAATACACCGGCTGAGCGTCTGGAATCAATAAGGCCAACGCCGACTGCGCGGTTCTTTCTGATTTGTGTGAGTAAGCCTGAACTGTCTAGCCCTACAAAACCTTCGTCAAGACGTTCCTGAGTCTGGCGGCGAAGAGATTCCAGTGTTCCGGTCAACAGAATAACGAGGCGATATCCGGCATCGGCTGCTTTGCAGCAAAGGGCGGTGTATGTTGCGGTTTTGCCGGACTGTACATCTCCGATTACGAGCCCTCTACGTTTCCAAGGTCCTGTTTTGGTCGGATCTTGAAGTAGATCGAGAACCTCATCTGTAACACGATCGAGAGTGGTGATTACTCGAGGCGGCCACTCGAACCTCTGCAGCAGGTTCCTGAAACGCTGCCAATAAAAAGGGTCAATGGAAGCCTTTTTTGCAAAGAGCCACGGAACATAGGTCTCTGTGGTGAGGGCAATGCCAATATCCATCTGGATGGCAAGCTTGGAATGAAGTCGTTTTATGATTTCTTGATATTCGTCGTCAGCAACTTGAAAGGCCGCACGCAGACGGGTTGCTAGATCATTGAGTGTCTTTTCATCAGGTGCATGGTCTGCCGGCAATGAGACGAGTACCGAATTCTCAAGAGCACGGCCGTTGTCACTCAGCATTAAGAAGTTTCCTTTGGATTGAGCTGGTTTCTTCCGGATAAAAGCTAAAGGGTTCGACGGAACCAAGGGATTTAATTAACTGTTTTCCATATTCGGTCTCGCGCCCTAAAGCGTCGAGCATTGTCGATGCCAAGGTAAACAGTTCTTCATATTTGCCGCCTTGACGATCGGGCGATGGGCGTCGTTCTGAAGCCATGTCGGCATAGGCGGCATCGTATGGAAACATTGTTTCGAGCGTGCGTAGGAGTCGCTGTATCAATTGCTGAAAGTGATCATCAGTTATTGCCTCTACTGCCTTGATCAAAGGGTGCTCCCTATTGATCACATACTCGACTCCACTTCGGGTCACCAATCTTTCCCAAGCATGCAGGACAGCATCACTGGTGGCCTTTCGTCCTCTAAATGTGTAAACGCGACGACTACCCTCTGCAATTCTTGAAACAATGGTTTTCAGGCGGTCCCGTACAGGCTGCGGAGGATAAGCGGTGGATTTCCGTACGTCGATTGTCCAAAGATGGTCGAGAGTGTTGGGGATATCAACGCGAACTCGTGCGAGTTTTGTAATCTCTTCCTGTCTGATCAATCGAAACCAAGATCCCCAAGTGATGAGTCTCCGGTTTCGGTACACGTAAAAACCCTGATTTCTACGAAGCCCCTCTTCTCCGCCGGCGATGGCAAGATCTGCGACTGAGAGTTTGCTGATATGCGGAAGAATAAATGGTGCAATCTTGACCGGTTCGCCTTCAATGAGGATTTGCTCTTCCGGCAGGGGCTGTGTGCTTCTGTGGGAACTGAGAAACGGGTCAAGGGCCGCGACGGGATTGCCATTTAACACAATCCTTATTGGCGGATAGGGCTTTTCGGGGCTCAAGAATCGGTGGAATACCAGCGCCAGGTGTTCGCGAGCGTTGTCCATTCTTTGGCCCAAGGCGCTTTCGATGGAGAGTTCTCCAGCAGATAGCCGATCAAACGACTGCCAGAGGACCATCGTGCCGCTGTTGGATTGTTTAAGGTCTGCAATGTGGGGCAATGACTGAATTGCCTCCTGGGTTAGGCCGAGCAGTATCCAATCTTCCCTCAGTCCGATGAGATCGAGGTCCCAGCGCTTTGCAGTCAAGGTGTCGTCCACTTTCGACACTACTGTGAGGCGGCGGCATTGGGATAAGGAAGCTGTTTTCAAGCCCAAGCCGAAGCGACCTAAGTCCGAACGAGCGCGCTGGGCGCGGGGATCGGTACTTCCATGCCGCATCGCAGCTACGAAGGCCTGTGGAAGTATTCCATGTCCATCATCGATAACCGCGACATAGGGCTCTCCGTAAGGAGAAAACCGAATATCTATATTTCTTGCACCGGCGGAAAGTGAATTGTCGATGATGTCTGCTAGTGCCGATTGGAACGAATAGCCAATGGCTCGCATCGACTCCAATAAAACTGGAGCAAATGGTGGAAGCGGGATCTCCTCGTTGTCATAGTCGGACACGAGTGCACCATTGTCAGTTCAAATTGGGGAAGGCGATCGCGTGATTGTACCATGCAGTAACAGGGAAGTAATTACGAAGATGGGCGACGTATTTCCCGATTCAGGCGTGCGCAAAGCACGATTGGATCGCGAATTTCGCATTCCCAAACGACCAAGGTATTCCACCCCCGCCGTTTGAGCTCGGCTTCAACAGTCTTGTCTCTACTTGCATTACTTTCCAATTTCGAAAGCCAGAATTTTTTGCGTGATTTCGGGGTATACGCGAATCGGCACTTGGGATGCCGGTGCCAAAAACATCCGTGTACAAAAATAGCGGACTTCCATCGCGCTAGTACGATGTCTGGGCAACCAGGAAGCCGACGGACATGGAGACGAAACCGGAATCCCATCTGATGTAGCAGTGCCCGCACTGCCACCTCAGGTTTAGTGTTCTTCCCCCTGATTCGCGACATGTTCCAGCTTCGCCGTTGGGGAGTGAGCCGGTCGGCCATATTCTTAATGATGCCTTGGAAGGCGTCTCAGGGAAAGAGCTTCGCGACAACGCGGGCAATTTCCTTCGCTATGAGAGGTGGTACGGCATTCCCCACTTGGTGGTATTGGGCGGTCCGGGGACCCGAGAAATAATAGTTGTCCGGAAACGTTTGCAGCCGGGCCGCCTCTCGAACCGTCAAGCTGCGGCACTGAGTGGGATCAGGGTGAATGAAGTAATGCCCATCTTTGCTGATGTGAGAAGTGACTGTTGTGGCAGGTCGGTGTGCGACCTGTACGCGAAATCGGTCCGCGAAGACAATTTCCTCCGGTTTCTTGCCTTGGAGGTTTTTGTGGTCTGGCAACAAGGCAGGAGGGAAGGCTGTGATTGTAGGTGAGTTTCGTATGAGCTTTCCGAAGCATGTGGCAAAGAAATAGCGACGAAGGTCCTCAGGGATGTGACTCCTGGTGGCATGGTTCAGGGCGCCGCCCAACCGTGGATCGTAAAACCACTTCGACTTCCACTGCGGCTTGGCAGTCGATTGAACAAACTCAGCTCCGACGTTTCGGCGAGCAGTTAATTTCGCAGCAAATTTCTGAATAACGCGCCGGATTGCTGGTTCGAGTTGATCGCAAGGTACGACACTGCAATCGCAGATACTCTTGACTGCTTGAAGCCATGCCTCAGGCGAGTCTTTTCCATTCGACAGCCGGCTTCTCATTTGCGGTAAATCCTTTATGGCTCGCCACATTGACACGTGCTTTCGTCTAGCCAGCATTTCAATGCGACCCTTGATATCGCTTCTAATGCCCACCAGAATGACCCGGTGACGGGCTTGGGGGATTCCGTGTTCCTCACAACGGAGTACGTATTTTTCGGGCGACTCACCTTGCGCTCTGGCTGTCTTAGAGTTGCCATAGTCAGCTAGAGGATAGAGGTCATATTGAACTGGGAGGCTGGTTGAGTCCCCCATGAGATCTGGCAGAGCTTTGTGTGGTTCTCGAAGGTCGGAGAGAATTCTGTCGATGATAGGATCTTGTTGGAACTTCGACGACAACATTCCCTTAACGTTTTCCATGACAAAGACCGGTGGACGGTGTGCGGCAATGATGCGGAGATATTCCCGGTAGAGCAAATGGCGCTTATCCTTGCCGAACTTCTGCGGGTTCTTCTTACGCATCCGTGATCTACCGACGAGTGAGTAGGCTTGACACGGAGGCCCTCCAATTAGAACCCAGTTCCGTGATCCAGCAATCGCGGCTTTGATCTGTTCGTCGATTTCCTTCCAATCATGCTTTCCCAGATTGGCACAAATCGCTTCCTTCCTTGCTGTTTTGGCTTCCTGCGAATGCTTCTCGAAAAGAGCTTCAATTGCGATTTCTCCTCGTATGCATGCATAGTATTCATCAGGAACCAATCCAGACTGGAATTGGCGAAAGAAGCTTCGGAGAAGGAGCGTCTGGTGAGCAACTGTATCTTTTTCAATCGAGAGTCCGATCTTAAATACCGGACGGTTCTTTGAATCACGCAGGACACTGAAGCCTTCTCCTAGACCACCCGGACCCGCAAAAATGTCTATAACGGGAATCATTGGAAATGGCCGTGGTGGTCGTCGCACGTGTTAGCGCCGGAACGCTGTCAAGTCACCCCAGATGTAGCGCGCTTCATCAGTTCCGATTTCTGCAAGGTGTTGGAAATTGGGTGATATGGACCATTTCAGTCTGCCAGTAGCGTCGGTTGCAGCGAGTCGGCTCTCAATGTTGGACGCTTCGGGGTACTCGGTATACATCAGGTTGGTGACCCGTTGTGCCGCGCTGATTATCCCGGCTTCCGTGCCATCATGAGGTTCAATCACCGTACCCATCCTGTTGCCATTCGAGTCCCGGAGATCGCGAACAACAACATTGCAGCGAGAATGGCATTGTTCAGCGATTCGCAATGGTGTCTTTGTACGTACAATCACTGATCCTCCTCCGTGGCTAGTCCTCAATGGCGATCTCGAAACCAAACTTTTGCAAGATTCTGTATGCGTCTTGAGAAGTGATCTCGATGGCAGGTACAGCCGTAGCTGCTGCTACGAGTTGCCGGATTGGGAAGCTTTTCCCGCTCACAACCACAGAATATTTTTGAATGCGACTTGGTGACATTCCTTTGGCGGCTGCAAGAAAGTCGTCTTTGCGGAGTTCAAATGTCTTACCTCTCAGCGTGAACTTCACGCTCATGGTATTGCCTCCATGATGAAAGTGCCGCAAACGAATAATCCTACTACTCATATTACTTCTACACAACATATTCATCCCACCGTAATTTGCAAGAAGTGGGGCGGAAACGACTCTGCAGTTACTCTGGTGCGGATATCTGCGAATGTGATACCAATCTGGGAAAACGTTTTGAACCGTATTTCAAAAGGACACCGCTTGTCCGACACTGAAAAGACGAGCTCGTCTGATGCGGAGCTGGTGTCAAGGCTACGCTCGGGCGACCAGAATGCTATGGGAGCACTGTATGACCGTTATTCCTCCATTGTGTATGCGGTGGCGCTGCGCGTCTTAGCTGACACGGGGACAGCAGAGGACGTGCTGCAGGAAGTATTCATGCAAATTTGGCGCAATCCGTCCAGATTTGATGCGAATCGCGGGAGTCTGGCAGCGTGGTTAGCGGTGATCGCACGAAATCGTGCCATTGATGCACTGCGCAAGCGTCGTTACGAATCGGATATTGAAGACGTAGTCGTTTCGGTGGAACCAGATCTCGCCTCGGAGGCCGATAGGTCAAGAGTGGCGAAGAATATTCGTGATGTTCTCAACGGGATGCACCCGGCACAACGACAGGCTCTTGAGATGGCATTCTTTGAAGGGTTAACTCACACGGAGATTGCCGCCAAAATAGGAGAGCCACTCGGAACCATCAAAACCCGCATTCGTGCTGGCCTGCTAGCTTTGCGAAAGGCTTTGAAGCCATGAGCGTACATAGCAGATTCGCCGAAGACCTCGCACTCTACGCCTTGGGAACGCTCGAAGGCAATGAGCAGGCTGAACTCGAAAAGCACTTAAAGGATTGTGCTGACTGCCGGCATGAACTGGAACAGTTGCGTGGCGATGCGGCCTTGCTGGCACTCTCGGCTTCAGGTCCAGCGCCTCCGCAGCGAGCACGCGGGCGGCTGATGAATGCGGTGACGCGTGAACCTCGAATTTCGCTTGAACAGCCGAGCACGCGGCGCATTTCTTGGTGGTCTCAGATGGGCTGGGTGGCTGCTGCCGCTGCGATTGTGATCGCTGCTGTTCTGTGGAGAACAGACGCCAGCTTGGGGAGGCAGATGGCGATCTTGCAGAAGGAATTCAACGAGCAACAAACTGTGTTGGAGCGTTCGCGAGAAGTTGCGGCGACGTTGACTGCCACTGACGCGTTGCGGGTTACGATCGTACCGGCGAGAGCGTTGGCTCAGCCTCAAGGCAGAGCCATCTATCTCCCGAGCCGATCAAGTTTGATTTTCCTTGCAAATAATATGCCTGCGCTGCCAGCACGGCGGGCATATGAGCTCTGGATCATTCCAAGCAGCGGCGCTCCGGTCCCCGCGGGAGTGTTCAAGCCAGATGCTCGTGGCAACGTTACTGTTGTGAACTCGCTCCTACCCCAGGTAGTCGAGACCAAGACCTTTGCCATTACGGTTGAACCCGAGACTGGATCACAGGTGCCGACTTCGGCACCAGTTATGTTAGGGACGGGGGAGTAAAAGGGACGGCTGTCCCCACAGTTTGGTTCAGGTCTTGGGGGCTGCGATACTCATTTTTGCGACGATAAGCTCGGCGAGTTTCAAGCTATCGTTGATCTTTGCTTGCACTATCGGGGTGTTGTTGATGTCGTCGCGGTTTAACCGGATTGCAGCAATGACTGACGCTGCAATCAACTTCGCGTTTTCCATTCTCGCACCGGTTCTCGCTCGTCGGTAGCATTCCGGAGACGGTGCGGGGGAGCCATTAAACATAGCTTCCGGTGGATAGAGCCAACTGGTCCAGCAGCAGGAGCAGGTCACTAACAGCCGACAGGTTGGCCGTGGCTCGGGATCTTGAAGGTGCGCCTGGGGATCTTCCGCACGGCAGGTGACAATACAGCCGCATTCATTGCACTGAACTACCCATGCGCGCGGTCCATGCATATGTGGTATTCTAGGCGAACAAAAGGGGAATATCTACGTGGGCTTTTCGCTTTTCATTGATTGCTGGGCGACAGCGCGATGAAAGAACGTTAGCGAACGGTTCCGGGAGGACCTTTGTGGAAGAGATAAAACTTGGGCAAATATTCACGTACGATGATGGTCGTCCCGGCCATCGCGGGATCAAGGCAAAGGTAGTCGCCTTAACCGATAATGGGTTTATCGCTCAGTTTGAAGACAGGTACGATACCACAGCCATTGCTTGGAATGAACCTGAGTGGATAAGCCATATCACGTTTGAGAAATGAATATGCTGATGCACTTCCTGTGCACTTTGCTCCCCGAGTAAACGGCATCTCCGCGGCTGTGGGTGTGCTGGATCGATCGTCGAAGTAGTCAAGTTTTCTTATTGGAAAACTTGACAAGCTTGTTGTCGTCGATCACGAGTCGATCGGACGAAACCGGCATTCCTCGTTCACATTGTCAAACCCCTGCACGGTCAGAATTTCCGCTATGGAGCGGCGTCCTCTAATTCTCGCGATGTGGATAAGGAGATCGACTGAATTTCCAATGTTCGCCATGATCGCCCGATGGGGCAGTTCGATGCCGCTTTGCAGAACACAGTCTGAAAAACGGGCGATTGCTCGCCGAGCGGAATTAGCATGAAGTGTGCAGAGACTCCCTGAATGCCCGGTGTTGAGGGCCTGCAGCAGATCGAATGCTTCACCTCCGCGCACTTCGCCCACAATGATCCGGTCCGGTCTGTGACGCAGGGCAGCCTTCAGCAGATCGCGGATCGTGACTGCTGCTAGCCCGACTTGCTCCCGCCTCGTTTCAAAACGAACTAGATTGCTCTTGCGGATGTTCACCTCAGCCGTATCTTCGATGAGGACAATTCGTTCCTCATCTGGGATGAAGTCGGCGAGGATATTCAGCAGTGTGGTCTTGCCTGTGCCGGTTCCACCACTGATCAGGATGTTCTGACGGCTGCACACTTTTTCGCGGAGAAACTCGGCGGTCTTGGCGCTCAATGTTCCGTTTTCGATCAGATCGGTGATCGTGAAGTGTTTTGTGTTGAATTTGCGGATTGTGAGCGTAATGCCATCAATACTGCATGGAGGAAGGACCGCTGCCACTCGGCTCCCATCCGGCAGGCGGGAATCCAAAATGGGCTTTGCTTCAGAGATATCGTCTCCCAGGCGGCGAGCGATGTTTTTGACTGCCGCGAATAGAGCTTGCTCGGAGATGGTGATGCCAAAAACGGGCAAAAGCTGGTCGTGTTTCTCGATAAATATTCGAGAATCGGCGTTGACCATGATTTCGGAAATATCCGGGTCGAGGATCAGGTGTTCGATCGGCCTGAGAAACGGAAGAATCGTTTCAAACTGCATAGCCCACTCTCATAGAAGGCACTGTGTGATCTGATCGAAATAGGAGATGTTGGGATCGAGGTAGAACGGCTTCAGATAGCAAATTGTTGCCGGCCTAGGATTCAGGCCGTCATAGGGAATCACAACTGCCTGGGCGTTGGCCAACTCTGAGAGAAACTTCTGGCTAAATCGATAATCCTGGCGCGTGCTGTAACTCTTCGAGGCGCTAATGCTGCCTCGGTCCGATACGGTCTTTGCCGTCAACAGACTCAGCTTAGAGTTCTGGCCTGATTCGGAGATGTTGTACGTCACGAAGGGCTTGTCTTCTCGGCCACACAAATCGCTGGCCATGCGCGTTGAGAAGTCGTCGGAGAGTGCCAAGAATATCTTCGTACGGAAAGTCTGGAGGAGCGTTCTGTAGCTGTCTCCCGAGAGCGTGGATTTCAGCGAACTGATACTTTGTGTGGCCACAATGGGAATACATTTTGATTGGCGTGACAAACTGAAGAACTTTTCGTCCCCAATCGGGTCGCTCTCCCCGACCGTGGCAAAGGTTTGGTACTCATCACACATGAAGAAGATCTGCCGGAAATAATTCTGTTTGTTACGCTCAATTTCGGGAATGCGGACCAAAGCGGCGCGCTGAAAGTCCAGTTTCAACATCGTGCCGAGAATTCGCGCTAGGCCCGCGTTGAGCGAGATCGGGAAATTCAGAGCGCATATTTTGCCTTGTTCAATCAGCCAACTGAACGATGGTAGCGGTTTGCCGTAGGGATAACGACCGTTTTGATCGGGGGCGTTCAATGCCGGATCGTATGTCTGTTTCGGCGGACAGAAGACCCGTTTAACCGCTGGGTTGATATCGAAAAGCGAAAGGAAAATAGATACGCCTTCGACAATCGAGCTGCGCAGTTTTCTTTCCAGTCCCATCCAATCATCGAAATACCAGCGCTGAACCGCTTCCAATTGCTGCCGCTTAATGTGGTCCACCTGAGAAGGGGCGTCGGCGGGAATTCGTTGGTATTCGAGTTTAGATTCTTGTTTTCTGAGCAGGTCGTCGAGTCTTGCCGAAGACGGGGCCTTGTACAGCTCGTGCTGCTCGTCGTACGTAAATCCGAACTCCGAGAACGAATCGGCAAACTTCTCGGTGCCATAGACCTTGGGTGTGACGCAGACATACTCGCACGCCTCGAATTTGGTTTTTCCTTCCTCAATTCTTTTTTCGAGCTTCGCGGGTGAGATTGCGCATTCGTAAACGTCAAAGAATGTGACGTAGTCGTACAGCACCTTGTGAAGCACGATGATGTGCTGGAGCATGTTGGTGTATGCCTGCTGCCAAAATGGCTCTTTGCCTCGTCCATACAAATTGTTCAGCAGTGCGGCCACGCTGTAGGCAAGGGCGGATGAATCCAGATTGTTATGGAGCGGGTTGTAACGGTATTCCGAATCCAACCCGACTTCTATGTAGTCTTCCTCGCGGCCATTAAGGCTCGCAATTTCGCGGATTTGGTGGCAGAAATCACCTTTTACTTCCAAAACCAGACCGCCGATGCGCTTTGCCGCATCGTCCGCTTTATATGCGATTAACTGTTCCGCGAAAGGCCGCATGCAGCAGCTCGTCTTTCCTGTCCCGATGGCACCGAAGATTCCGATGCCGGTAAACAATCCCTTTTCTGGAATCGTTAGCCACTGGGGATTGTTGCCACGAACGATCTTGGTGGGATGATGCACCTCTCCGACAACGAGGAACAGATCGTCTCGGGATTCTGGATTCGGATACGGCGGCAACGGATTTGTCTTCGTCTTCTGTTTCCGCCCGAAACTCAAAACGTAGAGCCCCGAGAAGCCCGCGGAATAAGCGAAGAACGGAGTCGTAAAGAGAAACAAGATGTAGCTCCGGTCGAAAATTGAGAAAACGAGCGGGTCTCTGAGAGCAATGTATTGGAGATAGACATTGGCCTCGGGAAATGGATATGCGAAGAAAAGAATCGTCCCGGTCAATCCCGCAAAGACAAAGCTCAGAAACGTTTGCGAATTCGCAATTCTTTCCAGCATGACGGCCTCACTTCTTCAACGCAGAAATTTGAGCGCCTTTGTCCTGCATGGGGGTTGCGGCATTCTCCGTGCCGTTGTTGGGAATCCGCTTGCGCGGACCGCGCCGGGGATGGGCATCATTCTTGTGAGCCTCATACCACGGCTTGAATTCGGCGTCGCTCTGAAATAGGAATTTCAACGCTCCAGATACCACCTGGTCATTGGTGGCACCGCTGTACCGGCAGTAGGCCCGCAACCTGTCCTGTACATCGCTTTCGATTGAAGCCTTGATCTGGTTCTTAGGCTGTTTGCGTTCAACCTCAATAATTGGCATAAAAATTCTCCTTTTCAATTCATTTGCGGTACTGCGGGGAGCGACCTCCGAAGCCGGCCACGGACACGCTGCAGGGTGCGGCGTGTGGGGTCGCTCCCCGCAGTACCTTTGCACTTGACGTTGTTTGTTTCCGGGCCGTCATGCTGGTCAGTTCCTTTCTCCTTAGCTCCTTAGAACGAATGCTCGGGTGCAGCCGTGGGTGCATCTGAGGGTGCAGCCGCTCCGACATCAGAAGCGCTTGGCTGCACCCTGTGCGGGACTACCAAATAGGTCTCAAACTGCTGGCTTCGGTCACCTGTGGAATGGACCGACTCTTTTCCAACAAGCTTTCCGATTTTCTTCCAGAGCTCGTATTGGCTGTTGTACTCCGGGTCCCGGTAGCGCTTCAGTCCGCGCTGCCACTCAATGACATCTTTGTGGGCCAACTCCTTGAACCGCTTTTCTTCGGCCATTCGTTTCAGCCAGAAGAATCTCGCGAGTTCTTGTCTTTCTCGTCCGTGCCGTTCCGGCGACAACGTCTCAGCGAACGTTTTCCTGGCGTACATAAAGCTCTGTGTGGAATTAGAGACAAAGATCAGCCTGAAGTCGTCTTTCAGAGCCTCAAACAACGGACGATATCGCTGGACGAATGAGCTGAACGTTTGAAGAGAGCGAAGTTGGTCTTCGATGTAGGTGAAATTCGCTATTGGCACGTCAGTCCTCCCTGACAGAAAGATCGGAAATCTTTCTACGAAGTAATGGCGTGTTTCCGATCCGCCCTTTCCGGGGAAAACTTTCGCTGGCAATGAATCTGCGCTAATGCCTTTTTCCACGGTCAAGTACTCAACTTTGTCGGCTTCTTCTTCGAGATAAACGTGATCCAAATTCCCTAACACAAAATCGAGGCTCAAAAGCCTGGGCGCTGCCTTGTCCAATAACCCGTATCGTCCGGTCTTTCGGTTGCGCGAATTCTCTTTTCCGATTAGGGAATATAGATTGCGCGAGAAAAGGTGATAGGTCTTCTGAGTACCGCGATCGGGTTCGTGTTCTCGAACGTCCTGTCTCTGAATGGCTTTCTTGATGAAATCCGTGACCGGTCCCCGGCCAGCAATACCCAAATATTGCGAGAACTGTCTCTGGAGGAAAAAGCCGGAATGGACAGCGACGATGTAGAGAAACTCGGCCTCCCGTTCGGTATATCCGAGCTGTTTTAGAGATTCGAGATACACGGGTGCAAGGCTCATAAAGACATCACCTCGCCGATTAGGTCTTCTCCTCGTTCTGCTGCTTTGCCGCGATAGTCCTGGTTGTAAAGCTTGAAACCTGCGGCGGTCTTGGCGGCGATTTGGCGGGCTTTGTAGTGGCCGGTTACGCATTCCAAATCAACTTTGGATTGTTCTTGCTCCCTCGATTCATATTCAATGCGGAGATCTGGAATCTGGATTTTGCCTTCCACGATCTTCAGGCCGTGGGCATCGGCAATCTCCTGCCGTCTGCGTTCGTATTCTGCGGGAGACAAGTCTTGAAGTTTTGAGACTTGGCGATTGATACTCTTTTTCAATTCAAAGTCGAGCACAACTCGCTTTGGAGTGCCGCCTGATTTCCCAATATGCTGCGCTTCCTTCTGGTAAAGCTCATAGATGGCGGCGTCATGCCGTAATTCCCGTTTCTTAACGATTTCTGAATAGACTGCCTGGGCCTGGCTTGGACGGAGGTGTACTTCGGTGACGGCTTTGCCAGTTCGAGTGAGTGAGACGTAGCGGCTTTTTCCTGCCGAATCTGGGTGGATTTCTACGAGACGTTGGTCTGTGAGATTGCGGAGGTCTCTTCGGAAGTGCTCTTTATCGCCGTGATAAACGTGCTTCTGCAGGGATTCGGCTGTGATTGTGCGGAAAGCTCCAACATCGCGTAGCACGGCTGACTGTGGAGAATTCAAGTGATATTCGCGTCCACGCAGCTCATAGGCAGTCCGAGTTTCCTCGGACGGGCGGTTGTCGTGGGTCGGTTGCGGAACCCGGTTTTCGCCTTCCCTGGGTGCTCGATCGGCCTTCAACTCATCGTCATCGCGTGAGCGATCCATGTTTATTCCTCAGACCGTTCACGGATTTCAGCGGAGAGATCGTCCTCGCCGATTCTGAGTTGTTTGTCTACGTAAACCAGCTTCTGGCCTGTGTGTTTGAGGAAGAACCGGCGCGCTAAGAGAAAGAAACTCGCGAACAGGTTGCCAAAGAGCAGGACCGCATACAAAGCGATTGCCCATCCGTAATCGTGGAAGATCGGTTGCCGGTAAGGAATCAGGAATTTCAGGCGATCCATCAGGACAAAACAGAACGCCATAAAGAGAACCAGCGCGAGAAGTAGTGCATTGGCGATCATTGCTGCGCCTCTCGATACTGAGACGTAGCAATGTGTCTGCCCGATTCGGGGCAGTTGAAAGGAACTAATGGTATTGAAATTATTGAATGGCTGGCAGGCGAGTCGCGCCGAAATACTACAACTCGTCTCATAAAACACGCCGCTGGAAGATTAACAGGTGTAATGGCGACGCTTCATCAACTACCCCACGGTTTCCAGGATTCGCCGACGATTCAGACGAAAAGTGACGCAAGCGAGTGACGAACGCAACGGTGCTGCAAAGTCGGCGCAATACTGGCCACGACGGGCGCCGAAGAAAGCGAGATTAGTGACCCTGTGACATGGAGTTCCCTCCGCCGCTCACGCCGCTGATAGGCGAATGAGTGGCTTAATCGTGCCGCCATTTTCGCTGTCTTTGGCAGCCTGTTTGATTTGATCGAGGCTGTAAAACTTCGTCAGTTCCTTGAACGGGAAGGGTCATTGCGCGTTGGGTTCGATGAGATGCGGAATAAAAACGTCGGGAACGCTCTCACCCTCAACTCGCTGAGTGCGACTCCGGCTTCGCCTTCCTTCAAGATCGCAACGATCTGTGACTCGGTAAACCTCGACTTCCTCACGACATCCCCCGGACCGGGAGAATCTATTTACTTACCTGTATCCGAGCCGGGGGAGCCTACGATTTCGATACGGCAATACCGCTACCGAGAGACCAGTCTTCCAAACCAGAGGTCATGGAGAGACGGACCATGACATCGTCACGCGCAATTCCCGGCGAGGCAGCTAGTTTGTCCGAAAGACGCGCCAGTAAGGCCTCCTTTTCGCCCCGACGCCGCGCGTCTGACTCGATGTTAATGATCACGAAATTTTCCGAGCGAGACCCTTTAATCCCGAAGTTACGAGCGTAGATCAGATCGCCCGGCTCAAGTTGCTCTATGATCTGGAACGTTTCCTCCTTCTGCTGCACATAAGCCTCGATGAGCGCCTCGTAAATGCTGTCCGACATCTTCTTGATATAGTCGGGCGACTTCCCCTTAATCATCGTCACGCGAACCAGTGGCATGAGAATCCTCCTTAATTGCTGCTCGTCGGTTTTGAGACGGTAGTAACGTCTCTCTCAAATCGACGTTTATATTGATGTGTTAGAGCACTTGGTAGCAACGACACATTTCCCTTAAAATCTGCCAAGCTTCCCATGCGAGCATCATCCTCTCGTCGAATCGTTTTCACCGCCTACGACGGAGTCTCGTTGCTCGATCTCTCTGGTCCGCTGGAAGCGTTCACCGTCGCGACTGATTTCGCCCTCAAAGAACAGCGCACAACTTACGAATGCATTGCTTTGTCTGCGCGTGGCGGACGCGTCAAGACTGCAAATGGCGTTGAACTGAATACAAAATCAGCGCGCAGCGTCTCGGGCAAGACCATCGATACGTTAATTGTCCTTGGCGCGCTTCGTGTGGAGGATGTCACTCGCGATCGCGCTCTTGTTCAATGGGTCAGGAAAACTGCACCTGCCTGCAGGCGGATCTGCTCGGTTTGTGTCGGTAGTTTCTTGTTGGCTGCCGCAGGAATCCTCGATGGACGGCGAGCGGCGACGCACTGGATGCATGCGTCACTGCTGGCCAGTCGTCATCCTAAAGTAACCGTAGAGCCAGATGCCATCTACGTTCACGATCGCAAGGTGTGGAGTTCGGCGGGCAGTAGTGCCGGCATTGATCTGGCGTTGGCTCTGATCGAGCAGGACGCGGGACACGAGGTCGCGATCAAGGTGGCACGGATTCTTGTGGTTTATCTCAAGCGTGCGGGCGGCCAGTCGCAATACAGCGCTTTGCTCGATGCCCAGGCGCACTCTGACTCAGACCAGTTCAACGAGCTTGAACAATGGATCGCAGAACACCTGAGAAGCGATCTTCGCGTCGAGGCGCTGGCCGATCGCTTACACATGAGTCCGCGCAACTTCGCGCGAGTTTACATGCAGACACGTGGCCGAACGCCGGCGAAGGCCATAGAAGCAATTCGCCTGGATACAGCACGTCGGCGGCTTGAAGAGACAACAGACCGTATCGAAACCATTGCCGAAGGTTGCGGCTTCAGCGGCGAAGAGCAAATGCGCTTGGCTTTCGTTAGAAGCTTGGGCATTTCTCCGCGCGAGTACCGAAAGCGTTTCGCATCGGCCTCATGACTGGGACACATCGAGGATAGTTACTATAAAGTTCTGGATCGTCGCCAAGCCGGAAGGAATCCAGACGGACAGCGGGCGATCAGTACCGGCAAGTCGGCAAGTATTTACAAAACGAGCGTCGAATCACGCTTTTCGAAGTCGGTCGCTTTATGAGACAGCTTCTATGCGAGTTGGGATTGAGGGGAAGCGATATTGCTTCTCAGTAGGCCGGGCCGAAATCAGGCTGGATGACGCCAGTGACCGTCTCCACATGCCGGTGCCAGCCTGGTCGCCGACTCTCCGAACTTCTTCCATTCCTCGTTGCTTATCAGGGTTGATCGCACGATTTCCAGGTTACGACAACCCTCAATTGACCAAAGATTCCTCTTCACATGTTTGGACAATCGATGATTTAGCCACGGGCTCAGTGTGATTCTGTCGATACAAGAAAGCGGAATAGGAATATCAATGCTCTTCACCTTTTCGCGTGATTCGTAAATTATTCGAAACTCCTTCTCATGCTCAAACGGATAACGCTTCCAAAATGGAAGGTCGCGAATCGTCAGTCTCGTGCGTCGCATTGCGGTCAGCGTTAAGTACTTGACGACCCCGCTTCGAATGCCCGTTTGTTTTGCGACTGCATCAAGGAGTTGGTCACGCTTAAAAGTGATGCAGACGCCGCTTGACCCATTCGCGAATACTCGCCAGTGGTGGTAGGTTTCGCTGGTTCGCGTGAAACAGAGGGCCAAAACGGACTGGAATCCATTCTTTTCTTGATAGAGCTTAAGAAAGTGCGAATCATTCTTGTCGTCCCAGGTTTCTGGATCTAAGAGTGTGATTCGCTGTTCGCTCAGGAGGCAGATGAGGGCGGGGATATTCGTATAACGCCGAAGACAGTTTTTTGACGTAGTCAAAGTAGGTCCCCAGGAGAATGAGGTTATGTCCCGTGCTTCAAAACGTTTCCCTTACCGCTTAGGTTTCTCTCGCGTTCTGCCCGCTCCAGTTCTCCTCTGATCCACTCCGCAAGTTCGGAGGGCCAAAATCTGATTGCTCCCTTGACGTGAAAGCATGGAATCAGGCCAGCCGCTGCCATCTTGTAGATGTGCTGTGGCGTCACCCCAAGAATTCTTGCCACCTCAGAAACTTTCAGAGCCTCGTTCCGCTTTTCCAGCATTTCGATGAGTTTCATGATCGCCAAGCTTTTGAAGAGCCCGTTCGCTCATTGCAAAAGCACCTCCAATGCAAAGGTTCTGTTTTGAAGACACTCGTACCTCAATAGAAAGACGAGTATTTAGACACCATTTGAAATTGATAGTCGTGTGGGTGGTCTAGCGGCCCAGGACGGAGTTCCGCGGGCAGACAAATCCAAACCCGGCAGCCTGTAAAGAGTTGCGCTTGTGTTCATATAAGTGCCCAACCGGTATCACTCGCGGCTGGATACCTATTACAGACCTGGGAGTCTGAACTTCGGGCACTTGCTGGTATAGGTACGAAAGAATCGTTCCAGCAGATTGGGTGCAGGAACTGCCATCGATTCGAGTTCTACTTCGGGAAGCAAGGTCGGAATTACGACGGTAACCTGCCGAGGTCGCCGGAACTCCGACGGTTTCCTAATAACGAAAAGGCAAATCCTAGTCTCGCTCACGGCGCGAGCCCCTCTTTGCAATTCCGTCGAGTCCGCGAACAACGTCGTCATGGGAGCTCCGAATGTTCGGCAAATGCGAAGGAGAGTCCGCAAGGCGATAGGCTTTTTGGCTTTAACCTTTGCCCATTTCGTAGGATTTCGACTAATTCACTTGCGAGGTCGTCCCGTCCTTTGGGGCTTATACGTTTCCACTTCACGACGATTTAGAAGCACCTTGCCCCCGATCTCCAATGTGCGGAAACGTCCCTTCTGGATTAGCCGCCCGATCGCTTGTGGAGAGACGCCACGGATACGAGCCGCTTCGGACTGTGAGACCCAATCTTCTGCGTTAATCGCCTTCTTAGAGAAAGTGGTTGAATGTTTCAACCCATTTCGTTTATGCTTGGGCATGGACGTTTCGCACTATCCTCCCTGGGAAGTGTGACGCTGTTCCGGTTGAAGCAATTTCAGCTCGTGTTCCAAGGGGACGGGTCGGTGCCATCAACACCGACGCGCCCCTGATCACCATTACCTCTCTGGGAGGCAACGATGGCTGCAATAGAAAGTAATCGGTTCGTCTCCTTGGCGCAACCTGACCGCTATTTTCCCGTTTTGCACCACTTCTGCTGTAGTTTACGCAGAAACCATCCGCCGTAGTCTTCTACGAAATCGACTCGCCAACGGTACAGCCATCGGGCAAAGGTTGAGATGTGTGTCTCGAATCGTCTCAACCAGCTAGCGCCGACGGTGCTGCTTCTGCGGTTTGAATCACGAAAACACCCGACTGCGGGGAGAACAGGAGTGCGTGATGAGAAACAAAGTCAAAGTGGTTCGGGTCGGCAATACGGAAATAAAACCCATATCGGCTCGCGAGCACAAACGCCTGGAAAAGAGAATCGCGGCCCGGCACGAAAAGCTGCGAAAGAAATATCCGGAGATCCACGGAAAAGTAATCGATTGGATCAGCCACGGTGTTGAGGAGAACTCCCTGTACGTCAATGTGCGATTCAAGGACAAGACGCAATTCTCCTTGAGCTTCATTCCTGAGATAACAACTCACTACGTCGATCTGTCGGACATTAGCACTGGCGATTTCAAGATGATTCGCGAGTATTACAGTCGGCGGGACCTATGACCAAACGTGAGAGGGCGAACGCGCACGCTCGACTGTTCGGCAAGGCTGTGCTGACAATGCGAAAGGAATTACGGCTGAGCACTGAGGAACTGGCCGAACTATCGGGGATACCGCTGATTCTTTTGGGCCGGATCGAGACTGGTACTGCCGGGGGCGACGAATGGGGGTTGCGCGAAATCTGTGCGCTTGCCCGCGTTCTTGATGTCACGGTAGAGAAACTCACGGACAGGTGGGAGCGATACATCGAAGAAGCTGGGGAGGCATGGTGGAAACCGGTATGGCGAGACAAAGTCAGAAAAGATACAGGCCGAAATTGAACGAGGACACCTTCACAGACGGGATTAAGGGCAAAGTGCTCCAATCCGTAAGCATTTCCAATGAACTGGACTGCCGTTACATCTCGCTAGAGTTCGAAGACAAAACCGAACTGACGATCTCGTTGGATACGCGCCTCACCGGAAAACTAGAGCTTTTCGATTGCAGGACAGGCGATCAAAGACTCATGAAGAGAGTCGGGCTGATGCCTGACGACGTTCCGTCGTGGCGTCCCGCAGAGAAAGGAAGATGAACCCGTGGCACTTAAGCGAAAACGCAAGTATTTGAGCGCTCATCGGGGCTGTCCGGGAGGTCCAAAGTGCCGACATTGCACTTGGGACACTGTGCACATTAGCGTCGATGGCCCGCACGCGAAATATATAAAGGGCCATCGTGGACAGTATCGAGGAGATATCGACAGCGCAATCGATGATTTTCTCACCACTCTGAAGCTTGATGCTCGTCAGCTTTTGCGCGAGTGCGCAAAGATTACGCCCGTTCTGGCGCAGTTCCATTTGGATTTCAGTTAGACACGATAAGTCGTTCAAGCGGGTTAGGAGGCGTGCCGTGCCGCACAAGATCGTCGAAGTCGAGGGAGTAGCAGGTAAAACAGTTCAGAGAATCACAGTCACCAACGAATTCAACTTTCGCGATATCACTGTCCGTTTTTCCGACCACACAGCAATTCATTTTTCCATTCGTCCCCGAATTGATATAGAACCGCAAATACTGGATTGGAAGACTGGAAATGGCGAAATCGTGCGCGAGTACGACGTGATCTACCAGCATGACAAGTGACGAGCAAGGAGCGGCAGAACTGTGGGATACAGAATTGTGAGAGCAAAAGGTGAGGGCACGGAATACCCCGACCTGAGAGGCAAAGTCATCAAGCAGGTAAGATTCGTCAATGACGAAAACTGCACCGCCCTTAATTTGGAATTCGAGGACAACACACTAGCGAGTTTTCGCTTGAATGCCAAGATAGCTTTGTCCCTACCGCCTGAAATCGCCAGATTGAAGGACGGAGACCTCGTCAAATGGAAGAAGCTGAAAGCACAACCCGCCACCCTGAAATTCCGTGAGAGGAACGATTAGCCATGCGCGTTGGTCATTTAGTGCCAACCCCTGGCGGAAACGATTGCGATTTCTGTACGTCTGGTCCTGTTTTCAAGCTCTATGAGTGCTCCAATTTCGTTTTCAACAATTTGCCAATCTTCCAGAAAGATTTCGGAGTGTGGGCAGCCTGTGCGAGATGTGCTGAACTGGTTGATTCCGAGAACTGGACGGATCTAACAAAACGGGCCGTGCGCAAGTTCGCAAAGCGGCATGGACCAATTCCGAGGTATGAGGCGGTCCGCCTGCGCGAGCAGCTTCAGCAAGTTCACCAACTCTTCCGAGAACACAGAACGAAGCCGTCGATAAATTAGTCGAAGCATCTCGCCATAGTTCACGCGTCCGTCTGGCTCAAAGGCTCCCTCCTTGGCCGTGAGTTCCTGAATCCCAAAGTGGCACTTTCAACATCTTCAATCCTTTTCAACAGCGTGGCGTAGAGCCGCATTTCGCCTGCGCGGAAGTATCTATGAGCAGCTTTGGAGCGTCTGACGTGTTTGAAACGCCCAGTAACGATGCGCGTTTCGTGGATGTGCAAAATGAAAATGCTTTTCTCACTTGTTCTGTTACAAAGCGGCAGTAGTCCGTGGGAGTCGGCAGTTCAGCAGCTTCAAACAGCGTTCACGGGAACAATTGCCAAGGGACTGAGCCTGGTTGCGATCGTAGTAGGGGGTCTGATGTTCGCCTTTGGTGAAGGTGGCAATAAACGAGTGTTCGCTGGAATCGTCTTCGGCGTTGGCATGGCAATAGCAGCGGTGAACTTTCTTAGCTGGCTTTTTCCGGGGTCTTAGTGGTGAGGAACCGTTATGGAACTCGAACGGAGAATGAATCTCGTTTACAAGGCTCTCAATAAGCCACTGACCATCCTGGGAGCAGAGCGGAAGCTGTTCTTCGTCGCACTGATCATGGGCGCGGCGACGTTCAATCTGTTCGGCAGCCTCTTCGGTGGACTGCTGATCTTCGGCAGTTTGTTTTTGATGGCGCAATGGGCCACGCGGACGGACCCGCAGATTCTGCGAATTCTGCTCAACTCCAGCAAGTTTCGCCGTGAGTACGATCCGGCGAAGTACGGCGAGCAGAGCGTGCAGGTGATCGACCATGCTTAGGTTGTCGAAGATCGTCAAGAACTACAGAGAGACGGGCGCTCTCAGTGAGAATGTCAGCGTCTACGGCTTTCTTGACGATCACGTGTTTCTGACCAAGGCCGGCGATCTCGGGTTGGTGCTGAACGTCGAGGGCGTCGATTACGAGTGCCTGGACCACAAGCACACTGACGGTTTGGCGAAGCGTTTGGAATCAGCCCTGCGGCTGCTTGGGACGCAATTTCGCGTTTATCAATTCTTGTTTAAGTCCAGACACGAACAAATTCCTCACGGCAGCTACAGCAATCCGGTTGTAAAGCAAGCGATTGACGATCGCGCAGCCTACTTCGACAAGAAGTCGGCAGAGCTGTATTCGCTGCGCATTTGTTACGTGATTTTGTGCGAAGGATTCCGGTATCAGGCCAGATTGGGCAGAACCCTCCAGAACCTTGCTTCCGAACCGAAACAGGCGGTCGAGGAGCTCAAAGGGTATCTGAGCAGCAAGAAGCAGACAGTTCTTATCGCGGATGCGATCGAAAAGCAGCATCGCGCGCTGCTCCATCAGATCCGCAGCTTCGTTCTGCAGGTCAGCGATTTCGTGAAGATCGCGCTGTGTGAGAAGCAGGCCGCGTTCACAGTGCTTAAACAACTGCTGAACTTCTCTCCCGTAAAAACTGAACGTGCGCGGCTGAAGTACGACACGCACGTCGATTACTACCTCGCGGATTCTGCTCTTGAATGCTATCCGGGACACCTTCTGATTGACGACTACTACGTGAAAGTCCTCACGCTGAAAGAGCCTACCGCCCAAAGCTGGCCTCTGATTCTCCGACAATTGTTTGAGGTCGGGGCCAGCTACCACGTCGTTACCGAGTGGAAACCTCGGGACAATACAGCCTCGCGCAAGCGCATTCAGTCGATGCGCCGCCACTTTCATAACAGCAAGACTTCGTTGTTCAGCCAACTGAAGGCAGACAACTCAACGAATCCTGGTGATTTGCTAGTGGACGATTCGAAGGAATCGCTGGTGCGCAACCTTGGTGAGTGCCTGAAGGAGATTGAACTGAACGGGAACTACTTCGGTGAGTTTTCTTTGTCGGTCGTGGTCTATGACCGGAACCTAGCCGCAGTGGAGAAAGCCTGCTCTGAGTTCTACAAAGTGTTCTCTATGCACGATGGTCTGCTGTTCGAGGAGCGGTACAACCTGCTCAACGCGTTCTTTGCGACCATACCCGGCAACCGGCACTTCAATCTGCGCTATCTCTGGCTGCTGAATACCAACTATGCCGATTATTCATTCCTGTTCACACTGCACACGGGAGAGCGTCGGAACAAGCATCTGGACTCAGAATACTTGGCCGTCCTCGAAACCAACTATGGGACGCCGTACTTTCTCAATCTGCACTATCAGGACACGGCACACTCGATTGTGCTGGGCCGCACGGGATCGGGAAAATCGTTCTTCCTGAACTTCCTCATTACGAACCTGCAGAAATATTCTCCGTACACGTTCATTTTTGATCTGGGCGGAAGTTTTCGGGGTATTACCCAGCTCTTCGGTGGCGCGTATCTCAAGGTGAGTGCCGACCGCTCGGCCTTCACGGTTAATCCGTTCTCGCTGGAACCAACGCGGGAAAACCTGAATTTCCTCTTTGCGCTGGTCAGAGTCCTGGCAGAAGGTCGCGGTCTGAATCCTCTGACTCAGGCTGAAGAAAAAGACCTGTACGCGCAGATTCAGAACCTGTATGAGCTTCCTCCGAATCTGCGCACGTTGGGCGTTCTTGCTAACACATTGCAGAAATCGACTGCCAATAAGCTGGAAAAGTGGGTCAGTGGCGGCCAATACGGGCAAGTCTTCGACAACGAGAAGGACACGCTCACGCTCTCCCGTTTCCAGTGCTTCGACTTTGAAGGCATGGATCGCTACCCCGAATTGATTGAGCCGTTGCTGTTCTACATCCTGCATCGGGCCAATGCGTCGATTTATGACCCGGACGCAACTACTACGTTCAAAACTTTCTTCATTGATGAAGCATGGCGCTTCTTCAGCCATCCGACGATTCGCAATTACATCGTCGAGGCATTGAAAACGTGGCGCAAGAAGAATGCCGCGATGATCCTGTCCACGCAATCTCTTGACGAGTTGGACAAGTCGGACATCGTGAACGTGGTCATCGAAAGCTGCGCGACCAAGATTTTCCTCGCAAATCCGGACATGGATCGCGAGTGGTACCGGAACACCTTCCATCTGAACGACAACGAAATCGAGATGATCTCGACCCTCGTCCCCAAGCGGCAGGCCCTCGTAAAGCGGCCTGATCTTACAAAGGTCGTGAATCTCGAAGTCGATGAAAAGAGCTACTGGCTCTATACAAGCGATCCGAACGACAGCTTCAAGCGGGAGCAGGCATTCCGCGAGCACGGCTTTGACAAAGGTTTGGAAGTCCTGACAAGGAGTTCGCTATGAAAGCAAGATTCGCAATTGTCTTCGTCGCGTTGCTGGCGGTGGTCTCTGCCGCTGCCCAGAATCGCGAAGCTCGCACCGTCAAGTACTCAGCCAAGGACATCGTTTTGATCAATGCGAAGCTGCGGTACACAACCCTGGTCGTTCTGCCTCAGAACGAAAAGATCCTCGATTTCGTCACCGGAGATAAGGATTTCTGGGTCGTCGAGGGGACGCAAAACTTCTGCTACATCAAGCCCGCCAAGCAAGGCAGCAGCACAAACGTGACGCTGATCACGGCGGCGGGTAATGTGTACTCGCTTCTGGTGAGAGAGGTAGGAGAAGCGAATGAACCTGACTTCAAGGTTTTCATCGAGCCCAACGACCAATCCCTCCTGCAGGCCATGAATGCGCCACCGAAGTTTGTCTCGTCCAGCGAAGTGGAAGGATTGCGGGCGCAGGCAGTGCTGGCAACTTCCCTGGCCGAGAGGGGGAAAGAATCATTCCAGGCGGAATACCCGATTAAAAACCTGAAGTTTGACTACATTTTCGAGAAGAACAAGAAACCGTTCATGGTTTCGGCCATTTATCACGATGACAAGTTCACCTACATCAGGTCGTCTGCCGAGGAAAAGCCGACGCTGTACGAGGTGAAAGATGGATCGCCCAATCTCATCAATTTTGATTTGAAAGACGGCGTTTACGTAGTACCCAAAATCCTCGACTCAGGATATTTGGTCATCGGCAAACACAGACTGGATTTCAAAAAACAGGGGTGATGTCGTGCCACAAACCAATGAAGTAGAAAACACGGCGCCCAATGTGCAGGACAAGCGGAAGCCTGCGCCCGGCGTGCTGCCCAAGAATGCTCAGTCATGGGTGGTGATCGGACTTACCGCGGTGATCATGCTCCTGCTCTGGGTCTCCGGCCCAGCTCATGGTGCCAAGGCAACGAAGAACTCCGACGCAGGGAAGGCTGAGACGGTGAGCGGCCTTAGCTCTGGCGATATTGCTGCCCGTCTCGATCAGGAGAGGCGAGAACAGCAAACCGCTTCGATGCTTCAGTCTCGTTCTCCGGGCCAACAAGCGGGCCGCGTCGAAGCTGGGTCTCCGGCTGGCGACCAACAAAGCGCTGTGCCTGCCGAGCAGGACCCAATAAAACAAGACATACGGCGGCGACTGTACACCTCGCTATTTTCGTCCAGCGTTTCGCTGAGCTACCGTCCAAAACAAACGAGCGAAACGGAAACGTCTTTAGCAGATGCTTCGTCACGATTGCCGCTGGACCTGTCTGGGCTGCAAATACCGAACTTCGCGGCTGTGGGCACCGCAGGAGCGCCTTCGACGCAATCCACACCTGCACAGGCAGAAATGCCGCATAAAAGAACGAATCCAAATTTTAATCAGACGATCGGGAAGGACTACGTCGTCTTCGAAGGAACTGTTCTTGAGACCGCACTTGTCACTCGCCTGAACGGAGAGTTCTCCGGGCCGATTATTTGCATGCTGACCAACAATATTTACTCACATGACGGTCAGCACCTGCTTATCCCTGCCGGCGCAAAAGTGCTGGGTGAAACCAAACGGGTGGAGGGCTTCGGCCAGACTCGCCTGGCGGTCGCTTTCCATCGACTCATCATGCCGGATGGCTATTCGGTCGATCTCGATCAGTTTCAGGGCTTGAACCAGATTGGAGAGACTGGACTGAAAGATCAGGTCAATCATCACTACTTCCAAATCTTCGGCGCATCCATTGCGGTCGGTGCAATTGCGGGATTGGCAGAAGCAGGTACAAGTACGAGCAGCGTCGGCTTGCCTCAAACCACAACTGACGCGTACCGGCAAGGCGTGGCCGCTAGCCTTGCGCAGTCTTCAACGCACATTCTGGACAGGTTCTTGAACCTGCTCCCAACCATAACCATTCGAGAAGGCCATCGGGTGAAGGTGTATCTGATGCAGGATTTGCTCGTGCCCGACTACAACCAGCACACGATGCCTTCTGATTTGTGATTAAAGGAGTCTAGGTATGAAGTTCAAATTCGCTCTTGCATTTTTCCTCGTGCTTTCTGCTGCCCAATCAAGCTTCGCGCAGTTTGGAGGGGTCGTTTATGACCCGACCAACTACAAGAATGCCGTGCTGCGCTACCTGCAATTGCAAAAGCAATTGCAGCAGCTACAGCAGTCGTACAACGTCCACATGCAGCAGTTCATGTTCATTCAGTCTCAGGCTCGCCAGATGCAGAACATGGTGGCCCGCTATCGCGCCATTCCCTCCCTCTGGACGAATTTGAGCGCGGCTAACACGCTTGGAAACACTTCTCGTTGGGTGAACGGCATCAATACGGGAAGCTACAGCACCGCTCAGCAAGGCTACGGTCAAGTCAATCTGTCGCTGAGTGACCCTACAGGCGTGAATACTTACGACGGACTGAAGCGGGCTTATGGTCTCGAAGAGCTGTCAGACGGTTCCACCATCAACAACATGGCCACGATTGGGCAGTTGAGAAACAACGCCCAACAGCTTGAGAGTCGGATCAAGCAACTCGAAGACGATTCGCTCTCTTCTGATCCTGATCTCAACACCCAGACTGCCGTTTTGAACAAAATCAATGCGGCAAATGTCCTGCTGGTGCGCAGCCTGCAGGACACGAACAAACTGTTGGTTGCGATGCTCGAACAGCAACTCCTGACTAGCGAGCGCAACCGTACGTCGAATGTAGGCAGTATCAACACGGAACTCTATCGCCAGCAGCACTTCTCGGATCTGATGAGTTTCACCAGTTCGATGCCGAACCGGCTGCAAACGCCGAGCTCGAAATGAGGAAATGGGGCATTTCATGTTGGTTCCAGTCACAGATCCGTTCACCTCTCTCGAAGACGGCATTCGCGGTCTGCTGACCTCGCAACTCGACTTGTTCGTCCAGATGGGCCACAACCTGTTTCGTGGGTTTGCCACGATTCTGATTGTCTGGTTCGGCGTACAGGCTGCCCTCTCCAGCGCTGAAGGGGGCGAAGGCTTCAGCTTCGCCCGCTTCAGCCGCCTGCTCCTGGTCGTCGCCTTCGGTTTTGCAATGGTGACCTACTACAGCACCCCAATTCCGGGAATGGGCTACAGCTTCTCGGACCTGGTGATTCAAGAAGCCTCTTCACTTTCAAACAGCATCGGGATCGAGCAAGGCCGCTTGGTCGAGACGAAGGTCACTGAAGTTGAACAGGGCCTCGAACAACCGAGTTCTGTGAATCTGCACGAGATTCTGACGTTCGTCGTGCTCTATGTCATTCTTGCGGCTGTTCAGGCCGTAATCTTCATGGTGATTGGTTTCGGGCTGATTGCCCAAGCAGTTCTCCTGTTGGTCGGGCCAATCTTTATTCCATTCTTTGTTGTTCCCAAAATGGACTGGCTCTTCTGGGGCTGGTTCAAAGCCTTCCTGCAATATTCGTTCTATCAAGTCGTCGCTAATGCGTTTGTGTTCATCTTCGCGAAGCTGCTGCTGGCGTTCTTTGCGATTGACACGGGCGGAATGACCGTCGATCAGTGGATGACGGCGTTTCCGGCAATGTTCATTTTCCTCCTGATTGCTATTTATGGATTGCTGAAGATTCCGGCCTTAACCAATCACCTCTTCAGTGGTGCGGCGGGAGCTGACTCCGGTTTGGCGGCGGCAATGGTCGCCTACGTCAGTCGAGGTTGATTTTATGGTTGCCGAAGCGAAGCCGGATGCCACATTCAGCGCCGCGAAACAGCTCTATGCCGAGCAGTTCGGCGACGCCATTGTTACCAACACGTACTTGAAAATTGCTTTGCTGGCGATGGCCCTCGTCGTTGCCGGTCTGATCTACACCAACGTCAAGACCGTTCGCATGGTCCAGAACTTCAAGCCGCTGGTGATCCGCATTAGCGACATTGGTCGCGCTGAAGCGGTGTCGTACGACACGCTTGGATATAAGCCTCAAGACGGGGAGATCAAATACTTTCTCAGCGAGTTTTGCCGTCTGTACTACAGCCGAAATCGATACACGATTCGAGACAATTTCAAGAAATCGTTGCTCTTCATGGAAGCTCAACTCGGGAACAGCGTTGCCGAGGCATACCGGAAGAATCACACGATAGACGATTACCTGCAGAACTCGACGAGCCGGCCAGACATCGACATCGAGGTTGAGAAGGTCTCAATCGAAGACTTGCGAGCGGCTCCCTACAAGGCGACGGTCGATTTCTACGAGATCGCCTATTCGCCAGTCGATCATGCCGAGAGCAAGCGCACGCTCTACACGGCGCACTTCGTCTTCCTCTTCCGCGATTCAGTTCCGAACGAACTGATTCAGGTGAATCCGCTCGGCCTGGCAATCACTTATTTCCGTGAAGATGAGGCGTTCAAATGAAGAAACCTAATGTGAACCACAATGGAAATCATGGCCAAGTGGAGGCTCGACAAACGCTCTCCTCCGCCGTCCAAGATGATGCATTCGAGCCTCTCTTGGACAGTGAGGAAGCCGCTGCACTTTTGAAAATCCATCCGAAGACTCTGCAGAAACTCGCGCGCAGCGGCGAAGTGGCGGCGATCCAAATCGGGAAGTTGTGGCGGTTTCGCGCTTCCGCATTGGATGACTGGATCAGGAAAATCGTGAGCTAATGTTCTGTGTATCTCAAGCGAAAAAATAGCGAAAACTGGCGCAAATCGCGTTATGATGAATCTCGCCAGTCTGTGCCGTTCAAACATGGAGGATTTTGAATGTTTGGACGGACACGATTTCAGCAAGGCTCTCTTCAACGCGAGTCGCGTATGAAGGGACCTGAGGTTTGGATTTTCCGTTGGTATGAACCGACGCCCGATGGAAAACGCAAACGTCAGTATCGCGCAATCGGAACTGTTGACGAATATCCAACAGAATCGGCAGCACAGGCGGCTGCCGCTGCATTGCGGTTAGAGATTAACGTCGAGGCCCCTAGAACCGTATGGAAGCCTGTATCGGTAAGGGACCTCATAACCCACTACGAAGAGAAAGAACTCAATCTTGACTTGGTTGATCCAGAAGAGCACGAGAAAGCCCATTCAACAAAGCAGGGCTACAGGATTTATCTCGAAAGCTGGATACGACCTCGCTGGGGCATCCTGGGGATTAAGGATGTCCGTACGGTGGCCGTTGAGGGTTGGCTGAAAACGCTGACGCTTAAGGACGGCAGCAAGATGGCAAGAGGGACCAAGGCGAAGATCAGGAACATCATGCACGCTTTGTTCAATCACGCGATCCGGTATGAATGGCTTCCGCAGAATGCGAATCCAATCAGCAAGGTCCGGCAGAGCGCGAAACGGGAACGTATCCCCGATGTGCTTGAGGTTACTGAATTCCAAGCCTTGCTCCAGGAGCTTTCTTTTCGCGAGAGGACGCTGGTGGCGCTGGATGGGATTACAGGTTTGCGGCGCGGCGAGTTGATTGGTCTCAAGTGGAGTGACATTGATTTTGAGAAGCTGCAAATCAATGTGACCCGGTCGGTGGTGCATCAGGTAGTTGGGAACTGCAAGACTGAGGCATCACAGAAGCCGGTTCCGCTGGAGGCTTCGGTCGCCGAAGACCTTTGGCTGTGGAAGCAAAGCTCACTCTACAATCGGCCCGAGGACTGGGTGTTCGCTAGTCCCTGGACCAAGGGCAAACAGCCGCTGTGGCCTGACAGTCTCCTCAAGCGCTGGATTAAGCCAGCGGCGAAGCGGGTTGGAATTACGAAGAAGGTGGGATGGCACACATTCCGCCACACATATTCCACGCTGCTTCGCGCCAACGGTGAAGATGTCAAAGTCGTGCAGGAGCTGTTGCGGCACGCAAACAGCAAGATCACGATGGATGTCTACACTCAAGCTCTCTCACCGGCCAAGCGCGAAGCGCAGGGCCGGGTGGCCAGCAGTATCCTTCCTAAGAAGGTTGTGAGTGCTGTCGGCTTATCGGACAGTTTTGGACAGTAGCGCCCAAAACGGAATTCCGATAAGTGACTGAAAAGAATGGCGGGGACGACGGGACTCGAACCCGCGGCCTCTGCCGTGACAGGGCAGCGTTCTAACCAACTGAACTACGTCCCCGCTGCTTGACCGCCCGCCTTGGCGGGAACTCTTGGAAGGTGAGCGGAACCTTGCGCCGAAACCTGGCGGCTCCGACTGCTCTGATTGTAACAGAAAAGAATCAGTGCGCAGTTCGCTCACAGCACGTCACCGCCTGCCTAATACGGTCTGGAGCAACGACCGATACTCATGATTCGAGCATCTTAATTTGGGTCCAACCAAATCGCTGTTGTAATCTCAAGTCGAATGAGTGTCGTGCAATCATCTCCGCCCCGAGTAGCCGAAGACAGAGCTCCTGGCGAGCATCTTGCGGGCCTTCGCGCGGTCGCAGCGCTGGAAAGTTTCAAGGGCGTGCTGGCCTTGCTCGCAAGCTTTGCGCTGTTCACGCTGCTGCACAAGGACATCGGGGATATTGCGGAAAAGGTGATCGAGTCCCTGCACCTGAACCCCGCACACCGTTTCGTTCAGGCCTTCTTGAATGCTGCTGACCGGGTGAGTGACAGGAAGATTGTGGCGGTCGCGTGCGTTGGATTCGCCTATGCGGCGATCCGATTCATCGAGGCTTACGGGCTGTGGAACGCCCGAGCATGGGCAGAGTGGTTCGCCATTATTTCAGGATCGGCTTATTTACCGCTGGAGGTCGTCGGACTGATCCGGCATCCGAATGCGATGCACTGGACGGTGCTGATCGTGAACATTCTTGTCGTGCTGTACATGATCTACGTGCGCTGGGACGTCTTACGACACACACACGGCACTGGAGATCAGCAAGCCCAACCCGATGCCTCGTAAAATACGCTGCAAGAAAAATGTACAAGATCTGCCCTGGAGGGCACTCTTTAAAGACTGTCATCCCTCAAAGCCGCAACGGAAAATCGTGATGAATCCCAGAACCTAAGAGCGGCTTTGGTCCGCCGCGGCGGATGCTGTTTGCGCCGAATAGAAAAACAGCAGATCCCCCGCGCCGTACCAACTAGGGCTTGGAGGCACAACCCACATCGCAGCGGCGGGATGACAGGTCTTAAAGGATTCGGTCTCTTAGCTGACTCGGAGCGCGGGCGGTTATCTTTACGTCCCTTTGGCATCTCCACCAGCGAACTATGTTCGCTGATACCATGAATCGCTATTCGAATGCAAGGAAAATCTCAATTTGGGAAATCGCATTCTGCCCGACGTACCTCGGGCAAAGAAAGAATCCAACTGCGAGCAACGGATTGTGATTGGCCAAATTCACTGCTAATTCACTGTTATTCACTGTTCCGGAGCGAACGACGGAATTTCATGAAGCTTGTAACCGATTGGTAGTGGAGAGATTCGACGAAACTATCCGTTGTTCACGGATGGGAATTCCAAAACATTCACTGATAAATTCACTGTTCTCGTACAAGCAAGACACATCGGCTGAATACCGTCGGTCGTCGGCAGGAATGTCTGGAAAAAAATCGGCGCCCAGTCTAGGGCACAGACGTATCGCGATCGACGCGTAGACGCAGACCGCAATCCGCGGGAAGCTCCACCTGCTTGCCGCTCGTCGACAGCACGTAGCCTCCTCCAGAAAGGTTGCCGACGGCAACTCCTTTGATTGGCGGACCGAACGCACGTGAGAGAACCGTATTAGCTCCAATGGCGCTGCTTGCGGGTTGCGAGGCGGTATCGCCTGAGGGTCGCACGGGTTGAGGCTTGTGAACCGACAGCAACGTAGCGTTTATCGGAATATCGGTTCCGTTCGCAAGCTGCACGTTGGTGAACCGCAGGTTGAGGTGTCCGATGTCCTTTATCGCGTTTGCCACCCTCTGGTCATTGGACTCACTGATCTGTCCGTTCACCTTCGAACCCATAGGAACGATGAGATTGCCGCTGGCATCAACCACGGGAGCTGTTACGGTCGCGGTAAAGCGATCACCAACTCGCGAAGTCTTGGTGGAAAGCGGTGTATCGAGACTTGCACGGATCGTCGTTCCTGAGGAGATGCGACCTTGCATAACATTCGGAGCGGGACTGACCTGGTCCAACCTGGGCTGTGTCCCTTGCACTCCAATGGGAGCCGGAGCGTGTGTGTCGGGCGGCATCTGTTTCTGTGGCTGCGCTGGATCATGCGCTGCCGGCGTTGCGCCTGGTGCGGCAACGGTTCCTTGCTGGCCCGAATTAGCTTGGGAGAAAACGAATGAAACGCTGATGAGTAATAGAGCAGGTAAAAGCAGTGCCTTCCGCATCGACAGCCTCTTCTTCAGGAACTTAGAACCGGAACGACGCTATGTAGGTTGGCTGTTTGGTGCGGAACAGCTCGAATGAGCTTAACAGGTGAGCACCCGCGTTGTGTTGAAGCGAACGCGCAAACAAACCTAACGCGACAAGCTGGAGCTCTGCTGCACGCTCGGAAGCAATCTCAATGCGCCACGCGTTGCGTAATCAAGCACACCGGCGGGCCTCACGCCAAGCCAGATCGTGATGATCGCCGTAATCACCAGCGCAGCCGTGAGTCCGGGAGCAGCTCTCAACTGCAGCTTCTCCTCGCCCGGGTGCGGTTCGTGCATATACATCACGACGATGAGGCGCAGGTAGTAATACGAAGCGACTGCGCTGTTCACGAGGCCAATCACCGTTAACCAGACCAGGTTGCTCTTGATCGCGGCATTGAACACGTAGAACTTGGCGAAGAAACCGCCGGTTGCAGGAAGTCCAAGAAGCGAAAGAAGGAAGATGGTCAGCGTTATAGCCAGGACAGGAGACCGTTTTCCCAATCCGGCATAGTCTTCGATGTTCACGTAACGCTCACCGCTACGCGCGAAGTGGGAAACCACCGCAAAAGCGCCCACGTTCATTGCGGCGTAGGAGGCAACGTAATAAATGGCTGCGGCGATTCCAATGTCTCCACGAGCGGCGAAAGCTACGAGAATGTATCCGGCATGGGCGATCGATGAATATGCGAGCATGCGCTTCACATTGTTCTGCAAAAGCGCTCCTATGTTGCCCAGCGTCATCGAGAGGGCCGCGCAGATCCATACTAGCCAGAACCAGGCTTTGCCCACCTCAATCGTTGCTGCGCCGAAGAGAATCCGGAGCAGTACGGCGAACGCGGCCGCCTTTGGTCCCGTAGACATTAGCGCGACCACAGGAGCAGGAGCGCCTTCATAAACGTCGGGAGCCCAGATATGGAAGGGCGCGGAAGAAACTTTGAACCCGATGCCGACAAACATCAGCGCCACCGCAACGTACGCGAGACCATAGCTCACGGGAGTAACAGACGCTCCGACTGTCACCTGCCCAGACTGGAGCGCGCTTGAAATGCTGTAAATGCTCGTCGACCCCGTGGCGCCAAACATCAGCGCAACTCCGTAGAGAAAGAAGGCGGTGGCAAATGAGCCGAGAAGGAAATACTTGATCGACGACTCAACGCTCGTCGCTGCCCTGCGGCGGTAGCCCGCCAGAACGTAAGTAGCGATCGACGAAATCTCCAGGGCGATGAAGGTCAGCACAAGCTCGACCGCCGACGACATCAGCACCATTCCCACGGTGCCGAAAAGAATCAATGCGTAATACTCGCCTCCCTGAATTTGCTGAATCTCGAGATACTCGAACGAAGCGAGGATTACAACCGCAGAGATCGCGCAGATGAGGACGTGAAAGAAGACGCTGAATTCATCCACGCGAATCATGTTGAACCATCCCCATCCGGGATAGTTCGTCTGATACAGAGAGGCGACCATCGCCGCCAGCGTGCCAACAAAGGAAAATATTCCCAGGGATTTGTGACTGCCGCGCGCGGGCATCAGGGGCTCGATGATCATCACGACGAGACCGCAGATGCTCAAGATGATCTCCGGCAGAATGCGGATGTAGCTCAGATCGGGATTCGGAGTCATTTACCTGTTTTGCCCATCGCAAGAATATGTGCAGCTTTCGCGTCTGACTTTGGTGCAGAAGCCGCGCTCACGGAGCTCGGCCGCAGTGATTGTTGAACCGAGGGATCGATCATGCGTATCCACAGCGGCGAAGCTACGCCCATGACCAATGCCATCGCGACCATCGGAATCAAGCTCAGGCGCTCGCGTCCATCGGCATCTGGGAGTTGAGCGTTCACCGGGTGAGTGATTTCGCCATAAAAAGTTCGCTGATAGAGCCAAAACAGATAACCGGCGCTCCAGATGACTCCCGTGGTGGCAATGATTCCATACCATGACCACGCACTGAAGGCTCCGCTCAACACGAGAAATTCTCCAACGAATCCGTTGAACAGCGGTAAGCCGACTGACGACAGCATGATCATCAGGAAAATGGTGGAATACACAGGCATGGGCGTTGCCAGGCCGCCGTATTCCTTGATCTCGTAGGTATGTCGCCGTTCATACAACATGCCCAATAGCATGAAGAGCGCGCCCGTGGAGATGCCGTGATTCAGCATCTGGTACACCGCACCGTCAACTCCAGCCTGGGTGAAAGTAAAGATCCCGAGAACGCAAAAGCCAAGGTGGCTGACTGACGAGTACGCCACGAGCTTCTTCATGTTCGGCTGCACCAGAGCTACTAGTGCGCCATAAACAATTCCAATTAGCGCCAGAGTGTTGATCCAGGGAGCGTGCTCATGTGCTTGAACAGGGAAGAGCGTGGCGTTGAAGCGCAACAATCCGTATGTACCCATCTTCAGGAGAACGCTGGCCAGCAGCACTGAGCCGGCCGTCGGAGCCTCTACGTGCGCATCCGGCAACCACGTGTGGAATGGGAACAACGGAACCTTAACGGCGAAAGCAATAAAGAAGCCTAGGAACAGGAATTCCGCCGCCCGATCGAAGCCCGCGATCGACCCGCTCTGGATCGCGTTCTGAATGGTCACGTAATCGAAGCTGCCGGTCTTGACGTAGAGCCAAATGATTGCAACCAGCATGAACGCCGACGCAATCATGGTGTAGAGGAAGAACTTTATCGCGGCATACACGCGGCGTTCGTGACCGTACATACCGATCATCAACGCCATCGGAATCAGCGTCGCTTCCCAAAAAACGTAGAAGAGAAACAGATCGAGCGAGACGAAGACGCCGATCATCGCCGTCTCGAGGATCAGCATCAGCACGAAGAACTCTTTGATTGGTCCGTGAACGGACTTCCACGAAATCAGCACGCAGAACGGCGTGAGGAACGTGGTGAGCAGCACCAGCCAGACAGAGATGCCATCGACGGCGAGGTGATAGTGAATGTTTGGCGTCGCGATCCACTGTGTATCAACGCCGAACTGGAACCCAGGAGCGCCGTGGGTCCAATGCGTTGCCAGGTGCAGCGAAAGGACGAATGCCAAAATGGAAATGACCAGCGCCGTCCACTTGATGGCCCGGTCGTTGCGCGGCATGAACATTAAGAGAACTGCCCCGGCTAGCGGAACAAACGTAACGAGCGTAAGGATGAGACTGTTCATGCGTGCAACCCCATCCAGATCATGAAGCCGACCACGCAGGCCGCTCCCAGCGCCACCCATCCTGCATAGGAGCGGATACTGCCCGACTGCATGCGTCGCGTTACCGAAGAGGCTCCTTTGGAACTCGTACCCGCGCCGTTCACTAAAGCGTCGATAACTCCAACGTCTACGCCACGCCATAGGACAGTTCGCGAACCATCCACGATCGGATTCACCAATGTCGCGTAGTAGGCCTCATCAACCCAGTACTTGTTGAGAAGGGTGCGGTAAGCGCCCTTCATACTGGCGGCGAGTCGATCGGGGAGCTCCGGTCGGCGAACATACAACAGATAAGCGAGTCCAAACCCAAGAAAGGCAGTGGCGACCGATGCTCCAGCAAGCTCAATTTCGAGAGATTTGTTCTCTTCAGGACTCTCGGATTTCTGTGGTTCGCTTGGGAAGTTTTCGACAGAGCGCACGGGCTCAGAGCTGGTGTGGAAGACAGGCGTCAGGAACTGATCGAATTTGTTGTGACCGCCAAGAGCTTCAGGAATTCCAAGCCAACCCACCACGACAGCTCCGATAGCCAGAACCACCAGCGGTCCAAGCATGATCCAAGGACTCTCGTGAACATGGCCGCCGTGGCCGTGGTTCGCATGTCCAGCGGGCTGATGCCCTTTGTCCTCGTTGTGGACCGGCTCACGACGCTCGCCGAAGAAGGTCAAGAACCAGAGGCGGAACATATAGAAGGAAGTCATTCCAGCAGTGATCAATCCGATCAGCCAGAAGACCCAACTTCCGTACGTCTTATCGGAGAATGCCTTCCAGAGAATCTCATCTTTAGAGAAGAATCCGCTTAGCGGTGGAAAGCCGGTGATGGCGAACGTCGCAATTGTCATCGTCCAGAACGTCCACGGGATTAGCTTCCGCAAGCCCCCCATGTGGCGCATGTCCTGTTCTCCGCCGAGCGAGTGAATCACCGCTCCGGCGGCAAGAAAGAGCAAGGCCTTGAAGAACGCATGCGTCACGAGATGAAAGATTCCGGCAGAGAATGCGGCCACTCCGCAGGCCATGAACATGTATCCAAGCTGCGAGACCGTCGAGTAGGCGAGGACCCGCTTGATGTCGTTCTGTACCAGTCCAATGCTGGCAGCGAAGATCGCCGTTAATGCGCCGATGATCGCAACTACGCGTAGCGCGACGGGAGCATGCAGAAAGAGCACATTCGAGCGCGCGATCATATAGATACCAGCCGTCACCATGGTCGCGGCGTGAATCAGTGCCGAAACGGGAGTCGGGCCTTCCATTGCGTCCGGCAACCAGACGTACAGTGGAATCTGTGCCGACTTGCCAGTCGCCCCAACCATTACGAGCAGAGCAGTCGCCGTAAGCACTCCAACGCCGGCTTCAACCGGAAGTGAGGAAACTGCTTTGAAGACCCTGTCGTAATCCAAGGTTCCAAATTGCTTGATCAGCAGGAACATTCCCAGAAGGAAACCGTAGTCGCCAACCCGGTTTGCGATAAAAGCCTTTTTACCGGCTTGCGCTGCCGATGGCCGGAGAAAGAAGAATCCGATCAGCAAATACGAAGCTAAGCCGACGCCTTCCCACCCAACAAACATCAGCAGATAGCTGTGCGCTAGCACCAGCGTCAGCATGAAGAACATGAACAGATTGAGATAGGAGAAGAAGCGGTAGTAGCCCCCTTCTTCGGCCATGTACCCAACCGAATAGATGTGGATAAGAAAGCCGACGCCGGTCACGACCAGCAGCATCGTGACTGAAAGTTGATCGAGATAGAAGCCGTAGTCTACGCGGAAGGCGCCAGCTTCAATCCAGGGGAAGAGCCGCTCAATGTGGGGGATTTGTGCTTGCGATAGAGAAGCAAACTGGGTCACCACCCAAACCGCGTAAGCGAACGCCGCGCCCGGGAAAAACAACGCCACCGTGGACACCAGGTTGCGGGGGAAGCGCTTGCCGAAGAGGCCATTGATGGCCGAGCCAATGAGCGGCAGGATCGGGATCAACCACAGGTTAAGATTGGGACTCGAATTCATAGTTTGAGCAGGTTCACCTGATCAACATTCAAAGTTTCGCGCGTCCGGAAAACCGACAGAACAATCGCTAATCCAACGGCAGCTTCCGCCGCGGCTACCACCATCACAAAGAAAACGAGCACCTGTCCGCTCACTTGATGCCAGTGGCTGGCAAAGGCCACAAAGGTCAAGTTCACGGCGTTGAGCATCAGCTCAATCGACATAAAAATGGTGATGATGTTGCGCTTGATCAGAAACGAGGCCACACCGATGGCGAACAGAATCGCGCCCAGAATCAGATACCAGGAGAGTGGAATCATTGGCGCTCCTTCCGGGCCAAGACCACGGCTCCCATGATGGCGATGAGCACCAGAACAGACGTGATCTCGAACGGCAACAGAAATTCGCGGAACAGAGCGATGCCAAGCTCCTGCGTGGGCACGTAGTATCCGCCGATCTGTACTTGTCCAAGCTGGGAGCGGGAGCCGGAGAGAGTCCAGCACATCAGTCCAAAAAAGACGACCAGGCCGGGTACGCCCAGGAACAGAGCAACGCGATTGCCGCGCGTGCGCTCTTCTTCGCCGGCATTGAGCAACATGATCACAAAGACGAACAGGACCATCACCGCACCGGCATACACAATGATCTGCACCGCGGCAACAAATTCCGCACCGAGTAGCAGAAACAGAAGCGCCAGCGATCCCATCACCACGATCAGTGACAAAGCGCTGTTCACAGGATGGTGCTGCAGCAGGAAGTTGAGCGCTCCCGCCACACAAATTGCGCCGAAGATGAGAAACAAAATCGTGTGAAGCATTTCCGTTCAGAACCTAGGACCGCAAGGCCAGCACCAGGCTGGTGACCACAACGTTCGCAATCGCAAGGGGCAGGAGAAATTTCCAGCCGAAGGACATCAATTGATCATAGCGGAAACGCGGCAGCGTTCCGCGAACCCAGATGTATACAAAGATGAAGAAGAACACTTTGGCAAAAAACCAGAACAACGGTGAAATCATCAGCCAGATTCCCGGCGCAGGAAGGTGCAGCCCCTCGAACGGGCTATGCCATCCACCGAAGAAAAGCAGCGTCGCCAGGCAGGCGACGGTAATCATGTTGCAGTACTCGGCCATGAAGAACATGGCAAATTTCATGGAGCTGTACTCGGTGTGATAACCAGCAACCAGTTCCGTTTCGGCTTCCGGCAGATCGAACGGAATACGGTTCGTCTCGGCATAGGCCGCCATGATGTAAATAAAGAAGGCGATGAACTGAAATCCGCCAAGGAAATACCAGTGCAGGAGCGATCCTGCCTGCGAATCGACGATCTGCCGCAGGCTCAAGGTTCCGGCAAGAAGCAGCACGCCCACAAGGGAGAGGCTAAGCGCCACTTCATAGCTGATGAGCTGCGCGCCCGCTCTCAGCGATCCGAGCAGGGAATACTTTGAATTGGACGCCCATCCCGAAAGCGCGACACCGTAAACGCCGAGGGAAGTGATGCCCAGGATAATCAGCAAGCCGATATTAATGTCCTGAATTCCAGTACCGTTCCAGAACGCCGTCGTCTGCAACGGAATGTGATATTTGCCAATGTCCCACGCCCCGCCGAACGGAATGATAGAAATCGAGAGGAGCGAGAGAACCAACGCGATGATCGGCGCCCCCAGGTACAAGGGCTTGTAGACGTTGTCGGGAATCACGTCCTCTTTCAGGATGAACTTCAGACCGTCGGCAAGCGGCTGAAGCAGACCGAAAGGTCCAACGCGGGTGGGACCCCATCGGTTCTGCATATGAGCAATAACTTTGCGTTCCAGCAGCGTGGTATAGGCCACCGCTGTCAGCAGAATGAAGAGCAGGAGAGCGATCTTGATGATCGCAAAGATAATGTATGGAAGCAGTTCCAATTTCGTATCCGCTCTGAGTCGTCATGCGGACCGGGTGAAACTCGGCCGATCCGGTAAGCGAGCCGTCACGCTCGCGATTACTGAGACTTCAAAACCCAAGGGAAGCAAACAGTCTAGTCGGCCGGAATCTCTATTTCGACCGGAGTGGCGCGCCGATTCTCGATGATTGAATTCAGAGTCTTCGAGTACCGCCCGAGCGTGCCGGAGGTGAACAGCGTGTCATCTGCCGGAAGGATGCTCTCCGGTGACGAAGGTTGTGAGATCGAACTGAATTCTGGAGCATGCGTGTGGACATCAGCGCCGGCAAACAGATTCAGCCGTGAGAAGTTGTATCCAGGTACAAGCCGCTGAATCTCGTCGAGCAAGGCCTCCGGATCGAACGGGCTCAGCTTAGGTTCCAGGTTTTGCGCGTTAAGCCATACGAGGTGTTGGTCGGCTTCACCGGACTGAGCGCCGCGGCTCTGTCCCATATCGGCACGAACGCCTTTTCCGAACGGAACGAGTTTGTGCACATCTGCTCCCATGCGATCGGCGATGCGGATGATCAGCTCGAAGTCGCTGCGCACGCCAGCTAGGTCGCCGGCCTTCCTCAAGAGCTGCAGATCACCATACGTATTGGTATAGCTGCCTGCCTTCTCATAGGCATTCGCCGCAGGAAGGACGACCTCCGCGGTGGTTGCGGTTTCTGTCAGAAACATGTCCTGCACTACAACGAAAGTATTCTTCAATGCGAATGGATCGATGCTGTAACGCGAAACCGGATTCGATCCGACAACGTAAAGCGCACCCAGCTTTCCCGATTTCGCAGCACTGAACATGCCTTCGATATCGAGCCCGGCCTGTCGGGGCATCGACGAACCGTACTCCTTTGAAAACGCCGCGCTTGAGAGAGCAGTGAATCCCGGGAGCAAATCGGGATATAGGCCCATGTCAGCAGCGCCGCGAGAATTCGCGTAGTCGCCAAGACAAATGAACTTGGCGCCCTGACCCGCTCCCCAATTTACGAGAGTAAGAACGTCGCCGCCACGCAGCTCAGAGCCAAAAATGACGATTAGCTCTTTTTCGTCCTTAACCTTGTCGCGGAAATCGCGTAGGGCCTCGCGAGTAAGACTGCCAGATTGGAGTTGGTTCGCGACGGAGTCATCGCCAGTCAAGTAACGAACCATCAAGCTTTCACCGCCATCCACGGGAACTTGCGCATAGGCGTGAGCCTGCCGACGCAGCTTGATATCGCCCGAATTCACAATGTAAATGCGGCCGTTATGAATGCGGAGATTGGTACGCAGATTCCACGCCAGCAGGGGATGCTGCTCGGTGGGATCGCTCCCGATTACCAGGACAGCAGGAGCAGTCATCGTTTCGCGCAGCGTTGCCGTTACGTTCTGCTTGCCGGCAACTGCCTTCGCGAAGGCTGGATAATCGGCTGTGCGGTGATGATCGATGTTGTTTGTGCCCAAAACGGAGCGCGCGAACTTCTGCAGGAGATAATTCTCTTCATTCGTCGTGCGGTTCGAGCCGATCACGCCGATCGCATTGCCGCCTTGCGAATCACGAATTTGCTTGAAACGATTGGCAACATGATCGATAGCCTGTTCCCATGAAACCGGAACCAACTTGCCATCGCGTCGGACCAGCGGGTGCGTGATTCGGTCGTCAGAATTGGCAAAATCGAAGGCGTAGCGGCCCTTGATGCAGAGGAAGTCACCGTTAATTCCGCTCTTGTCGCGGTTGTCGCCGCGAACGATCTCCATTCCTCCCTTGGAACGCCGAACGCCGAGAGTTGTCTTGCAACCATCGCCGCAATGCGTGCAGATAGTGCCAACATGGTTCATCTCCCACGGACGCGTCTTATAACGGTACGCGCCAGAGGTAAGTGCGCCGACAGGGCAGATGTCGATACACATGCCGCATTCTTCGCACTCGAGGTGATCCTGTTTGTTGGGAGCGATCAGAGAGTGGACGCCGCGGTGCTGAACACCAAGTGCCCACACGTCCATGCCTTCACCGCAAACACGCACACAGCGATAGCAGAGAATGCAACGCGGCCGATCGAAGAACACGACAGGCGACCACTGCTGTTCCTCTTTGTGTTGCTTGGCCTCCATGTACTGCGACTCAGCCGCCCCATATGCGAAGGTCATGTCCTGCAGTTCGCATTCGCCGCCCGCGTCGCACACAGGACAATCCAGAGGATGATTCCCAAGCAAAATCTCGACAGTAGCTTTGCGGGCCTGGTGGACTTCCGGAGTGTCACTAGCCACAACCATGCCCTCGGTGATCGGTATGGTGCACGCCGTTTGAAGCTTCGGCATCTTCTCGATGTGCACCAGACACATGCGGCAAGCACCCTGGACCGAAAGGCCGGGATAATAGCAAAACGCAGGAACCTCGATGCCGGCAGTCTTACAAGCTTCAATCAGAAGCGTGCCGGCCGGGCCTATGACCTTTTTGCCGTCGACGGTGATCGTTACATCTGCCATTAGATTTCGTATTCCTGTGCGCCAGAATTACGCCAATGCCATTTCTCGGCTAGCAGGTTCAAAAGGACACGGCCTGCCATCGAGGTGATCCTCAAATTCCTTTCGCCATTTCTTGACGATTGAAATGGTCGGGAATGCAGCGGCATCTCCGAGTGCGCAAAATGTTCGTCCGGCCATGTTGTTTGCCAGGTACAGCATGTGGTCGATGTCTTTTTTCATGCCGCCGCCGTCATGGAAGCGCGTGAGCGTTTTTTCCAGCCAGTCCGTGCCTTCGCGGCACGGGATGCACCATCCGCAACTCTCGTGCTGGTAAAACTTCATGATCCGCAGCGCTACTTTCACCATACAGGTCTGGTCATCAATTGCGACTACGCCGCCGGAACCGAGAAACTCTCCTCGTTTGGCGAACCAGTCGTAGTCCATCGTCGCCGACTCGGCTTCTTCGCGCGTAAGCAGAAACGTGGAGGATCCACCGGGAACGAATGCCTTCAGCTCACGCCCGTTCGGAATACCACCGCCAACGTCATAGATCATCTTCTTCGCGGGATACCCAAGTGGCAATTCGTAGACACCCGGCTTATTGAAGTGGCCCGTAAGGCACGTCAGACGCGTGCCTCCATTCTTTTCATTAGGCCCGAAGCTCACATACCATTTGCCGCCGTTCAAGATGATCGGTGGCACGGTGGCGATGGTCTCGACGTTGTTAATCACGGTCGGACCGCCATAGAGGCCTTTGATAGCAGGGAAGGGAGGCTTCAAACGCGGCAATCCACGTTTCCCTTCGAGCGACTCCATCAGCGCAGACTCTTCGCCTACTTCGTAAGCACCAGCGCCGGTGTGGGTCAAAATGTTGAATTCGTGTTTGCTGCCAAAAATGCTCTTGCCGAGAAAGCCATTTTTATATGCATCGGCGACCGCCTTCTCCATGATCTCTAATAGATAGCGATATTCGCCGCGCAGATAAATGAAGCCAACCTTCGCGCCGACCGCCAGCCCAGCAATGATTGTGCCTTCAATAATGGCGTGGGGATCATATTCAGCGAGCAGGCGGTCCTTGCAAGTGGCGGGCTCGCTCTCGTCGCCGTTGACGAGAATGTATTTGGGAGCTTCCGACTGCTTGGGAACGAAGGACCATTTCATTCCAGTTGCGAATCCCGCACCTCCGCGACCCCTCAGCCCGGACGCTTTTACTTCATTGATGATGTCGTCAGGCTGCATCTCGAGCGCCTTACGCGCCGCTTTATATCCATCAAGTTCAATGTAGCGATCGATCTCTTGCGCGCCTTGCCCGAAGCGCTTGGAGATGATGCGTACCTCGTCCGCGTGAGTGACCAGGGGCGTCTGCGTGTAGATGGTCTTCACTGTTGGGTCTTCTTTTGATAGGTGTCGAGGATCCTGTCCATCTTCTCAGGCGTTACTTCTAGGTGGAAGTCGTAGTTTACCTGCACGGCAGGCGCCCAACTGCAAGCACCAAGGCACTCGACTTCCTCAACCGAGAACGTTCCATCTCGGGTGACTTCCTTTTGATCGACGCCGAGCTTTTGCTTGCAGTGTTCGAATACCTCCTCCGCCCCGCGCAACATGCAGCTGATGTTCGTGCAGACCTGCACGACGTACTTTCCCGCGGGCTTTGTGCGCAAGAGTGAGTAATAGCTCAACACATTGCGTACTTCGAGTTCGGTTACTTCGACTCGCTTGGCGATGTCTGAAATGACCTCATCGGAAAGGTACCCAACTTCGTCTTGCGCGTAGAGCAGGAGTGGAATCAAAGCGGAGCGCTTCCAAGGATATTGCGCAACGAGCTTTTGAAACCGCTGCTCAAGTTCTGGAGAGTATTGCATCAGCGATCGATCTCCCCCAGGACGATATCAATGCTTCCAATGGCCGCTACGACGTCAGCCAAAAGCCTACCCACACAGAGCTTCTCCAACGCCTGCAGATTGGCAAAGCACGCCGAGCGCATGTGGACACGATAAGGTTTGGCGGTGCCGTCACTGCGAACGTAATAGCCCATCTCTCCGCGCGGCGACTCCACGGCTTGATAAACCTCGCCAGCCGGAACTGCAAAACCCTCGGTCACGATCTTAAAGTGATAGATGAGGGCCTCCATCTGCGTCTTCATCTTCTCGCGATCCGGCAAGATCACTTTGGGAGAATCGGCCTTGAACGGGCCTTCAGGCATTCCCTCCAAAGCCTGGCGAGCGATTTTGTTGGATTCGCGCAGCTCCTGCACGCGGAGCAGATAGCGAGCGTAGACGTCACCGTCGTTTGAGACAGGCACCTTGAATTGAAATTTCTCGTAGCCCGAATAGGGCATATCACGGCGAAGATCCCAATCGACGCCGCTGCCACGAGCGCTCGGACCGGTGACGCCGAGCGCGATGCAATCGTCAGCACTGATGTAAGCCACGCCCCTTGTTCGCTCGACCCAGATGGGATTGGCTGTCAGTAAACCCTCATATTCGTCAATGCAATCCGAAAACTTATCAATGAATTTCTTTACCTTAGCCCAGAAGTCGAGCGGCGGGTCAAGCGAGACACCCCCAATACGGAAATACGAGGTCATCATCCGCTGACCGGCAACGTTTTCGAAAATCTTGAGCACTTCCTCGCGCTCGCGGAAACAGTAGAGGAATACCGTCATAGCGCCGATGTCGAGCGCATGCGTCCCAAGCCAGACAAGATGGGAATTGATTCGCGTAAGTTCGTTCAACAGAACGCGCAGATACTGCGCCCGGGGTGGAATCTCAAGTTGCAGCAGCTTCTCGACGGCCAAACAATACGTGAGGTTGTTGGTCATCGGACACAGGTAGTCGATGCGATCAGTAAGGGGAACTACCTGCTGGTAAAACTTGGCCTCGCAAGTCTTCTCAATTCCCGTGTGAAGATATCCGATATCGGGAACGCATTTGACGACGGTCTCGCCGTCGATCTCGAGAAGAAGGCGCAGCACGCCGTGCGTGGATGGGTGCTGCGGGCCCATGTTCAGGATCATGGTGCGATCCTGCGCTGGTTCGAGTACCGGTGTGGGATTCAGATGTGCCATTTAGCGATAGCCCTCTACCGGATAATCCTTGCGCAAGGGATGGCCTTCCCAATCCTCGGGCATCATGATGCGCCGCAGGTTCGGATGACCCACGAATCGGAGACCGAACAGATCGAAGACTTCGCGCTCGAAGAAGTTCGCCGAAGGCCACACGCCCGTCAAGGACTCAATAGATGGATCCCCACCCGGCACCTTCGCGATCAGGCAAACTCGCTCTTTTCGGGAATGGGAAAGCAGGTTGTAGATGACCTCGAACCGCGGCTCTGACGGAAAGACATCGACGCAAGTGATGTCAGAAAGGAAATTGAATTTAGTCGTCGGATTGTCGCGCAGAATCTCGCACGCGCGCCTGATGTCCGCCCGGTTGACGTATATGGTCAGCTCATTACGATCAAACCTTGCTGAATCCACCAGGGAAGCAGCTTGTAGCGCCGCGGCCGCCCGCTTGTCTTTGAGTTTGTCAATTTCGGTGATTGCAGACTGTAGCGCCATCTAGAAATCCGTTTTCTCCGTCGTATTCCAGTCAAGCGCACCCTTCTTCCAAATGTAGAAGAAACCGACCAGGACAATGCCGATGTAAACCAGCATCTCCCAGAATCCGAACATGCGCGCGCTAAAGTCGCCAGGGGCAGCACCGAGCGCCGGAGCAATCGCTGCCGGCAGCTTGCGGTAGATCACAGCCCACGGAATGAGGAAGATCGCCTCGACATCGAACAAGATAAAGAGCATGGCGACCATGTAGAACTTTACGGAGAATCGTTGACGCGCATCGCCGGTACCAACCATGCCGCACTCGTAAGCTTGCATTTTGGTGCGGCTGTAGCGATGCTTCCCAACGAGCGCAGAGAGAACCACCATGCCTCCGGCAACCAGGCAAGCCACCACGATCTGCAACAGCATAGGCAGGTAAATGACGTAGTAAGGTAGAGGCTGGTTCGGCATAGAGCCCGTTATATAATGCGCGCCAACACTGACGCTGAAACATTTGACTATAAGTTTCGCTGCGACAGAGTGTCAAGCGCAGGACACGAAATGAAACGCTCGCGAACCATTGTCTCGGCGCGAGCAACAGATGAAAGTGAATCTCGTATGCTTCGCGATCACAGGGCCCGATGATTTTTGGTTTTAACACTGACGTAAAATACGATCAGACCGTGTACCACGTGCAGAGTGAAGCGCGAAAAGCGGACTTACTGCTGCAAACAATGGTGTTTGTCCAGGGGCATTGCATCGGCAAGTACGCGTCTTCGTACGCTGAAGCAGTTGGCAATCCTGGATTCGCCGAGGAACACATTCACGATTTGTTAAAGAGACAGCATCGCGAGGTGCTCGAGGTAATCAAAGCCGGTTCGATCGAGCAATTCTTTCGCGATCAGACGGAAATCCGCGATGCTGAGGGTGTGAGTCTCGCTGTTACGTGGCTGAATTCTGATGAACCGGTCGCGAGCAAAAGGCTGACCATGCGGTTGTTGGTCAGCGATGCCGGTGCTGCCGTAGATGGAGCTCTAGTCACCTCGCGATTGCAATATCCGGCTGGTGTGCCGATTCACTCGCAGTCAGTGAGCGAGGCTGATGGGCGCGTGGCCATCGAGTTGAACCTCGAAGAACTGGACGGAGATGTGCGCGATCCAGTTGTGTTCGTGCGCGCAACCCATGGGGAGCGCTCGGTAACTCGCAAGTACCGCCTGAAAGTCGAGAGCAGCGTTCTCAGCTAGAGTTCTGCCTGCGCAAAGCACACTAAGTTCAGAAAGGGAATTGTTAAAAAAGAGGGAGGAAGCACGAGCGTGCTTCCTCTGTCGTCTTACTTAGAGGTACCAAGAAACGTTATTAGGATTGATGTTGAATTGCGAGTTCAGCAGCTTGAAAGAAGCAACTACCGAACGCTAAGAAGGAGGCAACAGGCGGCGATCCAGCTCCAGAAGGCGGCAGTATGTACGCCGATCCGGAAGCAAAGGCTGTCGAGTAGCTTGTTGTTCTCAAACATCCAGATTTACTCCAATTAGGGATCTGATAAAGCGGGCGGCGAGCTTTTGCTGCCTTCTGTTACTTAAGCTGGATGAGCGGCAGATGAGAACGCGAAAACAGGATCAGAGGGCACTTTGGTAACGGGAATTCTGCCTAAGCGCGTTCCAAATCGACACTAAGACTCGGGAGTGACGGCCGCCCAGGTACTCCCGTGTGGGCGTATCTATTGCTTCGGAGGAGTGTTGTTCAGTTCTTCGAGCTGTTTGAGCTTCTCCCGAATGCTTGGTGAATTTGGAGCATTGGGTGCGATGGCCAGATAAGCTTTGGCCTGTTGTACGGCGCCCGCAAAATCCTGTTTCCGCGCAAGGATATCGCCAAGATAGAGAACCGCCATCGGTCTCCTATGCTCGTTGTCGAGCGACAAGAACTTGCGAATATTGCGTTCCGCATCATCCATCTTGCCCAAATTGAAACTTGCGACTCCGCTAAAGAAGTACGCTTCTGGGTATGCAAGTGGGGCGAGTCTGTTCACCTGGTCAGTGAAGCGGATCGTATCCTTCCAGTTTTGCTGGTTCGCAGCAATCACCGCTAAACCGAAATATGGCTTCGCATATTGGGGATCGGACGCAATGGCCTGCGAGTAGTCTTTAGTCGCCTGGTCGAGTTGTTTCGAACTCTGGTGAATCATGCCAAGCAGCGCCCACGCCGCTGCGAACTTGGGAAACTCCAGTACAGCTTTGTCGAGTTCCTTCTCGGCGTCCTTGAAGTTTTCCTTGGAAATTGCTTTCTGCGCCCTTTCGTAAGCCTTCTTTGCGTTATTCGGCGCCTGCATGGTTGTGAGGCTGATTGTCGTGCCGCTGCCTCCTCCAAGGCGCTGCATGGTAATGGTGTCCATCCGTATTTCACCGAAGCTGCCCTCGACACGAATCATTACGGTGCTGGACTGGAACCCAGGTAGCATGGCCCGGAGCTCGCAGCCGATCAACTCGCGGGGATTAACTCCGCCCAATCCGCTGCCCGGATTTCCCGTGACGGAACGGCTTCCCATCCCGAACCCGCCCGAGCCGCCGCTCTCCGAAACATCCTGTAGCTCAAAATTCTGCCCCAGTTGAATCTGGTAATGTCCTTTGGAGTCGGTGTAACCCTCTTTATGCGCTGAACCGCCGCACACTTTCTCAATCGCGACTGGTTCAGGAGGCGCCGTTCCGTCCTGAAGGACTACGCTTCCGGAAATGTAAAGGATTTGCCTCTCGGTTTGAGTGTTGGGGAATCCGGTGCTGGGTTGAGGAAGAGTCGTTGTGCTCCCAGGTGTATTGGTTCGCGTTCCTCCCGAAGGAGTTCCGCCACCACCTCCGCCGCTTGGACGCTGTGCCGCCGTCGTGCAACAGAATGCAAAAACCAGCGGAAGTACGAGGGTAATGCGGGTGGAGCGTGTCATAAGCGTGCCCCCTACTCGAATCCGAAGCGACGAACCTGCTTTCTCGCTTAATGTTACGCCCGATTCAGGAGAAACGGACGAAAAAGTCTGAGCGGGACAGGAGGGACTTCCAGACGCATTCAGCAGCGCGAATTGCGGTTGGTTGAGAGACGGAGGACGACATCACGCAACTTGTCGTTGAAGTTCTTTGGCAGGGTTCCGGTGGGTTCGCGGAGACATTTCAGCCCAAAGAAAAAGCCAGCCAGCTGGCTGGCCTTGCTCAGATGCACTGCGTCTAGAAGGTGAATTTCGCGGCCAAGCGCATAGTTCGAGCACCCGTACGAGCGTAGTGTGGGTTTCCAAAATACGGAGCCGCTGCATTCGGCGGGTCCTGGACATCGAGTACGTTCATATCAAGCCCCGCAGACTCATTTGCATGATTCAGGACGTTGAACATATCTGCGCGAATCTGGAATGAACTCTTCTCCCCCAGGTATGGCACGCGGAAGTTACGGGCAATGCTCGTGTTCCAGGTCACAATGCCCGGCTCACGATAGCCGTTGCGCTGTATGTTGCCGATGCCAGGTTGGATTAGCCAGCGAACCTGCGATGCATCAGTGGGTAAGCCGCTGAATGCGTCGTAGAGATATCCCGGCGCAAACGGCGCTCCGAGAAACGCTCCATCGATGGCAGCGGTACCAGCAGGTGCATTGGGATTCCCGACATTCGGACGTCCGTTAAGAGCGTTGCCATCTCCGTTTGTATCGATTCCGCCGACGAATGGTGTATTCGGCAGTCCGCTTTGCAGAGACGCAGTACTCGACCACTGCCATCCGCGAGTCAGGTAAGCGATGTGATTCAGCAAATTGTTCGAGGATGAGAATCCGGGAACCTCATACACGTAAGCAATCGCGAAACGATGAGTCACGTCGTACGCCGACAGCCCATGCTCTCCCTTACGCGCATTACCGGCATTCAATTGGTCCTGCGGAAAAGGGCTGATTGGCGTGATCTGGTACACCTCTGATGCATCATCCCATCCACGACTCAGTGTGTATGATCCGCGAAGCATCAGGCCACGCGAGAAGCGACGTTCCAGCTTAAACTCCATAGCGTTGTAATTCGAAGATGCACGGTTGTCCCGGAAAACAGAGAAAGGCGCTTGTGGGGTGAGTTCGAAACGTGAGCCGGTACTTAGGTAACAGATTTCGTCCCTCCGGCTTGGGACGTTTACCTGAAGTAAGTTTTTGCACCTACGAGGGGAATGAAATTGGGTGCAAATTAGCGAATGGCGCGCCCTGAGAGATTCGAACTCCCGACCTTCTGATTCGTAGTCAGACGCTCTATCCAACTGAGCTAAGGGCGCGGTTTGCGCAATGAAACTTAGAAGAAAAGAGGTTCTTGCAGACAAAAAAATTATAGCAGAGTGATACGTCCAGTCGGTCGCTGACGTTGCCTCAATACTTGTGAATAAATGCTGTTCGGGCACGTTGCGCCAGAGCAAACATTTTTCACATTTAGAGTGTGGCATTTCCATTGCACCGCCCGAGAAAAACCTACACTAAGTCTTTCGAGTTCCAGAAAACTTTACCGACTCTGACGGCCCCGGCCATCGCTAAGTCCTGCATTTTGAATGGCTGGCTGGTTGGCATCGAGGATGCTTTATCCCGTAACAGACGAAGTGGCGCGCAACGGGACGCTCTTGAGACTTACTCGGCCAGAGGATCTCTTGAGCGTCTCTTTGCTTTTGGGCAACTCTTTTACCTAGCGCAGATAGCCACTCTCAAACGAGCTGAATCTTCTCTCGAAGATCCATGCCCGCGCGCCGCAGGATTGCTGCGACGGTTTCCTCGCTAAGGCGCGAAGCGTCATATTCCACGCGCACAATCTGCTGGGCTTCATCAAACTCAATTTTTCTTACGCCATAAACGTCGCGCGCGTAGGTCAGAGCGCGCAATTCGTTTTCTCCCGGCGGCGTGCCGTAACGGAAAGCTACGTCGAGCTGCGTCATTCAGGCGTTCTCCTCAAAGACTCAGCAATAACTTAACAGCAAGAAGATGTACTCGCGAGTTTGTATATTCGGAACCCGGTCCAGTCTTGGGCGATTCCGCAGTGCCGGTATATGGTACTCACAAACACCTCTGAGAGAGACTACCAATGAACTATCTCCTAAAAACCGAGGCTTCCGCTTACTCGTTTGCTGACCTTCAGCGCGAACAGACCACCATTTGGGATGGTGTAACCAATCCGGTGGCAGTCAGAAACCTTCGCAACATGAAAAGTGGCGATCACCTTGTGATCTATCACACCGGCGATGAAAAACGAGCTGTAGGCACCGCTTCCGTAGTATCAGTGGATTCATCCGACGCAAAAAATCCCCGAGTACAAATCAAAGCCGGCAAGCCGATTACGCAACCTTTGAGCCTGGCAGACATCAAGCAGAAGAAGGCGTTTGCGGATTCGCCGCTGGTGCGCCAAGGCCGCCTGAGCGTCGTGCCGCTCACCGATGAGCAATACAAGATCCTGACTGGGTCATAGATCACAGAATGCAAAGAGAATTGAAGCCGGTAGCGGACTCCGTAGTTGATCCTGTGTGCGGGATGCAGGTTGATCCTGCGCAAGCTCGTGCCAGCCGCGAGCATGCAGGCAGGCACTACTTTTTTTGCTGCAGCTCTTGCGCAGAAAGATTTACGGCCGACCCTGAGAAGTATCTCAACGCAGACCCGAAGGAGTCTCCTGCTGAACTAGTACAGTTAGGCAGAATCCCAGGTCGTCCCCCTGAACTATCGCTTGACCAAAAGGCACGTTCTGCGCCGCGAGCCTCACGCAAGTATTTCTGCCCAATGGATCCGGAGGTCATCTCGGTTGATCCGGGCTCTTGTCCCAAATGCGGAATGGCTCTGGAGCCGGAACTGCTCAGCACCACCAAGACTGAGTACGTGTGCCCGATGCATCCTGAGGTTATCTCCGACAAGCCAGGAGCATGTCCAATTTGTGGCATGGCGCTCGAACCGCGTGTTGCTGCGACCAGCTCTGTCGAGGAGGACGACAGCGAACTTCGGAGCATGCGTCTGCGCTTTTGGATTGGCCTGGCTCTCACCGTGCCTCTGCTGGCGATCAGTATGGGCGGAATGCTCACTTCAGGATGGCTGCACGAGTTCGACATGACACGAGTTTCAGCGTGGCTGCAGCTCGTGCTGGCTGCTCCGGTTGTCCTCTGGGGCGGCGCCCCTTTCTTTCAGCGAGGATGGAACTCGCTACGCACTGGCAATCTCAACATGTTCACTCTGATCGCGATGGGTACGGGCGTCGCTTTTCTTTACAGCTTGGTCGTGACAGTCCTGCCACAGAGCCTGCTGCCGGTGATCGCTCGCGGCATGGGAAGACCTGACGTCTACTTTGAGGTCAGCGCGTCCATCACCGTTCTCGTTTTGCTTGGACAGGTCATGGAGCTGCGCGCACGCAAACAGACTAGCGGCGCAATTCGTGCGCTCCTGAACTTAACGCCGAAGATGGCTCGCAAAGTTGAAGAATCAGGCAGGGAAGCCGACGTCCCGCTCGAACAGATCGCAGTAGGTGACCGTCTGCGCGTCCGTCCGGGCGAAAAGATTCCTGTAGACGGGCGAGTCGAGGAAGGGAAGAGCAGCGTCGATGAATCGATGGTCACCGGTGAGGCGATCCCGGTGCTTAAGCAGCAGGGAGACAAATTGATAGCCGGCACTGTGAATGGCACTGGATCGATGCTGATGGCCGCACAACGCGTTGGCAGCGAAACTTTACTGGCCCAGATCGTCGCGATGGTCGCCTCGGCACAACGGAGCCGTGCGCCAATTCAGCGCCTTGCCGATCGAGTTGCTGCCGTATTTGTTCCCACCGTAATCGCATGTGCGATTGCCGCATTCGCAGGTTGGTTCCTGTTTGGTCCAGAGCCGCGCTTTGCTCACGCTTTGGTCAGCGCTGTAGCTGTGCTGATTATTGCGTGTCCATGTGCGCTCGGATTAGCTACGCCGATGGCGATCATGGTTGGTACGGGACAGGGAGCTCGCAATGGCGTGCTCGTGCGCGATGCCCGCGCGCTTGAGGCCATGGAGAAAATCGACACGCTTGTGGTCGACAAGACCGGGACTCTGACGCTCGGGAGACCGGAAGTTACGGATATCAAGGTGTTCGGCAAGTTCTCCGAGGAAGAGGTGCTGCAGGCAGTTGCAAGCGTGGAGTCACATAGTGAACATCCCATTGCGGGCGCGATCATCCGCGCTGCGCAGGCTCGCGGACTCGAACTGCTGCCATTGTCCGACTTCGACTCGGAGACGGGCCGAGGCATCAGCGCAAACGTCGAGACTCCGCGTGGTCGCGAAGTGGTGATTGTCGGAAACGCGGAGCAGATGCTCAGAGCAGGCATTGACATAAACCTCGCCGAATCGTTCACAGAGCAATTGCGGGAACAGGCCAAAACCGTTGTATTCGCCGCCATCGATGGTCAGCTTTCCACGATCATCGCCGTAGCGGATCCGGTCCGCGAATCCACTCCCGAAGTAGTGAGGGAGCTCCGAATCCAGGGAATCAGAGTCGTGATGGCCACAGGCGACAATCGCGCAACCGCCAAAGCCATTGCGCGGCAGGTTGGTATCGAGGAGGTTGAGGCGGAAGTGCTGCCTCATCGCAAGGCTGAGCTAGTACGTGACCTACAATCGCGTGGCAACCGAATCGCGATGGCTGGAGACGGCATCAATGACGCTCCCGCTCTAGCTCAGGCCGATGTTGGAATTGCCATGGGAACCGGCACGGATGTGGCATTAGAAAGCGCCGATATCGCACTTGTTAAAGGTGATCTGCGCGGAATCCTCAAGGCGCGCCGTCTCAGTAACGCAGTCATGCGCAACATCCGGCAGAATCTGTTCTTTGCCTTCGTCTACAACGCGGCCGGCATTCCCCTGGCGGCAGGCCTGCTGTACCCACTGTTTCACATGACGCTGAATCCCATCTTCGCGGCCGCCGCCATGAGTTTGAGTTCGGTTTCGGTGATTTCGAACTCGCTGAGATTGAGACGCGTAGGCCTGTAGGTTGATTCGCCAAAGCAAGAAACAGCGAAAACAACAGGGGAGTTTTCGAATTCGGCGTCGAAATCGAAGAATTTTGCCCAAAATCTGCAAAATTTTCTCAAAACCAGGGAATTAACAGGGAATTCTGTGGATTTCTTCCCAAGCCACTGTCAAACATGCACTTACTAGTGTCCAACGCGGGATTCAAAAAAATAACAGGGAATTAGCAGGGAATTTCTGTCCCAAATTGGAACGACAGCCCTTAGGATTCAGTCCGCAGTGCTTCCAGATACGAAACGATCGCCGGGCTGGTCCACTCCACTGGTCCGATAAACTTGCGGCGGATGATGCCTTTGCGGTCGATGATGTACGTCTCCGGCCATCCCGACGTCCCATATGTGTCGCTGCTCTTCTGAGCAGGATCGTTGACAGTAATAAGGTCCACATTGTGATCGCGGACAAACTTCCTGTATGCATCCGGATCGTGGTCCGTAGCCACGGCGAGTACGGTCACCCGATCACGGAGAGTGTGCTGCATCTGGATCAGTGAGGGCATCTCTTCGATACAGGGCGCGCACCAGCTTGCCCAGAAGTTCAGGACAACTACTTGCCCTTTGTAGTCATGCAGTGAGATCGTGCGCTGCGAGTCCGAAACCGTAAAATCCGGGGCTGAACGACCAACCAGGTCCGGCCGTGCGCCTCGATCACACCCAGACAGCGCGAGAAAAACTGCAACGGATACGAGCCTTAGGACTCTGATAGATAGGGGAGCAAAGCTCACGCTACGTATAATAAATCCAGAGGAAACGAACTCAAGGCACAAGCATGGTCTACCTCACGCGGAAGGCTGAGTTTTCCGCCTCGCACTTCTATCACAACCCCAAATTGTCACCGGAAGAGAACCAGCGCATCTTCGGGAAGTGCAACAATCCGCATGGCCATGGCCACAATTACACCCTCGAAGTCACGGTAGCGGGCGAGGTTGACGAGCGCTCCGGCTTCGTCATGGACCTCAAGAAGCTCAAGGATCTCATGAACCGCGAAGTAATCGACGGCCTCGATCATCGGCACCTGAACAAAGAGGTGCCGGAGTTTCGGGACAGGATTCCGACTACTGAGAACCTTGCCATTGCCATCTGGAACCGGTTGTCGGGAAAACTGAACGGAGCGAAGCTCCATCGCGTGCGTCTGTATGAAACGGACGATCTCTTCGTGGACGTTTACGGAGAACCATGAAGGCTCACCTCACAAGACGCTACAAGTTTTCAGCCTCTCACCGGCTGCATTCTCCTCACTTCAGCGACGCGGAGAATCGCGAGATGTATGGCAAGTGCAATAACCCCTACGGGCACGGACACAACTACAGAGTTGAAGTCACACTTAGCGGACAACCCGATCCGGAAACTGGCATGGTCTGCAACCTCGCCGATCTGGATGGATTTGTCGATCGGGTTGTGATGCCGAGATTCGAGTTCAGCAATCTCAACGAGTTGGATACTTTTCGCAATCTGGTGCCGACAACTGAGAATCTTTCGCGGGAGCTGTTTCATCTCTTTCGTGATCAATTCGACCTTGCGAAAGTGGAGAAGGTTCGGATTGAAGAGACCATGATGAATTCCTTTGAGTACGCCGGCGGTCGAGAGTTGGGACCGGCAGCAGTTCCGGAACGGGCACAGGGATGAAGGGAGACCGAGTGAAGAGCGGAGCAGTAAAGCGCGTGATGACGATGCCGAAGACGACATTGCAAGAACAAAATGAGGCGGAAGCAGCTCTGGAGAAAGCCTATCTCGAGATCCTCGAGAACATCGGGGAAGATCCTGAGCGCGACGGCTTAAAGCGCACGCCAGAACGCACGGCCAAAGCCATTCGATTTCTCACCCGCGGATATCAGAAAGATCCAGCGCAGTTGCTGCGCGCGGCCCTCTTCGAAGTCGATTACGACGAGATGGTCATCGTCAAAGACATCGAGATGTTCAGCCTCTGCGAGCATCACATCCTTCCATTCTTCGGGAAAGTGCATGTCGCATATCTACCGAAAGGAAAGGTGATCGGGCTTAGCAAAATCCCTCGGCTCGTGGACGTCTTCGCGCGTCGCTTGCAGGTTCAGGAGCGGCTTACAAAACAGATTGCGGACGCCATCCAGGATGCGATCGACCCAATTGGCGTCGGAGTGGTGATCGAGGCTCGACATCTTTGCATGATGATGCGTGGAGTCGAAAAGCAGCATTCAGCTACGGTGACTTCGTCCATGCTGGGCGCCTTCCGCAACGAGCACGAGACACGAGAGGAATTCCTGTCGCTGATTCGGTCGGGCAAGCCTAACGGCTTCTGAAGCTTTGTCTGATGTCATTCCGAACCGCCGGTTTATGGCGGTGAGGAATCCCTATCAACATCGACACTGCTGATTCGAGCCACGCAAAGTACTCGCTACGGTCCTCTCGCAATATCGAGGAACAGCCAGCCCGCAAGCTTGGCATCCTCTAACGTGGTAGCAGGCCATAGGGATTCCTCCCGCCACAGAGCTGGCGGTTCGGAATGACAGAAGCACAAAGACTCGCCGTGGTGAAATACTTGCCGCTACCATGAACGGCAATCTCACAGGAAAGACGGCAGTCGTTACCGGCGGAAGTCGCGGTATCGGTTTGGGAATTGCCCGTGAGCTTGCGAGAAACGGGTGTCGCGTTGCCATCGCAGGTCGGGATCCCCAAGCGCTCGAAGCGGCGATCGAGCAATTCAAGAGCGAAGATTTGTCGCTCTCCGCGAAACGCTGTGATGTTTCTAATCCCGATCAAGTGCATGAACTTTTTCAGGCTGTGCGAGAGCGATTCAAGTCCCTCGATTTCTTGATTAATAACGCCGGCGCCGCGCACCATCTGGCAAATGTTGACCAGCTTCCGATCGAGGAATTTCGCCGGGTCATCGATACCAATCTGGTCGGGACATTTCTTTGCTGCCGTGCTGCTATTCCGCTCATGAACTCGGGAGCTATGATTGTGAACAACTTGTCGGTCGCCGCACATCAGGCGTTCGCAGGTATGTCGGCATATAACGCTTCGAAAGCCGGGGCCCTGGCGTTCACCAACACACTGCGCGAAGAGTTGCGAAAACAGGGCATCCGCGTGATGGCTCTTATTCCCGGAGCCGTCGATACGGATATCTGGCAGCAGTTCTGGCCCGATGCTCCTAGGGAAAAGATGGTCTCCACTCAGGACATTGCCCGCGCCGTGGTACTAGCCCTCGCCATGCCGCCGAATACTTCGATTGACGAGATTCGCATCGGACCTGCCAGCGGGACCTTGTAATCCTTGTCATTCCGAGCCGCCTGTATTTGGCGGGGAGGAATCCCTACTGTACCCGTGCACTCTCGTGACCGTAGGGACGCCTCGCTTCGCTTCGGCATGACAAGGACAGCTCACTCATACCTAAGCGCCACCATCGGGTCGACCGATGACGCCCGACGCGCCGGCAGCAATGCCGAAATCAAGGCCACACCGGCGATGCCAAGCAGGGCCAGCAAGAATGTCAACGGATCGGACGGACTCAGACCGAACAGCATCGATTTGAGCAAGCGCGCTCCAGCGAACGCCAGTGGAAGTCCGACACCTATTCCTACGACGGCCATGACCAGACTCTCACGCAAGATCATCCATAGCACTTGCTTCCTCTGTGCACCCAGCGCCATGCGCACTCCGATTTCGGCAGTGCGGCGGCTCACGCGATAAGCAAGAGTTCCATACAGTCCAATGGCTACGAGAAAAGCAGCCAGCGCGCCGAAGAAGACAGCGAGGCGGGAGAACAGTTGCTCACTGGAATACGACTCCTGCAACTGCTCCGTTTGTGTCATCGGTTCCAAAAGTGGAATGTCCGGACCAAACTCTCGCACAATTCTGCGAGCGTCATCCAGCAGGTAAGCCGGATTCTCCTTTGCCCGCAGCTCCACTTGCATGGTCGAAGCGCCTGGAACCTGCGTATACGGCACCCAAGCCATCGGTCGGGCCTTCTCTCGCACAGCCGTGTACTTCACATCGGGAACTACGCCGACAATCGAATACGGCTCGCCAAATTTGTCGCCATACGTCTCCAGGGCAATCTGGTGCCCGAGCGGGCTGCGCCCAGCGAGATATCGGTCGATAAACGTCTGGTTCACGATTGCAACTCGCGGTGAAGCAGCGGTGTCAGCCAGGCTGATGTCTCGACCAAGCTGCAACTGCGCCCCAAGGACTCGAAAATAATCCGGACCAACTGGATTCCATCTCACTGCAGGAAACTTTCCCGGCGTGGGATCGGCTCCATCCACGTGCACTCCGGTATTATTGCTCCAGCCTGCACCGATACGATTCCCCATGACGGTCGCAGACTCGACCGCCGGAATGGTCTTCAGCCGCTCCAGGAGGGTGGTATAGAACTGCGCGACCTGCTGATCTCCTCTGATGCCGGCCGGAGGATCGATGCCGAAGACCAGCAAGCCGGAGGCGCGGAATCCCAAATTGGCACGTCCTAGATTCTGCAGCGTGCGCAACAGCAGTCCGGCTCCTACGAGAAGCACCAGGCAGAGCGACATCTGCAGCGCGACTACAAGTTTCCCACTGCGCACTTTTTCCTTGTCCTGTTGTGAGCTGAGCGCAGAGTTCTTCAGCGCCAGAGCCACAGGTGCGCTCGTCGCGCTCCGTAGGGGAGCCAGTCCAAACAGCAAAGCCGCGACGGCGGAGATGGCTACAGTGAACAGCAGAACTTTTCCATCAGGAGCAAGGCTAGCTTGCAGCTCCGACCAGCTTGCGAGCGCGGCGGTTGCCCACTGCGCAAAGAGCCAGCCGAGCAACGCTCCGCCCGATACAAGCACCATGCTTTCTATCAGCAACTGGCGCAGGATCTGTCCTCGACTACCCCCCAACGCAACTCGCACGCTAAACTCGCGGCTGCGCGAGGCGTTGCGCGCAATCATAAGCATCGCCACGTTCCCGCATGCGATCACCAGGATCAGAACCACCATGCCCATCAGCATGTAGAGCGGCTGCTTGTACTCGCTGTTGAGACCTTCAATGCCGCGCGCAGGAGTGAAGTAAAGCTCGATCTTGTTTTCAGCCTTGGTCTGTTTGCCTAACGTCTGCTCGACGATACTTCGATACTGAGAGTTGATCTGGGCAAGCGCCTGCTGCTCTGTGATTCCCGGATTCAGGCGTCCGATCATCATCAGGAAGAACCAATCCGGGCTGCCATACATCGATGTCGGCTCCTGAGGTGAGGCCCCCCAGGGCTTGACGTCCGGACGGTTCTGAAATGGAACCCAAACGTCGACTGCAGTTTTGCGCTCCAGTCCGGTGAATCCAGGAGCCGCAACGCCCACGATCGTGAAGGGAACGGCCTTAACGTACAGCGTTTGCCCGATGACCTGAGTATCGCGATTGAACCGCGTCGTCCAGTAGGCATAGCTCAAGACGGCGGTTTGCGTGTGATTCTTCTCGTCGTCCAGACTGAAAGTTCGACCAATCGCCGCGCGAACTCCGAGTCCCGAAAAGAAGTTTCCGCTCACCATGTCGCCGCGGCCCTGTTGGAGATCATCCCCAAAACGGATCCCGATCTTGCCCGCCGAAAGAGGAACGAAAGCCATCAGATCGCTGAATACGCGATGTTCCTGGCGAAGCTGTTCGAAGACCGGCTGCGATATGGAAGCGTCGTCGTATCCGGTTTGCGCCGTGCGCTCGGGCTGATCCTGGTAGTGGAGATATACAAGTCGATCAGGATTCGATCCCGGCAGCGCACGCAACAACACCGCGTTCATCACGCTGAAAATCGCCGTGTTCGCGCCGATCCCGAGCGCCAGCGTCAAGATCGCGACTACGGCAAAGGCTGGGGTACGGCGCAATTGCCGGAATCCAAAGCGCAGATCCTGCATTAGCGTGTCCATTGACTGCTTATCAGTGCAAGTCTGTCGCCGCAGAGCGCTTGAGAAAAACTCTGAAATATGAGGAGCTTAGGACTTGGCTAGGGTCGTCCAGCAGTCTTGCCATGCGCACCGATGAAATGTGCTGTGCGATAGCGGACAGGTTGGGAACAATCCCGCGGATCGTGTTCCATTTGAAGGACGGAGTAGAGGACCGGCCTCGCGCCCTCGCGCAGGTTTTGGCTATGGGACGAGAAATCTCTTGTCCAAGTCAACCGACCGAGAACTCGCCCTCCCCGAACCTTCGATTTGCCGACAAACACCCGCGCGAGGGCGCGAGGCCGTCCTTAAATCCTAGTAGACGTATCGCGACCTCTGGCGCATTCGTTTCGGCAACAGCTTGATCATCACGACCCCAGCCACGAAGCCTCCGACGTGTGCCCAGAACGCGATCCCACCGCCACCGCGTGTGCTGCTCGAGTAAGCGATGGCCGTCGCCGCACCACTTAGGAACTGAAGTACAAACCAGTAGCCCAAGACAATCCAGGCCGGCAGCCACACGAAGGTGAAGAAGATGATTAGCGGTACGAGAGTTAAAACGCGCGCAGAAGGGAAGAGCAGAAAGTAGGCGCCCATCACGCCGGCAATCGCGCCACTGGCTCCGACGCTCGGCACGGTGGAGTCGGCGTTCAGGAAAATGTGAAGCAACGAAGCTGCCAGCCCGCTGACGAGGTAAAACACGATGTACCCGAAATGTCCGAGGTAGTCTTCGATGTTGTCACCGAAGATCCAGAGCACCCACATATTGCCGATCAAGTGCAGCCATGAGGCGTGCAAGAACATAGATGTAAACAGCGGCAGCGCCGACGGGTTCGGTACATGGGCATTCGCCAGCCCCAGCCCGGCGAGAACGCGAATCGGCTCAACTCCAAACTGAAACACAAACGCATTGCGCGTCTGTGGATTCAGCGCAAAAACCTCAAACAGGAACACGAGCGTATTCAGCGCAATCAGCAGGTAGTTGATGTAAGGCGTCGAGTAAGTCGGCGTGTCATCCTTAATCGGTATCATAAGAAATCAGAGTTTGCGGACGTGAGGGAATTTCTGGCCACGAATGTCTTTGCCACTAGTCACAAGGCAACAGAACACAATAACAAACGCACAATGGACGCCGTTCTCGTAATCGACAAACCCGCAGGCCTGACGTCTCATGACGTAGTCGCGCGAGTGCGTCGTTTACTCGGCGAACGATCCGTCGGACACCTGGGAACACTCGATCCTCTGGCGACCGGCGTCCTGCCGCTTCTTACCGGACGCTATACGCGCCTGGCACAGTTCTATACGGCGGCAGACAAGACCTACGAAGGAGTAATTCGTCTGGGCTTCGCCACCGATACCTGGGATGCCGACGGAGAGCCTCTCGGGCCGCCACAGCCAGTTAAAGTTCCACTTGAAGAATTACAGAAAGTTGCTCAAGAACTCAGTGGTGACATTGAGCAACAGCCGCCTAAGTTTTCCGCCAAGAAGATCGGTGGAGTCCCAGCCTACAAACTGGCGCGCAAAGATCGCGAAGTTGAACTTAAGAAAGTTCGAGTCTTAGTTCATCGATTTGAGATTCACAATGTTGAAGCAGATCGCGCATCCTTCACAGCCGAAGTGAGCTCCGGGACTTACGTTCGGGCACTCGCACACGAACTCGGGCAAAAGCTGGAAGTCGGAGCCCATTTAGCAGAGCTGCGCCGAACGCGTTCTGGGGAGTTCACATTGGATCAGGCTGTAACCCTCGACCGGTTAGCCGAAATCAAGAACAACGGTTTATCCCACGAAGGAAAGTTGCCGGACTTGCTCTCCACGGTATCTTTACATCCCAGGCAAATTCTGCCGCAGATCCCATCCGTGACAGTGAACGACGAAACCGCTGGCCTTATAGGAAATGGCCGCGCCGTGAACCTTCCGGAGTTCTCGGGAGCTCGGCAAGTGAAGGTGTTTCTAGGTCAGGAAGAGCTGATCGCCATAGCGAGCCGAATCGCCGGAACACTGTTTCAACCTAAAGTGGTATTGAGAGCAGCCTGAAAAGAGGGCGTCGTATTCGTCTTACTTCATGGTAAGATGCTGGTAACTATGGGTTCGACTTATCGGAGCCGCGTGAGTTCGAAAGGACAGCTGGTAATCCCGGCCGAGGTGCGAGAGCGCTTCGGATTCAAACCAGGCACGGACGTGATCTTTACCGAAAGCAACGGCCGGTTAGTCCTTGAGAAGCAGACGTTTGAGAACATCTTCAAACTTCAGGGAGCTTTGAAGGACAAGGGAGAGCTTGAGCTTCTCAAGGAAGACCGAAAGCGCGAACGAAGTCGCTTAGAGTGGCTTGAGAAGCTGTGATCAGACAGTACGTTCTCGACAGCAGTGCCATCATCATTTACATCCGCAACAGCCCGGATGCCTCGAGAGTACGCAAAGTGTTCCAAGAAGTAGCCTCTGGGGACGCTAGGGCGCTTATCTCCGCTGTTAACTGGGCAGAATGCCGGAACGTGCTCATCCGACGTCATGGTGCCGAGCAAGCAGTCGAGCTGCTTGATCAGTTATCCCAGGGAGTTGAAATCGTGCCCGCAGGTCAGGCACACGCCGAGGCGGCCGGCGACCTCCGGTGTCGATTTAATGGAAGCCTTGCTGATTGTTTCGCGGCGAGTCTCGCGATCAGCAGAAGGGCCACGCTAGTTACCGCCGATCCTGAGTTCGAGGCTATCAAAGCCGAGTTGAAACTAATCCGTTTAGAGAGCACAAAACGCTAGCCTGAATCCAAAAAGATGGGACTCGATCTCGTGGAGCTCGTGATGGCAGTCGAGGAAAGGCTTCGACATTCAGATAAATCGACGAAGAAGCGGCCGCGGCTCGGCCCCCGCGTCTGTTATGTGACGTAGTGGAAAAGAGACTTAAAGGCAGGGTTCCTGCGGTGGGCCGGGAGGATATCCGATCGAAGCTCCGGCAAATCATCAGCGATCAGCTCGGCATTCGTGAGGATTTCGATTGACTGAACCCCCCCATATGTAATGTCCGATAACAGATATTCTGTTAACTACGGACACTGACCTCGTAAATACGCGTGACTTCCCGACGGTCTGTGTTCCTTCTATCAGGAACTTCCACGGCTTCTCTGCCGTATTTCTGCCCAGGAGATCTAGCCTTGCTGACATTCGTCCTGTGGTGCATCTTGCTGGTGCTTTGTTGGCCGCTCGCTCTGCTGGCACTTTTGCTTTATCCGCTAGTTTGGCTGCTCTTGCTGCCGTTTCGAATCGTTGGAGTCGCGGTCGACGGCGTCCTGAAACTTCTTTGGGCAATCGTCACCCTACCGGTCCGCCTGGTAAGTTCTCCTGGGCGCGTGTAGACGGCTGTCGGCTGTCAAAGCGTCTTAAGTGGACGCTATGCATCGAGGGCCGGAGGCCCGGCTGCCAAACGTCAGCCCAGTCGCGGAAGCGCTGGGACATCGGTTACGGCCACCAAACGAGCCGTGTCGCCGCTACACCGCGGATCAAAATTGAACTCCCGAGTGCATTCTTCCTGAACAGACCCGGTACCGCGCCTCCAGCCCTCGGCTCATTGGTACCGACTCACAACCCAGGGCTCCCGCCGCTGGGCTCACGTTTGGCAATCGGCCCTCCAGGCCTCGCACTTACGTGATCCCAGGTGCTCGACGCTATCAATTAGGCTTCGGGCTTAGAAAGGCCTCCAGTTCGGCCTCAAACTCCTGCAATTGCTTAAGCCGCTCTGGAGTCGCCTCTACGAATTGATCCTTGGCCTGAAAGACCTGCTGAGCACCCTTAGTGGTGAGCACCCCTAAGGCTTCGCCCAGACGCCACCCGGGCCTTCCAATGAAGCGCAGGCCGGTAGCAGCAGGCTCAAGGAGCGCGATGCAGTTCCCTTTGATCACGCCAATCGCTCGGGGAAAACGGTCGAAGGTCTGGAGTTCGAAGCCGGCTAGATACAGGGATTGAAGAATCTCGGAAGAATCCATGGCTCTTAGGTCTTAAGCAGTGAGTAATTCGAGAATTGTCATCCTGAGCCGGGTTTTGCGAAGGATCTCCCCCGACATTTTCAGACTCGATTGCTGCCGGTGCGGCTCTTTCACGAGAATACCGGTTCTTCGCCGAAATGCCGCGCGAGTGCAGACGAGTTCGACGCATTCCGGGAGATCCCTTCGCCCAAAAGAGGGGCTCAGGATGACAGCGCGGTGGGTGCCTTATTTTGCCAGCAGCCAGGAGCCAGAAGCCAGCAGCTACTTCACATCTTGTAGCGACCGAAGTCCTCGTCGTTCATGTTCTCGAGCAGCTTTCGCACCTCTTCGTTAGAGACTCGATCAGAGACGGTAGCAGCCAGCTTGGAGGACTTCAGCACCTCGTCCTCGACGAAGATGGGACAATCGAGGCGCATGGCGACGGCCAGCGCGTCGGACGGTCGGGAATCTACGCTTATAAAGCGGCCTTCCCTTTCAATCCAGATAACCGCGAAGAAGGTGTCGTCGCGTAGCTCAGTCACGACTACTTTGTGGACCTTGGAATCAAGCCCGGTGAGAACGTTCTTAATCAGATCGTGCGTCATGGGACGCGGCGTAGCGACTTTCTCAATCTCGAGCGCGATGGCATTGGCTTCGTAAATTCCCACCCAGATCGGCAGGACCGCGTCGCCCGACGGGTCTTTCAGCACGACGATCGGCATGTTGGTGACGGGATCCATCATCAACCCGCGAATCTTCATCTCGACTTCCATCTATGACCTCCGTCGTGCCTCTGGCTGGTCAGGAGCGCCTACCGATCCGTAATCAATATCAGCGTCCCGGCAAGTCAGCACCCGCCAATTGGCTAGTTCATCACCATCTCGCCTACGAGACTGTTTGGGAAGCTCTTTGTTACCAGTACCCGGGCGTAACTTCCAGTCGCCGGAAGTATGGGCGAAGTGGTGGTGAAATTCACGGTTTTATTTTGCGTGCTGCGTCCGATCATTTGCCCTCGGGCCTCATTTCGCCCTTCAACCATTACTTCCATGACTTCCCCGATGTGCTTCTCGTAATTAACCCGCTGAATCTCCCTTTGTCGCTCTTGAAGAACGCTTAATCGCTTCGACTTTTCGTCGTCGGGGATACTATCTGACATACGAATGGCGGGCGTGTTTGGACGTGGCGAGTACTTGAATGAGAACACTCCGTCGTAGCCGACCTCTTGCAGCAGCATGATTGTCTCTTCAAACTCCTGCTCGGTTTCGCCGGGAAAACCGACAATGATGTCGGTAGTCAAGCTGATTTGCCGCCTGGCAGCTTTCATCCACGAAATACGCTCGAGATAATCTTCGCGGGTGTATTCGCGAAGCATGGCCTTCAGCACACGACTCGAGCCGCTCTGTACCGGCAAATGAACGTGATCGCAGAGGGCGGGCGTTGCTTCAATCGCTTCAACGATGTCTTTCGTAAAGTCACGCGGGTGCGATGTCGTAAAGCGCACGCGGCGGATTCCAGGCACTCCGGCGATGGCGATGAGTAATTCCGCAAATGTCTTCTCACCAGTCGGATCACGGTAAGAGTTCACGTTTTGTCCGAGGAGCTGAATCTCGCTGTATCCGCTGTCAGCAAGACGTTGGGCTTCTTCAAGCACCGACTCCGATGTGCGGCTGCGCTCTTTGCCGCGCGTATAAGGAACCACGCAGTACGCGCAGAACTTGTCGCATCCTTCGATGATGGTGATGTAGCCACGGTACGGATTCGTGCGGACGGTGAAAGGAGTATCGAAGGTCTGATCGGTCTGGCGGTCGTCGAGTCCGGTTACACGCCGCTCCCCTGCTTCGATCTGCACCAGCATCTGGGACAGATTGCGATACGAAGCTGAGCCGGCCACGAGCGAAACATGCGGCGCGCGCTCGAAAATCTTTTCGCCTTCCTGCTGAGCGACGCAACCAAGCACGCCGAACTTCTTGCCCTGCGCCTGGAGTTTCTTGTAGTCGTTGAGACGATGAAAGACTTTCTGCTCAGCCTTGTCGCGGATTGAACAGGTGTTGTAGAGCACCAAGTCGGCCGACTCGACTGTGTCCACTTGCGCGTAGCCTTGCTGTACCAGTGTGCCGATGACTTTCTCGGAGTCATGCACGTTCATCTGGCAGCCGAAGGTTTCCAGGTAAAACGTTTTCTGCGCAGTGGACATCGAGCCCAGTATATCTCAGCAAAACCACACAAAACCTAGAGCGAACACCCTTCGACTACGCTCAGGGCAGGCTCCGGGCACGAAGGCAAACCCAAGGTCACGGAGACAGATCGTCCTCAGTGACCTCCTCTGTGCCTTTGTGACCTTCGTGTTCGCCTTTTCCGGTCGTTACTGGGGACTCCACTCCGGCACATGCCCTGGGGTCCACGGTGCTCCGGCCTTTTCCATGTCGTCCTCAAGCTTCTTCAGATCGACATCCACCAATTGACGCAGCTTCGATAGCTGCTCCCCAAACTGCTGTGCGGCGACGTTGTAGGAATCGATGTGCGTCTGCGTCGGCCGACTGGTTGAGAAGCGCTCTTCGTCTTCGATCTGGTTGACACGGTCGTTGATCGCGGCAGGGGTGTTTTCCTGGCGGCGACGAAGCACATTGTCGCCTCTCATCGCTCGCATGATCTCTCGCAAACGACTCTGGATGTCGTCTGCACGAGTCACCAACGAGGACATGTCTCCGGGAGTATCACGCAGTGACTGCCGTATGGCCGTCAGCCGCTTGTCGACATCGCCGCCGGTCTGCACAGCGCCGGTGAGCGCACGATCGAGTCGCGCGACCTTCTGCTGGAACGGCTGCAGTGCGGCGCGGTCTGCCTCGTTCATCTGCTCGGCGCCGAGCGCATTGACCTTGAACTGCACCGGACCAGCCAGTCGCTGCGTCTTGCCGTCAACTCGCGATTCCAGCGCGACTGAATATTGCCCTGGCATGACTAATGGCCCGGTGGGAGGCTGGAAGAACTCTCCGAAGTCCGCCTCATCGGGAGACGGTGTGTGCACTTCCGACGGCGGATAACGAAGGTCCCATGTGGCACGGTTGATCCCAATTTCGTTCGAAGCAGGTACCCGACGAATCGGCGCACCGTTTGCGTCAGAGACTACCAGGTAAACGGCAGGTGCTTGCTCTTCGGCCTCGGCGCGAATCTGATCCATAGTGGGATAAGTGACAGGGGGAGGAGTTCCCTTCTGGTCTTCGGCCTTGGCTTTCTTGTTCTTCGCGTTCGTCTCAGTGCTCTGCGCTCCCTCTTTGCCTGACTGCTTCTTTTCCTGCTCCTGGCGGATTTCTTTTTTGGTCTTGAATTTGTCCTTCAAGTAATACGTGAAGCCTGCGCCATAGGGCGGATTGTCTGCTGCAAAGTACGTAGCCCCGAAATGCCCACGCTTTCCTCCGATGGGACGCTGCTCGATGTACATCAACGCGTCCCGAACTGGGAAGAGAGTGGCCGTCAGCTGAAGCGCTTGCGCGTTAACATTCCTAAGAGGGGTGAGATCGTCGAGGACATAGAAGCCGCGACCAAAGGTAGCGATCACGAGGTCGTTCTCGCGCTTTTGGATTGCGATATCGCGAACCGCGATGGTCGGCATGCCGCCCTTGAGCTGGGTCCAATGTCCGCCGCCATCAATCGAGAAGAAAAGGCCGAATTCGGTGCCGACAAACAGCAGCTGCGGATTGACCGGGTCCTCAGCAATGGCGAGCACGGCTCCGTTATCTGGAAGGTTGCCGGCGATCGAATTCCATGTGCGGCCACTGTCGCCGCTCTTTAGCACATAGGGCTTGAAGTCGCCCATCTTGTGGTTATCGAAGCTCGCATAAACGACATTCGGATTGTGCTGCGAGGCGAGCAGTCGGCTCACATACGTCATGTTCGGCACGCCCGGGAACTTGTCGTACTTGGTCCAATTCCCTCCCGCGTCGTTCGTCACCTGAATCAAGCCGTCATCAGTGCCGACGTAAAGCAAGCCGTCCTTTTGTGGCGATTCGGCGAGTGCGACGATGTTGCCGTAAAAGGAAGTGGATGCGTTCTTGGCGACGGCATCCGGTCCCCAGATGCGTCCCATGACCGGAAGCTTGTCGCGATCGATCTGGCGCGTGAGGTCTGGGCTGATGGCTTTCCATGTATCGCCACGATCGTCGCTGCGGAATAGTTTGTTCGCCGCGAAGTACAGGCGCGTGTGCGAGTGGGGGCTGATGATGATCGGGGAGTCCCAGTTCCAGCGATAAGGCACGTTGTCTGGCCCAGGTTGAGGCTGAATGCCGATCTCCTGGCCGGTGCGGCGGTCGAAGCGCGTCAGGTTCCCGTATTGGTACTCTGCGTACACGGTATTCGGTTCCTCGGGATCGATTACCGAACGAAATCCGTCGCCGCCTTGAGTGATGAACCAGTCTTCATTGCCAATACCACTGACTTTCAAGGTTCTCGAGGGTCCCCCGACGCTCTGGTTGTCCTGCGTCCCACCGTAGACGTAATAAAAGGGTTTCGAGTTGTCGACAGCGACGTCATAGAACTGGGCAACGGGGAGATTGTTCTTGTAACTCCAATTCGCGCCGCGATCGAAACTTTCATACAAACCACCGTCGCAACCGACCAAGTAGTAGTTCGTGTCGGCTGGATCGATCCAGATCACGTGATTGTCCACGTGCTTGTACTTCTCGCCCAGATTGTGAAGCGTCTTGCCGCCATCGTCCGAAACGCGAATCAACACGTTCATCACATAAATCCGGTCAACGTTTTTCGGATCGGCAAAGATTTGGCCGTAATACATCGCGGTGGTGTCGTATGGATTGCGACGCTCCCATGTGGCTCCGCGATCCGACGAGCGGAAGATGCCGCCCTTCTCTTCTGCGGCCTCGATCGTCGCGTACACGATGTTGTGATCGACTGGCGAGATGGCGAGGCCGATGCGACCCATATCAACCGTCGGCAGGCCGGATTTCAGTTTGTTCCACGTGTTGCCGCCATCGACGGAGCGATAGATTGCACTCTCGGGACCTCCATCAATCAGAGTCCAGACGTGGCGGCGGCGCTGGTAAGCAGCGGCATAAATCGTGTCTGGATCGTCGGAGTCGATCACTACATCGGCGAAGCCGGTGTTCTCGCTTACGTTCAGGACCTTCTTCCACGTCTTGCCCCCATCGGTTGTCTTGTATAGGCCGCGATCGCCGCCGGGCGACCAGAGCGGACCTTCAGCGGCGACGAAGACTGTGTTGCTATCCTTCGGACTGATCGCAATCCGGCCGATGTGCTCGGAGTGCTTTACACCAACATTAGTCCAGCTCTTCCCCCCGTCTTCGGACTTGTAGACTCCATCCCCGTAATCGACGCTGCGTTGAGAATTGTTCTCTCCTGTTCCTACCCAAATGACCGCTGGGTCATGTGGATCGAGTTTCACGTCGCCGATCGAAAAGGAGCCTTCATTTTGAAAGACTGGATTCCAAGTGAGCCCAGCGTTGTCGGTTTTCCAAACTCCGCCTGAAGCAACTCCAACGTAATACTGCGCGCGGTTGAAGGGATTCACCGCCAGCGAGTTGACGCGACCGGAGACGAATGCGGGGCCGATGCTGCGCAGACGCAATCCCTTATATGTATCGGCCGAGGTGAGCGGATCGGCCGGCTTTTTCTCGCTTGGCTTCGTCGCGGCAGTCGATTCCGATGGAGCGGCTGCAGCCCCTGCGCGTTTTGGCTTGCGCCCAGCAGGAACCTCCTCATCTGCCTCCTTCTTCTGTCCCGGCTTGGCCGTCGTTGACGCCCTTTCCTGCGTTGCTGCCGCTTGGTCGGATGATGGCGTGATTTGTGGTGTTGGTGGAATGTCTTGGGCTAAACCGAGGGTAGCGATGAAGAAGAAGACAAAAACAGACGCGAGTGTTCGCACGCGTACGCTCCTGAAGAAAGTGAAAACGGAATGTATACAGGAAGTGAAGGGAAAGTTACAGGCCCGCGGGTCAACGAGAGCGAAACCGGGGAGGAGCGAACGCGAAGGTCACGAAGGTGAACCCAAGGTCACGGAGGAACCTTTGGACACCTATAATCCTGTGAAATGTCCAAACGTCTCTCCGGTCACAACACTAAGCACATCTCACTTCCCAAGAACCATTGCTTCGCCTGCGGCAAGGACAATCCTCAGGGTATGCGTCTGAAGTTTTTCTTTGACGAAGGTCACCATCGCGCCTGGTGCAAGGTCAAACTGCCGAAGAAGTATCAAGGACCGCCTGGTCATGCGCATGGGGGAATCATCGCCACGCTCCTGGATGAAGCCATGGGCAAGGTCAATAAGCTGCGCTCGGTAGTGGCGCTGACCTCATCCATGGCAATCGAATATGTGAAGCCGGTTCCACTCGGCAAGACGTTGGTGGTCGAAGGAATCGAGCGCGACGTACAAGGACGCCGGCACTTCAACGCAGCCGAGATCCGCGATGAGCAAGGTCAGGTCCTGGCCCGAAGCCAGGGTGTCTTTATAGCAGTCGATCCGGAGAAGATGAAGGCGAAGTTCGCCAGGGGCCGATAACGCGCGTGAACTATACCCGGATAAAAATCCGCTTCCGATACAGCGCCCACGCAACCGCAAACGAGACCAAAACGAAACTCAAAGCCCAGATCAGGGAGACCACGTAAGGGTCGCCTGAGAGCGGCACGAAGAACTTGCCGAACAGCAACTCCTTGATGGTTCGCCCGTGAATGTGGTGGACGTGCATTGCCGACGCGAGCCAACTCGCAATGCAATACAGCACCAGCGGATTAACGCCGAACATGATGAACGGTGTGCTCCAGCGCTTCCAGCCGCGGATGTCCACCGCCCAATAGCCGATCCCGAGTGCGAACAATGCAAGACCCGCAGTGAACAGCACATAAGAGCTGGTCCAGATCATTTTGTTGATTGGGAACCATACATTCCAGATCTCCCCGGCGATAAGGCCGACGGCGCTTGCAGCGAAGAGTCCAGCGAGTTTTTGTGAGGCGCTTCTCGTTGATCGCAGCCACTCGCCGGTGAAGACGCCAAGCAAACACGTTGCAATCGCTGGAAGCGTGCTGAGGATTCCCTCCGGATCGAAGCGGTGCGCGATCCAGAGATGGTTGTACATAAGGCTGCGATCGATATAGCCCGCCAGGTTTCCGTCCATCGTGAGAACTCCGGCACCATAGCCGGGCACGGGCACTTGCACCATCAGAATCCAATAGCCGATCAACAAGGCAGCCGCCACGATGGCTCGTGTGACGCGGCCGGTGTAAAGAACCAGCACCGATGTGAGCAGGTAAACGACCGCGATCCGCTGCAGGACTCCGGGAATGCGGATGGTGTGCAAGTCGAATTTGCCGTAGGCGTGGAGCAAGAATCCGACGACAAAGAGGATGGCGCTGCGTTGCAGCGCGTGCAGAAGCAGTGTCTTCTTCGAGTCGCCGCGAGCTACCCGCGACACGAATGAGAGCACCAGGGAGACGCCCACGATGAACACGAAGAAAGGAAAGACGAGATCGGTAGGAGTCCAGCCATTCCATTTTGCGTGCTCCAGCGGCCAATAGACATGCTCCCAGTCGCCGGCGTTGTTCACGAGAATCATTCCGGCGATCGTCATGCCGCGGAAGGCGTCAAGCGAGGTGAGGCGCGCGCTGGTCGGAGCCGACGCGACCGTCGTTGCTGTGGGCATTCGAGACTCGGCTACTGTGGCGCCCATTTACTCCTCCAATTCTTAAAACCCGAGTTCACCACGGAGGCACAGAGGACACGGAGGTAAGCATTCGGAAATGGCGGAAGAAAATCGATACATCGTCGCTTTCCAGAAGAATTGTTGCAATGGTTTCCTCCGTGCACTCCGTGTCTCCGTGGTGAAGAACACCTTTCTATAACGTCGTTTCGGAAGGCTTTGTCGAGAAGAGATTATGCCATTTCTCTCGCTGGCATAATTGTCCGCGCATGTTGAAGCTCACCTGGCGGAATGTAGCGGCGTGGCGGGTTCGCCGCCATTATCTCGATCAGCGCGCTCCGGCCGGCAGCATGCTGGAAGTTGCGAGCCGTCTCTGCGGTTTGCACGCGCAGTTGATGTCGTCGGCGGAGCTGACGGCGTGGGCCAGAATCGAAGGTCTCAACCGGGACGCGATCAAGCACGCACTTTGGGAGGAGCGCACGCTGGTAAAGACCTGGGCGATGCGAGGAACGTTGCACCTGCTTCCTGCTGATGAACTGCCCATGTGGCACGCCGCTTTGCGCACCAGCAAACGATATCTGAGGGAGTCGGCGTGGAAGAAGTATTACGGCATCACGCTCGACGAACTTGATCAGATCACAGAAGCGATCGGCAAGGCGCTTGACGGCCGCTTACTCACGCGGGAGGAGCTCGCTCAAGAGGTCGCGCGGATCACCAGACGGCGTGCCTTTGGTCCCAAAGTGGCACTGAGCAGCTGGGGGACACTCCTGCGGCCGGCTGCGTTCACCGGTCTTCTCTGCTTCGGGCCGAGTGAGGGGCAGCTGGTTCGCTTTACGCGTCCTGCGAGCTGGCTGGGCTGCGCAATGAAAGCCGTTGATCCGCAGACAGCAATAGCGGAAATCACTCGCCGCTTCCTGGCCGGCTACGGTCCGGCCACCTATCACGATCTGGCGCGCTGGTGGACCGGCGTCGGAGTTTCAACTGCGCGGGAATGGATCGCAGCGCTCGGTGACGAGGTCTGCCGAGTGGACCTGGAAGGCACTCAGGCGTGGATGCTTGCTGTCCACGCCCGTGAGGCACGCGAGTTCGAGCCGGGAAAATCCGTCCGTTTGCTGCCGGGCTTCGATCAATACGTGATTGGTGCTTCTTTTCACGCCGAACGTCTGCTGGGATGCAAGCTACGGAGTAGCGTGTACCGGCCACAAGGTTGGATTTCGCCTGTCTTGCTGGTAAATGGCTTCATGCAGGGCACTTGGCGCCACGAAATCAAGGGCGGTCGCGTGAACGTTGTTGTCGAGCCGTTCGTGAGGGCGCCCGTCTGGGTGCGACGCTCGGCAGCCGAGGAGGCTGAGCGATTGGCTGAGTTCCTCGGCTGCTCTTTGAGTCTTACCTGGAGGACTTGATCTTGGTCGACCAGATCGAGACCGATGAAACCACGACGGACACGACTGAAACGAAGGTGAAGATTGACACCCCAGGCCGTTCCGTCGTACCAAGAGAACGAGGGTCAACATGAGAGTCTGCGAAACCGTTGCTTCAATGACATGCACTTGTCGGCCTTGCGGCTCCGGGAGAATTCTCTGCAAGTTCCCTCAGAATTCCCTGAGGGATCGCAAATGCCCTGTGTTTATGCTGGTCCGAGGAAAAGAAAAAAACTCCACGGGAATTATTCCCTGCCGAATTCCCTGAAGCAGGGAATTCGGCCCTTCCAAATTTGCAAAGCGTTGCTGACTTCTGTCGGCCGATATACCGCTTCTCACATTGCCGGAACTGCTAAAATTAAAGTTCCCTTCCATCCTGTCGCAATGACCGGAGGGAGAGGTGCGCGTGGAGAGTGCTTTATGTCTGACATGAATGGGAATGGTCTGAGACTCAAGACGGGTCTTGCGGAAATGCTGAAGGGCGGCGTGATTATGGACGTCACCACCGCCGCGCAAGCTGAGATTGCCCAACGTTCCGGAGCAACTGCGGTTATGGCTTTGGAGCGTGTGCCCGCTCAGATCCGCGCCGAGGGTGGAGTCGCCCGCATGGCCAAGATCGCCGTGATTCGCGAGATCATGAAGGCGGTGGATATTCCCGTCATGGCAAAGTGCCGTATTGGACACTTCACTGAGGCTCAAGTTCTGCAGGAACTCGGTGTGGATTACATCGATGAGTCCGAAGTCCTAACACCTGCGGACGAAGCGCACCACGTCGACAAACATGCCTTCAAGGTTCCATTCGTATGCGGAGCCCGTGATCTGGGAGAAGCATTGCGCCGCATCGCAGAAGGCGCAGCGATGATTCGCACGAAAGGTGAGGCCGGAACAGGCGACGTCGTTCACGCTGTGAAGCATATGCGGCAGATCGTGAAAGATATGCGTGCGCTGACCGTCCTCGGCGAAGAAGAACTCTATGCCGCGGCGAAAGAGCTGCGAGCTCCCTATGAATTGGTCCGCATGGTGGCGAAAAGCGGCAAGCTTCCCGTTCCCAACTTCTCCGCAGGTGGAATCGCTACTCCCGCAGATGCGGCACTGGTGCGCCAGCTTGGAGCCGAGGCAGTATTCGTAGGCTCGGGCATCTTCATGAGCGACTCCATCAACTTTGCCCCTGCCAAGGAAGCGGAGATCCGCGCTCGCGCCATCGTGCGCGCGACCACCCATTTCGACGATCCTAAAGTCTTACTCGAGACGAGCGAAGACTGTACCGGTGCCATGAAGGGACTCGCCATCGCTGCGATGTCGGAAGCCGACATGCTGCAGAAGCGTGGCTGGTGAGCTAAAACGGGGGCGTTGCTGACTTGTTGTTGAAAGTACTTAGGTCAGGAACTGTCCGCCTGTCTGAAGCCTTTCGCTCACTTACTCATCGAAGACTAAACGTGGCCGATCAAATCACAATTGGAGTGCTAGCCCTGCAGGGTGACTACGACGCTCATCGTCAGACACTAAGCCGTCTAGGCGTCCGGAGCGTGCTCGTACGCAAGCCGGAAGAGTTGGACGAAATCGATGGTCTGGTGATTCCGGGTGGGGAATCTTCAACCTTTCTGAAATTTCTCGAGCGCGAAGGATTTCTTACCAAACTGCGTGATTTCGTCGCGCAAAAGCCTGCCTTTGGCACCTGCGCGGGCGCAATACTTTTGGCAAAGGAAGTCAGGAATCCACCACAGGAAAGCCTGGGTGCCCTGGATATTGCAATTCAACGAAATGCATATGGTCGTCAGATCGACAGTTCGATCGTGACCGGTCCCACCAAGCTTGACGGACCACCCATGGAGATGGTCTTCATACGCGCGCCGCGCATAGAGCGCACCGGAGCTGGAGTCGAGGTACTCGCTGAACGCGAGCAACATCCGGTGCTCGTAAAGCAGGGCAAGACTCTGGCTGCAACTTTTCACCCTGAATTGTCCAGCGACACACGTGTCCATGAGCTGTTCGTGAACATGGTCAGAGAGCAGAAGAAATCGGGTGATCGGGTCATTGGGTGATCGGGCGAAGTGAAACCGTGAACACTTCGTGGACTTTGCAGTTACTGTGATTTTCAGCAAACAACTTCAAAGGCTGTCATCCTGAGCCCCTTTTTTGGGCGAAGGATCTCCCGAAATATCTCCGGCATGATTGCAGTCGGTAGGGCTCTCTCACGAAGAGCCAGAGTTCTTGGCCAAAGTGCCAAGCAGCAGCAAGAAAGCTTTACGCATTCCGGGGGATCCTTCGCCCAAAACAGGGGCTCAGGATGACAGAATCTTGGAGCAATTCGTTACTGCTAAAGATCGGCCGTTACTTCGCCCGATCACCCGATGACCCGATCACCCGATTCCCCCGATTCCTTCTAGCGTGGAGACCCTAAACCGTGGTCAAATTGGACCGGCGTACCAGCCATGTCCGCAGTAGAAACCAAGGTCCCCTCGAAGGTCAGTGCACCGGATTCCGGTGGACGCGGTCCACACATCAAGCTTCCGACCGGAGGCGGCGGTGACGGAGAATGGAGCCGCCAACCGACACCGGATCCCAAGGACCGGCTGAAGAGAGCGCGAGTCGCTCTCGCGGTGTTGATGACTACTTCGGTAGCCCTGTTTGTGTCTCTCTCCATCGGCTATCTCTGCTTGCGGCGCGGACAAACTGTCTTTGACCGCGCGACCCAGACCTACATCGCGGTCTGGAAACCGATTTCGATTCCGAGCATTCTTTGGTGGAACACGCTGCTATTGATCCTCAGTAGCATGGCACTGGAATTGGCGCGCCGAGAGTACTTTCGCGATGAAGCTCTCATGGAAGAATGGCTCGGACTTACACGGTCCACTCTCCGGCGGGCTTTTCCCTGGCAGGTTTTAGGGATCGTGTTTGCCGTAGGTTTCATCGCTGGACAACTCGGCGCGTGGAGCAAATTAAGAGCTCAAGGAGTCTTCCTTGGCAGCGGACCTAGCAGCCAGTTTTATTACTTTCTGACTGGATTACACGGGCTGCACCTAGTCGGAGGCATTGCCGTCCTAATTCTGTGCATGATCGCAGGCTTTGCCGGGCAACGTGTCGAATCGAGGCAGATCATGATCGACATCACCGCTTGGTATTGGCACGCGATCACCGTCGTCTGGTTTGGTCTGTTTGCACTCTTAAAAATCTCGGCCTGACCGGATCCGACAAAAACTGCCTCTCAACTCTGAAATTCCCTGCAAAACTCAATGTGATAGCCGTTCTCTTTGAAAGAAACGACACTATTGGGCCTGCGGACGAGAGCCTTGGAACGTCTCAAGTACTAAGGTGTTGCTCCTAATTATTGGAGCAATCTACAGTTTTTCATTGCTTTTAGCGGCATTTATTCATAATATCGGAGGTTTTACGGCTCGCTCTGGAGCCGCCTGAGAGCAACGACTTTGTAAGAGCTTCATCGTGCTTATCTGAATCCAGAGGGGTTAGCTCGTAATCGAAGTAGTGAAATCATAATTAAGGCAGGTAGAAATCATGGCTAAGCGTCGCGGAAATCCGAACTGGGGAAAGCCGGAGCCGATCGGACCGGTAGTTCCTGTAGTTACGTCTTTCGAGCAGGCGGTGAAGGAGTTCAAGCTCCTTCCCGACCAGTATCTGCGTTCTACACGTCTGCGCGAGTGGGCACGTAAGAACAAGAATTCAAAGTACATTCCTGAGCCCCTTTTGGAAGCTTGGGGATTCGAAATCGAATCGACTCTGTAACCTGAGTCGATCTTGAAAGAGGCCGCCACAGGCGGCCTTTTCATTTTTCGGAGAATCTCTGGTTCTGTTTCCGCCGCAGTTCCATCGAAGATACTGAGCAACGCGTTTTTATGGATCTCAACGAAGCGCAAATTATTTCACTGGTGATTGGGGCGAGCTTTGCCGCGGGCTTGAATGTCTACGCGATGTGCGGGACCCTCGGACTGCTGGGCCATTTTCAGGTGGTACACCTTCCACCAGGTTTGCACGTTATCGAGAATCCGTGGGTTATTGCGGTGTCGCTGGCGATGTTCGTGTTGCATTTTTTTGCTGACAAGATCCCAGCCTTTGACCTCGTGTGGAATTCATTGCACACCTTTGTCCGAATCCCGCTTGCGGCGTTAGTCGCGTATGCGGCGACATCGCAGCTCGGTCCTGGCGCTCAAATTGCCAGCACGGCATTGGCGAGCGTGATCGCCGGAGTGGCGCACACGGGCAAGTTTGCCGCGCGGGCTGCAGTTACGCCTTCCCCGGAACCGGTCTCAAATATGGCCTTGAGCGTAGGCGAAGATGTGGTTGCTGTTGGTCTCACGTGGTTTGCAACTGTACATCCCTACTGGACTGCAGCCATCGTCGCAGTGCTCTTGATCTTTACAGTGATTCTGATCCGAATGTGTGCTCGCGCGGTGCGCTCGTTGTTCGCTCGTGGAATGGCCTTCTGGCGCCGGCCTGCGAGTCCCGAGGTGGCTCAGCCTCCGGCTGCATGATGCATTCGTATTGCTAGAATCGTAGTTATCAGTTCCTATATCAGGCTCATGAATAGCTCTTTCACCGACGTCCAAACCGCGCTCGCCGAGATCCGGCAAGGGCGCATGATCATCGTCGTCGACGACGAGGACCGGGAGAACGAAGGCGATCTCACCATCGCCGCGGAGTTCGCCACGCCCGAGGCTATTAATTTCATGGCGAAGCATGGGCGCGGACTCATCTGTCTGGCGCTCACCGAAGATCGTCTCGACTATCTGCGCCTGGGCATGATGACCACTCACAACACCTCCCAGTATGGAACTGCGTTTACGGAGAGCATCGACGCCCGGGACGGCATAACCACAGGTATATCGGCGTACGACCGCGCTCGAACGATCAAAGTTGCGATCGATCCCGGCAGCCGGCCGTCTGACCTGGTGAAGCCCGGACACACTTTCCCGTTGCGCGCGCGCAAAGGCGGAGTGCTGGTACGAGCAGGGCAAACTGAGGCCGCAGTGGATCTTGCGCGCATGGCTGGCCTTGTTCCTGCCGGCGTGATCTGCGAGATCATGAAGGAAGACGGCACCATGGCGCGCGTGCCAGATCTGATCGAGTTCTGTAAAGAACACGAGTTGAAGATGCTGACGGTGGCTGAACTCATTCGCTACCGTATGCATCACGAGCGCTACATCCGCCGCATCGGAGAAGGAATTCTTCCTACGCGCTACGGGGAGTTTCGGCTGGTCGCATATGAGTCAGAGATAGATGGAGGCGAATCGCACGTTGGTCTGCTTTACGGCGATGCCGGCGACGGAGACAGTCCCGTTCTGGTGCGGGTTCACTCTCACTGCCTGGTAGGAGATGTGTTCGGAACCACTCTCTGTGAATGCAATGCCGTACTGGATCGTTCGATGAAGATGATCGCAGACGTTGGTCGCGGAGCAATTATCTACCTGCACCAGACGTCCAAAGGCTTCAATGTGAGGGAGATGGTCGGAGGCAGTGCGCTTACTTTTGAACATGAGAGCCGTGATGCCAGAAACCCCGAGCATCAGCGCCGAACGCAGCGGCAAATCGGATTGGGAGCCCAGATACTCTCTGATCTAAATCTGCGGCGCATTCGCCTGTTGACTAATCATCCCCGGCGAGTGCCCGCGCTGGAAGGGTTCGGTATCGAAATCGTCGAACAGGTTCCGATCTCAACTACCGCCGCTGCCGCTCAAGAGCAGAAATAGCCACAAGCGCTAATTTGGCTTACAAGCCCGCACGTCTTCGTCGCGGATAAAAAAGTGGGCCGAGCATTCGTTTGAGCCACAAATGACCGGCGTAATCCCGGCCATCTGCCGGCGGGTGATCAGTCCCAGCGTGCCGCATGCCGGGCAGGCGAGCACTGCCCAGTAAGGATCCTCGTTCTTCCCGACCTCTCCGGCGTTTTCGAGCACGAAGACCGTGCCGGGTTGCATCTGTTCGGGAATCCACTCCGTCAGGATGTTCAGCTCAGCCACCATGGTCACCTCCGACCAGTTAGGGCAGGTTGCGCTCAGGCCGTACGCCGAAGACGCCGCCGGTTGCTTTGACTCGATCGCTCTTCCCCGGGCCTCGGACGCCGCATGCCATTGCGCTTGCGAAGCTGGGCATGAACCTCCTGCACCGCGTCAGTCAAACAGACCGACAAAAGCGGTTGGCGTGAGTTCTTGAGCAGATCGACGATTTGCCGTTCAGAGTTCTCCAGGTAAATTCTTTTGCCATCCGTGAGCAGGTGGTATTCGCTGCCCGAGGTCACCGTCTCGACCAGCCGTTTGCCTAGTTCCCGCTGCAGATATCGCATCACCTGCCGCACTCGCTGAAGTGAGAATCCCTTGTTCCGCAACTCGCAGATCACAGCTACTTCGGCGAGATCGTCGACACTGTAGACGCGATTTCTTCCCCGCCGCTGCGGAACAACGATCTTGCGTTCATCCCACCATTGAAGTTGCCGCGCCGTAATGCCCGTAAGCTCGATTACGTCGGCGGACGTGAACTCCTGGCCTTCAAGGCTTCGAACCTCTTGGCTGTTGCCGGTTTGTGAGTGAGATCGCATCTAACCAGCTTCAAACATTTCGCAATAGAAATGTTTTAAACAAAATACACCTTGGGTGTTTCATGTCAAGTGATATCAGGTGATTTAGAAGGTGCAGGAGCCGTGGGCGAGAAAACTTACTGTGCGGCAAAATGTGGGAGTCGAGACTGCGGACTGGTTCTAGTAATCGAATCCACCGCCGACGAAATGAACGATCTCCAAACGGTCACCCTCGGAGAGCGAGATGTCGGTCCACCGACTTCGTGGAGCGATCTCCCGATTGAGTTCCACAGCGATCCGGTCACCTTTCAACCCGAGATGCTCGATAAACGCAGCAAGAGTTCGTCCGCTGGGAAATTCTTTGGGCTCCCCATTCACCACGACTGTCATACCAAAAGTGTAAAGGAAGAAATGGTTGGCGGTTGAGGAACAGGCCGCCGCGCAAATTATGATCGACATCGATGACTCTCATCTACGTTGCAAGCTCAAACAAAGGAAAGCTCGCAGACTTTGCGGCTGCCGCTCAAGAATATGGTGTCGACATTCGTCCGCTGCCGGGGATCGAGGGAATGGATGCGCCTGAGGAGACAGGCGCAACTTTCGAGGAGAATGCACGCTTAAAAGCTGAGTACTACAGCCGGCACGCGGGAGGAGAGATTGTGATTGCCGACGATTCCGGGCTCACGGTTGATGCTCTCGGTGGAGAGCCAGGAGTGCGATCGGCCAGGTATGCCGACGACGCAGGTATCGTCACCAATCACCCGGATGCCGCGAACAATGAGCTTTTGCTCAAGAGGACAGAAGGCGTTCCCGATTCCCGCAGACAATGTGCCTTCGTCTGTTCCATTTCAGCAGCCCGCGATGGCAAAACGCTCAAAGTCTTCAATGCAGACGCTCGTGGACTATTGCTTCGCGCTCCTAAAGGAAGCAACGGCTTCGGTTACGATCCGCTTTTCTATTTTCCAGAGCTAAGCAACTCATTTGCGGAAATCTCGCGCGAAGAAAAGCTGAGAGTCAGTCACCGGGGAAAGGCCTTTAGGCTTTTTCTGGAGTGGATCGACGAGTCAACTCGCAGCCATTCCCAGATTAGCTGAAACATTTCGCGAGAGCCGAGGCTGCGGCGGCCAACCGCGAAAGCTCCGAGGGGTAGAAATCTGCACCGGCAGCCTTGGATGTAGAGCCCTTGCGGCTAATCTGAATCACTCCTACGACTCCGGCGGAACCGATCACGGGAACGCTCATCACCTTCTGAATGACCATGGCATTCCGTTCCGACTTGCCCGGTGCACGCGTTTTCGACTCCACTGGCACAGACTCAAAGACGCTGGCGTGGCGCACTTGAGGAAAGTTGTTGATGGCTTCAGGACGTTTTGTGCTCGCCGTTCGCGCAGCCAGAGAATGCGAGTGGCTTAAGGGGATCATGCCGACACTCGACAACTGCGGGGGATAGATGAACTTGAGCTGGTTCTTTTCAAGCTTCAGAATCGCCACTTCATCGTCGTGAACACCAAAGCTGCGAGACAACTCTTTTGCGATCTTGGCCGTGTTTTCTGGTGTTAGTCCGGTTGCCTGGCACTGATCAGCGAGCTGACTAAAAGGCAGTGTCGACGATGCCAACGAGGGTTCTCCTCACGCAATTTCAACTGTATCGACTTGCACAATAAAAATCGACTGCGTTCCACGCATGCTTGTTGCGAAGACCAACACACTTATTTGACTCGCTTCCGAGCGGAACCCGATAATAAAAGGTTTGGTATCGATATTCGGAACTAACTGAGGAGACTCGCAACGCGATGGCAACGGCAGCGCCTCCGAGCGCCGGCTATGAGCAGGATCAGTGGAAGGGGGTAAAGCCGCTGCGTGCAGGAGAAGGGCATTCATTTCTCCTTCGCCGCCTGCATTCGCTGAGCGGTATCGTGCCGATCGGCGCCTTCCTGGTCGAGCACTTTGTCTCAAATGCGTATGCGACCAACGGCCCGCACGCGTATGCCAGCCAAATCAAGTTTCTAAATTCCCTTCCCTTCGTGCCATTTCTGGAATGGGGACTCATTTACATCCCAATCCTTTACCACGCGCTGTACGGAATCTTTATCTGGTACAGAGGCGAGTCGAACGTTGTTTCTTATCCCTGGGAAGGAAACTGGCTCTACACCGCGCAACGCTGGACAGGAATCGTTACCTTCGCTTACATCCTCCAGCATGTTTACAGCTTGCGGTTTACCGGAGTTCACCTGGTGGAGTATCCCGGGGCAGGCTTCGGTAAGGTGCAGCATGAACTAGCGAATCCATGGATGCTGGCTTTCTACATCATCGCGATCGTGTGTGCATCGTGGCACTTTGCGTATGGAATTTGGTTGTTCTGTGCCAAATGGGGAATCACGCAGGGAGAACAAGCGAGGCGGAGAGCCGGCGTAGTCTGCTTTGGGATAGGGCTATTGTTTGTAGTGATCGGACTAGTCACCGTAAAAGCATTTGTAGCTCCTCGTAACCCAGACTGGCGCAACATGGGAACCGACCCGGCAACCGCGAAGCGGGTGGAAGCTCAACCGGTGGAATAGCAACGATCACTAAAGTTCGCTTCGTGGCAAATACCGATAACAAGGCACCCGATTCGTTGATTTCAAGTTAATGGCAAATCCGAAAATCATCGTCGTAGGCGGCGGGCTGGCAGGACTCTCAGCCACTATCAAGATCGCAGAAGGTGGCGGGAATGTTGATTTATTTTCCGTCGTCCCGGTAAAGCGCTCGCACTCAGTCTGCGCTCAGGGGGGCATTAACGCCGCCAAGAACCTCAAAGGCGAGGGAGATAGTACCTGGCATCACTTCGACGACACCATCTACGGCGGTGACTTCCTGGCGAATCAGCCTCCCGTGAAAGATATGTGCGAGGCGGCGCCGGCGATTATCGATCTGCTCGACCGCATGGGAGTTCCCTTCAACCGCACGCCGGAAGGACTTCTCGACTTCCGCCGCTTCGGCGGCACTCTCTATCACCGCACCGCTTTTGCCGGAGCGACAACTGGCCAGCAATTGCTATACGCGCTCGATGAGCAAGTGCGCCGATACGAATCGGAAGGTCGCGTCAGCAAGTTTGAAACCTGGGAGTTCCTCTCCGCAGTGCTCGATGCGCAAGGCGTGTGTCGCGGAATCTGCGCGCTGGACCTGTGCTCGATGGAGGTCCGTACCTTCCCTGCCGACGCTGTCATTATCGCGACTGGCGGAATCGGCGCGATCTTCGGGAAGTCTACCAACTCGGTTGTCTGTACCGGATCGGCGCAGTCCGCGTTGTATCAGCAGGGCGCGTACTACGCGAATGGCGAGTTTATCCAGGTGCATCCAACGTCGATTCCCGGCGATGACAAACTTCGGCTTATGTCGGAATCGGCGCGCGGCGAAGGAGGTCGAGTCTGGGTACCGAAGACTCCTGGCGATAAGCGCGATCCGAAGACCATTCCCGAATCGGAGCGCTGGTACTTCCTCGAGGAATGGTATCCGAAGTATGGGAATCTAGTGCCACGCGACGTGGCCACCCGCGCGATACATAAAGTTGTTTATGAGGATGGCCTCGGGATCGACGGCCAGCCGATGGTCTATCTCGATCTTACTCACATCGATCGCGCGACGCTTGATCGCAAACTTGAAGGAATACTTGAGATCTACGAGAAGTTTGTAGGCGATGATCCTCGCGTTACCCCGATGAAGATCTTCCCTGGCATGCACTACACCATGGGGGGTTTGTGGGTGGACTTCAAGCAGGGGACAAATATTCCCGGAATTTTCGCCTGCGGAGAGTGTGAGTACAGTTATCACGGCGCTAATCGACTCGGTGCCAACTCGCTGGTTTCATGCATCTACGGCGGCTTCGTTGCCGGTCAGCAAGCTGTCGCACGTGCAAAGAATCAAGCCAAATCCAACACCGCGGCGAATGGAGCCTTTGACTCGGAACGCAAACGCCAGCAAGAGATCAACGCTCGGCTCATGAGCTCGGAAGGCAGCGAAAATCCTTTCCGCATTTGGCGTGAGTTGGGCGAGATCATGACCAAAGACGTCACGGTAATTCGTTACAACGCAGCGCTCGCGAAGACCGATGAAAAGATTGTGGAATTACTTGAACGTTATCAGCGGATCAATTTGAGCGACAAAGAGATGTGGGCGAATACCTCCTTCGTCTTCACACGCCAGCTCTACAACATGCTGCAGCTCGCCCGTGTGATCACTCAAGGTGCGGCGCTGCGCAACGAGTCAAGGGGCGCGCACTACAAGCCAGAGTTCCCTGAGCGCGATGACGCTAACTTCCTCAAGACAACGAAAGCATATTTCGCCCCCGATGCCGATGAACCTCGCTTCGAATTCGAGCCGGTGGATACGTCGTTGATCAAGCCTCGGCCACGTAAGTACTGAAGGGAGATTAGGCATTAGCATTCAAATTCATCTGGAGAGCAATGGCCCAAAACCCTAAGACGGTAATCATCAAGATCAAACGTCAAGCTTCCCCAAACTCTGAGCCTTACTGGGAAGAGTTTTCTTTGCCTTGGAAGCCGGGTATGAATGTGATCTCGGCAATGATGGATATCGCCGCGAATCCTGTGACTCGAGGGGGGAAACCCTCGCGTCCGATTACCTACGATTCAAACTGTCTCGAGGAAGTCTGCGGCTCTTGCGCGATGCGCATTAATGGCCGCGCTCGCATGGCATGCTCTGCTCTGATCGACAAATTGGAGCAACCGGTCAGGCTCGAGCCGCTCTCGAAATTTCCCGTAATACGTGACCTTGCTGTCGATCGTTCAGTTCTCTTCGAGAACTTGAAAAGAGTTAAGGCGTGGGTTCCTGTTGATGGAACCTACGATCTGGGGCCCGGACCAAGACAGACGCCTCGTCAGCAGGAGCAGGCTTATCCGCTATCGAGATGTATTTCATGCTGCTGCTGCATGGAGGTGTGCCCGCAGTTCAACGACAAGACTAATTTCGTTGGTGCGGCGACGATTGCGCAGGTTCGGCTCTTCAACACTCATCCCACGGGAGCAGCCTTGAAGGAAGACCGCCTGCATGCACTCATGGGTGATGGCGGGATTCAGGAGTGTGGTTACGCGCAGAACTGCGTGGAGGTTTGCCCAAAGGACATCCCACTCACGAATGCCATTTCAGAAGTTAGCGGACAGGTGATGAAGCAGGCGATCAAGGATTTGTTCACCGGATAACGCTAGCCTCTCCTCTAAGCCTGTCATCCTGAGGCCCTCTCTTGGCCGAAGGATCTCCCGCGATGTGTCGATCTGAAATGCTGTGTCCTGGCTCTTTGGCCAGCATTTCCCACTATTCATGAAAAGTCAAAACGGTATTTTCTGGCCGAAGAGCCGAGAAGCAGCGTTCGCGACTTACGCATCGCGGGAGATCCTTCGGCCAAAAGAGGGCCTCAGGATGACAAACTTTCATGCACGAATCAGGAAAAGATTTGCTAGTCGTTGACTGTCTCGCCGGTATGAGAGCGAAGAATCCGATCTACAGAGTAAGGCGCGCGCCGGGCGGGCTCATGATAGTGGCGAACTTGCATCTCGCCAAGCAAACCTAGCGCCAGGAGCTGCACTCCGGCGACGATCAACACGGCGGCGAAGACGAGAAGTGGACCATGGGCGTCCATTACGTTCGCATTGTGAAGCACCTTTTGAGACGCCAGCCACAACGCGATTAGCGAGCCCGAAACAATGCCGCTTGCCCCAAAGGCCCCAAAGAAGTGGAGTGGACGCGAGAGATATCGCAGCAGGAAGCGAATTGTGATCAGGTCGAAGAAGACCCGCAGAGTCCGCGAAATCCCATAGTGCGAGTTGCCACGCTCCCGGTTGACGTTGCGAATGGGAATCTCGCAAATCGAAGCCCCGTACCAGGACGCCAATGCAGGAATGAAACGGTGCAGCTCACCGTAAAGTGGCACTTGATTGATGATTTCGCGCCTGTACGCCTTAAAGGTCGTGCCGAAATCATGAATATCGACTCCGCTGAGCTTCGCCATCAGCCAATTCGCGCACCGCGAAGGCACTCGCCTGAGTACGAAGTTATCGATGCGTTCTTTACGCCATCCACTGACGATGTCGTAACCCTCGCCGATCTTTTCGATGAATGTCGGGATGTCGTTCGGATCGTGCTGAAGATCGCCGTCCATCGCGATTATGTACTCGCCGGAGGCGTGGTCGAAGCCCGCTGCAAGGGCAGATGTTTGACCGAAGTTTCTCCGTAGCTTTACTACAGTGACGCGGCTATCAATCGCGGCAATCTCGCTCAGCAGGTGGAAGGTGAGATCCGTACTCCCGTCATCTACAAAAACGAGTTCGAAACTCTCGGAGTATGCCTCCATCACGCCCTTCAAGCGGTCATACAGAACGGTGACGTTCTCCTGCTCGTTATGAAACGGCACCACGATTGAGTACTTCGGCATACTGTCAGATTATACGGGGAGATTGCGTCAATTTACACCCGAAAGACTGATAAGACCAGTCATTTCACTGCTGTGTTTCCGTGCCAACCGGAATGGATTTCAGATCTAACGTTTCCTGGGCAGATTCCGATAGTCGGACGGTATGTGCCTGCGCGGTAAAGCTCTTCAACCACTCTTCGTCCTCGTAAGCGCCTGGTTCGATGTGCTCGAATGCGTAAACCCGATAAGTGCCGGGACGAAGTCCCTGAACCTGATAGCGTCCGTTCTGATCCGTTGTCACCGTTCGGAATCGATCCGCAGTCCCGCTGAGGCGCTGCTCCGGGACGAGGACGACAGTCACACCCGGATCGGGTTTATCGTCGGCGCCGGAAATTACCCCGCTAAGCTTGGCTCCGGTGGCAAACACCAAGTCCAGACTTCGGCTGCTGGCTGGACTGAACCCTTTCTCCAGTACGTCGTCACGGCCCGCGGTTGCGGATTTGAGATACATCTCCGGAGGAGCGCCATAGGAGCCGACCCTATACCTCTCGTCAGCCGACGCCTGAAGCGTAAATGAACCATCCTCCTTCGCATGGGCGTATGCACCCCGCATGAAGTCCTGGGCGTCTTCTGGGGATAGTGCAATCTGAACCGAAGATGGCTTGGCTGACGACCCGCCGCCATCGAATATCACATGGCCAGTCACGTCTACTTTTGGCGATAGCGAAACAACCAGGCCCTGAATGTCTCCTTCACGCACATCCACTTCGATCCGTCCACTCGCGGACGATTTGTCGTCTTCCTGTTGCGCGATCAGGTTATAAGACCCGGGAAGCACTTGTTTGAACGTGAACGTATTGTCCTCGCGCGCGCTGGTGTTCGGGCCGCGACCAAAAGCGAATTCGCTTTCCCCACGTTTTACCAGCATCAGCCAAGCGCCGCGTCCTGATGTTCCCTGCGCTCCCCCGACGATACGTCCGCTTACCGTGTAGGACCTCTGGGGACTCATCGAAAAGTCGGCGCGAAGCTCGTCTCCGCCGCGTACCGTGAGCGCCGACGCTTGGCTCGCGTCTGTCACATTGGGATAGAAGACCGGTGGATAAGAGGTTGTTTCCGAAGGGGCGGAAGGATCAACGGCGTCTCCCGGGCCGGCGTACATTCCCGATCCGCGAAGCGTTGCCCGAATGTATACCTGTCCGGGGCGGATTCCGAAGATTCGATACTCACCCCGATCATCGCTGACGGCGTTACCGAGAGGCATGAGTCGACGACGACCTTGCATGTATCGGAACTGTAGCGCCTGCACCTGAACTCGAGATAGCGGCTCCGAGTCTTCATCCACGATGCGGCCGGAAATCACGCCGCCTTGAATGAGCCGAAAAACGATGTCGGTTAGCTTTTGCCCCGCGTTCAGGGAGATGGTCGTTCCCTGCTCGCCTGCATTCTTCTGCCCGTAAGTTTGGTTTACATAGCCGTTGCGCTGGGCCGCGAGAGTGTAGCGTCCGGCCTCCAGGTCCTTCAGTAAGAAGTGACCCTGAGCATCACTCACAGCGGTTGAGCCACTGCGTCCGCTTTTCTCGAGGACTCGCGCGGTCACCCACGTCTTTTTTAACGGTTGCCCGGTCGCCGAATCGAACACTTGACCAGAGATTTCCGCTTTGGGACCCCCGGAGGTGGATTGGTTGGCTGCCGTCGAATTAGCCTGTGCCCCGGCAGATTGCGTTTGACCATAGCAGCCAACGCCGGCGAAAAGGATAGCCACGAACACCCAACGCATAGAACTCCCCACTGGATTAGAACTGAGACTCTGGCATGCGTTGAAATTGTATGCGAAGCTCTATCCGGTCGTGAATCGGGCACATCCGCTCGGTACCGAAGTATCGTGGACGCATACTCACACCAAATCCCGATTTGGAAGCGCGGCCTGGATCTGCTTGTCGGCTCGCTCTGCCTGATAGTGGCAGCTCCTTTGATGCTAGTGATTGCTGTATGCGTGCGAGCGAGTATGGGGAGCCCAGTTCTCTTTCAGCAATTGCGACCGGGACTTGGAGGACGTCTTTTCGTTCTTCATAAATTTCGCAGCATGCGGATTGGGAACGGTTCGGGAAGCGACTCTGTCGACCATCGAATCTCACGACTTGGTGCGGTCCTGAGAAAAACTAGTCTGGATGAGCTTCCCGAGCTCTGGAACGTCCTGAGGGGGGAGATGAGTCTGGTTGGGCCGCGTCCCCTGCTCAAGGAATATCTGGATCGCTACTCTCCCGAACAGCGGCGGCGCCATGAGGTATTGCCGGGAATAACCGGGTGGGCGCAGGTGAACGGCCGGAATGCCCTTGATTGGGACGAACGATTCACCATGGATATTTGGTACGTCGATCACCAGAGTTTATGGCTCGACTTGAAGATTCTCTCCATGACTCTATTGCAAGTACTGCGACAAAAAGGGATCAGCCGACCCGGTCATGCCACCATGCCTGAATTCACTGGAGCAGTAGCGAACGAGAATCCGCAAACGTAGTTCCGAATCAGGCGATCATCCGGACGCGCGTTTGTTGCACCGCCAAGCGGGCTAGCGGTCCCCACTGGAGAAGTGAGAGGGCGGTGAGCCTCAGCGTTTTGGGAAGCTGCAGCAAACGTCGCAAACGAGCCGCTGCTTTCAGCGCAGGTTGCAGAAGCTCTCTGTAAGCACTGTCGTACTTCTCTAGCGCGGCCCCAAGCGAGTATTCCTCTCGCAGATATGGAGCGAGACTGAGTGCGGCAAGGCGTCCGCTGTGCAGAGCCATGGAGATGCCATCGCCGGCAAATGGATCGATAAAAGCGGCAGCGTCGCCGACCAGAACTGTATCTTTGTCGGAAGTTCGGGGCGCGCTAAACAATAACGGAGACGTGGCCACTGCTTCACTCGCGGGGTGCCAGTTGCGAGACCGCGCCGCCAATTCTCGATTTTGCCCGAAGACTCCCGTGAGAGTTCGCGCCAGATCAGCTCGTACCATCGCGGCTACGTTGATCGTGCCATTCCCTAGCGCCTGAACACCGCAATATCCGCCTCGAAAGAAATACAGATCGCAACGCAGCGAAGCGTTGTCTTCGATGAAGTGCTGTTTAAGGCCGATCCAGCTATCGCCAATCTCCGCTTTTGGACGGGAAAGATTCGACCAGCGCCCGCTCGCATTGACTACCGCCCGCGCACGCAGTCGGCTTCCTTTTGACTCGATGGAGAAGAACGATTGCTCCTTACGTACTGCGGCTACCCGTGCTCGATCACTGGCCCAAACGCCTTCGGCAATGGCCGAGTCCCAGAGGCGCTGGTCGAGTGCATGCCGCGAGAGACTCACGGCCGCAGGCTCTACTACAAAGTCCACCCCTCGATCGTCGAGAAATAGGCGAGCGGTCCTGATGCGAGGTGCGCGAGCTAGTAATTCGTCGTTAGGAATGAGCGATTTCAAGATTGGCAAAGCTTCGCCGGAGACGAATTCGCCACACACCTTATGTCTGGGAAAGCTGCCGGACTCGAGGAGTGCAACAGCGAAGCCCTCCCGTGCCGCCGTAATCGCGGCAGCGCTACCGGCAGGTCCTGCGCCGATCACTGCGACATCGAAAACCTTCTTTACGCCTTCCACAAAATTAGTCCGAAACGCTGAAAGTAGTGTGGCCAGAGATCGAACGAGGCAGCAACGCTCTTGCGAGCCAGCTCAGCAATTTCGCTCGGGGTGTAAGCCCGCCGAACCGAAGCGGGAGCATCATTGCGAGTAAGCCGGCTGCGATAGGTAAAGCGTCCCGCAGAGGCAACAATCCAGTGAAACAAATTCCGACGCAAATCGCTGACGATCACTGCACGTCTAGCGACCCGCAAAGCTTCATCGAAGAACGAGACCACGTCGGCCGGCTCGAGATGATGGCAAAAGAGGTTGCAGCCAACGATATCGAAGCTTCGGGAAGCAAAAGGCAATCGCAAGGCATCCCCAGCGACTCTTCCAAGACCAGCATCGTTCCCAGTCATGTGTGACACCGCACGATCGAGCACAGTTGCCTTCACCAGAAGACCCTCTTTTCGCAACGTTAGTTGTACGAAGTCGGCGACATCGCCAGTCCCGCCAGCGACGTCCAGGAATGACAACGATTGGAGGCGATTCTTGCGCGCGACATTCTTCAGTAGTGAAGTGATGCTGCGGAACCCACCGAAGTTTCGATTAAAGCCTCGAAGATCGAGCAGCGTACTCCGAATTTCTTCAGGCGTGCCCAAATCCTCGTCGAGCAATTCGGGCGTGACCACGCGTTGCATTGTCGGCTAAACCTTCGCGAGTTCTTCTTCCAGCAACTGCTTGTTGTAGAGATCGGCGTAGTAGCCATTAAGCGCTAACAAGTCTTCGTGAGGGCCCAATTCGACGATCTCTCCGCCGTGCAACACCGCAATCTGATCCGCTGCGCGCACGGTTGAGACGCGATGCGAGATGAAAATCGTGGTGCGTCCCTGCATGATCTCGCGCAGATGATTCAGAATACGCTCCTCTGTGTAGGTATCGACGCTGGAAAGAGCGTCATCGAGAATGAGGATGCGCGGATTGCGAATGATGGCTCGAGCAATGGCGGTCCTCTGCTTCTGTCCCCCCGATAACATTAACCCGCGTTCACCAACCACCGTCGCGTAGCCTTGAGGAAATCCGTGGATCTCCTGCGCCAAGCTGGCGGCTTGCGCTGCGGCTTCGACTTCCTCATCGGTACTTTGCTCGGTGCCGAAGGCGATATTGTCGCGAATGCTCGAGCTGAAGAGAAAGGTTTCCTGCGGGACGAATCCAATATTCTTGCGCAGAGTCTCAAGAGGAAAGTCGGTGATGTTCCGCCCATCAATTAGGACCGAACCTGCAGCCGCGTCATAAATGCGCGGAATCAAACTCACGAGCGTGCTTTTACCGGAACCCGTGGGACCCACGATCGCCAGGCTTGTCCCAGCGGGAATTCTGAGCTCGATGCCGGAAAGTACCTCTCCACCCGTCGGATAGCTGAAGGTCAGACCACGGAACTCAATGTCGCCGTGAATCGCTGAGAGTTCTTTCAAATCCGGGGCAACGCGATCGTCGGTTACATCCGGACGCTCGGAGAAGATCTCGTTGATTCGTCCCAACGAAGCTGTGCCCCGCTGGAAGATATTGATAACCCAGCCGAGCGCGATAACCGGCCAGGTGAGCTGCACCATGTACGTGTTGTAAGCCACGAAGTTGCCGACATTCATCCGGTGCAGCAGTACTTCCCTTCCACCAAGCCACAGCACGAGGATGATCGCGAGGCCCAGGAGCATCTCCAAAGTGGGCCACAACATGCCGATGAGGCGAACTAATTTCAGGCTGCGCGCTATGTATTCGCGGTTCGCGGTCTCAAAGAGTTCGATTTCTGGCTCTTCCTGAACGTATGCACGCACCAGTCGCGCACCGGAGAAGTTCTCCTGTGCTCGTGCGGAGATATCAGAGAACGTAGCCTGGATGCGTTCGAAGCGCTCGTGAATGCGTCGCCCAAAATACTGAACCAGGATGCTGGCTACGGGCAGCGGGAGGAACGCAAACATTGTCAGCCGCGGGCTGATTTTCAGCATGAAAGCAAGAGCGCCCGCAGTGAAGACGATCGTGTTGGCCGTATACATGATTGCTGGACCAAGCAACATGCGAACGGCATTCAGGTCATTAGTCGCGCGCGCCATAATGTCCCCCACGCGCGTGCGCTGGTAGTAAGAGTAGGAGAGAGACTCGAGATGCCGGAACAGATCGTTCCGCAGATCAAACTCGATCTCGCGCGAGATACCGATCAATATCCAGCGCATCAGGAACTGGAAGAGGCCTTTGCCCAGCGCAATCGCTATCAGCGCGAGCGAATAAGTAACAATCTTGTGCTGCGTTATGCCCTGATTTAGATCATTGATGGCGCGTCCGATGACCTGAGGAAAGAAAATCCAAATCAGGTTATTGAGAAGAAGCACCGACCCGCCCCAGAAGAACTGGACGCGGTATTTGTAGAGATAGGGCTTGAGTGGGTCGAGCTTCTTGAACATGACCAGAAAAATTAGACGTGCTCAGCACTCACTTCGCTTCACAGGCTCGCAGAAACGTGGCTGTCGCGGCAACAGTTCCCTGCCAATTCCGTGTTCATTTTTTGAATCTTGCCAGAAACAGCCTTAAGTGCTTTGGTAGCTCCCGATTACGAAGAAATCCACAGAAATCCCTGTTAGTTCCCTGGTTTTGAGCGAAATTTCCAAATTTCGGGCAGAATTCGATGATTTTCCGATCGAATTCGAAGAACCGCCTGTTCTTTTGCCTGTTTATGGCTATCTATCTAATTCCCTTACCGGTTTACGTTGGCACCTTCAATATGAAGTATCCACCGGCAAGGCCAAAAATCACATCAGGAGACCAGGCTGCCAGCGCCGCGGGCAACTGGTTGACGTTGCCCATGGCTTCAAACAAGCCACTTGCGATCCAGTAAACTACGGCAATTCCAATCGCTGTCGCCACACCACGAAGAGCGCCTTGTCGTCCCGCGGAGACGGCAAATGGGATCGCCAGGATCGACATTACCAACGTGATCAATGGGAAAGAAAGCTTCTTATAAAGCTGAACTCGTAACCGCACAACATCGAAGCCACCCTGCTCCAGCTCACGTATGTAAGCTTTTAATTCGTCGAAATTCATTTCGGAAGACTGCTTCACTTCTTTCTTGAAGTAGTTCGGCGGCTCGTCAATGTCCGCGAACGTTCTTACGTCGAACGTTTTGTAATCCTGCACTTGGGTGGCCGTGAGCGCACGGACCCAGCCCTGCTCGAAAACCCACTTCTTCATGGATTCATTCCAGAACACACGTGACGCAAACGTGCGAGCGGTTAAGGCGAAAGTCGGTGGATCGATGCTGAAGACGGACAGGTTTGCAAATTGGTTGCGTTCGCTATCGAAAAACTCGTAATAGTAGATTTCGCGATGGGCGCCGAAAATCCACTTTCGTTGTGGATTCAGATATGTCTGCGCGGGTTTGCCCTTGATCTCGTTCCGCAGAGCGTCTTGCCGCTTGTTCGCGTGCGGCAGATAAAACTGATCGAACAAGAACAAAGCGAATGACAACGTGGCTGCGAGTGCCACTACGGGCACAATGAGCCGATACAAACTGATCCCCGTCGCCTTCATCGCCGTCAGTTCATTGGATTTTTGCAGCAGTCCAAACGTCACCAAGACTGCGATGAGCACGCTGAGTGGCGTCATCAAATAGATCATTGACGGGATCACGTTCAACAGGTATTCGCCCACCGTGATGAGCGCGATGCGATTCCTGATGATGTCGCCCAGTAACTCGAAAAAGGTGAAGACCAGAGTTAGAACAACAAACGTGGCAAGAATGAGGCCGAGGTATTCCAGAAACTGGCGAAGCACATAATCGTCGAGAATCTGAGGAAATCGCGAACTTCTCTTGCGCAGCGGCGACGCGCTGATTGAGACTTCCGCTTGTGATTTCTCGCGTGAAAACCTCTTCGCGATATCGCTCCACACAATTCGAAATGAGACGACATCGATGCTCGATTGCTGAACTCGTCTCAGAAGCACCAGCCCGGCAAGAGCAAACAAGATGTCAGCACTCCACACTCCCAAAGCGGGCGGCACCTTCCCCTGCCTCGCGAAAGCGATGCCAGCACTCAGCGAGAAGTAATACAAAAAGACCAGCAGGATCGTGAGTACAAATCCGGTAGATTTGCCACCCTTCTTGGAAGACAGGCCCAAAGGAATTCCCACCAACATCAGCACGAGGCACGACGCCGCGAGCGCGAGTCGTCGATGAAATTCAATCCAGTACCAGCGAGCTTTTGCCGGCACCTCGGTGCGGGCTCGATACAAGAGCTCGCTCGACTTGAGCTCTGCGGCGGGAAGCAGATCACGGGATGGCGCAGGCCCTGCCGCGGGGAGTGGAATGGGAATGTCCGTCTGATCGAAGGTCGAGATCGTGTATTGATCGGGATTCTTGGGGTCGGTCTCCTGTTGACTTCCGTTCTCAAGGTGCATGCGCATCGTGTCGCCCTCGGTCACGACTATCGCACGCTGGGCTAAAGTCACCTTCGGGGCAGCAGGGTTACTAATGTCGGCGAGGAAAACGTTCCTCCACACGGCAGCACCGGAGGCGGGCTCCACGTCCTGCACGTACAACACGTATCCTTTGAGGTCCTCATAGAAGACGCGGGGTTGAACCTCAAAGGAAATCTGCGAAGTTTTCAATGAGTTCTGTAAGTTTGCGAGAGCAGCCGCCGATCTGGGAGCAATCACGACGTTGTTCAACAACGCGACAGCAAAAGCGCCAACCGCAAAGATGCCAATGATCGCAACAAATCGCCACGCACCCACGCCACTAGCTCGGAGCGCGGTGACCTCGCTGTCGGCGGCCATGCGCGATAGTCCAATCAGGATGCCGACCAGAACTCCCATGGGCAAGGTGAAGGTTAGAGCCGTGGGAATTGTGAGAAAGAAAATTTCAGCTACGCTGGGAATCGGTGCGCTGTTGCGCACGACGAGTTCGAGGATCCGCCCAACGTCGCGCATGAAGATCACGAACGTAAACAGCGCGGCGCCGATTACGCCATGGGAGAACACTTCCCACAGGATGTAGCGAGTCAGGATCCTCATATTGCCGATCTATACGCAAGTCTAGCATCGCTTTCCAGAACGTCCTGAGGTGGGACTCTAGACGCTTAATTACACTAGGTAACGATGCCCGCGATTCGTCTCATTTTCCTCTGGCACATGCACCAGCCCTTCTACAAAGACTTGGTTACGGGTGAGTACCGTCTTCCATGGGTAAGGATGCACGCACTCAAGGACTACTACGGCATGGTGAAGCTGCTCGATGAATTCCCCCGCGTCCACCAGAACTTCAACCTGGTCCCGTCGCTAGTCGCGCAGATCGAGGACTACGTGACCGGGAACGCAAGGGACTCCTGGAGAGATCTAATTGCGAAGCCAGCGAAAGATCTCAACGAGCAGGAAAAGGAATTCGCGCTCACGTACTTGTTTCAAGCCAACCACACGCATCAAGTTGCCCGATATCCCCGCTATTTTGAGCTGTTACAAAAGCGTGGCAAATACAAGTCGGCCGATCTTGCAGTTCCGCATTTCGGTACACAGGACTTTGCTGATCTGCAGATCCTGTCTCAACTCGCATGGTTTGATGAGTTTTTTCTCGATGAACCGGAAGTCGCGGCGCTCATTGAGAAGGGACGCTATTTCGATCGCGCTGACCACGAAGCCCTACTCGGAGTAGAAAGTCGCCTTTTGGCCAGCGTTATACCCGCATACCGTGCCGCCACAGATCGTGGTGGGATTGAACTATCAACGACGCCGTTCTTTCACCCCATACTTCCACTGGTTTGCGATACGAACAATGGTCGACTGAGTAGCCCCGGATTGCCCTTGCCCCGCCGACGCTTTCTGCAGGCCAATGATGCACTTGAGCAAATGCGACGTGCGATTGAGTTCCACGAGCGGACCTTTGGCCATCGGCCTTCGGGCATGTGGCCGTCGGAAGGCAGCGTGTCCGACGAAGTGCTTAAACTTGCAAAGCAGCTTGGACTGAAATGGCTGGCGACAGACGAAGGCGTTCTTGGCCGCTCAACGCGCAGTTACTTCGAGCGCAACTCCGCAGGCCAACTGATGGCGGATTCGGCCCAGCGTCTTTACCAACTCTATCGTCATGGCGAAAAAGAAGACGGCGTCGCGCTCGTCTTCCGCGATCACAATCTTTCCGATCTCATTGGATTCGTCTATTCGGGTGTGCCTCCGAAGGATGCAGCAACCCATTTTGTGAAGAGCGCCAAGGCATCGGCGCAGGCGGTGCTCGCTACTGGTCGAGACGCAATCGTGCCTATCATTCTCGATGGAGAGAATGCGTGGGAGCATTTCCCTGCCTCTGGCCGCGAGTTTCTGCGGAGGCTGTATCACGCTATTGAATCTGATCCGCAGATCGAGCCGCTCACGATCTCTGAAGTCATCGAGCGGACCAACGACGCGACTCCACTCACATCGCTGGTTCCTGGATCATGGATCAACGCCAACTTCAATGTGTGGATTGGGGCGCCGGAAGACAATTTCGCCTGGGACTATCTTGCAGAGGCGCGCGATTTCTACGAACACCATTCCCAGAATGCAACCGCTGACAACCGGCGACTCGCCTATGAGGAATTGCTCATTGCAGAAGGAAGCGATTGGAATTGGTGGTACGGTCCCGAGCATCACTCTGCGAACGATCGCGATTTTGATGAGCTCTATCGCAATCATTTGTCGAATGTCTATCGGCTACTCGGGGCGAATCCACCAGACTATCTCCACCACCCAATCTCCGCCGAGACCATCGGCAAGACGCGGACCATTCCGCAGACCGCGTTCATTTTTCCTCAAATCGGCTCGCCCAATATCGGATACTTCGACTGGTTAGGCGCGGCCTCTTTCACCGCCGATCGCCGCGGCTCGTCAATGCACGGAAAGAAATTTCTTCTTGAGCGAGCATACGCCGGCATCAACGAGCGGGATTTCTTTCTCCGGCTTGATTTTGCGAACGAATTGCAGGGTGGCCATCAAGTTGAGACTCGCATCGAAGTGCAACCATCCAGGCCGGAGCAATCGAGGCGGACGTTCGTAGTCAAGTTTCACCTCTCTGGCAGGAAAATGCTCAGCGCCGAGATCTCTCGAACAGATGGAGGCGAGAGTAACGGAAGTCCTTCGAACCCCGGGAAAGAGCACGTCGAAAGCAACTTTGAAAAAGTGCTGCGCGCCAAGCTCCCGCTTTCCACACTCGGCGCCCAACTCGGAGACACTCTTCTGCTGCGCTTCACCATCTCGAGCGAGCAGCTCCCCATAGATTCATTGCCCACTCAGGGATGGATAGAGCTGCCGATAGTTGCAGAAGAGCAGATGCTCGAGAGCGGCGATCAGGTCTGGTGAGCGAAGGAGTCTAGCGACCCGCGGCATTCAGCTCGGCGACTCCGCAATCCGCCCTGAACCGGCCGGACGCAAGCACACGCGGTAGCGTTCACCATTCGAGCCGACCTCCACGACAGTTTCGTCTACCTTGATCACGCTTACTGCTGACGGAGCCAGCACTGTCACAAATCGAACGGGCAACGGCTCCTGCGTTTCTACGGCGAGAGAAATGGCAGGATCCTTTTGACCATAATAGAGCGACCGCCAACCTCGAATCTGATAATCGGACCTGGGAATACTTGAATCGGGATCGGAAGACACTCTTCCCCCAATTACCAGAGTGGGAGTATTCAACTTCGTGGCGTGAACACAACATTGGAAATCGCCGACAGCAGTCTGCAATGTCAGGCGCAGGTCACTTGAGCGCCATCCATGCCGACAGTCTTCGAACAGCCAGTGCAGCCGAATATCTCCGCGAAAGTCTCCGCAAACATCGTCGACAACGATCCAGCAGTCCTCATCGCTGATGACGGCAACACATCGCCGATGCGTCGCGCCCAGCTTCTCATATCCATCATGCCACGCTTCGATTGCTCGGCATGAATCCCCAATCTCATACTTCAGAGAGTCTGCTTGAGCCCAATCGAGCCAGAGAAATCGGCCAGCGCGCGTCATCTGGTCGCGGCGGCCTACTGTGATCGTGTTGTGAACAGCGGTACCAGCCAGTCCGTTCGTCCAAGGCGAAGGTGCGTTGTACAGATATGTTCCGGGATCACATGCGATGTTCTGTCCGCGCCACCAAAGATCGAGATGAAGCTGGTCGGCCTGGGAGGGGCGGTCCTCATAACGCGCCGCACGAAGCATCGCATGGCTCTCCCGCGCCACGAGCTTTAGGTATCCGGACTCTGGTTGCTTCGTCTCAACGTCGATTCTCGGCGGTCTACGCTTGCCCTCAAGCCGCTGAGTTAGTTCTGTCCCGAACAGCCATTGGGATTGCTCATCCCAGTTTCCTGTCTCAAAACAGAACTTCCTGTGCACCATGTAGTGCGCCGCTTGCAATGAGGGTCGATAGTCTAAGTAGTCACAGGGACTGAGAGGCAGGACGAGACTGCCATCGTTTGCGCCATAATTTGGCATTCTGCCAGTGGCCAGATCGCAGAAACGCAACATGAATTGCACGGCTCTGCTCAGAATCTGGTAGCACTCTTCGGAAAAACGGTGGTCGTTGACTTCGCCCAGCCGGAATGCCCAAACGAGATAATCAATCAATCCTCGCTGATAGTTAAAAGAGTGCTGAATGTAGCTGCCATCTTCATACACTTGCTCGAGAATCTGCGATTCGATTAGCTTTCGACCCAGCTCCATCCATTCGTCAGCTCGCCGAAATTCGGGAAACAGAATTCCGATTGTGAAGAGCCCAACAGCTTCACCAATTCCGTGATTGTTTCTCTGCGAGAGCGCGTACTGTATGAATGCAGAAATGCGATTGCCGTGTACTTCAATGATCCAAAGAAGCTTGGAAGTGCGCTCCTCTGTCGATGACGGAGAACTTGAGAATGCATGCAGTCCGAAGCTCCAGGCCATCACGCGAAGCGCAGCCTCTTGCCCGCTCGCCCAATTCACTCCTCGGTTCGGGGGATTCCTGTTTGCCCAGTCTTCAACCAAGTTCCAAAACGCCTCTGCGTACCGCTCGTCACGAGCTCTGGCGTAAGCCCTGGCCAGTAGGTAAGTAACAGAGAAGCGATTCGGCTCCCACACGAACTTCACGTCGTGAATCGCGCCAATGTCAATTTCTGACCAATGGCGAGTATCTTCGACGCGTCTGCCGTCCAGAGTATTGAAATGCCAGTCTGGAGGAAACCCAAGCTGCACCCACCGACTGAGAAAGAACGGCCACTCGCCGGACAAAATTCGATCGGCCTGCTCACAGGCGCTGCTTTCTGCTGGAGGAGCCGGAAGGGTACTACCCGAGAAGAAAAACCTTCCTTTGATTGCCTCCTTAGTCTTCTTCCGATCCCCTCCGGACGTGGGATCTACTAAATTGGAGGGCTCGAATTTCCACGCGCTTAGTGGGAGCCGTTTCCTCACTATCCCGAAATGGACCTCTGCGGCAAGCCGCAGCCGTTGGAGAACCCAGTTTGGACCGAGCTCACGCAAGATTTTCCAAGCCGTTGGAAGAGAGAACATTCTGGAACCAGATTAGGTGCCGGAAACGATTCGCAATTCTACAAGCGAATTCGATCAGGGCAGCAGAGTGTAACGCGGAAGACCTAAATTGAGAAAAATTGAGGCGCTGACCTCGCACTGCAAGAACCTCTAGTACACTTTTCGCGCCCGTTCCGTAGGAGCACAACCAGCCATGGTGAAGAGATCGCATGTTGTCATGTACGTCGCACTCGTTGCGCTGTTGAGTTTGCCTTGGTACCTGCTCGTAATCCACACGAAAGAGCTCGGTATGGGACAAGGGAGAGTTGTCCACACACTAATGTGGTGTCCGACTCTGGCCGCGCTGCTCACGTGCTACCTGGGTGGCATCAGCATCTCTTCGCTTGGATTTACCTGGCCTAAGCTGCGCTACATCGGTCTAGGGTATGGCCTACCCATTCTGTATGCGTTGCTGGCCTATATTCCATATTGGATTGCTGTACGCGGAAGTTTCAATTTGGCCGGCTTCTCGTACGCCAGCGCAACCTCGCTGCAGCTTCAGACAACAGGGCCGGCGCTGCTGCTCAATCTGTTTCTGTTGTTGGGTTACGGAGTCATAAGCGGGACAACTTCGGGATTGGGCGAAGAAATTGGATGGCGGGGATTTCTATTCCCGGCGCTACTGAAATTAGGCGGGCCTGTCAGTGCCATTTTGATCTCCGGTTTGATTTGGGCTCTCTGGCACTACCCGGGAATTCTAGGCTCAAACTACAACTCGGGAGGACCAGCATGGGTCGCTCTCGTGTGCTTCACCTGGATGGTGATCTCGGGTGCAGCGATCTTCGGATGGCTCCGCGTGAAATCCGGCTCAGTGTGGCCTGCTGCTATCGCTCACGGAAGCCACAATCTCTTCATTCAGGCCATTTGCGATCCCCTCACCCGCTCTTCCAGATCGGAAGCAATCTGGACGACGGAGTTCGGTATTTTGCTGGCGCTCACAACCACGATTGTCGCCTTGGTGTGCTGGCTACGATATCCACCAGAGCCAACGAGCCTGGTGGCCGTCACCACTCAGTCCAAACTTGTGATCGAGAACGCAGTAAGGTAATCACAGAGGAACTTAGAAAGCAGTCCAGGGCAGACTGGCTCTACAATTACGCGCATGCGTCCATCCCGCTTCCCTGCCTTTCTTGTGGGCCTCATCGTCGGCCTGATCATCGTCCCCGTTTCGGTCTACTCCTATTTCCGCTTCGGATTCGCACCAGTCGCTACTGCGGCTGCCGCGATGCCTTTTGAGAAGAGGTTTGCTCGAATGGGACTGCACGCCAGAATGGACAAAGAGTATCCCCGAAGCGCGCCCATTCAGGGAAATGAAGAAAACTACGCCGCTGGAGCCCACATTTATCGCGAGAACTGCGCGGTGTGTCACGGCGTAACAGGACAATCCATAACATCAGTCGCCAAGGGCATGTACCCTAGACCTCCACAACTTCTTGATCCACACCACATGGTTACAGACGATCCAGCGGGCGAAACCTACTGGAAGGTTTCCAACGGAATCCGCATGACGGGCATGCCATCGTTTCACGGATCTCTATCGGACACGCAAATGTGGCAAGTAAGCCTGCTGCTCGCGAATGCGGACAAGTTGCCGGCCAACGTTAACTTGGTTTTGAGTGAGCCTCTGCCTGCGGACCAACCCACTGCTGGATCCACAGCCGCTGGAAACGTGCGTCGTTAAGGTTATTTTCGCAGCAGGGAGGCTAATTCCGTTAGCTCCTGGCGATTCAGGTCGGAGATCGCGCAGTAGTACATTCCGGCCTGCTTCCATTCGACGAGATTGAATCCCTGCTGCGCCGTTGCCTGGGGCTCTTCATCCGACGCTGAAGTTGGCCAAGTAAATAGATTGATTACATGTTTACGCCGCTGATAGACGACGGCCGCGGCGTTATGACCATCGAGATACTCCAGACGCCCCCCGATCAATTCAAAGCCATCGGCTGAGAGATCTCGTACCTGCGGCGAGAAGTCGAGCTTCCCTGTAAACCAGGGCTTCACCGTGTGCTGGTCGGAGTTGGCTACGTCTGTTAAGTGACTAGCCATCAGTGAACGCACGTGGTCTGTGACGATTTCGCTCGCTACTTTGCGTTCGGAACGCTGACTTACATCGAGTACCAATGCCGCCGAAGCGAGCAAGAGCAAAGCCGCTACTGCTGCCCAGCTCCAGCGCGGAATCCGCCAGTGAATCACCGTCGGTTGTGGTCGTTCCTGCTGCTCCAACTCCCTCAACAAACGCGAGCGAAACTCCGAGGAAGGCTGATAGCGAAGATCAGCGGCCTGTACACCTTCCCGAAGAGCTCGATAGCTGGCTACCTCATTGGCGCAGTCGCCACACTCAGCCAGATGGTCTTCGAGCTCCATACTGCGCACGAGATCCAGCTCGTCGTCGAGGTAGGCGTGCAGGAGGTTGCGTTGTGCGTGACTAGCCATGGTGCTTTACCTCCATTCGTCTTTCTCCTGCAATCAACTGGCGCAACATGCTGCGACCCCGGGAGATCCTTGACATTACCGTACCAAGCGGCGAACGCGTGACTGCAGCGATTTCCTTATATGAAAGTTGTTCGAGTTCCCGCATAAGAATGACTTCCCGAAACTCCGCCGGCAGATTCTCGATTGCGCGACGCACCTGCTCAGCGGTTGCTTGCCGCAGGAACTCTGACTCCGGCGTGAGCGCCGTCTCGATGTCGGTATGCAGACGCTCGTCAAACTCCGCCGAATTCTGCTGCGGAAGCTGACGCCGAACCCAAGTGAGATACGTGTTACGCACGATCGTCAGAAGCCATACCCGGGCATCTTCGCCGCGAAATGTGTCGAAGAAGCGGAAAGCGCGCATCATCGCTTCCTGAGCAACGTCCTCGGCATCAGTTGTGTTTCGCGCCATCCAGCGAGCGAGGTTGAAGGCCGAATCGAGATGAGGCAACACCAAAGCCTCAAAGCGAGTGATCTTCTCGCGAGAATCTGCGGTGCTTTCCATTCTGAAGGCTTAGACTCCTGCCACCCACATTTGATTCCCGAAATTCCAACAAACTTTTCGTCCCAGCTCCCTTGCCTCCTGCAGGAATAGGCACGCCCGTCACGCAGTTCCTTCTCACGAAAGCCACTGAATCACAAAAGGAGCCCCCATGTCTCGCAAACAAAAAGACCGCGATCCCAACATCCTGGACGAGGACCAGAGCAAAGACGGCCTCGATCGCCGAGGATTTCTCAAGTGCATGGCCTGGGCCGGCACCGGACTCCTGTGGACGATCACTGCTGAAGGCATTCCCACATCCCACATCTTCGGCCACGACACAAAGAGCAAGAACACCAAATCGGCCCTGCGATTTGTCCAGATCAGCGACAGTCACATGGGATTCAACAAACCTGCCAATACCGATGTAGTCTCGACGCTCCAAGCCGCAGTGGACAGAATCAATAGCCTGCCGGAGCAGCCGGAGTTCATCATCCATACCGGCGACCTGAGCCATCAATCCAAGCCTGCCGAATTCGACACAATGGACCAAATCCTCAAGAGCGCTCACCCCAAGCAGATTTTCTACGTGCCCGGTGAGCACGACACATCAGTAGACGATGGCAAACAATACCTGGACCGTTACGGCAAAGACACCAAAGGCAAAGGCTGGTACAGCATGAATCACAAGGGAGTTCACTTTGTTGGACTCGTCAACGTGATTCAGCTCGAAGGCATGGGCCAGCTTGGCGACGAACAGATTGCCTGGTTGAAGGATGATCTGAGCGGAGTCTCCGCGAGTACCCCTGTAGTCGTATTCGCCCACATTCCCCTTTGGAGCGTTTATCCCGACTGGGGATGGGGGACGAAGGACAGCGAGCAGGCGTTCGCGCATTTGAAGCGATTCGGCTCGGTCACTGTGCTCAACGGCCATATTCACCAGGTAATGCAAAAGGTCGAAGGGAACGCGACATTCCATGCGGCGATGTCCACGGCTTTCCCCCAACCTGCACCGGGGTCTGCGCCGGCGCCAGGCCCAATGAAGGTCCCGGCCGAACGCCTACGCAGCGTGCTCGGTCTGGCGAATGTGCACTACGTACAGCAAAACCACAGCCTGGCCATCGTTGATTCACCGCTTGCAATAGCCGGTGATTCTCAAGAGCCGCATCCGTCCGCGCATCTCCTGCGCAGAGACCTGCTGATCGGTTAGACAGGGTGCGGCAGGGAGAGGCACGACTTCGAGTCGTGCCGGTACCTGAACCTCGTTTCAAAAAGGCTTTAGCCGCTGAGGTATTCGATTTTGGACCATGAAGTTGTTTTCAAAGCCTGCAAAGGCGAGCAAATGAGGACCCGTTTGATGCCACTTCGTTCGTGCTTTTCCAGACTCACGCCAACCCGCCTGATCTGCATTCCGCTCAGTGTGTATATGCTTGGCGTGATCTTTTTCCTTCCCTCCTCTTCTGCAGTAGTCACGCAGGAGGCGGATGCAGCCCGCGGCCATCAGCTGTTCGACAAACGTTGCGGCGGTTGCCACTCGCTCGACAACGACAAAGAAGGGCCGCGCCTGCGCGGTGTCTATGGCAGGAAAGCAGGCAGCGTCTCCACTTTCAAATACTCCGATTCGCTCGGAAAAGCTGGGATCACCTGGGACGACGCCAGCCTCGACAAATGGCTGACCGATCCGGACAAATTCATTAAGGATGTCGATATGGACTTTCACTTGGAAAAAGCAGATGAGCGGGCGGACGTAATCGCATATCTCAAACAACTATCCGGCAAGTAGCGAGCCACGCGATTCCGGAACCTCCGAGGCGGTAAAAAGTGAGCACTAACCTGACAACAAAACGGCGCTGGGGTGTGCGACGTCTCGGCACTTTCGCCGTGGCATTCCTTTTTCTTCTCTTCGTGCTGACGTTTGTTCATCCATTCGGCAACGCAAGAGTTGCCAATCCCAGTAAGGAACTGATGGTGTCAGCTCAAATTGAGCATCCAGTGCTCGATGTGATGCAGCGTGCCTGCCAGAACTGCCACTCTGAGCAAACGGCATGGCCCCTTTACAGTCGCGTGGCTCCAATTTCGTGGTTGATCGAGAGAGACGTGCAGGTGGGACGAAGCCATTGGAACATGTCGAACTGGGACCACTACAGTATCGACGAACGCGAAGATATCCTGTCCCGAATTGGACCAATGGTCCGGAACAGAAAGATGCCTCTTCCTAAATATCTTCTTCTACACCCAGAAGCGAAGCTCAGCGACGCCGATGTGGAGACTCTCTACCAATGGAGCCGCCGGGAGCGCAAGCGGTTAAAGGCCGAAGCTGACTCGGCGCCGCCGAACGACAAATGACTGTCTAAACAATGTGGTTCCGGCCGCCCTCGGCCGGCTTCGAGAATTTGGTGATTTCGTGATCGTATGATTTCGCGATTTCAGATCACCAAATCACGAAATCGCCAAATCACAAAATTGCCGAAAGCGCCGGCCGGAACCACGTTATTTTTGGGGCTCGTTCGCGTTATCCTGTGGACATGAAACTTCGCGGTTGTGGCACCGCTATGGTGACGCCGTTTCGCAGAGATGGCGCCATCGACGAACCCGCTTTGCGATCTCTGATCGAATGGCAGATCAGCTCTGGCGTGCACTTCCTCGTGCCTTGCGGAACCACGGGAGAGACTCCAACTCTCAGTCGCGAAGAGTGGCTGCGCGTGATCGATATCACGATCGAGGTGGCGAACCGACGCGTGTCGATCGTCGCGGGCGCGACCTCCAACGCGACCGCTGAAGCTATCGAACGAGCTCAGACAGTAGCCTCGCGGAGAGGGGTAGACGCGATTCTTACTGCTTCGCCCTATTACAACAAGCCGACACAGGAAGGCCAATATCAGCACTTCAAAGCGATCGCCGAAGCTGTTGATAAGCCGCTCGTGCTCTACATCGTGCCTGGCAGGACCGCGGCAAACATAGAGCCCACAACTCTCGCTCGACTGGCAAAGATTAGGAACATTATCGCCGTAAAGGAAGCCAGCGGCAGTATGACTCAGATCGCCGAAGTGCTGAACGTAGTCCCGGATGATTTCATTGTGCTTTCAGGCGACGACGCCATCACGCTACCGGTGATCTCTCTTGGGGGACAAGGAATTATCTCAGTCGCGTCCAACGTCATTCCTGCCGAGCTTTCAAAAATGACACAAGCCGCACTCGACGGAGATTGGGTTGGGGCCCGCAAGCTCCATCGCAAATACCTGCCTCTGATGCAGGCGCTGTTCCTGGAGTCGAATCCAATGCCGGTTAAATGTATTCTCGCGATGATGGGACGAATCGATGAAAATTATCGTCTGCCGATGCTGCCGGTGAAGCCTGAAACTCGCAGCAAGCTCGAGCATGTAGCCGCCGAAGTCGGCCTGCTGGCAGACAGGGTTGCAGCGCGCTAGCTTCGAGTGGTTGGTGTTTCTTCGGCCGCCATTGTGATTGTGCTGAAGGACTGTGAAGTCTCTACAACTGTCATCCTGAGGCCCTGTTTGGCCGAAGGATCTTCCGGAATGTTTCAGGCTTGATTGGTGCGTCCCGGCTCTTTGGCCAGGATTCTCGTGAGAGAGCCTGGAGAGTGCCATTACAACTGAAGCATTGCGGGAGATCCTTCGGCCAACGTCTGACCTCAGGATGACAGTTCCTAGGGAAACGTATAGCGCACTTCACGGTCTTCAATCATCAGCCGATACAACTGCTCATATTTATCCGCCATGCCTCCCGATGAATAATGCTGTTCCGCATAGCGCCTGCAGTTTTCACTGGCAATCTGATCAATCCGCGAGATCGCCGCTACCATTTCATTCGAATCCTGCGCGAGGAGTGCGGTGATTCCATCTGCGACTACTTCAGGTAATGCACCCTGCCGCAGAGCGACCACAGGTGTACCGCACGCTGCTGCCTCCATCGCGACGATTGAACTCGTCTCGCCGATGTTGCTGGAAATTAACAGCGCCTTGGCATTCCGGATCAGGTCGATCTTCTCTGCGAACGTTGGGCGCTCGATGTATTTCGCCATGCTGCCGGCGCGCTTCAATCGGGGGATGATTTCGCGTGCAAAATATTTCTGGTGATACAAAAACGGATAAACCATTCCCGCTATGATCAGCTTCTTCCCTGCTGCGTGAGCTACATCGAGAGCAGTGTGCGTTCCCTTTTCTTCACAGATCCTGCCCAACCAGAGTAGATACTCGCGCCGTTCCTGCGCCACAGGCTTTGCTGGAAAGCGGTCTAATGCAATACCGTTGGAAGCGACGCCAATCACGTGAGCAGCGATATCCTCAAACTCCGCCGTTTGTTTCTGTGAGACACAATTGAAGAAGGCGTTTGTTGGTACGTCTGAAAACTTGACTTCTTTGTACAACGATCGAGGAAGATGCAGGGTAGCGAGTACAGGCAATCGGATATCTTTTGCGCGCTGCCAAAACCACCCGCTCACGTCATGCAGAAGATCGAATTGATTCTCAGCGCCGGAACGTAACCACTCGATTACCAGATGTGTCTGCTTTTCTGAGCGCGCCTCGAACTGATCGACCATTTCCGCCTGATTGCCAGTTTCAAACAACGCTCCCGCGACTTGCGAGCCCACACATGCAGCGACAGTGGTTTTGAATCCACGAGCATGCATCTCGCGTTCCAGCGTCCAGAGCACTTGCTCGGCCCCTCCGGCGCTGTGCTCGGAGACCGGCAACAGTGGATACGCTATGTATAAGACGCGCAGCGGGCTTCCTGCCGAAGTTGCCTTCAAGTTCATTTAAGGGACGTTGCCACTGTTGAAGAAAACGCAACGAAGGCGCCGCTAACGTCCTCGGCCGTCATCGGCCACTGCCACAGCTCGTAGTTCAATTTTCCCGCGTGTGGTCGACGTGAGTATGCATAGCTTGCTTGCGGACGGAACCGTTCAATCTCGATACTGAAAGACGGAAGCGAATCGAACTGCGATTTGTAACAACTAAGCATGCGCTGCTTGGCTTGAAGTTCCTCGCCCTTCACCGCGTGTTCGATAACCTCTGTGTCCTCATCGACAAATCGCTGATACACACCGCCGCCATCGGAGTTGCGGTGATACAGGGGAGCTTCCCACACGGGGAGTCGAAACGTGCGTCCCAGCTGCGCACTCAGAAAGCTGACTGAATCGTGGTCTGGGTGCCCACCTTCGTAAGCAAGCGTCAGGAGACATTCCGGTTGGCGTTGCTCCACAATCCGCGACAACGCAGCGAAGGCCGCCGGCAGCGCTCTATAAAGAAGCTGGTCGATCAGTGGAGCCTCCGATTCCTTCGACAGAAATTCAAGCTGGTCTACTCCAACCGCAGCCAGCGCGGCATTCGCTTCCTCCTCGCGAATTGCTGCGTATCGTTCGCGGGAACCGAAGCGACGCCAGAAATACGAATCCTCAGGAGCGCCGTCTGTTGCAAACACCACACACGGATCTTGCATCCGCTGCAACAGACCACCGCACATGATGGTCTCGTCGTCAGGGTGCGCAACGATAACCAGCGTACGACCGAGAAGCGGGGCTAGTTCTGCAGCTCTCAAGGATGCGGCCAAGCAGTCCTTCGCGTTTATACTCCACTGCAAATGTCCCATAGCTCACCCGCGACTGCAAACATGCAGAAAGAGATCGAGAGGTTATTTGAGGCTGGAAATCACGCCCATGAAGTTCCCCAGGCACACGCAACCTTCGAACGATTCCGCGAAGCGCTCAGCCACGGCGAAATCCGCGCCGCCGAGAAGAGGGATGGAAAGTGGCATGTAAACACATGGGTAAAGCAGGGCATCCTCGTAGGATTCCGAATCGGCACCTTGCATGAGTGGCAGGCGGGCGCGCTCTCATTCGTTGACAAAGTCACATATCCGCCGCGCAGGTTCGAAGTCTCAGACCGCGTACGCCTCGTGCCCGGAGGGTCTTCCGTCCGTTGCGGAGCCTACGTAGCGCCCTCCGTCATTTGCATGCCGCCGATGTTTATCAATGCCGGAGCCTATGTCGATGAGTGCACGATGGTCGATTCTCATGCCCTGGTTGGCTCCTGCGCGCAAATTGGCAAACGTGTGCATTTGAGTGCGGCAGCACAAGTGGGTGGAGTGCTCGAGCCAGTGAACGCGTCGCCTGTCATTATTGAGGACGATGTGCTCGTAGGCGGCAATTGCGGAATCTATGAAGGAACCCTGGTTCGCAGCCGCGCTGTGCTGGGGGCGGGCACAATTCTCACTCGCTCGACACCTGTCTACGACCTCGTTAGAGGCGAAGTGCTGCGTTCTTCCACCGATCGCGTGCTTGAGATTCCCGAGCGAGCCGTTGTGGTACCGGGATCGAGGGCAGTATCCCGCGGCAAAGGCCAGGAGTGGGGACTATCGCTCTACACTCCGGTGATCGTGAAATATCGCGACGAAAAAACCGATCTGTCGATCGAACTAGAGGATCTGCTGCGGTAGATCGTCTTTACGCGAATCACGCTGAAGACAGAATAAATGAACAGACAGCCTTCCTAATTCAGGCCAACGCGGCGGACAAGGTCCTTAAAACGGGGATCCTCGCGCACCGGATCAAAGTAGGGGTGTACTTTGAGAAACTGCAGAATGTTTGACTGCTCCTGGTAGGCGTGTTCCAGCCAGACAAATATTTGTTCCCGATCGTCGAGCCCCAGGTGGGCATTCACGAATGCAGCGGCCGGAACATAACCTTTCTCGCGTCGCCGCTTCAACTCGTCGAGGAGACGAAGCGCATCGTTGCGCCGATCGGCATGCGCGTATGCCCTGATCAGCACACCGATAACGCCCGGGCTGCGGTTAGAAACCGAAAGCGCCTTCTCGAGCACGGGAATTGCCTCCTCAGGTTGACCGTTGCCGGTAAGTGAAAATCCGAGGTACCAGAGGGCGCTTGCAGCGTTCGGTTCTACTGCCAAGACGCTGCGCAACTCATGTATGGCTTCGTCATAGCGGCCTGAGTAAAACAGAGTCTGACCGATGCTAACGCCCGAAACCGCAACCGGATCGAGTTGGCGACCGCGCTGGACCAGGGTGAGGGCCTCCTCCGTGCGCCCCTGGCATAGCAGCCAATGCGCAAGTCCGACATGCGCATCGGGGTCGTTCGGTTTCAAATCGAGCGCCCGTTTGTATTCAGCTTCGGCATCGCGCCACTGCCACTGTGCTTGATATACGTCCGCCAGCAGGACATGCGCTTCCGCGAGCTGCGGATCCAGCTCGAGGGCCTTCCGAGCTGCGCCGATTACTCTTGGACGTACTTCACTTGGGCGAGCGCCGATAAAGACCGTGCCAAGCTTGTCATAAGCGCCCGCAAGGCCGACGTACGCTGGTGCAAACGCCGGATCTTTCTTTATCGCCTCCTGAAAGTAACCAATGCCCTCCTCGAGGCCTGATCTGCTGTATGTGTTGTCTAATATGGACCGCCCCTTAAGATAACTCTCGTAGACTTCAGGTGAGATGGAACGCGCCGCGATCAGCCTCTGGTGTTCCCTTCCCGTGATCGTAACTTCGACCTTCGCTGCAATGGACTGCGCTACCTCGCTCTGCAGAGCAAGAACATCCTGCAACTCACGATCGTAACTCTCTGACCAGAAGTGCTCGTCCGATGCGGCGCGAATCAACTGCGCGTGAACGCGAATCCGGTTGCCCTCTCGAATCACTGATCCTTCGACGATGGCATCTACCCCGAGTGTTCTGGCAATTTCGGGAACCGAGAGCTGAGTATCCTTGAAGCGCATCACCGACGTGCGGGACGTAACGCGCAGGTCGTGGATGTCGGAGAGGCGCCCGATGAGATCCTCGGTCATGCCCTCAGCAACGTAGTCCTGTTTTGGGTCGCCCGAGAGGTTTTTCAACGGCAATACCGCCACCGACTTGATCGGCGGTTGCTTCGGGCTGGCACCTGCGCCCCGATACAATGCGAACCAGCCCGCGAGTGCCAGCAGAGCCAATGTCCCGAGCAGCACCCACAGGCGTTTAGATGAGGCTCTTTCTGCGGCTGGTAGAACAACAGAAGGCGCAGGACTCGGAGCCGTGACTTCGGGTACAAGGCTAACCGGTGAGGCTGGCGCGGCCGTCGCCGGCCGACCGTTGGTTACAGGTGCTATGAAGCGGTAGCCTCGCCGCGGAATGGTCTCGACGTATCGCGGTGTGTCCGAAGAATCCTCCAATACCTCCCGAATCCTGGCTACTGCGTTATTCAGCCCGTGATCAAAATCGACGAAGGTATCGGCCGACCAAACCTTGGACTGCAGTTCCTCGCGCGCCACTACCTCGCCCTGACGATCGACTAGAACGGCCAGGACTTGGATGGCTGGCCCGAAAGCCGCAGCCGCATTCCGTTCTTGCGCAGCTCTCCGGATCGGAGATCCATCTCGAAAGCGCCGAAACGGCGGACTGCTGGAGCCTGTGTTGGGGCCTGCATAAGGATTCTGTGGAGGCGAAAAGCCTATCACGGAAAGCGTACCTTTCGGAGATGAGCGCCGATCCTGTGTGGAATGACAGGCTTACCTTCTGATTCCAATTTGGTGCGGAAAGGACTCGGTCAGGATTGCGCAATTAAAGAGTAGAAAAGAGGATCGCTGGGGCCGCGATGCCGGCCGAACAAGGAGGAGAAAGAAATGAATGGACTCAAACGTATAGCAGCCGTCGCGACCTTGCTCATTGCACCTTGGGCAACTGCGCAAAATACCGTGACAGATTGGAACGCCACTGCAATTACCGAAGCTCGGAACAGCTCAGCGCCCGGGGCAGCAACTCCGGGCGGGGCAGGGATATACGTCGCTTACATGCAACTGGCAGTCTATAACGCCGTGAATGCAATCAAGGGAGGTTTCGAACCATATAAGTACAAGCTTATCGCTCCCGCGGGCGCGTCCCCCGATGCCGCGACGGTTGAAGCTGCATATCGCACGCTATTGTGGCTGCTGCCGGATCGCTCTGCTGCTCTTCTCACCGCATACACCGCATCGCTGTCAGCCATCCCTGACGGTCAAGCTAAAACGGATGGAATCAGCGTCGGCCTCGCTTCTGCCATGGCGATGAAAGATCTGCGCGCAGGTGACGGGCTAGGAGCAAACGTTGCCTACAATCCGCCAGCAAACCCGGTTCCGGGAGTTTGGATCCGCACACCACCGGGCTTCCTTCCCGCGCAGACGCCTTGGGTAGGGCAGATGCGGCCGTTCACGTTCGATGATCCGGGCCAATTTCTTCCCGAGCCACCGCCCGATTTGTCCAGCGATACCTGGGCCGATGATTACAACCAAGTGAAGGCGCTCGGAAGCATCAACAGTACAAAAAGGACGCCAAAGCAGACCGAGATCGCCCTTTTCTGGACGGAGCACACAACGGCCCAATATGGTCGCATGCTGCGCGCAAAAGTGGACGAACTGAACCTGAGCCTTTCGGATACAGCCAGATTGTTTGCCATGGCATATGCAGCCTCGGCGGATGGGATTATCGGCTGCTACAACGCGAAATATCGTTACAACTTCTGGCGGCCTGCGACCGCGATTCCGAATGGCGACATCGATGGGAACCCCGACACAGTGGCAGATCCTGCGTGGAAAACGCTCACAGCGACACCTGGCCATCCAGAATATCCGTCAGCCCACTCCTGCCTGACCGGAGCATTGGCCAATACGCTGAAGGCCTATTTTGGAACTCCGAATCTGCACATATCCCTTGACAGCACGGTTCCCAATACCACAAGTCCTCACGTCTTCGACAGCATCCGGGAGTGGCAGACCGAAATGGAATTTGCACGCATCTATGCCGGATTCCATTACCACCATTCAGTTGTGCAAGGACTTGTACTCGGTCACAAAGTCGCGCAGAACATGGTCCGAAACTATTTCAGGCCAGTGCGCTAGACCAGAGGTCAGACGCGCCTAGGGTTTATCCCTTCGGCCGCCTCTGACTTGTTCGATCTGTAGCATGTTCTCGACGCGTTTGGGGCCAGGCGGAACGCTTCCCATTCTGGGCTAGACTGACGGAGCAAGAAAACCGTGCGTCAGCCTCGCTGGACTACGGCAGACTTGGCGGAGTATGAAGTGACTTACTTAAATGGCGGAGAGGGAGGGATTCGAACCCCCGATACCCTTTCAGGTATGGCCGCTTTCGAGGCGGCTCGTTTCAACCGCTCACGCACCTCTCCGCGCCAAAAGCTCGTTGCAATCTGCCTGGAAGCAGAATTCCGTTCTGATTTCCATTCTAGCAGCCGTTCCGTGATTCGCTATTCACTTCCGAGTCTCCTCGTACGGAAGAACTCGCGCATTAGTTGAGAACACTGGCCTTCGAGGATCCCGCTCACTACTTCCATCTTGTGGTTCAGCCGTGGATGATTCAGCACGTTCATCACGGATTCGACCGCACCTGCCTTAGGATCGCTTGCGCCATAGATGAGACGTTTGAGCCGAGCATGGACCATGGCCCCCGCACACATAGCGCAAGGTTCGATAATGACGTACATCTCGCATCCTTCGAGCCGATGATTCCCGAGATGACCTCCGGCAGCACGCAATGCGACGATTTCCGCATGCGCGGAGGGATCGTGATCCCGTAAATTGCGGTTCTGTCCCGCGGCGATGAGTTCACCGTCCTTGACGATCACAGCTCCCACTGGAATCTCCCCAGCCTCTTGCGCTGCCTGGGCTTCGGTAAGTGCGCGCTGCATCCACAACTCACGCTCAGAAAGCATTGCGGCCGATTGTAAAGGTAAGACCAGAAGCTGGCAGGGCACTGCATTTTCCGGAGAAAGCATGTTAACCCTTTTGCACATAGGGTTGGGCGACACAAAATCTCTGGGAGACGCCTAATTCCGCAGCTCCGCTCATTCGGTGTTGACCCTTCCTAAATTTCGTATCTGGGAAAACCCCGCCATAGTAACCAATCTCTAACTCCCCATGTGATGACAGTTCGCGTGCGCCACTCGGGCTGAATCAAGCACCCACGATGTCCGGCAATTCCGGCCGGGCAGGAGAGATTAAGAGGAGTAGCTCATGAAGAAAGTGTTGTTAACATGCTCTGCACTGCTGCTGTCAGCCGGCATCGCTGTTGGCCAGACATCCAGTACAACCGACCCGAACAGTCAGAACCAAACACCGGCTGCGACAAGTTCGACCAGCCAGAATCCGTCATCGACTTCCAGCGCCACGCCATCCACGAGCAACACCAGCTCTGATATGAACCAGTCGGCAACGCCGAGCTCAAGCCAGAGCAGCGCAGCGCCGAGCGCAGCCTCTGGACAAACGTCAACGGCACCTGCCTCAACCGATCAGACATCGAGCCAGGCAAATCCGACCTCGGCTCCTTCGAGCACGTCTGATCCGAACGCAGCCCAGGCTCCAGGTGCAGCATCCAGCTCCAGCTCGACCAGTACGACGCCCAGCAGCAACGCTGCTGCGCCCCAGAGCTCGTCCAGCTCCACCAGCAGCCCAACCGATCAGAGCGCGCCGGCTTCATCCGCTGCGCCGTCTGCTTCGTCCTCTGCAACCAGCACGACCGATCAGAACGCCAGCGCTCCTGCCGCTTCCAGCACGACGACCGGCAGTAACGCTGCTGACCAGTCTGCTGCCAGCACGCAGTCGAACGCTGCCAGCGCCGATCAGAATGCCAACTCCGCTAACCAGAACGCAGGTAACGCCAACGGACTGCCCCAGACGGCATCTCCGCTGCCGCTGCTCGGACTGCTCGGATTCGGCTCATTCCTTACGGGACTAGTCGCACGTTTCCGTAAGTAAGCAAGACACAAACGCAAGTTAGAACGCCCGCGGCGAGAGTCTCGGGCGTTTTTGCTTGTCTGCAGACGAAGCACTTCCGCCAAATCGCCGGACTAAAACAAGCAGTACCGTGCTCGGCACCGGCACCGTTGCACTACTTCGCCCGATCACCCGATTCTCCCGGCCCGATATACTTTGTTGGTGTCATTCGAACAAGACCAATATCAGCTCCGTCGCGAGAAGCTAAAGCAGATTGAGGCTCTCGGACAGGAGAGCTATCCGCGCAAATTTGAATCCACGCATTCCATTCCCGAGATTCTCGCTAAGTACTCCGACGCCACTGGTGAGCAGCTGGAGCGGGAGCGAGTCAACGTACGCGTGGCCGGGCGGCTCATGTCGATCCGTGGACAAGGCAAGGCCGGATTTGCCCATCTGCAGCAGGCGGGCAATCGCCTTCAGATCTACGTAAAGCTCGACTTTGTCGGCGAAAAAGGATTTCAGCTCTACAAGCTGCTCGACCTGGGCGACTTCATCGGTGTGAGTGGGTATCTCTTCCGCACGCGAACCAACGAACTGTCGGTACACCTGGAAGAGATCACGTTTCTGGCCAAGGACCTGCTGCCGTTACCGGAGAAGTATCACGGACTTTCCGACGTCGAGCTCCGTTATCGCCAGCGCTATGTCGATCTGAACATGAACCCCGAAGTTCGTGACGTTTTTGTAGCGCGCAGCAAAGTCGTAAAGGCGATTCGCTCGTTTCTCGACGCGCGCGGCTACATCGAAGTGGAAACGCCGATGATGCAGCCCATCGCGGGCGGAGCCGTGGCGCGTCCTTTCATCACGCATCACAACACTCTCGATATCGACCTTTTCCTGCGCATTGCGCCGGAGCTGTACCTGAAGCGGCTGATCGTAGGTGGGCTGGACCGCGTCTACGAGATCAATCGCAACTTTCGTAACGAGGGCATTTCCACACAGCACAATCCGGAATTTACGATGCTGGAGTTTTATCAGGCCTATGCCGATTATCACGACCTGATGACTCTCACGGAGCAGATGCTGGCGTACGCTGCCCGTGAGGTGAACGGCACAACTGTAGTTTCGTATCAGGGGCGTGAAATCGATTTTGGCAACTGGCAGCGCCTCTCGATGAGAGAGGCCATCATCAAGTACTGGCCCGAGAGTTGTGCGCCTGCTCCGCAGATGTCGGATTTCGCGAATGCCAGTTCGGTACGGAAGCTCGTGGAGCGACTTAACGCGAAGCACACTCCACATATGCCATACGATCCTGCCGAACCGGCAGGCAAGACCATCGCAAACATGTTCGAAGCTGTGGCAGAGGAGCATCTGTGGCAGCCCACGATCCTCTACGACTTCCCTGTCGCGATTTCGCCGCTCTCGAAGAATAAGAAGGATGAACCAGAGTGGGTGGAACGCTTCGAGATCTTCGTCGGCGGCCTGGAGATTGGAAATGCGTTCAGCGAGCTGAACGATCCTGAAGAGCAGCGCCGACGCTTCGAGCAACAACTTTCCGAGCGAGAGCGCGGCGATGAAGAAGCTCACGCGATGGACGAGGACTACATTCGCGCGCTTTCGTACGGCATGCCGCCCACAGGGGGCGAAGGGATCGGTATCGATCGCCTCACGATGCTCATTACAGATTCAAAATCCATTCGTGACGTCATCCTGTTCCCTCTCCTGCGGCCCCAGAAACAGGAAGAAGAGATAATGCAGGAAGCCACGGGCACGGGCGCTTAGTCGTGGGATTTGCGCTCGATTCCGAGACTCGGCGACGACTTGGCTACCGCCTGATCGATCACATCGACCGCTACTTCGAGTCACTACCAACTCGTCCGGTCCAGTTGCCGGAAGATCAACGCACATTCGGTCAACTGACTGCCACCCTGCCCGAATTTGGCGAAGACGCCGCCAAGGTGCTGGACGATGTCTGCAGCGAGATGATCGCCAATGGCTTCCACGTTCCGGCCGCAAACTATTTTGGCCTGATGAATCCGACGCCGGCGTATATGGCAGTTCTTGCCGAGGCTTTCGTGGCCGCGCTCAATCCACAACTGGCGACGCTGGCGCGCTCGCAGCTTGCTTCGAAGATTGAGCAGGAGACAGTTTGCTGGATCGGCGAGCGTGTCGGTTGGAACCGTCCCTTCAACGGGACCTTCACCAGCGGCGGCAACGAGGCAAATTTTTCCGCCTTGGCGCTTGCGCTAACGGCCAAATTCCCTAATGCCGTAAACGACGGTGTGCGTTCCCTTCCCGCGGCACCAATCGTTTACGCGTCCTCAGAGGCACATCACTCGCTCGACAAGTCGACTGGCCTGCTCGGGATTGGACGTAAGGGGGTCCGGCGCATCGGAGTCACTGATCACGTTCAGATGGATCTTGAGCAACTCGACCGTGCAGTCCGAGACGACATATCTGCCGGACACCTGCCCTTTTGCGTTGTGGCCACAGCGGGCACGACGAACTCCGGCGCTATCGATGACTTGCCGGCGATTGCCGACTTTTGCCGCCGACACAACCTCTGGATGCACGTTGATGGAGCCTACGGCGCTGCGGCGATCTTCAGCGACAAGCATCGCGGCGTTGTAGCGGGCATCGAGCTTGCGGATTCAATCACTGTCGATCCCCACAAGTGGCTGGCTATGCCGTTTGCGGCTGGAGTGGTGCTCACTTCACATCCTGAGCTGCTCAAGGCGACGTTCAGTGTGACCACGCCTTACATGCCCAAGGTGAATACGCCGCTGCCGCCGGAAAACTTCGCGATCAGTACCCAATGGACGCGGCGCATGAACGCGCTCAAGCTATGGCTCACTCTCAAGGTCCATGGACGCGAAGCCTATGAAGAGCATATTGATCGGCAAATCCGACTTGCGGAGTGGTTAAAGCAACAGATCGGGACTTCGCCCTATTTCAAACTGTTCGCGCCGCCGATGCTGCCGATCTTCAACCTGTGCCTGAGAGAGAATCTGGATACTGAAGAAAATAATACCCTGACACTCCAAGCGATTGTGAGCGAAGTAACGCGCGATGGTCAGCAGTGGATCTCGACCACGCTTGTCAACGGACGCACTGTGATCCGCGTGATGATCATTAGCTACCTTACTGAGCAGAGGCACTTGCAGGAACTGTTGGAGCGCCTGCATAGGGCCGCAGAAGCAAATCTAGGATCCCAGAAGACGAGGAGAACGCCCGTGGGACGGTGACAGCGCTCCCGCAGAAATCCTTGCCAGCACAAGCTTATTGGGCTAGGTTTGGAGACAGGGCGGTTTAGTACGGTTGAGAATGACCGATTGCACGTTGCTCATGCTCGGTCGCGTGAATGCACCAGGAGAGTCACGACAGACGAATTCCCTGCTAGTTCCATCACAATTCCCTGGCGATTTCCAATTCGCCTGTATTCATGCGGGTTTCGCGATCGAGAAATTTTTCCACGGGAATAATTCCCTTCCGCTTTCCCTGAAGCAGGGATTCCTGGCTTGCAAACTTCTGACTAGATCGGCTCCTGCTGACCGGCGGCTTCCGGAATGACTTGAGTTTCCAATTTCGGTAGCAGGCGATCCATTTGCCGCAGCGACGGAAATATCAACGACCACACGCCTACCACAAGCAGAGTCCCGACTCCTCCAAGGACAACAGCGGGCACTGCGCCGAACCATTGTCCGGTGATCCCCGATTCGAATTGTCCGAACTCGTTCGATGCTCCGATAAATAGCAGGTTGACCGCGCTCACCCGTCCGCGCATTGCGGGAGGCGTAGCAATCTGTACGAGTGTGCTGCGGATCACAACGCTAATCATGTCGGAGGCGCCGATTACAAACAGTGCGATGAGAGATACGACGACTGAACGCGAAATTCCAAAAACGATCGTAGCGACACCGAAGATGGTGATGGCAATAAACATCGTCACACCAGCCCGACGTCGCAGTGGACGGTATGCAAGCCAGACCGCCATCAGGGCTGCTCCGGCCGCCGGCATGCTGCGCAGAAGCCCGAGGCCGCGCGGCCCGATGTGGAGAATGTCCTGCGCAAACACAGGTAGAAGCGCAACCGCACCGCCCAATAAGACCGCGAAAAGATCGAGGGAAATCGAGCCCAAAATGATTTTTTCCTGCCAAACATAGCGGAAGCCGGCTAGCACTGTCTCGAGCGAAACATCCCTGGTCTCCATTCGTCCGGTGCGCACATGCATCATCAGGATGAAGGAAAACGCCGCCGAGTACATGCACACGGCGGTGGCATAAACGCTATATGCTCCGTGCGCCCATCCGTAGATCAATCCTCCCAAGGCGGGGCCAACTACACTAGCAACCTGAAAGATCGACGCTCCCCATGCCACAGCGTTTCCAAAATGCTCCTGGGGCACGACCTGCGGTACCAAAGCTTGACTGACGGGACCGCTGAATGCCCGAGTAATACCGATCAATAGCAATACCGCGAATATGGGCAGCACAGAATGGATTCCAGCTCGGGCCTGAAGAAATAACAGGAGAGAGCAAAATGCATACGAGACATTGCACGCGAGCAGTACTCCGCGCCGATCGAAGCGATCAGCGGCGTGTCCGGCAGGCAGAGACAGGAGAATCCCAGGCAGAAACTGCACTAGGCCGACGTAGCCTAAGTCCAGCGGACGGTGCGTAATCTGAAAGACCTGCCACCCAACCGCGACCGACTGCATTTCTGAGCCAACGATTGAGAGCGCGCGGCCAGCCTGAAAAAGTCGGAAATCGCGGTGCTGAAAAGCTGCTCTTGGGGAGACTGAGATCTCGGCAGCGGTGGGCACTCTTTAGAGTACACGAGCGTGAAACATGCGCTCATTCTCCCAGACTGCTCGATATAATCGCCCGCGTGCGCGACTCAATTTTGCTCCCTCTGCTCCTCGGTCTGGCAGCACTCACAACCGTAGCCGCTGTCGCTCAGCAAGCTCCCATCGCCTCTCCAGAAGTGCAATCGGACAATCGAGTAACCTTCCGATTTCGCAGTCCCAATGCGCAGATAGTTGAACTGCAACTGGAAGGCACAATGCAACACCTTCCACTGTTGAAGGACGATGCCGGTGTTTGGAGTGTTACTACTAATCAGCTCGAACCCGACTACTACGGTTATTCCTTCATCGCTGACGGCGTGGCCCTAATCGATCCCGCCAATCCATTGATGAAACCCAATCTGGTGGGAACACAAAGCATGGTGCATGTGCCCGGACCATCGTCGCTGCCTTGGGAAGTGAATGAGATACCTCATGGGGTGGTTCATCGGCATTTTTATAAATCGGGCGTAGCTGGTGATCAGCGCGATTATTACGTGTACACTCCGCCGGGCTACGATGCCCTGGCGAAAATACCGTATCCGGTCCTTTATCTCCTGCATGGTTACAGCGACGATGCCAGCGCATGGACTGCAGTAGGTCGCGCGAACGTGATCCTCGATAATCTAATCGCGCAAAAGAAAGCCCGACCTATGCTTGTCGTGATGCCCCTCGGTTATGGCGAACCGAAAATACTCGCGCCCGGTTCTCATGGACTTCGAAACGACGAGCTACGCCGGCGCAATCTGGAGAAGTTCCGGACGTCCTTGCTTCAGGAAGTCATGCCACGGGTTGAGAAGGAGTATGCCGCAGCAAAAGACGCCAGTTCGCGAGCTATAGCAGGACTCTCAATGGGCGGCGCAGAATCGTTATTTGTCGGACTAACCTCGGCAGGGCGCTTTGGATGGATTGGCGCATTCAGCACAGGGGGTTTAAGCGAAGAGTTCGACCAGCAGTTTGCAGGCATGAGGTCGAAAGAAGTTGCCAAGTTGAGCTTGCTGTGGATCGCCTGCGGTAAGGAAGACCATCTGTTCGAATCGAACCAAAAGCTTCGTGAATGGCTCACATCTAAGGGAGTAAAGCACACGGACGTCGACACCCCTGGCGCTCATACCTGGACGGTCTGGCGAAGAAATCTCGCCATTTTCGTGCCGTTACTATTTCAGAACACCGAATCATCGCAGTCGGCTGAGCGCTGAATGACGCCGCTTACCCTTACAATGATTCTGGAGACACTCCTTGCCGAAATTTGAAGATTGGCTGCAACAGCTAGAAAAGATTGTGGACCAACTGGAGAAGGGAGACCTGTCACTCGAGCAATCCTTGAAGCTTTTCGAAGAAGGGGTACGCCTGTCCAACTCCTGCCGGCAGGAACTCGAGGCAGCCGAAGGCAAGGTAGAGATTCTGATGAAGCAAGGAGGCAAGCTCCAGGCACAACCGTTTGAAGCTTTAGGCGAGGATAGGTCGACTGGAAAATAGCCGCCTCTTAATTTGTTTGCTTCCTTGAAGGGACTCCTCATTGAAAGTAAGTGAACCAACAGATTCGCGAAGTCTGAAGCAGACAAGCGGCCGAGGGTGGCGGGATCCACGCAACGGCTCGACATCGCTGAAAGACACTCTCACCGCTGGGTGTGCGCTTGTCGACTCGACACTCGATCGACTTCTGCCTCCTGAGACGCAAATTCCTACATCGATCCACAAAGCCATGCGCCACAGTGTTTTTGCTGGCGGCAAGCGGCTTCGGCCGATCCTCTGCATGGAAGCGGCTCGCATGGTGCAGCGCGAACTGCCCATCGGCGAGCTGCCAATTGGTGTTGAAGAACTGGGCAGCGCACTGGAGATGCTGCATACCTATTCGCTCATTCACGACGATCTTCCAGCCCTGGACAACGACGACCTGCGTCGAGGTAAGCCGACCTGCCATGTGGCATTCGGCGAGGACATTGCTATTCTCGCGGGGGATGCCCTTCAAACCTACGCCTACGAAGTGCTCAGCAAGTTATCCTGCGCTGCGGATGCGCGCATTCGCATCGTTGAAGAGATTGCCCGCGGCACCGGCACAGTCGACGGCATGATCGGCGGTCAGGTAATGGATCTTGAGGCAGAGAAGACTCACGCGGATGCTGTGGCTGTCGAATACATCCACCGTTCGAAAACCGGAGCGTTGATTACCGCCAGTCTGGCTACCGGTGGGATTTACGCGAGTGGCACTGAAGACGAGATCGCAAAGCTGCGGGAGTTTGGCCGCTCGATCGGTCTGGCATTCCAGATCGTCGATGACGTGCTTGATGTAACCAAATCGTCAGCTGAGCTTGGAAAAACCGCCGGCAAGGATTCTGCGTCCGACAAGGCGACCTATCCGGCTGTATTCGGCATTGACGAATCTCTACGTCGTGCAGACGCACTAGTTGCGCGGGGATGCGCGGCGCTTGATCCCTTTGGCCCCCGTAGCGAAACTTTGAGATCGTTGGCTCACTTTCTGGTGGAGCGCAAGAGCTAGGCTGCTTAACGGCGTTGCTTCACAATCAACGCCAACCCGTCCGCTACAATGTCATTGCTGCTTGTAAGGCGATGGAGTTCGCCTGAACCGCCGCTCTCACGGCTGATGACTCCTACCATCTCACTTCCAGCCTTGCTGGACAGGTGGAAGTCTTAGGACGGACGAACTTCATGCGAGCCTATCTCTGGGTTTCCCTGGGTGCTCTTCTCGGAGCCAATCTGCGGTACTTCGTTAGTCGCCTTGCTGCCAAGCTGCTTTCGCCTAACTTTCCTTACGGCACTTTGATCATCAACATCACCGGCAGTTTCATTCTTGGCTTGTTTCTTATCTGGACCACGGAGCGGGTCTTTGCCGATCCGAAGTGGCGATGGCTAATCGCAATCGGTTTCTGCGGTTCTTATACGACCTTTTCCAGCTATGCGTTCGAAACCATCGCCTACTTTGAACAGGGACACTGGAGCCTATTGGCTATGAACGTCTTGAGCAACAATTTGCTTTGTCTGGCCGCAGTGGTAGCCGGAGCGGCATTAGCCAGGTGGCTGTAGGCACGAAATCTTCGAAGCTGCATACGTCGTTTACAATTTCGACCGTGGCCGTCCAAGTAACCATTTATCTCAATGAAGGCGACGAATATCAGCGTCGCCCGGCACACCTTCAGATTCTCAACTACTTGCGGCATGAGAACATCGCCAACGCCGTTGTGATGCACGCAGTGGCCGGATTCATTGGCCGCAGCCGCGTAAAAACAAGCACTCTCGTGGACGCTGGCGGCAAGCTCCCTCTGGTCGTTCTGTTTGTAGACGAAGAAGAACACGTAAGCCGGGTCTTGCCCACGCTTAAACAGATGTCAGGCTCGCGCCTAATCGTTCGGGAGAACGTCGTTGTGGAATCCGGGAGCCTGGCCTAGATGCCCGCTCCCAGTTCGAAACCCACATCACAGCTCGACATCCTCGCCATCGCGGCTCATCGCGACGATGTAGAACAAACCTGCGGCGGCACGTTGCTGAAGATGGCGCAGAAGGGTCAGCGCACAGGAATACTCGACTTGACGCGGGGCGAAATGGGAACTCGCGGCACAGCAGCTGATCGTGAGCGCGAAGCGAACGAGGCGGCGCGGCTGATGCAGGCGTGCTGGCGCGAAGCCCTTGATATCCCGGACGGCCGTGTCGAGAACACTTGGGTAAATCGCCTCAAGATCGCGCGCGTGATTCGTCGCACGCGCCCTCGAGTAGTCATTCTTCCCTACTGGCAAGGACGCCACCCAGATCACTACACCTGTTCCACTCTGGGCTATGAGGCATGCTTTCTCGCCGGATTGAAGAAACTGGAAATTGGCGCCAAGTTGCGCGAACAAGGTGTGCAAGTCGAAGTTGACGACGCGCTTCCTCCGCACCGGCCATTCAAGATCATCTATGCCACTCTCTACTACGACGTCCGTCCAACGTTCGTCGTGGATATTAGTGACCAGTTTGAGGCCAGATTCGCGGCGCTGATGGCATACAAGTCCCAGTTTGAAGATCAGCAAGAGGGCAGCGGGCTATTCCCAGCGCGCGCCGACATTCACGACCGCATCCATTCCATGGCCCGCTTCTACGGCATGATGACAGGCGTGAAATACGCAGAGCCGTTTTTGCAAAAGGAAGTTGGTCTGGTGGAGGATCTGACCGCAATTCCTGTGCAGTCGATCTAACTTTCCGACAGTTAAGAGGCAGATCAGATGAACATTCCCGCACCCAGTGCTGCTGATAGGCATACTGGGAGGAATTCTTGTAGGGCTCACCGGCACAAGCGGGGCTTTTCTGATTCCCATTATGACGCTGCTGTTTCGGGAAACACAGGTCCGCGCGCAAGGCACTGCCCTCTTGATCGGAGCGCTGCCGATCTACTTAGCTCCGTTCATTCCCTACTATCGCGCTCATCACTACAACTTGAAACTGGCGCTCCTGATTGCCGCCGGCATTTATGATAGGCGGCTATTTCGGAGGAACCCTGGCGCAGACAGTTTCGGTGGTCTATCTGAAGCGGATCTTCGGGCTGGTGCTTCTGACGATCTCGCTGCGACTGATATTTGCTCCTTAGTGCACATTCATGGATCGCGGAGACAATAATTCACAGCCAACGGGTCATCAGATGTCGGTCATGGTCTTTGAATCCCAGGCGCCGGTAGAATTCGTGTCCGCGCGTATTGAAGTGATCCGCCTCAAGGTGCAACGCCCTAATGCCGAGCTCGCGGCAAGTTTGCCTTGCGAAATCGACCGCCGCGCTGCCGATCCCTTGCTGGCGTCTGTCTGGCCTAACGTAAAACTCATCGATGAAACAATCGCGTCCGTGAAACTCGAGTGAGAATCCGAAGCCCAGAACCATGTAACCGATTAACTGGCGCGAGTGTTCGAAAAGGACCAGCCGACCAAGATTTTTATCTTCGATTAGCTCTGTCAGAAGACGCTTCAAGCGGGCTTCGTCATACGGCAGGTGCTCGAACGAGTAGAAATCTTGGATCAACGGCAGGAGCCCGTCGATGTCCGACATTTCGGCAAACCGGAAGGAAGCGTTCATAGGGTAGAGACGCAGCGCGCTGCGTCTCTACCTTACCAACCGCAACGCCTCAGTAGTAATTCAAGGCGATCTTGTCCACCCACACTGAATAGTCCGTACCTGCATAGTTGCTGTCGAGTTGGACGGCTACGTTCAGCTCGTCCCCACCTTCCGGCTTTGACCAGTACGTCTGGTTTATTGATTGCGTCTGTCCATTCAGGGTCACGGCGAGGAATGTGTAGCTGCCGTTTAAGTTGCGCTGGAACTCCCACGTCATGTGGTTCCAGTTGTTGGCCGAAGGACTGCATACAACTCCAGTGTTCACCCAGTGAGCGTTGGTTGTGTCCCACACTCGCCAGGTTCCAGTCTCCTTCAGGTTGCATTCCGTTCCGAAGATGTACCTGCCGCCATTCACGACCTGATTCACATCAAATTCAAGTGCCTGGGGCGCATTGGCGTTCTGATAGTTGAAATACAGATCGTAGGTAAAGTGCGACGCGGAGGGTTTTGGCGCTAGCTCCTTCCACCAGAGAGCGCCTGAATACGGATGTCCTCCTCCAAGCCAGAACTGCGCCGATTGTCCGTCAATGGACGGCGCACCCTGCCACTGACTCAGCGAATAGCTCACCTGCGGTCCGACTCCACCTGGACCTGCGCACGAGTTACAGCTGTCCCACCCACTGAGCTGGTCAATGTCGTAATATCCGCTGCCGGTCGGCGTCGGCGCTGGCGTGGGGGTCGGTGAGGGCGCGCTATTCCCGGTCACACTTACGGAGACTGGCTGCTTGTAAACCGCGCCGCTGTTGTCCCATGCCTGGACGACGAGGTTGTGGCTTCCGGTGCCGGCGTTCACGTTGGAGTCGAGGCTGCCCGCGTTGGTTCGGAATACAAGATTGTCGTCGAGATAAATTTGCATTGCGGCGATGCCGCCGCTGGCTTGCGCCGAGGCGACTACATGAATCGAGGAGCCGGAGCTGCCTCCGTTGGAGGGCGAGGTGACCGTTACACCAGGGCCTCCGGAAGGGGTCGGCGCTGGCGCAGGTACCGGCGAACTGCTGCTGCCAACCGTGAAGCTCACTGCCTGGCTGTAGGCCTGATCCGCAGTATTCCAGGACTTAACCACCGCATTGTGCGATCCTCCACCTAGATTGAGATACGTATCCAACTGGGCCCCGTTGACGCTGTAGCTGAGCTGATCGTCAACGTAAACCTGCATTGCGGTGACCGGGTACTGGCCCTGCTGGGTGGCCGACGCCACAAAGTGCGTGGGCGAACCCACGGTCTGTCCTGCGGACGGCGAGGTCACGTTGACAGCTGCTCCGCTACTGCTCGACGCGGAGGTCGGGGTTGCCGAGGCAGCTACGTTAATCGTCATTACCTGCTTCGACGGATTCCCAGAATTGTCCCAGGCTTGCACAACGACGTAGTGAGAACCCAGGCTCATCGGAATATTTGTGTCGATGCTGCTGCTGTTAGCGAGATATACGCTGTTGTTGTCTACCCAGACGCGGATTGCGGCAATGCCGTTAGCTGCGTTTGCCGAAGCGACTACATGCACCGGGGAACCCACGGTGGCGCCATCTGAAGGCGAGCTGACGGAAACCTGCGCGGATGCAGTCAGTGTGCTCAGAACGATGAGGGCTAGAGCCCATTTCGAGAATATGTTCAAAAACCTAAGTCTCCAAATTGATTTTTTCGCGCGGCTGTTTGTAATGCGGCGTAAGTCGCACCATAAAAGTCCATCTACTCTGGCGATATGAGGGGTTAGCCTTAGAAACGCAATTTCACGATTTTTGGTACTAAGGGAGGACTAGTAAAAAACCGTAGTACTACCCGGAACCGGCTAACTCGAGCGAGGTGGGAAGGCCAAGTCTTAGTTCGCGAGGAGCAACTTATGTTCGCGATTTGGCCTGAACAAATGAGGTGACCGGGATTGCTCGCGCTTCAGGCCAGAGAAAAGTCCAGAGAGATTGCGACTGTGGATGGGGGTAATGTCGTGCGGGATCTCGGGTTTGACCTTCCCGCTGGGTGGGAATTTGAGGAGAGAACAGCGGGTCCCGTTTCGGAGTCAGCCGGAGGCTACGAGCTATTCCTTTTTCTTTTTAGTGTGCGGTTTCTGCGTCTTCTGGGCGCGCTGGCGAGCGCGATCTGAGGCGCTTACGTCATCCGCGTTTTCGTCGTGTTCCTGCATGGCGAACTGAAAATAAAACAACACGCTCCCAATCGCAAGCGGTTTTCAGGGATTTTGGACACACAAAGGTAACAGCGTGGCCTGCATGCTGGCGGGTTTTCGGGCCGTTGCGTGCTTGAGGGCAAGGAGAAACGCTGCTATTTATCTGGCAACCGCCGAATGTTGCCGCTGATTGCGCTCATCGTAATAGAGCAGCAGATCTGTAGAAGCGGCTGCCGCGCCAAGCTGTCGCAACATTGTGGTGATCTGGCCACGATGATAGGTCGAGTGGTTCGCTACATGGGCTAATTGCTGCCAAAGTGGATAGGAGTAGAACTGTCCTCGAAGATTCCGATACCGGATGTCCTTACGCAAGTCGTCCTCTCGCAAAGAGGACAGCCACTTCTGGCGATCGGAGCGGACCTGATTCATCTTCTCGCGAATAGCCTGGAGTCCGCTGAACTCCGAAGGCTGAAGCAAACCTGCCGGCCAACGTCCATTCCATCGCTCCAACCAAATCCACTCCGCCCCAGCGATATGCGTGAACGTGTCATGAAGCGAGCCAAAACTGTTGCCCAAGTCTCGCCTGAGCAAGTCCGGGTCTAGCGGCTGGGCGGCGTCAAAGGCTCGATCATTGGCCCAGGCGTTGAAGGCATACAGCTCCTCGAAGTAAGCGATGCTCGGATTCAAATCATCCTCCTGGTGTTCCCGAGTCGGTATTATGGAAGTTGCAGCAGTTTACGAGGCTGGAAGAGTTTGAGGCTCTCGTCCCCTGCCGCATCGAATCATACCGTGGCTACCCTGACGACAAGCTACCTGCCTGCCAAATTTGCGAGCGCATTCCGCTCTCTACGCCATCGCAATTTCCAGCTCTTCTTCGCAGGTCAGCTCATCTCCCTGGTTGGCACCTGGATGCAGAACGTCGCTGAGGCGTGGCTCATCTACCGGCTCACTGGATCATCATTGCTGCTGGGCGCAGTTTCATTTTCGTCGCAAATCCCGATCTTCCTGCTCTCGCCCATCGGGGGCGCCGTTGTCGACCGGCGTCACCGGCATCGCGTAATCATCGCTACCCAGGCCCTCTCGATGATTCTTGCATCCATCCTGGCTGCGATCACCTTGCTTGGCGTAGTAAAAGTGTGGCACGTCTTCGTGCTTGCTGCCCTGCTTGGATTCGTGAACGCTTTTGACATACCGGCCCGCCAGGCCTTCATTGTGGAGATGGTAGGTCGAGAGGACTTGATGAATGCGATCGCGCTCAACTCCTCGATGTTCAACGGTGCTCGTGTCATAGGACCTGCGATAGCTGGCGTTCTAGTCGCCAGCATCGGCGAAGGATGGTGCTTCTTTGCCAATGCCGTCAGCTACATCGCGGTTTTGGCCGGGCTTTTGATGATGAAGGTCCCGCCATGGTCCCCTCATCCCCGGGAAACGTCGGCCTTAGAGGATATCAAGGAAGGCTTCCAGTGGGTCCTGCACACGAAACCAATATTTGCACTGCTGCTGCTGGTTGGTGTGGTTAGCCTGGTAGGCATGCCGTATGCGGTGCTGATGCCGATCTTTGCCGATCAAATTCTGCATAGCGGCGCACGCGGGTTGGGGATACTCATGGGATTCAGTGGCACAGGAGCGCTGATCGGAGCGTTGGCGCTGGCCTCTAAATCAAGCCTAAGAGGGCTGGGAACGTGGGTCGCCGCATCTTCGGCTTCTTTCGGCGTGTCTCTTATCTTGTTTTCTTACTCACGGGTCTTTTGGGCTTCTGCTGTACTCCTGATTCCAGTTGGACTGTTCATGATGGTGCAGATGGCCTCGACGAACACGCTCATCCAATCAATGGTTCCCGACCGCCTTCGCGGTCGGATCATGTCCGTCTATTCCATGATGATGATGGGCATGGCGCCGCTTGGAGCGCTGCTCGCTGGAGCCCTGTCCGAGCGCATGGGAGCGCCTTTTACGGTTGCGGCTGGCGGAGCCTGCTCAATCCTGGGCTCGATTTGGTTCAGGACTCAACTCAAAGAGTTCCGGATTGAAGCGCGCCGCCTGATCATCGCGCAGACTTACGCTGGCGGCGATCCGGCGCAGGAAATTACGACTGTACGCGAATAGTGAGATCCGGCCGCACAGAACAACGTCGTGCGCGTCTGCCGTCACGATTCGAAATGAGTCCGGTACTAAAGTTACGGGCCTCTCTACCTCTGTCCGCCGCTTCCCTTCTTCTCTTCCGGCGCGCCATGGCCCGCCTTGAGTGGAGTGTGGGAATCCACAGGCCGTCCGGGAGGATCATTGGTTACGGTGTAGAGTTCGCCGTTGCGCATGTACATGAGCTGCATTTCCTGCTGATTGAAGGGTCGCGCACCACGGCGGCCAAACACTGAGAGCTGATTTCCGCTCTCGTCGACACCGCGGTCACGGTCAGTGCCTTCCGACACGATAAGCGCAGGCCCCTTCGTCTTGTATCTGGCAATGAGTTTCGGAGTCGGCGGGGGACTGAATCCGTAAAACTTGTCGTTGTCCACCGGCGAAAAGAGTTGAACGATCTTGAACCCATCCTCGCCATCGGCAACGAACGCGAACTGACTGGAGCTGACCATTCCCGTCTTCAGATCGCGCGTATCTTTCAGTTCGCCGTTGGCGTTGAACATCTGTGCGAGCTTGGGCTTCTCTGGGCGTTCGATATCGACGATGGCAATTCCATCCTTGCCGTCGGACACATAAGCGTACGTACGTGAGAGATAAACGTTGCGTGCATCCCGTAATGGGACCTTCGCGGCTTCGACCAACTTAGGTTGGTCGAGATGGGTCACATCGAAGACCTTAAGCCCTTCTTTATCGGTTACAAACGCATACCGGAATTGCACCGCCACTCCGGTGGGCTCGTTGAGTACAGGCGCTCCGATCTCGGCCGTGATTTTGGGATGCAGTGGATCGTCGAGACTCACAACCTCGAGTCCCCGATCGCACAAGATGTATGCGTACACTCCCGCGATCGTGATGCGGTGAGCGCCATTCAACTTTCCGTCGGGATTGAACGTTGCGGCGCGATGAACGAAATTGTTCGCCGGATTTCCATCGAGTAGTGTGCCTACGCCAGCGAAGTCTTTCTTTTCTTTGAGGCTGTTGCCGATTACTACCAATCCTTCGTACTTATCCGTTCCGAAGAGGAAGCCATACATCAAGTGGATCTTCTGCTCCTCGTTTTGAGGATCGTGGGTCCGCAGCGGATCAACGCCTAGAGTGGTCGGCGTCGCAATGGCCGTAGCGTACTTGCTCTTTACATAGAACTTTTGTCCTAAAGGTGAAACGGGAGCGGTAACGATCTTCTCCGAGAAATCCTTGTTGTCGATTTGCGCGACATCGTAGAAACGGAACCCGCCTTTGCCTAAAGCCGTGTAGACGTATTCGCCACGCAGTTGGATGTCGAGTACCTCTTGTCCCCCGAGCTTTGCCCGAACTGGATGCTCGTCGGCCTCAAGCTCCAATTTGTGTTTTTGAAATTCCTCGTAGTTTTTGGGATAAGCGACCTTGTGGAAGTCGCTTCCATAAATCGCGGGAGGCTCCTCGTGCTCGGCTACTTTAACGGCATTGAATCCGTCTTCGCCTGTCGCGACATAGACGTAGCGTCCCATGAAGTTGAGGAAGTTCGTGCCCTGAACAAGGACTTGAGCCATCCAGGCGTTATTGTCTTTGTCCTGCGAGACGTGGCAGTCAGTGCATTCCTTCGTTTCTTTGGCGCGAACCGTATGGGGGACGTACGGACTAAAGGCTTGTCCACTAAAGCCTTCGGATGAGACTGTCTGCTGCTGGTAGTAGAGCCAATCGCGCTGGGCGTTTTGTGAGCTCACGACGACAGCGCAAGCAGAGCGAATTGGCGAGACGCGATTGCCGGTGACGGTGCCATCGATGCCGAGCATGTAGACGTCATCGCGCAGCACCATGAAGTCGTAGGCTGTATAGTTGCGCGTCAGCAGCCCTTCGTTGTGCAACATGGGCATACGCTGATTTGCCGACATCGATAGATGGCACCCGAAGCAGCTCGTTGTCCAGGACGTGTGGCAGCTCTGGCAGCTCATCTTGCTCGAAGAGTGCGCGAGTTTGGTGAGGTCGTTCTGATCGACGAGCGCTCCCCACGTCGAGCCGTCTTTCTGAATCGTCTTTGCCAAGCGTGACTTCTCGCTGTAATGCGGATGACCAGGCATGATGGTGTCGATTACCTGCACGACCTCCCATTCCTGATTTGGGTCCATGATCGAGCGTTGGTAGAGACGATCGCCGCGCCAGTAGAACTGTTTCTGCTTGAACGGCGTAGTGTTAATCGCAAGATTAATCCCGTTGCTGGGTGCGGCCGGACCGCTCGATACCAGCGTTGCGCGTGAGCGAATGTCGCCATGGCAAGCTTCGCACGTGATTACCAGCGCATTGCGCGTCTCGCCGTAAAGCTTGCCGTTGCCATGGTTGTCCTGCGAGAAGTGGCAGTCGGCGCATTGCATTCCCTTATCAAGATGGATGTCAGCCAGGTGAACGGCCTTTTTGAATTTGTCGGGGTCTTTCCAGTCGACGATCTTGTCATCGGCGTCGAGGAGATTTCCCTTGCGATCGTGCTTGTAAACCGCTCGGAAGATCCAGCCATGGCTGTGAAAGTCCGCCATCTGGGTCTTATCCAGTTGCTTGTTGAACTCGGGGGTCCCAACCTGCTGCAAGAAGTTTACGTCGCGCCATTTGCCGCGATCGGCTGCGCCTTCGGGGTTACGCACTTGCGCTCGGTATGCTTCGGTAGCCGAAGGATCGTGCTGCTTCTCCGGATACATCTTGTCGGCATTGATCTCGTTGTCCCACCAGGTATATCCGAAGTAGGTGGTAACCATGTTCGTGCCCGGATGCATGTGGCACGTCATGCATTGACTGGATGGAATCGACAGCGTGAAAACATGCTGCAAGGGATGGCCGCTCTCGCTCTTCGAGATCGTCGGGTCAGACTGTTGCGACAATCCCAGATTGCCGTATCTGGCGTAGTTTCCCGAGTGCATCGGATCACGGTCGTTGGCGTAAACCACGTGACACGCGCTGCATCCTCCCTGGCGATAGTCGCCCGGCTGATCGTTGGTGCCGGGGAATGAGAGGAGCGGATCGAGCAGGCGAGTTTTCTGCAACCCAAGAAAGACCGGATCGGTACGCAATTCTGTGCCAAATCCTCGTGTCGATAGCTTCACATCGGGATGGCCTGGATCCTCATCTGAAACGGGATTTCCAATTTCGCCTTTTTCGCGTCCGCCGCGTTCGAAGACGCGCAATACGTTCCCAGGTTGGGAAATCTCCCAGCGCTGCAGCGGGTCGATATACGGCAACACACCTTTCTGCTTCGTCTCCTCCGGAGTTGGAGGAGGCCAGGTAATCAAGCGCTGTGGCTTGCCGTCGCGCCCATAGCTCTCACCAAAACGCGGATTCTTTATTGGATACCCGCCGTTGTTATAGAGTGCGGCGCCCCAGAGCATCGCGCCGTGAGTCATCATGCTGGTGCGTACCTGGTGCACCTCTTCAGAGTGGCAGCCGGAACGTCCGCACGTCTCCTGCGACACTCGGTTGTCGCTAGGGTTGACGAACTTCACCCACTCCGCGCTCTCTTTTAGCCAGCGCGCTCCAAAATAGGAACGCACTGGATTTGCCGCTGAATGCTCGTCCTCGCGAAAGCGTGCGCGCACATGCGCTTTATTCTTCGCCTCGTCATATTGGGCAGAATCCTTGGCCGCGCTGTTCATTACCGACGCATCACCGCCGTGGCAGTCGGTACAGCCCAGGCGCACCGTCCCGGGTGCGTGCATCGTCGTGCTGTCGATTGGGTTATGACAGCCGGAACTCATGCAACCGCGAATCTTGGTGTCCGCTTCTTCTTGCGTCTGGAGAATTAGGAGTTGCGACCCTCGCCGTTGCGTTCGTTCCGTGATGCTCTCGGTTTGATCCGGAGACGTGGCTTGAGAATTTGCCGAGCCTGCCTGTTGGGATTGCTGCGTTTCTTGTCGGTTGCTGAATGGATTCGCGCGTGCGACCACGCGCGTGATGAACACCAAACAAATTGCGAGGCCAAAGACCCAAGCCAAGCGAACGCCGCGAGACCTCTTCATTAATCCCCTGAGCTGACTGGTTTCAACTTGCTTCCTCAGAACACAAACTTAATCAGACCGAATGCGCTAAGCAGCGTTTGGCCGGTGTAGATGTCGCGCAAGCCCCGTGCTGGAACGAGCCCGGTGATGCCACCTTCGATAATGATGTTCTCCGACAGCGGCGGCCTGTAAATCACACCGGTGCCGAAGTCCGCCCCAATGCCGCGATGAATATGGTTCTGGAAGAGCACTAACTGGATCGGGTCGGTGTGCACGAATTGCAGGTAGTTGAAGTTCACTACCCAGCGCATCTTCGGAGTTATGTCGAAATCAGCTCCGGCGTTGTACACATAGGCGCCGGGATTCACATAGTTCGCCTGGCCTTCATTCTTGCTGGCTCGCAGATCGGGAAACAGAGCATTCTCGGATTTAAGGCCGATAAGAGTGCTCGTGAGTCGAATGCCTTCGCGGTTCCAGAAACTAAATGGTCCACCGGCAAAGCTCTGCGATTCATCAATGGAATCGAATCCTCGCGCTATGCCATCGCGCGGATTCTTGTCACCGGAAGCATAGAAGAACGACGTGCGCAGCCGCAGCCAATCTTTGTCCAGCGACAATTCCAACGCGCCCAGTTGCGCGTTGATGTCCACCCGATCGCACTTCCCAAATCCCTGCGGACACGGAACAACATTCCGCCGCGATGCGACTTGGTTGTCGGTATCGTATCCCAGCACCTGATAGAAGGCAGACGACACATTGATGCGCTTGATGTGGCCGTTGCTGGTCCATCCCGCATAATGCGAGCGGATGCCATGAGGAATGACTACTCCAATCGGTTCCGGCCGAGTGATGACCCCGTTGTTATTGAAGTAGATCGAGGGATCGTCTTTGTTGAAGTGATAACTGAATTGAGTCGTATAACCCTTGAACAGAAAGTCCTGGATGTACAGGTTCGCAATCGCTACTTGCTGATGCCGATCATTGAACGTGTTTAATCCGCTGTTGGTGTCCTTCTCCAGGTGATAAAAGTACGCGAGGTTGTACTCATATTTGTCCGACTTCAGATTCCCGAAGATCCTCAGCCCGGGCTGCTCTTCCGAATAGATCAGGCCTCTGAAGTCACTTTGAAATTGCTGAATGCCCGCGCGAACGGAAACGAAATCAAAGTTCGGACTTAGGTCCTTGATCTTGTATTCGACAAACGCCGCCTGCAATCCAACGTGATCGTCAAAGCGATCAGTCCCGCGCTGCGGATTGATGTTCACAATGCCACGTTCCCGGGTTAGCAGGTAGTTCACATCGAACGCGGGAGTGAAGACGATCCGCCAATCCTTCGGACGGAAGCTGGCGTCGCCGTGGTAGAGCTCGCCGGTAAACCGAAATATCTGGCTGAGGAAGAATTGGCCGCCGCTACCGAAGAAGTCGAACGATCCGGGATTGCGCGCGGCTACTAAGCTCGGAGTCGGAAGGCGCCGCCCATCGAGAGCGCTGACCGCACTCCCGGTAAAGACGAAGAAGGTCTGTTGCCCAAAGATCGGATAATCGCCCTTGAGCTTGTTGCGATTGAACGGATCGTACCAGTGCCCGCTGCTGTAATTGTATTCGCCCGACGCCGCATATCTCCTATAGGCGTTGAGCGGATCCTTCGGGTCACCACCAGCGATATCCCAACGGTAGGTGCGCTTCTCGAAATTCTCATTCTCGGTAGGAGGAGCCTGGGCCACGGCGGCTTCCCCCACGGGCATGGTCTCGTTTGGACGCCGCCGCATTTCGTTGTACGGCGTGCGTGCCTCCGCCTCGGTCTGACCAGCCTTTGGCGGCACGGCGCCTGCCAGCGGACGATCCATAGGCCCTTGCGCTAAGAATTCTTCAGTCGACTGCAGCTTCACCTCGATGCTTAACACTTCGCCTGGACCCACGCGAACGTTTTGGCGTGCAAAGTCCTGGAAGCCCTGTCTACGCAACTCGATCTGATAGACACCGGCATTGAGATCACTAACGCGAAACACACCGTCGGCATCGGTCATGGCGGCGCGCAATCTTCCATTTGCGTCGCGAATGACGACTCGCGTACCGCCAATTCCGCGACCATCGGTGCTCGTCACCAGCCCTTCCACCGAGCTGGTCGTGATCGGACGTCGGTTCGGCAATCGCCTCTGCGGACCTTGAATGACAGTGTCTTTGCTCTGCTGGTCTTCGTCTTTATTGCGTGCTGAGGGCAGCTGCGTTGGGTCGGCAGGGGCTGTGGCAGCGGCAGTCTGTTGCGGTTGGCCTGACGGTTCCTGTCCGAAACCCAATGCGGAAATGGTTAGACACACCACCGCCGCCAGTGGGCCACACGAAAGTCTCCGGACGATCACGGAACCAGCCTCTCCCTCAGGGGGTTGAGGAATTGTAAAGTGCTCTGAGTTAAGGAACTTCGGGGTCCGTACTTGGTATCACATCCGGCTCACTGCTTCAAGAAGAACCGGAATCGGGTTCCTTTCGTGGAACGTGGCGCCGTTTGCGCTGGATTGCAGGTGTTTGCACCAGGCAATCTTCCGCTGTGCTCTATGTGGCGCCGTAGATAGAAGAACCTCACGGCATTCCTTGCTGCCTCCTTGTGCGCGAAGCTGACCATCGGTCAGTATCTTCCGGGTTGCCGTCAGACTTCCCCTTGCTCTGCCACCACTTAGACGGTACAAGCGCCATCGGATTTTGGACATGCACCACTGTGATTGTGCTTGGGTGGGGGATTCATGGTCTGCTATGCCGCAGATGAGCCCAGAAGTGCTGATCTACAGCCCCGAAGCCAACGTCGCGCGGAGTCTCTCGAACCACACTTACGAGCTCAAGCGCTCAAGCGCGGCCTCGACGTGAATCTGCGTAGTGTCTAGCAGTGGAACACCGCCAGCTTCGCCTCCACGCAGAAGCAACGGTAGCTCAGTGCCTCCCAGAATCACCGCCTGTATGCCATCCCGATTCTTCATTCGCACGATCATCTCGGTAAGCGCTTGACGAGTCTCGTCGAGAAAAACTCCGTTCACCAGTTCCTTGAAATATCTTTCGTGGATGTAAGCCTGATCGTTCTCATCGGGCACGTGGATCTGCATCTGCTTCCTTGCAAATACGTCAGGGTAGAACGTCGCCTGCATCGTGAATCGTGTCCCCAGCAAACCGACCCGCCGGAAACCGGATTGATGAGCGCGGTCGGCCGTGGCCTGCACGATGCTAATGAGAGGAAGCGGAGAAGCGCGCTCAACCTCGTCGAAGACGATGTGTGGTGTGTTCGCGGTTAGCAGAGCGAAGTCCGCACCCGCTACCGCAAGCTTTTGCAACTCCGATACCAGAAACGCAGCGAGGTCATGAAGACGTTCTCCACGAACGCAGCGGAGGACATGCTGCATATTCACACTGTTGATGATGATCGACGGTGGATCTGCGTCAGGATATCGCGACCGATGCGTCTCGATGAGCGAGCGATAGTAGTCGACGGTCGACTCAGGTCCGAGCCCGCCGATAAGTCCGATGGATTTCATGCGAGATCGCGATACAGTCGCAAAAATTTAGCAACTCGTGGCTGATTCTCGAAATCCTATTGCCGATTCTGTTTAATTTGCTGCCTGGGATGAGATCACGATGAGTGAAGTAACACGCATTGCCCAATTATACCGCTCGGTGTATGAAGGAGATGGAAGTGGCGAAGCCTGGCATGGTCTTGCGCTAAAGCCTCTATTGAAGGATGTGACCGCTGAACAAGCTTCACGCGCTCCCATCGTGGGACAGCACTCCATCCTCCAACTCGTGCTTCATATCGCCTATTGGGAAGAAATTGAGCTACGCCGCTTTCTCGGAGAGACGGTCACTGCGCCCCTAAACACGCCGGACGATTGGCCCACGAATCGGAGAGTAACGGATGCCGAGTGGAAGGCGATTCTCGCTCGCCTCGAAGCTTCACACGCAGCGTTGCGCGAAGCGATTGAAGCAAGCACCCACGAGAAGCTCAACCAGCAAGTCCCTGGCCGAAATCACGACAATTACACGCTGCTGCACGGGACCATCGATCATTGCGTCTATCACACCGCGCAGATTGCGCTATTGAAGAAGGCCAGCGCAGCAGCTCGTAAGAATTAATTCTGAGTCTCCGCCAACGGCAGCCAGACTTGAAAACGCGTGTCCCCGGGTTTGGAAGTTACCTGAATGTTTCCGCGATGTTTCTTCACGATTCGTTGCACGGTGTCGAGGCCGAGCCCAGTACCCTCTCCGACTCCTTTGGTCGTAAAGAACGGTTCGAAGATGTGCGGTTGAACTTCGGGTAAGATGCCGGGGCCGGTGTCTCCGATCTCGACTACAGCGCAACCATCGTCACGATAGGTACGGACTCGCAGTTCTCCTTTTCCGTGCATGGCGTCGATCGCGTTGTCGATAATGTTGGTCCAGACCTGGTTTAACTCGCTTCCGAATGAATTCACGAGAAGCACGGGCTGATAATCGCGCTTCACGACTACTCCGTGTTTCAACTTGTGATTCAGGATGGTGAGTGTGGTTTCCAGGCTCTTGACGATGTCCACGTTCTGTATCGGGGCCTGGTCCATGTAGGTGTATTCCTTGATCGCGCGAACCAGGTCGGAGATGCGCGAAGTCGCGCTCTCGATTTCGTGTAACAAACTCGCGACTTCCACTGAGGCAGCGATCCGCACAAGAGCGGCTCGGGCAGTTTCGGCATCGAGGTTTGCGAACAAGGACTCAAGGACCTCGGGCTTGATGTTTCTTCGCGCGAGGCTCGCTGCCAATTGCCAGAGATCGTTCTGGCCATGGCTGCGCAGCAAAGAGTCGATTTGATCCTCCAGGTCGGCGATTGTCAGCGCATCGGGTGGAAGGACATCCGTCTGCGTGAACGAGACTTCGAGTTTCTCGATCTCTGATTTCTGCCCAGGAGTGAGATTGCGCTTTCCCAATTCGAGACTCGCGTCTCTGATCTTTTTGAGAATACTCCGCAGTTGACTCGTTGCGCGTGTCGCAGCAGAAGCGGGATTGTTGAGTTCATGAGCCAGTCCAGCCGAGAGTTTTCCTAGAGAAACCAGGCGATCCCGCTGCTGCTCGATGCGAGTGATTTCCCTAATCCGGTCCGACATCAGAGCTACCAGGCGCGTCGTCAGTTCCGGCATCTTTTGTACAAGTTCGGGAAACAATGAAGCCGGGAACTTCAGGATGCGACCCTCCGTGATAGCCCGGCCAGTGACGCCGAACTCTTTCATGCGGGAAAAGGGCAGCATCCCAGTGACTTCGCCCGGTTTGATCGTAATGATGATAGTTTCGCCGCCGAATTCGCCGCGGAACTGCATTTGGCCCTCGAGAATTACAAACATCGAGTCAGCCGGATCACCTGCGCGAACGTATATTTCTCCGGCTACTAGATGCATTTCCTGCGCATGGCAGAGGAACCAGTCGAGCTGGTCATTAGGAAGATCGGCAAAAGCCGAAACGCGAAGTAATTCGGATTTCTCGACCATTTAGACCTTGCTTAGATACTGATGGATGAACTGCACAGCCACCGATCCCTCGCCTACTCCCGAAGCGACGCGCTTGATCGAACCGTGACGAACATCGCCCACAGCAAAAATGCCGGGGACGTTTGTCTCGAGCAGGAACGGATCCCGATCGAGTCCCCATCCCTTCGGGCGCTGCCCGCCACGTAAGAGATCCGGACCTGTCAGCAGGAAACCGCGTTCATCTCTCTCGACTACATGTGCCAGCCAATCCGTCCTCGGCAATGCACCGATGAAGATAAACATCGCGTTTGCCGGCACACGCTCGATCTTGCCGGTATCGGAACACAGCACCGAAATCTCTTCCAGATGTTCTTCACCGTGCGCTTCGGCCACGCTGGCGTGTGTCCACAACTGGATGTTCGGCGTTTGTTGAATCTGGTCGATTAGGTATTGAGACATTGTGCTGGACAGAGAGTCGCCGCGAACGAGAATTACGACGCGCGCAGCGTATCTAGCAAAGTTCATGGCGGCTTGCCCAGCGGAGTTGGCCCCACCTACAACGTAGACGATCTCATCCTTGCACGATAGCGCTTCAGTAGCTCCGCCGCCGTAATAGATTCCCGCACCCTGCAACCGATCGACTCCCGGAGCTTCCAAGCGCCTCCACTGCACACCCGTGGCGATCATCAGCGCGTGACACGAAATCTCGTTTCCATCCGCCAGCTTGATAATTCGGTAAGAGCCTTTCGTTCGAATGCCGACCGCCTCCTGCGGCGCCAGGATTTCCACTCCAAAACGCTGGGCTTGTACGACAGCACGTCGAGCAAGATCACCGCCGCTGAGTCCAGTTGGAAATCCGAGATAGTTCTCGATTCGGGAACTCATGCCAGCCTGGCCGCCCGGAGCTTCGCGCTCCACCATCACCGTATGCAGGCCTTCGGAGGCTCCATAAACCGCAGCAGCTAAGCCAGCCGGACCTCCACCAACAATCGCCAAATCATAGAAGCTGGTTTGAGCGCGTGTTCGCAGCCCAACCTTCTGCGCCACGTCAGCCGGCACGCTCTCGAAAAGCCTCGTACCGTCTGGGAAAAGCACGACAGGAAGATTGGCCGCCTCGGGACCAAGAGCCTCGAGAAGTCGCTTTGTCTCCGGATCATTCGCGGAAAGCTCGACGTCAATCCACTGATATGGAACGTGATTGCGTGCGAGGAAGTCTCGCAGTTCATACGAACGCGGCGACCAGCGTGTGCCCAGCACGCGGATTCCCTGAAACGTTGGACGGAACCCAGCCTGCCAGTCATCGAGCAGATCGTCCAATTGCGGATACAGATGCTCAGCGGGAGGATCCCAGGGCTTCAGAAAGAAATAGTTGATATTGGCTTCATTGATAGCGCTAATGGCCGCATTCGTGTCTGCGTACGCGGTCAGCAGTGCGCGCTTGGCTTCAGGAAAGATTCCCATCGCCTCCCGTAGGAACTCCACTCCGTCCATATGCGGCATGCGCTGGTCAACCAGGAGCAAGGCCACATTATCATTGCGTATTTTCAAATCCTTTAACAGATTGAGTGCGCCTTCAGGAGAATCGCTACCGATCACTCGATATTCAGCGCCGTACTGCGAACGAAGATCGCGCTCTATCGCCCGCAAAACGTCAGTATCGTCATCGACACTCAGTAAGATTGGTTTGGCCATGCTCACTTTCAGTTCTCAGCGAATGAAGGAAACGAAAGGAACGATTACAGCTTCTGGTTCTCAGGATGACTTCATTTAGATACACGAAATTGTATTTGGTCGCGTAATTCGTACGAATGTTCCCACTAGTCGGAAATGCCAAGAGACCGGATAATTCTGCGCTTGGAGGATTCGTGACAACCACTGTCCGCCCCATATATCTGAGCGTCGTCTTCCTCGGACTTGCCATCGCGGCAGTCCATGCCGCCGAATTGCCGCACATCCGTATGGAGAACGGAACCGGTCAACTCATCGTGAAGGACCAGCCATTTCTAATCCTTGGTGGCGAACTAGGCAATTCCTCGGCTGGCACCGCTGCGCAAGCAGACTCGATCATCCCCAAGCTCGCCGCGATGCACGTGAACACAATCCTGATGCCTGTCGCCTGGGAGCAGCTCGAACCAAAGGAAGGCAGCTTCGACTTCAGCATCCTCGACCACTGGATCGATACCGCGCGAGCACACAATATGCACTTAGTGCCACTGTGGTTTGGCAGTTGGAAGAATGCCTTTTCCAACTACGCTCCGGCCTGGGTGAAGTCCGACACCAAGCGCTTCCCTCGCTCCGAATCCCCCGACGGAAAGCCGCTGGAGATTCTCTCGACTCTACCTGCGGAGACTCGCCGCGCCGACAGCCGCGCATTCGCGGCCTTGATTCGACACGTGCGCGAAAAGGATTCCGATCAGCAGACAGTCTTAATGGTGCAGGTCGAAAATGAAGTCGGCTACCTTGGCCCGGGGCGGGACCGCTCCGCGGAAGCAAATCGACAATTTCAGGGACGCGTACCAGACGCATTGATCCGGGCGCTTGGAGCCAAACGCCTTCAGGTATCTCCAGAACTGGCAGCACATTTCAATCAACAAGGCCGAACTTGGAGCGAGGTCTTTGGCGACGCCGCAAACGAAGCCTTCATGGCGTGGAATTACGCAACTTACATCGAAGCTGTCGTTCACGCCGGAAAGCGCGAATACGCGCTGCCCATGTACGTCAACGCGCAGCTCCCTGCGCCGCAGGAAAGGGCAGGCGAGTATCCGAGCGGAGGCCCGCACCCTTCTTATCTGGAGGTCTGGCGCGCGGCAGCTTCAAGCATCGATTTCTACTCGCCCGATATCTATTGGCCTAATTTCGAATACTGGGTGCAGCGCTATCAGATCTCTGGCAATCCGATCTTTATTCCCGAAGCGAGACTCGATAGTGCTTCGTTCAACGCGCTCTATGCTTATGGGCAGGGGCGCGCCTTCGGTTTCTGCCCGTTTGGGATTGATAGCTTGAAGCTGCCGGAAAACGATCCTAAACCCGCGATCATGCAGACGTACGAGTTGCTGGGTAGCATGCGCGATCTCTTGCCGGCAGCCCAAGCAGCTGGAATGACGCGCGGTTTGGTGCTGCATACCACGAGCCCGCGACCCACACAGACAGTTCCCCTGGGAGGATTTCTGTTCGAGGCAACCCTCTCGCGTTCCTCGCCGGCAAGGACCATCGTTGCTGACGACGGCGCCATGCTGATCCTGCAAGCAGCACCCTTAGAGTTCTACGTTGCAGGCAGCGGCTTAACCGTCAGCATTGCCCGCGATCCTGATCTCGATTCGGGAATTGCTGGCATTGAAGGTGTTGAGCAGGTCACTCGCGCCGACGGAAAATGGATCACGGAGAGGCGCCTGAATGGCGATCAGACGAATCAAGGACGACAGTTAATGCTCGATCCACATCAGCCGCATATTTATCGCCTGCGGTTGTACTCCATCACCCGAGACAGCGAGCACTAGTCGCTATCTCCGAACCAGTCACCTGTCGTTCTTACTCATCGCTGTGTGTGCAAACTCTTGCACATTGACAATCCATTCAAGGTGCCGCAGGATACGACTCATCTTCTGTCGGTATCTCAAGTGTGTCGGCACTCCGACTTCTTGAGCTTCGCTTCCCGATTCAGTCTTAGCATTTGGCATTCCCCCAACGGCCCCATTTTCCGTTTGGAGGGATCACTATGCGCCATCGTATCGACAAGGTCTCAGTCTGCTCGTTTCTTGCATTTCTAGCAGTTGCGTTCACGACTCCATTCGCGTGGGGGCAAGCCAACGTAACCGGGAGTTGGTCTACGCTGCCCTACAACATGCCAATCAATCCGGTGCATGTCGCACTCTTGAACAACGGCAAGGTGTTAATTGTTTCAGGTTCTGGGAACGTGGCAGGCAACACGAATTATCGAGCGGGGCTCTGGGATCCCCAGGCCGGAACGATCACGACTCAACCAGTCGGGTGGGACATGTTCTGCAACGGCATGTCAATCCTTCCCGACGGACGTCCTCTGGTCAACGGCGGCACACTGCAATACGATCCATTTCACGGAGCGCTTAACAACTCCGTTTACGATCCTGCGACCAACACGTTTACCGACGTACAAAACATGGCGCATGGCCGGTGGTATCCCACCACTACAGTTCTAGGAGATGGGCGGCTCCTAACATTCTCGGGCCTGGATGAGAACGGCAGCACCAACACGACAGTCGAGTTCTATACAGCGGGCAGCGGGTGGAGCTCAGCATTTGCCGCTGGATGGACCCCTCCTCTTTACCCGCGTCTGCACGTGTTGCCCAACGGAAAGGTTTTCTATTCCGGCTCAACAACGCAATCGCGAGTTTTCGATCCGGGCGCGCGCACGTGGACGAACGTCGCCACAACTCGATATAGCGGCACTCGGACATATGGCACCTCAGTGCTCCTGCCGCTGACGCCGGCCAACAACTACACTCCACGCGTGTTGATCCTGGGAGGCGGCAATCCCTCGACTGCTACAACCGAGCTCATTGATCTTTCCTCTCCAAGCCCATCCTGGGTATTCGGGCCCGCTATGTCCCAACCGCGCATCGAAATGAACGCGACGATGCTGCCGGACGGTAAGGTTCTGGCTCTTGGTGGTTCGTACAACGACGAAGACACCGCCACTGCCAGCCTAAACGCAGATCTATACGACCCCGCGTCAAATACTTTTTCTTCTGCGGGAGCGAACGCCTATGCACGCTTGTATCACTCGGTCGCCCTCCTGATGCCTGATGCCACCGTGTGGGTCGCGGGCGGAAACCCGCAACGTGGCTCGTACGAACAACGCATGGAGATCTACAAGCCAGCGTACTTGTTCACGACTGACGGACTAGGCAATGTAGTACCTGCGACGCAGCCAACGATTACAGCATCTCCGGCGGGCATCAATTATGGTGGCGCTTTCACAGTGGACAGCCCAAATGCGGCTAATATCTCTTCTGTTGTGTTGGTGCGCGCAGGCGCCGCGACGCACGCGTTTGGTATGGACCAGCGGCTCGTCGGCTTGTCATTTTCAGTACTTGACGCCACTCACCTCAGCGTAACCGGGCCTCCGAACGGAAACATCGCGCCTCCCGGTTACTATCTTCTGTTTCTCCTGAACTCCGCAGGTGTTCCCTCAGTTGCGAACTTTGTTCAGGTATCGTCCATTCCCGACTTCAGCGTCTCGGCCACTCCAGCATCGCGCAGCGTTACACCTGGATCGAGCGCAAGCTACACGGTTAACGCCTCGGCCAGTGGCGGCTTCAACAGCGCAGTGAGCTTCAGCGTGAGTGGACTGCCTGGCGGAGCGAGCACAACGTTCAATCCAACTTCGGTGACGGGATCAGGATCCTCGACTCTGACTGTCAACACCACGTCATCAACCCCGCTCGGAACGTATCCGTTGACGATCACCGCTACTGGTGGCGGACTCGTGCACACTACGTCTGTCACATTGGTCTTGAGCGCGCCGACGGATTACAGTTTGTCCGCGACACCGACAAGCGGGACGATTGCCCGCAAATCTCAGGGAACATATACAGTTTCAGTGGCGCCAGTGAATGGTTTCGCAGGAACTGTTACGCTGAGCGTAAGTGGAGTTCCGAGCCGGACGAGTTCGTCGTTTAGTCCCTCTACAATCTCGGGCTCGGGCAACTCAACCTTGACGATCAGCGTGAATAAACCGGCGCAGCCCGGCACCTATCCGCTGGTTGTTACCGGAACCAGTGGCAACTTGAGCCACAGTGTGAACCTGACATTGGTGATTCAATAAGCACTGCTAACGTCGTGGGAGGTCAGGGGAGAACATATGCACGCATCACGTAGAGTGTTTCTGCGCGGTCTCGGCGTTAGCGCTGCTGTCGGGCTTACGCCGATACGGTCTTTGGCGAATGCGGCCGTCAGCTTTGAACCTGCTCGCACTGAAACCGCTCAGGGACCGATCCTGCTAAATAGCAACGAGAATGCCTACGGCCCCTTGCCCAAATCGGTAAATGCCCTGCAGAGCGCTTTGGGCCAAGCGAATCGATATCCGTTTGCGTTTTACGGAGAGCTGGGGGAAGAGATCGCTGCTTTACACCGCGTGCGGCCAAGCCAGATCGTGCTGGGATGCGGCTCAAGCGAGATCCTGCGCATGACGGCTATGGCGCTGCTCGGAAGCGGCAATCAACTTGTGCAAGCCACACCGACGTATGAAGCCATGGACCACTATGCGCGTGTGGCCGGGGCATCAGTTGCAAGCGTGCCGCTCACGCATGAGTACGCACACGACGTAGGCGCGATGCTCGCGGCGACAAAAAATGCAGGGTCGCTCATCTACGTCTGCAATCCGAATAATCCGACAGCATCGCTGACTCCCCGAAATGATCTCCAGGGCCTCATCTCTCGTTTGCCGAGCTCATCGCACCTACTCATCGACGAGGCCTACCACCATTTCGCCGCTTCGTCGCAGCAGTACAAATCGTTTATCGACACCCCGGTAAACGATGACCGCGTGATCGTCTCTCGCACGTTCTCGAAGATCTACGGACTAGCTGGACTTAGGCTAGGTTATGCTGTCGCATCGCCCGCGATCGCAGAAAGTTTGCGACGGTACGCCACTATCATCAACATCAATGCAATGGCGTCCGCAGCAGCGCTGGCTGCGCTGCGCGATAGCGAAAGCCTGGCCGCCGCGGCAAAACGCAATGCCGATGATCGCCAGGAATTCTTCAACCAGGCGATGGCGCGCATGCTGAAGCCCATTGACTCACAGGCGAACTTCGTGATGATGAATGCTCATCGCCCTGCCGAAGAAGTGATTGAACATTTCCGCAAGAACAACATCCTGATCGGGCGAAAATTCCCAGCGATGCATACACACGTCCGCGTGTCCCTGGGAAATCCCCAGGAGATGGCTGAATTCTGGAAGGTCTGGGACAAGATGGGCGGCGGCATGAGTATGTAGTGCACCGAGTATTACTCACAGCGCAAAGCTCTCAATGGATCGAGCCGGATGGCGCGCATCGTCGGCACGAAGCAAGCCGTGAGTGCGACAAAGGTGAGAAGTAAGACGATCCCGAGCAAAATCGCGGGATCGCCGGCGCTCACGGAAAATAGCACGCTCGAAAGCAGTCTGGCCACGACGAACATGAATGGCAGTGAGACCACGAGGCCAAACCCGACCAGCGCGCCGCCTTCGCGCGCGATCAGTCCAATGACGCTGCGAGGCTGCGCGCCCAAGGCCATACGCAAGCCGATTTCTCCAGTGCGCTGCGTCACCGAATAGGCGATGACGCTATAGAGGCCTATCGCCGCCAGGAACAGCCCAACTGCCGCCAGCATTGCCATGACTCGCGCGCTGAAGCGGTCGGAGGAGAGCACGGAATTCAGCATCGCGTCCATGCTGCTGACATCGAGCACGGGCTCGTAAGGATTGATGTCGTGGATCGATGTTCGTATGAAGTTGGCGGTCACGGATGGATCAGCCGTTGTACGTACAACCAAGCCCATTAAGACCCCAGAAGGTGGATTGGTGCGCTGAGCATATGGAATGTAGAGGACTGGCCGCGCAATGCGGAAATTTAGGCGATCCTCCTTTGCATCTCTTACGACTCCAACCACGACCAGCCACGGATAAATCGTGTCCTGCTGGCGGCCGCGTCGCAGGCGTTTTCCAATCGGATCGCCATCTCCAAAAGCCTGGCGCGCCATCTCCTCCGTGATAACAGCGACCGGTAGTGTGTCAGCCCGATCCTCGGCGGTGATCATCCGGCCCTCCAGCAGCATCAGACCCAGAGTCTCGGCGTATCCAGGGCTCACGTGCCGCAGCGCGGTAATTGGCACATCGGAAGGATTGCGAGGAGGACGGCCTTCCACGGTGAACACGGTGTCGGGTGAGAACTCCTGCATCGGGAGGCTCGTAGTGACTCCTGCCGCTTCGACTCCCGGCAAAGCGCGCACGCGTTCGAGAACCCGATCCAGGAATGCGACCTTCTGGGTCTCGTGTGGGTATTCAGTGACGGAGAGTGGCAACTGCATGGTCAGCAAGTGTTCTGGACGAAAACCTAAATCAAGCCCTGCCAAACCATAGAAGCTCTTAGTCAGAAGCGCGCCGCCAAAGGACAGCGAGACCGCAATAGCGATCTCTGCTACGACCAGGGCGCGCAACCATCCTCTGCGTGCCGCGGTGCCGCCGACGCGATGTTCGCGTTGCCGTAGCATTGCAATCACATTGCGCAGCTTCACCAGCTTCAACGTCGGCAGCAGGCTGAACATGAGTCCGCTCAGAATGGAAATGGTGAAACAGAAGATGAACACGCGTGTATCCATCCGGAAATCGGTGGCGACCTCACCGAATGAGTGAGGCTGGATAGGGTTGAGCATGCGGAAGACGGGGCGCATTCCCCAGGCGAGCAAGAGGCCGGCAGCGCCTCCGACAAACGCCAACATTGCGCCCTCAGTCAGCAACTGTTGCGCGATGCGCCAACTGGACGCCCCCAGCGCCACCCGAATCGCCAGCTCGCCTTCACGAACCACGCCACGAACCAGCAACAAGTTCGCGACGTTCACGCAGCAGATCAACAGCAGGAGGCCGATCGCCAGTACCAGCACGACTATTGCCCTCGTCATGCGTCCATCATCGTCGCCGATCGACCACTGACGCATGGTGAGCAGGCCGTAGCTCCATCCACGCTCTGTCGGAAACTGCTGTTCCAGGTGACGTACCGACTCCTTGCTCGCTTGAGCAGCCTGAAGGAGCGAAACCCCCTCTCGCAATCGTGCGACGAAGATGGAACCGTGCGCCGTGCGCAGTTGCATCGGTGCCGTTTCGGGATCGACTTCGAGCGCGACCCACGCCTGCGTTCGCGTCGGATAATCAAAGCCGGGCGGCATGACGCCAACAACCGAGTAACTGCGGTCATCCAGAACCAGCGACTGGCCGATGACATTCGGGTCGCCGCCAAAGCGCCGTTGCCAAAAGCCGTAGGCGAGCAGCACGGCTGCCGGTCCGCCCGGTCTGCTTTCTTCACGCGATAGGTCGCGGCCGAGAATTGGAGCGGTCCCGAGCGTCTCGAAAAAGCCAGGAGAAACCGCCGCTACATGAACCTGTTCGGCTTCTGTGTTCCCGCGCAGCAGAAAGGAGCGATCGATCGAAAGCGCCGTGCTGGCAAATGCCTTCTGCTCGCCGCGAAGCACGGTGTATTGCAACTGCGAAGTACCAGCCGGATCGAACCCTTCGCGCAAAGCTTCGCCCAGCACCAAGCGATCGGGATCCTTTACCGGCAATCCGCCGAACAACAACGCAGTCACGGCGCTGAACGACATTGTGTTGAAGCCAATGCCAACTGCGAGCGTCAAGACCGCAACGGTACTAAACGCCGGGTTCTTCGCCAGCATGCGAGCGCCGAAGCGCAGGTCGTGCCAGGTGGTCTCCACTAGTCCGACGTTGCGAGCTTCGCGACACTGCTCTGCGATTTGCGTTATTCCTCCCATCGCGCGCGAGGCGGCATACTTCGCCTCGTCCGGCTTCATGCCCGATGCAATGTTTTCGGCGATCTGTTCCTCAAGATGAAAGCGCAATTCCGAATCGAGCTCGCGCTCCACCGCATCGCGTTGAAAAAGGCTTCGCAACCGTAATCGCAATTTGCTCGACCAACGCATACGCACCTCAGGTGTGTTGCGGTCCCAACACCAATACCTGCTTGGCAATCTCCCAAAGCATTTTCGCTTGAACTTCACTGACGTAGAGCCCGCACGGGATCCGTTCGCGTCGCGCGCAAGGCGGGCACGAAGCAGGCTGCCAGTGCGGCAACGATCATGACTGCGAATGCCGATCCGAAAGCCAGCGGGTCGCGTGGGCTCACCTTATATAGGAGATAGCCGAGCAGCCGTGTCCCCGCCAGTGCGATCGTGGCGCCGACGATGACACCGGTGGCGGTCAGTGACAGACCTTGCGAGATCACGATGCGCAGCAGATCGGAGCCGCGGGCGCCCAGGGCCATCCTTAATCCCAGCTCGCGCGTGCTTTGCGAGACTGCGTAGGACAGCACGCCGTAGAGTCCAATCGTGGCTAGCAGCACGGCCAGGCTGCCGAAGATGGTGAGCAGCATTACTGCTGCGTGCTGTCCTGAGGTCGACCGTTCGATTTGCTCGCGCATGGTGATCACGGCGTAGGGCGCGAGGTCGGGATCGAGGGCGTGCACTTCGCGGGCTAGGGCTCTAGCGATCGCGTCCGCGGGTTGCTGGGTTCGCAGAACCAGGCCTGTCGTGGGTGCGAAGTTCTGGCGCAAGGGCACGTAGAAAAATGCCTTGGGCGCCTCCATGATGCTGCGATACTTCGAGAGTTTGGCTACGCCTACCACCTGCACCCATCGTCCATTCACCTGGAAGCGCTTGCCGACCGGGTTCTCGCCATACCAGTACTGCGTGACCATCGCTTCGTTCACGATCGCTACCGGGGGAGAGGTTTCGTTGTCGGCGCGCGTGAATTCCCGGCCGGAGATGAGGGGAATTCCCATAGTAGAAAAGTACGATGGGCCAACTTCGTTGAACGACAGCATTGGCTGCTCGTTCAGCGCAGGCTCATATCCTTCGACGGCGATTGGAGCCTCCGTGTAGTCGCGATAGCCGAGGGGTGCGACCCGGCCGTAGGCAGCCGATTCGATTCCGGGAATCGTCTGCACGCGGTCTATGAGGGCGTCCTGAAAGTTCTTCGCGCGCGGGGTGTCGTACCCAGCGGCCATCAGATTGACGGCTGTGCTTAGCACCCCGTCGGTGGAAAACCCGGGGCTTCCAGTGCGAATCTTCTCGAGACTCAGAACCACGAGGCAGGCGCCTACCAGCAGCACAAAGCTGAGCGATACCTGAACTACAACCAGGCCGGCGCGTATGCGTGCTCTTCCCCTCGCTCCAATCACGCTTCCCGATTCGGACTTGAGTGCCGAGGCGAGATCGACTTTGCTGCTCTCGAGCACCGGCACCAGCGCGAACAATACGGTGGAAATAAGGCACACGCCTGCGCTCAGCACGAGCACTCGCCAGTCCATCTGTCCCGGCAAAAAGATAGGACCGCTGCGTGGCGGTATCAGGACGACGAGAAGGTTACGACACCAATATGCGAGCACAATCCCGCCGGCTGCGCCGATTATGGAGAGGATCAGGCCTTCTGTGAAGAGTTGCCGCAGCACGCGGCCGCGCGTCGCGCCAAGCGCGAGGCGAGCAGAAATCTCGTGGCGCCGTGCGAAAAACCTGACCAGCAGCAGGTTGCTGACGTTCGCGCAGACGATCAGGAGCACAAACACTCCGATACCCAGCCCAATGCCCAACGTGGGAAGCATGAAAGACGCGCCGTTGAAGGGAGCCTTCCATAACGGCAGCACGTTAATGCCCAGGCCGCGATTGGTCGCGGGATAGTTGTTTTCCAGCCGCTCGGCGAACCCGGAGACTTCGGCCTGGACCTGCTCGGAGGTCACGCCAGGCTTCATGCGCAGGAATCCCTCGATCCAGCGCTCGCCGCGATTTTCCGTTTTGTATCCGCCCGGCTCGAACCTCTCCTGCATGGAGATGGGCACCCAGAGTTTCCAGGAGTACCCGATAAAGGTCCCATAGAACCCTTTCGGAGCAACGCCGACGATGGTGTGCGGCAGCCCATTGAGTACCTGCGTCTTCCCGACGATGCCGGGATCGCCGTGGAACCGGTTTTGCCATAGCTGATAGCTGATTACAGTTACCGGGTGAGCATTGCGACCAAAGTCTTCGTCGGGCTCGAAGCCGCGTCCGAGAATGGGACGAATACCCAGCGCGTCAAAATAGTTCGAAGAGACTAGGCTGCCTGCGCCGCTTTCGGCCCGGTCACCGATGCTGAGCGTGACGCCAACGATCTTCTCCGCAATGACCGCATCGCAGAGCGTGCAGCTCCGCTGAAGATCCAGGAAGTCGGGCCAGGAGAACCCGTTGTAACCGATTTCGCCGCGCCTGGTTGCCGCAAGCATGAGCAGTCGGTCCTGATGAGCGACGGCGGGATAGGGATGGAGCAGGATGCCTTCGATCCAGCTGAAGACCGCCGCATTGGAACCGATTCCCAGAATGAGACATAGGACCGCCAGCGTCGAAAAGCCGGGGTTGCGCCGCAGCATGCGCAGGCCAAAGTGGACGTCCTGCAGAACGTTCTCGATAAAGTTCACATTGCGCATTTCGCGGCACTGCTCCTTCACCGGCTCCAGGTGGCCGAGTTCGCGGAGGGCGGTGTACCGCGCAGTTTCAGGCTTCATTCCCTGCGCGACGTATTGGTCGATCAGGGATTGAAGATGAAACTGGATCTCTTCGTTCAGCTCGCGTTCAGCCTGTTCCCTGCGAAAGAGCGAGCGCAGACGGAGCGGCAATTTGTAGTACCAGCGCATGTGTCTCGACCGTACTTCCCAAATCTGTCATCCTGAGGCCCGATGTTGGCCGAAGGGCCTCCCGCGATGATTGGGAACGTACATGCCGCCTCCTGGCTTTTTGGCCAAGATCGTCGTGAAAGAGCCGGGACGCAGCAATCAAAGTCCGACTCATTCCGGGAGATCCTTCGGCCAACATCGGGCCTCAGTATGACAATTCCTAAAACCTGCAAACCCTGCCATCGCAGGGGTTCCGATTACATCGCCTCAAGCACCAGATCAATTGCCCCCGAAAGACGGCTCCACTGCGCCTGCTGTTGCCGCAGGGACTTAGCACCGTCGCGCGTGAGCGAGTAATACTTGGCGCGCCGATTGTTCTCCGACTCTCCCCACTTCGCCTGGATCCATCCCTGTTGCTCGAGCCGATGTAATGCCGGATACAGCGCCCCCTGGCCTACTTGCAACACTTCATTCGAAAGCTGCCGGATGCGCTGCGCGATTCCCCATCCATGCATCGGCTGTAGCGCAATCGTCTTGAGAATAAGGACGTCGAGCGTTCCCTGAACCAAGTCTGTGGGCTTCCCCATAGGTCTCCTGTCAATGACTGACAGGACGATAGCTTAGACTCCTGTCAACGGTCAAGGGAAGCAAAATGTGAGCAAATTCTTTGTGCTTTGGGAGGTAGTTACTCGGGGAGAGTTACTGCAGGAAGGAGAGCCATACGCAGTATGTCGTTGACATGCGGGGATGAAGCGGATACGGTGCGCACGCGAGTTAACTCGCACAGGAGAGAAACATTTAATGAAATCAGGCAATGCGATTCTTGCAGTGAGCTTGATCTGTTCGGTAGCTTGTTGGGCACAAGGAAGTTCCGGGAGTAGTGGTTCCTCCACGCAGCAGCTCAATGCACAGAATGCTTCCAATGTTTGCCGTATCTATTTCGTAAAGCCGAAGCCCGGCTCCGAGGCGCAGCTGGAGCAAGGGCGAAAGAAGCACATGCAGTTCCACAAGAGCCAGAATGACACCTGGACATGGACCACATTCGCGATTGAAACCGGCATGAATACAGGCGTGTATGTGACCTCCACCTGCGGACATACCTGGAAAGACTTTGACGATTGGGAGAAGCGGATGGGCAAAGCCGACACCGCCGATGCCACGGCAAACATGTCCCCACATGAGCAAGCCAGTTGGAACGGCTTCTATCTGTATCGGTCAGACATGAGTCTGGGTGCCGCCAATCGACCGCCAACGCCGATCACCGCTGTCACCATCTACGTGCTCCATCCCGGCGCGCAGAACGAATTCATGGATGCGATCAAGAAGATCAATGACGCTCTTGCGAAGCAGCCCGATTGGCCAAAGACGTCAGGATGGCTCCAACTGATCAATGGCGGTGAAGGACCGACATTTGTGCTGCTCAACGCGCGTCAGAACTGGGCAGACTTCGCCCCATTGCCCAAATCGGTACAGGATGTCGTAACTGAGACTTACGGAAAGGATCAGGCAGATTCAATCTACAAGACAATTCGAAACTCGACAGACCACTTGTTTACGGAGTCGGCGGTCTACAGGCCAGACTTAAGCTACTCCCCGGCAAAATAGATTTACAGCAAGAACCGATACGGATCACACGGAAACACGACGAACAAATACGGATCCGCAATTGCTTGGTAGCTACGACGATCCTCAAAGAATCCGTGTACGTCACTGCATCTTCCGCGCAATCCGTGTCGGATGTTGCTTTTGCTTTGGTCTGTTCGGACACCTGGAGATTCAACGATTTCGCATCCACGCGAGAAACTTGGAATCGATCTTCGGCGCGTCGGGATCGTAACCGTGCGCGATCATCTCACGCTTGAATTCCGAACAGTCCACCTCTGGGCGCTGCTTCATTGCCATTTGGACCATTGCCTCGCCAACGTCGTCCCTGTCGCAAGGAAGGCTCGCAGCCGCCTGGAAAACTTCGTCAGCGAAGTCGCCGCCATGTAGATAATCGCGCAACACATTTCGTTCGAAAAACGACCGCAGCAGGCCCAGACGAATCACCAGACCATGGAATTTGTCCCCGGGCGCATCGCCAATCTCCGAAGCATCAATACCGATGGTGCCGAGCCCGAAGGTTTTCGTCGCTTCGCCCATTAGCTCGGCTTCCCTGGTACGCTTCCACCTATATTCAAGCCATAGTGTTATACATAAGCTCGTCACAAGTAAGTCCTTTGAATTGAACGCGAAAGCCATCCGAATTGAAAAGATGTGGGCGCTGGCAAGGCGCTACCGAAACCGCGGAACGACAGTAACGTTGACTCACATTTAGCTATCTTGCTAAATTGCTACTAATGAAATCAGCCAGCCAAGCGTTCCGGGCTTTGGCCGATCCTACGCGGCGGCAGATTCTGCAGGAATTGAAGGGTGGCGAGTTGTCGGCGGGGCAGATTACCGCACTGTTTCCCATCTCCGGTCCGTCGATTTCCCGGCACTTATCGATTCTCAAGAATGCTGACCTGGTTTCTGAACGGCGAGACGGCAATCGCATCTTCTACAAGCTGAATGCAGAGCAGATCGCCAGTGCTTTGGGAGATTTCCTGAGCGCGGTCTGTCCTACACAGATTGCCTATCGTCGTCGTCGGCGCAAGGAGGCTTGATGAAGATCGCGATCACTGGAGGCACAGGCTTTGTTGGCCGGCATTTGGCTGAGCGTCTGGCCAGGGATGGCCATCACGTCGTGCTGCTCGCACGTGGCATAAGGGCTGATGGTTTCGGCCTTCGTGAACATCCCTCGGTCGATTTTGTCCCGGCCGATCTCTCAGATCCGAAGGCTTTGGCGTGCGCCTTTTCAGGATGCGATGCTGTCGCCCACTGTGCCGGTATCAATCGGCAGATCGGACAGCAAACCTATCAGCGAGTCCACATTCAAGGCACTGCTAACGTTACACAGGCGGCAAAGACTGCAGGCGTGCGAAAGATCGTGCTCATTAGCTTTCTGCGCGCGCGGCCAAATTGCGGATCGGCTTATCACGAATCAAAATGGGAAGCTGAGGAGCTGGTACGAAACTCAGGCCTGGATCATACGATTCTGAAGTGCGGCATGATCTACGGACGCGGTGATCACATGCTCGATCATCTCAGCCACACGATTTTCACGCTTCCCATCTTTGCCAAGGTCGGTTTGCGGGAAAAACCGATTCGTCCTGTGCCAATCCAGGACCTGGTTGACGTTATATGCGCTGCCCTGCTCGATGGACGGCTCTCGCGAGCCACAGTCGCGGTCACTGGAGCAGAGGAACTCTACCTTAGCGAAGCTGTGAGGCGGGTTGGGCGTGTGCTTGGCAAGAAAACTCTCATACTGCCCGCACCTGTTTGGTTCCTTTACACGCTTGCACACGTCTTCGAGCTGACAATGCGAGTACCGTTGATCGCGCTCGCCCAAGTGAGGATTCTCGAAGAGGGAGTAGTAGACGCCGCGCCTCCATGCGCTGCCGCTCCCAACGATCTCCAGCCCTCGCGTCGATTCACTCCAGAGCAGATTCGCACCGGACTTCCCGAACCGGGACCGTTCACGTTGCGGGACCTGCGCTGTGTGTAGCCAACGCGTCACTCGCAGCCACCGACGCGTAGGAAAGACTTAGTGATATGTCAAAGTTCGGCGAGTCGTGGTCGACGGCTCGAATGCTTCATCCGGGCTGTTGCGGTAGGAAGTGGTTCGCTCTGTCCAATTGCCATGAGTGTCATATCGATAAGGTTCAACACCGTTCATCTACAAATCACCGGCCGAAGCCCTCGCCGGGCATCAGGCGCATGACAAGGCCCAGGCCTGTCATCACCACGAGAAAGTAAGTCAACGTGCGAGGGCTGGAGTGTGCAGGAAGATCTTTGCTGAAGCTACGCCAGAGCGCTCCTAGTGCTACGAGAAAGAACACGTTCTCTCGCAGCAGAAGCCATAGCGCCAATGAACCGGTCAGCAGGATCAACCGTTCCATCTTGCTGAGTGCTGATGCTGCCTGTCCTCCATCCAGCATCCAGATCGGGATCAGGTTCATTATGTTGAGCCAGGCGCCTGCGCGGGCTAGTCCTCCCCACAGCGGATTTCCAGTTTCGAAATAGACGACGGCACAGACGGCTCCTGAAATCAATCCGGCTAGCGGGCCTGCGAGGCTGATGGCAGCGCGAGTTTCCACGGTTACGCCCAGCGCTTGCCAGCGGACGTAGGCTCCCAGGCCGGGCAAGAAGACCGGCATATCGGCAGGCAGGCCGCGGCGCTTGATGTCGATGAAGTGTCCCATCTCATGGAGCAGGATCAGGATCGCGAATCCGGCTCCGAATTTCGCGCCCCACAGCTTCCAATAGACTGCGATGAACCCTGCGAGGCTGAGCAGGAAGTTGAGCTTGAACAGCGCCAATAATCCTTTGCTCTTGGCCAGGATGACGGCGATGGGCGCCATCGGACCGAGCTTGCGTGCCCATTGATTCTCCTGTTTTGGCACCGGCACGCGGGCGGCATCGTTTTGAAGATCACGCGCATGCTGCTGGATCCACTCCGCCTGCTTCGCGTTCGGCGGCAGTAGAGGCAGCGCACTCAGCCAGGTGTCGCGCGCTTGAAGCAGCTCGCCACTTTCTTCCAGCAGTTTCGCCTGCGCCGAAAGCTGTGTCAGTTGCTCGCTATGCACCAGGGCGTTGCATTGATCGCAAACCAGCGCGCCTGCGGCCAGCTCACGGCGGCAACGCGGACAATTCGAGATGACTTGAGGAGTGATGGCCGACGTATGATCGATTGTGCCCATGAACTAGTTCAGTCTAAGTTCAGAATGGGCCATCGACAACCAGCGGTGGATGTCCGCGAGTGAGCTGCCACGCGATGCGAATGCCGACGAAGAGGATCACGAGTCCGATCAATCCATTCAGCGGAGAGGAACCAAGTTCGAGGAAAGGAGAGGCCAGTCCGAGAAGTGCGAGATAGCCGATGGCAGAGGCAAAACTCATGTGCTTACCCGTGGCGCCACTCTCGGGACTCGACGCTGCCGCTTGCCCTCCTTCCGGCGACGGACTCTGCGGATTTGCGTTGTCATTCGGCTGCGGAGCTTGGGCCTGGCTTTGTGCGCGCTGCTTCTTCTCCTTGGAAAATTCCGCGATTGCCATGGGGATCGCGGCCATCGAAACAGCTGCATACGTCAAGAGAACAGCGACCATCTGATAGCGACGCCCGCCGAGTCCGCCGGAGCCTTTCATCATGGCTTTGCCTACGAGCCAACCGACTGCCAAAGAGACGTAGCCAATCATCAGCCCGGTCACAATTCCGACCACGGCATAAAGCGCGAGGCCGGCGATTGCCGCTCCGGCACCAAAAGTGACTGCGCGAGCGAAGGCGGCATGGCTGTCCTTCGGAATCGAGCTCTTAAGGCGTTCCGTGCAGGCGCTGCACGCCATGTGATTGTTCACCCGATAGTAGGTGCCGGAGATCGGTTGATTGCAGACCGCGCAAGTGTCTGTTCCCGGCTTCGCCTGGAACTCTGCAGTTTCAAATTGAGGAGTGGCGCTGCCGTCGCCGATTTGCATGCCGCGACAAGGTAGCACAGGTCTGGCTTTGTTCCGAAATGATTCTGGAGAGAAAAGTCAAAAACATGACACGGATTGCACGGATATTTGTGTGAATGTCCGATTAACGATTAGATAAGAAATCCAGTTGAAGTCAAGAAACCCGGACGAACCGGCGCCCGCGGTGATCCGTGCTTTTATCCGTGTGATCCGTGTCGGGTTTTGCTTTTATTCTGGACGCACCCGCGACTCGAGAATTTCTTTAGCCTCTAGCGCGTCCTCCTCGCGCACCAGCACCTTAAATCCACCGCTGGCCCAGGCTATGTGTGGACGCATTCCTCCCGCGGTGTCGGCCTGAATGATGGCGTCGATCTCTGCAGCTTCCAGAGCGCTCAAGGCCATGTCGGCCTCAAACTGGTCGGAAAAGGTGTGGACTACGACGAGATCGTCATCCTGCATGTCCATATCTTAGGACGGTTATTCACCACGGAGACACGGAGGCACGGAGAACACCTGGGTGAAACCACGAAGGACACGAAGGGCACGAAGGTGAGCTGGCGGCTGGAAGCTAATAGCTGCTCTACAGTAAAATTGAGCATCCCCGTCCAACCGTTGAGGAGGCTGTCTCTGGGTTCTTATTCTCTCCGTCGTGCCCCTGTAGGGTTACCCCAAGTGCTGGCTCTGGCTTTACTGCTCACTTCCCTACTCTCTTGGACTGCTGTTGCTCAGAAGGCTGCGGCGCCGGCTGCTCCGATGTCTCACCCTGGACCGGTGGCCGATCCTGCGGGCAACAAGATCACTCTTGACGTAAGTGAGACTTTTTTCTCATTTTTTGCCGGGTTGAACTCCTGTGGTTATGACCAGGAGCTTTCCTCTTCTGATCCGCTCCGCAATCAAGTTCGGGCTGCGGTGATTCGCTCCGTGGCCGCCTCTGAGGATGCGCAGTTCCAGCGCAAGCAGCTTTGCGATTACATTCGGGATCATCAGGCCGCCGATCCTTCGCGGAATATCGCGCAGTATGTCTCGCTGGCTCTTTATACGACCGAGCCACCGGAGTTCAAGCCCACAATCAAAGAGGCCGATCTGCCTCCGGATGCGCAAAACGTGCTCGGGTACCTGTCGGTGCTTCAGGTCTTCTATCAGGCAGCGCATCTGCATGAGCTTTGGACACAGTACGAGCCGCAGTATCAGGCTTACGTTGATCGCTATCACAACCAGGTAGCAAACATGATTCTGGAGACCGACGCCTATCTGCGCTTGCCGATCAGCGGATACGTTAGCCGCAGCTTCGCGCTTTACATCGAGCCGCTGGTGGCGCCGGGAGAAATCAACGCGCGCAACTACAGCGTGAATTATTTGATGGTGATGGCGCCCGATCAGGGTGTTTTGAAGATGCAGCCGGTGCGGCACACGTACCTGCACTACACGCTCGATCCACTGGCCTTAAAGCGCTACAACCGTATGCAGGGCTTGAAGCCTCTGCTGCAGACGGTCGCAAATGCTCCGCTCGACGAGAAGTTTAAGACCGACATCGCACTCTTGGTCACTGAATCGCTGATTCGCGCGGTTGAAATCCGCACGACACCGGTTCCTCGCATTGACAATGAGGATCGCAAAGCGCGGGAGAAGCGCGTGGAGGCTATTTACTCGCGCGAGGTTGATGAGGCGATGCAACAGGGCTTCGTGCTGACACGCTATTTCTACGAACAGTTCGCCGATTTCGAAAAGGGTGAAGTCGGTTTCCAGGACGCCTTTGGGCCTATGCTGACGAATCTCAACCTGACCCTGGGACGCGAACAGAAGCGCGCCAGAGAAATTACTTTCGCCAAGCAGGGCTCTCCCGATTTGGTACGGGCAACACTGCGCGCACCCGGCGACTCGCTTGATGCTGCCGAAGAGAGTTTGATAGCAGGTGATGCCAAAGGCGCCGAGGAGATCGCCACGGGCGCGATCAGCGGCGGCTCAGGCGACCAGGCGCGTGCCGCCTTTATTTTGGCTCGTGCTTCGTCGTTGCAGGGCCGCATGAAGGACGCGATCGATAATTTCCAGAAGACGCTGCAACTAAGTCACGATCCACGTATGCTGGCGTGGTCGCATATCTATCTGGGCCGCATCTTCGATATTCAGGAAAACCGTGAGTCCGCGCTTAGGCACTACAATGCCGCGTTGAATGTAGGCGACACCGCTCCCGATACTAAGATCGCCGCCGAGCGCGGTCTGCAGAAACCGTACGAAGCATCGAGGAATAAATAGCTGCTAAGCTTCTAGCTCCTGAGCTCCTCAGCGATGGGTTGTGCAGCCTTGAAGGGGAGCTTAGAGACTTGGGGCCTTGAGACTTAGTAGCTCAACTTCCCACGAGCTGAGACCATATTGGAACTAATGAAGAATCGAATCTGCTCTTTTATGTTCGCGACAAGAATTCCGCCTGGCGCTTTCCTGTTGAACTGCGCGCGCCGCTACCGCAGCGGGTTCTGTAACAAGGCGGCAGCGGGTCTTCTTTGCGCTTTCCTGCTGCCCTCTTCTGGATTGGGACAGACGGCCCCACCGGCCCAGACTCCCCAGACTGGGTCGACGCAGCCGGTGCAAAAACCTGCCGGAACGGCTCCGCCGACGACCAATCGCCCGATACCGAGCCTGGTCGGTGGTCCAACTCCTCAGACTCAGGCTCCTGCAGGTCCGCCGCACAAGACTCCTCCGGCGGCTAAAACGAACGAGGAATTTGCCGCCTACAACGCCGCGGTTGCCAATCCGGACATCGCCGCAGCGGAGAAATTAACTGACGATTTCGCCACAAAATTCACCCAGAGTGACCTTCGCGGTCTGCTTTATTCGGCGATAATGCGCCGCTATCAGCAGGCGAATGACCCCGAAAAGACGTTAGAAATGGCGCGAAAGGTCCTCACTTATGAGCCCAACGACCCAGTAGCGCTGGTTATGGCGGCGACAGTGCTCGCGGAACGTACGCGCGAGGGCGATTTAGACCGCGAAGAGCGGTACGATGAAGCCGTAAAGTATGCGCAAAGGTCCCTGGAAAGCGTGAATAGCGACCTTATGGTGCCCTCGAACGCCAGCTCGGAGCAGATTGAATCCGCGAAGAAAGTGCTCAAGTCGATGGCACATTCTGCTGTTGGAATGGTGCAGCTAGACCGTAAAAACGACGACGCAGCCGCTCAGGAATTCCAGCAATCCATTGCTTTAAGTGTTCCCGGGCCGGTGGAACCGCTCACTTATCTCCGCTTAGCCTTGGCTCAAGACCACCTAAAGCAGTATCCAGCAGCATTAATTTCGGCGAATAAGGCCATGGAAGTGTCTCCGGCGAACTCTCCGGTGGCAATGTTGGCCAAGCAAGAGGTTGATCGTCTAACAAAATTGAACGAAAGTGGCGCACAACCGGCGTCAAATCCGGCTCCTGCTGCGCCTGCAACTAACACTCCCCCTAAATCAAATTTGCCGTAGATCGCGCATGCGTCGATGAAAATCGAAGATGTAGAACAACTTGAATCGGCGCTGGAGTACCACTTTTCTTCCCCGGAACTGCTCCGCCAAGCCCTTACACACAGCTCTTTGGCCCACGAAATGGAGACCAAAGCCGCAGCAAATGGCGGCGAAAGCGGCGCTAATCCCGCTAAAGATAACGAACAATTTGAGTTCCTCGGTGACGCTGTGCTCGGCCTGGTGACCAGTGAATTGCTGTTTCAACGCTTCCCGGCGCATCGGGAGGGCCAACTTTCGAAGATGCGGGCGCATTTGGTGAGCGCGCGGCATCTAGTAAAGGTGGCGCGGAACCTGCAACTTGGCCATTTTTTGCTGCTTGGACGCGGAGAAGAGCGTAGTGGCGGACGATCGAAACCGGGTCTTCTGGCCGATGGACTGGAGGCGCTAATCGCCGCGGTCTACTTGGACGGAGGCATGGAACCGGCACAAAAATTGATCGTAAGCCTCGTTCTGGAACCCGAATTAGCTCGGTTGGAGTCAAATCCAGATCTGAATGAGCACTTTACCGACTACAAATCGGCGCTTCAGGAGTGGGTTCAGGCGAAAGGGCTGGCGCAACCCGTGTATTCAGTCGTAAGCGAAACCGGCCCGGAACATCGGAAACTGTTCACTATGCAAGTTCGTATCCTTGAGCAAGGGGCCCAGGAACCGTTGTATGTGGCCTCCGGCGAGGACTCCACGAAGAAAAAAGCCGAACAGCAGGCAGCACGAATCGCGCTGGAATATCTCCGCTCTAATGAACCGGTTCAAGCGGGGCAGGCATGAACGAGCCCATGGAATCGCCCGCCACTCCGCTAGCTGAGCCAGGTGAAGGCGTTCAATCTCCTGGCTCGGTCGCGGTTTTTCCGTCGGAAACACCGGTCGGCGAGAGCGCCGCGGGCATTCCTGAATCTGAAGTGAAGGCTGCAGCTCCTGCAAAATCAGCAAAGCCTGCTCGCAGACGAGATGCCGACGACTGGATGAGCGGAATTCAATGGCTTTCATCCACGGTAGTCCTTGCCGTATTTGTCATCACATTCCTCGCCCAGGCGTTCCAGATCCCGTCCCAATCAATGGAAAAGACGCTGCTGATTGGGGATTATTTGCTGGTGGATAAGGTCCACTTTGCCGACGGCGGTATCTGGAATTCGCTTCTACCGTACTCGCCGATCAACCGGGGCGACATCATTGTCTTCCGATATCCGATTCAACCGGCGCAGCATTTTGTGAAGCGCGTTGTCGGAATTCCCGGGGATCACGTTCACTTGTATCGCGGAAAAGTCTTTGTAAACGGCAAAGCGATCGACGATTCGGCGTTTGCCATCCACAAAAGTCAGCAATTCGACTCCTATCGCGACAATTTTCCTGCAGGAAACTACATCAGTCCCGAAGTGAACTCGCGTTGGTGGGTGGAGATGCATAACGTCGTGCATCAGGGCGAGATCGTGGTTCCGCCAGGAAAATATTTTGTGATGGGCGACAATCGCGACGAGAGTTTAGACAGCCGTTATTGGGGATTTGTGCCCCGAGAGAACATTATTGGGCGTCCGTTCCTGATTTACTGGTCGGTCCAGCGCCCGGAGACCGCTGCGTCGGATGGTAAACTTGGACGTTTGCTCTACACGCTCGTCCACCTTCCGGAGGACGCTCGTTGGGACCGGACATTCCGTCTGGTTCGCTGATTCTGCCTAACTGGATTACTTAATCGTGAAAAGCGACGTACTTATACCCAAAGAAAAGACGCAAGCGGCGCCGCCCGAGAAGCCGGAAAAGAAGAAAGAAACGCCCATGGAGTTCATATCTTCCATGGCGGCAGTCCTGGTTACGGGACTCTTTATCATCACGTTCAACATTCAGGCTTTTGAAATTCCTTCGAGTTCGATGGAAAACACTCTGCTGATCGGCGATCACGTCTTTGTGGATCGCATTACCGTTGCTCCGCCGACGCGTTGGGCTCCGTTTGAGCATTATCGGCAGATCCGTCACGGCGACATCGTCGTATTTCTATCGCCACAAACTCCGGGACTCTACGTAGTGAAGCGCGTGATCGGGATTCCCGGAGACAAACTTCACTTGCGCAACGGTGTGGTGTATCGCAACGGAGAGCCGCTCAGCGAACCGTATTTAATTCACAAAGTCGGCGATTACAACCCGTATCGAGACAACTTTCCGGCAGTTCCAGCGATCCAGGCTTCAGCCCAGGTTTCACCTGAATGGCCAGTACAGGTGGGAGTTCTGAAACAGGGCGAGGATCTGGTGGTGCCTCCCGACAGCTATTTCGGCATGGGTGACAATCGCGACGAGAGTTACGACAGCCGTTACTGGGGCTTTATCCCTCGCGAAAACATAATCGGTCGTCCTCTATTTGTGTATTGGTCGTTTCAAACTCCGCCGGATCAGTGGCAAAAGACGGAGATGAGCGATCGCATCCAATTCCTTGGGCACGTCGCTCTGCACTTTTTCGACGAGACGCGCTGGCGCCGCATGTTCCAACTGGTGCACTAAATGTCCTCGTTAATTGCGCGAAAGCGAATCTACCTATTGCTAGCGTTCCTGCTGGTACTGGGATTTCTGCTTCCGCCCATGGTTAATCTGAATCACTTTCGCGCGCGATTCTCGGAGTCTCTATCACGGTCTCTGGGACGTCCAGTGACGATCGAAGATGTTCGTCTGCGACTGCTTCCGCTGCCTGGATTTACCTTTCGACAACTAAGAATCAGCGATGGCTACGAGTTTGGCGCCGAGCCGATTCTGCAGACCTCCGAGGACGCCGGCCAGAGCAGCGTTGCGACACTGCGTGTGTCGTCACTCTGGCGAGGAAGATTCGAGATCGCCAGCATCTCACTTACGCAAGCCAGCCTGAATATCGCGCGCTCTCCTGACGGCCACTGGAACCTCGAGCGCCTCATCAATCGCGCGGCGCAAGTTCCATCGGCACCAACTAACAAGAAGCAGCCAGAAACCAGGACGCGTTTCCCCTACATCGAACTCAACGAGAGTCGCATTAACTTCAAGTTTGGTGCGGAAAAGAAGCCCTTCGCACTCTCCGACGCCGACTTTGCGCTCTGGCTCGCGGCAGAGAATCGCTGGAACGTTCGCCTGAAGGCCATTCCTCTGAGAACGGATGAGCGCGTTACCGACACTGGCTCGATCAAGGTCTCAGGCTCATTCGATCGCGCACCTAAGTTTTCAGAGACACCATTCCACTTGCAAGTAACCTGGGAGCGGCCAGAGGTAAGCGCGATCACACTTATTGCACGAGGGCATGACCCGGGATGGCGCGGCGCTGTCGAACTTAGCTCCGAGCTCAAAGGGACTCCCACTGATTTCACGGCGAAGCTGAATGTCAGCATCGATGAATTCCGGCGCTATGACATCGCGCGCAATACCTCGTTTAACCTGCGGGTGAACTGTGAGAACCGCTTCCGCGCGGCTGCCCCGGATAGCGCGGCCAACCGACTTGAGTTCAACTGCCGCTTGCCCATGGAATCAGGCGTCTTGGCGGCGCAAGGCAATTTTCATTTACTTGGTGAGTCGCCAGACATCGAGCTCAGGCTCTTCGCCAGTAAGGTTCCGGCTTCGTCGTTGATTCGGGCTGCACTGCATGCCAAAAGCGCTCTGCCTGACGACCTGACCGCCGATGGCCTTATCGACGGCACGTGGTTGATCGAGCGCATTGGGGGAGCACCAGCGAAGTGGAGTGGCGCAGCCACAGCGAGCCGGGTAGTAATTCAATCTCGTGTGCTGGACTCTCCGCTCGCATTTCCTCGCGTCGTTAGCTTGAACTTCAGTTCTCCGCAGTCGGTGTTCCCAAAGTCGCGGCACCAGGTTGCACCTCAGCGCACGGCGTCGCGTGCTGTACTTGAGCCGTTCATGCTCGACCTTGGCGGTAAAGCCCAACTTTCGGCGCTGTTCGATGCGGATGGATATCGTATTGATCTAAATGGTCCAGTAGAGTGGCGGCGTTTGATGCAGGCCGCGCGCGTGCTTGGGCTGAATCCACCGAAAACCGATCTCGAAGGATCGGGAATGATTAGTGCACAGTACTCGGGTGAGTGGCAACATTTTGCTCCTCCGTCGGTCTCAGGCCACGCACAGATCAAATCCGCTGTATTGTCCTTGCGCGGAGTATCTGAACCTCTTACTGTCTCAGCCGGTTCCCTGAAGTTCGATGGCCAGAGCCTGCATGCTGAACAAATCCTGGGGAGCTTTCCCCATTCGGAATTCGCCTTCACGGGAAGCTTCTCTGCCGCAAGGCACTGTGAAGACCATCTCCTCTGCAACGCAACATTCGACTTACAGACTGAGAACCTCAGCGACGCTGCGCTGCTCAAACTGCTCAACGCCTCATCAGGATTTTCGATACCGTTCTTCAACCCGGCACGACAATTTGATGCGAAGTGGTTGCTCGACATTCCATGCGATGGCAACATCTCGGCTCAGCATCTGAATGTCCGGAACTTTCACGCACAGAACGTAAGCGCGCAACTGGAGCTCGCGCCTGGAAAAATTCTCGTAAGGCACTGGACCGCAGAGCTCTTTGGCGGTAAGCATTCGGGCGACATGGCGTTCGACTTCTCCAGCCAGCGACCTACCATCAGCGGTACAGGATCGCTCAAGCGCATTCGTATGGAAGATATCGATGGCGAACTCGAAGTGCCACTCGCTAGCGGGAACGTCGACGTCGATTACAAGCTCACCATGAATGGCCGAACGGTCGATGAGCTAGTTTCATCCACAAACGGCTCTGGCGCGTTTAGCTGGCACAATGGCGAAATTCGTAGCCTGCACTCCGATAGTGAAGCCGCGTCACCACTCAACTTCGCTGCCTGGAGCGGTCACTTTACGGTCGAGAAGCGGCGTATTGCGCTGCAAAATACCCGCATGACCTCGACCTCTGGCGTGCGCGAGGTGAGCGGGCAGGTCTCATTCAATCGCGAGTGGAATCTGAAGTTTTTGCGTGCTAACGGCAGCGGATTCATCGCCTCAGGCACGATTGCCAACCCCACCATTTCCAGCGAACCCGCGAAATTGGCCGAAGCACGTTAGTACCCAGGCCAACACTCGCGTAGGGTTAACAAATCAAAACACATCAGAGCAAGACGGGTTTGAAACTGATTATGAGAACTTTCGGACCACAAGAGCGGTTTCGACGCACAGCCACTAGTCGGGTCGATCGCGTGGCTGCCATAAGGGCAGTAATCCAACGCAGCCACATGGCAGGCGTCCTGTTCACAGTGATGCTTGTTTTCTCCGTGTTTCTTAACGCACAGGCTCCCATTGATACAGCGCACTTTTCCCCGGCTGCCAAGCGATGTCAGAGTAAATTCGATTTTCTGGAACGGAACGGAAAATCAAATCCCGTGCAGCGACGCTCGACGCAAATCAACGCGGATGAGCTGAACGCCTGGTTCCGCGAGGGAGGATATAAGCTGCCACAAGGCGTCCAGAAAGTAGTGTTTCACTCGCAGCCCGACACCATCAAAGCCAACGCGACCGTTGATTTCGACGCCGTAAAGGAAGGGCGACGCAACCTGAATCCGCTACTCTCAATGTTCAGCGGAGTACATGACGTGGAGATCAGCGCTACTGCTTCAGCCCAAAATGGGCAAGGTCATGTAAACATCCAGACGGTCTCTATCGATGGTGTTGATGTGCCTCATCTAGCGCTCGAGCTCTTCGTCAATAAATATTTGAAACCAAAGTATCCAAACATTGGCCTGGAAAACGAATTCCAAATGCCTGACCGCATCGACACCGCCACTGTCGGCAACGATAACACGCTGCTGACACAACGGTAGACTGCCTCTTTAGGCTGCATAGTAGAGACGCAGCATGCTGCGTCGATACGAGGATGCCGGCAGCTCCGCCGATCGTTCGAATCCCCGTCGGCTCGACTTACAATTGACTCTTGCCCAGCGCCCTCCAATCTCGTGTCCGAATTGTTCTGATTCGGCCACGCAATCCACTCAATATAGGCGCAGTTGCGCGCGCGATGAGTAATTTTGGGTTTTCTCAACTCCGTGTCGTGAATCCTTATGAGGTCGCATTTCGGGAAGCACGCTCCGCAGTCGGCGCCTCGCCCGTGCTTCATCACGCGCAGGAGTACAAGGCAGTACCTGAGGCTGTCAGGGACTGTTCACTAATCGTCGGAACAACCGCTCTTGGTCATCGGCAATCGCAGCATGCTGTCATGCGGCTCGATCAGAGCACCCAACTGATGTTGGGCAATGCTGCTCCTCTCGCACTGCTATTCGGATCAGAGAAGGTGGGACTCTCCAACGAAGATCTCAGCTATTGCCACTCGATCCTGCGTATCCCTACACGGGAAGAAAATCTATCGATGAACCTTGGACAGGCTGTAGCGGTGTGCCTCTACGAAATCACACGCGAACCGAATGTCGTCCTGGCTTCCGGCCAACGCGAGCCGGCCACCGGCGAAGAGATCGAGCGCATAACCGGCGTCTTATCGGATGCACTAAGGACAAGTGGTTACACCAAAAAGGGTGCCTTGCCATCGACTACGGAGAAAGTCCGAAGGCTGGTTTATCGTCTGAATCTATCCAGCAACGATGCCGAGCTTCTCCTCGGCATGTTGCGGAAGATATCCCGTCGAGAATGACTAATGAGGGACACAAATTTCAGCTTGCCCGTTTTGCATTCGCGGCAGCCACCCTGGCATCCACTTCTCGTACTTCAATCGTGCCGCCGTACTCCAGGTGAGGACAATCGCGCGAGGCTTCCACCGCAGCGTTGTAGCTGGGCGCCTCGATCAGGTAGTATCCGCCAAGCCACTCCTTGGTTTCACTGTAAGGCCCGTCAGTCGCCAGAACCTTGCCGCCGACATTGCGCAGGACCTTGCCGGGTTCGTTCTCTAGTTTGTGGCTGCCCAGGTAAAGCCCCTTGTCCCTCAGCTTCTGTCCCCAGGCCTGATACTTGGCCATGGCTTCCTGCATGAACTTGGGATCCAGTTTCGCTCCCGCAGCCCCATCCTGGTAAAGCAATAGTAAGTATTGCGACATGGTCGTCTCCTTGGAATTAATTTACTCGCGTGAACTGCGAGACTTCCTTGAATTTGGGCGAATGTCCTTCCATGTATTGCCATTCGGTGGAAAGATGATTCTCATCGATGAAGTGCATCTTAGCGCTGTGCATATGGCCTTCATCGCCAGTGGGCATATTGTCCCCACTCACGAACTCAAAATCGAGCTCGCCGGTCCTTGCATCGTACAGGGTTGCTCGCAGATGAGGTTGATTCCTGGCAATGCAATAGTGCGTAAGGACCAGTTCTCCGCGATCGACGTAATAGACCGTAATCATCTCACCGCTGTTCGGCGGAAGAGCTTCGCTCGAGAATCGCTCCATCACCGCCGACCCTCCCGAGATTACTTCGTATCCTAGTTTCGCGTGCTCCCCTTTTGATCCTACCGATTGCCATTCTCCAGCCAGACTCTTGAGCCTGGCAAGGGCTGCTGCTGACTGGATTTCAGCAGGCGTGGCCGGCGGCTTTGCACCGCTCGTGCTCGAAATAAGCAACAGGAGCCGTATGAGCGAGAACAGACTCTTGATGGTCATGGCGTTTCTCCTCGGACGGGCATTCCGTTACGCTTCTGCTCTGCCCGCTTCACACTATCAACGGATGGGAAGCATGAAAATCGACATTCTTCTGGGAGAAATTTTTCGGACGGTTTCGGGCCATGCTTCCTTTGATTAGGAAACTCAGGCGTTAAAGCGGATATCAGGTCAGCAGTATGTTTTTGTGTTAGCGAGCTAAGCGGCTTCCACCTTTGATTCGACGGGTAGACCTGCGTTTCGCCACGCATCGAACCCGCCCTGGAGCGCCAACGCATTCTTGAAGCCACGTGCACGAAGCTTTTGCGCCAAACTGGCGCTGGAGGCTTCGTTCGGTCACGTGCAGTAGGCAACGATCATCTTGTCTTTGGGAATTGCGGAGAGGTGCTTATCTGGGTCATCCGCAGGAATGCGCATTGCTTTCGGCAACATCACGTCAGACTGCGCCCACGCCTGCGGATTGCGAGTATCGACAAAGACGATGTCCTCGCCGGCTTTCACTCGTTTCCTTACTTCGTCAATTCCGATTCTGAGATTGTCCGGCATTTTCGGGGCTCCTTTGTGTTTACCCGCCGATGTTGGCCTTACGCGGCCCGTTTCAGATCTATGCTCGTGACGTCACCCTTCTTACCGATCACGCTGATTGCTAACGGGATCGTGGTGGCTGCTCCAACACCAACGAGCGCTAATCCCGCAGCCCTACGCTGATCGCGATTGAGCCTGTCAGAGATCAACAGGCCAATTCCTATGCCGAATGCCACCCGAGTACCGGCGATGAGAATGAGATCTGGGACGCTGAGTCTTCGTTCCATGACTTGCATACAACCTCCACTGAGAAATCTGATGCGGAGGCTGCGATTGGCGATCACCCGGAACCAGAACTTAAGTAAAGAGGTTTGCAGGGTTGTAACACCGATGTTGCGGGAAGTCGGCAGTTGTATGACGCTTATTTCGCTGCGATTGCGCGCTCGGCGTGCAAGTGCTGCAAGATTCGTACCGCAATCTGACCCTGTTGAAGCGAAGCTATGCCCTCGGCAGCAGCTCGAGCCGCGGCGATGGTCGTAAGCGTAGGAATCCGGTGCGTAACGGCTGCTCGACGAATCGCCTGCTCGTCGAACCATGGATCCTGCCCCTGAGGAGTGTTGACTACAAGCTGAATGCGATCACCCTTGATGAGGTCGACCACGTTCGGACGACCTTCTTTGACTTTGTAAACGCGCTCTACAGCCAGACCGGCGTTCTCCAACACGCTGGCAGTTCCGTGGGTAGCAACGATGGTGAAGCCTAGATCTGCAAAGCGATGTCCGAGATCGACAAGGCCGGCCTTGTCACGATCGGCGACGCTAATAAAGACGGTTCCGTTCGTGGGGAGTGTTTGCCCGGCCGAGAGCTGCGCTTTCGCGAAGGCTTCGCCAAAGCTTTGGCCAACGCCCATGACTTCGCCCGTCGACTTCATCTCAGGCCCAAGCACTGTGTCCACACCCGGGAACTTCGTCCACGGGAATACCGGGCTCTTCACGAAGTAACAGTCGCCGGTATCGAGGTCAGCAGCGCGTTCTACATACTCAGGCAAGAACTCACGCAGCTTGCGTCCAGTCATAAGGCGGGCAGCGATCTTCGCCAGGGGGACGCCGGTGGCCTTCGATACATACGGCACAGTGCGTGAAGCGCGCGGATTCACTTCGAGCACGTAAACCTTGTCCCTCTGAATCGCGAACTGGATGTTCATGAGCCCGATGACTCTGAGCGCGCGTGCCAGGCGAAACGTGTAGTCGCGCATTACATCGAGAAGATGCCGAGGAATATCCACAGCCGGCAGCACGCATGACGAATCGCCGGAGTGAATACCGGCCTCTTCGATGTGCTGCATGATGCCGGCGACAACCACGTCCTCCCCGTCGGAGAGAGCGTCCACATCCACTTCAATAGCGGCTTCGAGGAAGTGATCGATCAACACGGGACGCTCTTGCGAGTATTCAACCGCTTCCTTCATGTAGCGGATTACCGACGCATCATCGTAGGCGATGACCATCGCCCGCCCACCGAGTACGTACGAAGGACGAACCAAAACGGGATATCCGACGCGATTAGCACCTGCCACCGCTTCTTCCACGCTCGTGGCCAACGCGCCAGGAGGCTGGGGGATATCGAGCTCTTCGAGCAGCTTTCCGAAGCGCTTACGATCTTCAGCGAGATCGATCGACTCTGGCGAAGTGCCGATAATCGGCACTCCTGCGGCCTTCAGTGGCAGCGAAAGATTCAGCGGAGTTTGCCCACCGAACTGAACGATCATCTCCACCGGAGCTCCACCGGATGCTTCGTGCTCGTAAACCGCGAGCACGTCTTCCAGCGTTAGCGGTTCAAAGTACAGACGATCGCTGGTGTCATAATCGGTCGAGACCGTTTCGGGATTGCAATTGATCATGATGGTCTCGAAACCGTCGTCGCGGAGCGCGAAGGAAGCGTGGCAACAGCAGTAGTCGAACTCAATTCCCTGTCCGATTCGATTCGGACCGCTTCCCAAAATGATGACCTTCTTCTTCGGCGTCGGCGGCGCCTCATCCTCCTCTTCGTAGGTGGAGTACAGATACGGCGTGTAGCTCTCAAACTCGGCGGCACAGGTATCCACGAGTTTGAACACGGGCTTCAGACCGTTCTTAGCACGTAAGTGGCGGACCTTCTCAGCAGCTCCCTTGTTGTCTCCCATCTTCCACAAATCGGCGAGCCGCGCATCTGAGATACCCATGCGCTTGGCTTCGCGCACAATCTGCGGCGGCGTGGAATCGGCGGGATGCTTCTCGATCTCCTTTTGCATATCGGAGATCTCTTTCAGCTGGTGCAGGAACCACGGATCGATACCTGTGATGCGCGCAAGCTCCTTGATGGTATGACCCTCACGCAAGGCGTAGCGCAGATACATCAGGCGTTCTGGATGCGGAGTTACAAGGCGCTGCATCAATCGACGCGGCTCGATATCCTCGGCCGTCGCACGCTTTCCGGGGTCGAGCGAGCGGACACCTTTCATCAAGGCTTCTTTGAACGTACGGCCGATGGCCATCGCTTCGCCCACCGACTTCATCTGCGGTCCGAGTCCTTCTTCGGCGCCCGGAAACTTTTCGAACTGCCATTTCGGGATCTTTACAACCACGTAGTCGATGGTTGGCTCGAAGCAAGACGGTGTCTTGCGCGTGATGTCGTTCGGGATCTCGTCGAGCGTATAACCAACCGCGAGACGCGCGGCGATCTTCGCAATCGGGAACCCTGTGGCCTTTGAGGCCAGCGCCGAAGAGCGCGAGACGCGCGGATTCATCTCGATCACGACCATGCGTCCCGTGGTGGGATGAACACCGAACTGGATATTCGATCCGCCGGTCTCGACGCCGATCTCGCGAATTACGCGAATCGCAGCATCGCGCATATTTTGGTACTCGCGATCGGTTAGCGTCTGCGCGGGAGCAACGGTGATCGAATCGCCGGTGTGTACGCCCATTGGATCGAAGTTCTCGATCGAGCAGATGATGATGACGTTGTCTTTTAGGTCACGCATCACCTCGAGTTCATACTCTTTCCACCCGAGTACCGACTCTTCAATCAGGACTTCATGTACAGGCGAAAGATCCAAACCGCGCGCAACAATTTCGAGCAGTTCTTCGCGGTTGTAAGCGATACCGCCGCCTGATCCTCCGAGAGTGAATGAAGGACGAATAATGACCGGAAATCCGATCTTTCCTGAGAACTCGAGGCCATCACGCAAATTATTAACAAGTGCTGATTTGGGAACGCCGAGTCCGATACGCGTCATTGCGTCTTTGAATAGCAGCCGATCCTCGGCCATCTTGATCGCACGCAGTTGAGCGCCTATCAGCTCGACTCCGTATTTCTCCAGAACACCGGCATCAGCAAGTGCTACGGCCAGATTCAGCGCCGTCTGTCCGCCGACGGTTGGCAGCAGAGCGAACTTGCCGCCGGTCTTCATCTCGAATTCAACACGAATGATCTCTTCCAGGTATTCGCGCGTCAGCGGCTCGATATACGTGCGATCAGCAAGCTCTGGATCGGTCATGATGGTCGCTGGATTTGAGTTCGCCAGCACTACCTCATAGCCCTCAGCCTTGAGCGCTTTGCACGCCTGCGTACCCGAGTAGTCGAATTCGGCAGACTGTCCAATAACGATAGGACCTGAGCCGATAACCAGAATCTTCGAGATGTCGTTACGTCTTGGCATCGTTCAGAACGTAATCCGCGTCAACCCTTCCACTCCTGCATCATCTTCACAAAATCCCCGAAGAGGTAATGCGAGTCATGCGGGCCAGGAGAAGCTTCCGGATGGTATTGCACTGTAAAGAGCGGCATCGATTTGTGCCGCATGCCTTCCAGCGTGCCGTCGTTCAGATCGAAGTGCGTCATCTCAACTTCGCTCTGCTTGAGCGAATCAGGGTCGACCGCGAAATTGTGATTGTGGGCAGTGATCTCGATCTTCCCGGTGCGCTCCTGGCGAACTGGATGATTGCCGCCGTGATGCCCGAACTTTAGCTTGTAAGTCTTCCCGCCCAGAGCTAGACCTACCAGCTGATGTCCAAGGCAGATTCCGAAGATCGGAGTCTTCCCTGCCAGCTTGCGAATGCTTTCATGAGCGTAGGTGACCGGTTCGGGATCGCCGGGGCCGTTGGATAGGAACACGCCGTCAGGCTTGAGCGCGAGGACATCTTCTGCGCTCGTCTCTGCCGGGACAACCGTCACACTGCAACCTTGATCCACAAGCATTCGCAGAATGTTCTGCTTGATGCCGTAATCGTAAGCAACAACATGCAGCGCGCGCTCAGGATCAAACTCTTTGATCGGCTGACCAGCATAGGTCACGACCGGACCTTGATTCCACGAATAACGCTGCTTGGTGCTAACTACGCGTGCCAGATCGGTGCCATCCATCTTGGGAATGGAACGAGCTTTGGCCACTAGCTTGTCGGGATCCGATTCAATCAGCGAGACCACGCCGCGCATGACGCCGTAAGTGCGTAAATGTCGAACCAGAGCGCGCGAGTCGAGATCCGCAATTACGGGAATGTTGAAGCGCTCCAAATACTCATCGGCAGCCTGCTGCGAACGCCAGTTGGAACTGATTGGCGAGAATTCGCGAACGACAAGGCCCTCGATGAAGGGTCGAACGGCTTCGTTGTCTTCAGGATTCGTGCCGTAGTTGCCGATTTGCGGGTTGGTGAGTACTACGATCTGGCCGGCGTAGGACGGATCGGTGAAAATTTCCTGGTATCCGGTGAGAGAGGTATTAAAAACGACTTCCCCGTAGCACTCTGCTTTCGCTCCGTAGCCTTTGCCTCGGAAGATGCGGCCATCTTCCAGCGCAAGGATTGCTTGCACCTGTTTCTCCGGGGGTGGATTTTATAGAGTTTATCACGTGACAGAGAGGCGAACACGAAGGTCACGAAGGAAAGTTCGCGAGGTCACGAAGCTCAGGAATGTTAGGGACCGACGCACGACCTCGCGGGTTTCCTCGTTATGGCGAATATCCTCAATAGAACCAAAAGTGATCGTGATGTTCTTTGGATGTTGTGGGTTCCTTAACAAACACCCGGCCGAGGGCGGCCGCAGGTCCTTCAATCTAATCTTTGTGACCTTCGCTGTTTCCTTCGTGACCTTCGTGTTCGCTTTCCCTCAGCGAAGCACTCCCAACTTTTCCATCGGCCAATAGACAAAAACGGCTTTGCCGTAAATGTAGTTCTCGCCTACTGCACCGAAGTCACGGCTATCGTTCGAGAGTGATCGATGATCGCCGAGCACGAAGTAAGAATGCGGTGGAACGGTGATTTCGGCGAGTGACCGATAGTCGAAGTACTCGCCAGGCACATAAGCTTCATTGAGTGGACGGCCGTTCACGTAAACCTGTCCCTCGACGATGCGCACGCGGTCACCCGAAACGCCGACCACGCGCTTGATATAGCTCTTCGACGGATCGAAGGGATAGTGGAATACGACGATGTCGCCGTGCTCTATGGGCTCGAGCTTGTAGACGAACTTGTTGATGAAGATGCGTTCCTGGTCCTGCAGACCGGGAAGCATGCTGGTGCCCTCTACGCGCACCGGCTGATATAGAAAGACGATGAAGAGCGCCGAAAAAGCGAGCGCGAGAAGCAGATCGCGGCTCCAGCTCCAGAGAACTCGCTGGCGTTTGGACGGCATCGTGGTCGACTTCTCTGTGCTCGGCTCTATTGTCATCCTTCAAGACCCAACGTCCGGACGTGGGCGGCCAGATCCACGTTGGCTTCTCTCATTATAAGAGACGAAATCAATATCCCCTCCGTTTATCTACTTCCCCGAGCAGAGGGGTGCCCGCAACGTACCGGCGCAGGTTTTCCGTGATGCGGAGGAGGTGCCGATCCCATAGTTTTTCCGTAAGAGCCGCGCTATGGGGCGTGATCAGCAAGTTATCCAAATTCCATAGGGGAGACTCGAGAGGCAGAGGCTCGGTTTGGAAGACGTCGAGCGCCGCTGCACGAATCTTGCGCGACCGAAGAGCTCGCTCAAGGGCTTGCTCGTCGACCAGATCTCCCCGGCTGATATTGAGGAAACAGGCATCGCCTCGCATCTTCGAAAAAGCCTCATCATTGAACAAAGCCCGAGTCTTTCCGGTGAGAGGAGCCGCGAGCAGGACGTACTCGGCTTCGGCTAACAATTGATCGAGCTGAGTTGGACCAAAAACGCGATCCGAGCCTTCGCTTCCCTTCTCCGGATGCTCCCTCAAAGCCACTACACTCATGCCCAGCGCCTTTGCTAAGCGGACACACTCGCGGCCAATGGCACCTAAACCAATTACTCCCAAGGTGGCTCCGGCAAGTTCTCGGGGACGCAGCGGACTACTCCACAAGCCCTGTTGTCCCCAGTGGCCCTGCGTCTGATACCTGACCGCAAAGTTCAATCCTTTCGCCAGTGCGAACACTAAGGCAATGGCGTGTTCTGCTACGACTGGTCCGTGGATCGACGTGGAGTTTGTAACTCGCACATCGCTCGCGACCAGTTCGGGAAACATGAGTTGGTGCACCGCAGCCGTCGTGGCATGGATCCACCTTAATCTGCTTGCGGCCTTGAATTGTTCGGGGCGGAGCTGCCAGCCGATCAACACTTCAGCATCAGTGATCTCGGACACAAGTTGATCGAGGTTGGGGAGTTGGACAAATGTGTGCTGCGGGAATTCTTGTTGCAGCCGCGACCCAAGCCATTCTGGCGCATTCCAGAGGTCGAAGCGGTGATGGATGGCGAGGAGGACTTTCACAAAGGCTTCGCCGGTCTCCGCAAATGCTCCTGATTCCCAACGGCATAGGCCTTCGCGATGAGTTCACAGAAACGGCTGTCGATGTCTCCAACGTCGTTCAACACGAATTCGTGTACATGATTGCGTGGAGAAATGGTTTGGATTCTGGAAAATCGAGGATCCAGAGTACGTTCGGCCAGCACCAGGTGGCCTCGCAAAAAATCATTCCTAATCACTACCGCTGCAAAGCTCATACGAGTTTGGAACGCAATACGGGTCTTGCTTGAGATGACCGTTACCGGTCCGTTGCGTTTAACGGTTCTAAGCAGGCGCTTGAAGATTGCGACCGTTAATTTGGCACGTCCGCGGAAATGCTCCTCCAGAGGACGCGTCGAACACGAATGTGACTGATGCTGATTCGCAAATTCTCGACTGCATTTCGTGCACTTCCACATGGCGGCATCATCCAGGTATCACCCTCAAGTCATGTCCAGTCATTTCTCTCGGTTGCGAGATCCCGAGCATACCAAGCACAGTGGGCGAGATATCCTGGAGCGCTCCGTCCGCCCGAAGGCCAAACTTTTTGTCATCATCGCTGACGACAATGAACGGCACAGGATTGAGGGTATGCGCCGTGTGCGGCCCACCTGTTACGGGGTCGATCAGCATTTCTGCGTTGCCGTGATCGGCGGTGACGATCATTGCCCCACCTTTCTGCTTCACGGCTTTGTAAATGCGACCTAGACAGGCGTCCACGGTTTCTACACCCTTGACCGTGGGCTCGATTTTGCCGGAGTGGCCAACCATGTCAGCATTGGCAAAATTGACGATGATCACCTGGAACGCGCCGCGTTCGATTGCATCAACCACAGCGTCGGCTATTCCCTCCGCGCTCATCTCCGGCTTCAAGTCGTAGGTTGGGACTTTTTGTGAGGGCACCAGCACACGCTCTTCTCCGCCAAAAGGCTGCTCAACTCCACCGTTAAAGAAATAGGTTACGTGTGCATACTTTTCTGTCTCGGCGACGCGCAGATTATGCAGGCCCTCACCCGCCATCACGTTCGCCAGGATGTTTGTCAATGAATCCGGTGGAACGACGAACGGCAACTCGAACTGTTTGTCGTAGCGGGTCATGCAGACGTAAGTCAGGCTCTTTGGAGTCTCACTGGCCGGAATCATCTTCTCCAGCGATTCGGCATCCGGCAGGTCTCGACCATTCTGCTTGGTGATCCCGCTGTTCCGTGCCAGCACGCGAGTGATCTGGCGCGCGCGATCTGCGCGGAAGTTGAAGTTGATGCAGCTGTCCTCGTCCCGAATTGTGGCCAGGGGTTCACCACGATTGTCCACACAGACGAAGGGCACGACGAACTCGTCAGTCACATCGCGGTTGTACGATTCCTTCATCCCTCGAACCGGATCGATGTAAGTACCGCCTTCGCCCTTGCCCTTCACCATCGCATCAAAGGCTTTGCGTTCACGCTCCCAGCGCTTATCGCGGTCCATGGCGTAGTAGCGACCGCTGACGCTGGCAACACTTCCCGTTCCAAGCGAGCGCATCTTCTGCTGAAGTTGCTCAAGGTATCCGGCGCCGCTGGTGGGGAGCGTGTCACGGCCGTCCATAAATGCATGCACAAAGACGCGATCGACTCCGTTCTGCTTAGCCATGCGCAGCAACGCATAAAGATGATTCTGGTGCGAATGGACGCCGCCATCTGACAGCAGTCCGAACAAGTGCAACCGACGGCCGCCCGAGCGCGCGTTCTTCATCGCCGAGAGCAGCGCTGGATTCGAAAGGAGCTCGCCATTCTCAATCATCGCGTCGATCTTCGTGATGTCCATGTAGACCACTCGTCCGGCGCCGATGTTGAGATGTCCGACTTCACTATTCCCCATCTGTCCTGCGGGGAGGCCAACATAGCGGCCACTGGTGTGTACCAGCGTGCTGGGAAAATCGCGCAGCAGAGCGTCGTAATTCGGCTTGCGGGCGAGCGCGATCGCGTTCGCTTTGGTTTCGGCGCGGTATCCCCAACCATCAAGAATGATGAGAACGAGTGGAGTATTTTTCATTATTCAGGTCGTCATTGCCCGGCGGGAGAATCCGCAGAAGGCATCGACGACGACTTGTCGTAGCCCTTGTCGTGCAGCTTGCGCATGGCGCGATCGGCCACCATACGTCCCCACTCCTGTCCGGCATCGATCGCCTCGGCAGAGAGTTTGGGAAGAACTTTGATCGTCTTCTGACCGACTGGAGATTGATAGAACGTAGTCAAGTCATGAATTTCGGCACGTGTGTAGTACTTGTCGTAGATGGGGATAACGAGGTCTATCAATTCCTCGGAGCGGACCTCTTTGATGAACGTATCCCAAAACTCGTCGGGAACCTGGGGAAAACCTGCGCGTAAGGGCGAGATGATCTGCCGCAAAGCATCTGCCGATATGTTGGCCGCTCCGGTAAGTTCGATGAGCTGGCGGATCTCAGCTCTCTTCCCAGCCTGATCTTTGTCGGCCTGGGTTGACGAGGAAGCTGGCGTGGAGGCACCAGCCGGCGGATTCTGCGCAGCCGCTCCACAGCACAACAGTAACGCGAGGCCCATGGCGTACGGTTTCATATGAACGACCTACTTTGCCTTCGAATTCGTCCCCGGCTTCTGCGACGTGTTCTGCTGCGCCATGGCGTGCGCCCGGTCCTGCATGCGCTGCATCATCGTGGCCATCCATTGCTTCATTACGGGATTGGCCGCTTGCATCGCTTCCTTCGACATCTCCGGCATTTCGTTCAACATCTTCTGCCCAGTCGGTGTCTGGTAAAACGCGAGGATGTTGGCGACATCCATCTTGGTGAGGTGTTTCTGGTAGACGGGGATCATCGAATCCAACACATCCTTCATGGGATAGTCGCGGAAAATGTCCTCCGCCATCGCGTCGAGCTGTTCTTTGGGAATTTCGACGTTCTGTTGCTTCATCAGCTCTGGCAAATTGGTTTTCATCTGTTCGGCCACTGATGCCATCGTGACCTGCATCATGTGATCTAGCTTCAGAACGGCGAACAGATTCTCGACGTCTTGACGGGTCGCCTGTTCCCCATTCGCAGCAGCGGTTTGGGCAACAGCTTCAGTAGAAATAAATGGTAGCGACATTCCCAGCGCCGACTGCCCGAGCGCTCCGGCAACGCATAACAAGCTAATCACACACTTCGAGAAAAACCGTCTCATTATGGAACCCTCTCTTTAGGAGGTAGAGACGCACCATGCTGCATCTCTACCGATACTCTAAGCGGCTTTACCAATCGCTCCGTGATAGTTCAGAGCTTCAACTCCGAGGAATCCGGCCGCACGTCCCAGCTCTTCCTCGATGCGCAGCAGCTGGTTGTACTTGGCAATGCGATCTGTACGTGACGCGGATCCAGTTTTGATCTGACCTACACCCGTGCCAACCGCAAGATCGGCGATGAATGTGTCTTCGGTTTCGCCCGAGCGATGACTGATGATAGCCGTGTAGCCGTTGCGACGCGCGAGCTCGATGGCCTCGAGCGTTTCGGTCACAGTACCAATCTGGTTCACCTTGATGAGAATACTATTCGCACAGCCCTGTTCGATCCCGCGGCGGAGCCGTTCCGTGTTTGTAACAAAGAGGTCGTCGCCGACGAGCTGAATCGTGTTTCCAATCTCGTCCGTCAGCATCTTCCAGCCCTCCCAATCGTCCTCGGCAAGCGCATCCTCGATGGAGACAATCGGATACTTCTTCACCCAGTCGGACCAGAAGCGCACCATTTGCTGGGAGTCCTTCGTACTCTTATCCGACTTCTTAAAGACATACTTGCCGTCGCTGTACAGCTCACTAACGGCCGGATCGAGCGCAATCGCGATCTGCCCGCCGGGTTTGTAGCCCGCCTTCTCAATGGCTTCAAGTATTACTTCAATGGCTTCCACGTTAGATTTCAGAGAAGGCGCAAATCCGCCTTCGTCGCCAACCGCCGTACTGTAGCCTCGCTTCTTTAATACGCCCTTGAGCGTATGAAAGACCTCGGCACCCCACCGCAGCGCATCCGCAAAGCTCTCAGCACCGATCGGCATCGCCATGAATTCCTGAAAGTCGACGTTGTTGTCGGCGTGCGCGCCTCCATTGATGATGTTCATCATTGGAACCGGCAGGACGTTGGCGTTTACTCCGCCCAAGTAACGGTAGAGCGGCAGCTTCAAGTCGTTTGCCGCAGCGCGAGCGCAGGCCATAGAAACGGCAAGAATCGCATTGGCACCAAGCTGTCCTTTGTTGGGTGTGCCGTCGAGTTCGATCATGGTCCCATCGATCAGCCGCTGGTCGGAAGGATCCATACCGCCCAACGCCGGCGCAATCGCAGTCTCGATGTTTTCCACGGCTTTGAGCACGCCTTTGCCGAGATAATGCTGCGGATCATTGTCCCGAAGCTCGACCGCTTCGTGCTCTCCGGTTGATGCCCCGCTGGGAACCGCGGCGCGTCCCATGGTTCCGCTCGCCAAAAAAACATCGCACTCCACTGTTGGATTGCCGCGCGAGTCGAGAATCTCTCGCGCACGAATCTCTCGAATTTCGCTCATTCCTCTCCTTGTTAAGGCTGCCTGAGATCTTCCCGCTTCGCGTCCGACGGTTAAGGGGTCGCCACTGGACGAATGAATTGTGGTCAACACGTCGGACATACGAATAACTATTGCAAAGAAGCGATTATAAATGTCCGCAAACTCGGGCTCCCTCAGCGCGAATGCGCTATATTGCTGAGGCATGACCGACCTTGCAAACCGTACTTGTGTTCCCTGTAAAGGCGGAGTTCCTCCGCTTAAGGGCAAAGAGCTGGCAGCCCTAGTGCGTCAGGTGAAGGACTGGAAGGTAATCGACGAGCACCACATATCCAAGAGCTTTGCCTTTTCCGATTTCGTCAGCGCTCTTGAGTTTGTAAAGTCAATTGGTGCGGTCGCTGAGGAGCAAGGCCATCATCCCGACATCCTCCTGCGTTGGGGCAATGTGACCGTAACTATCTGGACGCACAAGATCGATGGGCTTACGGAAAGTGATTTCATTCTTGCGGCAAAGCTTGATGAGATTCCCCGCCCGCAGTCGAAGGGTTAAGCCGCTGAGCTCCTGAGCTGCTAAGCTCCTAAGCTAATCTGCGTCGCTGCCAATCACTGTGAGTACATCCCAAGCGCCCCTCCCTGTTTCGTCGATCGGCAATGAGACTGGACTGCGCGGCCAGCTAACTGCTGGCCAGATGGCCATGTTGGCGGTTGGAGGTTCGATTGGAACCGGGCTGCTGCTCGGTTCGGGCGCCGCCATCAATATCGCAGGACCGGCCGTCGTGCTGAGCTACGTGATCGGCGCTGCGATCGCCTTCACTGTCACTATGGCACTGGGCGAAATGGCTAGCGCGCATCCGGCGGCGGGATCGTTCGGCGTGTACGCCGAGCTTTACTTGAACGACTGGGCCGGATTCGTCGCCCGCTACGGCTATTGGTTTGCCGTAGTGATCGCGGTTGGGGGCGAGTTGGTCGCTGCCGCGACTTACATGCGCGTCTGGTTTCCCAATACAGCGCCAGTTGTGTGGATCGTCGTCTTCGCGGCGCTCCTCTTGGTCATCAATCTGCGTCCAGTCAAAGATTACGGAACATTCGAGTACTGGTTCGCGATGGTCAAGGTAATAACCATAGCCGCATTCATCTTGATCGGAGCGGCGTTGCTTCTCTCCAAACGAGCGCCCGCGCAGTATAACGTCTCCGGCGGGTTCTTTCCTCATGGCGCAAGTTCGCCACTTCTCGCAGCCTCATTTGCTCTATTCAGCTTCCTGGGGATCGAATTTGTTGCGATAGCTTCGGGAGAAGCAAAATCTCCAGCTTCCGTGGCTCGCGCGACGCGCATCATGTTCGCTCTGCTGGCGCTGCTTTACATAGGAGCGACCGCAGTACTGGTCGGCGTGATGCCTTGGACTCAGGCGGGAGTGGTTCAGAGTCCATTTGTAACCGTATTTCAGATCGCAGGAATACCTGCAGCTTCACTCCTAATGAATGTGGTTGTTCTCACCGCAGCGCTGTCAGGAGCAAACGCAAACATTTTCGCGGCCGGACGAATGCTGTTCTCCCTCGCGCGCAGCGGATACGCGCCGGCGGCTCTCGGGCGGCTCACTGGGGGTGGCTCTCCGCACGTCGCTCTCAGTCTTTCCGCAATCGGGATTCTGGTCGCGATCTTGACACAGACATACGCGCCTGAAGGAGCGTATCTCTACATCATCGGAGCCTCATTGTTCGGAGGCATGCTGGCATGGTGGATTACACTCGCCGCACACATCAACTTCCGAAAACGCTTCCCCGCCGATCAACTGGCACAACTGCCACTGCACGCTCCTGGCGGACGAGTGCTCTCCACCTTTGGATTCGTCGCGCTGATGGCTGCGATTGGCTCAACGTGGTTCGTGCCACAAACTCGGATCACTGTCGTGAGCGGCCCGTTTTATCTCTTGCTGCTCACTATCGGCTACTTCTTCGTTCGACGCGCGAAGCAGTAGCTATTCCAATCCGTACAGCTTCGCAGTGGTATCGTGCAAAACCAGATGCAAGATTTTTGATGCCTGCTGACGTGTGATCTCCCCATCGTTCATCATTCCGGTGAGGGCGATCGCAAGCGCCTGCCTTGCCGTCTGGTTCTCTACCCATCCGACTTCTTCCCAGTCGAGCTCCGGAGGACCGGGAGCAAGGTCCGTACCGTACAGAACCTTGTCGGGATACCATTCGAGCCAATCGCGCACAACGACGCTGAGCGCGCGCGGTGAAAGCAGCCAGGTCTGTTCCGACAGATCGGCATACACGTTCGGCTTGCTCAGCAGATAGGAAACTTCCTTGCTAAAGGTCTGTGCTCCGCCATGCACGAGAACAAACGTCGTCTTGCGAAGATTTGGATCGTCGATCAACGAACTCAGAAGAGTGGGATTCGAGCCCGGCAGGTCGAAATAACTTCCGCACCCGCCGCCAGTATGAAAGTGCACGGCCATACCGAGACGGCCAGCTTCGGCCGCCATATATCGCAGCAGGTAATTCTGCAGTCGCAAGTATTCATGGTCCGAAGGAACTCCACCTGAGACCGCCGCACGATAAATTGCATCAGCATCGGTAATCTGACTGATTGGAGGACCAAAGTCGAGCGACCGCAGATACGCAGCTTCCAACTTGATCGCAACAGCTCCGGCCTTTTTTTGCCGTTCCAACTCGGGAGTGACCACATGAGCCTTGTACTCTTGGAGACTCGATGGGAGTGCGCTGACACCCAACTCGTCGATGTAACGCTTCAGCAACTGACGCTCACGGCGATAGAAGTACTCGCGATCCGGAGAAGAAGGCGCCAAACCCTTGCCGGGAAACAGTAGTGGATCATCAAACGGTACCCACCGGAATCGCGGAGCCTGCAGCCCGCGGCCCATCGCAACTCGATTGGCAAACTGCGTTTGGATGCCGAGTTGATCCAGAACCCAGTTTGCATAGTTGTCTCCCTGCTGTTGCTTGATCCTCTGCTTCGCCGTAACTACAGCCTTTATGTGCTCTGGATCGAGGTCGTTATGCGGATATGCCCAAAGCGTCTTCCATGCTTGGAGAATTTGTGGATTCTCCGGACGAGTCTGGAATGGCGGATCCATCTGGCTGATCGGATCGCACGGCAGCGCGTCGAAATCATCGTCCTTCTCTCCCGGCGCGACAAGCTTCGGCGGGTGCGAGTGATTGTCGATGGCCTTAATGCGCAGGGCCTCCGCGAGAATTCCTGGGTCCGGGGTTTGAGCTGAGACGGCACAAGTGAGCAACATGACGGTGAGGAATCCATGTGGTGTATTCATCGGTCTGAAAGAATGTCGGCGAACATCATAGACGCAAGACAATAGTCGGACTTACCGGGCTCAGCTTCCACAGATAAACTGAAAGCAATGAAGATTAATCGTGAAATTCCTGTTCGCCAGTTGCGGCTCTTGATCTTCGACCTTGACGGCACCCTGGTTGATTCCCGCCAGGACCTTGGAAATTCCGTGAACGCGATGCTGCGCCATTTCGGACGGCACGAACTGCCCCTGGAAGTAATTGCGACCTACATCGGAGATGGAGCCCCTATGCTGGTTCGCCGGGCTTTGGGCGATCCCAAAGACGAACACTTCCTGCACGTGGCTTTGCAGTTCTTCCTTGACTACTACCGCAAGCACAAACTGGACCACACATACGTGTATGACGGCGTAATCGACGCGCTGAAGGCACTCTGCTTCACGGATACCCTCCCGCGCAAGATGGCCGTGCTGAGCAACAAACCTGTGGGACCTTCACGAGCAATCGTTGATGCACTCGGAATGAATGAATTCTTCTTCCAGGTATATGGCGGAAATAGCTTCGAGACAAAAAAACCCGATCCATTTGGTGTGCGCAAGCTGCTTCGCGAAGCAAACTGTGAAGCCTCGGAGGCAGTGTTGATAGGGGATTCGGACGTGGATGTAATCACGGCTCAGAACGCTGGGGTCTACTCCGTTGGATGCTCGTATGGTCTTGCACCCCACACTTTGGAGACTGCCCCGCCGGACGTGCTCGTGGATAGCCCGCGCGATTGGATCAAACTGTTCAAGGGCAAGAAAGCGCTGCACAGCGCGAAGTGACTTGTGCTGTCTAAGTGTCTCGATCGCAGAGCTGGACTTGGTGATTGTGTCACAATAGAGAGATGCCCACTTACTGATTTTTCGTTCTGTGGGCCTTCTGCTTATGGATTTTAAGCTGGTAAGCGATTACAAGCCGGCCGGTGATCAGGGCCGGGCGATTGAGGAATTGTCGCGAGGTCTTTACGCTGGCGAGAAGCATCAGGTCCTGCTTGGCGTGACCGGATCGGGGAAGACCTACACGATGGCCAAGCTCATCGAGAGGTTCAACCGTCCGGCGCTCGTGCTTGCGCATAACAAGACTCTGGCCGCGCAGCTCTACCATGAATTCAAGCAGTTCTTTCCCAACAACGCAGTTGAGTACTTCGTTTCCTATTACGACTACTACCAGCCTGAGGCCTACATTCCTTCTGGCGACGTTTACATCGAGAAGGAAGCCACTATCAATGATGAACTCGACAAGCTGCGGCTCTCGGCAACCAAGTCGCTGTTTGAGCGGCGAGATTGCATAATCGTCGCCTCAGTTAGTTGTATCTACGGTCTCGGCTCTCCGGATGCGTATTACGGCATGCTTCTGTTCCTGGAAAAAGGCCAGAAGATCAAGCGGGAAGACATCACGCGCCGGCTGGTGGAAATTCTCTACGACCGCAACGAGTCGGACTTTCGGCGCGGCACGTTTCGAGTGCGCGGCGACGTAATTGAGATCTTCCCTACGTACGACGACATGGCGTACCGGATCGAGCTGTTTGGCGACGAGATTGAGTCGCTCTCGCAGATTGATCCGCTCTTTGGGACAGTGAAACAGAAATACGCCCGCTTGCCGATTTATCCCAAGAGCCACTACGTGCTGCAGCCGGACCGCAAGAAGAAGGCGATCGATTCCATCCTGGAAGAGCTGGCCTGGTGGGAAAAGGAACTCGAGCAGCAGGGCCGCCTGGTTGAATCGCAGAGAGTTCATCAACGCACGCGTTTCGACCTGGAAATGATCAAGTCTGTCGGATACTGCCACGGCATCGAGAATTACTCACGGCATTTTTCCGGCCGCCTGCCGGGAGAGGCACCGCCGACGTTGCTGGACTATGTGCCTCGTGATTTCCTGCTGTTCATCGACGAGTCACACCAAACCGTTCCGCAACTACATGGCATGTGGCACGGAGATCGTTCCCGCAAAGCCAATCTCGTCGAATACGGATTCCGTCTGCCGTCCGCGATGGACAACCGTCCCCTGCAATTCGAGGAGTTCGAGACGCGCGTGAACCAGGCCATCTATGTCTCCGCGACACCGGGGCCGTACGAGCTGACGAAGTCGGCCGGAGTAGTAGTGGAGCAGATCATCAGGCCTACCGGATTAATTGACCCTGAAGTTGAGATTCGTCCTGTAAAAGGCCAGATCGACGACCTCTTGCACGAGATTCGACTGCGCGCTGAGCGCAAAGAGCGCGTGCTGGTCACGACTCTGACTAAGCGCATGGCCGAGGATCTCGCCGAGTACTACAGCGAGGTCGGCGTGCGCTGTCGATACATGCATTCGGAAATCGAAACCCTCGAGCGCATTAAGATCCTGCGCGATTTGCGTCGCGGTGAGTACGACGTGCTCGTTGGAATTAACCTCCTGCGAGAAGGATTAGATCTACCCGAAGTATCGCTCGTAGCTGTGCTGGACGCCGATAAAGAAGGTTTTCTCCGCTCCAGCGGATCTCTTATTCAAACCATCGGTCGGTGCGCAAGACATCTGTATGGCCGGTCGATTCTGTACGCGGACGTAATTACTGACTCCATGCGGCGCGCGATGGATGAAACAGAACGTCGTCGGGCGATTCAGCGCGCCTACAACGAGGAAAATGGGATTACGCCGGAGTCAATTGTCCGTCCGCTCGACTACTCATTGGCGCAAATCGTCGATCCCGATGCTACTGAACTGACGGAAGCAGTCGAGTCAGTTCCCGAATTCGGATCTCAACAAGATTTGGACGGTTACATAACGCGTCTGGAAGAGCAGATGCGTGCGGCGGCCAAGCGATTTGAATTCGAAAAGGCGGCGAAACTGCGGGATATGATCAAGGATCTGCGATCGAAAGAGATTCTGATCATGTAGCCGTTCAACTCTTGCCGCAGACTCCTCGCCTTCTGGTCTGCGGTGGGCACGCCATCCATGGCGGATTTCCCTCAACCCTGCTGCGCAGTCTTGAAGTGTTCCTCGAGTGAGCGGACGTATTCGCGCTCCGCAGCCAACTCCGATTGCAGCTTCTTTACAAGACCTTCCAGGCGGGCAATCTCCATCTTGAGCTTACTGACGTCGCCCGACGCGGCTATCGGTCCTTTCGACGTACCTCCGTTACCTGGTGGCTGCCTTGCTGGCACCGCCGCGGAAATCGGCTCCTGAGCTGTAGGCACGGTAGCGGCTGCCGTGAATTGCGGTCCCGTGGGTGTTTGCCGCGGTTTTGTGCTGCCATTCGCAGCCGGTGCCGTAGAGAAAATGCTGCTGAGTGCCGCGGCGGCGTTGCCTTGCCCCTGCGGAGCCGGACTCGCGTCAGACTTGAGCAAATGTTTCACACGAGTAATCAGATCCTGCGGCTGAAACGGCTTACGAATGAGTTCGTCAGCTTTCACCGAAAAGGCTTTCTCGGCGACTGCGCGATTCACGACTCCCGACATGAGAATGACTGGCGTGTTGTTAAGTCGCGGATGCTGTTTGATATGCTGGCAAACTTCGTAACCATCTTTGTCCGGCATGATCACATCGGTGATCACGACGTCAGGGTTGCTCTGCTCAATACTCGGCAGCGCGCTGGCGGCATCGGCATAGGCAACCACCTCGATGTTTTCGCGGCGAAACGCGATCTTGATGACCTCGCGCATCGTCGCGCTGTCATCGATAAACACTACTGTAGGAGTGCTAGCCACCTAAACCTCCCCGTCGAGTAAGCTTGCGCTTTCATCTAGCTCACGCAGAGCGTCAAGCATAAGTTCGGTCGCAGATCGCAGCACGGTGCGAGTTGCTGCCGTGGCGCCCGGAACGAACTTGTACACTCCGTTCTCGATTCCGTTGGTACGCTTTACGATTTCAACCACGGCGTCGTCGCCAATGCGCTCTCCGGCTTCCGCATGGGAAATGTCGCCCGCATCAAAGAACATCACTCCATCAAGATCGGCAGCGTTGATGTGGAGAGCGCCTGCCTGCCGCGAGTGCAACAACATCTGTATGACTCCAAGAAGATCCAGATGCGATAGGCTGCCGCTCAGTGCCGTGTCCGAGCCTCCCAGCATCTGCGTTGGCTGAAAACCTTCTTCGTGACTCTTCAGGAACGCGCGCAGATGCGATGCGATGTGCTCGGGGCCCAGCTTGCGATCCACATAGTCATCGCAGCCGGCGCGGAAAGCCGCCATCAAAGCATGGTCCCCGCCGTCTCCCAGTGCCACAATAGGAATGTGCGCCGTTTTCGTGTCGCCATGAACGATCCGAGGCAGGTCAAACGCATTCATCTCGCGCAAATTTGTCGCGCACAGAATGGCGGCTGGGGCATCCCATTCCAGCATGGTCAGCGCATAGGCTGCCTGGGTGCTGTGCGTCACTTCCATACCTTCCTGCTTCAAAGCCTCACTGAGACGTTTGGCGAAGAACACATTGCTATCGATAACGAGAATCTTGGCAAATGCCTGCGAACTCATGCTCGCACCTCGGCGGCCATCAGGCGTTCAAGATCGAGCACCTCGACAATCTCATCATTGAAGGAAAGCAATCCGGAGACGTACGGCGGCAGCTTGCCGCTTGCCGGCAGACGTTCGGCTTCGGCCAGTTCGCATTCTCCCGTAACGGGAACTGCGGCCCGATTCACCTTGCCTCGCGCACTCAGGTTCACGATCAAATAAAACTTCCGCTCCGGAACTTCAGGGCCGATCAATGCTGACGCTATATCCGCCACTGGGACAATCTGGTTGCGCCGCACAACAACACCAGTGAGCATTCGCGTTGTATGGGGAAAAGTCTGCTGTTCGACTTCGCCGTGCTCTGTAGGGCGCGACAACTCGCTTACTTGCTCAGCAATCAAGGCAAAGCGCTTCTTTCCTAACGGAAAGACAACAAAGCTGTCTCGTGCTTGACTTCTCTTTGTCATGCTCTCGACACCACTTGTCCCGCCGTCTCGCGATCACGCATGGACGCTTCTATGAGCGCAACTTCCACCTTGCTCAAAAATGCCTCTGGTCGAACAACTGGAATCACTCTTCCCTTCACCAGCGCCAAGCCCCTGTACCAATTGCGCTCCTCGCCTGAAAAAGCTCGAGGCAGTGCTTGCATGGAATTCAGCTCATGCATGCAATCGATAGCATCCGCGATCACCGCTGCCCGGGCGTGCCGCAAGATCAATACTCTGGATGGACGAACCGCCACGAGATGAAAATGTTCGCTCGTGTCCACGACAAAGTAGCGCTGCCCCTGGCGTTCGAGCGTTTGCTTCACTTTTGCAAACCTCTGCTGAACTCCTAACCCAAGCTTTTGTAATCCGGCTAGATCGCGAATTTCTTCCACAGCACTTGCGGCAATCGCAAACTTCGCACCGCCAACGGAGAACAGGATTACCGTCTCGCCAGAGCGCGGCTTGAATCGGCTGCCGATATTTCTGGATCGAGAAGAGTTCATACCGCACCTGCGCGGGCTGCACTCTGAACGTAGAGAATCCTTTTTTCAATTGCTGCAAAGATGTCGTCGATGGGGAGCACTTGATCGACTACGCCGGCTCGAATTGCTTCCCCGTTCATTCCAAAAATCACCGAAGTGGCCTCGTCCTGTGCGATCACGTAGCCACTAGCATCCTTCACCGCCTGCGCGCCACGCACGCCATCATTTCCCATTCCGGTAAGGATCACTCCAATGCACATCGCTCCAGCATACGCAGCAGCACTCTCCAGGGTTACATCCGCGCAGGGACGGTACCCGAGAATTCGTGGACCCTCATCAAGCATGACGCGGCCCGTGGATGAGACACGCATGTGGTGCGACCCTGGGCAAACGTAGATCGTTGCCGGAGCGAGAATCTCGCCAGCCTCCGCTTCTTTCGCGCGAATGGAGCAGGTCTCCGACAGTTGCTGACTGAACTGTGAGGTGAAATTACCCGGCATGTGCTGAACCACGATTACCGCCCCGGGAAAATCGCGTGGGAACAGCGGAAAAAACTTCATCAGCGTGGCCGGACCACCCGTCGAAGCTGCAATCACTACGAGAGGAAATTTGTTCTGAGAACGTGGCGGAGCAGACGACCCGTTGGAGCGTGACTCTTCGGATTTCGCGCCGGCATTCGCTGCCGGCTCGGTACGCGGAGCCGAGCTGGCAACCTCGTGTCCCAGTTTGGTTCGCGAAGCGGTCCTGACGACACGCACTTTTGCTGCCACTCGCAGTTTTCGCACTAGCTCCTCACGCACGCTGCTCATGTCGAGATCGACACCGCTTGTCGGCTTCGCAACAAAATCGATGGCGCCAAGTTCGAGCGCCTTCAACGTCACTTGAGCGCCTTCGCGGGACTCGGAGCTCACGACGAGAATCGGCCGCGGATTCGTCGACATGATCTGTTCGGTCGCCTGCAATCCATCAATGTGAGGCATGTTGATGTCCATAGTTACGACATCTGGCTTCAGCGCCTCTGCTTGAGAGATGGCTTCGCGGCCGTCACGCGCCTCGCCTGCAACTTCGAATCCGGGTTCTGCAAGCAGAATGCTGTGCAGCACCTTCCGCATAAACGCGGAATCGTCAGCGATGAGGACCCGAATTTTGCGCGAGCCAGTCATGCTCAAACCGTTTGTGCCATGCTCAGCGTGCCACCGTGCGCTGCACCGATCAATTCTTGTACTGCGGCGATCAGTTGCTCATCCTGCACCGGCTTAGTCAGAAACGCGGAGGCACCTTCTTTCATCGCTCGATCGCGATGCTTTTCTCCTGCTCGTGAAGTAACTACCATCACAGGAATGTGCTTCGTCTCGGGAGTCTGGCGCAGGTGCATCATCAACTCGTAGCCGTTAGTCCGTGGCATTTCGAGGTCCGTGATAATCAGATCGCAATGGCCCTGCAGAGCAATTTCCAAAGCTTCAAGTCCGTCTCCGGCCAATCGCACGCGATACCCGGCCTTCTCTAACATCCGGCCAACGAATCTGCGGACGCTGATCGAATCGTCGGCCAGGATCACTACCTTTTCCGTCGCAACCTGTTCGATGGCTCCGCTGGGAATGTGTCCGGCAGCCACTGCGGCGGCGCCCGGCGCGAAGATTCGCGCTGCAGTCGCTCTAGTCATCAGAGGACGCTTTTCGATCGACTCTCCCGCCACCAGGCGGTTCACATCGATGAGCAGGATCAGACTGCCATCGGGAGCGATCGTGGCTCCCGGAAAGAGCTTTACATTGTGCAGGTATTCGCCCAAATTCTTGATGACAATTTCATCTTTACGAATCACTTCGTCGACGATCACTCCAACAGAGCGACCGGCAACGCTCACGAGTACCAAGTGATAATAGCCACTCACAGGCTCGGACTTTGACAACCCAAGTTGGGAATCGAGGCGGACGACTTCTGTAACTGAGTCGCGAACTTTGGTCAACAGCTTGCCGCCGACTTCTTCTACGGTTCCCGCAGGCACACGTCGAATCTCTTCTACGAAGGAAAGCGGCACTGCAAAGCTCAACTCGCCGCAGCGTACGAACAGCGCTTGGGAGATGATGAGCGTCAGCGGAACTTTCAACGTGAAGCGCGTACCAACGCTGGCCTGCGTATCAACATCGATCTCGCCGTTTAACGCTGTTAAGTTGGCACGAACTACGTCGAGCCCAACGCCACGTCCGGCGAGCTCGGTCTTACGCGATGCAGTTGAGAATCCCGGATGGAACAGCAGCTCCAACAGCTCACGCTCGGCAAGTCGATCGGCCTGCTCTTGCGTGTAAATTCCCTGATCGACAGCGGCCTTACGTACACGCCCGTAATCGATTCCCTTTCCATCGTCCTCAACTTCTATGTAGATGTGATTCCCACGATGGTACGCACGAACGGCAACATTGCCATGATCGGTCTTGCCTGCCCGATAGCGTTCTTCTGTGCTCTCAAGCCCGTGAGCAACGGCATTGCGAACCAGATGAATTAGCGGATCGGATATCTGCTGGATGATGCTGTTGTCGAGTTCCGTTTCGGCGCCAGTCAAGCTTAGTTCAACCAGCTTGCCGGCGGCCTTTGCAGCATCGCGCACCGTGCGTGAGATGCGAGTGTAGAGGTTCCCAATTGGAACCATGCGTGCTTGAGTGATTTCATCTTGCAGCCGGTGAGCCAAGCCGGTGAATTCGTCGATGTCTGAATCAACCCGCCGCACAAAACCATCGAGCTGTGTGAGAACCTCGGTGACGTCCGCAGAGATTTCAGTGAGTGATCGCGAAAGAATGTTGTAGTCGTCGTAGCGATCCATCTCGAGCTCGGTGAATTCGGAATGATCCTGAAAGCCGGCGGCCGACGCGGCGATTCCTTGGGATGAGTACGAGGATGTAAACCCGCCTACGATGCGGTTGAATTCGTGCTTCTCCTGGAACTCGCCGATCTTGTCGGACATTCTTCCCTTGGAGAAATTGAGGACATCAGCGAGACGCTCGAGTTCCGCCAGGCGTCCTAGCATACGCGTTCGGTTAATGACTAACTCCCCGACTACGTTCATCATGCTGTCGAGACGATCCAGTGCGATGCGGACCGACTTCGATTGCGGCACCGCAGCAGTCTCCATGGTGCGCAGTCCAGTAATAAACTCTGGCTCAGCGTCGAACTCAGATACCTCGGGAACATGCGGTTTTGGAACTTGGGGGCGCTCCTGATTCGGCAACGAACCCGACACCACAGGCGCTGGCTGCGTGGTTTCTACGGGCACTCCAGAGGCCTGGGGAGCTTCCTTGTGTTCAACCCCCGCGAGTTGCCCGGTCGGTGCGACTTGCTTCAATCGACCAAGTAACGATTTGATGCTGCTCTGAAGCGTGCTCTCGTCTGGCCATTGTTCATAGACAAGCTTCTTGATCGCATCGACCGCTCCGAGGCAAAGATCGATTACCTGCTGTGTCGGCTTGATCTCTCCGTCGCGAACGCGGCCGATTAGATCTTCGGCACTGTGCGCAACACGAGAAATGCGTTGCAATCCTACCTGAGCTGCTGAGCCTTTGATTGTGTGCATCGAGCGGAACAGGCGATGGACCGTTTCAGGATCGCTCGATGTTTCAATACCTAAAAGGCAGTCCTGAACCACCTGTAGATGCTCTTCCGCTTCTGGGACGAAGAACTCCAGAATCTCAGGAGGAATTTCTCCATCGGGCTCTAGGTCGGCGATTTCAGATGGCTCTGCACCAGGAGTTTCCTGAACAATGACTGGCGGCGCTGAAGGCTGCACAGTCGGCGCATGCTCAGCCGCAAGTGGAAGGTCTGGCGTTTTGTGCAGATGGACCGGCGCAACATATTCCTCGACAGGCTGCTGCGCCGCCGCCGTGGGTTCAAAGGCAAACGCATATCGCTGCTTGAACGCCGCGATCTCCTCTGCGTTCTCGACTCCATTGGCGCTGATCATCAGCAGGTCAGACTCGAGTACCGCAATGCCTTCCGAGATAAATTCCACTAGAGCAGTGGTTGCATCAGGCGCAATCACGGCATTCATCGCGTACTGAAAGATATGGCTCAGTTTGCTGGCGACTTCGCGAAACAGCGGATAGCCGTAGGAGCCGGAGCTGCCTTCCAGCGTGTGCGACGAGATGTAGAGTCGATGAATGTCCTCGGGAACCGGATAAGGATCCTGGAGAATCCCGGAGTATTCGCGCAGGAACTGCAAGTGCTCGGACGCCTCCTGCAGGAAGACTTCGACGAATTCTGGTCCAGGCGTGCTCACAAACTCTCCTGCAAGGTCCTCGCCGATTTGCGATAGATAAGCGAATCGCTGATGACAATCGGTTCAAGATCTACTTTCGCTTTCGCAACGGATTCGGCGTGGCCGAGAAACAGATATCCATCGAGTTCCAGACACTCGTGGAAGCGGCGTATCAGTGTCGCTCGCAATTCTTCCGAAAAGTAGATCAGAACGTTCATACAGAAAATGCAATCAAAACGTCCCATGTACACCATTTGCGTCAGATTCATCTGCGCAAAGGTGATCATGTTCCGCAACCTCGATTTCACGCGATACTGGCCACCCGCTACAGGCACGAAATAAGCGCCAAGTTGCTCCGGCGTCAATGACGCCAGATCCCGTCGCGAGTATTGGCCGCGTTGCGCTACGTCGAGCGCGTGGCGGCTGATGTCAGTCGCCAGGATCTCGACGTTCCACGCTTCCGGAAACTCCAGCGTCTCGAGCACACTGATTGCGATCGAGTACGGTTCTTCTCCTGTGGAACAGCCCGCACTCCAGATTCGCAACGATCGCGGGTTATGCCAAAACTTTTTGCCATGCAACTCAGGCAACACTCGCTTTTGCAGCGCCTCGTATACGGCGGGATAGCGAAAGAACGAGGTCTCCTGAGTGAGCAATACCTCCAGCAGAGCTTCGTACTCTGTATTGGAAGCACTGATCAACCGCAACAAATCCGTACCGCGCGCCAGTCTTCTGTGCTTCAGGTGCTTTGCGACGCGGTTCGATAAGAACCGTGTGCGCGATTCGTCAAACAAAATTCCCGAACGGTGCTCGATGAACAGACGAATCTCCGCGAGTTCGTGCTCGCTGATTGCCGCCGGATTTGCATCGTCCACCAAGCTCTTCATTCAAAGCCCAAAACCGCACAACTACTCGCTCGTTCGCATTCAAGCCTTGATTGCGTGAAACGCCGCAGTCGTTACGCCTCTCACCTCCACGGGTCCGCCTCCAGTAGTACGGAACTGTGAAAGCGCTTCGTTCAACTGTTCCGACAACTTCACCATGTTCTCCACGGTGCGCGCCGTCTGCCTGGCTCCCTGTGAGGTTTGGCGGGTGATGTTGGAGATGATCTGCATCGCGTTGGCAACACCTTCTGTGCCGCGCACCTGCTGCTTCGACGCCAGCGAGATTTCCTGCACCAACTCCGCGGATTGCCGTACTACGCTCGAGATGGCGTCGAGCGCTTTACCGGCCTGATCTGCGAGCCGCGCTCCAACTTCCACTTCTTTTGTGCCTTCCTCCATCACCACTACGGCTTCGTTCGTTTCAGCCTGAATGGCCTTGATCAAAGCCGCAATGTCCTTTGTGGCTGTACGCGAGTGCTCAGCCAGTTTTCGGACTTCGTCGGCGACTACCGCAAATCCTCGTCCCGCCTCGCCGGCTCGAGCTGCCTCGATGGCAGCATTCAGAGCAAGCAAGTTTGTCTGCTCGGTGATGTCATTGATCACGTTGATAATCTCGGAAATTTCCAGCGAACGATCGCCCAGCGACTTAATCTTCTTCGCCGTGGCTTGCACCGAAGAACGAATGCGTTGCATGCCGTCGAGAGTGTCGCGCACGGCTCGGTTTCCTTGTTCTGCAGCATCGAGAGCCCTGCGCGCCGCTTCGGCAGAGGCTTCGGCGTTGTTCGACACCTGCTTCATCGACACCGTAAGTTCTTCCACCGCCGATGAAGTATTGGTAATCTCCTGGTCCTGCTGAACGGCGCCGCTGGCCATATCTTCCGAGGAGAGCAATATTTCGTTCGCGCTGGATGAAACATCGACGGCAGCCTTACGTACGCGCTCGAGCACCTTCATGAAGTTCTCAAGCATGTAGTTCACGGAATCGACAACGTTGCCAAGGGCGTCGTTGGTGACGCGTCCGCGCAAAGTGAGGTCCCCACGCGCGATCTGACTGACAACGGTCAGAAATTCCGTGACGCTCTTCTGCAGATTTTCCTGAGCTTCGTGATTTGACACCGCACGCGAAATCTTCTCTGAGCTGCGAGTAAAGTTCTCGGCGATCAGCCCGAAGTCATCATTCGAATCGATCTGCGGCCGGCTGCTGTATTCGCCCTTTGCGAACTTCTGGGAGTAGTCCACCAGCTCGTTTACGGGCTTGGCCACTTTGTTCGAAAGCACGAACAAGAACGCGCATGTCATTGACAGGCAAATGAAAATCGCGACGAATAGAAGCATCGGCGCTTTGCCGCTCGCCGACATCGCGTCGCCAATGCCCATACCTGTGGCACCATTGGCACTCGCGCCTGCCGAGTACGCTAGATAGAGGACGACAACGAGCGCGATCGCATTAATCGTGCCCAGCGTCCAGATGGCTTGATTCAGCCGACCTTTCATAACCGCCTCCGAAACCTAAACTCGAACGATTCCTTCAATCAGATCACCGGGACTGGAAATACTTCCACCAGCCGTTGCAAATCGAGCGTCAATGCCAGGCGGTCTTCGTGCCTCAGCATGCCGCAGCAGTGCGGAACCTCGCGTGGCGCATTTGCCAGAATCAAGGGCTCCGCTGTACTAAATGTGCCGAACAGCTCATCGACGGCAATACCAACTCGTACGTCGTCGTGGATCTCGTTTCCGGCCAGCGATGCAACGACTACGTGACGCGGCGGGAGATCCGGCCGTCGTCCTTCCGTAAACGCGATATCCACGACGGGCACTATCGAGCCACGCAAGTTAAAGATTCCCATAAGGAAACTGGGCGACAACGGCATCTTGGTCACCGACGGCCATTCAACTACCTCTTCAATGTCCAACATAGCGAGGCAGAACCGTTCGCGGCCGGCACGAAACACGCAGTACTGCCGTTCGGGCAGAGTCTCTTCCGTCGGCGGAAGGTCATTCTGCTCCGGCGACATCGGCTCGAGCTGCTCCGGTATTGTTGGCTCTTCGTGCACCTATACAAACCTCTGCACCGCTCCCAGCAGTTCTGCCGGAGTGAACGGTTTGATCACGTATCCATCGGCGCCTTGTTGTTGGGCCCAAAACTTATCGCTGTCTGTATTCTTTGAGCTGACGATTACTACTGGAATCCCCCGCGTTGCGTCGTTCCCTTTGAGTTCGCGGCAGGCCTGAAAACCGTTGCGCTCAGGCATTACCACGTCCAGCAAAATCAAACTGGGGCGCTCCACTGCCACAGTAGCTTCAATCTTGCGTGGATCGTGCAATGCGACGGGCCAGTACCCAGCCTTCTCCAGCACAGCCTGCATCAGTTTCACTTCAGCCAGCGAATCATCGACGATAAGAATCTTCTTCACTTTGTTTACCTGCAGCTAAACGCGCGTTGCGTATGAAATGGAATCGATTGTCTTCTCGGAGCGCGACGACTTCTCTGCGCATTGCATTTCGACCTCGAGCGAAGTAAAGCGCTGCATCATCTCGTGCATCCTCAGAGTCATGGCGTGCAGAGTTTCCAGCTGGTCACGCATACTTGGCTTGAGGGTAGTTGTCTCTAACAGCAGAAGTTCTGCATTTCCCAACACCGACGTGAGAGCGTTATTGAAGCTGTGGCGCATCTCCACCATGTATCGTCCGAGTGTAGCGTGCTTCTGTCCCGCCCTTGCACCATCTTCCACACGACTGATATGCGCGGAAAGCTCGGCTCGCCTCAGAATCTCTTCGGTTAGCAGGACAACGGTATCGAGCCACGCATCATGCCGGGAGACCACAATCAATCTCGGATAATCTCGGCGAAACGTGTGCACCGGCTCACCAACGGAGGCCACATATACAGTGGGAATGGAGCCCTGGTTTAAGTGTGACAGGACTGCCGCAGTTCTCTCCGGTCTTACATCTCCTACAATCGCTACATCAAAGGGTAAGGAAGCGGCGCCGCGCAACAGATCGCTGCTGAGCGCGGTGAATTCCGGCACATGCGGCTGCATCTGCCATCGCGCGATCAAATCGCGCGAAAAACCGTTCTGATCGGAGCTGACCAGCACCTTCTGGGGAACGGTTGTGCCGTTGGTTCTCTGCTTCATGCTTTCAACTTCTCCGTCTCATCAATGACTGCGAGCAGGCGCTTCGACGTCGCGGCCAGGCTGACGGCCGAGTCGATATCGCCGCGGTCCTTCGCTTTTGCGACCTGCTCTTGAATTACTGCGGCCTGCACGTGAGCGCACTCCAGCGCCTCAATCAGTTTGTTTGCCTGGCCGCGCTTGACTTTTTCAGCAGACTCGAAGAGCAACGCCCGCGCTCCTACCCCTCGCTGGATGGCCACGCACGCAGCATCGTCTCCTCCGCGCACAAATGCATTGACCTCCCATGATGCCAGCACTTGCTTTGACTCTCCGACCGATACTGTAGAAACCGTAGTCTTGTGTTTGCTACCAAACAATTGCTCTGAAATCGATTCCAACAACTGCTCTAGATTTCCGAAATGGGCATGATCCACATCGCCGTTCTTAGCCGCAGGTAGTGGCAACACCGGTTCGAGAGTGACTGGTGGGGGAGGCACCGGGGCCACAATGCCCTGGGCCGAGTCGGAAGCCGCTTTGGCTTTTTTTGCCCAATGCGCCATAACTTTCTTCGAAAGGATGTTGCGCACGATGCCGAGTTGTCGAAAGGACTGGCCAGCCTTGTAGGCTTCGCGGAACGGCTTTTTCCATTGATGACAAAGCGTTCGCAGAGTAGCCAGGGGCTCTTCGGTGCCCAGCCCAGCCTCTCTGCAGTCCACGGTCACGACGCCCATCGCCTCCAGTTCCTGCAGAGCGTTGCGAATCGAATGCAGGTCGGAGTGCATGAGACGGAAGAATCCCAGTCGCAAGCGAAAATTAAATCGTGTGACTTCAATCAGTGCAGCCGGCTGGAAGTAGGATTCGCCCAAACCGCTCTTGGCGTTACGGCCGAGTTCTACCAGGCCACTGTCCAACAATTCCGCGAGCGTTGCACAGCCGTCCACAGCATCGGCTACCTTGTCGAGTTCTTTTGTCCACGGAAACTGTTGAAACTGCACGTGTCCCAAAACGGGCTGTAGAGCCTCTTGAACCTCCGCGGAGGTGACATTCTTCTCATGCGGGTGATGCGGTGCTACCGCCGCGAAGTACTGCACCAGGAGGTAATCGAGTTTCTCGCGCAGATTCTCGTCTTTATGGTCCTGCGGAAGGTGACGAAGGAGAAGAGCTCGCAGCATCGCCTCTTCGCCGAAATGCCGGCTCTGCAGCATCTGGCGGATCTGCGCCACCTGAACCTGACGATCGACATTCGTAAACCACTGTTGGACCCGCCCCAGTACTTCGTGCTCTGGGCGGTCAACCGGATTTTCCAGATCCTTCGAATGCGGTACATCGAGCTGAAACTCCCGAATCAGCGCGGAGTAAAAGGGATAAAGCCTGCGCGCGGTGCGCCATTCAGCGGCGATCTCAACCAGGGACACAGTCGCGGTGCTCATGCTTTGATAATCCAATTAGGAATTTCGGTGACGAACCTGACAGCAACCAATGTTTCCGATTTACCGATCTGCACAGCCGTTACTTCCGCCTCTGCGTCGAGCGATCCATCTTTGTTCCTGAGCCTCACGCGATCGCCGAATTCCATTGGCAGAGTGCACCGGAAGATGACTTCGCGCGAGGTTCCATATTCGAGAACTGTCTTCGACGTCTCTGACCCGAGCGGTAAACGCGCTACCTCCACAGGCATCTTGACCTTGGTACCATCCGGAAAAAACTGTGCTAACCGGTCAATTTCTGCGCTTCCAACGTTGTGGCGAGCCTCGGTTCCACCGTTCGCGCCGAGCCCTTGTTTTTCCGCTTCTCTGAGGAATCCCATTCACAATCCTCATTCTTTGCCCGAGGCAGATTGCGACAGCCAAATACGTGCAAAGCGGGTGCCAAACCGGCTTTTTGCGTAAGTGCCTGATTTGTCTTGGGGAGTCTCAACCGATCAGTCATGAGACTGGCGCGTTTGTCTCATACTGAAACATCTGTCTCACCTTTATAGCTAGCCCTGGGTGCTAGCCACGGCGTCGACTTTGCTCGCGGAACCGATACTGTAGCGTTTGAGCTTGCGGTAGAGAGTCGCTCGGCTGATCCCCAGCATCTGTCCAGTGAGTGCCTTGTCTCCCTTGGTCTGCTCAAAAACTCGCATGATAGTTTCGCGCTCGAGTTCCTCCAGGTCAGTTGCGTTCATGGGCTCAGGTACAAGCGCCGTGTCCTCGTCTCCGGAAAGCCTTCGAATTGCTGGAGGGAGATCGTGGACGTCGATCACGTTCTGACTACCAAGGGCAACTGCGCGCTCGATGCAGTTCTCTAGTTCGCGCACATTTCCTGGCCACTCGTACTGCAACATGTCACGCATGGCAGCCTGAGTAATCTGAATCGGCTGACCTGGCGCGAACCGATTTGAAAACCAATGCACCAGCGCTGGGATGTCGGCTTTCCTCTCACGCAGCGGTGGCAAGTGAACCGTAACGACGTTCAACCTGAAGTACAGATCCTTGCGGAAGGTGCCTTCGCGATATGCGGCTTCCAGGTCGCGATTGGTTGCTGCGATTACGCGCACGTCAACTTTGATCTTGTTGTTGCTCCCGACTGGCCTTACTTCTTTTTCTTGCAATACTCGGAGAAGCTTGGCTTGCATCTCGAGAGGCAATTCCCCGATCTCGTCCAGGAAGATCGAGCCGCCGTTCGCGCTTTCAAACAGGCCTTCTTTGCTTTTTGCTGCCCCAGTGAAGGCACCCTTTTCGTAGCCGAAGAGCTCACTCTCAATCAGCGTTGGCACAAGCGAACCGCAATCTACTGCGACGAACGGACGCTTTGCATACTGTCCACGGAAGTGAATCGCGCGAGCGACCAGCTCTTTTCCGGTACCGCTCTCGCCTGTGATTAGAACTGGAGTCCGTGTGTCTTTCAGGCGAGCGATCATTCGTAACAGGTCCTGGATCTTCGCCGACGATCCCACGATTCCGTCCAAATCCATCTCCGTGTTCACGCGGTCACGAAGAAACAGGTTTTCCGTGACCAGCTCGACCTTTTCCTGCATTCTCTGCAGAAGAAGTCTCAGCTCCTCGATTCGAAACGGCTTGGTGATGTAGTCATACGCTCCAGATCGCATCGCCTGGACAGCGGTTTCGATCGAGCCATGTCCAGTCATGATCGCGATCTCTGTGTGCGGCAACATGCGCTTTACTTCGGTGAGGAAGTCGAGCCCCGACATGTTGGGCATCATGAGATCAGCGAGGATCATCTCCGGAGCTTCAGCTTCGAGCCGGGCAAGCGCGACTTCAGCACTCTCGGCTTGCGTGCAGTTCAATCCCAGTGAGGAGCCTACCGTCACGCAGAGTTTACGAATGCTCTCCTGGTCGTCGACGATCATGAGATGAAGCTTTTCGTTGGTCATGGCTGTTGCCCTCTACGCGCGACCAGCATCTCTACGCTCTTAAGCAGTTGCCCAACTCGAAATGGCTTCTCGATGCATGGAGCTCCTGTCTTCTCGAGGATCGCCATAGTCTCCTGATTTACGGTATCTCCGGTAATGAAGAGGATTCGATGCAACAATTCCGGACGATTTGCGCGAATCCAGGCATGGACATCTGCGCCAGTGACGCCGCCCGGTGTGCGCATATCGCTGATAACTCCCATGTAGCTTCCAGTCGCGAGCAGCTTCAATCCCTCCGCTCCCGATGAAGCACCGACGATTTGATAGCCGTTCCGTTCCAAAGCGGCACGCAGGAACGACATGACGGCGGTCTCGTCTTCAATCACTAGGAGTGGAAGCTTGCTCATTTTGTCGTTGTCCTTATCGATCTATCTGGTTCCCTAGTGAGCCACGGCAGCTTTCGCCATAGGTCTGGTCGGTTGGCCCTGCACAAAAGGGAGGTGAATCGAGAACGTGGCGCCTTCAGAGTCACGGTTATTGAAACAGACGATCTCTCCGCAATGCTCGCGCACAATCCCGTAGCAGATGCTCAATCCGAGCCCAGTTCCCTTTCCAACCTCCTTAGTTGTGAAGAAGGGATCAAAGATCCGCTCGGGATGTCTGATGCCGCTTCCGTTATCGCGAAAGTGGATTTCGACCAGTCCCGCCGAGTGTCCCGTTGCTACAACGATTCGCCCGCGACGTTCTGTCTCACGCACCGCGTCGCAAGCGTTGTTGAGAATGTTGAGAAATACCTGCTGCAGTTGATGCGCATCCCCCACGATCTCCGGCAGGTTCGAATCGAACTCCTCGATCAGCTCAATGCCGTGACTCGACATGTCGTAGGCGCGGAGTGCAATTGTTCGCCGGAGTACTTGATTCACCTCGACCCGCTGTTTTTCGGGCGGCGTCTGGCGCGCGAAACTTAAGAGATTCTGGACAATCTCCCGCGTGCGTTGTGATTCCTGCACAATCACTTGCAGATCATCTTTCACTTGATTGTTGAGCTCGGGGTTCTCGAGAAGTAAATCGGCAAATCCCAAAATGGCAGTCAGAGGATTGTTCACTTCGTGGGCCACCCCGGAAACAAGTTGACCTACAGCGGCCATCTTTTCCGTGTGCATGAGTTTGGCTTGGAGAATGGCGACGTCAGTAATGTCGGTCATCACCGCCACCAGACTGTTCACTTCCCCACCTGGGCTCCGCATCGGGCTCAGGTTTACGGAGAAGCTGCCGATAATCTGCCGACCTCTGGCGAGTGGCAGCTCCAGATTATTTACGGCTTTGCCTTCGAGAACACATTCGATCGCGCCACGCAGCACCGGCCGGTGAGTCGGCAACACAATATTTTCGAGACGCGAGCCCACGAGATCGCATTCTTCGCTGCCCGCCACCTCACAGCAGCGACGATTGGCATAGCTGACAAGGCCAGCAGTATCGATCACTGCGATCAGGCTCTGAGTGTGATTCAGGATCTGGGTGTTGAAGTCGTGCTCGCGCAAGAGTTGCGACTGCACGTTCTTCATCTCGGTGATGTCGAGAAGAACACCTCTGTACTCCAAGACCTGACCAGCATCGTCGCGAACGACAAAGCTGTTTGCCAGCACGTAAATGATCGAACCATCCCGGCGCAGCAAGGCGAGTTCGTGATTCCTGAGACGACCAAATTGATTCAGCGCCCGCGCCATCATCTCCCGGTGCGCGGGTTCAACGTACAGATCCTGCGCTGTGACATTCAGCAACTCTTCCCGGCTGTTGTATCCGAGCATGCGTACCAGCGCATCATTCACCTCAAGTAAACGGCCATCTGGAGCCGAGAAGTAAGCGCCTTCCTGAATGTTGTCGAACAGTTCGCGATACAGTCGTTCAGCCTGCCGGCTCACAGTGACATCCTTGAGAACGTGCACAATCTGCTGCGATTCTTCCGCGACTCCGCGCAAACGCGATGAGGAGACCAGATAGGTGTTTCCCGTCTTGGGCTCTCGGAATTCCTCGCGAAATTCGTGGCCTCGAAGGTTGAGACAGAAGGGACACGCTGGCGCACTAGAAGACAGCCCAAACAGGTCACGCACCGGCAGTCCAAGCACTGCGGCAGGATGCTTACCTAACTTCTCTGAGAGGGAACGATTGACCCGGACAATCCTTTGCTGCTGATCATGCAGCAACATGAAATCGGAGATCGAATCGAACATCTCCGCCCACTGCCGGCTCGACCGCGTGACACGCATGAACAACTGCGACAGCTCTTTTTCAGCCAAGGCTATTGCCCCAACTTGGGCGAGAGCCGCAACAAAGGTGCGCTCGGCCTCTTCGACGACTTGGTCAGCCGCAAGCAAAACTGCCAGCACCGCGCTTGACTGAGAAGTGCGAATTGGAGCGCTGTAGACAGCGCGGAAACGCGGCCCGGAAGGATGGACCGCATGAAGTCCCGGCCGATCGCCGTTGAGCGTCTTGCGCACAGCTTCACTCAGTGCCCCATGCGGCTTGGCTAAGTCCTCCTCGACAGCAATCCGGTCAGCTCTCTCATCCTGAGACGCAAATCCGACCAGATAAAGTCTTCCGTCTTCCTCTGAAATCACTGCGGCTGGCAAAGGGAAGAAGTTTGTATGTGTCTGTTCCGCAATAGTTTGAGCAATGGCCTTGGGGCCAGGTCGAGCTTTCAGCAGCTCAACAAAACGCAGCAGAAACTCCACGCTGCCGACCTCGCAGGCAACTGTCTCGCGTGACTCCCAATCGCGAGGTTTTGTAGGCGAAAGATATGTCATTGAAGGTGCGGGGTCTGTCTCAAAACGAACCAATCAAAGATGCGACGGTAGCTTGCATTCTCAATTTGAGTCAATACGAAACGCGGCACGGGCGCACCTAAGGTAACCAGTTACTTCCCTCAGGTTTCTCACGCTGAGACACCGGGCTGACAGAATCTGGCTGCATGAGACGGTTTGCGGCCTCCCGCGGGCGCTACGCCATTCTGATCGTCTCCCCCTAATCCTGTGAAATCAGCAGCTTGCGATGAGTTGCGTTACCGAGGTCACTTCAGTCCGTCCGTGGCAGCGCCCGTGCACTCTTGTTAGCTGAGTACCTCTAAGGAGACTGCTGTGTCTAACCTCTTCCAAAGATCGTTGCGTCATATCGCCCTTGTTTCCTGTGTCTTGGGATTCACCCTGGTTTCCCACGCTGATGACCCAGCCAGAAAGGTCAAGACCAAGGTCAACCCGCAATATCCGGAGCTCGCCAGAAGAATGAACATTACGGGCGCAGTGAAGCTGGAGTTGCTCGTGGCTCCGAACGGCCAGGTAAAGGCAGTCAAGACCCTGGGCGGACATCCGCTCCTGATCGATGCCGCCCAGACTGCAGTCAAGCAATGGAAGTACGAACCCGGTCCGGAGGGGACGGAAATCGTGGAAATCCGTTTCGCCAGTAAGGATTGATCTCAGCTCTGCAAAGCGAGCAGGTGGATAGGCAATGACAATCGCAAAAAAGCTTTACTTGGGATTCGGCGGCATGATCGTGCTCGCACTGGTCCTCTCCTCGATAGGTTTATTCGGGCTGTGGCGCGAGGGGGCGGCCAAACGCAAAACCAATCGTTCGTTCCAGGTGTTGCGCGACACTTCGACTCTCCAGTACTTGTTGAGCGAAAACCAGATTCACTTGAACAACTACTTGCTGAGTGGAGATTCCAGCGAAGCCGATAAAGTTCTGAACGGCGTCACTCAGCTTGACGAAGCTATCCACCGCACCGAGGTCAAAGCCACAACCGAAGAGCAGATTCCACTGGAAAGGCTCAACGAAGCGGTCCACGACTGGACTGAGCACTTCGCCCGTCCGCTGATCGAGAAACGCAGGCAGGTAGATTCCGGGAATGGAACCGTTGCTGAGCTGCAGATTTTCTATCTCCAGCTCAATCCCGGCGACTGGATGAAGAAGGTCAAGGAGCCGATCGACCAAACCATCGCCGCCACAGAACTGGACCTGCAGGACCAACAACTCTCCGACAGCACGAAGGGCACCATCACGCAATGGGGATTCATCCTGGCTGTCGTGCTTGCAATAGGCGGCGGGCTCTACATTGCCTACAGGACCGCACTCTCAATCAGTGAGCCACTCGTGCACCTGATGATGGTCGCTCGTGAAATTGGCGAATCCGGCGACCTGGATCAAAAGATCGACATCGACCGTAAAGATGAAGTCGGCGAACTCAGCAAGACCTTCAACAAGATGATCGCCTACCTCAAGGAGATGGCATCGGTCTCCGAAGCCATCGCCGGTGGAGACCTCACGCTTCAAGTCCAGCCTCGATCCCAGAGTGACACTCTTGGAAAGGCCTTCTCCGAGATGACGATCGGCTTGCGTCAACTCGTAAGGAGCGTTCGCGAGAGCGCATCGCAAGTTGCGGGCGGATCAAACGAAGTAGCCAGCGCTTCCGATGAATCGGCAAAGATCAACATTCAGGCTGCATCGGCCATCGATGAAGTCACCAGCACTATGCACGAGATGAGCATCAACGTGCAGAACATGGTGAAGAACACGCAGACTCAGGCTTCGAGCGTGAGCGAGACTTCGGCCTCCATCGACCAGATGGTCGCGTCCATTCAACGCGTCGCCGACACTGCGAAGGTGTTACTCGACATCTCGCAGCGTTCGCGCGAAGAAGTGCACAGCGGCATTCAGACCATGGACAAAGCCACCGATGGTCTAAACCGCATCAACACGTCGATTCAGAACTCGTCGGTTATCATCGGCGATCTCGGCGCCCGGGCAGACAACATCGGCAAGATCGTGGAAGTAATCGACGATCTTGCCGAGCAGACCAACCTTCTTGCTCTTAACGCTGCCATCGAGGCGGCCCGAGCCGGAGAACACGGACTCGGATTCGCCGTAGTTGCTGATGAAGTTCGCAAGCTGGCTGAAAAGTCCGCGCAGTCGACGCGCGAGATCTCCGATTTGATCCAGAGCATTCAGAAAGAAGCCCGCAAGGCCGTCGAGAACATGGAGAAGAGCCGGACGATCGTCAACGACGGGCTATCACAGGGGACAGATCTCAATACAGCGCTCAAGAAGATCTCGAACGTCGTAACTGAAGTCTATAAGTTCGCTCAGGAAATCGGCGCGGCGACCAATGAACAATCGAATGGCTCATCGCAGATTGCGCGTGCAACAACCCGACTTAACGAAATTACTCATGAGATTAATTCATCCGTAGAAGAGCAGGCATCGGGCGCCCAGGCGGTTGTGCGAGCGATGGAGAAGATGCGTGAACTGATCCAGCGTTCCACTTCGGGATCAACCGAACTAGCTGCTTCTGCGGACCAGATGTCCAAGATGTCGCGCACATTGCTCGATGCTATGGACCGTTTTGTTTTGGAATCCTTGCACCCAAATGCGAACGGGCATCGCGGCAATGTCAACGGAAGCGCGAAGGACTTCAGCACGTCAAAGCGCTACTCGACAAGCATCAACTAGCGTGGCGGCAGAGGATTCGGATGGCGAAAGACCTCCAACTCGTTGGTTTCCGCATCGGCAAAGAGACCTTCGGCGTTCCGATCGGTCTCGTGCACGAGATTGTTCGTGTACCCGACATTACCGCTGTGCCCGACGCTCCCGACTACGTAGAAGGCGTGATCAATCTTCGCGGAAAAATCATCTCCGTCATCGATTTGAGGAAGCGCTTCGGCGAAGTACAGATTGAGTCCAGCCGAAAGAATCGCATCCTGGTTGCCGAGATAGAGAAGAAGCTCGTGGGACTCATCGTCGACGCGGCTTCCGAAGTCATCCGTCTACCACACGGTGAAATCGAAACTCCCCCTGAAGTGTTCGAAGAAAACGAAGTCAAGTACGTGACCGGAGTAGGCAAGTTGAACGGGCGCCTCGTGATCCTGATCGACCTTACGAAGATTTTGCAGCAAGGCGAATTGCGACGGCTGGGAGATCTCGCCGTCGAAGCAACAGCCTGAATGCGCGTCGAAGCCTCTCCCAAGCGTTAGAGCAGTGAATAGAGTTTAAGAGAGCTCAATGGCCACTATCAGTGTTCCTGTCGTTATCAGCGACGCCGAACTCAAGCTCCTGCAGACGCTTGTTTACCAGGAATGCGGAATGCACTTCGACGACCGCCGCATACATTTTCTTCAGGATCGTCTGCAGCGCCGCCTGAAGGCCTGCAGTCTCGACAGCTTCTACAGCTACTACCGTCTGCTCACCAGTCGCGACGGGAAATCGGAACTAAGTTCTCTGCTCGAAAACCTCACTGTTAACGAGACTAGTTTCTTCCGCAATCGTCCGCAGCTCGACCTCTTCCAGAAGACCATTTTGGAAGAGATCCTGCACCGCAAGCAGTCGCGGCGCGACTGGACACTGCGCTGCTGGAGCGCCGGATGCTCCACAGGGCAAGAGCCATACACCATGGCTATGCAGATTGCCGACGCGCTGGCGTATTACTACCTTCGCAATCCTCTGCCATTCGAAATGCCGTCGCCAAAGCCGCTGATTCCGCCGCCGTGGAAGGTCGAGATCCTGGCTTCAGACATCAGCTACTCGGCACTGCGCACTGCGCAGGAAGCTTCTTACTCCGATTTGCAGATGGAGCCCGTCGACTATGGCTATCGTCTGCGTTATTTCGACAAACTCGGGGATCGTTACGTTATCAAGAAAAGCTTGAAGGAACTCGTGCATTTCGACTTTCACAATCTCAAAACCGAGTTTCTGCCGCAACGCAACGACGTAATTTTCTGTCGCAACGTGATGATCTACTTTGACGAAGCCGAGCAGAAGCGCCTGATCGACAAGTTTTATCGCTGTCTCAATCCCGAGGGGTATCTCTTCGTGGGTCACGCGGAGAGCCTGTTTGGACTGACAGACAAGTTCCGCATGATCCACCAGAACAACGGCACTGCCTATCAACGGATCGAGGCCACAGTTTGAGCTTGTTTCCTGATGAACGGCAATCCGAGCTGAAGGATCTCTTCTTTGAGACCGCCGCTGAGTTGTTGCAGGCGCTCAATGAAGAAGGACTGAGCCTCGAGCAGCGCACCGGCGACGCCGAACTCGTGCGCGAAGTGCGCCGTACCGTTCATACGCTCAAGGGTGACTCTGCGGCCTGCGGTTTCGAAGAGCTGAGCAGTCTGGCCCACGATCTGGAAGACGTGCTCACTCCGCAGATCGCCGCCAGCAGCGGTGGCAAGCTGGCGGAAATCGTTCTGGCGGCGGCAGATGTCTTCGGATCGATGCTGGATGCCTACCGCGGAAGCACCCCGGTGCCCTCTGCTGCTCCAATTCGGGAACAGATTCGCCAGCTCGTCGCTCGTCCCGAACCGAAAAACATCGTTCCTTACAAACTCAGCGGTCGCTTTGCCTGGACAGAATATGAGCAGATCGCCATCCAGCGAGCCGCGGCTCAAGGACAGAACATTTACAACATCGCTATGGCCGTCGATCCGAATTGTCCGATGAAGAGCGCCGCGATGCAGCTTGTAAAGAATGTTCTTTGCCAACTCGGAGAGGTACTCGCCGCGTTTCCCGATTCCTCGATTCCGCCTGAACACATCGATGTAATGGAGTTCGCGGTTGCCAGTTCTCAAGCGAGCGACGTATTTACAAAGAAGTGCCGCGTTCCGTCAGTCATCTCCGACGTTCTCGTCGAAGTAGTGAACGGCGGTACAGCCATCGAGCAACCGTCAGATCCTCCGCTGCACGAAGACTCTGCCGACGTGCTTGGCATCGCCGACGCGAACAGCGAGTCAGGCGAGGTCTCCACCAGCGCATCATCACAATTCACCAACGTTAAGTTGCGAGTCGATGCCGAGCGCATTGATGCGGTGCTGAACCTTGTGGGCGAACTCGTGATTGGGAAGTCGATGCTGATGCAGAACCTCGGCGAGTTCGAAAAACGCTTTACGAAAGATCCCTTAAGAGCCAGGTTCGCCGATGCCATGGCGTTTCAGGCCCGCGTTCTCAACGACCTGCAGAAGTCGGTCATGAAGATTCGCATGGTGCCGGTCGAGCAACTCTTCCGCCGCTTCCCTCGCATGCTGCGCGACGTAGCCAAGGCGTGCGGCAAAGACGTGGCGCTGCAGTTCTCCGGCGAAGAGACCGACTTGGATAAAAGCATTCTCGACACACTGGCCGAGCCGTTGTCGCACCTCGTACGCAACTCAATCGACCACGGAATCGAAACTCCCGAGCATCGCGTCGCAGCCGGCAAACCTGCGCAGGGCACGATTCGCTTGAACGCCTTTAATCAAGGCAACCAAATTGTCATCGAGTGCTCCGACGATGGCGCGGGCATTGATCGTTACAAGCTTGTAAGTAAAGCGGTCGAAAAAGGAATCATCACTCACGATGAAGGCGAGAGAATTTCCGATGGCGAGGCTCTGCATCTCATCTTCCACCCTGGATTGAGCACTGCGGCCGCAGTAACGGCGATTTCAGGCCGCGGCGTTGGCATGGACATTGTTCAAAATGTAATCGAGCAGTTGAAGGGAACGATCTCGATCGATTCGAAGCCTGGTGTGGGCACAACGTTCCGGCTGAAAGTTCCACTCACGCTGGCGATTATCAAGGCGCTGATGTTCCGCGTCTCCGATCGGCTATACGCCATTCCGCTGGCTTCTGTTCTTGAAATCGCGCGGGCCTCTGCTGCTGACGTGCATCGCGTCGATCAGCATGAGGTCATGCAGTTGCGCGACCAGGTGCTGACTCTAGTGCGCATGGGACAGCTTGCCAAGCGCGGGCCATTGCCAGTCAACAAGAAAATATTTGTGGTGGTTGTCGCCATCGCCGATCGCAAATTCGGCCTCATCGTTGACCGTCTCGTCGGTGAGGAAGAGTTGGTAATCAAAGCTTTGGACGATCATGTGGTCGCGACCGAGTTTGTAAGTGGCGCGTCGATTTTGGGAGACGGAAGTGTGGTCCTCATTCTGAATCTTCCGGCGGTAGTAGCGAGGCTCGGGAAAGCTCCGGCCCTGATGGAGGCAGTGACGGCGTGAACAACGGCTCCCCCAAGGTTCGCGTTCTGGTAATTGACGACTCGGCCCTGATGCGAAAGCTGATCCCGAAGATCTTGTCGCGGGATCCCGAAATAGACGTAGTGGGTACGGCAATGGACGGCAACTTCGGCTTGAAAAAAATCGAAGAGCTACGGCCCGATGTGGTCACGCTCGATCTCGAAATGCCGCGCATGGACGGGATGGAGACGCTGCGTCAGCTCACGCGCAAGCACCGCCTGCCTGTGATTGTAGTGAGCGCCCATTCAGTGAACGGAGCAGCGGCTACCTTCAAAGCTCTGTCGCTGGGAGCCTTTGACTTCGTACCCAAGCCCTTTGACGCATCGCAGGCGCGCATGGATGGAATCTCCGAGCAGCTTACGGCCAAGGTGAAGGCCGCCGCCCATTTTGGAATTCCCCGCAACCGGCTCACTGTGCCCGAGGACTTTCGTCCGCAGAAGCCAGTTCAGCGACCCAGCAAGGCTCCGACCAAGGTTGTCGCGATTGGAATTTCTACCGGCGGACCGAATGCTCTTCAATATCTGCTGTCGCAACTACCCGGGAACTTTCCCGGAGCAATCGTCGTCGTACAGCACATGCCTGAAGGTTTTACCGACTTATTTGCTCGTCGCCTGCACGAGTGTTGCGCGATCGACGTAAAAGAAGCTCATTCCGGCGACGTACTCCTTGCCGGGCGAGCTCTGATTTGCCCCGGCAATCGTCATATGCGTGTGAAACGTATGCCACTGGGCGACGTGGTAGTGCTCGGAGATGACGACAAGGTCAACGGACACCGTCCGTCGGTGGATGTGCTCTTCCGCTCCGTTGCGCACGAATTTCGCGTCAATGCGATGGGTCTTCTCATGACCGGAATGGGAGAGGACGGCGCCGACGCGCTCGGAGAAATCAAAACTGCAGGCGGGCTCACGGTTGCACAAGACGAGCACTCCTGCGTCGTGTTTGGTATGCCCAAGGCTGCGATCGAACGCGGGCATGCTACGCGGGTGGTTTCGCTGGAGGCGCTCGCGAATCTCTTGATTCGCTACTGCACTCCCTCGAAGCAGCCCGAGCAGACAGAAGTTGGGTTGGAAGCATAAAGGCAAAGCCGGGACCATTCCGGCACAAAGGCAAAGCCGTAAGGAGAAACGATTATGGAGCAATTTGCTGCATTGGTTCGAGCCAAGGACAACAAGCCAGTGCGCTTTCTGATAGTCGACGACTCGATCTTCGCGCGCAAGAACCTCGCCAAGATGCTGGAGTCCTTTGGTGGCGAAGTTGTGGGCGAAGCGGGCGACGGCTGCACTGCGATCACCGAGTACGAGCGACTCCATCCTGATTTGGTGCTGATGGACATCACCATGCCTCAAATGGAAGGCATCGAGGCCGCGGAACGCATCGTTCGCCAGTATCCACAAGCGCGCGTCGTAATGGTCTCCTCGGTGGGCTACCAGGAGAACATCGTCGCTGCCCTGCAAAAGGGCGCTCGCCATTTCGTGCAGAAGCCGGTAAAGGCCGACGTTCTCTATGAAGTGCTCCGCTACGTGATGGGCGACGATGTGCTCACCGCGCAAACTGTGGGCGCGGGAGGAAGCTAGCCATGAAGATGGAGCTGATCCAACCGTTCATCAATTCCGCCGACGCTGTGCTCGCCGAGAGCCTGCAGTGCGAGACTCGTATCGGCGACCTAAGCATGGAGGAGGAAACCTATCGCCGCAAAGGCGTAGCCGCCATCATCGAGATCAATGGCGACATCGAAGGACGCATCATCCTCGATACCAATCCGAAGACAGCCACACAGATAGCTGCGCACTTAGCGGGCGGCGAAGTGCAACCTTCAGATGACCTGGTGCGCGAAACCGTCTGCGAGCTCGCCAATATGGTGATCGGAAATGCCGTCACCAGCCTCAACGATCAGGGATTCCGTTTCAAGATCTCTCCACCCCAGATCCACGCAGCCGAGCAAGGTCTAAGCGGCAATGAAGAGACCGAAGCGCTAGTGATGTGCTTCGACACCGCAAAAGGTGGCGTGTACATGAACATCGCCATGCACTACAACCGCCGAAGGAAAGAAGAGCGGACCGCCGCTGTGGTGGGGTAGCTTCTCGCGAACTGCCCTTTCACCACGGAGACACGGAGAAAAGCAGAATCGGGAAACTCACTTCCCGCACGCCGTGCAACCAGCGACTCCCCTCTGCGAGCCCTATAAGTCTGTCAGGTTGGAATTACTTAAAAAGGCCGTTCTCCGTGACTCCGTGTCTCCGTGGTGAAAAGACTTCCTCACCCGCCGACGGCAATAAACACCGGACTAAGCCTCACGCACGAAGCTCCCGCACAAGTAGGATCGAAGTTTGGAGCCGGTATGCGAATCGGCTTGCCCGCCGAATCCGACAGCTCCGAGTCGGTTGAAGTCAGGATCACGGATGCATTCCGGGAATCACGATTCGCAGTAAAGACCTTCAGGCTCTGCGAATCTGAGGCGATCCAAACTGGGCTCGGGGTCTGATCGGCCGCGGTTATGGTCGAAGAAAGCGAAATCGTCTTCGACACCGCAAGACTCAGGCTGTTAATAACACTCACCGAATTCGAGCCGGTATTCGCGACATAGATGCGGGTACCATCGGCCAGCGCAGTCACTGAAACAGGATTCACTCCTACTGCCACATTCGTCACGTTGTTGAACGCTGGCGAAGTAGGATCGGCATTGATCACGCTTACCGTATTCGAACCTGGATTCGTAACCACAACACGCTGATTCCTCGCATCGAACACGGCGTAGTTAGGCGAACTTCCTACGGTGACGGTAGCGATGACTGTGTCGCTCGTGGCGTCGATAACACTCACACTTCCGGAACCTTGATTCACGACAAACACGCGGCTGCTATCGGCGGAAGCAACGGTCCACGCCGGGCCTGATCCAACCGGAATCGTCGCCACTACGTTGTTGTTAGCCGTTGAGATTGCCGTTACGGAGTTGGAGCCTCGGTTCACGACATAAACCTTGCTGGAGTTTGGCAGCAAGCCGAGATTTACGGGGTTTGTCCCAACCGGAATCTCGGTTGTGAGGGCGAGAGGAAATCCACCGACCACGCCAACCACGCCACGGCCGAACTCCGCGACGTATAAGGCGCCGTTCGCACTGGCGAGCGAAATCGGCTGGGCTCCTGGCGGAAGGCCGATCGTAGTGGGAGCGGACACAACGCCTGCCGAATTCGCAGTAATGTGATTGTCCGTATGTTGTGAGACCGTGTCGTTGTCAAAGTCTGCAGTTGTGATGACGGCAACAGCTCCCGAGTTCTGCACAAGGGCAAACAATGGACTTCGACCGACGGGAACAACCCCCTCTACGCTATCTCCGGAAACGTTTATATCGCTGACCTGACCCGTGGCTCCGCTAGGATTACACGGAGTTAGTCCTCCGGGTCCAAGTTCGCACGCAGTCATCACTGCCAGACGAAAGGGCTGAGGATCAGGAGAAGGTTGCGGCAGCGGAGTCGCTACCGGCCGAAATGTATCGCCACATCCACTAATCAAAAAGCAAACAACCACCGCCGACGCGACGGCGGCCAAGCGCGGAAACTTCATCCCTACTCCCGAATGTATTTGGTCCACTGTTTCGATTGTAAATAGACGTGAGCACCCGCGCTACTTTCAAGCCCGTCTATCTTGAACATCATGGTAACAACAGAAACGAACCCGGGCGCCCTCCGCCGTAGTTCCGGCCGCCGCCGGACGGATTTTTGCCAGAACATCGAGAATGGAGGATCAAACAGAGTCGCGCGCCTCCGGCGCTCCGTCTCGCCTCGCCAAACTAACCCAGGGCTTCCGCCACTGGGCTGACCTTTAGCCATCGGGCCTACGGCCCTTAGACTCCGGCTCCGATGGGGTGACGCTCTTTCATTCCTTCTGGTAGCGGACTGCTGCACACAACGCATCGCCCAACAATGCGAGGGCGGAGGCCCGGTGGCTAAAGGTCAGCCCAGTGGCGGAAGCCCTGGGTTAGCTAGGTCGCGGTGTATGTCGGCGAGAGTTCACGCAGGCGCGTAAGCGTAGCCGGAATAACAGACAGCGCAAAATCAACGTCTTCCTCTGTGTTCTGCTTTCCTAAACTAAAACGAATGCTGGCACGCGCTCTCTCCGGCGGAAGGCCCATAGCCGTCAGCACATGCGACGGCTCAATCGCGCCTGAAGAACACGCCGCTCCGGTAGAAACGGCGAGCCCCTTAAGATCCAGTGCAATCACCATCGCCTCGCCTTCAATGTGATCGAAGTAGACATTGCTCGTGTTTGGAACACGCGGAGCCCCACCACTATTCACTCCCGCGGCGTCAATCTGGTCGAGCAACGTGGATTCCAGGCGGTCACGCAATTCCGCCACCCGAGAAACACCGCCATCAGCAAATCCATGCATAGCAATCTCAGCCGCGCAGCCCAAACCGATGATGCCCGGCAGATTCTCCGTGCCTGCGCGCCGCTGGCGTTCGTGATTTCCGCCGAAAAACAGAGGCTCGATCAACGTTCCCCGCCGAACAAACATCGCGCCGGTACCTTGCGGTCCATGAAACTTGTGTCCCGAAATGGAAAGCAGGTCGCAACCGATCTTCTTCACATCGATCGGAACTTTCCCTGCCGCCTGCACTGCGTCGGTATGAAAATAAACATCCGCTTCAGTCGCAATCCGCCCAATCTCTTCCACCGGCTGCAGAACTCCGGTCTCGTTGTTCGCCATCATGATCGAGATGAGCTTGGTATTCGGCTGCAACGCACGACGCAGCTCATTGGGATCGACGAGCCCCCGGTCATCTACGCGCAAATACGTAACTTCGAAGCCTCGCTGCTCCAGCCGTTTGCAAGCGTTGAGCACGGCATGATGCTCAATCTGCGAAGTAATGACGTGGTCGCGGGCCCGCACTAAGCCGAAGACGGCAAGGTTATCCGCCTCTGTGCCGCCACTCGTGAACACAACCTCGGCCGCGCGGCATCCCAGCAGTTTGGCGACTGACTCGCGCGCTCGTTCTACTGCAGCCCGCGCGTGCTGCCCGTGATGATGGATGGACGAAGCATTCCCGAATTCCTCTAGGTAATACGGCCGCATCGCCTCAAACACTTCGGGCAGAAGCGGCGTGGTCGCATTACTGTCGAGGTACACGCGGTGCATGGATCTATTGTAGGCGAATGGTCTAACTACTGTGGCATGACAATACGGCTGCTCAGGTTCGGAGCAAGAACTTGAAAACCCCGCACATCGAACGTGTATATTCGCTGGCAGCCTGCCTTCTCGGCGGCACGCAAGTGCGCGAGATCATGAACGCGACCACTTACGAATCCCATGCTCGCGCAGTCTTGAACGATGTTTCGATAATCACTGTTGCTTAGCGCAACGAATTGAAGCGCGGGAAGAATATCGTCTACTAGAATTTGCCAAACATCGATTGGTCGGAAGCGCGGAACGAAAGGTGTTCGAGTCATCACGGAATAGATTTCGGTTAGACCGTGCCCGCTGATGAAACCTTGATACTTTCCTCTGCCGATGTCGTCCATCAGCGGCTTGCACTGCTGATAGTGGATGTGAGTATCCACGATACTGGCGACAACGATGTTGGTATCGACGTAAACCTTCACCGCTCGAACAGTTCCCTGTCGCGAAGTTCGCGGTCTTCTTCAACGAGACGCTCCCAATTGATTTGCCGAGGAGCCTTGCCGGTGTAGACCCATCTTCCGTTGCGCTTGACCAGACTACTTCGGGAGACAGTTGGCCGCAGGAAGAGCCCTTCGGTGTTTTCAGAGATCTCAAGACTAGCGCCGGCCTTTAGTCCCAGACGATCCCGCACCGGCTTGGGAAGGACGATTCGCCCCGCCTTATCCACCCGAATATTCATAGACTTATTATGCCATTTCAAAATGGCAAATGCCACTTGGATATGCCATTCCGCGTGGCCGGGAGAGACAGAACCCCTCTATCCCTGACATCCTGAGGCCCTCTTTTGGACGAAAGACCTCCCGGAACGCATCCAGCTTACTCGCCATATCCCGGCTTTCTGGTTGAGAATCTGGGCCAAAACGCCATGAGGCAATCTAGCCTTAAACATCAAGGGAGATCCTTCGGTCAACGACGGGCCGCAGGATGACAGTGCAGGGGGCACGAAGAGAACGCCCATGCTTACCGCCTTTCCATCGGCACGTACTTACTCGGATAACGCGGCCCAATATACTCGGCACGAGGACGAATCAGGCGATTGTCATCGAGTTGCTCGATTACGTGCGCGGCCCAGCCTGAAATCCGGGAGACGGCAAACACAGGAGTGAACAGATCGACGTCGAGTCCTAAAGTGGTATAGGTCGAGGCAGAATAGAAGTCCACATTGGCATTGAGCTTCTTTTCAGCGTTGATGTACTTCTCGATCTTGCGCGACATCTCGAACCACTTCGGATTGCCGCTGGAGCGTCCTAGATCCTCCGACATCTTGCGCAGGTGCGTGGCGCGCGGGTCTTCGGTTGTGTAGACGCGATGCCCGAATCCCGAGATCTTCTTCTTCTGTGCCAAGAGACCTTTCACATGCTCCACCGGGTCCTGCCCTGCCTTATCCAGCGCGAAGAGCATGCGCATCACCGCCTCGTTTGCCCCGCCGTGCAACGGCCCTTTTAATGCACCGATTGCACTGGTAATGGCGGAATGCATGTCTGATAACGTCGCGGCCGTCACCCGAGCAGCGAAGGTGGAAGCATTCAGTTCGTGGTCAGCATGAAGAATGAGAGCGATATCGAGAGCTTTTTCTGCGGTTGAAGAAGGTTTCTCGCCGGTAAGCTGCAACAGGAAGTGGGCAGCGTGGGAAAGCTTCGGATCGGCATCGACAACCTTCTTCCCTTTTCGGATTCGATCATAAGTCGCAACGATCATCGCGATCTGCGAAGTAAGCGCATACGCTTTGCGCACATTCGAGTCGTGATCGACTGCCTTCTCGTCGGGATCATAGAAAGAGAGCGCCGAGACTGCGGTTCGCAGAACCTCCATCGGCGTAGCGTTTTTGGGGAAGTTCCGCATCATCTCGATAACGCCGGGATCGAGTTTCCGCGACTCTCCTAGCCGCTGCCGGAAATGCTCTAGCTCTTCCCTTTTCGGAAGATTACCGAACCACAGGAGGTAGCAGACTTCCTCAAAGTTGGAGTTCTGAGCGAGTTCGTGGATGTCGATGCCGCGATAGGCGAGAACTCCCTCGTCTCCATCGATGTAACAAATCCCCGAATTAGCGGCTACGATTCCCTCAAGACCCTTTGTGGCTGGCGTGGTGGACATGGAAACCTCGAACGCTCTCGATTCGAACGAAGGCGAGCACGCGAACACAGTGAGTCGCATCGCGCAGAGAGCAACTCATTGTTATAAACGAAAACTCTTAGACCCGGCAAACCGACGAGGCGAACACGAAGGTCACGAAGGCAACAACGGAGGTCGCGAAGCTTGGTTGAAGTTGTCTAGAGCCGCGTTTTGCTACAGCATGTGCTAAACAATGTTGGAACAGAGATCTATCGGCCCAGAACCTAAGTCCCTGCTGTCTTCGTGACCTCTTCAATTCCCTTCGTGACCTTCGTGTTCGCCTCGTCCGTGTTCGCCTCGTCGGTTTTAGGCCGGCCAGATCGACAAAGCCGTCCTACTCAGGATCTGCTGTTTGACCGCCTCACTAATGGCCAGACTGCGAAAATCCTCGAGGTTCTGCTTGATCTCGGGCACGCCTGGCCCCGGCCAGTCCGTACCGAACAGCGTCTTGTCCGCAATTTCTTCCAGCCGAGGAAAGTACTTGAGCAGAGTCTTTGGAGGGATGCCGCTTATGTCTAAGTAGACATTCTGATGCCGCCGGACCAAAAAGAACGCTGTCTGCATCCAGAGCGGACGTCCGCCATGGGCAAGCAGGATTTTCAGTTCAGGAAAATCGACTGCCACATCGTCGACATAGATCGGATCGCCGTATTTATTTCGTGCTCCAGGAAAAATCGACGTTCCGGTATGAACCATTATGGGAATGCCGTTTTGTTCGGCTACACGATAGATCGTCCCCAACTCTTTCACGCCGTTCAAGTAATCGTTGGGATAGAGCAATTGGTGAGGCGGATGCACTTTGATCATGCGTATGCCGAGCCGCACAATCTGCTTCATATCCCGCTCGACATTGCTAGTGTGTCGCGGGTGCACGCTGCCACACGGGATCAATCGCTTCGGGTCTTCCTTCACATACTTGGCAACAAACTCATTGACCTCAGGCGTAAAACCCATCAACTCCGGGGCCACATAGTTGATGAGGACCGCCCGATCGACGCCAATCTGATCGAGGTGATGAAGAAACTTCTTAGGCGACCGGCAGAATTCGACGATTTCGTCGAAGTTCGCCCGCTTCTTCTTCATCACAGCCAAAGCCGCCGGCTTGAACATCTCCACAGGCTGAATGTGAACGTGGCAGTCGGTGATCATCTCGTTTCAGAGTTCACGGAACATCCAAGCGATGATACGGAGACCAGCCTCGACAAGCGAATGGCTACTGAGTGACATCCTCAGAGGACTCTTACATCTTACTTCTGATATAATGTAAGGCATGAAGGATCTAAGTGCTACCTTTACCTCTAAAGGCCAACTTGTGGTCCCTGCAGAACTTCGGCGGAAGCATGGGATTGAGACCGGCACCAGGGTCAGATTTTTGGAGGATCATCTAGGCCGCATTGTCCTGCAGCCCATTACAGAGGAGTACGTCGACCGGCTCATGGGATGTTTGAGCGAAGGGCCAGACCTGCTGGCCGGCTGGGAGAAGGAGCATCGCGAAGAAGGCAAGCGCGACAAGTGAAGACATACGTGTTGGATGCCAGCGCCGTGTTTGTTTTTCTTCAGAAAAAACCAGGCGCATCCAAAGTGAACGACGTTTTGAAAGAGGCAATGCGGGAGCACGCGCAGGTACTGATGTCAGCAGTGAACTATGCCGAAGTCTACGGCAAAATCGCGCGCGAGCATGGCTCGAACCAGGCTCAGGTAACGATGAACGCGGTACGATCTTTACCCATCAGCCTTCTCGATGCAACTCTTCCCAGGTGCGTTCAAGCCGCCGATCTTAAGAATCAATACAAGCTTTACTACGTCGATAGCTTTGCTGCTGCGCTAGCGATCGAGCACAAAGCTACGCTTGTAACCAGCGACTCCGATTTCCGGAAACTAGGACATAGCTTCCCGGTCCTCTGGCTGAAGTCATGAGTCATATTAGGCCCAGCTTGGAGTTCCATTCTTCGTAGTCCCGGCGCCAAGCACCGCGCGTTTCGCAAACACGCGAATCATTTCGCGCCGATACTCAGGAGTAAGCAACGATGTTGTAAGCGGCTTAGCCACTTTCGCTGCTAACTCACCAACCACAGCCGCCGAGTGATCGTTGACCACCTTGCCTGCCAGCGCGTGCCGCGCTTCGCTCACCAGCAGCGGGGCCGGATTCACTCCAGTAATCGCCACTTGCGCGTCTTCGATGAGGCCTTGCGCATTCTTCTTGAGCGCGGCAGCGACTCCCGCGAGCGGATAGTCGATCGATCCCCTTAGCCGCAGCTTTTGATAGACGCCGTCGTATCCCGCCATGCGTTCTGGAAGAAAGACACGGGTCAGCATCTCGTTCTGCGCCAGCTTCATACGCGCGTCGCCGATGTTGGTGTAGAACTGGGCTAGCGGAACACGGCGCTTGCCGGTTGGCCCGGCGATTTCCAACTCCGCTTCGAGACATAGCAACGCCGCCGGCGAATCTGCCGAAAACACTGCCCAGCACTTCTTGCCTCCGGGAGCAACATGGCACAGATCGCCATCCTTCTTTATGCAAAAACCGCAAGATTTGCGCCAGGTGAGCGATTGGTTGTACCAGAGGCAACGCGTATCAAGACAGATATTGCCCCCGATCGTGCCCATATTGCGCAGGATCGGCGAAGCAACGGTAGCCACCGCTTCGCGTAACACGCGATAACTCCGACGAATGAACTCAGAATCTTCGATCGTACTGAGCGTGACCAGTGCGCCGATCTCGGTACCGTGTCCCGGAATGGAACGGATACTACGCAGCTCGTCGATACCACGAATGTCCAGCAGATAATTCGGAGCAAACAGCCGCTGCTTCATCGACGGCAGCAGATCGGTGCCGCCAGCGATGATCTGAATGTCGGGAGCGTGTTCGGAGAGATACCGAACGGCATCTTCGATTGTTCGTGGACGCAGGAGTTTGAATGGGGGGAGGCTCACGCGGGATTCCTGGTTCTTCGAGTGTCGTTCTGCCGAGCACCCTGAACACCCCTATGCACTGTCATCCTGAGGCCCTCTTTTGGCCGAAGGACCTCCCGGGATGCTTCAAACTTAATTGCGCTTGATTGGCTTTTCGGCCAAGAACGTCGTGGAAAAGCCGCGATACGGCGTTTAAGTCCGAAGAATTCCGGGAGGGCCTCAGGATGACAGGCGTTGAGAGTCCCTGCTAGATGAGACGAGCAGTGGAAGGACGGGTCATTCCCGAAACGGGCCGATAACATTAATCGTCCCCCGCCACCGGTTCAGTCGTCGTTCCAGCCCGAGCCGGGTCTGCCGGATGGCGAATTGGCCCGCGTCCTTTGAACCACAGACTGCCGCCGTGCTCGCGAAATTGGGTGGGCTTTACAGCCTCATTTGTGCCTCGAAAACCTGTTTTTTCTGCCTCATTTCGCGCCTTAATTGCCGCTAAAACGCGGTCTGGAGTGAACGGAGCTTCCCTCAAACGCACGCCGATCGCGTCGAAAATTGCGTTGGAAATGGCGGGAATGCACGCCGCGAGTGATCCTTCCGACGCTTCTTTGGCGCCAAAAGGGCCCTCGGGATCGACGCTTTCGACGATATAAGTGACGATATCGGGCGATTCAACCGCCGACGGAGACTTGTATTCGAGCAGTCCAGGGTTCATTAACAGGCCATCTTTCCACACCATTTCTTCCTGTAAGGCCTGCCCTAAACCCATCCAGACGGAGCCAATGACCTGTCCTTCGACGCTGACCGGGTTCAAAGCGCGTCCGCAATCGTGCGCAGCCCAGATTTTGTGGACCGTAACGGCCCCCGTTTCCTCGTCCACACTGACCTCAGCGACCTGCGCAGAGTACGAATACGCCGGCGAAGGACCGACTCCAGCGCCCTTATGTTTGCCTCCACGAGCCTCTGGAGGCGGCGCATAAGACCCCGTTCCCGTAAGCGCACCGCTGAAATCGATGGCCGCAACAACGGCTTCCTCGAACGACATGCTGTCCTTAGGGCCTTCATCCTTGCGCTTTTGCTGCACAGAATGGCGCAGAATCTGCCCTTCGACGCGGCCGGAGACGGTGGTTTCGGTGGCCGGAAGTACGGAAGCCGTGCCGATTGTGTTCACCATATCGTCGCGCATAACGACATTTTCCGGCGCACAAACCATCTTCTTAGCAGCCGCAGAAACAATCTTTTGCTTCACACCTTCCGCCGCCCGCTTGGCTGCGTTGCCATTCATGAACGTCACACGGCTCGAATAAGAGCCTATATCGACCGGCGTAAGGTCCGTATCGGCCGCTACAACCTTCACTCGCGATAGCTTGCAGCCGAGCACTTCAGCCACAATTTGGGCGATCATCGTGTCCGATCCCTGGCCGATGTCCGATGCGCCGGTGTATACAACGACGCCACCGTCACGATCGATCTTGATATTCACTGTGGAATGCGGCATATCCGACCGGATAATCGAGTTAGCAGCGCCGCTTACATAGTGACTACAGCCCATGCCGAGTCCGCGTCCGTGACCCAATTTCCCCTTTCGGGAGGCCCATTGCGAGCCCTCAAGAACCCTGTCTATGCACTCCGGAAGCCCATAACTCTGCACGCGGAGGCCGTTAACCGTGATGCATGGGGGCTTCAGCAGGTTCACACGACGAATTTCAGCAGGATCCATGTGGATCGCCGCCGCCAATTCATCGAGTTGCGATTCAAAGGCGAAGCGGACGTTTACCGTGCCATGTCCGCGCATGGCGCCGCATGCGGGCTTGTTTGTGAGGACCCGATATCCGTCATAACGGATGTTGGGAATGTCGTATAACGCTCCTAAAAGCGCCCCTGAATAGAGGATTGTGACTACTCCATAGGAGCAATAAGCGCCGCCATCCTGAATTACGCGCGCCGCAACAGCCATAATGCGGCCGTCTTTCTGGACTCCCGTCTTAAGATCAATGATGGTTCGCGGACGTCCCCGGTGCGCCCAGAAGACCTCTTCTCGTGTGTAGGTGATCTTCACAGGAGCTTTAGCTTTGCGAGCCGCGACCGCCGAGATGATCTCCAACGGAATAATCTCGCTCTTGCCGCCGAAACCCCCTCCAACAAGCGGTTTAATGACCCGAATCTGCGCCATTGGTATCTCCAGCACAATCGAAAGCTTGTGCTGGAGGTAGTACGGAACCTGGGTTGACGACCAGACGGTCAGGCGTCCCGGCTGCCCAGTTTGGGAATCAAACTCGAAGCTAGCCAGCGTAGAGTGAGGCTCCATGGCTGCGTGCGTCACCTCGTTCGCCAGATATCGCCCTTCGAGAATGTACGCTGCCTCGCGAAAGCCTTGATCTGGATCACCAAAGAGGTGGTGATAATCCTTCTCGATGTTGTTCGGCTTTTCCGGATGAATGAAGTCCGACGTGGCCTTCATCGACTTTTCCGGGTCGAAGTACGCGGGCAATGGCTCGTATTCCACATCAATGAGTTCGATCGCGCGCTCCGCAATCGACTCCGATTCAGCAACTACGCAAGCCACGTTGTCACCGACATAGCGCACTTTATCTACAGCAAGCGCGGTTTCGTCGTGTCCAACGGGGAGAATTCCGTACTTATTGGGCGCGTCCTGTCCGGTGACAACGGTAACGACGCCATCGAGGGCACGAGCGCGTGTTGCATCGATGCGCTTGATCACGGCATGCGGATGGGGTGAATGCAGGATCTTGCCGATGAGCATTCCGGGAAGGGAGAGATCGTCAGCGTACTTCCCTGCTCCGGTAGTCTTCCCCGCAGAGTCGATGAGCGCGACCGACTTTCCAATAACTGAAAACTCTGACATGTTCCCTTTGCTATCTTCTCGCCGCAGCGATCCCTTCCTGCTCGGCGCGAATCGCGGCTTTGATGGCCTGATACATCTGCGTATAGCCAGTGCAGCGGCAGAGGTTGCCGCTAAGGGCGTGGCGAATGTCTTCGTCGCTCGGTTCGGGATTGCGCTCGAGCAGGGCCTTCACAGTCATGATGAACCCGGGCGTGCAATATCCACACTGGGCCCCTCCCCAATCTCCGTACGCCTTCTGGATCGCCGCCATAGCGCCGTGCTCGGCAACGCCTTCTACGGTCGTGATCTCGGGGGCCTGGCCCTCCTCGTCCGTCGAGAACGAAGCAGCGATAATCGTGCACGAGAGCATCGGAGTGCCGTCGACCAGTACCGTGCAGGCACCGCATGACGAGTCGTCGCAGCCACGCTTCGAACCGGTAAGCTGAAGGTCCTCGCGAAGGGTGTCGAGCAGCAGCTTCGAGGGCTCGATGGCGACTTCGCGCCTTCGGCCATTCACTCGCAGTTCGATTAGCTCTTTTTTCATTAGGAAAACTACTAAGCATACATCCCTTCTCGCTGGCGGCTTCGGCGTACGAGCTCTTTCTGGAGGAAGGGGTAAGGTGTTTACTTTCGAGTACTCACTGCACATGCTCACTGGTCATTCCAGAACGGATTGTTGGAGCTTGTCCCGCTGTCCCAAGCCCCTAGGAGGTTGGGACAGCGGGACAAGCTTAAGCTGCTGAAAACACAAGAGAGGCTCACGGGACAAAAACACCCTTGTCCCGAGCAGATTAATAGTAACTCTAGAGTAAACTATCCAACTCTTCGATTACGCGCTGCCAAAGCCATCGTGGGAACGAATCGCAAGCCTGGATTCGCTCAATAGGTCGGAACCTTGGAGTCCACGGTCCGTGACCAGCGGTCAATGCCGCCGGAGACGGATTGCGCCTTTTCGTATCCCTGCTGGCGCAGCCAGGCGGTTACGTTCATCGAGCGCACGCCGTGGTGGCAGATCACGATGATGCGGTCATCCGGATCAAGCTCCTGAAGGCGCGCCGGAATGTCCTGCATGGGAATGTGCTTCGTGCCCTCGATATGGGCAGCCTGATACTCCCAAGGCTCGCGACAATCGAGAAAGGTAAACTCCTCGCCCGCATCGCGCAGGCGCTTTACTTCTTCAGGTTGGATTTCGTAGTCCATGCCTTCAACCCGGGAAGAGCGAACACGAAGGGCACAAAGGCTAAAACAAGAGGTCACGGAGGTTCTTTGTGACCTCCGCTTTTATCCTTCGTGACCTTCGTGTTCGCTCTTCCCCGGTCAGTATCCGTAATCAGCAGGCGCAGAATAGGCGTGCTTCTTCACACCCAGACTGTTTATGCGCTGGTCTCCTAGTAGTTTCAAGTATTCACCGCGGTCCTGCACTCCATCAACCCATTTTGATCGCCACTGCATAAAAGTTTCGGGGCTCTTCGTTTCGGAGTGATATGCGCGAAAGAACTCATTATCGCGACTGTAATAGCCCTGCACCGGCGAAGGATGAGCGCCGAAAGGCTCGTGCACGACCGCCGAAACGAGAAATCCGGGGATCACCGTGCGGTTAGGGTCGCTTGCGATCACTTCCGGATCGACAATCTCCTCCGCAACGACGATCACTTTTTTCGCTGCGCGCACTGCCTCAACCATCACTCCGAAGTTTCCCCAGCAATGTGCATTGCCCTCGGCATCCGCGCGCTGGACGTTGACGATGGTCACGTCGGGCACGATTGCGCGCACCGCGAGCAACGTCTCCTTTGGCTCAAAAGGGGAAATGATCTGATAGAAGAAGTGATTGCCTTTAGGTACGTCACTACCCATTGCTGTCCGGGTTGGCAAAAAAGGCACACCCATCGCTCCAGCCTGCAGGCCGAGCGCAATCGTGAAGTTTGTCATGTTGAAGACGCGAACCTCGCCGGCCTCGACCGCGCGCCTAAAGTTGTAGGCTTGCCCCATCATGACGTTGCCGACCCAGGCGGCAACGATGTCCTTCACGCATCCTGCACCAATGAGCTGATCGAACAGGCAATCGGAGATGGGCCCAATCAGCCGCAGATCGCGTCGTTCCTGTCGGATCATCTCATGACCGGCAGCAAACGGAATCATCTGCTCAAGCTGCAATCCAAGCGCGACGGACGCGCCATCGGGTACGAACTCTGCGACGGCGTCGTGCATGGAACGAAGTTTAGGCATCGGTCATCATCATAACGAAGGGGTGTTTAGGGCTGGGCTCATCCATCTCAATGGCGCCCATTGGACCGATTTGGCACAAGCAAATGAACAAATCAGGCAGCAGATTACTTTAGTGATGCTGTTCCGCAGAGAGCTTTGGCATAGCATCTTTGCCCATGACGTCCCCCATTCGTCTCCTCTCTATCCTGTCAGTCGCTTGTCTAGCCCAAGCTGCTATTTGGGCGCAGTCTGCTCCTGCAAAGTCACTCGCGGAGATGGCGGCTCAGGCGAAAGCACATAAAACGGGTCAGGCCCATGTCGTTTTGAACGACGAGTCGATTGAGAAGTCATAGACCGCTTATTCCCGATGTCGCTGCCACCGCCGACAACACTGAAGAAATCATGAAGGCTAGCAGTGAGTTCCGAAAGAGCCACACGCGCGCCGAGACCGAGAACGTGCTTCACGAATGGTACGACAAGCACGATGGTCTGGTAGCGAAAGCGGCAAACGAGAATGAACGCATCAACGCTCGAGAACAAGCTCATCAGAACGTGAATGGGTACGGTTATCGCAGCGCAGGAGAGTACCAGGCTAATTACGAATCAGATATGCGTTCGGCCCGCGAGGACTATCAGCGGATGCGAGAGAACGCAATGCTTGCCGGGCGAATTCAGCAAGCGTTAACGAAGATCCGCGGTCAGCTCCGCACCCAAGGCATGGACTTCGACTGGTTCAAACTGCGGTGCGGAACCAGTTATTGCAATCAGTAGCTCCAGCGGATTGTGACAGCTATTTTCCCTTCCACTGCGGTTTGCGCTTTTCCATCCAGGCGAGAATCCCTTCGCGCGCGTCTTCAGTCTGAATGAGTTCTTTCAGGTAGATATCTTCGGCACGCGCCAGACCCTTTTCGAAATGAGCGGCGTCCCAGGAATAGAGAGCGCGCTTGGCGTGGGCTAACGCAGTGGGGCTAAGGACCTTTAGACGCTGTTCGTAGTCCAACACTGCTTCGGCCAACTTGATGGAAACTGCTCGGTTCGCGAGGCCCAGCTGTGCAGCTTCTTTGCCGTAAAAGGTGCGTCCGGTGAGTACCAGCTCTGCGGCGCGCTTCTGACCCACAATCGCCGCGAGGGCAGCCGCAGCAACCGGGGGATAGCAACCGAGCTGAATCTCAGGAAATCCCCAATGGGCGCTCTCCGCAGTCACAACAATGTCACACACCATCGCCAATTCCGCGCCTCCGCCCAGGCAGTAGCCACGCACGACCGCGAGTGTCACCTTCGTCGTTCGGACGAGTCGGCGAATAACCTCGTGAAACTTCCCCAGCATCTCTCCAGCTTTGTCGGGAGTGTGCGAGGGGATATCAACGCCCGCAGAAAAATGTTCACCTACTCCAGAGAGGATGATGGTAGAGATGTCGGATTCAGATTCAATGTCCGCCAGAGCTTGGGCCAGCTCCTCCATCATCTGAACGTCGATGACATTCTGCTTGCCATGGGTCAGCAACACGCGCGCGAAGGGAGGTTCGCTGAGGAGTTGAATTCGTCGCGTTGATTGGGAGTCTGGCATCTGCTTAGCCCAAGAACATTGAAGGCAATTGGTACATTACCGTGAAGCTGCTCTCAGGAGGTCCAGAATCCCTCTTTGTCATACTCACGAATTGATTTGAGCTCTGCCGCTGTGGGCGGTCGCGTTTCACCTACGTCTTGGGGCACTCGAAGCTTCCATCCCGTCGCGGCAATCACGTTATCGATTGCCACGTCCGGGTGATGCGAATGCAAGTATGCCTCGCCGTCTTCACCGAAGCGAAGTACTGCTTTAGTCGTGATCACTGCTGAAGGACCGCCACGCGGAAGGCCAGCGCGCTTGCGGAATCCGGCTCCATTCCCATTACCGGGACTCGTGATGTAGGACACGCGCTCCGGCAGACGATGCTTCTCATGGTCGATCATGGCGACAAAGCGATGCGCCAGCGACGCGATATCGCATGCGCCTCCAGAGCCCGGCAGGCGCACGATTCCCTGTTTACCCTGAACCTGTGTGGAATTAAGATTCCCGAAACGATCCACTTCAGCAGCACCCAGAAATCCGAGATCAACGCGGCCAGACTGAAGCAGACTCATCACACCAAGCATGTCCAGACATTGCGTAGCGTTCAACAGATTCGGCGGATCCGCCATCGTGTAGATCAATTCTGGCGCAGGTTGGGTGCGGATTACTCCGTTCTCGAACAGCCCTACGCAATTCGGCGCATGAGTGTGCTTGGCCACTACAAACGCAATAAGCGGCAAGCGCATACCGACGAAGACGACTTCTCGATCGCGAATCTCGCGCGCGGTCGCTGCAACCATCAGTTCGCCGAGCGTATAGCTCATTTGGCGGTGAAGACTGCGGAACGCTTCTCGATGTAAGCGTTGAGTCCTTCTTTAGCGTCGTCACTCTCGAAAAGAAGTTGCTGGTTCTCGCGCTCCAAAGCCAGGCCCGATTCGATCGGTATCTCCCACCCGCTCTGCACCGCGCGCTTGATGCGACCAACAGCCAGCGCTGCCTTGTTCGGAGGACAGAACTGACGGGCATATTCGAGCACATTTGGCATGAAGTTTTCGCGCTCGAAGACGTCGTTCACGATACCGAGTTCCTTGGCTTCGGCAAACATGAACGTCTTTCCCAATGCCATTAGTTCAATGGCCTTCGATTTTCCCACGAGCCGAGACAGTCGCTGCGTTCCGCCTGTGCCGGGCAGGACTCCAAGGTTCACTTCGGGAAGACCGATTTTGCCAGCGTCCTTCCGCGCGATTCGAATATCCGCCGCCATCGCGATCTCAAGGCCACCGCCGACGCAGTGTCCATTGATCGCAGCAATCACCAATTTCGGCGTGTTCTCCAATCTCAGCAAGGTCTCGTTCGCATGCAGGCAGAAATAGTACTTGTAAGTCGGGTCGACGCTAGTGAGCATGTTGATGTTGGCGCCGGCCGAGAAGAATTTGTCTCCGGCCCCGGTGAGCACGATCACGTACACATCCTGATCCATTCGCGCCCGCAGAATGCCTTCGTCGAGCTGCCGGTTCATCTCGTACGTATAAGTATTCGCTGGCGGATCGTTGATTTCGAGAATGGCAATGCCGGCGTCGGTACGGTAGTTAATCAACGTCTTTTGCGCTGATTCGATAATCGCGGACATGGCAGACCTCCTGTTGAGGACTTTGCGGCCCCGGGATGAACCTTGCATTGTAGCTGTAGCTGCTCGATGTTTCTTCGCGTAGGAATTCTGACCTTCACAGCCGATGTGATGACAGAAACAATTTGTGAGGAACGCTTAAGACGCGTTCAGTTCTGGGATCTGATGCTCAGCGGCTAGTGGGTTCCCGACACGGCCGCAGTGGCTACTTCTTCAGAGACCATCGGCAAAGCACCGAACTGCTTGAGGATAACCATCTTCGACCTGCCCTCGCTGCCACCAGGAACATAGATCAGTTTCCGCTCTGGATCGAAGGCTAGGCTATGGCCTTTTACGTCTGTTTTCAATTCACTGTCGTACTGCAGCTGGCGGCCATTGACTCGCATCGTCGTAACAGTGCCATCGCTCGATGCGGCATAGAGGGTGTTTCCAGGGGAATCCAGCCATAAGCGATCCGTGCCAGCGGCCACAGGTATGCGGCTCAGTTCGGCTCCGGAATCAGCGTCGAGAGCGAGAACCGCGAATCGTACGGCCACGAACAACGTGCGCGTTGTAGGAATCAGGATGATTCCCGTTGGTTGAGAAGCCTTCAACTTGATCGTGTGCAGCGGCTTAGCGTCGCGTTCCAGGGATGCCGGATATGCGACCACCGCATTTTGATCTTCCACCGTAACGAAGATAGCGTTCCGAATCGGATCGTACGCCATCAGATCGGGATCGCCGCCGATATTGACGATCTGCATTTCGCGATTGATCTGCCGGCTTACCAGCGTGAGCGAACGGTCGTAAGGATTAGTCGCTACGATGTTCGTCGTGCCGGGGAGAAGGAGCAAATTTTCCGGCGCTCGGCTAAGCGAAATGCGTTCCTCCACCTGCCAGTTGCTGCTGTTAATCACGTCGATTGAATTGGTACCAGCGTCGGCGATGTAAACGCGTCCGCTCGCGTCGTCAACCGCTACGCCGCGGGGGCTCACGATGCCGGAAATTTCCGCGACAAACCGCCGCTTGGCAGGATCAAAGATATCGACCTTTGCAGCCCCGTCGTGAGCCATCACTAAGTAACCCTTGGCAAAGGCGAGCGTCTCAAAACCTGGACGGCCGGAGATATCCAGCACGGCAATCTGGCGCAACTTGGCCGCAAATAGAGACAGCGGCAACATCATCAGCAAAACGGCAGCTTTGGAAAAACGCATCACCCATCCAGGATAGAGCAGCTATTTACGTCAACAGCTTAGGATGCATTTCAGAGTTGTTCTGCTGCCCGGAGAGCCAAGCCGCAACCAAGGAATGACCTTTAAGCCAGCGGTTCTGCATCTCAAGTTTGTAAGGCATCAGTTTTCGAAGCTAGTTTTCGAAGCTAAATGACGGTCGTCAATCGAGTTCCCCCTGCGGGCAGCAGAGCTGGATGATAGCTTGTACACTGAAGCCTGTAAAACGCTGAAAGCTGGGAATTGAATGCTTTTAGCCCTTTTCGCATGCCCGAGAAAGTACTGATCGTTGATGATGAAGAGCCTGCACGCACAGGCGTCGCTGAATTGGTGGCTTCATGGGGCTACCGCACAGAAATGGCCAAAGATGGACTTGAGGCCTTGGACAAGGTCATTACGTGGTCTCCCTCCATCGTAGTGACCGATCTGGCCATGCCACGTATGGATGGCATGGAACTGATTCAAAGGCTGGCCGAACAGCCCCAGGAGCTCAAAGTAGTCGTGGTTACCGCCAATGCTGAAATATCCGCGGCGGTAGAAGCGATGAAGATGGGAGCGTACGACTACATTACGAAGCCACTCGATTTCAAGCGTCTGAAGGCGATTCTGCAGAATGCGTCCTTGCTCCAGGATACCGAGCGCGAGCTCGAAGTTACTCGCAGGAACCTGCGCAATTCCGGTGTACTCGGCCGCTTGGTGGGGAAATCAAAGAAGATGCAGGAGATCTTCGCATTGGTTGAGCGCGTCGCTCCTACCACGGCGTCGATTCTCATTACGGGTGAGAGTGGAACGGGAAAAGAGGTAGTCGCGCGCACTCTGCATGATCTAAGTTCGCGAAAGGCGAAGCCTTTCATCGCAATCAACTGCTCGGCGATTCCGGAAACGCTCATCGAGAGCGAGATCTTCGGTCACGAAAAAGGAGCTTTCACTGGAGCTCTCGAGCGGCGGGCCGGATGTTTCGAGCTTGCGGAAGAAGGCACGCTGCTCCTGGATGAAATCGGCGAGATGCCCATTGCCACGCAAGCCAAACTGCTACGTGTCCTGGAAGACAAAAAGTTCCGGCGCCTGGGCAGCAAAGCTGAGACTGAAGCGAATGTTCGTGTGTTGGCGGCAACCAACAAAGTTCCAGAAGAGGCGGTTGCAGCGGGCCAGTTGAGGAACGATCTTTACTATCGGCTCAATGTGTTCAACATTCACATGCCCCCACTGCGCGAACACAAAGAGGATTTGCCTGATCTGATCGAAGCGTTACTGAATGATCTGAACGAGAAGCATGGCACGGATGTATCTGCGGTTGATGAGTCCGTAATGAAAACGTTTCAAAGTTACAGTTGGCCAGGAAATGTCCGCGAGCTGAGAAACACGATCGAGCGCGCCGTGATCCTGGCGAGCGGCAGAGTAGTGGAGATGAAGCAGTTACCGCCCGGATTCGGTACAGCGCAGGTGAGGACCGCAGAGATGGATCCCAACGCAATACATCTCGGCGTGGGAACAACCGTCGAAGAAGCGGAAAAGCAGTTGATTTTGCGTACACTGGCTAGCACAAGCAACAACAAGACACGGGCAGCAGAGATTTTGGGCATCAGCCTGAAGACTCTGCACAACAAACTGAAGGAGTACGGTTCCAACGGCAGCAGTGCGGTGGAAGCTGCCAGCCAGTAGCTCTCCGCGCGCGCTCTGACCGGAAGTTGTGAAGTCCAATGCGACTAAAGACCAAGTTGGTAATCGCAATCAGCCTGATGGTGGTTGCGGTGGTCGTAACGCTTTCGACCATCTACGTCGCGCAGCTTGTTCACCACGTAATCAACGACGGTGTAAGTGACGGCGAATTTGCGGTCAACCAGATTGTGCACTTCACGCGCGGCGCGATCGACCGGGATCTCAACGCTACCCGAATCGATCCCTCGGATCAGAAGCAGGTGAATGATTTCGTCGAAGAGAGCCTGCAGATGGATGGTGGACTCAACGATCTGCTTGAGTCTCAGATCGGCTATTCCAAGATCATCAGTGACGCTTCAGTAGTCGGACCCGATGGTCGCGCGATTCTCCATAGCGACTTTCTTCTGGTCGGCAAACCGGTGCCCGACCGGCCAGACTTTCATGAGCTCGCGCGTGCGCGTTTCTGGCGTCAACTGCAACTTGTCTACGGCCCGATTAAGACCTACGCCATCAAGATCCCGCTCGATCGCAACAACCAGCCTTTTGGGTCGGCGCAGGTTGGCATCTCTTCGGTATTTATCAAGAACACGCTTCAAGACTCTTTGAACCGCGCTCTAACGTTTTCCGCCATCGCAATTCTGGTCACATTGATCCTCGCTGCGGGACTCTCGAACTTCGCGCTTCGTCCGCTGGCCGCGATCTCGCGCCGCCTGGATGAGATGAGCGCAGGCGCAATCGTGACGGCACCTCCGACCGAACTCACTCGAACCGACGAATACGGCAACGTCAGCTCGAAGATTGAACGCATTGGAAGGCAGATGCGCACGGTGAACGAGGTCTTTACGGCGCTGCAGGAGAACGTCGATCAAATCATGGCCAATCTTCAGGATGGTCTGATGCTGTTCACACAAGACCAGCGCGCTGTCCTAGTAAGCGCCTCGATCGAGTCGTTTCTCGGCAAGCCTCGTGCGGAAATGTTGGGAAGTTATGCAGAGCAGATTTTTTCGCGCCACACCCAGCTTGGTCGCGCCGTGTTGAATGCTTTCGCCGCCCACGAGCCCATGAACATGCGAGAGATGACCGGCGACAATGGCACTGAGGTGCAGGTCTCACTGGATTTCATCGAGGAGGACGGCCAGCAATTGGGCGGGCTGCTCACCATGCGCGACATGGAGTCGGTGCGTAAGATCGAAGGCGAGATCGAAGTTTCCCGCCGTATGGCCAACATCGGCAAGCTGACCTCTGGCGTGGCCCACGAAGTGAAGAATCCGATCAACTCCATCGTTGTGCATTTGGAGATTCTGCGCAATAAGCTGCATGAACCCGATGCCGACACGCAAAGACATATGGATGTTATCGGCGCGGAAATTCAAAGGCTCGACCGCGTAGTTCAAACTCTCGTGGACTTCACGCGCCCGGTGGACCTGCGGCTGGCCGAGACAGACCTTCGCACATTGGTCGAGCAAGTTGCGTTCGTCGCAAAACCAGATTGCGAGCGTCAGGGAGTACACGTCGAAACCGAAATAGGCGCCGAGCCACTGCCGGCTAAGGTTGATATCGACTTGATGAAGCAAGCGCTGCTCAATATCGTGATCAATGGAGCGCAGGCAATGGAAAATGGAGGAACCCTCACGCTCCGAACTCTGCGCTCCGATGGTGAAGCTCAACTTGAGATCCAGGACACAGGTCCGGGCATAGCGCCGGCGATCCGCGACAAGATCTTCAACCTTTACTTCACCACCAAAAAAAGTGGCAGCGGCATCGGTCTGGCGATGACGTATCGCATCCTCCAGTTGCATAATGGATCAGTGCACTTCGATACCCGCAGCGGTGAAGGCACAACGTTTTACCTAAATCTCCCGTTAGTTAGCTCCGAGCAGGGACAGCAGCGCGATCTGGTGGCACAGTCATAAGCATGCAATCTCCTCTTTATTCGCGCTCCTGCATGATCGCGCTGGCGATCGCCCTCTTGCTGCTCTCGGGATGCAAGAAGAAGCAGCCGCAAGTGCCGCCGGCCCAGGCTCAAGCGCCGACCGTTACTGAACCCGCTCCACAGCAGCAGCCCCAGACAGCGCCCACTCCTGCCCCGGAGACTACCGCTCCAACCACTGAGCCACCAGCTACGACGACCCCGACACCGACTCCTGAGACCAAACCTCAAAAACCGTCGCCGATCAAACGGCGGAAGAGTACGGCCACCAACGGGCAGAAGCAGGCCACAGCCCCAGCTACAGATAAGAAAACACCGCCGACAACGCCCCCAGCTACCAACCCTACAGTTGCGAAGGCATCGCCCCCACCGGAGCCGGGAGTGGGACAGATTTCGCCGGACATGTCACAGGCGGCGGCCTCAAAAGCGCAGCAGACGACGACTCAGCTGCTCGATTCCACCGAACAGAATCTGCGCAACCTAAATCGCACCCTGACCAATGATGAGCTGAACATCGTGTCACAGATCCGCAGTTACATTAACCAAGCCAAGTCGGCGCTAAAAGACCAGGATCTGGAGCGTGCTCACAACCTCGCACTCAAAGCGCGGCAACTCTCGGACGGGCTGCTCCACCCATAGACTGAGCTACTCGACTAGGTTCAGGAATCTCAAAGACAAACCCAAGGACGGGCATTGGCTTCAACGGGGAGTGGGTAATCCACAAACTCCTAAGAACGCAACTTCTTCAGCAGCTTGTCCGGGTGCAGGGGTTTGGGAAGCAGTTCGAATTCATGGCCGTTTGCACGCGCGCGCTGCAAGATGTTCCCAGTGCCGGCCTGCCCGGAAAAGAGGAAGATGCGGATCGACGGACATATCTCACGTAGAGCAAGAACTGTGTCGACGCCGTTTAGTTTGGGCATCACAACGTCGGATAAAACGATATCCGGACATTGCTCACGGGCATAATCAACAGCCTTCTGACCCGCATAAAATGCACGTGCCTCGAAGCCGTGCGACGTCAGAATCTCGGCCAAGCTATCTGCGATCGAGGCCTCGTCATCGATTACGAGAATACGCCGAGACTGGACCTTGGCGTTGACCGACCTAGACTGCGATTCGACTTCTGCACTGAAAAAGAGCGTCGGGGTTTCGGAGAAAGAGGGCACTAAGGAAGAAGAACTAACGATCGTTCCAATCACTAGGCGGCGGCTCCCGAATTTGTCATTGACGTCGTCATCGGCAGAAAGATGCTCATTGCCGTACCTGAGCGAGCAGATTGGCTGCTGCGGAAACGGATGTGCCCGCCTCTCTTGTTGAGGAGATCCCTCGTGATCCAGAGCCCAAGGCCAGTTCCGACCTCCTTCTTCGTGCTAAAGAAGGGGGTAAAGATTTTGAGACTGTCCTGAGTTGAAATTCCAACACCATTGTCGGCTACGGTGATTCGAATGCCCCGACGATGCGATCGATAGTCCTCGGACTCGCGAGCGCGAATGACAATTTTCCCGCCTTCGTCGCAGGCATCAATTGCGTTGGATACCAGATTCGACAACATCTGTTTGAGTTCTCCCTGCAATGTGCAAGCGGCAAGGCCACTTTCAATGTCTCGCTGAATAGTCAGGTCTTTGTACGCAAACTTGCGCTCGTAGATGGCGAGAACGTCTTCGATAACATCGGCGATAACGAGAGGTACCGGTTGGGAATTGTCGCGATAGAATCCGAGCGTCTGCTGCGCAATATGCGTGACGCGGGCGAGTTCACGATCCGCAGAATCGAGATAGCGTTTAAGTTTCCCTGAGAGGTCAGGGTGCTGTTTGGCCAAATAGATGTAATTGGTTATCGCTTCCAGAGGATTGTTGATTTCGTGCGCTACTGTGGCGGCCAGCCTGCCCACAGATGCCAGCCTCTCGCTGGTGTGCAATGCGGTCTCCAGCTTTCTCTGCTGCGTGATATCTCGCGCAGTTTTGGCCGCGCCGATGATTTTGCCGTCCCGATCTTTGATCGGCGAAATCGTGAGCGAAATCTCAACCCGATCTCCGTTCTTCGCGACGCGCTGAGTTTGAAAGTGATCGACCCTCTCTCCGGCCCTGATTTTTGAGATGATTTGAACTTCTTCCGCCTGGAGTTCTGCAGGAATAATGGTCGTGATTGGCTTTCCAACGATTTCCTGCGCCATGTAGCCAAAGATCCGCTCGGCGCCCTTGTTCCAGCTTTGGATGATTCCGTTCAGGTCCTTGCTGACGATGGCATCATCGGACGATTCCACGATAGCTGCCAGTCGGAACGCAGCTTCTTCACTCTTTTTCTGTTGCGTGATGTCTCGAGCAATTTTTGCCGCGCCGATAATCCGTCCCTGTTTGTTCTTTATCGGCGAAACTGTCAGCGAGACGTCGACGCGCGTCCCGTTTTTGTGCAGACGCACAGTTTGAAAGTGTTCGATTCTTTCCCCCGCTCTGATCTTGGAGAGGATCAGGATCTCGTCATCCTGCAACTCCGGCGGGATGAGCAGCGTGATCGAACGCCCTATGATCTCCTCGCCGCTGTAGCCGAAGATGCGTTCAGCGGCTGCGTTCCAGCTGGTGACGATTCCGTTCAAATCTTTGCTCACGATCGCGTCGTCGGATGACTCAACAATCGCGGCCAATTTCGTGCGTGCGTCCTCAAACTGTTCTCTATGTCTGACCTGACCCATCTGAATGCCGATACCTGCCATCATGTTCATGAATTCGTCGTCGGGTTGACGAACCTGCGAGGAGAAAAACTCGATAACGCCCACAACTTTGTCTTTGACAGAATCCCAAGAAGCAGCAGGCCGTTGGGGGAGAAACGGCCACCAAAGAATGATGCACCCCAGCGAGAGAGAGTTGCCACTCTTGCCGGTTGAGGCTCAGGAGGCTCTAATTTCTAAGCGGCATGCATGAGCGTCTCTTCCAACTTCTTTAATAGAGATGCTGGATGCAGGGGCTTAGGTAGCAGCTCGAATCGATATCCGCGACTAGTGAATATCGGGCCATAGTCGGAAGCGAGCTGTGCAGTGCTGGCTTGCCCTGAGAACAGGAGTAGGCGCGCACCTGGACACAACTGTTTAATCTCTAATGCCAAGTCAAAACCGTTCTTTCCAGGCATGAGCACATCAGTGAGCAGGATATTTGGGCAAAAGTCCGAGGCCTTGGCGAGAGCGTCGGCTCCGGAATACGCAGCTACTGCCTCATATCCGGCGCCACCAACGATTTCTGCCACACTGTCGGCGATGGAACGTTCATCATCGACAACAAGAATCTTTATCGCCACTGATTGCCCAGCTCCTCCGGCTAAGAACGAGTTTAGCCTTAATACACCACGGTCCTGTGTTAAGAAAGGACCTTAATCAGAATAGATGTCTTCGGCAACTTTGAAACTTTGTTTTTGGAAGCCGACCATAGGCGGTGTCAAACCTCATTGGTGTGCTGGACTCCCAGTTGGATCTTGAAAGTGGCTTCCACCCCGATGGAGGTGCCGTTAAATGCAATCTTTGGATGAATCCGCGTGCTCGCCATCCTCTGCGTCTCCTTGCGACAGGTAGTTATTCAGACGCGACTTCGAACTTCATCGATCGTATAGGTCGGCAGCCGCAAGAATCGGGACGGACTGCTCTCCCTGTAAAGCCGAGGTTTCAGGGTCGTGCGGCCTTTCGGCCTGGCGGAAATTGTCCAGCACGGCTTCGAGAAATGGGAGTATCCGATTCACTTGTTTGGTGCGGATGATCAAATCCCACAGTGGCTCGAATTTCTTCCACGCTCCCGCGTATGCGATGTGGCGAAGACTTCTTAGCAAGGTTGGCTTTGCGCGAGCGCCGCGCAGGATGGAGCCCCAGCGATAGAAGTCTTCGTACGCACGCCAATATCCTTCTTCTAGTTCCTGCGGACGAAGTTTTCTGGGCTTGAAGACGCAGTGCCGCGTATCGTAGTCGTCCCAGTTGCTGTGAAGCAGCCTGCCATCCGCTGCCATGCGTTCGTACAACGCTGTGCTGGGATACGGCGTAAGGATATGAAAGGTCGCCGTCTCGATGCCCTGGCTGACCGCCCAATCAATCGTGTGCCGGAACACTGATGGATCGTCATGATCCATGCCAAAGACAAAACTGCCGTTCACCATTACGCCGAGATCGTGCAGGCGCTTGACTGCCGCATTGTAGTCGCGCCGGATGTTCTGCACCTTGTGCTGCTCTTGCAGATTGTCGGCGTTCGTCGTTTCAAATCCGACGAACAGGCTGCTCAAGCCGCAGGCGACTGCCTTTTCCAGCAGATCAGGCGCGAGCACAGAATTCACCGTGCCGGCCGCCTGCCACAGACGTCCCATGCCACGCATGCCCTCAAACAGCGCCGTTGCAAAGCGCACGTTGCCAAAGAGGTGATCGTCGAGAAAGTACAGATGCTTGCCCGGCAGACGTTCGATCTCGGCTAGCGCCGCGTCTACGGTTTGCGTGTAGAAAGATTTGCCGCCGCGAAAGAACGCTTCCTTGTAACAGAAGTCGCAGACGTAAGGACAGCCGCGCGAGACCACGATCGAGTTCGGCACCAGATATAAATGCCGTTTGATCAGATCGCGTCGCACCGGTGGCAACTCGAGCAGGCTCCTCTGTAGCGACTGATAACGCTTCTTCGGCTGCCGGTTGCGAAAGTCGCCCAGAAACTGCGGCCAAGTATCTTCGCCCGGACCAAGAAAGATGGTGTCAGCATGCTGCGCGGCCTCGTCCGGCAACGAAGTAACATGCAGTCCGCCCAACACGACATAGCATCCCCTGGCGCGATATGAATCGGCAATACGATACGCGCGCAATGCCGACGTGATGTAGACCTGGATAACGACCAGGTCTGGCTGATCATCCGTCCTGAGTCTCTCGACGTGCTCATCGGTAATCGTGACCCTGTCTTCCGGATCCGCATACGCCGCCAGCGTGGCCAATCCCAATGGCGGAAAGAGTGAGTACTTGATCGGACGGAACAGAGGGCTTGTGGCTTCGGTCAGCGCAGGCAGAATCATTCTGATACGCATGGCAACATCTTACTGTAGTGTACTTTGCCATGTAAAGTCTGCATTGGGAACTACGCGCCTCTGGTTGACTTCTGCGCAGTCGCATTCGGCTCGATTGACCGCTACGATTCTGCAAATCAGCGGTCCACCTCAGCAAGCACTCAGGAGTTCTTTGTTGTTGTAATCCTCGAGACAAAAACATATCCCTGTGCCGCGGCACGCATGGCGGGAAGCAGGTCCTGCGACAGCCGCGACTTTGCCACAAAAGCCATGGCTCCGGCCGCGATTGCAGCTTTGGCCAGTTCGGGATCGTTGTAGCCGGTCATGATTACTGCTACGGTTCTGGCGCCGGATGTTTTTAGAGTTCTCGCAACGTCCAGCCCATTCATTCCAGGCATGTAAAGGTCTAGAAGAGTGATGTCTGGATCGAGGCGGCGCACACAATCCAGAGCAGACATACCGTCGTGCGCAGTCGCTACGACGTCAAACTCCGTGCCCAGCAAAGATGCCACTTGATTCACAATCCCTAAATGGTCATCGGCGATAACCACTCGAGGGGCAGCCGGTTTGTCAGTCATTCGCCAACGACTCGGAAGGGATTAAACAAGCGCAGTCCTTGGATGACGCATTGCCGGAAGAGTGGACGCTGGAACATGGGCCTCGTTACCCAGAAATCGCTAATAGTACACCTTCGGTTTCTGGAAGAAAATCCATTGCCGGAATCAGGAAACTGCACTAAGATGCCTCAAAATTCGTGCTTGGCCGATTTTGGTCTTGCATGCACGTTCTCTCTGCTCTCCTTCCCCTGAGGTAGCTGCATGATCGGCCGTACGTTGACTTTGAGCCTACCGCGGGTGGGAGGTCCCAGACTTGTCCGGGATAACCACTCAGTCATTGCTTCCCTGTTAACAGGCTACCCGCGCCAAGTCCTGTTCTCTCTTCTGGTCGCGGCTGGCTACTTTATTGGCACGCGAATCGGCTTCGTACTGAAGCTGCACGACACGCCGATCTCCACGTTCTGGCCACCGAACGCGATTTTGCTCGCTGCATTTCTGCTGGCTCCTGTACGAATGTGGTGGATCATCTTGCTGGCAGTATTTCCTGCTCACCTTTTGGCTCAGCTGCCGGCGGGCAGACCTCTGCTCACAGTCTGCGGATTGTTCATCAGCAACAGCGCTGAGGGCCTGGTCGGCGCCGCATGCATCCGGCATTTTAAGAAACCAGAAGAGCTGTTTGAGGACGTGTCTGGCGTGCTCGTGTTCCTGGGGTTCGCGATCTTCTTTGCCCCATTGGCATCGTCGTTCGTTGATGCTGCCGTAGTTGTAAGCACTGGGTTCGGAAATGGGTATTGGAAGCTTTGGACATCGCGCCTGTTCTCGAACATGCTGGCTGATATAACGGTGGCGCCGACGATCATTGTCTGGACCCTGAATGGACGTCGATGGCTGCGGCATCTTACTCCAGCGCGGATAATCGAAGCGGTTCTGTTGGGCGCAGGAATCATTTCCGTGAGCAATGCCGTTTTTGGCATTGCGCACCCAACCATTCCTGCGCTCATGTTCAGCCCGCTGCCGCTAGTGCTCTGGATCGTTGTGCGCTTCGGAGTGGCTGGACTCTATCCGTCGCTTCTTGCAATTTCAACCATTTCAATCTGGCACGCTACGCATGGCCGAGATCCATTTATCTTCGCGCCTATGGCGGAGAGCATCCTCGGCATACAAATATTTCTGTGCACGATTGCTCTGCCGATGATGCTACTGGCAGCCGTGCTCGCCGAGCGGAACGCTGTAGAAGAGACATTGCGTCAAAGCAGAGGCAAACTCATCGACGCACAAGAGCAGGAGCGACGCCGCATCGCGCGAGAACTACACGACGATATCGGACAGCAGCTCACCCTGCTCGAACTGGAACTCGACCAACTCAGGGTTCAATCAAGCGAGGAATTGAAGCCAATTATCGACAAGCTGTATCGCCAGGCTGCCGACACCTCCGCCGCCACACGTTCACTTTCTCACGATCTGCACTCAACTCACCTTGAATTTCTGGGCCTTGTCTCCGCGCTTCGAAATCTCTGCGAGACCGTTACTCAGGAAACTTCGATTGAAGTCTCGTTCGCCGAGGAGAACGTCACGGCAAACCTGAATCCGCAAATCTCGCTTTGTCTCTACCGGGTAGCGCAGGAAGCGCTGCATAACGTTGCCCGGCACAGCCATGCTCACACAGTTCAAGTTCAACTACGCGGGAGAGGTGAACGGATCTCCCTGCATATCGCGGACGACGGAATTGGAATTCCCCCAGAGCGTGAGCGTTCTGTGGCCTTGGGACTTGCAAGCATGCGAGAGCGCGTTACTTTGGTAGGCGGAACATTCACGCTCTGCTCAGAACCGATGCGCGGCACCATGATCGAAGCTGACATTCCGATAAAATCGGCACAATCCTGAAGGGCAACACTCGCTGCCGAGCCGCTATCACGGCGCTTTGCCGCAGCTTTCGAAACAGCCTTGGTCGTAAGTCACGGTTCTCGAAGCTGAGCCTTGTTCCCAACCAGACAAACACCTGCAACAGAAGCTCAAGAGTCTATCCGGCAGCCTTTCGAACTCCCGCAACCTGGTCGCGCGTCATGCGCGCCGCGAGATCACTCTTGGCGACGTTCAGCCAATCGGCGGCGCTCCCGCGGGCGAACAAATCAATGTTGCGAGCGATGATTCCAGTCCATCCAGTCTGATGGCTGGCTCCCAGTCCTGCACCGTTGTCTCCGTGAAAGTATTCGTAGAACAGGATGTAGTCCTTCCAATGCGGGTCTTCCTGGAACTTCCTGGTTCCTCCATACACTGGACGCTTGCCGCTGGCGTCGCGGAGGAAGATGCTGTTCAGCCTGCGGCCAAGCTCCTTCGCCACCTCATACAACGTCATCTTTTTTCCCGAGCCGGTAGGACATTCGACCTTGAAGTCATCGCCATAAAACTGGTACAGGTTCGCGAGCGCTCGTATCAAGAGCCCATTCACCGGCATCCAGACCGGACCGCGCCAGTTGGAATTGCCGCCGAACATTCCCGTGTTCGACTCTGCGGGGAGATATTGCACTTTGTATTCCTGTCCGCTGAGATTGAACACGAACGGATGCTCCAGGTGATATCTCGAAAGTGATCGGACTCCGTAAGGACCTAAGAACTCATTTTCGTCGAGCAGGTACGCCAAAATCTGCTCGAGCTTCTTTTTGTTACACGTGGACAACAACGAGCGTCCCGCATATCCGGTGAACGTCGCATCGCCGGGGGCAATCTGCTTCAGTAAATCTGGATGCCGCTTCTTGAATGTTTCGATCAGCGCCTTCAACCGAGGACTTCGCGCCACAATGCCGGTTGGTTCCAGGACGGTGGACGCGCACAATGGCAGCAAACCCACCATCGAGCGAACTTTCAGCCGCATCGTCTCCCCATTCGGGAAATGCAGCAAGTCGTAGAAGAACCCATCCCTCTCATCCCACATGTCATCCTGGTTCTCTCCAATGCGATCCATGGCATATGAGATCCAGAGGAAATGTTCCAGGAACCGGAATGCGATGTCCTGATATACGTCGTCATATTCGGTCAGAATGAGAGCGATCTCCAGCATGCACTGGCAATAGAACGCCATCCAGGCAGTGCCATCAGCCTGGTCCAGGAACCCACCCGTGGGCAGCGGAGCGCTCCGATCGAAGACGCCGATGTTATCGAGTCCGAGAAAACCGCCGGCAAAAACATTCTTGCCTTCAGGATCCTTACGATTGACCCACCAGTTGAAATTCAGCATCAGTCCCTGGAATGACTGCTCGAGGAACCGCAGATCTGCCCGGCCCAGTCCCTTTTCAATGTTAAAAAGAAAGAGAGTCGCCCAGGCGTGTACCGGCGGATTCACATCGCTGAAATTCCACTCGTAAGCTGGAATCTGTCCGTTGGGATGCGAATACAGATTCCGCAGCATCAGTAGCAGCTGGTCCTTGGCGAAATCGAAGTCTACTAATGAGAGCGCAATCGTGTGAAAGGCCAGGTCCCATGCCGCATACCATGGATACTCCCATTTGTCGGGCATTGAGATAATGTCCTTGTTCAGCATGTGGAACCACTCGGTATTCCGGACCTTCCGACCCCTCCCACTCATCAGAGGGTGAGAATCGTGCTCATCCAACCAACGGTCTAGATCGAAGTAGTAGAACTGCTTGCTCCACAACATCCCAGCTAATGCCTGACGATGCACGCGGCGTTCGTCCTCACTCAAGGAAGGGGGCGTGATGCGATCGTAAAATTCATTTGCCTCAGCGAGACGCGTTGCGAAGATCTGGTCAAACTTGGCAAACGCATCGAGGCCCGATTTGGTACTCAGCATCAGCCGGACGACCTTGCTCTCGCCTGCGGGCACCTGCAGACGATAAACGGCGGCAGCCTTGGTACCCAGCTTCCCTGGATTCACTGCTGCGGTCTTGCCTGAGATCAGGTACTCATGAAAAGCATCTTTCACGTAAGGCGATCGATTGGGCTGTCCCCATAGGCGGCTAGCGTTGGATTCATTTTCGGTAAATAGCAATTCGGGGTGGCCATCACAGTGCAAGGTTCGATCACCCAGTTCCCCGTGTGATGCCACAATTCTTGCGCCATTCAATTGACGCAGCGTGGGCTTGGTCGTGCCGTCTTCCCAGGACCACGTGTTGCGAAACCAAAGTGTAGGAAGTACATAAATGTCTGCGGCCTCCGGTCCACGGTTGTGAACCGAAATGCGGATCGCCAAGTCCTCAGGGCTCTCCTTCGCGTACTCGACGAACACGTCAAAATATCGATCGTCATCAAAGATCCCTGTATCGAGCAGCTCGTACTCCAACTCTTCTCGAGAGCGGCGACGATTCGCCTCTACCAGGTCACGATAAGGAAATTCCCGCTGAGGATACTTGTACAGATACTTCATGTAGGAATGGGTCGGTGTGCTGTCCACGTAGAAGTAATATTCCTTCACATCTTCGCCGTGATTCCCTTCGCCGTTCGTCAATCCAAACAGGCGCTCTTTCAAAATGGGATCGCGTCCATTCCACAGGGCAACAGCAAAACACAATTGTTGCTCGTCATCGGAGATCCCGGCGATGCCATCTTCTCCCCAGCGATAGGCGCGGGAGCGTGACTGATCGTGACTGAAATAGTTCCACGCGTTTCCATCCTGACTGTAGTCTTCACGGACGGTCCCCCACTGCCGCTCACTTAAATAAGGTCCCCACTTCTTCCAAGGAACTTCGGCTTCGCGGGCTTGATTCAGGCGTTTCTGTTCGCTCGTTTCGGCGTAATTAATCGGAATTTGTTGTACCGGGTGCATAGATGTCCTTTAGCCGGGTTAACCCGACACAGGTGCGCCAGGATCGAGTTGATGCAAGCGTGGAAGAGCTACCGGGACAGACTTGCAAGTAAGCGCAACCTTATGTAAGCGTCAGGACGACTGCGCTACAACTGTCACTCTTTACAGGAGCCGGGTTCGAGTATCGAAATGACGCAAGATGAAGAGTCGTGCGGGGTGAAGGGGGCGTTAGAAATTGAAACGGACGAGCAGGTTCGCTCGTCCGTCCCTCGGCCAGGTCATATAGCAGGTTACGGGTTGCAGGCTGTCGCGTGTGTGTCGTCGTTGGGATCGGTGCAGAGTGGTCCCAGACCGCTCTTGGTCGGAAGACTAATCATTGCGAATGGTCCCGCATTATGTTCGCCGTTGAACGGAGTGGTTTTCGTTGGGTCACCGCATCCAGTAATATCCTGGGGGTTGTTGAACCAGAATCCGACGTGGAACGTATTGGTCGGAGGAAGAGCGACGTCCGGATCGAATCCGAAGATCTGATCCAGAAGAATCGTCTTGATGCGAACGTGACCGTCGTCGGTGTTCTTGCCAATTTGGATATCCGACTGATACCAGGCGAGTCCGAAACTACCCTTGAAAATGTCCTTGAATTTGGGGTCAGGACTGCCGTCGGCGAGGAATGGGCTGCGCTGAACCGTGAAAAGATCGAATCCCAGACCTGGCTTGATACCATCCAGATCAAGGACCAGAGTATCGTTCAGCTTGCCGCGAACCACGGTAGCGTGTGCTTTCGGCGTCTCGGAATCATTGGCCCGAAGGCAGTTGATCACCGCCGGGTTTGGGACTAAATCGAAGCTGATTTCGTCCACTTTGTCTTGAGCAATAGCAGCGCCAGAGAGTGTTACTACGGCGAGCGCCGCGAACAACCCACGAGCAAGTTTCTTTGTCACTCCATTATTCATGCAGAGTGCTCCAATACCTTTCATGTTCACCTCGGTCTCCTTGTATGAATTTGAGATTTCGATTTCGACGAGTGCTTGTCGAGCTCCGCGTCGTTCATGCGGCTAATCTAAGCAACCGGCCGCGTGCAGTCCTTAAGAAGGGCCAGCAGTTTTCCAAATGCCTTCTAAAGATCCACACAAGAGCTACTCTGGATGAATAAACCGAATTGATTGCAATCAGTTCGTCACCGGGCTGTAAACAATGAGGAGACGACATACTTCTGCGGGATGTAAGTGTAATTCCCGTTATGGGATGTAACTGCGATGCAGGTGCGCGGGGATACGCGCCGCATGGCCGTCCCTAAATGGTGTCTACATTCAGGAATTTGTGAGCGCTAGAAAAACGACCTTGCAAAGCCCTCATGCCGCCGGCGCGCCGCATTCATGAGTTCTTCATACTCTCTGTCGGGTCGGAAGGAAACTGTCAGCTGAGCCGAGCAGGATCGCAAAGTTCTCGAAGGTCTCGCGCACCTGATGAACAAATCCAGCTAGCTCTTACGGAGCGGCTTGCACTTTAAACCCAAACCCCGATGAAACCACGAAGGACACGAAGGGACACGAGGGAAAGCAACTTCGACTGCTAGAAGTCCTTTGTGATCCTTCGTGTCCGGAGCCTGCCCTGAGCGCAGCCGAACCGGTGGTTAGCTTTATGCCTTTCTCGGTGTTCTCTGTGTCTCCGTGGTGAAAAGGATTCTAATAAAACAAATATAAGGGGATGCCCACCTGATCGCCGATCACGTCCTGTCGCTTTTTGCCTCATCACGTCTCTGCTCTCGATCCTCTTCTTTGCATTTTGGCCCGTTAACGCCATGCTTTGCTCTGTGGCAACCTTGTAGTACTCTCGCTCGCGCGTCTGCAACTTCAACCTGGGAGGAACGAGCTCATGAAGCCGCGCTTTGCTCTGTTCTTTTTCCTGCTTTTCGTGGTGCCGGCGTTTGCTGCGGACGACCTGTTCGACATCAAGCCGGTGGCTGATGGCGTGTACGCGGCCATCTCCAAACGCGCCCACAAAGTGAACTGCAATGCCGCCATTATCCTGCTCGACGACGGCGTGCTGGTGGTGGACACGCACTCCAAACCCTCGGCGGCCCGCGCTCTGATCGAGCAAATTAAGAAGCTCACGCCCAAGCCAGTGAAATTCGTAGTGAACACGCACTTTCATTGGGACCACTACCAGGGCAATGAGGCCTATCCCAGTTCCTGGCCCGCCGGTGTCGAGATCATCTCGTCTGAAGCCACGCGCGCAAACATTGAGCGCATCGGCATACCCCGCATCAAGAATGAGATTTTGACGCTGCCTCAGGAAATTGCTGCCCTCAAAAGCAATTTAGAAAAGGCGTCCAGCGCCGAACAGAAAAACACAATTCAAGAAAATCTTCGCCAGGCTGAAGCGTACTTCGGCGAGCTTAAGCTCATGCAAGTGACTCTGCCGACCATGACCTTTGACCACAGCCTGATTCTGCACCGCAAATCGCGCACGGTAGAGATTCTGTGGCTCGGCCGAGCGCATACCGACGGTGACGTTTTCGTCTTCCTTCCCAAGGAGAAGGTGCTGTGTACCGGCGATGCGCTGCACGGCTGGACTCCCTTTATGGGCGACAGTTATCCGTATGACTGGATCAAGACGCTGGACGCCGCGGAAAAACTCGGCGCCGATTCCATTATCGCCGGGCACGGCGACGTGATGCACGGCGCGCAAAAGTTCGAGTTGTGGAAGGAGTATTTTCAGGAACTGATGGACCGCACCGCGTCGGCATATGCCCAAGGTGCTTCCCTCGATGACGCCAAAAAGACCGTCTCGGACGCGCTGGTTAAGAAATACGCCGACAGATTCGGCCCGACCTTCTCCGGCGGCGTCGCGGCGAATGTCACCAAGGCTTATCAGGTGATTGCTTTTCCTCGCTAATGCTGGCTGCCAAGGGTTCCTGAGGCCGCCCCCCTTTTTCTAAGACTGTCATTCTGAGGCCTCTTTTGCCGAAGAATCTCCCGCGATGTCTCGGAACTGAATTGCTGCTTACTGGCACTTCGGCCAGCCCCGTTTTGTGGGGTTGAATTTCAGGCCTCAGGCGACAGACAAAGGGTTCCTTGTGAAAGTGCCCTACTGGCGGCAATCAAGTCTGATGCATCGCGGGAGATTCTTCGGCCAACATCGGGCCTCAGAATGACAGATTTGTTGCGTTTCTTCGTCCGAGCAACTCGCGTTAGGAGCAAAAGGGGACAGCCTGAGAACCTGTCGGAGAGAACAATTCCCGAACCAGGAATGAATGACTTACAGACATCGAATGACGTGCGTAGTTGTTGATTCTTCGTTGAAGAAAATCTATCTCCGACAGGCTCTCAGGCTGTCCCCCTTTCGGTCCCCTTTTGGTCCGTGTTGACGCGAGTGATGAGGATTCGGGAACCTCGCTTCTTCAATGTTCCTCTTCGGATTCTACGGGCTAGTTAGGCAGCTTTTCGTCCCAGAGTCTTGCGGCGAACGGATTTCCCAGATTGAACTGCTGCGCTAGAATTTGTTTCCATGAGAATCACTCCGAACTGCCTTCTGTTGGGCTCGCTGCTCCTCATTGCGCTTCTCTCAGGGTGCGGGGCGAAAAGCTCCCAAGACTGCTCTTTCACAGCATTGAATATCTCACCGCAAAGTGCCAGTGCTGATCACACGGCTGCTCCTCCAGCCAACGCTCAACAGTTCTTGGCTTTTGGAACTGGGTTGCAGTCTGGTTGCTTTAGCACTCAGTCCAATCTACTGAACGTCACTTGGTCGCTTTCGGACTCAGTCAATGCCAAAATCAGCAATGCTCAAGATCAGAATTTTGGAGGAGCAACCTGCACGGGAACAAGCCCGACACCAATCACGGTAACAGCAACGCTGGATGCTGGACACAACAATGGAAAGACAGTTAGTGGTTCGGCTTCCTTCACTTGCAAGTGACCTTCGTCCGGCCGGGTGACGCACCCGCATTTTGGAATCCCCAAAAAAGGAATAAAGCAAAACAGAACCGAGGAGAAAGGGTGTGCCACCCGTCTACTACCGCGAAGAGGTTCTGAAAGACTGGCGTAAGGGCGTCATAAGGTGGGAGGAACTGTCGCCCATGATCCAGAAATACATCATCGACCACGGCATCCTACATCGTCAAAAATCACTTGATCCCTTGCTCTCTGCCCAATGGCAGTTCCCTCCATCTTGAAGTGAAAGGCGACACGATCGAAGGGACGTATACCCTCGGTGATGGAAGGCTGTGGCGGAACATCAGTCTCCGTAGAGCTGAGCACTGAGTCAGTACCGTTCGCGGTAGCGAATGGGTGCGGCTCTCTAGTACCAGCGGCTCAACCCAGCGGCTACCTCCACCCCAGCAACCGCAACAGCGGCGCTCGCCGCCATCCCAGATTGGGCAGAGGCGGCCCAATCCGGGAGCCCTGGTGCTGGGGACCCCGGATCCGCCGCCGGTACTGACCTCGGCTCGAGCGGCACTCAGCATTCAGGAATACCAAACAGCCAAAGTCAAGACCGATTTCCACAGCGAGCGACGGTACAACTCTTGACGCGCCGCTCACAATCGGGGTACCAACGAGAGAGGAGGATGGTGTGGGAGAGATCAGCCCTATGCCCGGTCCGCCGCGGCGGACAACACCTCACCCCACGAACGCCAAAAAGCAGGCCTTCGTGGGGACCCGAATCGGCGGTTGCCGGGGACCCCGTCTCACACCCCATCAACCGCAACAGCGCCGGGTGCTGGGGACCCCGTCCCGCACCCCATCAACCGCAACAGCGCCGGGTGCTGGGGACCCCGTCGCGCGATGGCGATGACACTGCGAGGGTCGTTTCGATTGCAGTCCCTGCTGATTCACTGCAAGTTCCCTGCCTCTTCGGGCTTGCCCCAGTGTTCATGCGGGTTTTATGCGGTGGAAAACATTCACTGTTATTTTCACTGATAAATTCGCTGTTCATTCACTGTTAGCCCCCTGATCAGTGAATGAACAGTGAATGGGAAACCTGGGAAGCGTGGGTGGCGCCACTTTTTAGAAATCGCAAGCAAGACTAGGACAATGGCGAAAGCTGCGCCACCCGCCCCCGATCGATCTATTGATTTTCGCAACTCACCTCATTGTTCCAGTCCACGAAGGCACCATTAGGATTGTCCCGCCATGCCCAGACGTGCAACTCGAAGAATGCCGGTATGCCGTAGCGGTTCGGACTGTTAACGAACTGGAAGGCTTGGCCTTCGAGCATTGGTGGAGCGCCGTTGTGATGGGCAAGCCAGGTGGCCGCGTCTACGATGTACTCGACGCCCACCAGCCGTCGCCGGTCTCCCACGGGCTCATAGATCAGCGCCTCCGGGTGCGCAGCATCGATCTCGCCATCGCCCACGAGCTTGCCGTTGATGTAGTGAATGCCCATGGCCCCGTGATCCGGGCCGCTCACGCAGCCAAACGCAGGTCCGTAGTCGGGGCCAGCATTGTTGACGTCAATGAACTGCCGCGTGGCGTCGCGCACGATTTGGACAAGCTTGGCCGGAGCGTCATGGTCGTGTTTGGCCTGGCCTACGGCTAGCGGCGGCACAGATGCGACAAGGCTGCTCAGCAATGCCAAACGGAGAATATTCTTTGTCGATGTACGAATGAGAGTCGTGAATTCTGATGTCATGGTTTTCACCTTCTGGATTTTTCAAATTCTTTGCGGATTCCCGCCATTTGCGAACCCAATCCTGCTAGAGCCATCCGTCGGCCTGCAATGGCGGCACCTGAAGATTTCCTTAAGCCGCATGAATTCGTAAGCTGCTGAAACTATTTGGGCTGCTTGGAATTACTGCAGCCGATGTAGAATTGCCGCCTCCCCTTGAGCGTGGATAATGGCGTCTGAGCTAGTCAACATCGCCGGCTCGATCCGATTTGGCGAGGATTTTGAGCTGGACTTACGTTCCTACGAGCTGCGGCGTGCCGGCCGGATGCTTAAGCTGGAGCGCATTCCCGCGGAACTGCTCGTCCTCTTAATAGAAGAGAGAGGGCAGTTGGTCAGCCGCGACCGAATCATCGAGCGCATCTGGGGCAAGGACGTCTACCTCGATACTGACAACAGCATCAACGCCGCCATGCGCAAGATTCGCCAGGTGCTGAAAGATGATCCCGAGAAGCCGCGCTTTGTGCAGACCATCACCGGAAGGGGATACCGGTTCATTGCGCAGGTGGAGGAAGTCGGACCCCAGCCATCCCTGGCCGCCTCACTGCCCGAGCAGCCCATTCACCAACCTGCTCCGCCGAAGCGCAACTGGAGTCGGCTTCCATTAGTTCTAACGCTGCTCGGCCTCGTGATTGCCGGCGCGGTCCTCTGGCTGGTGCAAAAAATTTGGCATGCGCCAAGTGCAGTTCCCCCGATACACTCTATCGCCGTCCTGCCACTCGAAAATTTCTCCGGCGATTCGTCGCAAGATTACTTTGTAGACGGCATGACGGATGAGCTGATAACCGACCTCGCCAAAATCAGTGCCTTGCGGGTGACCTCCCGAACCTCGGTGATGCGTTACAAAGGCACGAAGAAAGGTCTTCCGGAGATTGCACGCGAATTGAACGTCGACGGGATCGTCGAGGGATCGGTCACGCGCTCCGGAAAGCGAGTGCGAATTACAGCTCAACTGCTCTATGCTCCCAACGATCAGCACCTGTGGGCTGAGACGTATGAGCGCGATCTCGGCGATGTCTTCAGACTGCAGAGTGAGGTTGCGCAGGCGATCGCACAGCAAGTCCGCGTAGAGTTGACTCCGCAGCAGCAGGCCCGGCTCCGCTCTGCCCGTCCAGTGAACCCAGAGGCTTACGAACTTTATTTGAAGGGCCGTTATTACCTGTCAAATCAGTTCACCATGGCGGGACCGCTCAACATGGCGAAGAGCTACTTCGAAGAAGCGGCGCGAAAAGATCCTGGCTTCGCACTGGCCTATTCGGGGCTGGCAGATTCCTATATCTATTTGGGATTTTTTCGACAAATCTCTCCTGAGCTCGCATCCAGGTCCGCGAAGGAAGCACTACAAAAGGCAGCGGAACTGGACGATAGCATCGGCGAAGTACACGACACCCTCGGCGAGCTAAGTTGGCGGTATGAGTGGAACTGGGATGCCGCCGAACGCGAGTTCGATCGCGCGATTGCACTGGCGCCGAGTTACAGTTGCGCTCATGAGGATCGCTCAATCTTTCTTGCTTTCAGGGGCCGGCGCGACGAAGCTCTGGCCGAGCTGGCTAAGAGTAAAGAGATCGATCCTAGTCCCACTTCCGTCATGACCGAAGAGTCCGTCTATTATCAATTGCGGGATTATGCGGGCTTGCTCGAAGCAGGCCGGCGCGGAGTGGCTTCGGATCCGAATCAGTGGGTCCAACACTACAATCTTGCCATCGGCTACGAAGGTACAGGAAAGAGGCTGGAAGCTGTCTACGAGTATCAAAGAGCAGTTGAGATGTCGAATGGCGATGATGACGCTACTGCATCCCTGGCACACGCGTACGCCTTGATCGGCAAACCCGCCGCAGCCAAAAAGATCCTTCGTGATTTGGAGCAGAAATCGAAGAGTGCCTATATTTCACCATACATCCTGGCAACCATATATGCGGGACTTGGCGAGAAGGGCAAAGCATTTGAGTTCTTAGAAAGAGCTTATCGGGAGAGATCCCTGGAAATGAATTGGCACCTTAAAGCTGACCTGCGCATAGATAACCTCCGCTCCGACTCGCGCTTCCAGAACCTGCTGAGCCGCGCCGGAATCTCAAATTAAGCCGGGAACGTCATTAGACATCCTCGTGATCAGTTACTCAAGGCCGACTGGCCCGAACAGACCTGCGGACATGCTCCGAGTTGCTCACGTTCGCCCCATCGAACCGTCATTCCTGCAGTGCAATGAAAAGGCGATTGCTGTCTCTGTTGATCCTTGCCGGTTTTACCTTCCCGCTGCTCGCGGAACTGCCGTTCATCCAGGACAACTACAAGCAAGCCCTGGCGCAGGCAAAGCAACGCAAGCAGCCGATTTTTGTCGAATGCTGGGCGCCGTGGTGATCGAGCTGCCGCCTGATGAGGACCATGCTTGCGCATGCCGACCTCAACAGGTATGCCGGACAGTTTGTCTGGCTGGAAATGAACTTCGACAAGTCGGAAAACCAGGAATTCTTTTCCCATTTTGAGGCCAGCGGGACTCCCACCTTTTATGTGATCAACACCGAAGGCAAGGTCCTGGCCGATCAACCCGGAGCTATGTCGGAGCCGGAGCTCAGAGCATTTCTCGACCGAGGAGTGAGTCTCGCGCAAAACCGGAAGACGGCTGCGGACGCCGCGCTGGAACGGGCCGACGCACTTCTTAGCACCAAGTCGCCGGAAGCAGTCGCTGCCTATGAGGAAGTGCTGCGCCTCGGCCCGCCGGATTGGCCGCGACGTCCATTCGCGCAGTATTCGCTCGTGACCGCACTACAACTAAACCAGCAGAATCAGCAATGCGCGGAGACTGCCGCCCGCGAAGCGTCAGTCATGAAGCATGACAATACTTTCGCAAGCACCGTGGTTGCCGGAATGTGGTGCCTGGTTCAAAGCAAAGACGCCCAGGGTGACGCAGCCGCCTCGTGGCGGACTGCGGCTGTGGGCAAGTTAGAGCCTCTGGCGAAGCAAGCCCTTTCCTCTCCCGAGACGGTCCGCGATGAGCGTAACGAGCTTTACCGCACGCTCATGTATCTCGCTATTTTCCGAAACGAGAACGCGCAGGCCTTAATGTTGGAAGATAAGTGGCTCGGCGAGCTCGACGCAGTCAAGCCTGCGGACGACGAGGAGCGCTCTGCCGTGGACATCGCTCGCGTCGAGGCCATTCAGATCTACGGCGATCCTGAACGCATCCTTCCGGCGCTGCGAACCTCCGAACAGACGATGGCGCACAACTACAACGCGTCGCTGCGGGTGGCGCAGATGGAAAAGGCAGCCAAACACTACGACGCGGGCATCGCTGCATGCGATCGGGGGCTCTCACGCGAGCCCGGCGCACTAGGCCGCTCGTGGCTACTGCAAACCAAAGCCGACGCGCTGAAACAAAAAGGCGACCCTGCCGAAGCCCGCGCAACCCTCGAGCAAGCCCTGAAGGCCGCGCAAGAGATCCCCAGCCAGAGCCAGCGCGAGAACAACGTGAGAAGGATCAAGCTGGCGCTCGGAGGGGCGTAGTGACTACTTCGCATTTTGATGCTCGCTGTGAACAGGACAGACAGAACGTTCTCTGAAGATTGTTCCCAGACTAGGAAAACTTTCTGTCTGTCCACGATTTTCCCGCCCTGCTCGCAATCGGCTTCCGAACCAGACGTTCCATTGAACGATTCTGACTGAAGTTCCTCACTGGAACTCAGCCCCCCGACGTTACCAGCGTAATTTTGCGCTCTGCGGGGCACTGGGGTACCGTTGGAAGGCAAACCCTGAGCTTCTGTCTGAGGGAAATGTGAGCGTTGTGCGGCTAGTTCCGGTCGTTGGGTTGGTGTTGCTGCTGGGGTGCGCCCTGTGCGCCGGTCAGTCCCTGGGTGACGCTGCACGTCAGAACCGCCAGCAAAAAGAAACGCGCGGGGCGACTGCCAAGAAAGTCTATACCGCGGACGACGTGACCGATCCCGGGTGTGCACGTGCCCAGGAGCCTAAGGACCTGTCGGGCACCTGGAGCTTCACCCACTTTGATGATCGCTTCCAAGGATGGATTGCCCTATGCCAGTCAGGATCGACGCTACAAGGTACGTGGCATACCAGCAGCGGGAAATCCGAACCCGACACGTTGGTCACCGGTAGCGTCATCGGAACGGCAGTTACGCTTAAACGATTCCTCGGCCCGAACCAGCAGAGTTACGCTTTGACTCTCTCGTCGGATGGCAACCGGCTGGATGGTTTTGGCGAAGGTTATTTTTTGCACCACACAAATCTCAACATGACGCGCAGTGGAGACGCTAAGCCCGCGACGGCTGCACCCAGCACAACCTCCACGGCGCCGTCCGCAAAACATTAGATAAACAAGGACGGGTAACGCACCCGCCTATCAAACTGATTCAATCGACTCTGTAGCCATTGAGAGTTATCGCACTTCCATCAACCACTCCGTGGAATTCTTTGCCGTGTTTGACCACCACGAAGTGAAAGTTTATGGGGGGAGCACCCGGGCCTGTCGCGAGCGACCCCTTTCCTGTGCAATCCGCATTCATCTTGTAAGTCCAGTTGCCGGGCCTCCACTTTTCCACGGGAAGCATTCCGTTGACCACGACATAGTCAACCGAGGTAACATTTCCTTCCCCATCAAAGTGGGCCATGGAGATGGTGCGTAGCGGCAGGTTTGGTCCGAGTATCGTACCCTCGATTTGCGTTACCAGATCTTGACGCGATCGTCAGGTCGCAGGGAGAGTTTATCGCCTGGCGCGACCTTATACGTGTCATACCAGGCATCGACGTTGCGCACTGTGTCGCTACGATATTCTCCCGGCGAGTGGGTATCGGTTTTGAGCTGCTGACGCAGCGCAGTTTCGGTCTGGAGTTTGCGCCATCTCTTTGCGAACGCGAGGAAAAAGCGTTGTTCGCCTGTCAATCCGTTAATGATGACATCATCCTTGCCTTTGAGGGAAAGAAGGTAGGCGTCATGAGCCACTAACAGCCCAGCCAGATCGGCGACATTTTCAGATGAGACGTGTCTCCCATTGACGCAAAGGTCGAGAAACGGACAGTACCGGTTGAATTGCCCGACAAGCTTCTCAGCCAGCTCGCCATACCTGGCGCGATCCTCTGCCGTCCACCAAGCCCCGAGGCGGCCTTTTGCGTCGTAAATATTTCCCAGTTCATCGAAGCTGTGTGTGATCTCATGCGCCATCGCAGACCCAGCTGAACCGTAGTTAGAAGCAGAATCACCCTCGCTGTCGAAATACGGCGGCTGCAGTATCGCGGACGAGAAGAACTCCGCATTCGGGCTGAACATGATGACTGCACCGGGAACCTGCGGATTGATTGGCCACTCGATCGGATTCACCGGTTGTCTCAACTTGGCCAAGTTGCGCGCACAATTAAGAGCCTCTGCCCGTCGCATATTGCCGAAGGCGTCACCACGCGCAACATCGAGCGATGAATAATCTATCCACAGGTCGGGGTAACCGACGATCACCTGAAGAGCAGCCAATTTAGTTAAGGCCTTTTGCTTTGTTTGCGGCGACATCCAAGTGAGATTTGAGATGCGCCCGCGATACGCAGTGACCAAGTTGTTGGCCATCTTCTGCGCTCTTATCTTAGCTTCCGGCGGAAAATACTCTTGCGTATAGAGCTGACCGACAGCCTGACCGAGAGCACCATTCGTGGCAACGATGGCCTCCTTGCTTCGGTCCGGCATTTGCCGGGCCCCTGACAGGATCGTCCCGTAGAAGGCGAAGTGCTCAGCGGCTATCGCCTTGGGCAAAACGCTCGCGTAGTGCTCCAATAAATGAAACCGAAGGTAGTCCTTCCACACGTTGATAGTCTCATCGCGAACGAGTGTGGAAACTCCAATCACCGCAGATGGTTGCCACACGATGAAGTCGCGCTGTTCGGCAAGTCCGGCTGATTGGAAGTACGCGCCCCAGTCGAGGCCGGCAGCCTTGGCATCAAAGTCGGCGCGCTTCCATGGGTTGTTCTGCTTAAAGATGTCAGCTGCGTCTGAATCCGGAGCGAAGGCTTGTGCAATCCGGGTCTCTAACGACAGAATCCGCACGGCCTTGTTTTCAGAATCTACATCTCCTGCGAGCGTCAGTATCGCCTTAATGTGCGCTTTGTACCGATTGCGCAACTCTCCCATTTTGGGAGACGAGTCGAGGTAGTCGTCACGATCGGGCATTCCCAGGCCGCCCTGCGAGATGTGGGGAAGATTGTGGTCTGAGTCCTCAAAACCTTGGTTGATCCAAATGCCAAAAACATGATCCGCGTTGGCAGTGAGTCCTTCGACCTCACTATTTAACGTGGTGCCGAGATACGCGGACAGCGATGTTTTGTCTGTGATGGCAGCAATCCTGCCCATCTCGTCAGCCAGCGGGGAGAGTCCTTTGGCGTCGATACCGCTCTGGTCCAGGTAGCTGGCGTAGTAGTCGCCGACTTTTTGTACAACGGTGCCCTTGGCGGCGTGAGCGGAGGCTGCGCCTCGAATAAGGTCTCGCACTTGCTCGTTTGCTTTCTCCGCCAGCATTGCGCGCGTATCGTAGCTTGATTGACCGACGGGTATTGTGTTCGCTTTGAGCCAGCCTCCATTTGCGTACCGGTAGAAGTCGTCCCCTGGATTGATGGAGATATCCATGTCATCTGTCGTGGGATTCTTAGTGGCAGATCGAGCGATTGCGACTGCGAAGGCGACCAATGCGAGCAGGGCTATTAGGCGTCTGCTTGGAAAGCGGAGCCGCACATTGTTTTCCATGAATATCTATGCGCTTATGTGATGGGTTATTGCTGTCGGTGTTTTATGCAGCCGCCAGAGGGAACCTGTCAGATTCCCTCCGGCTCCTCTCTCAAAACACGAACCTAGCTGTGAGATTCACCTGCCGGTTCCCTCCACTAAATATCTTGGAGTTCAGAAAATTGGAATCGGCAATGTTCACATATCCGGGATTTGAAGTTGCCGCTGTTACTCCGGATGCGCTGAACACATTGCCGTTACTGATGGTGTAGTTCTTGTGATTGAGTACGTTGTTGAAGTCAGCTTTGAGCTGAAAGTAAGCAGACTCCGTTATCTTTAGTTTCTTGCCGAGCGACAGGTTCGCCACTCCGAAACCTGGGGATCGGAAACTGTTTCGCCCAAGGTTTGCTTTTACGTCGGGCCCTGCGATTACAAATTTTGCGGTCGGATCTGCTGCGAGATATCCAATCGAAGCGCCAGGACAAGATCCGCCGTTCCCCACCGTATCGCCGGCCAAAGAAGTAGTGCCGTTTGGATTAGCACATACAGGGATCACATCGGAACCCTTCAGTGATGTGCCGAATGGATTCAGCACGCCACGATCTCCAGCCGTATCTCCGTTTCCATTCGAATCGATACCCGCCAGACCAGACTGGAGAGTTACCGGCTGGCCAGTCTGAGCGAGGTAAACTACTCCGAGACTGTATCCGTTCAGCAATGTCTTAACAGCCCTATTGTCGGAGTGGATGGCAGGTGTTTCATAGCTTGCGGATAAAGCAAACTTCTGACGCACGTCTAAATCAGAGTCGGAACGGTCCTGCCCGATCTGATTTGTGTCTTGCCCTCGCCGCGGATTCAGAAGACTCGTAAAGAATTCGTTCGTGGCATCGTCAATCGCATGCGACCAGGTGTAGTTCGCGTTGAACGACAGCCCGCGCCATGCCCGCTGTGTATAGTTCCAGGAGAGTGCATGATAGACACTGCTTCCTAATGGCGGATCCGACGTGACATTTGCCAAGAAGCCAAAAGGGCGATAGATATTGTTGCCGCCGCTGGCCAGAAAGGCGTTGAATGCGGCGTCTGTGGGCGTGCCGGCATTCCAGGTTGCCGGGACATCGGATGCTTTGAAGAACGTGGGTATTGCATTGACTCCTGCGTCAAACGCGCTAATACGGTTACGGCGGAATTGAACTGGCAACTCCAAGCCGCGCGTTCCCAGATAGCGTACCTCGAATAAACCATTGCGGTAGAGTTCGCGCTGGATGCCGAAAGACCACGTAAGAATCTTCGGCATTACGGTATCGTCGATATACGCCGTGGTTAGAGCTCTTGCTTCTTGCTGATTTGCGGGAGGCAAGTACACCGACGGCAACCCACCGGCTGCGAGGAAGGGCGACCCGGTTCCATTCGATCCCGGCTTGTTCCCAAAGTTGGCACACCAACCCGGCGGAGTGCTTAGGCCACACGCCGACGCGGGATCCATTTCGCTCTGGGTTTGAGGAGGAAGCGTAATGGCAGCGAAGTTCTGGAACTTCCATCCATAGGAAATGCCAAAACCTCCACGAACCGATGTCTTTCCGCTCCCGAACGGATCGTAAGCAAAGCCAATTCTTGGAGCGAAGTTGTTGGTATCCGTCTTCGGTTTGCCGAATGTAATGACGTTGGGAACACTCGATATGGCATTGAGTGCTTGTGTCTCGCCGCCTACCGGATTCGTCCAGTATTCGTACCGGAGTCCCAGGTTCAGCGTCAGTCGCGGGGTCAACTTCAGATCGTCCTGAAGGTATCCTGCGAACAGACTTTCTGTTCCGAGGAAGCTGCCGCTGCCGGCGCCTCGCAACGTACGTCCTGGTACCGAGGCCAGGTTGTCGTTCACGAGGTCCTGCGCTGTCTTGTACCAGTAGTCCCCATTGCTCCGCGGCAGAAAGAACTGAGGATAGATGTAATGCGTGTATTCTCCTCCAAACTTCAGCGTGTGCTTGCCCACAACCCGGGAAAGACTGTCCTTCACCTGGTAAGAATTCTGCTTCTGATGCTGGTTATCTGAGGGGCCTACAGTCGTACTGCCCAACTCCTCAATCGTGACCTCTGGCGGACAAGTCGTGCATGGGTTGACCGACGCCAGGGAGAAATACGAATACTGTAGGCGAAGGTCATTCACTGTGTGGGCGTTTAGCGTCCACGTATCATTCACAGATATCTTGCGACTACGTACCGGCTGGTCCTGGTTGAATTGTGATTGCGTTGAGTTCACCGGGACAATGAACTTAGTCTGGTTGAGAAGGAAACGGAAACCAACCTGGTGCTTACTCGCCGAATAATCGATATTGGCAATTGCATCGTGCTCCCGCTGTAAGAGCGGGCTGATAAGCACAAGCGGACCTACAGGAATCGACTTTCCGTTTACTGTAATCGCAAGGCTTGGATCCGCAGTTGGAGCTACGGGATAATTCTTTAGAACATCTCTTACTGCCTGATCGGCAGCCAGGCTTTGCATGGTCGCCAGTCCAGTTGCGGTGGGAGCATCCAGGAATGTGGCATTTCCGTCGCCGTGCAGGTCCGTGTATTCGTAATTGCCGAAGAAGTACAGCTTGTTCCTCACGATTGGGCCACCAAGATTCGCTCCGAAGCGATTGTTGTCATACGCGGGCTGGCCCGGAATCGTCTTGGCTGCAATAGCAGCCTTGGTCAGGTTGTCCATTGCGTTCAGGTTTCGATTCTGGAAATACTCGTACGCCGAGCCGTGAAAACTATTCGTTCCCGTTTTGGTAACCAGGTTGAATTGGCCGCCGGAAGAGTGTCCTGTGTCGGCGCTGAACTGGTTGGTTTGCAAGGTAAATTCGGCCACGGCGTCGGGAATCACCGTTGAATTTGGTCCCGTAACACCGAGATTGTTGTCATCCACTCCATCGACGCTGAAGTTGTTCTCACGAGGACGCGTGCCACCAACTGACCCGCCTACTCCGGTAACGCCGCCCGGCTGTGCCACAACGTTGGGGACCAGCACCGCAAGATTTAGCGGGCTGCCGTTCAGGGCTCCGCCAGCGTTGGGCAAGTTCAGTACGTCCTGGGAGTTGAAGTTGTTACTTAGCGAAGAGGAAGACGTCTCAACTGCTGCTCCGGCGGCAACAACTTCAACGACCTCTGTCGCTGCCCCCACCTGCAACTGCGCGTCGGCTGTATTGTCACGGTCCGCAAGCACGACAACGTCTTTCCGCACAAATCCGCGGAAACCCTGCGCCTCGACGCTGACCGAATATTTTCCCGGGAGCAGGCTGGGAACATTCCAGGTTCCGGCTGATGAGGTAACTGTATTGGAGACGACTCCGGTCTCCTGATTCGCAATCTTTATCTTCGCATTTGCGATGGTCGCGCCTTGTTGGTCCAGAACCTGTCCACGTAGTGTTCCGGTTGTGCTTTGTCCCAAAGCGATACTCGTCAGCAGCAACGATACGCAAGCAAGAACTGCGGAAGAATAGAGATATTGCCTGGAATTTCTGTTTCGCATCTTAAGTCGATTCACTTCGAACCTCCGTTTTTTCAACACCAACGCAATGCTGGAGACCAGCAAATAAAAGCAAGCTGAGGAGCCAGTAACCTCAGGATCTTGTTCATCAGCATTCCCATTTGGGGGATTGTGTCAGGACTATTCGACACGTGAAAGACATGTGACGGACGTGTATCGGACAAAAAGCGACAATCGTTTTCGGGAGCACCTTCGAAAACAGATCTGAAGAGAGGAGAAATTAGAACAAATCTGGGTTAGCGGCAATTCGACTGGCGGAGACGTCGTGTTCTGTTTCTTGAACGCTCAGCAACGCGAGGATGGCGATGTCTTTTTTTGTCCGGTAAAGGTCCAACGCATGTCTTTCGCCCATTTGCGGTCACTGCAACAATCGCTTTCAAGGAGAGGGATTTCGAATGTCCAATTCTGCAACCGCACTTCTTGTCGTTGACGTGCAGGAATCATTCCGTCATCGTCCCTACTGGCGCGACTCTGAGCTACCTTTCTTCGTTGAGTGCCTGCGATCTTTGATCGCCGGGGCCCAGTCCCGCAAAATCCCAGTCGTCCAGATTTTTCACGTCGAGGATTCCGGACCATTCTCTCTGGAGTCGGGTTACGTCGTTCCATTACGGGATTTGTCGTTCAAGCCGGATGCGGTTTTCAAAAAGCGCTGCCACAGCGCCCTCATTGGCAGCGGACTCGATGTCTGGCTTACCCAACATGGCATCCGGCGTGTCATCGTCTGCGGCATTCGGACGGAACAATGCTGCGAGACAACCACACGCCATGCTTCCGATCTGGGATATGAAGTTGACTACGTCACGGATGCAACATTGACATTCCCGATGACTGACCGCCACGGCAGAGAGTGGACGCCGGAGCAAATCAAATCAAGAACTGAACTGGTTCTGGAGACGCGCTTCGCACGAATAACCACTGTTGAAGAGGCGCTTGCGGCAGCATGAGACAACTTGTAGTCTCATTCAATGGATTAGCACCGCTCCCATCTAGTTGGTCGGAAATGTCCGGTGCAAACGTTATGAAGGAGTCGTTAATGCCGCCGACGAAAACCGCAGTATTCGGCGGTAAGGATGAAAGGCTCCTCCACCATGCCGCCCCAGCTTCGGGTTCTGATCAACCTCGCCGCATCCCGGTCTTCGTCGTAGTCCCACCACGCCTGCTTTTGCTCGATATCGCTGGTCCACTTGAAGTCTTGCGCCAAGCCAACCGCGTACAAAGCTCTGTACGTTTCGAGGTACGTTACATCGGGCCAACCTCTTCACTGCGAACTTCGATTGGCATCACTCTGGCAGGAATCGAACCGCTGCCCGCGGAATTGCCACCGCAGTCGTGGGTCGTGCTTGCCGGCGATGTCGAGCACATAATGCTGTGCGGAGGGGCACCTGGTCCGGGAAAGTCAGCCGATGATGAAGCGGCGGAAAGAGCCATCGTGACGTGGTTGAAAACCACCGTCCGTCCCGGCCATAAGTTGGTCTCTATCTGCACTGGAGCGTTGATCGCTGCCCGCGCTGGTCTTCTTGACGGATACTCCTGTACCACTCACTACCTGAGTTACGATGAGCTCCGTGCGATCACCCCGCGGGCTCGAATTCTGGAAAATCGTCTCTATGTTGAAGACGGTGCGCGGTACTCGAGCGCCGGCATCACTGCCGGCATCGACCTTATGCTGCACCTCGTTCATCAATCCACGGGACAATCCTCCGCAGTCGCAGTCGCGCGCTATCTCGTTGTCTATTTGCGCCGCAGTGGTTCCGACCCACAGCTCTCGCCCTGGCTGGAAGGTCGCAATCACATTCATCCGGCTGTACATCGTGTGCAGGATGCGATCGCCGCAGATCTTACCAAGCCCTGGAGTCTGAGGGCGCTCGCGCGCATCGCGGGCGCCAGCGACCGCCATCTTTCGCGCCTCTTCCACGAACACGTCGGGATGAGCATTCCCGAATACAGCAACCGTCTACGAGTGGCCTACGCACAGCAACTGCTTCGCGAGACCAGGTTCGACATGGAGCGCGTCGCCGAACAATCCGGATTCAGTTCGACGCGCCAGCTTCGCCGCGCCTGGGAAAGGATCCACAAAACGCCGCCACGCGAAGCTCGCATTCACTGGCACGCCAAGGCGGTTTCGACCCGCAACAATCACAATCCTGGCGTTTAGATCACTGTTGCGCAGCGGTGCATGTATTTCCTTTAGTTCGAGCCTTGGCGACCAACTGGTTCGATAGTTTTTTGCTTATCGATGGGAGAGGCAATCTGCTGCGCCGGCCATCATGGTCGTATGACGGGCCACTCGGAAACCAGCTGCGATCGTTCTGCATTAGTACAGCGGTCTGAAATGCGGGTGGTTCAGGGTGGTTAGAACACCTGGGTTTCGCGCAGTAGGCAGGGCGCGGACCTCTGTGTGGCACGTTTTAGGACCCAGACCTGAGAGATCAGATTTTCATTTTGGAGAATTTGAAGGTCGATGCGCTGACCTGGAATCAACAGTCCAAAATTGTGCTCGTAACTGCTTGAAAGACTTGGCTGCCCCCCAGGGATTCGAACCCCGATATGCTGATCCAGAGTCAGCTGTCCTACCATTGAACGAGGGGGCAGTGTCTTAGAACGACGAACTGCCGGAAACGGGATCAAGCCATCCCGTTCGGATGGAGCTATTCTGTTGATTCTATGATGCGTTCCTGGGCCGGTCAAATGGCTACTGCAAAGGGCGGCCATCGCCTGAATCTGCGCTCGAACTCTTTACCCGCACTACCACAATCTTCGAGAACCCTTCCTTGAATGAAGGCGGACGAAGCTTCTCGGCCATGCGGCGCATTACATCTTCCTGAACACTGCGCTCGCGGCGGCGGTTGCGTTCCAGGCAGACCTCGAGTGGAACGTCGAAGAACAGTGCCTGCACTTCGTAGCCGAAGCTGCGGGCCATCTTGATCCATTGACGGCGCTCGTGCGGAGAGAGGTTCGTCGCATCGACATAGTTCCATGGCATCTTGGCGATGAGGCGCGCACGCAATAGTGACCGCAAGGTGGAGAAAACCAACCCTTGATAGCGCTGCTCGGTAATGTCGTCGAACAGGATGCTTCGCAATAAGTCGCTCGAAAGAGGAGTGACGCCGCGGCGTTTGAACCACGTTGTTTTGCCCGATCCGGGAAGCCCAATTGCCAACACCACCACTCCCCGCGGCGCTCGTCTCTCCTGCGGCATTGCTGCCTGGCCGGGGCCGGCAGTCGGGACTGTGGGCTGTCGGAGAATCTCGTCAGCAGATGCTGGTGGAATCGATGGCGACTCGGGCTGAGTAACGATCTGCATGCGATCGTCCGAAAAGGATCGCGATTCAGTCCGTACAGTGGGCTTGTTTTCCGCACTTGACTCCGGTCCTGTGTAGTAGGAAGGTTGGAGGGGAGCCGGCTGATCGGCGGTCACCGGCGGCTTTTCCTGACCCACTTTGCCCGTGGATTCCGACTCGTTCTTTGCCTTCTTGCCTCTGCGGCGCATTTTATCGCGCACCCAATTGCGCATTCGAGGCTTGTAACACAATTTGCTGCGACGAGCAAACGGTGTGAATCCTTTTCACCACGGAGACACCGAGGACACGGAGGAAGTCATTGCAAAAAATGTATTGGGTTTACATCCTTCTACGGGTACCTTCGTGTCCTTTGTGGTTAGGGGTGTTCGTCTCGCCTCGTGTTCTTTGCCTCCTTGCGGAAATGAGTTTTGCGCCATTTCTCTTTGTGATTTACGATTTTTGTTTCATCTGTACATGCGATCTCAGCAAGAGCTGATCGCGGCGTCTTCATTCCACAATCAATCGCGTTCGCGTGCTCCGGCAGCGAACACTCGGAGAATTAATGGCAATTAAAGTTGGTATCAATGGATTCGGACGCATCGGTCGAAACGTCGTCCGGACCGCACTCAACCATCCAAATATTGAATTCGTTGCACTCAACGACCTCACAGACGCCAAAACGCTGGCGCACCTGCTGAAGTACGACTCCGTTCTCGGCAATCTTAAAGAGGATGTAAGCGCTACTGACAATACCATCAGCATCGGCAATAAGAAGATCAAGGTCTTTGCGGAAAAAGATCCGGCGAACCTCAACTGGGAGTCGGTAGGAGCACAGATAGTCGTAGAATCGACCGGCAGATTTACCGAAGCAGAAGCGGCGCGCAAGCATCTACGTGGAAGTGTGAAGAAGGTCATCATCTCGGCTCCGGCGAAAAATGAAGACATCACCATTGTGTTGGGCGTGAACGAAAGCAAATACGATCCGGCGAAGCATCACATCGTCTCCAACGCCTCCTGCACCACAAACTGCCTGGCTCCGCTGGCCAAGGTTGTGCACGACAAGTTCACGATTCAGAGCGGCACGATGACCACGATCCACTCCTACACCAACGATCAGGTGATCCTGGATTTCCCGCACAAGGACCTGCGTCGAGCTCGCGCCGCGGCACTGTCGATGATTCCAACGTCGACTGGAGCCGCCAAGGCTCTTCATCTTGTGATTCCGGAACTCAAAGGCAAGCTTGACGGCTTTGCCATGCGTGTACCGACTCCAATCGTGTCGGTTGTCGATCTGGTCGTGTTCACAGAAAAGAAGACCACGCCTGAAGAGGTGAACGCGGCGATGAAGGAAGCGGCGTCTGGGTCGCTAAAGGGTATCCTTGGAGTCGAAGATGGAGAGCTCGTGTCGTCTGACTTCCGCGGCGATTCCCGCTCTTCGATCGTCGATTCTCCGATGACGCGCGTGGTGAATGGCAATTGCGTCAAAGTAATTTCCTGGTACGACAATGAATGGGGGTACTCCTGCCGTGTCCGCGACCTCATTGAGTTCATGGCCAAGAAAGGTTTATAGACCGGAGCCAGTTATGCATAAGCTCTCGATCAAAGATCTGCCGCTTCGAGACAAACGAGTCTTCGTGCGCGTCGACTTCAACGTACCTCTTTCCGAAGAAGGACGTGTCACCGACGATACGAGAATTCGCGAGACTCTTCCCACATTGGAATACGCGATTCGCAATCGCGCTAAGCTGATCCTGGCATCGCACCTTGGACGTCCCAAGGGAAAGCCGAATGCCAAGATGAGTCTGAAGCCGGTTGCGGAGCGTCTGCGGATGCTGCTCGACAACGTCCTGGAGAGTAGCTGCAACGTCGGCTTCTCTCCGGACTGCGTGGGAATCGAGGCGGAGGAGCTTTCAACACGCCTCGAGAGCGGACAAACTCTGCTGCTCGAGAACCTGCGCTTCCATCCAGAAGAGGAAGCCAACGACGAGAGCTTCGCTCGTGCACTCGCCAAGCTGGCCGATTACTACGTAAATGACGCCTTCGGTGCCGCACACCGCGCACACGCATCCACCGCGGGCATCACGAAGTTCGTCGGCAAATCCGCGGCCGGATTCCTGATGCTGAAGGAACTCGACTATCTCGGGCAAGCCTTGCACGATCCCAAGCGTCCATTCATTGCGATCCTGGGTGGCGCGAAGGTCTCCGACAAGATCGGAGTGATTCGCAATCTGATGGGCAAAGTAGATGCGTTGCTCATTGGCGGAGCTATGGCCTACACCTTCCAGAAGGCTCAGGGACGCGATGTAGGCAAATCGCTGGTTGAGCACGACAAGCTCGGACTAGCAAACGAACTGCTGCATGAAGCCAATGAGCGCGGCGTCGCATTTCTACTTCCAATCGATGACGTCGTCGCCATGAAGATCGAGAACGACATACCCACCAAGACGATTGATAGCGATCAGCCGATTCCCGACGGCTACATGGGGCTGGACATAGGTCCTAAAACCATCAAGCTCTACGCGGAGCAAATCGCTGATGCCGGGACAATCGTCTGGAATGGTCCGATGGGGGTCTTTGAAACGCCCTCGTTCGCTCTGGGCACAAAGAAAATCGCACAAGCGATCGCTCGGAATGAAGACGCTACTTCGATCGTGGGCGGTGGAGATTCAGTCGCTGCCGTCCACCAGGCCGGCGTTGCTGACAAAATTTCACATATTTCTACGGGCGGAGGAGCATCGCTTGAGTTTCTCGAGGGCAAGAAGCTGCCGGGAGTTGAAGCACTCAACAACAAGTAACTATTGCTTCATGATGCGAGGATCGAGCTGGGCGGGTAAGTTTGATGCCAGCTTTTCGCTCAATAACTCTGCTGGCAGCACTTCATTCAGAGCCCATTCGATACGGTTTACGGCTTGTCCAATCGCGGTGACCGTTTTCGCATCGGATTGTTCGTCGGAGTAGAGGGAAATCACCTGAAGCGCATTGCGGATGTGGTGGTTCATCTCGGAGATCGTGTGCAGGCGTTCGCGAACGAATTCGCGGCGTTCGCGATCAAGGCGCCTGGCCTGCCAGAAGAAGGCACCAGCGACGATGCCGGTGAGCGAATTGGAAATTGCCATGAGGTCGTAGCGCGGAACGCCTTCGCGCAGTAGCAATCGATCGAATAGCAGTCCTACAACCGAAACGACGGATGCAGCGACGATAATCGTTGCCCAAGATCTGAACGTAGAGTCTTCCCCGGAACGATCACTCATCTTGAACCCAAAAATCGAGGAGAAATTGACGCGCATTCGATTCTAGCCCATGCGAAGAAAACTAATTGCAGCCAACTGGAAGATGTACAAGACGCCGGACGACGCACGAGCCTTCGTGCGTGAATTCAAGCCGCTGATTGCCGGGCATGACCGCGACGACGTAGCGCTTTGCCCTCCTTTTATTAGTATCCCCGCAACGCTGGAGGCCGTCGCCGGAACCCAGATTGAAGTGGGTGCCCAGAATATGCACTGGGAAAAGCAGGGCGCATTTACCGGGGAAGTTTCCGCCGAGATGCTGAGGTCCGTAGGCTGCAAACAGGTAATCATCGGCCACTCCGAACGAAGGCAGTATTTCGGCGAAACCGACATCGGAGTGAATCGGAAGCTCAGAGGCGCCCTGGCTGATGGTTTGAAAGGCATCGTCTGCGTCGGTGAACTGTTTGAAGAGCGCGAGTCCGGATTAACTGAGAATATCCTGCGACGCCAAGTCGGCGCAGCTCTACGTGAGATCTCCGGCGGGGACGTGGACAAGTTCTGCCTCGCTTACGAGCCGGTCTGGGCGATCGGCACCGGAAAAACTGCCACGCCTGAGATTGCCGCAAACGCTCATATCTTTATTCGTGGCGAAGCGGCAAAGGCGATCGGGTCAGACGCAGCCAAGAAACTGCGCATCATTTACGGCGGCAGCGTCAAACCTGAGAACGCCCACGCGCTCATGTCGCAGGAGGAAATTGATGGCGCCCTCGTAGGCGGAGCCAGCCTCGATCCAGAGTCGTTTGCCGCGATCGTAAAGTGGTAATGCCTTTGAGTCTGCGCGGCTCGAGGGCTTCCAAGCCTCTGCTATACTTCACGTAGCCTCGCGTCACCAGTGTGCGGAAGTGGTGAAATTGGCAGACACACCATCTTGAGGGGGTGGCGCCGAAAGGCATGGGGGTTCAAGTCCCCCCTTCCGCACCATAAATTCTGTCCCACCTTGCGGGATCCGCGCGGTAAACACCTCTCAGCCCTCAGGGATCGGCAATGATGGGAACATAAAGGCTTCGTTTAGAAAAATGATCTATCTGATTGTAGCTATTCACATTTTGGTTTGCATTTTCTTGGTCATTGTCGTGCTTCTGCAGAGCGGCAAGAGTGCCGACGTAGCAGCGGCCTTCGGTGGAATGGGTTCGCAGACTGCGTTTGGCCCGCGGTCAGCGGCTAACGTTCTAACCAAGGCGACCACGTGGTCGGCCGTGATCTTTATGGTCACCTCGATTACGCTCTCAGTGATGATGAGCCGAAGAACTGGCAATTCCGTGATGCAAGGTGTAAAGCCAGCTAGTCAGACTACGGCTCCGGCACAACCCGGAGCTCCGGCTAAGGGATCGAATACCGAACCTCAGCCTGTAACGAAGTAATTCCTCCTTTAGGATGGATTAAGTTCGCTTGTGAAAGCCTCCTCTCGGAGGCTTTCAGCTTTTTGAGGAGTGCGCTGTGATTCACGAAATCTTTCCTGTGGGAATGTTGGGATGCAATTGTTCGGTCATCGCCGACGAGAACACACGGGAAGCGTTGGTCATCGATCCTGGTGATGAGATCGACCGCATTTTAGAAATTCTCAAACGGCATCAGCTCAAGCTCAAACAGATTATCGTCACGCACGCCCATATCGACCACGTCGGCGGCGCGATGAAGCTGAAACGCGCAACCAATGCGCCAATCCTTCTGAACAAGAATGATTATGCGCTGCTAAAGATGCTGGACGTACAGGCGGCGTGGATTGGCACGCCACCTCCAGGCGCAGTAGAGATAGATCAAAGCCTGGAAGATCAAGAAACGATTCAGTGTGGCGCAATCCATGCCGTTGCCATGCATACACCCGGACATACGGAGGGAAGTACGTGCCTCTACTTCCCTTCTGAGCAAAAGCTCATAGCGGGCGATACCCTGTTTGCCGGCAGCATCGGACGCACAGATTTACCCGGTGGTTCGTTCAACAAGATCATTACTTCGCTGCACGATAGAGTGCTGGCTTTGCCGGATGAGACGGTCGTGGTTCCCGGTCACGGCCCTTTGACGACGATTGGCGAGGAACGGCAAAGCAATCCGTTTCTTGTAAAGCGCTAGTCGAAGTCAGCGCTGCGCCTAGCCGCCTTCGCGCCTTCTTTTCCCAAAGAGGTACGCGTGGATTTCGGCAGGTGTGCTGTGGTTCGTTTTCGTTTTGCTGCGTTGGCCGCCTTCTTGATATGCCAGTCTTACTGGTGCTTTTGTTTTGCTGCTGGCGATAGTTGTCTCCGATCAGTGGCGGCTTGAAATATTGAACTGCGCATTCATGAGCCTCGGCTTTCTCTTTCGAGGAGAACGTACCGAGATTGCGCCGTTTACCCGTCTTGGGATTCTTCTTTCGAGAGTACAGGCGATACTCTCCGGATTTCAGTTCGCGGATCATAGTTCGTAAGATTCTTCAGTTTTGAATTACGTGGTTTGGATTCCGTGGTTCCGTCCCCCCTCGGCCGAGGAACGTCAAAAGTCCGGCCGAGGGCGGCCGGAACCACGTTAAAGCTCCAAACTAAGCCACGATCTCCAGAACCGACAGGATTCCTTTTCGGAATTCTTCTTCGGGCGTAATCAGGCTCACGACAAGGTATCCGTCCCTCTGGAAGTCGTAGAAGTGGCCCGGATGGACAACAACTCCAGCGCGGCGTATTAGTTCGATTGCCACGTCTTCGTCGGACTCTCTCGCCGGGATCCGCAGCACGGCATACCACCCACCTTCCACCTTAAGCCGCTGGATACCTGCGGCCGACTTGAGCTGCTCATCGAGGAATTTTAGGTTGGCGCGTGTACGCTTCGCTAATTGCGGTTGAACTTGATGCCGCTGCGTGAGCAATTCCCTTAGCGCGAGCTGAATCGGCGCGTTTACGGAAAGATAGGTGTCGGCAATCATCTGAAGTCGGGCATGAGCCTGGGTGCGCAACTCAGCTGGGCCGTTTACAACAATCCACGCCAGCTTCATCTGCGGCAAACAGGAGATCTTGGACAATCCACTCAATGCAAACGACAGACACTCGCTCGAAAAGGCCGCGCTGACGTCAGCAACACCTTCGACCTCGTAATCCAGAAACACCTCATCAGAGATCAGAGCGAGATTGCGCGCCCGACAAAGAGTGGCGAGCTGCTCCAGCTCCCGGCGGCGAACAAATGATCCTGTGGGGTTGTTCGGATTAACCAACAAGATCGCCCGCGTTCGCGCTGTTATTGCCTTTTGCAATCCAGCTATGTCGATGTGCCACCCGTGGTCATAGAAGAGTTCGTAGGAACGGAGCTGCACATCCTCTATGTCTGCCAGAAACTCGAATAGCGGATAGCTTGGCTGTGGTGCGAGCACCTCGTCGCCGGGATCACACAGCAGCCGAAAGAGAAAGGAGTAGCCCTCGCTCGTACTTGTAGTAAGAAAGATTTGCTCGGGCGAAATTATGGGTGCGTTCGCGCGCAGCTTGCTCGCGTTGTAGTAGTCCGCGACGGCACTTCGCGCAGAGCGTAAACCTTGGGGATCCGGGTCGTAATTGAGTGATTCAACATGCGCAAGCGCGGACAAAATCGCTACTGAGTTAAGTTCGAAATTGCAATGCGTCGGATTAGATGCCGTGAGATCAATCAATCCTGTCCCCTCAGCACCCGCCTTACTCAGAGCAGCCGAATAGCGATTTTCTGCGAGCCTCCATCCCGTTCTGCGCGCAAACATGCGCGTTCACTGTAACAAATCGTGATTCAACGTGGATCGGTTTCTCAGCTCTTCATAACGCGAGCGAGGCGAAAAACGAAGAGCCACAGCCGAGCGTGGCTGTGCCACATTTCTAATTGGACTATTGGGCTGAGGCTCCCAAAGCGCTGCGCGCAGGCAATTGGATGATCACGGATTGGCTTAGTACCAGCACAATTCCCAAAATCTGCCATCCCCGGAGTCCCTCCCCCACGAAGCTCCCCGCAAGCACACTCGCAAACACGGGCTCCAGACAACTGGTGACAATCGCGCTGGTCGGATCCAGCAATCGCAATCCGCCAAGATACAGCGCGAACGGAATCAACATCGAGACCATTGCGAATCCGAAAAGGAACAACCATTCTCGGCTGGAGTAGTGCTGGGATAGGACTCTCCACGGTGGATTCACGATCAACCAGAAGATTGTCGCGGCCAGCAATGTGTAGAAGAGCACCAACCAACGCGAAGATCGCGCGAGTAGATCAGACCCGATCACGTTGTAAAACGAATAGGAGAACGCTGCGCCCAAGGCTGCGAGAATACCGATCGTGCTACTTCGGAACTGAGCTTGAGCACCGGTAAGCGCCACAAGTCCACATCCGAGGAAGGCGAGTATTACGGCAACGCTCCGCAGCCAAGTAGCTCGATCTCTCCCCACCATAACGCTGTATGCGTAAACCCATACTGGAGCGGTGTACTGAACCGTGATTGCCGTGGCAACCGTGCTTTTCGCGATAGCGTAGTAGTAGAAGAAGTTGGCGCCGCAAATCCCCAACACTCCCATGGCACCGCACATGACCAATGTGCGACGGCTTGCCTTGAGCACAGCCGGCCCGCGGGAGATGAAAACAATCGGGACAAGAACCAGCAGCGCGAAAGTTGAGCGTGTTTGCGAAAGAATCAGCGCATCGATGCCCGCCCCGCGCACCCAGTGCGTTCCATTGAAGACAGCCTTACCCACCGCTGCCGAGGCTCCGTAGCAGAATGCAGCGGCAGCGATGAGTAGATAGCCTTCTAACTTTCGGGCATCAAGGTTGAAGCATTTTTTCCAGCCGCTGCGGATCGAAGCCAATCATCACCTGTTCGCCAACGACAATTGTAGGAGTAGAGCGGCTCTGGTACTTCTCGACCAATTCCCTTGCGGCCGAAAAGCTGACGGAAACGTCGCGGACCTCAAATTCGATTCCTCTCTCCGAGAGGAAGGCCTCAGCAATGCGGCACGGTGGTCAGCCAGGCTGACTGAATACTACGACTTTGGGCTTATCCATATCTTTATTTGATTCATCCTCAATCGCCGTTGTTCACGAAAATCGCGAGCGCGACGACGGAGCTGCAACGCATCATCGCCGATTATCCGTCAGCGGTTCCGTATGGATCAGTACCTTAAAGAGTTCTGGAGCGGCTTGCTTGAAGCGAATTTCGAGCGCTGTCGAAATGTCATGAACCCGAGAGAGCGAGAGATCATCCGGCAGAGTCGTATGACAAGAAAGGTAAAGCCTGTCACGCACTCGCTTGAGCACTACTTCGTGCAAGTCGATGATTTCTGGAAATTCAGCAACGATCTTGCGCAGCTTGTGCTCGAGTGCCGTGTTGCGAAGTGTCGGGTCGCCCGGTTCGATAGTAGCGGAGTCGCTCTCAATATGCGTCAATATGGAATCGATCTCCGGCACTTCATCGCGTATCTCGGCTTCGAGCACAGTCACAAAGTCATGAGCATTTTTGAGCGAAAGGCGTTCATCGAGTTCCAGGTGTTGCTCGACGTGGAGCTTTCCATTCAGGTCCTGAACATTCACGTCATGCACACTCAGATTGTGGCGAGCCGCGACCGCGCGGATTCGGTCAAAGATACTTTCACCACCAGTCGCGCGTGGCAGAGCACGAATGGTGACATCGGCGTCGGGAAGAACACGGTGCACGGCGTCGGTCACGGAAGTAGACATGTGTTCGGAGTGCTGTAAGGTCGCATTGCGGTTTACGGCAACCTGCACTTCCGCGAAATAGCGATTGCCCGCACGGCGCACGCGGACTCGGTCTACATCGAGGATTCCAGCAATGCCTTCCACCTCGCGTACAATTTGGCCGCGAACGCCCCTTGGGGCAGCATCGAGCAATGCATCCACGGTCTGTCTTGCGAGCCGCGAGCTGACATACATGATCACGCCAGCGACGGCGAGAGCTGCAATCGGATCGGCCAGGCGTAACCAGGAAATCCCGAGCCGGTTCCCGATCCACACCAACCCAAGACCAACGGCAACGACTCCACTCGACCAAATATCCGTCGTGAAGTGAAGCGCATCCGCCTCGAGCGCCTGGCTGTCGTACCGAAGCGCCGTCTTGCCAAGCGCCCGCGAACGCCAGAAGTCTACCGCCATTGAAAGAAACAGCACTCCAAACGCGGTCACCGATGGCTCGATCACAGAGTGATGATGGAAAAAAAGCCGCCGGGTCGCTTCAGTCAGGATCCACACGCAGGTGATGAGTAACAGGCCTGTCTCAATGAAGGCCGAAAAGTTCTCGACTTTTCCGTGACCATACTGGTGATCAGCGTCCGCAGGTTTGTCCGATACGCCGACAGAAAAGAAAGTGATAACGGCCGCGATTAGATCAAGCGCGGAGTGCGCGGCTTCCGAGATGAGGCCAAGGCTCCCAGTCGCAAATCCGACGACGATCTTCAGACCGGTCATAGCGATCGCCGCCAGCACGGAGTTTCGCGCCACTGAGCGCTTCTCCAGCCGCATACTTTCCGGCGAAGAGATGTAGGAAGCAGCCATTAAATCTCTGTCATCATCTTATCGCGACTGCCCGAACTAGAATCTGAACACTCTCCCTTCATGTGCTAGCATCGAATGCTTCCCTGTTTTAATCTTTTGGAGGTATTTGTTGATTCGTTCCAAGCTATTCATCTTCTTTCTCCTGGCGGTTTCAAACGGTTCTGTGATCGGCGCGGCGCAGAGCGAACAGCCGTCCGCAAAGCCCGCACCTCCGAACACGGGTGCCGCTCAAGCTGCCCCGCCGGCAGCATCGTCGACTACGCCCGACTCGTCCGTTCCCGCCGATTCCCCGGTGATCACCATTAATGGCGTCTGCGATGTTTCGCTCAATGGTGTGCCCAAACCGGCACCCGGGCCTGCAGCCGCGGGAAAGGCGTCTGCGAGCGCGGCAGCTCCAGCGTCCCATCCCGACTGCAAAACCCAAATTACTCGGGCACAGTTTGAGAAGCTGCTGAAGACCGTCGCTGCCGGCGCTCCTCCCAACATGCGCCGCCAGGTCGCCGCCCAGTATGTGCAATTCATCACCGCCGCAAACGAAGGCGTAAAGCTGGGAGTCGATAAGGATCCAGATTTTTCTGAACAACTGGCGATCATGCGTTTGCGGTTGCTGGCGCAGGACGCAGAGCGCAAACTCCAAGCTGACGCGTCGAAGGTAAGCGATGGCGACATCAAGACCTACTACGATCAAAATCCCACAGCGTTTGAGGAAGTTACTCTCACACGAATCTTCGTTCCTCGCAGTTCAGCAGGGGCAACGCCAGCCCAGCCCGCACCCGACGCAAAGGCGATCGCCGACAAGGCTCGCGAGCAACTTGCGAGTGGTGGAGATCCTGAGACTATTCAGAAAGCAGTGTTCGAGCAATTAAAGAACTCGACTCCACCTCAAAGCACAAAGGTCGGCGCCAAGCGTCGCGGTACTCTGCCTCCTGCCCACGAGCAGAAGATTTTCTCTTTGAAACCGGGAGATATCTCCGACGTGATACAGGATTCCGTCGGATCTGTAATCTACAGAGTCGATGCAAAGCAGCAAGTGCCGTTGGAGCAGGTCAAGGAGCAAGTCAAACAGCGACTCACGCAGCAACGCATCGAAGACGCGCGGCAGAAGATCATGGGAGCTAGCAAGGCCGATTACAACGATGCCTACTTCGGCTCCGAAGCTTCCGGTGCGAAGCCCGGCCAGCCTGGAGGCGCTCCAACTCTGAAGCCGAAAGCTGAAGCGACTCCCAGTTCGTCGCCCGCGACTGGAACGAATCCATCACCTACTCAATCGGCAAACCCGAAAAAATAATGGCTTCGACGAAGCCCTCATTGCTGGTGACAGGTGTCTCCGGAAGTCTTGGCACGAGCCTGTTGCCCCTACTTGAGGGCTTCAATGTCATTGGACTCGACACTCGCCCCCCGGCGAATGCTTCAACCTCGATCCAGTTTGAAAGTGTTGACCTTGGGCAAGAGTCCTCCTGCTCGCGGATGACCGAAATTCTTCGTGAAACCAGGGCAGTCGGTGTAGTCCATTTGGCTTTCATCCTTGATCCCGTACGAACGGGTGTCCTTGATCGCGATCGAATGTGGCGAATTAACGTAGCTGGCACCGCTCGCGTGGTCGAAGCCGTTGCCGAAGTGAATCGCATGGGTGGACACGTTGCCAAGTTCATCCATCTCAGCAGCGTCGCAGTCTACGGACCCGATCTCAAACGTCCGGCGCGGGAAAACGATCCTCTTAACGCGCACACGCTGGCGTACGCCATTCACAAACGGGAGGCCGATCTCGCCGTGCAGGCGCGTGCGCGTGATTTGGGCCCATGCGAAGTCTACATTCTCCGGCCTCATATCTTCGCCGGAGCCGCTGTCCAGAACTACATGATCAATTGCGTGCGCGGCACGGCGTATGGTCGTGGGCGAATCGCGAAACGGCTGGAGCGCCGCGGAAAACGCCTGCCCATGCTCCTTCCAAGTGGGCGGGCGTATTTGCGAAACGAGTTGCAATTCGTGCATGTGGATGACGTGGCCAGAGTGATCGCCTGGGCACTGCGACGGCCGAAGTCGCGAGAAACTCTCACCGTCCTCAATGTAGCGGGAAGCGGTGAATCCCTGACCGTAGAACAATGCTCGAAACTTGCCGGGACTGGCTTGAAGCGTTTACCAAGCGCGGCTCTATGCCGAGCAGTGGTCAATTTCATGTGGAATTGGGGAGTAACCTCAATTCCACCAGACGCCTTTCCTTATCTCATCGGCTCCTACACCATGGATACTTCCAGACTGCGGACTCTCACAGGCAACGAATACGAGCACATCATTCGCTATTCGAGCGAGGCCGCGCTGACCGATAGCGTATCTGCCGTTCCCATGGAAGCCTCGCATGCGGAGACAGCCAGTTAGGAAAGTTCAGCCCATTTCGGGATGTGTAGTCCCGATCAACATCGCCGGCTCTCCATGAGCCGGTCACTTCGAAACTCACCTGCTATAATCTGAATTCTGCTCGTACTTTTTCCTCGATATGGTGGGTGTAGCTCAACTGGCAGAGCACCGGACTGTGGCTCCGGACGTTGTGGGTTCGATTCCCATCACCCACCCCAATTAATCAATTACTTAGCTAGTGTCCCGTGCCGTTTCCGTGCCGTTATTGTGGTATTGCTCTTGCTGCAACCTTCGCTGACGCTTCCCGCAACCCGTCACCAATAGCATCTCCATAGTTCATCGTTACGCGGATGTCTCCGTGACGCATGGCGCGTTGCTGTACAGTGATCGGCGTTCCCACTTCATCAAGCCACGCACGATAACTGTGCCGAAAGCTGTGAGGTGAAACGTGGACGAGGCCCGCGTCCTGACATGCGCGTCCCAATTTCTCCCAAAAAGATGTGTAGCCCCGTGGCAGCTTTCCATGCTTCTCGGGCGAAGCGAAGATCCAATCTTCCGGCTCGGTGAAGATGCTGTTCTGTCTATGTTGCTTGAGCAGGTCTAGAATTCGCGGGTCAAGTGCAAGTGGTTTGCTCGAGTGAACGGTCTTCACTTCGTCTTCAACTTGCTTCACAACTGCGCGTTGAAGTCTAAGCTCCCCGTTAATCCAATTTATGTCCTGCCACTTCAAGCCCACAAGTTCCGACCATCGAAGGCCGAGACATACGGCGACTGTTGCCATCGTTCGGTACGGCTCCGTGAGAACGGCAGAGAGCCGGTGAAACTCTTCAATGGTCATGGTTCGTGGTTTTCGTACCCGCTTAGACGCATTCCTGATTTGCACCAATTCCATCGGATTCCGCTGTGTGGCCACGTCCCCGCACCACATTGCGTAATCCCACAAAGTTTGAATGAGTCCCCGGATGTGGACCTTGGTTTTTGGGGCACGAGCGAGAGATTGAATCCACAATTCAACGGGCCGTGCTTGTAGCTCCGTAATCTGTGAATCTTGCCATTCAGGGAGAATGTAGTTGCGGATGAATGATTCGTATCCGCGCCTTGTGCTCGCCCGCTGTGGCATCTTCTCAACCCGGTATTGCTTAACCAATTCCCCTACCGTTATTGCGGATGGTTTGCTGAGCGCCGTAGCCTCCACCGCATCCCGGTATGGCTTCGCCGCCGCCCATGCCTTCGTTTTGGAAGGAAACCGGCCCAATGTCGTTGCGTGCCGTTTGCCGTTTTCCCACCAGTAAAAGCGCCAACACTTATCGCGCTTGTCCTGGTACAACACTTCCATTTCTCGTTCTGCTGCTCATTGAGTCCTCCCATGCTCGGCAGCAGATGGCGAGGCAAGCATAGCATCCAACTCGGAGCGGAGAAATCTCCAGGTCACGCGCTTTGAGCCGGACAGCGGGTGTGCGGGGATGCGGCCTTCCTTGGCCCACTTAAGAACTGTGCGGGTTTTGACGCGGATATGTTGGGCAGCTTCGGCTGCATTGAGCCATTGGAGTTCCACGGTTTTTGAATTCCATTTTCCGGGTGCTCCCCAACACCCTAGAGTGCTTAATAATGCGCTAGACGCTGATAACTGCTTTGTTTACGCCAATTTTTTTCGGATTCAATAGTTACCATTCATGTCGCAAAAACAGTTGCGGCGGTCTTTTACGAAACCGTCCTCAAGATTTGACCCGCCCCTCCCTCTTTGCCTCGGCTTGCTTAGCCTCTTCTGACCTACGAATCCCCTTGACCTTACGCCGTGCCTCATCCGCAGTAGCGGCAACACAGATGATGCGTTCATCCTCATCCAGACCAACCCACACATGCTTGCCGTTGCGACTGATGCTCTCGCCATATGGCACGGAGTCAGCCCGGACCTTGCGAAGTGTGGTCGGGCCCCGGTCCGGGGTGTGGCGGCTTATTCGGTTATCGTAAGTGGCAATGTGACCTCCAACATTCCGACGATCATCGCCGGGGATGCCATAGGCGGTTTAGTTGGTGGACCGCCTGGTGCTTTTGCAGGCGCAGTATTTGGCAGCTTGTTTGGAGTTGGCGGAACCGCGTCCTACGTACCGTCCACAAAAAGCCTGTATGCTGGGCCAACCCTGGTGTTTGCACCCGCACTTGGCGGAGGTAGCGGCTTTAGTGGAAACGTGGTTTCTGTTCCTGCTGGACAGAACCCAAATGCAATCGCAAACGGTTTGAGCTACTCCGTAACGTTCCAGCCTATGCCACTACTAGGCTCAACTGTCACCAAATCCCCGGGAAGCGGCCCGCCAGTGGTCGGTCCATCAGTGGGAACGCGTGTTCCGGTCTCATTTGGAGTGAGCTATAACGTTCGTGTGAAGAAGGGTAGCTGCGGATGATTAGCATTGTGGGTGCCTGCATTGCGGTAATCGTAGGTGTGCTGATGACGATCAACGCTGCTTTCATGCTGGCCTCGCCTCGCGCTTGGTTTCACTTGCCAGTCTGGCTAAGAGCGCAGGGGTCACTTACCGAGGACAGATACTCCAGCGGCTGGGGAGCCGTCCAAATTCGAGTGACAGGAGCACTCATTCTTGGAGCTAGAGCGTGGGTTCTCTACGACATGTTTTTGAGGCGGTAACAGAAATCCGAACGGCAAGGCTGGGCGTAGAACTTTGACTGCTAAATCAACCGCCGTGAAGTACCGACAATGCAAGTCGGTGAATCGCCTTCACTAGAACAAAGCGGTTGTGCGGAGGTAAGCACAACTAGTACTCACGCCCATCAGGTCAAACTGATAGGGCTCAGGTTCTTTAGTGAATTCGAGTGTGAAACGGTGCTCCCGCCCGCCCCGCCCGCAACTCCGTGACCGGCATACTTAGCAGCAGTCTTAGCAATCGCCTGATTCCGAAGACTCTTCTTGTGCTTAATCAGATTATTGTTGATGCGCTCTAACAGGTCATCCGCGGCCTTTTATTTAAAGACCGGGAGGATCACTGGTCGCAGTGATCCAGTCGGTAACTGATGCGTTTGGAAATCTGCAGTGTCCCGTGCCGTTTCCGTGCCGTTCACACTGCCTTAGATCTAAAACAGCGTATTTTGTGCCATCTGCTGCGCTTTAAGTTGTTCTATTTACGTTGCGAGTGAGATTCGATTCCCATCACCCACCCCAACCGACGGATGTAACCCATCCGGAAGAGAAAATACTGATTGGTTATTAATTCATTGGCGCCGTAAGCGGCCAAGTCTCGAATTCCTCCTAGTGCGAACGGAGGAACGCCGGTGTGACTGTCGTTGAAGGTCGTGCCGCCTGCAGCCGTAAAGAATAAGGAAGAGGGCTTACTGAGCCGCTTGAAAACGGCAATCTGCACTGGCAGTTTTGCCAGTTTCCCATTCTGGCGCCAAGGTGGTCCGCGATGCTCTGTCGGGTCCGGCGAAGGATCTCAGCCGAGATCCATCGCTGACATGTCGCTGCGGTTTAGTGAACGCACGGACTTCCAATCGTGGCGCTAAGTGCATTGTTCCTAGTAGGCCTTAGCTGCTGCAATGTGTTATTTGAAACCCATAGCGTATTTACGCAGCTTCAAATAAGCCCGTTTATTGTTTGTTCTGTTTGTTGAGGTCGTCGTCCTTGTAGTACTTCGTGCCTTGCAGCGTGAGCTGGAGGGCGAGACCCTTCTTCGTAATCTGGTAGACCCACACACCCGGTGCAACCTCAGCGGCTCCCGAGTATGCTCCACCAGCCTTGCTGGTCTTCGCAGCAGCGTCCGCTTGCGCCGAACCGGACCAGCCGGAGTCCAGGAAGTGTGTCAGCGCGTCATTGTTCTCGAACATGAAGATCACTCGATAATTTTTTACGCCAATGCCCAGACCGGCACCGGCCGAAATCATCTTCATGAAGGTCTCCTGCTTCGTCTTGGGGTTGACGGCGATCCCCGCGCCACGCGCTGTGCTCAACACAAACAGGTTCGTCCCCATGTTATTGAAGACAGCGTACCCAGCAGCGTTTTGGATAGCTCCCTGAGCAGTCGGCTGCAGCTTATATAGGTCTTGTAAGGTTTGGGATGCCATCTTTCGACTCTTCTCCCGCTTCTCGTCAGGGGAGTCGGCATTCGCCAGACCGGTAGCCAGCAAGATAATAACGATAACTCGTGTGATTGTTCTGGATTTCATCACCGTTCTCCTTACCACTGAATGCGGCCACGGTCACGAGGTCGAGAGCTGCCGCTCCGCTCCGATATTGGAACAGAGCGTGAGGCGACCATAACCTGTCAGAACTGTTAGTTGTTGTCGGATGCCGCCACCCATCTTCGCGGTTGAAGCATTGCCATTATGGAAGTTTCTTCGAAGCAGACTCCTGGCTTAGACCATGCCGAATCGGGCACGTTAGGCTGCTGCGTCCTCGGGGACCAAACAAAGGTAGCACCTTACTGTGTCGAAACCGGAAGCGTGGGTTGCGCGACTAGCGCGCAGCCGCTGCGCGCACCACCGCTGGTTCGGCGGCGCCAGCGAATGCTCCGTAGGCAACGCCGGCGATCGCTGCGCCCACAATGGGAGCGACCCAGAACATCCACAGTTGTGCCAGTGCCCAGCCTCCGACAAATAGCGCTGGTCCAGTACTCCGCGCGGGATTCACAGAAAGGTTCGTGACCGGGATACCGATAAGATGGATTAGCGTCAAGCCGAGTCCGATCGCGATTGGAGCAAACCCTTGCGGTGCGCGCTTGTCGGTTGAGCCGAGAATGATCATCAGGAAAAAGAACGTCAGCACTACCTCGGCGACCAGGGCGGCGAGCAAGGAATATCCCCCGGGCGAGTGAGCGCCGTAGCCATTCGACGCAAAACCTGCAGCAGTCGAAAATCCGTCCTTCCCGGAGGCGATCACGTACAAGACTCCAGAGCCCGCAATCGCTCCCAGCACCTGGGCGACAATGTACGGGATTAGCTCGGAAGCTGGGAAACGCTTGCCCATCCACAAGCCGACAGAAACGGCAGGATTGAGATGACACCCAGACACGTGTCCGATGGCGTAGGCCATTGTCAGAACTGTCAAGCCAAAGGCCAACGCAACTCCGAGTAATCCGATTCCCAATTGAGGAAATGCTGCAGCAAGGACCGCGCTGCCGCACCCGCCAAACACCAACCAAAAAGTACCCATGAACTCAGCGAACGCGCGCTTCGATAGAGGCATTGTGACCTCCCACTCCAAGATTTCTTGAAGACCTGGATTAAAGTTGCGACTCACTTGTAACATCGCTGCTGACGCCAGACAACCAGCAATATAGACAGGGCTTGAACGGCCGCCGAATAGCCGCCGACCCGACCTTATCGTTCTGCAAGCCGCGCTCTGTTTGACTAGCCCACGCTCAGCCTCCGAGTTCTCTCTTCACGCGCTTTCTTCTCATCTCTGTCGAAGCTGACAGTTTTCACAAGCCGTTCTCACCTCTACGATCTTGGTGCTGAAGCGAAGATGATATGCAGGCGCAAATAAGACTGATTTCACGTTTCGGAGAAATCATTCAAGGAATCATTCTGTTGATCGTTCTTCTTTTGGGTCTTGTTCCACGAGAATCAACAGCACAGTCGATCAGCCCAGAACCAGTGACCACGGCGCCCGAGACTCCAGTTAATTCTGGGCTTAACCACCTACCCAGTGCGACGAATGCCCGGAATAAAGACATATCCCAAACCTCCAAGTCAAAGGCAAAGTACGACATTTCGAGAATCGGAGATCGGGGTATCGGTCGTGGACTCGACTTCTACTCCGCGGAGCAGGAACGTCAACTTGGAGAAGAATTAGCAAATGCCATAGAAAGCTCGTCGCGATTAATTGCTGACCCGGTCGTGAATGAATACCTGAATCGCCTCGGTCTGAACGTAGTTCAGAATTCTGATTGCAAAATTCCATTCGTGATCAAAGTCCTCGACGACGACGATCTAAATGCATTTGCTTTGCCAGGGGGATTTCTCTATATAAATCGAGGACTGATTCTCGCGGCTGACAATGAAGCCGAATTGGTTGCAGCCATGGCGCACGAAGTTGGCCATGTTGCGGCTCGACACGGCACCAAGAATGCTACTCGCGCGCAGATCTTCGATGCGGCTTCGATGTCGCTCATTCTCGTCGGCGGTCCCGTGGGACTCGCTGTTCGGGGACTGGCAGGTCTTGCCCGTCCGATGACCTACATGAAATTCAGCCGCGATGCCGAACGCGAGGCTGATCTGCTCGGTTTGGAATATCAATACACGGCGGGATACGATCCGCAGGAGTTCATCGCGTTTTTCGAGACGATGGGCGCAGGAGAAACCCAAAAGCGCTCGTTGATGAATAAGGCATTCGCGACTCACCCAATGACAGTTGATCGAATCAAGCTTGCGCAGCATGAGATTGCTACGTACCTTCCAGACCGTGGTGAGTACATCATCGACACGAGCGAATTCCAGGAGATCAAGGCCCGCCTCAGCAGGGGAGAAGGACGCCTGCCAAAGTTGCGTCGCCGTTTGGACGGCATTAGATGAACTAGTCGCCCGTTGTAATCACTAGGCGCTTATGACGTGCGCGCGGATCGCGAAGACCATTAAATCAGAGTTGGTCCTCAAACCAAACTCGTCCATGATTCGATACTTATGGAAGGCGATGGTTCTCCGCGTGATGTGCAAGATGTCTGCTGCTTCCTTCATGTTCTTTCCTGTGGCCAGGAGCTGAAGAACCTCGCGCTGCCGCGGAGTAAGTTTAGCGGTGTGTTCGGGGCCTGGATCCCGAACGAAGTGATCGAGTAATTGCTGAGCCAGCTTGGGTGTGACGTACCAATTCCCTTTTAGCACTTCCCTGATTGCCTTGATCAACTCGGAAGCTCCCGATTTCTTAAAGACATAACCAGAAGCCCAGTGCCGCATGGCATCGCTGGCAATGTCGGTATCTTCCTTAGTTGCAAGCAGGATGAACTTAGTGCTGGGTAAACGGCTCTTTAACTCTTGCCCCGTGTGGAACCCGGCTCGAGCAGCCATTCTGATGTCTACGAGGATTACGTCTGGTCTCAGACTGGGAGCGATGCCAAACAGAGTATCGCCGTCCCCCGCCCTGGCCACCACTTCAAAGTGCGGTTCCAGGATCTTTTGGATCCGTTCGACCGTCAGCGCGTCGTCATCCAGGATCAGTATTCGCCGTCGCCCCATCCCCTACTCCCACGCTCGCAGACTGCCACAAACTATGGTCACAGTAGCTGCCCCTGATTGATGGTAAAACTGGCAAAAAATGCAGTTGTTCACTACCAATGGAGACGCACGAGAGCCGGCGGGACTTGACGGCCGCTTACATCGCAACGTGCGCCTCAGTGAGAGGCTTGTGCCCGTTCCCACGACCTAACCTTCAGCCGTGCGGCGTCGAAAATCCGCTCATAGTTCTCTTTACGAACCTTCGTGCTTGCCTCCTTGTTCAACAACTGCCACAACGGACCGTACTGGTAATAAACCCTCAGATACTTTTGTTGATCCTGCGGCGCAACTTCATCTGTTCCAAAAAGGAACCGGTCGGGATATCGGTTAATCAGGTCTACAGCTGTCCTGGTCGCTTCCGGGCTTGAGACGATATACTTGGCGACCTCATCCCACGAGATGTCAAAGTAAACGTGATTGAACTCGGGATCGGCCAGGATCTCTGCAATGTTCGCGGCATGATTCTTTATCGGGCGGACTATTCTGCCCATACCCGTGTGGGCCCAGATGATGGTTGTCTTTGGATGCCGCTTGAAAAGGGCCTTCATTTCGCCCAAGTACGCGGGCTGAGAGCCTTCCTTAGCGAATGGGACATCCATGTCGTTGTGCAGGAGTACGACAAGTCCGACTTCCGCACAAAAATCAAGAATCTTGTCGAGCGCCGGATCCCGGAGACTCGCGACTTCTCCTGCAATTTTTGCTGACACGAATTCTTTGTGGATCGAGAACTCTCCGATGCCCGAGAAGACGCCTGGAAAAGCCTGAAGCACGCGGCGGATATGGTCCACGGCATACATATCCGTAGGATTAAAGCCCGTAATCATGGGATCGAAGCGGGCCTGCTCGGCTGGTGTGAGGGATTTGTAAGCCGTCGCGATCCATGCGTCTGTGAACGAGTAGTAGTAGAGCGGAGCGTCCGTGTTCAAGTAGTAAGTGGGAGCGCGGTCGCCGTCGACTCGGTAAGACCATTGCTGCTGCAGCGGAATGCCGAACAATGCGACGCGCCCAACCTTGTTGCCCATGATCTCGAGAAATTTGTGAATGTCAGTTCCCTGCTGAACATAATTGGTGAGGTGAAAATGCGTATCGTTCAGTTCGAACTGAGTGGGCGTGGCTGGTGCCGATTGAGCTCTAACGTTGCTGCCGCACAGCAACATCAGCGCGATTACAGCGACAGTCACTTGAGAGATGAGACACTCCCGAAAATTCTGTTCGCTCTTCAACAGAGTCCTCACACCTTGTCTTCGCTCAGTTAATCTTCCGGTACTGGCGTCCAGGATTTATCAGGGTTATAGAGTTCCATCTTCTTGAATTGATCGAGGGTAGAGGGACCAAAGTCTTTCTGGTAAACCACGCCGTCGTAGCCGACCAGAAGAGTCATTATTCCTGTCTCGCCGTATTCGGCTGGAGCTGCCGCCAGTGCAAAACCGCCGATCATCGCGCCGTTCACTACAAAGTCCATCGCTCCGAGCGGCGCGGCTTGACCCTGACCCTTTAGAGTTTTGAAGAAATAGCCATGATAGGGCTCGCTCACGTCGGAATAACCTGCTTGGATAGCACGCGCAACGTTTTCGCCAGCCGGACCATGCCAGGTGCCATCCGGATCTTGCCAAGCCAGTCCATCCTGTTTTCCCGGAGTGCTGACGATGCGTTGGGCGAACTGATTTACGTCATACCCTTCGCGTGGCTTGAGGGCATATTCGTACTGTGCTTCTACGTAACCGCGACACACTTGAATCGCGTCGAGTTCGTCTGTGCCAATGCGGCGGGCAAGGAGTTCGTGGCGACCTGCTTTAGCATCAAACGACCATTTGTCGTTTTTCTTCACGATTGGCAGCGGGAAAGGCCAATCGTCTTTGCCGAGTAATAGGAACGCGCGGGTCTGCGTTGCTCGATCTACTGACACACTTTTCTTCTCACGCGCCAGGGCTGCGAACTCTTTGGCTCGCTGGCGATCTTGTACAAAATCGTGGGTAAGAATAAGGTCCGCATCCGCAGGACCAACAATTCCAATGAGAGTACCAACGTCGAATTTCTCGGCTGCATTCACTAGGGCATCTGCCGCCTGCTGTGGAGTTGCGAAGCTCGCGATACCCGACCCCTGGGCTTTCGAAGTAGTAGCCGCACTGGCCGACTGCGCTGAAATGCCAACGCCCGTGAACAAACATACGACAACGATCGCGGCCAAAATGCCGGCAACGATCCATGCGCACCGTAATAGAACTTCACTCGCGGATTTGGATCTCATGTCTTCGCTCCTATCACTGTGATTCCAATCTGCGTCCTCACCGACGTCTTCCTCCTCCTCGACCTCCGCCTCCGCCGCGGGAACCGCCACCGCCGCCTCCACGAGATCCCATACTGGAAGAGCCACGGCTGCCGCTGGAACGGGCACTTGAACCGCTGTAGCTTCCCGATCCTCCTCCAAATGCGCTTCGGTTCCCGCCGCCGCCGCTGCTACCTCGAGATACATCGCGGCTACCAATGCTGTCGGCGCCTCCGCCGCCTCCGCGGCTCCCGCCGGCGCTGCGATCGCTGACTCCTGCTCGGCTCCCGCCGGCACTGCGGTCACTGACTCCCGCTCCCCCGCCCCGATTCCCTGAGCTGACTCCTGACGCCCGATTTGAAACATTGCCCTGCTGGCGTCCTACTTGCTGTCGCGCGCTCGATTGGCGATTCGCTAACGAATCACCGCGCGTCGTCCCGCCGAATTTGTTAGCCGTGCCTCGGTCTCCATAAGGCGTGCCACCGCGATGACTGGGATTGTGCTGCCAGCTATTGCCACCCCGGTTGCCGTTACCGATGTTGGTGCGATTGCCGCCACTGACGTTCGTGTTTCGATTGAAGCTATTGTTGCGGTTAATCGTAATATCGTTGTTCCCGCCCCAACCGGCTCCCCAACCCCAACCTCCGCCCCAGGCGGCTCCCATAGCTATCCCAATACCAAATGAGATCGCCATTCCTGCTGCGTAATACCCTGCTGGTGGATAGTAGATTGGGGGATAAGGGTAGACTGGCGGACCATACACCACTGTTGGGTTATAGGACGGCACATACACCACTTGCGGCTGCGCCTGCTCCACCACGATTATTTGTTTGCTCTCGACAACCTTTGTTTCCACCTTCTGTTGTTCGCTTGACTTAAGATTGCCGGTATCCTGCGCTTTCTTTCGCATCCGCTGCACAGCGTCCATCACTTCGCTCTGCTGGGCCAGGAAGGCGTTTCCCAAATCAGTAGTCCACTGAACGTCATCCGTCAACCGTTTTACTACGTCAGGCAATGCGGCCATCGCCTGAACGGCCGGGTCCCAGGGCTGTTTGGAGACGGCGTCCAGCAGGGCTTTATCTTTCAAGCTCTTGTTCTTTGTTAACCACTGTTGGAGCTGGATGAGTTCGAGTGGATACGTTGACGCTGCCAGAGTCTGGGCAAGCATAGGATCCGGATAGAGAGCAATGGGCGCAACCAGCGAGTCCAACTGGTCTGGTGGAATTTTGGCGGCTGGTTGCGTTGTTGATGATGCCTGCGACGAAGTTGTCGGTTGGTAGGAACCATATGCAAATATCTCCCCCGGCGCCAAGAGAACGCAGCAAAGCAATGCCAGCAGACTGCGAATTATATTTCTGGAGACTATGTGTTTCGAATTCATTTACTGACTCACGGCCTTCCTGGCCGGTCTCCTCTCTGCCAAGCTAGCGCTATCTAAAAAGGCTCGGTAGTGTTAATTCTTGAGTCCGTCTCAGCCTGCGAAATACGCTCAGAAAGCGATTTCCCAATTCGAGTGAAAAGCCCATCCCTTACCGCCAAGTGTGAAAGGAATGGCGGTGTAACCTACGGGAGACTTGGCCATATAAATTACTTCGTTATTCCAGCGGACCACGCGGTTCTTAAATGGGAAGAAGTTCGTTCCAAGGCGCGTGTCCCACGGATCCCCGTGACTTCCAAAAATCTTTGACCCGGTGAGATAGACCTGCCACGTCCTCGGCACCACCATCGCGGATGTCTGCATCTGGAATCCGTGATCGAAGAAATTAGGAACTATCGAGGTGCCTGGCCCTTTGTAGTCGTCGAGCCAACGCATGAAATACTCGCCTTCCACCGCCTTGCCTTTGTACTTAAATCCGCCGTCGATTGTGCTCATGCGCAAGCGAACGTCAGTTACCGTTACCCCTGGGCCGAAAATATTATCTGTAAAGATGATGGTTCCATCCGTAAGCCGGATCTGAGTGTTTTCGAATGCATCCGTGGCCGGCTGGCTCTCTTTGTTCTCGTCGCTTCGCGTGAAGTGTATTCCGACTCTTGTGGCTAATTTCTGATGGTCTTCGTAATCGCCGAAGCCGGGTCCAAACTCGCCCGTGGTGGGCTCCCACACCACAGCGCTGGAAAAAGTATTGAACTTATTGTTGAACTGAGCGGCATTTACGCCAAGGGTGCTTAGATTGTTCCCCACCATCACGTGGTATCGAAGCTTGTCGGTGATATCTCCCTTTGCCCATACTCCCTGCGAGTATGAAGGTCGGAAAAACTCGTCGGCGCTCTCACGGGCGTCTACTGAGAGCCAGAACGGGAAATTGCCTTCGATGCTGCGTGTACCTGGAAGACCATTTAAGCCTCCCCACAGTGAGAAGTGCTTGTTGAAATTGAACCCTGTATAGCCTGCGAGCGCGATGTAAAAAGAACGCCCCATTGCAGCATTGTTCGTCCACGCATAAAGGAAGTACCTGAGCTTCTCGCTTAACAGCCAACCGAGAAACTTGAATTGCACCTTGTTCAGCTCTACGTCTTGACGTTGCTGGATGTTACTGACAGTGCCAAACGAATTTGTAGAAGTGGGGGCGAGCAGACGCTGGTTGAGATAGCGGACGTAGGCAAAAGTGCTGAGGTTTAGGTCCCCATATTCAGTATTTGCAAGCTTGAAGCCAAAGTTAGGAGTATAAGTGCCCCATTTCTTCTGCGCTTGTGGAGTAGTTTCTACACTTGCGGCGGCACTCGCTTGTCCATTGCTCGCCGCATCCCCTGCGTTGATATCCGGGCTCTTGGCGAGCACGTCGTGGGTCTCCGGTGTGCCGGCCTCGGGTTCCGCCTGCTTTTTAAGTAGTAGCCGCAAAGACTCGATTTGTTCCATCAGTTCTTGGTTTTGCGTTTCAAGTTTGCGGTTTTGCTCGATCACACGATCCAGATCTTTTAGTACTTCTGCAGAGACAATCTTCTCGGGAGCCGGTGAACTATCGGCGTTAAGAGCTGTTGCCTGGCAAATGCCGACACTCGAGAAGCTCTCGACGACCAGTAACAATACAAGGAATCTCAACGCTGCTCTCCAGATAGCTCGTTTCACGCGAATATCCTCATGTCATGCTTCTAGTCGACGGAGCAGCCAAGAAGCCTGCGTTGAGCCCAAAGAGCTCTCGCGTCAACTGTACTGACCTAAGAGCTCATGCGCCTCTTATTTGAGCCCCACAGAACTGGGTGAGTAGAGGTTGTAGTTAAGTCTCTGCGTCACATAATCAATTACTTTCTGCGCCTTCACGCTGTTCCCTGCCTCATCGAGCGGAGGAGCGAAGACGGCGATGGCGCCCTTGCCAGGGGCGATAGCCACTATGCCGCCACCAACTCCGCTCTTTGCGGGTAGGCCCACATGCCAGGCCCACCCGCCGGAACCGTCGTAGAGCCCAGCCATAGTCATGGTGGCGAGAATGTGAGGAATGTCTTCGGCCTTGATGACCCGTTCACCAGTGGCGGGATTAATGCCATTATTTGCGAGCATGGCTCCCATGCGTGCGAGTTGGAGCGCGTTCACGCCGACGGAGCATTGCTTGGTGTAGATGTCGACCGACTCGAACGGATCGGCATAAATTCGATCATATTTTGCGAGCAGGTAGGAAAGAGCCTTGTTGCCGGTGTTCGTGGCTGCTTCTGATTTGTACACCTCGTCGATCAGTTGCAGCTTCTCTCCTGCTGCTCTGCTATAGAAATCGAGGATCTTGTTCCACTTGGCCGTTGCATCGCTACCAGAAATCAAGCTCGTAGTTGCAATCGCCCCCGCATTCACAAGGGGGTTTCCAGTATGCGTTTGCATATCCACAACGGCCAGGGGTGAATTAAACGGACGGCCGGTAGGCTCAGAACCGACTTTCTCAAAAACCTTGTCTGATCCTAGTTCCTCCATCGCGAGTGCGAGAGTAAAGACCTTGGAAATCGACTGGATGGAGAACGAATACTTCACGTCGCCGATCGTTACGGACTGGTTATCGGTCGTTACGACCGCGATTCCGAATAGCTTGGAATCCACTTGAGCGAGGTACGGAATGTAGTCGGCATTTTTACCGTTGGTATCGGTGCTGAACTTCGCGTAAGCCTCTTTGACGACGGATTCGACTAACTCACGTCTGGGAGCGACTGGGCTCACTGCCCGTTGCGCGGCGACGTCGGTAGGGAAAATACTCGTTGGTATCAATGCCAGAACCGACAACAGTGTTACTAGCGCAATCTTCTTCACATTCATCTCTAAACTCCTTCTTTCACCATTTCACCCTCATTTGCTACCTAGAACTCTGGCGTTGAACGTGTATTTGAACGAGAACTGTAACCTGTAGTCTTCTGAGTTAAACCCATCTCTGGCGTTCGTACGCCGGCCCCACTGGAATTCGCCGCCGTACATAACGTTCTTGAAAGCCGCGTACAACAGGTTAATGCTCGAATATTGCCCCTCGTGATACGCGTTCGCGGCCTGCAGACTCGTATTCTGGATCTGCAAGTCCGAAAACCCGAGCGAGGTAGTTAACTTGTCTGACCAACTGTGATCGAGATATGCGACCATGCTCCACATGGGCAGAGGTTTTCCTTTGATGGGCCGCGTTGGATTTCCGGGATTGGGAATCGGAGCGACATCGAAGGGGGCGTCATTCATATAGTTTTCGATTCCGTTACCGACGGTATACTGTAGGTGGAGGGAATCTTTCTTTGCCTTCACCAAGGAACTTAGGCTAAAGCCCCACCCATTTATGCTCTGGTTGAGATTGAATGCGTCTGCCAAGGTATCGTCCAGCTTGACATTCCGCCAGATCGCTGATCCCTGGAGGTAACCCAACCTTCCGCTGTACCGGTATTGTCCAGTCAAGTCTGGAAATCGGAATCGCGCTTTTACGTTCTGCACCGGGTCGCGATCTGAAAGAAGGCCTTGATCACCGGATTGGCCAGGAGCTTCTAGGGCAATCCACAAATGCGTGTCTCCCTGGATCGGCATCCAGCGCAACTGCGGATTACGGAGAAACACCATTCCGTTTGGCCCCCAATACTCCACAGTGTTAGGAAAAACGTCGATATCCATGAACGCACTATTGGTTTGACCAGCCAGGAACTGGCCTAACTCGCCGTAGTAGTGACGTGGACGGATCGTAGTTACACCGGCATCCTTACCGACACCGAACATGTCAAATTCGAACACCGCTTTTAAGTCTCCCCAAGGTGTGGGCTGGACTCCTTTGACCCCGAATCGGCTCTGGCGTACGCTCCAATACGTGTTGCCGTTCTGCCCGAACTGACCAGGAAAGGATGGAAGCTTCCCGGGTCGAACGACATCGAACCAGGTGGGATCATTCGACTTGAAGGAGTAACCCGCATCCACCATTGCGAAACCATAGACATCGAGGGATTGTTCCGCCTGCGTTGGAGTGGACGCCGTTTGCGGAGCTGCGGCCGGCGTTGGTGCCGCAGCCACATTCGCGGTCGTGACTCCAGCGTCCGCCGTTGCGGCTTCCGAAGGCATCGGCTCAGTCGCCGCCGGAATTGCAAATGTGGCATTCCGAACTGAAGGCTTACGCGCTTCCTGAAGTGTCCTGACCTGATCTCTCAACTGCTCCATTTGCGCTTGCATCTCTGCCAATTGTTTCTTCAGTTGCACAACGTCCGAATTGGCCGTGTCACTTGACTGTCCTTGAGCTGACTGCACACACAACGCCGCAAATACACAAATGAGGAAAGCTGCGTAGCTAACTGATTTCGAAATAACCGTACAAGGAACGTTCATGAGATCCATTCTCCTTCTGCCATTTCTGCTGGATACTGCGGAGTTCCCATTGACCCTTTTGCTTCTGGACAACCATGTTCCCGGTGCGGTGTTCGCGACCTAGCCTGGACTTGCGATGCTGGTATTCACCACAAGATGGCCTTGTCGGTGTTGTGACTTTCGCGTGATATGAACGTACGGACAACTGTCAGTACGTACAGTTTCTGACAGGCAGGGATTCGCTTCACTTCATGCGATACCAACTCGGAACGAGATGGTTTTAGCGTGGGCTGCGCGCTCCGCAGTGATAGAGAACAATCGCAGTCAATGCGCAACATACTGGTTGGCCTTATCGGAAATAACAGCGGATGTCAGGCAGTTGTGTATGAAGCCTGGAGAGCCTGTCTTGGCGAACTGTATGTCGAGTACCGCGGTCTAAGTTGCGACATCCACTAGATTTGACAGTAGCTTTGGTACGACACGGCGCATAAAGTCAAACCACTTATTGCTGCTGTGCAGCGCTAACCGCCGCGAATTTTGTCTGCTCGCGTTGCACCACTTCGTGCCATTGCCGGCTTTCCGTGTCAGCAGTCAAGGGAGAGATCGTGTCAAAGGCGAGCATACTTCTGGCCGACGACAACCCCGAAGTTCTGAGCTTGGTTGCCGAGATCCTCGAATCTGACTACCACATTGTGGCTTCCGTGCTCAATGGTCGATCAGTCCTCGAAAACTGGTCGCGTCTCACGCCAGACGTCATTGTGCTCGATATCTCCATGGGCGAACCGAACGGTATCGACGTAGCGGTCGCCTTGCGTGACTCAGGATGTGAGGCCAAAATCGTCTTCCTCACCATTCACAGCGATCACGATTTCGTGCAGACGGCGATGGAGGTCGGTGGTTCAGGTTATGTCGTCAAATCGCAATTGCGCAGCGACCTGGCAGAGGCGCTGACGGCGGTGCTGAGCGAGAAGCGCTTTGTTTCACCATGTCTGCGATATCAGGAGTAGTAAGGGGAATCGCACTGTGCTGCGCGCCATTCGCGTGAGGATGAAGATTGGAAAAAGCATCCACAAGTATTGACGAACGTCTTCCCTTGACATCAGCCGGACGGTCGATTGGATGGGAGTGGAATGTCAAAAGCGGAGTGGTTCACTGGTTTGGTGATTTGCCAACCGTGCTTGGCATACCGTCGGAAGCATATTCCGCAGATGTCCAGGACTATCGCCGCCGCATACATCCGGAGGATAGAGAACGGGTGTGGGAAGCCATCTCAGAGGCGCGGAAGAAGAACAAATGCTACACGGCAGAATTCCGAGTACTCCGAGAAGACAATAGGGTGCGCTGCCTGAGGGTAAACGGGATATTTCTGTATTTCGATAACAGTGAGCCTGAGCGGATGCTGGGGGCGGCGGTCGATGTCACTGATGCAAAACTCGCCGAAGAAGCACTGGCTGCTGTTGGAAGCAGATTGATCGCGGCCAACGAAGGGGAGCGCACGTGGATCGCAAGAGAGTTGCACGATGACGTGAACCAGCAGATTGCTGTCATCGGCATCAGGTTGGATCGACTCAGGCAACACCTCTCCGAGTCCACGGTCGATGTCCAAAATGAGATTGCTGAAGTTTACAGGCGCGTATTGCAACTCGGAAAGAACGTTCAAGCGCTGTCTCATCGCCTGCACTCCTCCAAACTCGATTACCTCGGGATGGTGGCAGCAAGCCGTAGCTTTTGCGAAGAATTATCTGCGGAATATCACCTGGAGATTGATTTCCGCCATAAAGGTGTACCGCGCAAACTGCCTGCAGAGATTTCGCTTTGTTTATTTCGCGTCCTACAAGAATCGCTTCAGAATGTGGTGAAACACAGCGGCGTTCGAAGATTTAAAGTGGAACTAAATACAAATCAAGGTGAAATCCAACTCACGGTCGTCGACGAAGGTGTCGGCTTTGACTCGCAAAATGCCATTGCTAGTCGTGGTCTCGGCCTGATCAGCATGCGCGAAAGATTACAGCTCGTTAAGGGTCAACTTTCCATTCATTCGGAAAAGGGCCACGGCACCACCATCTGTGCGCGTGTGCCGATCCACGCGATTGACGCCAATCGATTAAAGAGTGCGTGAAACAAGAGTTTTGCTATTGAGCAATTGCACGATCGCTCGGAATCAGCAGCAGTCTTTCAGAGCTGAAATTGAATACGTGTCTGGAAGAATTGAGTATTGCCTTTGAGGTCGAAACGGTTGAGGCGTCCATAACCGTAGGCCATTTCCAGGCGCACGTGTTCGGATAGATACCAATTAGCCATCGGTGTAAACCTTACGAACCTGCCACCCTGCACTGGACCACTATTAAGATCGGTATGGGAAAGTCGAAAGACAAATTCCCAGGCTCCCGGGCCTCCCTTGAATACAGGCCTCTTAGGATCTATATCCAGGAAATATCCGCCGACCGTGTTATATGGGCGCGTCTCACCAGTGGCTAACCAGGTTACAACCACGTCTCCTCCATGAAATACGGGATCGCCCTTCGATTGTGAGGAAACTTTCTCCCACCAATACTCGCTTCCGAACAACCACGAACCTTTTCGGTAATAAACCTCAGGACCGGCCATGCGCGACGCTGTTGCGTCAAACGTCCCGGTATCGAGAAAGAAAGGTGCAGGAAAGGATTCTGGCCGTGACTTCAGGCGAAGTTTGTCATCTACCGGCTTTCCGTAACGCAAGTTCGCTCCGATGTGGAAAAGGGTACGCGTCTCTTCCGAGTGGATCGGAAGCCAGATGAGCCTTGCAACCTCCTGACTCGAATAGGAGGAAAACGACTGGCCTTTTGACATTATGTCGTTGAAGTAACCGAGATTCCAGCTGAAACCGTGTTTGGGTGAGTAACCGAGCCACTTGATGCCATCGGCCAGAAGAGGGACTGTGGCATCGTTCATCGTGGACCTCTCCATGGTCCAGCCATCGTATCCAGCCATAACTTTGTTGAGAGAAAATCCCTCTTTGGCACGACCAATAAAAAAGTTGCCCCACAGTTCTGGAACCGCAATCATGACTCCGGTTTGTCGCACGAACCACTTACCGGTGGGACCGTCGTACATGAACCCGGCGCACCATGTAACGGAACGATCGAACTGGGGAAATCTGCCTCGAAACAATAGACGTGAATCGCGAACCTTGAAGGCAGGCGACATGGAAAACTGTTGTTTACTCTCACTATCTTGAGAATACGCATCAGCCTCGTACAGAAAGCCGCCGCCTACTCTGATGGTGAAATACGGACCATGGTACTCGTTGAAATGCACAAGCTGGCGTCTGGGACCATCGTCGGACTCGGCTGCATCAACTGTATTCTCAAGAGTTGAGTCGGGAGATGCTTCGTGAGGGTCCTGTGCCTCGTTGGATCTGGTCGAGGCCTGGCCAGTACCATCTTGGGCCTTGGTTGGAACATCGGCAGATGCCGATTGATTTTGGGCATAACCTTCTTCAGGATTAAGAGCTAGAGGCGTTGCGACAGCTTCCTGCGCGAGCAAGAGTCGAGACGCGGCCGTAAGCACAATGAATCCCGCCACTAAGCGCAACGCCTTCATCACTGGGTCCGATCGCCAGAATCTCCGTGGCTCAGTAGCTATAGAACAGCTCTTGGATCTGAGAAACCGGACGTTGCTTCAGCAGCGCCAGTGACAGCAGAATTCGTGATTTCTGCGGATTAAGCTCATCGGAAGCGACGAAACCCATATCGTCGTCTTTTACTTCTACGTTGCGGCCCACCAACCCTAGCGCGACGCGGCTGCTGCGGACCACGATCACTCCTTTCTTAGCTGCTCTTTCTGCCGCTTCCAGCGAGGCTTTGTTCATATTCCCATTTCCTACACCGGCGATGACGATACCTTTCGCGCCGTTGTTCACGCTGGCGTCGATCAAGTCCGGCGACATATCGGCGCAGGCGAAAACAATGTCGACTCGCGGCAGCTTGGTCACATTCGCGACGTCAAATTCGCTCTTGGTCGTGTGCTTCCAGGGAGGCGCGTTGTAGTAATCGTTGTGGCCATATGCGGCCACGCCGACGAGTCCGCGCAAAGGCGACATGAAGGTTTGCACATCGGTCGTGCTTGTCTTGGTCAACGAGTGCGCCGCGTGGATCCAGTCGTTCATCACCACCAGCACGCCCAGGCCTCTCGATTTGGGATCAACGGCGACGCCGACTGCGTTATAGAGGTTCAGCGGACCATCAGCGCTGACCGCTGTGGATGGCCGCATGGATCCAACCAGAACCACCGGCTTGTCGCTCTTCACAACCAGGTTCAGGAAGTATGCCGTTTCCTCCATGGTGTCGGTGCCATGCGTAACGACAATTCCATCTACATCCTTTTTGGGAAGCAGTTCATTAATGCGCTTGGCCACCTTCAGCATGATGTCGAAAGACATGTCCTGCGATCCGACGTTGGCGACTTGTTCGCCCTTTATATTGGCCAGGTCCTTGACTCCCGGAACAGCATCCACCATGGCATCGATGGTTACCGCACCGGAGGTGTATGCAGATTGTGTGCCTGTTGCGCCGGCGCCTGCGATGGTTCCACCAGTCGCCAGAATGACGATGTTAGGTTTTTTGTTTTGATTCGAGGAAGCACTCTCGCAGCCGACGCTGACAATCAGTGAGAGGAATACTGCTACCGAAATTCTGTAGGATCGTTTCATGACATTTCCTTCCAGTAGTCGCGTGCGGGGCTTCCCTGCCCCGTCGCGCTACTTCCTTGCATATTTGCTTTTGTTGAGGTTCGTGAGCTTGGCCGGGTCGAGCAACTCTTTAATCTGCGGCTCAGTCAGGATCTTTTTCTCCCGGATGATCTCGAGTATGCCTTTGCCGCTCTTGTAAGCCTCTTGCGCCAACTCCGTGGACTTGTCGTAGCCCAGGATGGGATTGAGCGCAGTAACGATGCCAACGGTGGTCTCCATGTAGTGAGCCAGTACTTCTTCATTGACCGTGATTCCGTCAATGCACTTTGTCCGGAAAAGGATCGATGCGCGGTACAGCAGATGCTGTGATTCGAGCACCGACAAACCTTCGATCGGTTCGTAGGCGTTGAGTTGAAGCTGTCCACTGTGAGCAGCCAGCGTCGCAACATAGTCGTTGCCCATCACTCGAAAGGTGACTAGGTTCATCACTTCGGGAACAACCGGGTTTACCTTGCCAGGCATGATCGAAGAGCCAGGCTGCAAGGCCGGAAGGTCGATCTCCGAGAGTCCGGCGCGCGGTCCCGACGTCAGCAGGATGAGGTCACCTGAGATTTTTGAGAGCTTAATGGCGAGGCTTTTCAGCGCCGAGGAATAGACTATGAAGCCCTGCTGATCCCATGTAGCGGCCAGCATGTCGGTAGCCGGCACAATCGGCTTGCCGGTAAGCTTGGCGAGATGTGCGGCACACTTTTCCGCATATCCTTCCGGAGCGTTGATGCCGGTACCAATGGCGGTCGCCCCCATGTTCACGGCATAGAGCGACTTTTCCGCGTTCTTCAACAACTGTATTTCGCTTTCCAGCGATGCCGCGAAGGCATGGAACTCCTGTCCGACTGTCATGGGCACGGCGTCCTGCATTTCCGTGCGTCCCATTTTGACAATCTCTAAAAACGCATCGCCTTTCGTGCGGAATGACGCCACGAGTTTTTCAAGCTCAGCGACGAGCTTGTCGTTCCGCATGAGAATCGCCACCTTGATCGCCGTCGGATAGGAATCGTTCGTCGATTGCGACATGTTGAGATCGTCGTGCGGCTCAATGAACTGATACTCACCTTTCTTGTGACCGGATGCCTCCAGTGCGACGTTTGCAAGCACCTCGTTGGCATTCATGTTCGTCGACGTGCCGGCGCCACCCTGATACCAGTCCACCTGAAATTGATCGTGATATTTGCCGGCCATCACCTCTTTACAAGCCTTCTCGATCGCGTCAAGCCGCTCTTTCTTCATGGCACCTACGTCGGTGTTGGCTCGTGCAGCCGCGAGCTTGACTATGGCCCACGCTTCCACAAACCCGGGATAATGATTGATCGCCACGCCGGAGAGCTGGAAGTTCTCCAGTGCCCGCGCGGTCTGCACGCCGTAGTAGGCGTCGGCGGGAATTTCTTTTTCTCCGAGCAGATCCTTTTCAATTCGCGGCTTGGATTGCTGCGCACTTGCTGACACACCGACCAACAGCATGATGAGTGCAAGGGCGAGCGTGAGCGTTCGGCTAAGAAATAGATTCATAGTCATTGCATTACCTCACGCTCTTGCTCGCCCACTGGCCTCATCTCTTCGCACACGGGAGTGTGACCCTGATGTTTGCGCAGAAACCTGTCAGCTTGTGGTCGACACAAGAGTGATTTTTCAAATCCTCTCTTGACTTATATTCCGGCCTTGCCTTTTTTGAACTGTCAAAACTGCTGGAGGAAGGTGTACTCGGGCCCCTTACTTTCCATTAGGATCGGTTCGGAGATTTGCTATCTAGATCGGTGTTCGATAGGAGGTGTTCGATGAGGAAGATAAACGAACTAAATGTGATTCGCCTCCGGCCAATTTAGGATTTTGGTAGCGCGGCAGCACGAAGAGCCGGCAAAGTCCCTGGTGGTTCCTTGATAATTTTGTGAATCTTTCGCGAAATCAGGCCAAGCAATTGTGGTCGCAGAGCTTAGCCGAATTTGGTCAAAGTTCGCTGTTAATTCCCAGCCTGGGAGCGAAATTTGCCGATTTCCGGCAGAATTCCAAGCATTTTGCCGTTGCGGAGAATTTTCCCCTGTAAGTCTCCCTGTTTATCTTCGCTTTTGCATCCCTGTGGCCGACTGTTAATTCTGCGAGTAGGGCAAGCAAGCAGCACCAGTTAGGCTGACGCTCCGAGGTTTTGCCATGCCCCTAACTGGAAACCGTCCTCGCGTTCTGATAGCCGACGATCACACTCTGGTGGCCGAGCTATGCAAAAAAATGCTTGAGCCCGAATTTCAAGTTATTGGCACGGTGTGCGACGGGCGCGCTCTCGTGCAGGCGGCTGAGGAATTGAAGCCGGATGTAGTTGTCCTCGACATTGCAATGCCAATATTGAATGGCCTCGATGCCGGCAAACACGTAAAGAAGGTACTTCCCTGCGTCAAGCTCCTCTACTTGACTATGAGTCTCGATGCGCAGCTCGCAACCGACGCTTTCCGATGCGGAGCCTCTGGTTATCTCTTAAAAACCTGCGCTGCCTCCGAACTCGTCATCGCGGTAAGAGACGTATTGCGCGGTAAGCGTTACATGTCCGCTAGCATCGCCGAAGAGACGTCCAACCGATTGCGCTTTCAATCTCCAAAGCTGATCAGCGAAGAAGACCGGCTTACTCGCCGACAGCGCGAGGTTCTGCAACTGCTCGCGGAAGGAAAGGCGATGAAGGAAGTTGGCGATATCCTGCACTTGACTACGAGGACAGTCGCCTTCCACAAATACCGCATCATGGAAACCATTGGGGCGAAGAACAATGCCGACTTAGTCAAATACGCCATCAGAAATCACGTTTCTACCACCTAACTAAGCCGCGATACCAACGTGGTGTGTGCCTGTCATCTCTAACAGCTGTGCCGGTGTGATGAGAGGGTCACAATGACAGCCTGTCTTAATTGTCTACTGAAGTTATGCACTTCTGACAGTTCCTGCCGGATTGTGACGACTCCATAATCCGAGCGCGCCCTCAGTAATCCAAATTTCAAACCACTCAAAGCCAATCAACGCAGAATCAACCGATAACTAAACCCGAAAAGGAGAACGTAATGCCAGTTAACAATCCTAAGGAACTTTTTGTGCGGATGCTTAGCGATCTGCGCCAGGGTAGTGAGCGATCCACAAAGATCTTGCAGGAGATCGGCGATGCTGCCCAAAATCCAGAGGTCAAGGCGGCCCTGGAGGCACGGGCATTCGTCGCAGAAAAGACCCTTGCCACCATCGATGAGTGCTTCAGGCTGATCGGCGAAAAACCTGTGAAGGCCAGTGGACGTTTTTACGAGACATTTGTGGAGGACTTTCGCCGCGAGCTCGCCGAGATACAGCTTCCAGTGGCGAGACATCTATTTGTCCTGGCCAAGATGAGCCACCTAATTCACTTCCGGATTGGCGAGTACGTCGCTCTGATCGCAGCCGCCGATGTGACAGGGCATCCTGCCGTCGGAGTGCTGCTGGAGAGCGCACTTGCAGACAAACTCGCATTCCTCGAGCGAACCAAGCGGATGCTCCGGAACATTGTCCAGACCAAGATTGCTGAGAGAATAGCTGCATAACAGTAATGTAGTTCCATGGCCCGCTCCGGCCGAGCCTGAGCGGGCCCACCTTACAACAAGGAGATTACCGATGAGGCTTGGCCGGTACTTGCTCTTGATAGCTGCACTATTCGGCGCTCCTTATCTCATTGTGAGTTCCTTTTCACAATCAGATAACTCAGTGGTTGGCGACCTACAGAATAAGCAAGGCTCCTATTTCACTTCCAGAATCGAAAACTTAGGCGAGAAATTGAATTTGACCTCCGATCAACAAGCAAAGATGAGGCCGATTCTCGAACAGGAAATGGGACTTCTCGAACAGATCCGTGCTAATCCGGTGCTTTCGAAAAAGGACAAGGTGAAGAGACTGCAGGCCATCGTGGGCGGGTCAGACAACAAAATGAAGTCCTTTCTTTCCGCAGAACAATGGCAGAAGCTGCAAGCGTTGCGAAAGGATCAGAAGGCGGAATTAAAGAAGTACGCGGAGGCAAAGTAGGAAACGTAAAGGCTACTTCTGTAGTTCGTATGCAGATTCGAAAATATTCCGCCTGTGTAGTCATCATTTGCTGGACGCTACTTTTCGCAGCCAGCGGCACAGCCCGGGAACACGACTGGGACTACGGTACGTCGCACGGACCAGGCCACTGGGGCGACCTGAAACCGGAATATACTTTGTGCAAAAATGGGCATCGCCAGTCGCCGATTGACATCCGCAATCCTCAGAAGGCCGATCTTCCGCCGATCCAATTCGACTACAAACCTTCCTCACTGCACATAATCGATAACGGTCACACGATTATGGTGAATTACGAGCCAGGAAGTTCCATCTCGGTTAACGGGAGAAGCTATGCCTTAAAACAGTTCCATTTTCACCGGCCAAGCGAAGAGCGCATCAACGGCAAGGGTTATGAAATGGTGGTGCATCTGGTACATGCGGACGAGGAAGGAAGTCTCGCAGTAGTCGCGGTGCTCCTGCGGCAGGGAAAAGACAACGCCCTGGTGCACGAATTATGGAAAGATTTGCCAAAGGAAAAGGAAAAAGAAGAAGCGGTTACGAACGTCAGCGTCGACGCAGCCGGCCTGCTTCCGGTAGACCGGAGCTACTATACCTTTTCAGGATCGCTTACTACTCCGCCTTGCAGCGAGAATGTAACTTGGTTCGTCCTTAAGCACCCGGTAACCGTTTCTTCCGCCGAGATCGAGCAGTTTTCGAAATTGTACCGACACGACGCGCGACCGACTCAGCCGTTGTATGACCGCGTTGTGCTTGAAAGCAAGTGAGTACCGGAATAGACACACTCATTGACGGCGGTCAACTTATCACGAAGCGCTTCCTGATATGATCTAGAGAACGGCCATTTGATGATGGCCGATTTTTTGCTGGAGCGTGAGTTGCCGTTGTTGTTACGAAAGAGTTTTTTTGCGTGTTGCGTATTCCTCGTCGTTATTTCTTCTCCATCCCAGGCGACGGAGACTCCCTCTTCATCCGACGTCAGCTATCGGCTGCACTTGTTTCATACTCATACGGGGCAACGGCTCGACATCGTTTACCGGCATGGGAACTCATATGATCCTGAGGCTCTGGCGCAACTCAATCGTTATTTGCGCGATCATCGGACAGGCGACGTTCGTGAATACGATCCCCGGGTTTTCGACCTGCTGCACGACTTAACGGTGGCGCTAGGTCGTCCCAATTCTGAGATCAACGTTGTCTGCGGCTACCGTACGCCTTGGAGCAACCAATATCTCAGAACCCATGGTCATGGCGTAGCCAAGCACAGTCTGCACATGCAGGCGATGGCGATTGATATTCGCGTTCCGGGAGTCCGCACCTCCGAACTTCGCGATACCGCGCTGTCATTGCATCGCGGCGGCGTGGGCTACTACGCTGGCTCTGATTTTGTTCACGTAGATGTAGGCCGTGTGCGGCGCTGGTAACTCTAGTTCCCATTATGGGTAGGGATAACCCTTAGCTAACGCCTGAGCCAGCTTGGCGTCGTGTCCGTAAATATCTTGGTAGAAGTGCACTTCGTTGTTCTCGTAGGCGAGAGCCGTCCCATACACAATGAATACTGGCACGCGACGGCTTAGAGTCACGGTCACATTGTCCTTGCCATTCTGCATGCCTTGCTGCACCCGCTCGACGGTCCAACCGGGATTGTTGCGCAGTGCCCAGGCACCAAGTTCCGCGGGCTTTTCGACGCGAATGCAGCCGGCACTGAAATCGCGTCGAGTGCGCGAAAAGAGCTCCTGCGTGGGCGTGCTGTGCAGGTACACGGAATACTCGTTAGGAAACATCAATTTGATGAGACCCAGCGCATTCGTGGGCCCCGGCTTCTGTCGTATGGCAAGTTTTCCCGCCTGCAGCTGGGCCAGCACATCGTCGGAGACCGCTCCTGCAGTCACAACTCTGCCGTCGCGCGTGGTGATCTCAAAATTCTTGTTGGCCACATAGCTGCGATCTCGTGTGATCGCAGGCAGCACGCTTTGGCGGAAGAGTCCAGGAGGAACGTTCCAATAAGGACGCAGCACCACGAAGGTCATATCGCGCGAGAAAACCGGGGTTTGAGAGCGCATTGCTTTACCAACTACAACCACCATCTCGAGAGCAACGTCGTTGTGCTCATCAAGGGCGCGGAGGCGGAAGTCGGGAATATTGACGACGATGGGAGGTGCAGAGAATTCGCTCGGGAGCCAACGCCAGCGCTCGAGTGTAAGTTGCATCTGCCGGACTCGAGCCGACAAAGGGACGTTCAACTGCTTTACCGTGCCCGGACCCAGGCGACCATCCGCGTCAAGCCCGTGGCGGCGTTGGAACCGCTTTACCGCCTCGGCCAAAGCAGCATCATAAGTCGAAGAGTCTTGCGGCGTAGCGTCGGGCGGCAAGTCGCCGACGAGATGAAGTAGTCGCGTTAGTCGAGGCACGCCAGCATACTGTTGTCCGACCTCAACAGGCTTTGATGGAGTCGGAAGCTTCTCGCCATCGTCATCGCGAGCAAGTTGCATGTATCTTACGAGTGACTGCTGCGTTCGACGGTACCCTGCAAACGGAGGCTCCACGCTGTCGATCACGCCGGATACATCGGATGCAGCCAGCAACCGATCGCGCACAAACTGAGCCAAGTCGTATTTCTTCTCAGCAACACTCAGTCCGAATTGGAAATGCCGGGGATTGATGCGTCCGATGTGAAGGTCTGAGACATAGCGCATTGTGCAGACGGTAAGGGCTACATCGAAACCTGCCGGATCGGCAGCTTGATCTTTCAAGCCATGGAGACGGCCATCCCAGCGGGAAGCGTCATAGTCTTCAGGCTCCAACCCTTTTTGCGACGCGTTCCGAAACAGTTCGATCATCGCAAGAGCTTGCGCCGATGGAGTGCTCCCCTGGACCCACACTGGAGCATATCCGGCAGGCTCATAGAACTTCTGTAGCCAATTTCGATAGTCGCTGAAGTTCGACCAGCGCATGCCTTCGAGACTGCCCGCACTGACGAGCACCTGAATCCGCGAAGAAGCCTGTGCATGCCCTGGACAGCACATCGCCACGAAAACAAAAAAGTGCAGCCAGACAGAGCGATATCGTCCGAGCAGATGATGCAATTTCATTACTTTGCTCCGCGCGCAAGAGTCTTCAATGGGCCCGGTTGCGAAAGCGGAAGGTCGACACTGATCGGAGCGTGATCGGATAGCGGCTCCTCCAATGCTCCATTCAATTCGTTCATCGTGCGGGCAAAAGTTGGTGCAAAGCGATAAGACTCGGGAATATTCGTATCCTGTTCGAGATATCCCTTCACAAAGATCCAATCCAGCTTAAATTTCCCTTTCGCTCCAAGCGTTCTAGGCAAAGCAAAAGTCGTAACGAAACCTTTGCCGGCCCGCTCATTTGAATTTCCCAGTGTCCCTCGGCGACCACTCACCGATAATTCGGCATCACCACGAAAATCGACTCTTGTTCCGTCGTCAAAGCGAAAGTCATCCAGGTATTCGAAAAAACCTTTCTCAGGATTCGCGGCCAAGAAGGGCACTCCGGAGGTCGTAGGGTCAGCTTGAAACTTCGTGCTTTTGAAGGCAAAGCTCGCGATGTCCATGCCGATGCCTACTCCTGTCGCATACTTAATGCCTTTGGTGGTCCAGAACTGTGGATCCATCGCCTTTTTCTTAGCCAGAGACTTGATATCGCTGACCGATCCATCCTTGCCGGTTGTGTTCATGTCTCCCGCCACAACCACGGGATTGCTAATGGGACGGAGCAGTTCCAGCAGTTCTTCAGCTTCTTTGCGTCGGCCAGAGGGCGTGGTTCGGTTCTCCAGATGAGCTGCGACGACAGTGAGCTTTCCTTCGGGAAGATCGGGAACGTCCAGGGTTGCGATCAGGTTCGTGCGACCTCCGCGACGCACTTCCCTCAAAATCTCTTCCCCAAACGCCAGGCTTGCACCTTTGCGCTTTGTGGACTCGGTAGTTCCGTAGCCTTTTTCGCCCTTGTACCAGTCATAAGCCTGATATTTGAAGGGCAGGAGCTTGGCTTCCCGGATTGGATATCGCGAGAGAATTGCAGAGCCGTGCAGTCCCAGCACACGGTTTTGATCAACGCTGAACAGCTCCTCCAGCTCTTTGCGCTTGACTTCGTCCTTGACGTCAGCAAACGATTGACGGCCTAACACTTTGGGATCTACCTCGACAAACTCAACGCCATAAGCCCAATTCATGTTTAGAGCGTCGCCAAGCTCCTTCACCACGGCTCGGTACTCGGTCCGCTTCATGCCCCAATCGACTTCATTGAGCACGATTAGGTCGGCAGACTGCAGGATGTCGATTTGGGCGCCAAGCTTCTCCCTGTCAGCGGAGACTGCGCTCACCTGCGGTGCGTCCTTCTCTGCCGAACTTTTCGGTATTGCGTTAGACAGAAAGCCTGATTTGTTGGTGAAAGCAAGTTTGATTTCGTCCAGTTGGAGTCCTCTCTCGATATTCCAGGCAATCAGCCGGAGACATGGATTCTTCTGCCGACAGACCTGCCGGATCGGCTTGGCGCCACGATGAAACGCTTCGTTGTTCACAAATGGGGTAGTGAGGAGCGTTTGAAGTTTTTCGGCCAGTGTGGAATCGATTGGGTCTTGCTCGCTGAGCGTTACAAGTTCAGCGTAATTCAGCATTGGTGGACGGGAGTTACGCGTGTACTCCGTGCTCATGCCCTTCTGAGCGAACGCAAGCGAGAGAAAGACCGTCACCCAGATTGGTACCAAGGACGTGACTGCCTTGCGGAATGTGTACATTGGAATGCGCCGAATGGGTCACAGTATTTCTGCAAAACCCTTCAGAGACCACTGTCAGAATTTGCTGGTATGTGAATTATTGAATTCAAGGATTTCAGACCCCCCGTCTGGCAGAAGTACTAGTGGACTAAGGACTTCCTCGCAGTAACCTCAGGATAGGGTCGGTGTCCTCACGATGGCACCCGATCTAACACTTCGCGCTATGTCTGTGCCTCTTGCGGCCCAACTCCATCGCTTGAGTCACTTCATAACTAGATCTGAAAGATTTTGGAGCCGCTGGATGATTCAGACATCAAATTTCGCAATGAAACGCAGGTTGACAGGCGCTGTCGTTCTCGCTCTTTGCGCAACAGTTGCCTGGGCTCACGCAATCCTGGTGACGTCGAGCCCGGAAGCAAACTCCATTGTGGCTGGTCCCAAGATCGATATCACGCTGAGGTTTAATGTACGCGTTGATAGCACGCGATCGCTGGTACGGCTCCTGAGTGCTGACGGAACTACGAGGACGATTCCCCTGTTGCCGGAAAGAGTCTCCAATGTAATCGCAGCCACGGCTACTGATGTAAAGCCGGGAAAGTACAAGTTGGCCTGGCAGGTACTCGCCTCCGATGGGCACATCACTCGTGGAGAAGTCCCGTTCTCGGCCAAATGATCTTGCGGGATGTTGCTCGTGCAGAACTTACTCGACGTTTTCGGATTCCTATCTGTACTCCTGCGAGGGCTGACGCTCTCCTTTCAATCGTTACTATTGGGAGGAATTGCGTTTCGGGCACTTGTATGGAGTCGCATCCGAACGGAGTCACAATTCCAGTTGCTGCCGCCGATGATCTCGCTCATTCGGGTTGCGGCTCTCGGACTTACTGCAACTCAACTCGCATCCGTGTCAATGAGCTCAGCAATCCTCATGGACACGACCTCATTTCGCTTAAGGGACATCGCAGGCGCTAACTTCTTCATAGCGGGTGTAGTGTCCACTGTCTGCGCATTGCTGCTGATAATTTTTGTGACGGCTGACAGAGATTTCCCAACGATCTCTAGTCTGCTTGTTCTCGCTATCCTGTTGTGCAGCGTCGTAACCAGCCACGCCTGGGCACGGGTGGATCACCGTCTGCTTTCAGCAGGTTTCACCTTGATTCATTACTTGGCTGCCGGCATTTGGATTGGTGCCCTTCCGTTTTTACTGATTGCACTCAGACACTCACAGACTCTTCTGCTATCGAGCGCGATTGCCCGCACCTTCTCCTCCATGGCTGCTTCTTCCGTCGCTGTGGTTCTTCTTGCTGGAGGGGCTCTCACTTTTTTGTATATGGACTCGCCAAGTGCGTTATATGGCACCTCCTGGGGCGCAATGCTGGGAGCGAAGATTTGGCTGGTCGGGGGAATTCTGTGCATCGGTGCGTTGAATTTCTCGATTGTTCGCAACCTCGGCACAGATGCGGGCAAGGGTCTCCGTTGGCTGCGGTGGTTAGTCGAAGCCGAAATCGGTATTGGCTTTACGGCAATCGTCGCAGCTGCCTCGCTCGGGTCGCAACCGCCAGCCATCGATCTGCCCAACGGACGAGTAACCGCCCACGATCTGGTACAGCGGTTTACACCACGCTTTCCTCGCTTGTCGACACCGGCTCTAGGAGAGCTCAGCAAGTCTGACGAACTGTTGCTCAAGCAAGAAGCGGAGAACCAGGGAGTTGCATCCGCGTATATTCCGGGCACGCCTGCATTGCGTCCGAGTACTCCAGGAGACATCGCGTGGTCAGAATACAATCACCACTGGGCTGGCATTGTTGTTCTCTGCGTTGGTCTGCTGGCATTCGCGAGTCAATCGGGCAAAGCGGAATGGGCCAAGCACTGGCCTCTGCTCTTTCTCGCCTTGGCAGTCTTCCTGTTCATTCGCGCCGACGCCGAGAATTGGCCCTTGGGACCCAATGGATTTTGGGAAAGCTTTCGCGTAGCTGACGTTCTCCAGCATCGTTTTTTCACATTCCTGGTTCTGGGCTTTGCCATTCTTGAATGGCGGGTGAAAAATGGCCGCAACGCAGCTTGGTGGGCCCCGTACGTTTTCCCTGCCGTTTGCGCACTCGGCGGCGCCGTCCTACTGACCCATTCGCATTCAGTAACGAATGTGAAAGAAGCAACGTTGATCGACCTAAGCCATATTCCCATTGCAGTACTAGCAGTATTTGCCGGCTGGGCGCGATGGCTCGAAGTTCGTGCTCACCCAGTCAGCGTAAGGCTATTCTCATGGATCTGGCCACTGTGCTTTGTGGCTATTGGTACCACTCTCATGCTCTACCGTGAAGCGTGAGCTGGACGTGGCCTTCACGCTGCGCACCTGTCATTACTGACACTTCTGTATTCATTCCCCCAATCCTAAAGTTGATCTAAGACCTTCGCTAAGTCCTACGCAATGCGGACCCTCGCCAAATTAGCGCCATGAATAGGATCTACAGCCTGGTCATTTCCACTTGCGTTTTGTTACCAACCGTTAGTCCGCAAAATCTGCCGAACGCTCCCAGCACACAGAGAGTAAAGCTTTCCACAATCAGCAACGACACCGGATGGCCGCGCACGCTTAAAGATGGCACCCAGGAATTCGTGATTTATCAGCCACAAGTTGACAAATGGGACGGCAATCGCATTTACCTCTATTCGGCAGTCGAACTGAAAAAAAGCCCGCAAGCGGCTTCCCAATACGGAGTCGTTTGGTTCAGTGCCCGGACCGAAGTGGACAAGATCAACCGTCTCGTGACGCTCGACACTGTGGATGTCAGCAAAGTCCGCTTCCCGACCGCAGCCCATAAGGACGCCGATATCCTTGCGATGCTCAAGGCGAAGATGCCCGGGAAAACCAAGACCATCTCGCTCGATCGTCTTGAAGCCGGAGTGCGAGCAGCGAGTCCCCAGATTCAAGGTGTGACTGTAAAGAATGATCCCCCCAAGATCATCTTCAGCACGAAGCAGTCTGTGCTCGTCACGGTCGACGGCGAACCCAAACTGGCGCCGGTCAAGACTACTGACTTGCAGCGCGTGGTCAACACCAAATCCATCTTGCTCGTTGCCGACGAAAACAAAAAATACTACTTGCGGTTGACAGATTGGTGGCTCGAATCTTCGCAACTCGACGGACCATGGAAGTACGCGTCTAATCTTCCCGCCGACATGAAGAAAGCGGACCAATACATCGCGGAGCAGATGAGCACGCAAGGTCCACAACCTGATGCAGCATCGGGCCAGCCGTCCTCAACAAATAGCCAGGCAAAGCAGCCCTCATTGAAACATCCCGGCGAGGGAGCTGAGATCCCCGCCGTCTACGTCGTGTATGGACCAACTGAATTGGTTGAAACGAAGGGTGAGCCGCAGTACGCAGCCATTCCGGGCACTTCCATTGAATACATTTCAAATACCACCGGCACAGTTCTGCGTTATGGCGGCGAGTACTACGTCCTCATTTCGGGACGATGGTTCAAGAGTCCCTCGTTGAATACCAATTGGACGTTCGTTGATGGCGCCGCCATTCCAGCAGAGTTCGCGAAAATTCCGCCGGACAGTCCTAAAGCAAGCGCGCTGGCTTCGGTGCCGGCAACGCCGCAGGCCGAGGAGGGTCTAATCGCCAACTCGATTCCACAGACTGCAACCATCACCCGCTCACAAGCAAAACTGACTGTTGTCTACGATGGCGAAGCGACGTTCGTGCCCATCGAAGGCACGACGATGAAGTATGCGCGCAATACTTCCGCTCCCGTTATCAAAGTTGGAGAAAAGTACTATTCCGTGGAGGCCGGCGTCTGGTTCTGGGCGCCTACTCCTCAAGGACCCTGGAACGTCGCCGATAAAGTACCGGAAGAAATCTATACGATCCCCGCGAGTTCTCCGGTGCATTACGTCACGTATGCAAAGGTGTACGGGTCAACACCCGAGGTCGTTTACGTTGGCTACACACCTGGATACTACGGCACGGTCGTGTCATCAAGCACCACGACGGTTGTCTACGGAACCGGCTGGTACTATCCGCCTTATGTTGGCTCAGCTGTCTGGTATGGCTATCCGTACACTTATGGCGTCGGCGCAGGATTTACGTGGACTGACGAATCCGGCTGGAGCGTTGGATTCGGCTACGGATACTACTGGTATTACCCGTGGTACTCGCCCTGGTGGGGCCCGATGGGCTACTACCCATACGGCTGGTATCCGTACTACGGCTGGGGAGCTTGGGGCGGCGCTGCGGTCGCGAACGTTTATGGTCGCTGGGGCAATGCGGCATATTCGCGAACCGCTGCCGCGTGGGCAAATCCTTACACCGGAAACTATGGTGCGGCCAGCAGGGGTGGCGCCTACAACGCTCAGACTGGACGCGTCGCGGCTGGCGGACGCGGCTACAACACCAACATCTACACGGGAAACACGGTTGGATATCGCGGCGCTGCAGCTTACGACCCGAACACCGGCATCGTGGCGGGCGGAGGAGCGGGCTTTGCAGGCAATCGTTACACCGGCGAGGGCACGGCCGGCCGTGGCGGTTTCGTTTACAACACGAATACCAACGCGGGCATTGCCGCTGGAAAGAACAACATCTACGCCGGCAAGGATGGCTCTCTATATCGCTATGACCGTAACAGTGGCAGTTGGTCACAGAACACTGGAAACGGATGGCAAAGTGCGCAACGACCAGGCGGTACTCCGACGCCACAGTCGTCAATGCAGCGCCAGCAGGAAGCGCGGTCACAGGGAGCGCAGCGCTCTCAGAACTTTAATAGCATGCGTAGTTCGCCCAGTTATCGCTCCATGCCGCGGATGGGCGGCGGCCGGAGAAGGTAGGACGGCCCGAGAGTCCTTTGCCAACTTGGGAAGAGGAGCATTTTTTGATGCAATTTTTCATCCCCCCATGGCTGTTTGCTCTGCTGCTGTTTCTCGGCATGTTGATGATGCTGGAAGCGGGCCGGCGAATCGCTGTGAAGCGCCGTGCGAAGGAATCGGAAAGCGAGCGAGGCAGTCTGGGCATCGTTGAAGGCGCGGTTTTTGCCCTATTCGGGTTACTCATGGCATTCACGTTCTCGGGAGCATCTACGCGCTTTAACGAGAAAAGAATGTTGATCGCCGAGGAAGTCAACGCGATCGAAACCGCCTATCTGCGGGTTTACTTGGTACCGCGCGAAGCACAGGCTTCACTTCGGGAATTATTTCGCAAGTACGTGGATTCGCGGCTGGAGACCTATCGCAGACTGCCCAATATGCAAGCTGCGGAAACGGAGATGGCAGAATCCAAGAAACTCCAGCATGAAATCTGGACTCAGGCAGATGCAGCTACCCGACTCCCGGGCGCTCATCCCGATGCAGGAAAATTGCTGCTTCCGGCGTTAAACAACATGATCGATATGGCCACAACCCGGACGATGGCCCTGCAAAATCATCCGCCAGGCATTATTTACGTCCTTTTGTTCGGCCTGGGACTCATCTGTTCTGCGTTGGCCGGCTATAGGATGGCAGTCGGCCCAAACCGGAGTTGGCTCCACATTCTCGGTTTTTCAGTCATGACCGTGATTATTGTGTACGTCGTCCTCGACATCGAGTACCCGCGCGCCGGCCTAATTCGCCTTGCCCACAGCGATCAAATGCTGGTCGAGGTTCGCGAGAGCATGAATTAGAACGCGCTGCGTTTTCCCGCAACATCTTCCCCACCCCTGACAGTTTTGCTAGGTCTCAAACTCGAATCGCAGCGTTAGATTCTGTGATGACGTGCCAAAGGAGTCGCATGACCATGAAAAAGACATGCACGCTTATCTCTGTCGCCCTGATTTTCTGCTGCGCATCGTTGACCTCGGCGTACGCCCAAAATGAAACAGAAGTGAAGGGCCTGATCACCGGACGCTCAGGGGATAGCATCACCGTGCGAAACGCGGATGGTACTCAGGTCATCACCCTCACCGACGCAACGAAAGTCCAGACGCCCAAGGGGCTCGGCCTTCGCAAAAAGCAAATGTCCTGGGCAAGCCTCATTCCCGGGCTCAAAGTCGGCATTAAAGCCATCCCGGGTACGGACGGCAAGCTTCAGGCAAAGACGATTACTTTCAGCAAAGACGACTTGCAGACCGCCAGCATGATCCAGGCTGGTTTGGAGCCCACGCAGGAAAATGTGGAAGCAAACCGCCAGAACATTGCGGAAAACAAAGAAAACATCTCTGCCAACAAAGAAGACATATCGGTAAATCAGGCCAACATCGCCGCGAACAAGGCCGCGATCTCAGCAAACGACGAGGAGGTCAACCGGCGCTTCTCGGCGTTGTCAGATTACGACGTTAAACATGAGGCGGTAGTGTACTTCGCATCGGGCAAGTCCACGATCTCTAAGAAGGACGAAGCCGCTCTGTCAAAATTGGCGACTGACGCCGCACAACTTTCCGGCTACATCATTGAAGTGAAGGGATACGCGGATGCGACTGGAAATGCCTCTGGGAATCAGACCTTGAGCAAAGATCGCGCATACGCAGTAGTCAATTACCTGATGCAGCATGGCAACGTTCCACCTCGCCGCATCGTCTCTCCGGGTGCGATGGGCATCTCAAATCCGGTTGCTTCGAACGAAACCGCACAAGGACGATCGGAAAACCGTCGAGTTGAAGTGAAGGTGATGGTAAACAAGGGAGTCACAACTGCCACTAACTAACAAGAATTCTTTAGGCGAGTCGGTCACTCTGGACCAATCCGACGCGCCAACGGTCTCTCCTTTGTCATCCCACCTCGGGAAGAGCGCTCTTGCCAAACAGCTTAGTGCTCTTCCCTTCTCTCGTGTTTAGGCTTTCTGTTTCTAGCTCGCTTTGGCAACAGCCCGGCTCGTGCCCATCAGCGCAAAATTTCTCCAAAACTTTGCAAGACTCTCTGTGCCGCCGAAGAGGTGGTGGAGCAGGCCGTTCCAGGCCTGCCTTCAAAGCCCCATATAAGATGTCCGGGGCTTTAGCCGCTGCGGTTAGCTTGCTGAGGAGCTGAATAGCTCTGCGCATTAGAGACCTACAGTTTCACGTTGGGAAAAGCAGTTATTCCGGGGATAAAGCCCAGATACTTGAAATAGGACTTTGCACGCAGGCCTTCAAGGCAACCAGTCGGCCTGCTCCACGCAAAGGCAAACGGCTACGCGCAGCCGGCGCGGTCCCGCTTCAGAACGAATAGATGAGCGCCAACTGTCCGACCCGCGGATTCACTGCTGTAGCGCTGATCACACCGAAGGTAGACGATGCGAAATTGGTGTCGGGATTCGCGAACTGGGGATGATTGAGTGCGTTGTAAAACTCCGCCCGAAATTGAAGTTTGCTTTTTTCGTGTAGCCTGTTCAGTGGCACGGTCTTGGAAGCCGCGATGTCAAGGTTTGCTTGCCCAGGACCGTCTACGATTCCCGTCGCGCTGTTGCCAAAGCCGGTGCCGATGCCATCCGCACCGATAATCGGCGGTTTTGTGAAGCAGGCCGCATTAAAGTAGCCACCGAGCTTTGACTGCACCGAGCCGCCCTTCACCACTTGACTCGTCAAACATGTGGGGCTCAGTTGCGCACGGTCCTGGCTGATGCCGAAAACATTGGTGGAGTTTGTATTGGCGATCGTAAGAGCCGTACCCGACTGAATGGTTACGATTGCCGAGCCAGACCAGTTGCCCAGGATCGCTCGCAAGAGGCCGCGAGGCGGCGTTGGCGTTATCCACGTGCTGCTAAAAACAAAACGATGCGTGCGATCGAAACTCGCTCTTCCCCATCTCTGGTGAGGAGAATTTTGGTCTCCAAGTGTCAGGGCATTGCCTGTGGAGGTTGAGTTAACATCCGCACCATCGGTGTCCAGGACTTTTGAGAAAGTGTAAGAAGCCAGGAATTGAAGGCCGTGGCTTAAGCGTTTTGTCAGACTTGTCTCAAAGCCGTTGTACCAGGAGCTGCCCTCAGATTCCTGCTCACGAAGAGAGTCAGCTCGTATTCCTGGAATGGGAACTCGTAATTGGATGTTGGACAACGTGTTAGAGATTGCGCCATTGATCGGATTGCCAGGGGAGGCATTCAGCGCCTGATTCAAGGAAAGAAAGCGTTGCAGGTGTATTCCCCGCGTACCAACGTATCCGGTCTCAAGCAGCCAACCATCATGCAATTCTGCCTGGAGGTTTACGGAAAACTGTTGAATCACTGCAGGGCGAAAGTGGGGTGACAGAACAGAGACCGCTCCGGCGGTGTTCGGAGAATACGGTACAAACAGCGGAAAAGAAGCCGGAGTTGGAAAGGGCTGGGCGAACGGTGCTTGAAATGTCGCTCCTGCATTCGCGGGTCCGGAGACGAATCGAGTTAAGGCAAAGGGCGCGGCTAGAATGGACTGACCAGCCGTCTGGCCGATCGGACGAGAGTAATAGGTGCCATACCCTCCCCTCAGAGTGAACCGACTGGTGCTTGGCAGGATCTGCCATGCAAAACCGATTCGAGGTGCGATGGCGTTTTGCCCCTCACCATACGTTCCAAAGGTGTTGTTAACCTGAGTGACTCCCACAGGTACAGCGCCCGGAAAATTGGAGGGAACGATGTAGCCATCGAGAGTTCCACTGGTTGGTGGGTTTCGATTGGCCTTGCTGACATCGAAGCTCGAGTTCCGACCCAGCTTATCTCCGAATTGCCCGATTCGTTCGTAGCGCAAACCGACGTTTAAAGTGAGTGCTTTGGTAATCCGAAAGTCGTCCTGTGCGAACGCAGAGCCTTCCCACACCCTGAACTCGCGATTAAAGAGACCAAAAGCATCGGAAGACGCAGAGACATTGCTGAAAGTTCCGGTGCCGTTGCTGTTTCCATCGAGGCCGAGGAGAAAGTCCGGCCAGCTGAGAAACTGGACAAAGGAGCCGAAACCCGCAAAGTCAAGGTTAGTCTGCAATCGCGTAAGTCCCCCCCCGAATTTCAAGGCGTGGGGCCCTTTCAATAGGCTAAAAACGTCGCTAACCACGAAGCTGTTCTGCGTATAAGTTCGAGGAAGCACGCTGGCCATGCTGACGGAACCGAGAATACTCAAGCTCGGCAGTTGGTCATTTCCATTCATGGCACTTTCCAACACGCCGACGTCCGACCATTTGAATGGAGCATCGGCCCCCGTTTTGGTGCTTATGCGAACGAAACCAATTCTGGCCTCGTTTAACATGGCGTTACTCAGGATGTAGGTGTGAGCCAGCGAGGAAACAACAAAATCGGAATTGCCCGGACTAGTGAATCCCCGAATGTTCCCCATCGGGTTCAGAGCCCCGCCGGGAAACGTAACCGACTGGTTGCTGTGTGCAATAAAAAAACGCCCGGCAAGTCGGCTCTTCTCCGAAATGATGGAATCTATATTTCCTAATCCCTGGTCTTCCACGTAATCGCAGGGTTGTGCGAAGGTTGAAAAGCCACTGCTTGCAAATGGCTTCGAGGGGTTTACCGTCTGTGGTGTCGGAATCAGGAAGGTGCCATCAGGAAGTTTGAAATTCAACAGTGCCAAGGCTGCGGGGTTGATATTTGAGCCGTCTGGCATGAGCGCCACACCTCCCAAGGCCCCCTTCATTCCACCGAATAATTTTCCCAGGGCTGCCCGCGATCTGTCATCGGTTATAGGCGGCTCGCTTAAACTTGCGGTACAGGCGATCCTGGTTTGACCAGAGGCTAGGCCGTTAACCTGCCGCATTCCCTGGTAGGATGCGAAGAAAAACAGTTTGTCTTTTTGAATCGGCCCACCAATTGCGCTCCCGAACTGGTTCTGCTTGAGCTCCGGACGCCGCTGACCGGTTTTGTTCAAAAAGAAATCGTTCGCGTTTAGAAAATCGTTGCGCAGGAACTCGAAGATCTTGCCGTGGTAACCGTTGGTGCCCGTCTTCGTGATCACGCTGACATTGGCCCCCACTCCGCGCCCGAATGCCGCATCGTAGAGCGCAGTTTGCACCTTGAACTCTTCCAGAGTGTCGGGGTTCGGAATCGGGATGCCGCCGCTTATTGCGCCCGCGCCTTGGACGTCGCTGACGCTGATCCCGTCTAATTGCCAGTTGTTGTCATAGGACCGTGCTCCGTGCACGTAAACCCCGTCGGTAGACTTTCCCAGTTGTGAAAGGGCGGTTCCCCCATTCCCAAGTTCTCCGGCGTTGTAAACACCGACGTTAACTCCCGGAGACAGTCCGGTTATCTGAGTGAAGTTTCTTGTGACCAATGGCAGGCTGCTGATTGCTGTGTGGTCGAGCAGTCGTCCTAGCGCAGAAGTATCCGTCTGGACCACCGCTGAGTTGGCAGATACTTCGACACGCTCGATGCGTCGAGCGACATACATGCGGACTTGAACTCGAAGTGTTTCCGTTACGACTATGGGAAGGTTGGAGAGTGTCAGCGGTTCGAAATTGGATTTCTCAGCTTTTAGATCGTAGGCGCCCGGAGAGAGTAGGAGGACTCCAAATCTTCCTTCGTCGTCAGAAGTGGCCGATCTCATTTCGCCACTATTTTCCCTGGTTAACGTGATGTTCACATCCGGCAAGATCGCACCGGATGAGTCCGACGTGATTCCAGTGACTGCGCCGGTGGATGCGGTCTGGCAGCGGCCTGGCGCCGCGAGCGCAAAGGTGATAACGGTCACAGCAACGCAAAGACAAAAATGCTTCCATGGGAGTCGCAGACTGAAGCCCTCGTTCATCTCGTCTCACTCTGACCGCCGGGCGGTGCTGTCCCGCAAGTTCGTGCAGTCGGGGGACTTGAAATATCGATTCAGTAAGTTCCGAAAGAAGGTACCTTATCGGATTCACCACAAAGCACACACCCGTCAATTTTGACAGGTGGGGATGCCAGACTGGGAAGTATGAAATTAGGGATTTCGATGTGAACAGCACCTCTTCGCAATTCTTAAACTGTTACTGTCTAAAATTGTGGTAAAACGAATAACCTTCAATTTTTGACAGGTTGAAAAGGCAAACTGAGTAACGCGAATCTGTTTTGTCGCGCTTAAGAGATCGCAGCAATAGAATCGCGCGGCCCTGAAACTGCGGAGCACTGCCAAGATGTACGGATGTCGATTTCAACGGCGGGCCCAACGCTGGGTGCGAACGAATCATGGTCTCGCCTCGCCCACTCAAGTTTCGAATGAAGCGCTCGTAAACTTGAGACTGGTATCGCTGCTTCTTGGAATCTTTTTACTCCTGCAAAGCGCTGCCGCAGCCCAGACTAAACCAATCCGTCGGATTCTAGTTCTGAACGAGACGGGTACTTCGTCTCCTGGTATCAACCTTATCGACCAGGGGATCCGTACAAGTTTTGACAATTCACCATACAAGATCGAGTTCTATCTCGAGTACATGGAGACGACGCTGTTCCCCGATCCAGCGGACCAGCGGCGATTTCGCGAGTTCTACCTTCGTAAGTATGCAAATCGCAGACCAGACGTGATCATCACCGTCGGGCCGGCTCCACTGCGCTTCATGATCGAAGCACACCAGAGATCCTTTCCCGGTGTTCCAGTCGTTTTTTGCCTGCCTAATAACGTCGTGCCTGGGCGTCCCGAAGTGGGTTCTGATTTTACGGGGGTCGAGGGTGCTATCGAACCCCTTGAGACCCTGGACGCGGCAACGCGCCTCAACCCCGCCACAAGGCGTGTCGTCGTGGTTGCGGGCACTTCCCCTTTTGATAAAGAAATGCTATTGGCAGTCAAAGAACGACTGCGCAGTTATACGGGCCCCCTTGAATTTTCATACCTTACAGACCTCGATATGCCCACTCTACTGGAGCGCCTGAAGCATCTGTCGGGTCAAACTATCGTCCTCCAACTTGGTGTGGCACGGGATGCAGCAGGCACACGGTTCGCTAGCGGGACCGAATCGGCCCCGATGATTGCCGCGGCGGCCACTGTCCCGGTGTTTAGTTTGGTTGATGTCTTCTTCAATCATGGCGAAGTAGGAGGTAAGATCTTCAGCCTCGCTGAGGACGGAAAAGTCGCCGGAGGCTTGGCGCTGAGAATACTGAATGGCGAAAGGCCTCAAGAGATTCCCATTGTTCAGGGCGGAAGTAGATATATGTTCGATTGGCGAGCCCTCAAACGTTGGGGCTTGAAAGAGAAGAACCTTCCGCCCGGCAGCATCGTAATCAATAGGCCGCTCTCGGTTTGGGAAGCATACAAGTGGTACATCATCGCCGGCATTTCTCTTTTCCTATTACAGACTCTGCTAATCGTGGCGCTCCTGTGGCATCGTAAGAAGAGGAAAAGAGCGGAGGCAGTCTTGCGCGAAAGCGAAGGGCGCTTTCGTCGGGTAGCGAACTCCGCTCCTGTGTTCATCTGGATGGCTGGTCCCGACCAATCGTGTACCTATGTCAACCAACAGTGGCTTGACTTCACCGGTCGGAAGGAGGAAGAGGAGGTTGGCACAGGGTGGGCGGATGGAATTCACACCGACGATTTGGAGAATGCTCTGGCTACCTATAGTGAAGCCTTCCACCGGCGGCAGCCATTCACCATGGAGTATCGCTTGCGCCGCCACGACGGCGTGTATCGCTGGATATTGGATACTGGAGCACCGATCGTCAATCCAGACGGCTCGTTTTCCGGCTATATCGGTTCGGCGATCGACGTTACAGGGCGCAAGCTGGCGGAAGAAGCTCTGGCGAGTATCGGTGGGCGCCTGATCGCGGCACAGGAAGAAGAGCGGACTCGAATTGCGCGCGAACTGCACGACGACATCAACCAGCAAATGGCATTCTTGGCGATCTCACTCGATGAAACCAGGCTGCATCCGCCCGACTCTGCTGTTGAAATGCGCAAGCGCAGTGAAACTTTCTTAAAACAGGCCTCTGACATATCAAAGAGTATTCAGGCTCTTTCTCACCGGCTGCATTCTTCCAAGCTTGAGTACTTTGGCCTGGTGAATGCCATGCAGGGATTCAGCCACGAGTTTTCTGATCAGCATCACGTTGAAATCAGGTTCTCACATGAACAAGTGCCGGATTCTGTGCCGAGGGAAGTCTCGCTATGCCTGTTTCGGGTGATGCAGGCTGCCTTGTCGAATGCGATGAAACACAGCGGCGTAAAAGGTTTTGACGTTCACCTGCAGGGCACGTTGGACGGACTTCATCTGACCGTCCATGACGATGGCGTTGGCTTCGATCCTGACAAGGCGCTCAAGAGCGACGGTATCGGGATCATCAGCATGCGGGAGCGAGTGCGTTTCGTGAACGGCACGCTGGCAATCCAATCCAGATTGAATGGCGGTACCAGCATCGAAGTCGACGTGCCGCTGAAAGACGTGATGGCCGATTCGCAAACCGCCTAGGCTATCGGTTCAAACCAGCCAGTCTGACCGCGATACGACATCACAACGGCCCTAAAAGCCGGGAATGGAGTCTCATGGGCCGCAAAGAGTTCCGTCAGGAGACAGTTCCATTGTGGGACGACAAATCCCGGGTGCGAACGAATCATCGCCTCGCCTCGCCCCCTCAAGTTTCGAATGAAGCGCTCGTAAACTTGAGACTGGTATCGCTGCTTCTTGGAATCTTTTTACTCCTGCAAAGCGCTGCCGCAGCCCAGACCAAGCCAATCCGTCGGATTCTGGTTCTAAACGAGACGGGTACTTCGTATCCTGGTATCAACCTTGTCGATCAGGGGCTCCGTATTGCGTTTGACAATTCACCCTACAAGATCGAGTTATATCGCGACTACATGGAGACGACGCTTTTCCCTGATGCGGCGGACCAGCAGCGATTTCGCGAGTTCTACATTCGTAAGTATGCAAATCGCAGACCAGACGTGATCATCACCGTCGGGCCGGCTCCACTGCGCTTCATGATCGAAGCACACCAGAGATCCTTTCCCGGTGTTCCAGTCGTTTTCTGTTTCCCTCAAGGCGTCGTACCGGGTCGTCCCGAAGTGGATTCTGATTTTACGGGAGTCGAGACTTCTATCGAACCGGTTGGGACCTTGGAGGCGGCATTACGCCTCAACCCCGCCACAAAACGCGTCGTCGTGGTCGGGGGCACTTCCCCTACGGATAAACTGCTGCAATCGGTGGTCAAAGAACGACTGCGCAGTTACAGGGGCCCCCTTGAATTGTCACACCTTACAGACCTCGATATGCCCACCCTACTGGAGCGCCTAAAGCACCTGCCGGATCAAACTATCGTCCTCCAGCTTGGTGTCGCGCAGGATGCAACAGGAACACGGTTCGTTAGCGGATCCGAATCGGCCCCGATGATTGCCGCTGCGGCTAACGTCCCGGTGTTTAGTTTTCTTGATCTCTTCTTCAATCATGGCGAGGTAGGAGGTAAGCTCCTCAGCGTCGCTGACGACGGCAGAGTCGCTGGAGGCTTGGCGCTGAGAATACTGAATGGAGAAAGGCCTTATGAGATTCCCATCGTTCAGGGCGGAAGTAGATATATGTTCGATTGGCGAGCCCTCAAACGTTGGGGCTTGAAAGAGAAGAACCTTCCGCCCGGCAGCATCGTAATCAATAGGCAGCTCTCGGTTTGGGAAGCATACAAGTGGTACATCATCGCTAGCATTTCTCTTTTCCTATTACAGACTCTGCTAATCGCGGCGCTCCTGTGGCAGCGTAAGAAGAGGAAAAGAGCGGAGGCAGTCTTGCGCGAAAGCGAAGGGCGCTTTCGTCGGGTAGCGAACTCCGCTCCAGTGTTCATCTGGATGGCCGGTACCGACCAAATGTGTACCTACGTCAACCAACAGTGGCTTGACTTCACAGGCCGCAAGCTAGAAGAAGAAGTTGGCACAGGGTGGTCGGATGGAATTCACACCGAAGATCTGGAAGAGGCCCTGGCGATCTATACAAAAGCCTTTCATCAGCGGCAGCCATTCACGATGGAATATCGCTTGCGCCGCCACGACGGAGAGTATCGATGGGTTTTAGACACGGGAGCGCCGATCGTAAATCCAGATGGCTCATTTTTCGGTTATATAGGTTCGGCGATCGACGTTACAGAGCGCAAGCTAGCGGAAGAAGCTCTGGCGAGTATCGGTGGGCGCCTGATCGCGGCACAGGAAGAAGAGCGGACTCGAATCGCGCGCGAACTGCACGACGACATCAACCAGCAAATGGCATTCCTGGCGATCTCACTCGATGAAACCAGGCTGCATCCGCCCGACTCTGTTGTTGAAATGCGCAAGCGCAGTGAAACTTTCTTAAAACAGGCCTCTGACATATCAAAGAGTATCCAGGCTCTTTCCCACCGACTGCATTCGTCCAAGCTTGAGTACTTTGGCCTGGTGAATGCCATGCAGGGATTCAGCCATGAGTTTTCTGATCAGCATCACGTTGAAATCAGGTTCTCACATGAACAAGTGCCGGATTCTGTGCCGAGGGAAGTCTCGCTATGCCTGTTTCGGGTGATGCAGGCTGCCTTGTCGAATGCGATGAAACACAGCGGCGTAAAAGGTTTTGACGTTCACCTGCAGGGCACGTTGGACGGACTTCATCTGACCGTCCATGACGATGGCGTTGGCTTCGATCCTGACAAGGCGCTCAAGAGCGACGGTATCGGGATCATCAGCATGCGGGAGCGAGTGCGTTTCGTGAACGGCACGCTGGCAATTCAATCCAGATTGAATGGCGGTACCACCATCGAAGTCGACGTGCCGCTGAAAGACGTGATGGCCGATTCGCAAACCGCCTAGGCTATCGGTTCAAACCAGCCAGTCTGACCGCCATACGACACCATAACGGCCCCCCTAAAAGCCGGGAATGGAGCCTCATGGCCGCATAGTGTCCTGTCAGGTGACAGTTCCATTGTGGGACGAAAAATCCCTGCAGAATCCCTGATATTTTTTGGGAAATCGTGGCAAACAGGAGCTAAACCACGAAGAATCTGAGGGTTGGGTGGAAACGGGCAGGAATCCCTGTTAGATCCCTGCCTCGAAGCAAAATTTGAAAATTTTGGGCAGAATTCTTCGATTTCACCGCTCGCAATGAAAAACGCCCTGTAATTGTCCTTGTTTTTCGCCGAGTGCTCCGCCAAATGCGGTTACGACTTCACCTTCGGTGGATAATTCTTCAGGAGCTTAGCCACTGCCTTATTGAGATTCTTCTCCTGCTTCTCAGGCTTAGCCTTCGGATCGAGCGTCTTGCTGGCCGCCCCTCGCCAGACCAGGGAGTGGTTGCTTGAATCGTACATGTCGAGGGCCAATTGACCCTTATAAATAGTGGTTGTTGAACCAGTTGTCATGCTGCTTCCCATACCCCCGCCATACCATCCCCCGCGACCCCAGCCGCCACCGTATCCCCAATCTGAACTGTAGGAGTTGAACTGCTTCTCCGTTCCAATTGCAGTCTGGTATCCGATATACAGATCAGCCTTGTCTGAGTCGACTTTGCTTAATCCTTTTTGTATGAGCTGCGCATCGATGGCAGTCTGAATCTGCTTTTCTACGATTTGATTTACTTGTTGGGCGTCCTTTATTGGCACCCACCTATACGTCTTGAACTTGGTAAAGTCTGCATTCTTGTCAAAGTTGTAGCGAACATCCTGCGCGAACGCAGAACTCACTGCCATTAGAGCCATAGCTATCCAAACCGGAATTCTTGACATACATTTCTCCACTTTGCGATTTTTTAGTAACCTTGGATTCAACCTCGGTCTGCTGCCGGCAATCACTCGACGCAAGACTTCTGCTGCCCGCAGGGCAGACCGAATAAACTAGCTCGCCGCCGGAAGGCTGGCTGGTTGTTCGAGCCGAAATTCGAGTAACGATTCGCTCGGTACAGATACCTGCTTGCCGCTTGTTGCTCCTGCCATCACGGTGCCACCCACCGCGCCGGCGGCAACTCCGATGGCGGCGCCTGTACCTCCTCCAGCTATTCCTCCGATCAGCGCGCCCAAACCTGCTCCGCCCAGTATTCTGCGTGTCGTTTTCTTGCCCTTGCCTTCCGAGCGCATTTCATAAGTGCTGGTCAGGAGCGGATAAGCTGTACCGTTAATGACTATGTCGGTGAGTTCCAGTGTCAGCTCCGCACCGCCGGACATTCTGCCAGCCGATCTGGCATTGATGAGTCGGCCGTACACCATTGTTCCCCGTGGCGCTACGATCGCGTCATCGACCTGAAGATTCGTCTCCAGGTTCGCAGTAAAGCGATATCCCACCTGCTGCTTCTTCGAATCCACGGAGTCAATCATTCGAATGAGAACGCGGGTCCCCGCAGGAACATCAACTTTGGGTGTCCTTTGCGCGGTAGCTAGCGCGGACATCATCGTCAACGCAGTTACCGTAAGCGCTACTCGAACAACCGCATGTCGCATCTGCTCGATCCTCTTCGTAGAATTCACGAACCGTGCGCAATGATCGGCAACTCCGACTCAATCTGAAGATCAATGATCAGAAGCAACTGATCTTCAACCTGCAAGAAACGCGCAGCCTGGACTGCTCCTAATGAGGCTTTTACACGGCCATAGCATTTTGCGAGCAAGTCGGCACGTTGCCTGCGATAATCCAGTGCCTTTTGAATTAGTTCGTCTGCTTTGGCATCTGTAAGGTCGTTATAGTGCCGCGCGTATTCCTGAACGTTCGCGAGTCTTAAGTTATTGAGTTTCGTTAATTCCGCATCGTACTCACTATAGATTGGCCAGAACTTCGCCGCTTGGTCGATATCGAGCTGCATCACAGCACCCATAATCTGAGCTTTTTCCTGGCGAACGTTGGACCGTAGGAGTTCAACGTACTGCTTGACATTTTTCTCCTGTGCGTCTGTGGCTTGCGTGGATTGCTTTGGTGCGTTTTGCGACTGTGCCCTTCCCGGTACCAAAGTGAGCGAACAGCCGACAAGCAACAGCAGAAAGGAGCGCCACACTAATATCTGTTTCTTCAAGTAAGTCCTCCAATAATCCGCTGGTTGCGGAATTGGAAGCGTTCCATCCAAGGACATAGCACCAGCGTGGATGACGATATTCATCTTGCTAGCGCTTCGGAAGGAGTACACCTGTCAAAACTGCCGGGTCTGGATGGAATCGAGACTTAACCCACGCAAGGATGGCGTATGTTTCTACATTGTGCCTTAGAGAATCCCGGTGAGCCATCTATGGAGGGCGTCGGCAATGAACTGTAAGCATTAAGACATGCGACTCCTCGGGCAGGTGTTGAACTTTCATCGCCAAACAAAAAACGGTGCGTCGCGATGAACCACGACGCACCAGGAGGGCACAGGAGAGACAAAGCGTACTGTTTCAGCGATCATGCTGCCTAAGGTGTCGCTTCGGAACTGTCAGAACTTGCAGCACAGTTGGAAAAAGTTGAGTTTCGTCCATGTGCAGACGTACGCCACTGGCCTTCCGGAGCCCATCACCTGTTTTTTCTGACAGTCGGAAACCCCAAGGGCGATGGCCTAATATGCCAATTCAACAATAATCAGCGGAAGATTGGACGGATCAAGGAGGTTTCTCAAGTACTAGTCACGTCGCAAGCGCTGAACAGCGCTCCTGCCTATGGGCGCGGAAAACCCACTCGTCTCGAATCGCAGGCTTTGATCGACGCAAATGCAGCGTGTTTGACCAGCTTTCCCAAACGCGCTCATCACAACTCCGAAGGTGCGCGAACCCAAGGTGCGGCATCGCAGAAAGGGTGACCTAGACATGAAGGTTGTTCAGTACAGACTCAGTTGCTTTTGCGCGGTCGTTTTCTTATTTGCGTGCGCGTGCTATCCGCAAATTCCCGGTCTACCGTCAACACCTGCCACGCCTCCGACCCAGCCCACACTTTCACCTGACGCACTTCACCGCGAGACACCCCGCAGGACGGTATTGAACTTCCTGAAGTACGCCCATCGCGGAGACTACGCAACCGCCGCCAAATATCTTCAGGTCTCGCCCAAATCGGATACAGATCCGGAGGAATTGGCGCGCCAGCTGCTCACCTTGATGGATACCTCTCTTCGCGCCAGCATCGCCTTGGTGAGCGATGCGCCCGAAGGTTCTCTCGACGATTCTAGCGATCCGAATATTGAGGTAATCGGAGAGTTTCATGTTGGAGATAGCGCGGCCTCCTTCACGCTGATCAGGGTAGCGCAGAAAAAGGCAGGTCCAATTTGGTTGGTTTCGAAGGAGACGCTGGATAGCGTGCCCCACCTGTTCGAGCTCGCCGGAGCTCCCGCGATCGATGAGTACCTGCCCGACTTCCTTATCAGATATCTCCTCCTTGGCGTTCCAGTCGGACGATGGCTGGCCATACTGTTGTCCATCGCGGTGTGCATATTCGTAGCATGGGGCATCCTTCGACTCATCGGTCTCCTGCTGACATATCGCGATCGGCATGGTACAGCGCGTCGCGCTCACTACTGGATCGCGGCAAAGAAGCCGGCAGCGTTCATCACTGCTATCGCGCTTAACGCCATCTGCGTTTACTGGATTGGATTGCCGATTTTGTACCGGATGTATTACTTCCGGATGCTCTCGGGTCTGTTCGCGATCTGCGTGGCGTGGTTCATTGGAGCAATGCTGGATGCAAACAAGCAACGCATGCTGGCGAACGGCAGGGAAAAGAAGCAAGCAATCTCGCGGGTGCAGTTGCTCCATGGGATAGCAAAAGCAGTTCTGATTGCGATTTGTGTGCTCGCAATACTGGCTATTCTCGGCTTTGATACGAAGACAATGCTTGCCGGATTGGGAATTGGCGGCATCGCACTGGCACTGGGCGCACAGAAAACACTGGAGAATCTCATCGGTGGTATCACTCTGGTGGCTGCCGATGTCTTTGCAATCGGCGACGAATGCGTGATCGATGGCCGCCATGTTACCGTGCAGGAGATCGGATTGCGTTCTCTTAGTGTGCGCGCACGAGAGGGCACGCAGATATCGTTTCCGAACGGGATGCTCGCGCAGGTGGGCATCGAGAATGTGTCGCGCAGAAACAGATTTCTACTGTGGACGACCCTCGTCATTAGCTATGAAACGTCGCTCACCCAGGTGCGCTGCGTGATCGCGGGTGTTCGCGAGATGCTTTACGCCCACTCACGCATTCAGCAGGAGAGCGCAAGGTTTCGCCTCGCGAGCATGACGTCTGTCGGATACGAAGTGGAGCTATTCGCATTTGTGCAGACTACTGATGGAGCTGAGATGGCCGCGATCCGGGAGGACGTCTTTTTTCGCATCGCTGACATTGCTGAAGCAGAAGGCGCGGTTTGGGCGATTCCATCGCGATTGACGTTTCTCTCGAAAAAACAAGCGATTGATGCCAAGAAAGAGGCGGAAGCCGAGCATCTGGTTCAAACTTGGCAAAGCGACGGCGAGAGTCCCTTTCCCGACGTTTCCCCGCAGACGCTGGCACGGCTGCGGGGGACCATCGCATATCCGCCGGAGCGATCGACAGGAACGAAAGAAGAGGCGGAGGCAAAGGCTCAGCGGGCGAGTTGATCGGGGAACTAAGTCTCACAAACGAGTTGCCGAAGCCAAGAACAGGGACAATAAGAGGGGAATTTCGAATTTGATCTCACAATCCTCGAATTCTGCCCAGAATCCGCGACTTTCTTCGAAAACCAGGGAATTAACAGGGAGTTCTGTGGATTTCTTTGTAAGCAACGACCAACAAGATACTTACTGTTATTTGGCGCAGGATTCAAAAAAATAACAGGGAGTTATCAGGGAGGCTCGGCCGCCAAAGCGCCGAAGTTAGAGAGGCTTTAGAAGATCCGCCCGAGGTTAAAGAAGACTTTGTGATGGCCGGTGTCGCCATAGGCTCCTCCCACCGTCAATGGCCCGAAGATGCTGTTGATCACGATGCCCGCAACGCCGTCGGTGGGAAGGCGCGATGCATTGGGTAGTCCGTACGCCTTTCCGATCTCATAAGCCCCAATCAAGTCGATATCTTTTCCAAAGAAGGGGGAAAGCTGCGCCAACCGACGGATGTAACCCGTCCGGAAGAGAAAATACTGATGGGTTATTAATTCATTGGTGCCGTAAGCGGCCAAATCTCGAATTCCTCCTAGTGCGAACGGAGGAACGCCGGTGCGACTGTCGTTGAAGGTCGTGCCGCCTGCAGCCGTAAAGAATAAGGAAGAGGGCTTACTGAGCCGCTTGAAAACGGCAATCTGCAATTCCGACAGCGGGAAACCGGAAGTTGCTCCAGGATTTGCGTCAAACCATGCAGTACGGAAATTTGCCTGCACGCCACTCCGCGGTACCGTTGGATTATCGACTCCAATCAGCGAGTACCGAATGCTGGTTACGCCTTGGCGGCCCCTGACGGTAGGAAGAAGATTAGGATTTCCCACCTGGGGCGAGTATCTCTGCGTCGAACCTTGATAGCCCAATCGAATTTCGGAGCTACGGTTGATTTGGCGGCCAAAATCAAGAGCGCCACCTGCCTGGCGGTGGCGATACTCAGCAAGTTGCGTATCCCTGGAATAGATGTCGAATAGTGACGAATCGGCAAAGCCCAGAGGCGCGACGAACCAATGAGACGTAGAGGTCAAGGGATGGTAATACTCTGATCGAATTAAATTAACGAACCCAAGGCTGACATCGTTGCGCCATTCCGAGCGAAAACTGCCAACATCAAAAAAGGTAATCCGTGCGCCCATGGTAAAGCGAACGTTGTTGTACTCCGCTCCATCGATAACGATCAGTGGCTGGACGAAGGGTGGACCATACTGTTTCTCGTCGGCCCGAATAAGTAGTCCCGGCTGGTTATCTCTTTCCTTCATGGAGTAGGCAAGCCGCGAGTAGCGTCCGACTCCCGTGAGGTTCGTGAGCTTGCGATCGATCGTATTGCTGTCGACTGGCTTGTTCACCTCCGATGCGAGAGCAATCTCGATTTCCCGGGCAGCTTCCGGTTTTGTTCCAGTTACTTCAACGAACTCTGGAACCGGAGCAGTGCGCACTCGACTCTGGCGTTCAGTCACGTAACGCTCCCAGGTTTCGTCATCCACACTCAGGGTCCGTAGTATCGCGCCCTTGGCTTGCGTGGCTTGATACCCAACCTTGCTGATCTCCGCGCCCTTCTCGTAATCGAGTGAGCTGTAGCCTGACAAATCGACGGTGATCAGAATGTCGGCCCTTTCCATTCCGCGCAGCTCGGTTCTGGCAACTACTACAGAGAGGCTCCGGCTAAGCACGCCGATGGATGACAAGGATTCCGCAGGATCAAGCTTTCTCACCTGCAAATGGACAGCGATCACAATGTCTGCGCCCATAGCTTTGGCAACGTCGGTGGGCAGGTTATTCAGGATTCCGCCGTCGGCGAAGACGTGATCGTCGCTTCGAACCGGGCTGAATACTCCGGGGAGGGACATCGTGGAGCGCAGCGCAGTCGCCAGAGATCCCCTGCGAAAAACGTGCTCTTTGCCCGAGCGGAGATCAGTGGCAACACAAGCAAAGGGGATAGGAAGTTCGTCAAAGCTCTTTACTCCCGAATAGGGAAGAGCGATGCGATCCAGAATGAGCCCAACGTCGTGTCCGGCATTGAAGCCTTCGGGAAAACGAACCCCGTGTTTCAGCCCGAATTCCAGGCTGTTGGGATAATCCCGCTTGTCTTCCTTCCTTCGATAGTCGAGATCGCTGAAGGGAGTCTCTCCGCGCAACACCTCTCTCCAGTGAATGTTATCCACCAGCTCGTGCATCTCCGCAGGCGACTTCCCGGCGGCGTACATGCCTCCAACCAGTCCGCCCATGCTGGTTCCGGCAACGTAGCTCACAGGAATGTGATGCTCTTCCAGCCAGGAAATTACGCCCATATGGGCCAGTCCTAGCGCCGATCCGCCTTCGAGAACCAAGCCGATCTTAGGACGATTCCCCAACGCCGCACTGCCGGGCGCAGCGGGTTCCTGGGCGACGCAGAAGCCCGCAATTGCCAAGAGCATCAGCTGTGGGAAGAGACGCCTCATATTAGAACGTCCATCCCAGGGAATTGGTTATGCCGAGTTCATTTTTCTTCGACGTGCTTATAGGAGGACGAGAGTCAAAGTTGTCCCAAAATGAGAAATCAGTGTGAAAATTGTTGACCAGCTTTACGGAAAACGTTGTCTTTGTACTCGCGCGGATGCGGCCAGTATCGGAGAGTCCCGGGAAACCGTAAAGCTGCGAGAGCAGTGAGTAGCGCGAAAAACGAAACAGTTGATACTTCATCCCGAGTAGTGCTTCTATGTTCTTGTTCGTGGGATTGCTAATCGTCGACTCAAACGTCTCATTCGTGAAAACAAGACCGAAGATACTTTGAAACCGTTGCCGGTTTGTTCGAACCCAGTAGCGGCCAAAGCCACCGCCGAGAGTGGTGCGAAGGTTCAACTGCTGTTGGGAGCTATGGAGGAAGTCGGCCAATCCTATCAAAGACGAATTTCTACTGAGAAAACGTTCACCATAGGTTGTCCCTTGCCACAAATTTGTCTTGGAAGCCCCTGATTGACCGCTGAAGGAAGTAGTGAGTGCAACCCCAGTATTCCATTTCGTGCTCAGGTAATCAGCGTTGGCACTACTGCTGACTTGCGTTTGATCATTGCCGCTGGTGAAGTTGTAGCCGAGATCAATCGCGCCCGCGAGCTGGTCCCAGAAGTTCTTCTTTTTCGACTCAATATTGACGACATTCGCGGCGTGAGTGCTCACTTCCTGATCGGCGGTGCGAATCTTGAAATCTGCGCCCGGGGAGCCGTCGGAAGGGACCTTCTCGATGGTTCCGGCGAGACGATCACCATTCTCGAGAGTTATTTGATAGCCAGCAGCGCTCCGAATCGTTGCTACCTCGTTCCAATCCACTCCAAACGCATCGGAAACATATTCAGGTTCGATATACAAAACTCCTTGCTCGAGCCTCTTTACCTCTCCGGTAATTCGATCTCCGTTCTTCATCACGACGATGTCGTGTCGCTTGGCCTGCGCCGGAAGACAAGAGAGAAGAAGCAGCAACAGGGGAGGAAATCGAATCGCCCTGCGCGGAGTGTATTGCCTCATTTGCATGCTCCAAGTGTTCCTGTGTATGAGACGGTATTCATGACAACTTCCTTCCCGCGAAGAAGTGCATAGGTTGCCGAGTAGACGAGTTGGACTGAAGCAACTGCTTCAACTTCCCAGTTCAGATTTAGTGGCAAAAGCGCAGGGCAGATACTGGCAACTTTGCCAGTGTTTAGGATTCTTGAGCGGTGACCAGTCCAGCTGAGATGCATAGCAACTAAACTGCAGACACTGCACACGCTCTGGTAGAACTCAGCACGGGCGCCAGCCAGCATGTCGTGCAGCCAGTTGGAACATCGCTGCAGGCGCGTCCACAACGGCTTGTGGGCTTCAGAACGACAGAACCACACTGGTAATTGGGAATGGTCGCAGTCTCGGTCGAAGCTCGCACCTACGGCAGTCTTTTGTGGTTGACTCCGCCTTTTAAAGGATCCGGAGGCCTACCTTTTTTGCCAGTTCACAGACTTCGATTCATCCGATGTAGTTGCTGTCGCGGCGTTTGTTGGTGTCGGGGTGCGGCAACGGCAGGAGGTGCGTTGATGAGTTGCGTTCACAATCGAAGCGCGTTGATTTCCGCCACCGCAGTTATGGCGCTGCTGCCGGTTGTGGTCGCGCAGTCCGAACTGCAGACGCGCACGTTGGTGATAAACGGCCAGAGCGGGAAAGCTGTGATTTACCGAATCAATAACCAATCCTTCATTGACCTCGAGTCGCTTGCCCGCATCGGCAACGGTTCAGTGAGCTTTCACGGAGATCAGATCATTCTGACACTCCCTTCGTCTGCCGCCGCGGCTGTTCCTGACAGCACACTGCCTCACGAAGGAATGACGCGGCCGTTCATGAGTTCGGCTGTTCAAGACTTGGCTCTCATCAAGGATTGGCACACCAAGTTGGCCTACGCCATTCAACGAGGCATACCTGGAGACGGCAGCCGGATTGTAGTTCTGCATGATCGCGCAGCCGAAGGGCTTCGGCTAGCCAGCGTGGACGCCTCCAGTCACTCAGACCGGCAGGCCCTGCAGTTGTTGACCAATAACTTTAATCAGGTCGACCAGTGGAAACGCAAACTCGTGGATGCGCGCAAGTCCATGAGCTCAGCAAATTACTCGCTCACTCCAGATGCTCTCGAGAAGGATTCGGAATACCAGAAAATCGTAAGCTGTAATCAATTCCTCGGCACGATGCTGACTGGAGGCCAATATCAGGACAACGCGTCTTGCCATTGAGGATTTCCGATTGTTCGTTGACGCAGGGCCGGGCGGGTTCTATAAGAAAGGCGATGTCAACAGTCGACACATCTTGCCCGCTTGTCATTTGGTATCGAGTCACCTCCATTGTCACCAGAGGATAAGAGTAGACATACGTCTCACTTCCAATTTCGTAAGTCTCCCCTGAGCTGGCGTGGCGTCCGAGTTGTTGTCTATTCAGGTTGTTGTGTCACCATGTCGTGACACTCCTTTAACGAGAAAACCAAGGAATGATTAGCTTTTCTTTGCGGGCGATTTAGGGAAAAGAAATGCAATCTGCATCCTCAGGCTCCATGAAGAACCACCAACCGGGTGGACAGCATTTCCATACAACTGGGCCGCGACATTAACGGGCTGGAACCCGAGCCGGAATACTCGCCCCACGCCACCCCCGACAGGCACGATCCATACATTGCCGCTGGCAGCCTGCCAGTTCGCGGTGACGATCGGTGCACACGAGAGGTACCAACCCTTTTTTAAGTTGTAGTTGATGAAGTACTGGAGAGTCATCTGATTGACTGAGGCGCGATCTGAAGGACCAGCCACTGACCACGCGTTATTCACCAGCGCTCCAACGGTCCACGCACCGGGTTGCACGAGAGCAACAACCGAAGGTCCCATACTGAGCTTTCCTTGCCCCAACACCTTACTGGTGGCTGTGGGCAAAACGAATACCGGACCTGCGCCCCAGATCAGCTTGTGTGGCTTGGAGGGCGAGAAGAAGAAAGTTGGAGTCATGTCCCCAAAGCCGAACACGCCTACGTTGCTCTGCACGTTTTGAGCTGCAAAGTACGCAGGCGTGTTTGCCTCGATGCCGAACACTTCCAGGTTGGTCGTACCCGGGGCAGGTTGCCAGATGATAGGGGCGATCCAGCGGATTATCAGGTTCCAGTTCTGACTCGCCTCTATTGGAATGACCGGCTGGATATTCAGTACATTCTGTGTGCGATCAAACGGACCAATACCGAAGTTGCTATTGTTCTGAATCGGAACGCTGATGAGACTGGCTACCGGGTTCTGAGTTGCCTTCTGCAAGTCTGCCGTTTCGCCCGCAGCCGCTTGTTCTTGCGCCCAGCCAGGATTGCCACCCAATAACAGAGAACAAACCACCGCAGCAATGGTCCCGACTATTCTTAGTCTGATTCTCATCTACTTGGTTGCCTCTTCGCCAAGGATTTCTCGGGCGTCGTTGAGGGCTCCGCAGGGTTCAGCATGAATCCGAATGTCGATCGCGAGCCTTATGGCACTCACGACGCACCATAGTGCTTGGATAGCTTAGCGATAACTGTAACTTGTAACAGCGCCCAGCTCTCATTTTGGGAACTTCATGCCGTGATCGCCAGCTCATGGTTGGTCAGCAAGAAACAAAGTCACAGAGTGCCGAAATGAAACGTGGGGTACACGGGAAGCAGAAGGAAATCGTAACGCCTGGGTCTACGGGTCCAAGCCGGATGGAGACCGAATCATCGCGGTAATCGACGGCAGCGCCGCAATTCTGTATCCGATGTCCGCGCTGAACTACACCGTCGAGTACTGATCAAGTGCGGAGACTGGCAGAAATGAGAGTTTCGAGACCGCGCCAGTGCTGTCAAGATTGCTGTGTATGTTCTTTGAACCTCTTGTTGTTGCTCACTGCCCGTTCCCAAAAGTCTGACTCTTGGAAAAACTCCGATTCTGTTACAGACGATGTGAGCGCGAAAACCCTTTGTTCGCGGAGAGCTTCTAAGATCCGAGTGGGAGAATGAAGGGTTTAATCCTTACCGTAACCTGGCTGGCCACCCTTCGAGCGCCCTTCGCTCTCAGTCAAACACCCCTCCCAAACGCGGCGAGTTCGCAACAGGCCGTGAGGACAGAAAATCAGGTTGGTGGCTGCCTCAAGCCGGTGCGGCTGTTTGCGATTGAGGATTACAACGGACCATTCAAGAGAGTCGCTTCATCTCTGGTGCGCAGGGTGGAAAGCCAAACGGCCATGAATCCGCAGACTGGAGGAATGAGAATTTGTCCGTTAACACTTCGGCAAAAGTTCACTCTCGCTGCGCGAAACAGTGTCGAACCAGTCACCTTCATCGTTGCAGGATTCAGCGCAGGAATCTCGCAAGCCGCAGATTACGATTCGCAGTTTGGGCAGGGCGCATCCGGGTACGGACAGCGCTTTGGAGCTGCGCTGGCCGACAATACTGCCGGAGAGTTCTTCGGCACATTTCTTTTTCCGGTCATCTTCCGGCAGGATCCTCGTTACTATCGCGTGCAGGAGGGTGGAACCAAGCAACGTATGGGGCATGCGCTGGCCCACATATTCGTCACGCAGAGCGACTCCGGAACAAGCATGTTTAATTACTCGGAATGGCTCACAGTAGTGTCCACCACAGCGCTGAGCAACGTGTACCATCCTGGGAATCGCCGAGGCTTCGGACCGTCGGCCGGCCAGATGGCCATCACCCTCGGAACAGACGCAGGCTTCAACCTGCTACGAGAGTTCTGGCCCGAAGTTAGCCGGAAATTTAAGCTGCCCTTTCGCTCACCGCAACCAGTGGCTCGAGCGCCCGATAATCATGATTAAACGCAGGAAATCGAAGTCTTGAAGACTCTTATGCAAAGGCTCTGCCTAGCCGCAAGAGGGTGCGCCATCCGCCCATTTGGATCTCTCAGCTTCAGCGACTCCGGCGAAGGTCGGAACGAAGTAGATCCAGGGCGCGCGGGGCATCCTACAACTGAATGGTTGTAATAGCTCACGCGCAGGTGGCACAGCCCCCAAACTGCGCGTGAGTTTACTGGTCTGCTGGCACCACGAGCAGCAGGTTCTAGCTCCCAGCGACTCCTTTGTTAACCAGAACCTTTACCTCGACCCGACGATTTTCGGCCCGCCCCGCCTTCGTCTCGTTGGGAGCCCGCCCTCCGTACTCGCCCATCGCGCCGGGAGCGATGATGTGCCGCACTGGAATCCCTCCCTGCTGCATCAACCAGGTCACGACTTGCTTGGCGCGATCTTCACTGAGTTTTGTGTTCATGGCTGCGCTGCCCGTCGAGTCGGCATAGCCGACCACCTCGACTATGTAACCAGTCAGTCCCTTGGCAGTTTGCGCCAGCTGATCGAGTTTCCCAGCGTCCTCCTTCGAGACCTCGGTGCTGCCGACTGCGAAGTTAACCGTAGCCTCGCCTTTCAATTCGAAGTCTGTTAGGGCGTTGAAACGCCGCGTGTGTTCCTCGATCGTGCTGAGGTTCTGCTGGATCTGTTGTCGATTGGCACCGGTCTGTTGTTGATTGGCAGAGATGTTTTGCGTGTTCACCCCGAGCTGTTCATCGTGGACTCCCAGTCGTGCATTGTGGGTAGCGAGGGTGTCCACGTTTTTTGCAACCTGTTCCGCTGTGGGATGCAAGCCGGCCTGAATCATCTCAGCCGTTTCCAGATCGTCGCCGTCGGTAATTATTTGTGTGGCTACGACGCGGCCCTGGTCATCGGGGGCTCCTTCAACCGACACCTTCAAACCGGGTATCAGGACGGTGCTGCCCAATTGGTCTTTCCGAAGGCCGAAGAGGCCTTTTTTGTCTGCAGTTTTAGTGTCTTCCGTGACAACCACGGTGACTTCTTTTCCCGCATCTGTCTGCACGATCAATGTTTCTCCCGTGCGCGTCTTGATAATGCCATTGACGTCATCGGCAAACGCACCCAGGCATAACACCAAGAACGAACCTACAACCGCAACGATGAATCTTTTGTACATAGTTTCTCCATATCTGAATGCTGTTGGGCTCCCCAACTCACCGGACCGTGTGGCCTGGGCACTCCAATTTCATGGAGGCACCCGTGAACGGACGCCGAGACGAAAGGGACCTACACTGAGAGTGCATCCAGATCGCCCGGAACGCTACTGTAGGAACTAGCAGTACACGATCTTGACTTTGCCTAAGCAGGTCGGTGGATAGGCTGCGGCGCGAGAAAGCGCCCAGATGCGTACAAAATCGTGCCGTTTTAGTTTCCCTCTCGGGTATGTGCCTCACGGAGGATGCTGACAATTTCTTCAATGTCGTCCAGATAGAGAACTGCGGGCGGTCCCGCGGGAGGGCACCCACTTCTTTGGTTCTTCAGCAGAAAAGATCAGGAATTCCTCGATCAAAAGCGGGGCACCCCGCTTGTTTCAGAACAGCACTCTCCAGGCCCCAAAAACTCTTGTATTTCAGTACTAAGAAATCTAAGCACTCCGCTAAGTGCAAAGAGTCCCGTACATGTAATTCCCATTGTGGCAACTTCACAAACAATTAAGGTGAACAATCTGGAACTTATTTCGACATAATGAGATCCTAGGAAGTTGCCGGCTCTTACCTCCCTGCTCTCACCTCAACACCGCGCGAGAACGGGGCACCCTGCTGGTTGGAATTGGACACAAGAACCACAATGGGAAAGGCTGGGCCACCCGTCCACCCAGTTGGTTGGAACGGACACAAGAGCCTAAACGGTAAGAAGCCGGCCACCCGTCCTTCCGAGAACACATTGAAATCATAAAAGCGTCCTTGCCAAACGGTTCCTGACGATCTTCCCACAGTGCGATTTGCGACGCAGATTTCTTTCGAGCTTTGCGCAGCGGACGCCGGGCAACCGCTTGCTTGAGCGCCTGCATGACAATCGATGGATCCCCTTTTTCCGGTTCGCTGATCAATAGATGAATATGCTCTGGCATCACCACTAACCCGATCACGTCAAATTGATATTGCCGGCGGACCCGCTCGAAGACCTCTAAAAAAGTGTTGCGGGCACGAATACTTCCCGCTCGCGAGCCAAATTCTGCTAGCCGGGAGTATCCTCTTTAATGTGATGAAGCTCTGCTTTCTTTTGGTGACGATTGCAATATCGGTGCTTGCGTCAGCTCAAACTTCCTATCCACCTGGCAATCCACCCACTTCTTCTCAACCTGCTTCACAGCCACCGGCTGCAACTGCCGCAAATGCTATAGTTCCGTCGAACCCAGGCGATCTCGCCACCATGCTGCAGCGGATCGAGCAGGAAACGGCTGGGCTCAACGCTGATGTCGGAAAGCTCCGAGTGGAGAAGTGGAAGATTGACTCCACGACCAAGCGTCAGGCCTCGGAGAACATAGGCTCCATTCAACGCAATATAACCGGAGCTCTGCCAGGGCTCATCACCGCTGTGCGCGCAGCGCCGCAAAGTCTGGCCGCCAACTTCAAGCTTTACCGCAATCTGAATGCACTGTACGATGTGGTCGCTTCGGTCAGTGAATCCACAGGCGCGTTTGGTAGGCGCGAGGAATATGACTTGATGTCCCCCCATGCCGCAGCCCTGGATGCGGACCGGCGCAACTATGGAGAGTATCTGCAGCAGGTGACCACCACCGCTGACGACCGTCTCGCCGCAGCCGAACGAGCGCAGGCCGCTGCCATTGCCGCCCAGCAACAGGCTCCTCCTAAGAAGATCGTCGTTGACGACAACGAGCCGACTCCGCCTGCAAAGAAGAAAAAGACAGCGAAGAAAAATACCGTAACTGGTTCCGCCGCAGCCAGTTCAGCCTCAGGAACTTCCACGCCAAAGTGAAACTAAAGTAAGCTTGCAACCACCCGTTGAATACGGTTCTCTATAACAGCAGAGTTTGGAGAGTTCCTGCCGCCTCGTGGAGGCGTGCCGGGCGCCCCCTCGGAATGGGAAAAGCACCAGCCATTCCGGGAACTTTCCTTAGGACCCTGGGGTCTATCCCTGTAGAGGTTGTCTATCGCAGAAGACGGGGAGACCTGCTAATTTATGGGTAACGCCGTGAGAAGCATGGCGGGAGTTACTACGTTGGCAAACCTCGCAAGTGCGATTTCGGTACGAGCCGCGGAGGCGTCGATTATCGCCGAACTGAAAGCTGGCTCGGAAGAGGCCTATGAATGGCTGATCGCACACTACCACCAGCCGGTATATGGACTGGTCTATCGCATCCTGAATGATCCTGCCGACGCGGCGGATACAACTCAGGAAGTTTTTCTTAAGGTCTTCCGCGGGATCAAGCGCTTCCATGGTGAAGCCAGCTTGAAGACCTGGATTTACCGCATCGCGCTGCACGAGGCGTCGAATCAACGCCGCTGGTGGTTCCGGCACAAACGCCGCGAGACCACAATGGAAGCGCCGACCGGCGAAGACGAGGGTCAGGGATTCGCGCTTAAAGAGACCCTGGTCGATGAGCATGACTCGCCCTTCGATTGCGCAGCGCACGAAGAAGTTCGTACGAGGGTCGAGCAGGAGCTGGCTCAGGTGCCCGAACCGTATCGCACAACCGTGGTCTTGCGCGATATCGAAGGACTGTCGTATGAAGAGGTCGCCGAGATCCTGCAAGTTTCGCTGGGCACGGTGAAGTCGAGATTAATGCGCGGGCGGTTCGCGCTAAAGAAGCGTCTGGAGAATTATGCCAGACAAGCGGGCCGCGATCTGGGCCTCAAGGTTGCATGCCACGGCGCGCAAGTGGCGTCACTGGAGGTTGGAAGCGAGTGATGGACTGCAAACAAGCCAAGTCGAAGTTCTCTACTTATCTAGACGGGGCCGTGAGCGGTCATGAGATGCGCGCGATTTCCGCGCACCTGGAAAACTGCGGCCCTTGCCACACGAGTTATCTCTCCCTGCAGCGCGCGCAGGCCCTGCTGTCATCGATTGGGACGCGCAAGGCGCCCAGCGATCTTCCGCTTAGATTGAAGATCGCGATTCAGCAGGAGCGCTCGCGCAGCGCGGCTCGTACTCTGCAAAACATCGGGCTCAGAATCGAACACGCGATCAATACGTTTATGTTGCCCGCAACCGCCGGTCTGGTAACCGCCGTGATCATGTTCGGCGTACTCATCGGCTTCTTCGCTCGTCCCGAAATAGGAAACGATATTCCGACTTCGCTCTATACGCCTCCACGGCTCTCGGCCGGACCCTATGAGATTCAGGGAATCGATGGGCCCGTGCTGATCGAAGCTAACGTCGATGCCAGCGGGCGCGTCCTCGAGTACCGCATCCTCTCGGGCCACGACTCCGACGCGGTGCGCGTAAAAATCGACAACGCCCTGATCTTCACCACCTTCGAACCCGCCCGTGCCTTCGGACAACCCGCCAGTGGTCATGTGGTGTTGGCGTTCTCGACTGTGAATGTGAAGGGATAGCTACTAGTTACAGAAGACAACAAACGCCGGGTGTCTTCGCCCGGCGTTTTCCGCCACCGCCGGCCAGGGCGCCTCACGCTCCATTCTCTTCTGATACATTGTCCGCTTGTTCAATTCAAACTCTGGGCGAGGATCGGATGCGAATCCGCATTTGCGTTTCGTTGTTAGCTTTCTTTCTTACATCATGTTCAGCCTTCGCGCAGACTGCGGCGCGGAATGTCACCGTGTTGCGCTGCAGCAAGCTGCTTGATGTGCGCCAGGGCATTTACATCACGAATGCCACGGTGCGCATCGAGAACGGCAAGATCGTTTCCGTAGAGTCTGGAAACGTGCCGTCTCCTGGTGTACCGCGGATCATCGATGCTCCGGGCACCTGCCTGCCGGGATTGATCGATGTCCACGTTCACCTCACTAGCGATCCGGAAGAAGGCGGATTTGGATACGCCGAACTCGGGAACTCTGTTCCGCGAGAGACAATCTTTGGCGCTAAGAACGCGCGCAAGACGTTGATGTCTGGATTCACCAGTGTCCGCAATGTGGGAGCAAGAGGCTACGCCGATGTCGCTCTGCGCGATGGCATCAACGCCGGCGACATCCCGGGACCGCGTATGCAGGTTTCGGGCCCGGCGCTCACCATTACCGGCGGACACGGCGACGATAACCTTCTTCCATACGAGTATCACCACTCTGGTCAGGGCGTTGCCAATGGCCCGTGGGCTGTGCGCGAGAAGGTGCGCGAGAACGTCAAGTTTGGCGCCGACCTTATCAAGGTGCTGGCCTCCGGCGGAGTACTCTCCAAGGGCGATACGCCGGGAGCGCCACAGTACACACCCGAAGAATTGAAGGCAATCGCGGACGAGGCGCACAAGCTCGGACGCAAAGTTGCGGCCCATGCACACGGCACGCAATCCATCAAAGAAGCAATCCTCGCCGGCATCGACACCATTGAGCACTCGAGCCTTATTGACATCGAAGGCATCGCCATGGCCAAGCAGCACCACACCTACCTTGACTTCGATATCTATAACGACGATTACATCCTCGCCGAGGGAGCCAAGCACGGCATGCTTCCCGAATCGATCGAGAAAGAAAAAGGAGTCGGAAGGTTACAACGCGAGAACTTCCGTAAGGCATTTCAAGCAGGAACGCTCATGGGATTCGCTACGGATGCCGGAGTCTATCCGCACGGCGACAACTGGAAGCAGTTTCCCAAAATGGTCGAGTGGGGGATGAAGCCAATCGACGCCATTCGCGCCGCCACGCTGAACGGAGCCGACATCATGGGCTGGTCGGACAAAGTGGGCACGATTGAGAAAGACCATTTTGCCGACATTATCGCTGTCGATGGCGACCCATTAGCAGACATCAACGTAATGGGGAAGGTGAAACTCGTGATCAAGGGCGGCGAAGTTTACAGGAATGACTTTGCCGCTCGCAGCCAGTGAACCTCATGCGACCTTCTGCTGCCCACGCTGCCGTTTGCGCATTCGCCACTTTCGGATCTGCATCCCCGCCCTGTTAGACACCTCGAAAACCCTTCCCGCTGTGAGTCCTAATGCGAGGTGATGCTTTCCTACGGCGGCAAGACCCATGGAGGCTACACAACCGCACTGCGAACAGTCTGGATCACCGCCATACTGACAAGGCGTGACTTGCGTCTTTAAGTCGGCGGAGATTATCGTCGTGGTCTGCGCGAAGACGCACTCCTTCGGGGAAGCGGGAGGATGTGCGAATTCCATCACCTGCGCCTTGAACATGTCCAGCTTCTGGTGAGTCGTTCGCAGCCGCAGCAGTTCCTCGATAGCCTGCGTGCGCTGTACCGGCGAAAGAATCTCGGCGGCCACCTCTCCACGCTGCGGTGTGAACATGCTCATCCACACTTTGCCAACCTCTTCCTTCGCCGCCCAAAACTGGAGAAACTCTTCCAGGTACCTGGGACGATCCATCATCTGCGCGGTAATGGTGCAGTGCACGGTGATCCGATGTCCGGCAATATTCTTCAGAATGCGTTCGTAGGTGGCGGGCTTGCGGCGGGCATCGTGCTCCGGCTGCAAGCCGTCGATGGAGACAACGATTCCCACGCGCTTCATGCGTGCCCACTCGAGCGGTAGCGGCCGAAAGGCACTAGTGACAATTTGTACGAAGATCCCGCGCTTCTCCAGCTCCGGCAATAGGGCGTCTAATTCCCGGAATCGCACCAGTGGATCGCCACCCACGAGGGAGAGATGCAGCGGACGATACTCGTCCACCAAGGCGAGGACGTTTTTAACCAAAGTGTCTCCGCGCTGGTCGGAAAGGTCGCGGAGGTTGGTTCCGGGCGCCACGTGGCCCTCGGCATACGCATAACAGCCAGGACAACGCAGCGGACACTCCTTGGTAATCTCAATCGACAACGACGGCTTGTAACCGGCGAGTATCCTTCCCCATGCCTGAATTACTTCGTTTGTCTTCACATTTCCTCTTTTACAAGTGCCTTGTGAGTTGGTTCAGTGGCAGGTGTCCCGAAACGGGCAACCCGATACTAAGGTGAGATCGTTCTCTGCGCTGTTACGTGACTAACATAATCTGCTGCAGAGCACGGCCTGAAAGTCGCAACAGTCCTCGAACGTTGACTGTGTGTCGTTCAGGAGAGAGGCTGCCATGAAATCGGCGATTACGATTACAACGAGGAAAGCTAAGACAAGAACAAACGGCCGTACGGATTTCGTAGCCGTCATCTCCGGAAGCGGGGAGATCAGCACGTAGAGAATGGCAGAGACAACAAGCAGTAGAATGAGCGTTCTGACCCGGGACGACACTATATCCACAATACGCCGTATCCGTGTAACTGTCACACCAACACGTTCCTCTGTTGTGCCCACATTCTCGATGCAATGTACTACCGATTCCGGTTTGCCCATGCCCTTTCTAGCGTCACCCGTATATTGCATTGACGCTGCTTGCGACGACACTTGTTGAGAGCCGTTGCGGAGCTTAGATTTTGGTCTGGGCTGTACTTTGCTCTGTCTCGCTGCGTACTGCTGCCTCGGCAGCCTGGAAACCGAGTTTGCTGTGCGTACCGTCGCAGAAGGGCTTGTTCACTGATCCACCGCACCGACAGAGTGAGAATGCTGGTTTCCCGCTGAGGTCCCACTCTCGACCTTCGGCATCCACGAGCTTCACTGGTCCTTCTACTCGATACGGTCCGTTGGGTTTTACGGTGATCTTCACTTCCGTCATAATCGGCCTCGCTTTCTGAATTCAAGTGTAATTGAGCTCCGCCGTAGCGCGTGGCGGCCTTCACTTGAAGCTAATCAACTCGATTGCGCATCCCACTGTAACTTGATAGACCTTCCATTATTGAACCAGGATGAGGTGACACCTGAGCCGCATGAGAAGGTTCGCTGGATTGGCGCACTCTTACTTTCTGAAAGCAACATTAATCAGCAACTTCTCGCCACTCACGTCTACAACGTTACAAAATGTGCGTTCTCCGCTGCGGCTGAAGTCCAGAGAAACGCGACTCTTCCCGATGCTCAGATTGCGGATGCGTAAGTAGTCAAGCCAATCCGGCAGCATTGGATTCACGATATTCAATTCTTTACGCGGCGCCGAAGGTCGAATGCCGAGCAGCGATGTAAGCAGGAGGAAGAAGGCGCCCGACGCCCACGCCTGCGGAGAGCATGAAACGGGGTAGTGAACCGGCTCGTCATTCTCGTGGCGCTGCACTCCGCAGAAGAGCTCAGGTAGACGGTAGTCGCGAAAATTCAGCGACGCCTGATAGAGCGATGTAAAGATCTCTTTGACTTCATCCCTGAAGCCATAAAGCGCCATCCCATGCGCAACCAGCGAGTTGTCATGAGGCCAAACCGATCCGCGATGATAGCTGAGCGGATTGAACACGCGTTCGGAGCGCGCCAGCGTTCGCCATCCCCAGCCAGACTGCATGTCGTCGTGCATGAAGCGCTGCACTACTAGGCGTGCACGGTCCTTTGCAATGCTTCGAGTGAAGAGCAAATGCCCGGGGTTCGACGAGATAACTTCAAGCGGCCTTTTCGCGCTATCCAGGCCCATGGCATAAAACCCCTCATTCGGCAGCCAAAAGCTCTTTTCGATCCGCTTTGCCAACTCTGCGGAGGATTTTCGCAGCTTATCTGCGCGCGAGGTGTCGCCGAACAGGCGCAAAAGCTGAGCCATGCGGTACTGGGCCTCATGACAGTATCCCTGCACCTCTACCAGCGCGATCGGAGGATTGGCCACGCTGCCGTCGCGATGCATGTTGGCATCCCAGGAATCTTTCCAACCTTGGTTCGTCAGACCCTTGGGGGAGCGGCGCTTGTACTCGATGAAGCCGTCGCCATCCAGGTCACCATAGTTCTCGATCCACTCGAGTGCAGCGTGAGCTGCCGGAAGCAGTTCTTCGACTAAGTCAGCGTCACCGGTCCAATTGAACGTCTCGCTCAGCAACATCAGAAAGAGGGGGGTTGCGTCCACCGATCCGTAGTAAGGACCGAAGGGCATTTCGCCGGCGCGCGTCATCTCACCGCTGCGGTACTCGTGCGGAATCTTTCCGGGCTCCTCGTCGAGCCAATCGTCGGAGCGTTTTCCCTGGTATCTGGCGAGAACGCGCAGCGTCTCGCAGGCGAGGCGTGGATTGAGCAGCAGCGACTGATAGGCAGCTATCAGCGAATCGCGCCCGAACATGGTCGCGAACCAGGGGACGCCCGCAGCCACAACGTGCTGATCGCCATCCGGAATCTGGAGTGCGTGAAAATCGGCGGTGCAGGTACGCAGGGCCTCGTCAAAGATGTCGTTGCTGCTCTTGAAGCTGGTAGATTCCTGCTCCCATCGCCGGTACGCGTCGCGTCTTTCTCGAAATCCCAGCACGACGCTTTTTCCCTTCGACCGCGGGGTCCGGCCTGCAACGTGGCAGGTGACCGTGTTCAAAAGCTCGCGGAACCCGGTCGCCGGGACTTTCAACTTCCATCGCAGTACGTTGTTGTCAATTTCGTCTGGCGTGGTCTGAAAACAGAGAATCGTTTCGCGGCTCACGTTGTCCAACCCGAGATAGGAAAAGATCAGTGAATCTCCTCGCGCTATCGGACGGTAGTAGTGGCCGGACTTGTGACGGGCGCACCCCCGAACCTGGAAGACATCAACGAAGTCTGCTTCCACGGCGATTTCGATCAGCAGTTCGGCTTCCGACTGATTGAAATTTGAAACCGTAATCGAGTCGTAGAGTACATCGGACGCCAGCAGTTGCTGGCGTCGAATGTGAATCGTGTTCTCCGGCAGATCGAATGAATTGATTTGCGCGAGAGTGCTGGTCGTGAGCTCTATCTTCGAAGCAAAAGTGTTCTCTGTGCTGGATGAGAGCACGACCGTCCTCTGTCCGCCAACCCTTAGCTCCAGACGGCTGAGGAAGCGCGTATCGTCGTGAAAAAAACCGACGTCCGGAGCTCCTGGGGGTGTGATATCGCCAGAAACCGTGGTGGAGAGAAAAGTCTTGCCATCGATGAGCGTGAGATTGTTGACTTTTCTCGGTTCGTAAACCAGAAACCCCAATTGTGGCTCAGGATACGGAGAAGGTACCTCTTCGAGTTCCTCGAGGGGAATTCGAGTTGCCGTGCTCATGCCGCTGCCCCGGGCTCCAGCGACAGAGAAACTGTCTCGTCCTCGGCAAGTGCTCCCTCGTCGCCGATCAATGATTCATAGAGGCTGATGTAGTTCTTCACCATCACGTCCACGGAGAAATTCTCTTGTGCGTAACGACGAATCATGGTGGGCGAGATGGACAGATTCCGAACCCGCTCCACCATCTGATCTACGCTGTTGCATACGTACCCAGAGATGCCGTCGCGAACAACCTCTTGCACCGAGCCGCCGGGCAAAGCTATCACTGGCGTACCACAAGCCATGGCCTCGATCATCACCAATCCGAAGGGCTCGTTCCACTGAATGGGAAAGAGCATCGCCATCGAATTGGAGAGGAGTTCGTTCTTCATCTGCATGTCGGCCTCGCCGATGTATTCAATCAGCTTGCCATCGATATGTGGCTTGATCTGTTCTTCAAAATAACTCCTAAAGATCGGCTGTACCTCTCCGGCGATTTTAAGCGGAATTCCGGTCTTTTGTGCCACAGCGATTGCGAGGTGCGTCCCCTTTACCGGCGCGAGCCGGCCGATGAAGCTTAGATACGTCCGCTTCTCTCGCTGAAAGGGATAGTCCGGAATCGAGATGCCATGATGTATCGTCGTCATCTTTGGCATCGCTTCGAGCGACTTCTGAGCGTCGCTAATGGTGACGTAGTTAACGTCAGGGTAAAAAGAATAAAAATCGCTCAAAGTCGTCTGGCGTGGGTGGTGGATGGTGCAAACAAACGGAGTGCTCACGAAGCTGGAGGCGGAGAGGCCGGGAGCGTTGTTCAAGTGGATGATGTCGCAGTCGTGCATCGCGTCTGACACCGCCCAGAAGGTGTGGTTAACGTCCTTCAAGTTCGAAAACATCTCGTCCTGCAGCGGCCACTCTGATTGCGGATAAAGCGAGCGGACCTCGGTGCCAACTTTGGAATCGCCTGTCGCGTACACAACAACGTCAATTCCCTTTTGTTTCAGGCCCTCGGCGAGGCAGCCCACAAAAAGCTCCGTCCCTCCGTACTTTACGGGGGGAACTGGGATGAAAGGGGGAGCGATCAGGGCGATTCTCATTGAACTCCTTTTAGGGCCGGACTGGCTCGGCAGTTAATTGGAAACGGTGCAAACTATTTAGATGCCGGAAGTTGGGGAGGACGTTGGCGCAAGATAACGTGCACTAATGGCACGCCTAAGAAACCGGTAGAGCGGCGACCTCATCCAGCTGAATGGCAGAAATAGGCTTTTCACGGCCCTGTTTTGCAACTGAAATCGCGTCTTCAAATTGTTTTGCGCGGATCTCGCTAGTGTGCTCGGAAAGGACCCGAGTCTGAGCTGCCTCACCAATAGTCCGGAGTTGCGATTCCGGCAAGGAGAGATATTGAACGATATCTTGTGCATCGACAGGCAGTAGAATCTCACGTCCTGCGCGAAAGAACGAATCGAGGCCCGACCAATCATCAGAGACGATCGGCGCTCCACAAGCTGCAGCTTCGAACAATCGCACAGAAGGCGAATAGCCCGCAATTACCATCTCGCGGCGAGTGACGTTCAAAGTCAGTCGCGAAGATGAATAGAAAAGAGCATGCCATTTTGGATTCAGATGGCTGATCCTTCGAATGTTCTTTGGCCAGCGAATCCTCTTCGGATATTGTGACCCAGCCACTATAAAAGTTTTCTTCGGCAACATCACGGCGGCACCTACCAGCAAGTCTTCAAGTTTGGCTTGACGGTCCGGGGCGTAAGTCCCCATATAGCTGAGATCGCAGGCGAAGCGTTTGTTCGTTGCGAAGCGACAGTACTCGGCCGGGTCGACTGAGCAGTACAAAGGGAACCCGAGTTTTGCTCCAAACCGATCTTCGATTTCCCGAAGCAAGGGTCCACCCGTGAAACTGAAGTACACATCGAGTCCTGGCACCTGCTCCGCCTTCAAATATTCGGCTTTCCCCTTCTCGCGCAGCGCTGCGATTGTGATCGGTGTATCGATGTCATAGAACGTTTTTACTGTCGCCCTGCTGTTCAGTAATTCGTCCACGGCTGTGATTCCGTCGGGAAAGTATGAGCCAACCATGCCCACATCGGCACTGTCGAGCTCTTTTCGCGCTCTAGGGAGAGCCTCTGACCAGAGCCCGTAAAGCACCAATTTGCAGTAACGAGGATCGGGAAGATCGCGATTATCGGAGTACCAGTCAGTTTCTCTTTCGAAGAACACGATTTCGTGTTTGCGGTTGTGAAGGGCCTTAAGAAGGGCGCGGAAAGTAGTTGCGTGACCATTGCCCCAGGCGGAGGTAATCGACAAACCAAAAACGACGATTTTCATGGACAATCCTATGCTACGGCACTCTGCTGGTTTCCGACTCGAACCAGCAGTTCCGATACCTGCGCCGCACGTTGCGCATAGGTGTGGCCATGCAAAGCGCGCTGGCGCATGGCGCTTCCAATTTGCCCGGCCCGCTGGCTGCCGGTGTCTCGGAGCAAAGTTACGATTTCACCAGCCGACGATGCCAACAAGATTTCCTCGCCGGGTTCGAAGAACATTTCAATTCCCGTCCATGCGTCCGTGATAAGACACGCCCCTGCCCCAGCGGCTTCGAAGATTCGCGTCGGAGGAGAGAAACCAACGCTGGCCATGGAATCGCGATTTAGATTTAGAACCACGCGCGCCGAGCAATTTACGCGGTTGTGATCCGCAGTGCCGACGTGTCCAATCCAGCGAATGTTTCGAGGCAGACGTTTCCCTTCCCAACCTTCGCCCCCCAAAATGAAATGTAGATCTGGAGCGAGTTCGGCTGCCCCAATAAAGAAGTCGGCCACTCGGCGTTCCCGGTCTGGAAGACGATTGGCAACAAGGACAAGATCGCATTCCACGCAATGGTCTTTTGCTACCGGAAAGTGAGCCTCCGGATCGAGGCCGTTATAGATGGGAAAACAATCACGAGCCCCTAATCGGCAGTAATGGTCGACGACGGGTGGCCCTCCCCCGTATGTAAGGATGAGGTCGTACTCAGGAATCAGCGACCGAAATGGATCGCTTCGATCATGCTCAACACGCGCCAGTGTAGCGGGGGCATCGACGTCCCAGAAGACGCGGATCGCGTGGCTCTCGATTGTTCGAACTACTGCAAGCTCAAGCTCAGCATCGTCAGCACCCACGCCGCTGTGCTTGACGATGAGATCCGCCTGGGCAGCTTGTCTGAATAGCTGGGGAAGATCTGACGGGCTCGAATAGACAACGCTTTCAACATAACTGTAGTCGCCAGAATCGCGGTGCTGCTGCCGGTCGTACGCATCCGGCTCAGCAAAGGTGATCTCGTGTCCGAGGCGGGCAAGATTGCTATAAATTCCGCGGTAGTAGGTCGCGGCTCCGTTCCAGTACGAAGACGTGATGCTGGAACCGAAGACGAAGATCTTCACCGCAGACTCTCCTCGTAGATACCGATCAACTGCTCGGCGCGATGCGTACAGGTATGGCGCTTCTGAACCGTGTCACGCCCATTTGCCCCGAGCTGATCACGGGCGCCAGCATCTTTGAGAAGGTCCTGGATCGCCGCGCACATCCTTCGACCATCAGGCACGCACAGGAAATCCTGTCCGGGCCGAAACATGTTCTCAGTGTCTGCCCATGGGGAACAAAGCAGCGGGGTGCCACAGGCAAGTGCCTCAAAGACGCGGATCGTCGGAATCCCGCTCAGGCCATTCGCGTATTGACGTCGGGGAATGTGCAGTGTAAGAGCGCTCTTACTATAGGCCGCCGGAGCCTTTAGATTTGGCAGGTATCCGCGATATTCGACTCCAGACTGGCGCAAATGTTCGAGAACGCTTTCCGGATAACGGACTCCATATGCCACAATACGTCGCCCCTGCAATGTGCTGGCCGGTCCCAAGAAAAATTCGGTTAGCTCTCGGGTGCGCTCATCGTCACCCCAATTCCCAATCCACAGGACATCGATATCTCGCTTGGCGAGTTGCGGGGCAAACACATCGGTGTCTGCAGCTTCGTGAAACGTCCACACACGCGTTACACCAAAGCCTTCGGCGTAGATGCGCCGAATCGCTTCGCCGAAAGCCAGTACGCCATCGACCTTGTGCAAGTGGAATCTCAAGATCTCTCCGGGACGCGTGTACGCACGGTGATGTGTGTCGTGAAACAGAGCTCTGAACCCGTACTTCTCCTTGAGCGCAAGAACCTTATTCGCAACGGAGGGCTCGTTCCACTCGTGGATGAGAACCAGATCCACGTCCTTGAGCTCCTCTTCCAGATAGCCACCCAGTGTCGTGTCGTTTCTATAGAAGTGGATGTCGAGTTCTGGATAGATCCGTCGGAAATCGTCGACCGCCTCAATCGCTGTTTCACCCTCATGGCGGATCAGATTGGCAAGTGACCATGCTCCAAGCTCTTCAAATGAGCGAACCCGATGACCAAGACGCACCAATGCTCGCGATAAACCACGGAGGAAATGCGCGTTGCCATGGTTCCAGTCAGATACGAGCGAATGCGCGAAGATCCCAATTCGCAGCTTGCCATTCAAGCGGCTGCAACCTCCGAATGAATTAGGCGACGGTAATGGGTTAGATAATTCTCTGCCATCTTTTCGGACCTGAACTTCGTGCGCGCTCGGTGGAGGACACGTTGTCCATATTCCGAACGCCGCAAGGGGTTAGATGCAAGTTCCTGAATTGTGAATACCAGGCTCTGAGGATTGTTGCGCTCAAAATAGATGGCGTCCTCCCCCCATATTTCCCGGAAGCTAGCAAGGTCGTTTGCGACAATCGGACAGCCGGAGAACGCGGCTTCCAGAGGCGCGAGTCCAAACGGCTCGTACCGAGAGGTGGCCAGATACATCGAAGCGCCTGCAAGTAATTGCCGAAGTTGCTTCTCAGATTGCTGCCCGATTGCGCGAAGTTTGGCTAGGCGTCCCATGGATTGTGCCGAGGCTATGGCTCCTTCAGGACTTTGCTCGGAGCCCACCAAGATCGTCTGCCACGGCAGATCATCTCGCAACAACAACGTAGCTTGCTTGCCCGCGTCCCAAAGGCGTCCGATTGAAAGGATGTAATTCTGCTTTGTGATATCGGAGTCAAACAGTCGCGGGTCACGGCCGTTGTACACGACCGCAGCCTTCAGGGGTTCACTGTAATGGAGACAGACCTGGTCCAGCATCCATCGCGTAGGAGCAACAACGAGGTCGGCTCGGTTTAGGCCGCGAATCACATTCTCGCGGTAATGCCGAATCCAATCGTTTGCCGGCGGCTCGACGCCGTGCACGGCAACCCACCAGCTGACGACATCGCTGTGCGCTACAACAACTCGCGGTTGCTCGCAATCGAGTGTCCCATAATAGAACTGGTTGAAGTGCAGTAAATCGGGCTTAGTTTCAGCGACAAGAGATCTGAGGAATTCGGCCGACTGCTCTAGATCGGATTGCGCGTCCTGCATCCATTCCAGACGGAATGCAGTCGGGTAGTACGACACCGCCGGAAGGTCCTCCAGCCACTCTGATTGCTCTGCCGATGGGATCTCCCCAAAGCTCACCAACGTGATCCTGAGGCCAAGGCGAGAAAGCTGCGTGACCAGTTCGCGGGTATAGGTCCAGACCCCTCCGATCGTATCTGCAGTCATCAATACATGCATTCGAGATCCTCGATAGCGGCCGGCTGCTGCTCCTGAATATCGCTGAAGCCCTTGTCCTGAAATTGCGACATGTAGAAGTGGTGCGCTCGCTCCCATGCATTATCGTCGGGCGACTCACCAAACGTTTGCACAAACAGTGGACTGCCAGGAAACGGGAACATCGGGACAGGTTCGCTAACCCATACATCATGCGATTTCAGCTGATCCTGCCACTGACGAATTTGAGCCTTGTTATCGTGCTGCGTCAAAATTAGATTTGCCTGTACCCATGGGATTCGTTGGCGCGCATAGATTAATAGCTCGCCAATCCGGCGCGTATCGATTCGGCAATTCTTTTTCAGCCCTTCCCTGCCCTGTTCAGTAATCGATTCAATCCCGCACTCCATGGAGATGCAATGCGCGCGGCCGAGAAGGTCCAGCGTCTCCTCGGTCCAGAGATCGATTCGGGATTGGAAGCCAATCTTCACATGTCGTTCTGCGATACCTTCGAGTAAACGCAAAACGTCCTTCCCTACCCCAAATATTTCGTCGATGAAATAGATGTAATCCACGCCACGGGAGATCAAGCAATCGATCTCCGCCAGAACGACCTCAACCGAGCGCTCACGGAACTTGTCGCGGAATAGCGTCTTATTGCAGAAGGTACAGGACCACGGACATCCGCGCGCGAATTCCAGCTCGGCTCCACGTCCATGGCCGCTGAAAACATGATGGCGATGGGCATGGAGTTCCACTGGGTAATTGTGGAAGTCCAGCGCACCAAGAGCCTTCATGTCTGTTACCCCCAGGTCGGAACTAATATGTTCGCCCTTGCTATCACGCCAGCAACACCCTGAGATCTCGTGCCAAGGTTTAACAGCAAGCTGCGGCAAAGTCTGATCTGGTTCTCCGCGCAAGGCCACTTCGCATTTCGTCTTGCGCATGGTGGCGCTTGGTGTTGCGGAAGGGTGAGGACCGATCGCCACTGTTACGCCAGACCGTTGCAGGGCTGCGAACCACTCCTGCGGGACACGAAGTTCCGGGGGCGGGCAGCGCCAGAACAAGTACGATGGCGCCGTCGGAATTACCAGGAAGTCAGGCCGGAAGTCGCGAACACGGGGCGCAACGTCAGTTGTGCTGAAATTCTCGACCTGAGCGTCGAGTAATAAGGCTTCGCCCCCTGCCGCGACTACTTGATCAAAGGCGAACAACAGCTCTAACGGGTAGTGTGGCTCCTGGCAGCCGAAATATGTGGAACCGCCGAAGTCCCAATTTGGGTTAACAAACGCGTACCTCATTATGCCGCGCTCTCAAGCAGGGCAGCCGGTAATGGCTGCTCGATCTTGTGGTGAGCGGGAACTCCGCCAAATAGCTCGCGGTGATCTTGCCAGAATGAGTAAATAGCTGCTAATGTCTCGCGAACCGACGAGCGCGGTTTCCACCCGGTGTGACTTGCGAACTTGGAGTAGTCGCTTACGTATATGAGCTGGTCTCCGGGTCGACGCGAACTGGTTGTGTACCGGATGCGCTCGCCTGTCAGACCTTCGATCTCGTCCATCAGTTCCAAAAGAGAAATCGCGTTCTCCGAGCCGCCGCCCACGTTGTAAATCTGACCCGACGATCTGGGGAGCGATGCTCTGACCGCAGCAAAGGCGCGCACGAGATCACCTACATGAAGCACATCGCGAACTTGACAGCCGTCTCCGTAGATTACGAGCGGATCGCGCCGCAATGTGCTGTAAAGGAAGTGAGCTAACCAGCCCTGATCTTCATTGCCGTATTGCATTTCGCCAGCAATACAGGACATGCGGAACACTACCGTTGGTAGTCCATACATTCGGGAATACTCTCGAACGTATTGATCCGCTGCGCCCTTGGAGCAGCCATAGGGAGAGTGGAAGTCGAGTGGCTGTTCTTCAGAAACGCACTCCCGATTCACGTATGCGTAACGTCGGCCACGAAGCTGGAGCGGCTCATTGATCATCTCTCCGTAGACCTTATTCGTCGAGGTAAATAGCACGAAGGGTTGATTGCCGGAACTGCGGGCACCTTCGAGGACGTTGAAAGTCCCCATCGCATTTGTCTCGAAGTCATATCTCGGATCAGTAGTTGAGCCTGTAACCGCAACTTGAGCCGCGAATTGATAGATTTCGGTCGCGTCTATGCAGGCCCGCTCAACCGCCGATGCATTCCGCACGTCACCAATCGTGACCCGCAGTCTTCCCGATGATCCTGCTGCTCTTTTCAGCAGCGCCAAGTTATGCTGCACACTGCGACGGGAAAGATTGTCGAAGACATGCACACTTGCATCAGTCTCAATCAGCAGATGGCGCGCAAGGTTCGCACCTATGAAGCCAGCACCCCCAAAAATTAACGCCGATCGCTTCTCTGAACGTTTACTGTCCATGACTATCCGTCTCGTGTCCTAGATTTAAAAATTCCTCTATGCCGTAAGCCCAAACGTCTGTAACTCGGCAACCATGCGTTCTGCCTTGTCCTCAGGGCTCTGCTCTCGCAACCACTCGACCAACTCTGCGACGCCATCCTCAAACCGCACTCGTGGTTCATATCCAACTAGTTCCCGAGCCTTGGAAATGTCCCCGAAGCAATGGCGAATGTCACCAGCTCGATACTTACCGGTGATTTCACAGAAAACCTGCAAGCCCAGGGCGCGGGAAAGTGCTGAAGCGACTTCCCGAATTGAAATCGGCATGCCTGAGCCAATATTGATTGCGCGACCGTCGGCTCTCTTTGACTCCATGGCCAGCAGGTTTGCACTGACCACATCGTGCACGCTGACGAAGTCGCGCATCTGGCATCCGTCTTCGAAAACAAGAGGGGCCTTCAGATGCAGCAGGCGTGATGCAAAGATCGCAGCAACTCCGGTGTAAGGGTTCGAGAGCGCCTGTCTTGTTCCGTAGATATTGAAATACCGGAGGGCAACTACAGGCAAACCATAGGTCCGCCCATAGAGTAAGCAGATTTCTTCCTGATCTTTTTTTGAGAGGGCGTAAACGGAGGTGCATTGTAACGGCTTGCTCTCCGCAGTGGGAACCGGGGTAAGCTCTGCGCCACAATCCGGACACAAGACCTCCCACCGTTTCCCCGCCAACTGCTCGGAAGGTCGGGGCCCTGGGGCGCAATCGCCGCAATTAGCGCATAAGTACTGTCCCTCTCCATAAATCGACATTGAGGACGCCACCACGAGCTTCTCCACTTGTGCTCTGCGGTCGAGCAAAGCTTGCAGGAGCACGGCAGTTCCCTGAGTGTTTACGCCCATGTAGTCATAAATCTGGTACATCGATTGCCCCACACCTACGGCGGCGGCTAGGTGAAAGATCACGTCGACTCCCTCGATCGCCTTGCTGACGGCGGCGGGATCACGCATGTCTCCCAACATGAATTCGACATCGGCGGCGAGATAGGACGGAGCTCCGTTTCCGTGTATCTGCGGGGACAGGTTGTCGAAGACTCGAACGTCGCTGCCCACGCTGATCAGGGCATCCGCCAAGTGCGAACCTACAAACCCAGCGCCGCCGGTAATCAAGACTTTCTTTCTAGTCATCTGCCTCAATCCACTTTCCAGTTCTTTTTCTTGCTGCGTGTCACCGGACTACCGAAGGTTCAAGAACTTGTTGCTGGGCCGCGTCTGGAACCTCTAGTAGATTCCTGGCTCTGGGCGCCGCATATCTCTTCACTGCCCATTCCGCGAACTCCGCAAAGGTATTCGGATCTTTCGGTGGACTCGTGTAGTGGGAAGCAATTCCAAGATGCTCAGGAGTGAAGCACAGTGTGAGTGTCGTGTCGAAGGGTTCCAGAGCGCTCATCTGACGATCGAACCAGGCCTCGGCGTTCTCACGAAAACTATCTGCCCAGCTCATGCCGGTGCGTACGTAGCGAACTTTGAGCCTGCGAAACCATTCAACCGCCGGATCGAGGCGATGATCCTCGTAGTGGAACCACTGACAAATTCCCAGCCCCTTGGGAAATTCGGCAGCGGCCATCTTCGGAGTTCCATCCTCACGCAGCAGTCCCATGTAGTAATGACGGTAGTAGGCGCTGCCTTCCGCTTCCTTGTGGCGAGTCGTAGCAGTCCAAGAAGCCGGCAGGTCAAACAGGCTGTACCAGTGAATTCTTTCCACGTTCCCCAGCAGCATCTCCGACATCCTTTGCAGGCCAAAGGACTGTACCTCTTCCGCACCAAAGGACGAGGCGCCGACTTCCGAAATCCAGACCGGCAGCCTGGTCACCGCTCTAATTTCTTCGACCTTTGCCGGCCAATCATTCACATTCCAGTGATTCCAATCCAGCGGAAAACCATGGATAGCAACGACATCCACCGCGTCGAGCACACCGTGTGAGCCCATGAGCTGAATGAAGTTAGGATCAATAGGCGAAATCCCGCCGAGTACAATCGGTAACTCCGAATTGACTTTGCGGATGGCGTTGGCTGCAGCAATCGTCATTTGGGCGAACATCTTCCACTCAGGATCAATTTTGAAATCCCAATGGGAAAGATTGTTCGGTTCGTTCCACAGCATTACTGCTTCAACCATTCGTGAGTTCCTCTGTCGTTTAGGTTTACAACGTCCCTGACAGTTCAAGGTCAAGCAAGTATTTGCCGTCGCGTTGCACTCGGCGCGGCTCACACACGTAAGTTTCATCCTCTGGATGTGCAACGATTTCCAGGCCTGAACTGCGCAGCATCCCCTCAACGGCCCCGCGATTGGGGATCCACCAGTTGGTGTAATCATTCGCGTACCGGTTTTCGACGAAATACATGCGTGGGAAATCAGGATCCTGAAATGGTTTCATGTCCCAGAATTCGTAATCCTCTTTCCATGTTCGTTCTTCCTTAGATCCACGGATCATGCTTTGGAAGAAGAGCTTTCCTCCGACCTTCTTAACGATCTTGTCGAGGGCGAACAGCGGATAGCGCAGATGGTAGAAGACTCCCAGAAAGAGGACGTAGTCGAATTGGCCGAGAATCTGATCGACATCGTAAACGGACCGTTTCTGGAACTCGATATTTAGTCCAAGGGTGTCAGCGGCGAAGCGGGCCTGACTCAAGTACCTGTCGTCGACATCTACGCCCAGTACCCTACTCGCACCGCGCTGTTTCAGGGCAATCGAGTAAAAGCCTCCGTTGCAGCCAATGTCCAGGACAGAAGCTCCCCGGAGATCCTCCGGAAAGGCCTTCGAGATTTGCTTCCACTTGACGTTGGGAAAGTCACCCAGGAAATGATTTGGAGCGGTCCAAACTCCGTTGATATTAATGTTGTGAAACCAATCTCCTAGCGTGAATATTTGTTCTGTTAGTTGAGCTTGCGTAGGATCTTCGTGATCTCCGGCTGGGCGTCCATTGTGGGACCGAACTGCACTGTTCGCATCCATTAGCAGGTTGCCTTCGTCACCTTGCAACGCTGATCTCCTCTTTCTCGACTGCCGGCACCCTTGGGTGCGTTCCGAACCACGATGGTTTTGGCTTAATGGGAACCAGCAACAAGCGGGTGAGCAGTTAGAACAAAGGCGCACCACTTAGGATGCCTATGTCACTGCGTCAAAGCGCGCCAGAAATTCTTTGCTATCAGCGAGATGAATCCGTTTTAGGATGCAGTAGTTGTCGGGGAGCTCGACGACAGCAGGAATTGTGATCCTTGACTCTCGTATTGGCGGAGCTTTCGGTAGAGAGTGGTCTTACCAATTCCCAGCATACGAGCTGCCAGCAATTTGTCTCCCTTAGCTTCAGCAACCGCATTCAGGATTGCGTGACGTTCGACTTCGGCGATGGGAAGCACGCGGCCCAAACGTCGCGCGGGTTCGCTCGTGGAGAATTGAGGTAGCTTCATGTGAGCGCTAAGCTGACTGGGGAAGTCGATTGGTTCCAACGTGTCTCGGCTGCCCAGCGCTACGGCGCGCTCGATAAAGTTTTCCAATTCGCGGACGTTTCCCGGCCACGAATACGTCTTTAGCATCCGCACTGCTTCGCGAGAGATCTTCCTTCTGGGCTGTCCAGTATTTCTCGCAATCCTGTCGAGGAACGCATTGACCAAGGGTTCGATATCGTCTATCCGGTCACGCAGAGGCGGGGCCTTAATCGTGACGACATTCAGGCGAAAGTAGAGATCCTTGCGAAAACGACCCTCGCTGATCTCCTTCTCCAAGTTCCGATTTGTAGCCGCAATTACGCGAACATCGATACGAATGCGCTTGGTGCTTCCAACAGGGCGGATCTCCTTCTCTTGCACGGCTCGCAGAAGCTTTCCTTGAACTTCTACTGGAAGTTCGCCAATCTCGTCGAGAAAGACTGTCCCACCTTCGGCAATTCTTAGTAGTCCCTCCTTCGACCGTTCCGCTCCGGTGAATGATCCTCGTTCGTGACCAAACAACTCGCTTTCCATCAGGGTGGGAACCAGCGCGCCGCAATCTACGGGAATGAATGGCCGCTCTCTCCGTGTGCCGCTAAAGTGAATCGCTCGGGCGACAAGCTCCTTGCCTGTGCCACTCTCGCCCAGAATGAGGACAGGATGGATGTTTGCTGAGACTTTCCCGATGACTTTGTAGAGCTTCCACATCACAGCTGTTGTACCCACGATGCCGTAGGCTGTCTCGGCATCTGTTGGCTCCCGCAAAGCGGCACGACCCATCTCCGTCCGGCGGTGCTCCATAGCGCGCTCGATTGTAGCTTCAAGAACCTGGCTATCCAAGGGCTTAGGCAGATAGTCAAATGCCCCCAATTTGATTGCTTGGACCGCCGAGGCATAGCTCGGACTCTCAGAAAGCATGATCACTTGAGTCTCGGGATACCAATAGTGAATGTGCCTCAATAGTTCAAGATCCGATCCTCCTGGAAGCTGCTCACTGAGTAGGAGGACATCCACCAACCCTGACTCCAACAGGTCGAGCGTGGTTTCAGAGTCTTGAGTGGTACGAAGCGTGAGACTGGCAGCAACGGCTATGTCCCGGCTCAACTCCGCTGATTGAGGGTCAGAGTCTGCGACCAGCAGTTCAGATACAGGCGGGGAGCTCCCTCCGGCTTTCATCAGCCGTTCGCCCGCAGTCCCTGAGTCCCTGAATGAAGGACTTGCTTGAGAATGTCTTGGGAGGCGACGAGGAGCACTTATCCGCACACTGCAGACGCTCTTCCAAAACTAGATTTAGGCTTAAGTGATTACAAACATGCAGGTTCCGTTTTGGCCACGTTCTTTTCGAATTCTGACCTTTTTGGGACAGAGCGCTTGCAGAATCAAGGGGAGATGCAATGCATGTAGCAGATTCTCTTAGTGAAAGCTAAACGATCCATTCGGCTCCTGATTTGGATCTGATTCCCATTTAGGGAAGATTCGACGTCGATCAGACTTGCCCCTCAGATTCCCAGCTTTGTCGAGTCCGGCGAGGGTTCTTTCCATTCAGCTATAATGAAGGATTCCGCAGCTCCTTCTGAACCTCACCGAGAGCCTTCTGAGCGGCTGGGACTGTCTGCCTGGGATGTCAAACGAGAGCATTGTTGTACGGGGTGCGCGGGTTCACAACCTGAAGAATGTGGACTTTGAGATCCCTCACAATACCCTGACTGTGGTCACCGGAGTCTCCGGTTCGGGCAAGTCTTCCCTGGCGTTCGACACCATCTATGCTGAGGGCCAGCGGCGCTATGTGGAGTCTTTATCAGCCTATGCCCGCCAGTTTCTGGAAAGAATTGAGAAACCGGACGTAGACCTGATTGATGGCATATCACCTGCCATAGCGATTCGTCAGAAGAACAGTACGCGCAATCCCCGCTCGACGGTCGCCACGGCCACCGAGATTTATGACTATCTGCGTCTCCTTTTCGCCCGCATTGGCCGCACCTATTGCGTGAATTGCGGTATCGAGGTGAAGAAAGACACAGTTGACGAAGTCTTTGCGGCCCTAAGTCAACTGCCGGAAGGCACTCGATTGAATGTTCTGTTTCCCGTCTCAGCCACTGCTTCCCAGGCGGCGCAGACGAAGAAGGCCCGCGGCAGGGTCAAAACATCGGCTCCTCAAAAATCAGAGTTAAGCGATCTACTGAAAGAGCGTCTCGGAGAACTCCGCCGCCGGGGCTTTAACCGGCTGTATCAGAACGGAAACATCTACGAGTTTTCTACGCCTGAGTCCTTACTGGAGATCAACTTCGCACAGCCTCTGTTTGTGCTGGTTGATCGGATAGCCTTCGCGCCAGACCAGCGCGCACGGATTGTGGACGCGCTCGAGATCGGATACCGCGAGTCCGGGGAGGCAGTTTTTGAAATTGTGCCTCGCGACGACTCGCCGTGGCGGCAGCTTCGTTTTTCCCAGCGTTTCGAGTGCAAGAACTGCGGACGCAAATATGAGGAGCCGGAACCGCGGCTTTTCTCGTTCAATAATCCTTATGGAGCCTGCCAGCGCTGCCAGGGATTCGGGAACACCATCGATTTCGACATAAACCTGGTGGTTCCAAATCCGCTGTTGACTCTCAACGAAGGGGCAATTGAGCCCTGGACAAAGCCCAAGTACAAGGCTTTTCAGGCCGAACTGAAGCGTTTTGCCAAGGTGCATGGCATTCCCATGAACGTGCCGTGGTGCGACCTTGAAAGTGATCAGCGTGCCCTAATTCTCCAAGGCGACGGCAAATTTCCGGGCATTACGGGGTTTTTTGCTCTGCTCGAACGAAAGAAGTACAAGCTGCACGTCCGCGTGTTCCTGAGCCGCTATCGTGGATATGCCACGTGCCAGGACTGTCAGGGCCAGAGGCTCAGGGCCGAGGCCCGCACTGTAAAGATTCAAGGCAAAAACATCTGCGAGATCACAGCGATGACAGTCGAACAGGCAGCTCGATTCATCGCCGAGGTAGAGTTGACCCCGCAACAGGCTGCAATTGCCGAGAAGATTCTGGAAGAGGTTCGCGACCGGCTCGGGTTCTTAAACAGCGTGGGGCTCGAATACTTGACTCTCGATCGCACTGCTTCAACCCTCTCAGGAGGGGAATCCCAAAGGATTCAATTGGCTACATCGTTAGGCTCACGTCTAGTAGGCGCTTTGTATGTGCTGGATGAGCCATCGATCGGCCTTCATAGCCGCGATACGGACCGCCTGGTCCGGATACTGCACGAACTCCGTGACCTCGGAAACACAATCCTGGTAGTGGAGCACGACTCGGAAGTCATGGCCGCTTCAGATCACATCGTCGATCTTGGCCCCGGTGCGGGCGAACTTGGGGGGAAAATAGTTGCGACCGGAACTTACGACGAGATCTCGCGCAACGCCCACTCATTGACCGGCCGATATCTTAGCCATAATCTGGCAATTCCGATCCCTTCTGCGCGTCGCAAAGCTCGGGGCGAGTTGCGCCTAATCGGGGCACGAGCCAATAACCTCAAGAATGTGAACGTCACCATTCCTCTGGGCGTGCTGGCGGTGATTACGGGCGTTTCTGGATCAGGCAAATCCACGCTTGTTCATGACGTTCTCTACAAGGCGGTGGCCGCCACGACTGGCAGCACTGACGCCGGCAGTGCCGCAGGATTATTCCAGCGGCTTGAGGGCGGTGAGCAGATCAAAGAGGTAATTCTGGTCGACCAATCTCCGATTGGCCGAACACCACGCTCGAATCCGGTTACCTACATCAAGGCTTTCGATGCCATTCGTGAGCTCTTTGCCTCCTTGCCGGAGGCGCAGAAGCGCGGCTATGCCGCCGGGCACTTCTCGTTCAATGTTCCCGGAGGCCGTTGTGAAGCCTGCCAGGGTGATGGAACGGTAACGGTTGAAATGCAGTTCCTCGCCGACGTGGAACTCATCTGTGAAGAGTGCCGAGGCACGCGCTACAAGGCATCTGTTCTCGATGTCCGTTACAAGGGTAAGAACATCCACGATGTGCTAAATCTAACCGTCAAAGAAGCTCTGCATTTCTTCTCCGGCGTGCCCAAAATCACTGACAAGTTGCGCGTTCTCGAAGAAGTCGGACTGGGATATCTCCGCCTTGGGCAATCGGCGACCACCTTGAGTGGCGGCGAAGCTCAGCGCATGAAGCTGGCAGCGCACTTGACTCCGCGTTCACGCGACGAACGCGCGCCACAGCAGGAGGGCAACAACGGCGGCAGAACGTTGCGCAAATCGTCGCCACTGCGAACGTTATACATATTTGACGAACCGACCACTGGCCTTCACTTCGACGACGTAAGCAAACTGCTAGCGGCCTTTCGGCGATTAATCGAGGCGGGCGGCTCTCTCATTGTGATTGAGCACAATTTGGACGTAGTAAAAGCCGCTGATTGGGTAATTGATCTGGGCCCAGAGGGTGGGGCGGGCGGCGGAGAGGTAGTTTCCGTGGGTACTCCGGAGGCAATCGCAAGGAACAACAAGTCCTACACGGGACAATGGCTATCACGCATCTTGTCCAAAAACGGGAATTCGCAATCCAATGAGGGCTCTGCACTTCAATAAATGTTTCTGTGGCACTGTTCTCTTCGTTAGCCTGAGCGCCGCCCTCGCTCAGGATACACATCGAACTGTTCGCCACCATCCCGCTGCCGAATCGGCTCCTTCGCCCGCATCTACTTTGCTCGATCAAGCGGAAGCACTGCTTGCCAAAGGCAACCACCTTGCGGCCCTGCCGTTGCTTCAGCAAACGACTGCAAAGGATCCCAAAAGCTATCAGGCCTGGTACGACCTCGGGTATTGCCAGCAAGCACTGAATCACGATGCTGAAGCCTTGACTGCATACGGGAAGTCGCTAGAGATTAACCCGAATATCTTCGAGACAAATCTGAACCTCGGCCTGCTTCTGGCAAATTCCGGACAGCCCGATCAAGCGATCCGTTATCTTCAGGCCGCAACCCAACTTCAACCGGCCAGCCATCCCGAGCGATCGAAGGAGGACGCCTGGCTTGCTCTCGGCAAACTCCAACTCGCGAGCAAACCTGCGGAGGCCGAACTGGCCCTTGCTGAAGCTGCGAAGCTTGTTCCCGCGGATCCTGAGCCACACCTACTGCTCGGTGAACTTTACGAAAGCTCCGGCAAGTTCGGCGCGGCGAGCACTGAGTATCAGAGGGCACTCGCTGGAACCCAGGGCGAAGCTCGTGCGCAAGCACTTCGCGGATTAGTGAATGTTTCCGTCGCGTCCAAGCAATATGGCGAAGCGGAGAAGAGCGTTCGTGAGTATCTCGCGACCAACCCTGCGGACGCTCAAGCTCGCCTTCTGCTAGGCCGCCTGTTAGCAGCACAGGGAAAGAACGAAGAGGCCCTCGCGCAACTCAGCGGAGCCAGCAACGACAACAATCCTCAGGTTTTGCGAGAGAAGGCAGGATTGTTGATGGCAGTAAGCCGAGACGCCGAGGCTCTGCCCGTCTATAAACAGCTCGTGGAGGAGAACGCAAATGACTCCCAGCTTCGTTACCAGTATGGCTTGTTGTTGATGCGTCAGCACCAATGGCCAGAAGCTGAAGGGCAACTGTTGGCTGCGGTAAAGCTTAATCCCAACCTGGCAAGTGCATATGGCGACGTGGCCATAGCTGCCAACCAGAATCAACATTACGACTTGGTCTTGAAGGCACTCGACATCCGCACTAAGCTACTAGGCGACAATCCGGGAACATACTTCCTAAGGGCAACCGCCTTGGACCACCTGCGACGCTATCCTGAAGCCACGCAGAATTACAAACAGTTCCTGGCGACGGCCAGTGGCAAGTATCCCGATGAGGAATGGAAGGCGCGGCACCGACTAATCGCGATCGAAAAGCTGAAGTGAAACGACTGTTCCTCATTCCGTTGTTATGCTCGGTTTCATTCGGTTTCGCTGCCGACAAGAAGGACATTCCGGAACAGCAAGCCTCCGCGAGGATCGAGGAATTAAAGCAAAGAGTCGCTCGCGATTCGGAGCGCGACTTGTGCATCGATGCTGCGGAATTGGTCCGTGAATTGGTTGAGCAGTTCGATACGCAAATGAATGCCAGCAAATTGGAACCGGCGCAGCAAGCTCTCACCGACATCGGCACCTACGCAGACAAAGCACGTGATGGCTCTAAAAACACGAAGCACAAACTGAAGCAAGCCGAGCTAACTCTGCATAAGGCATCGCGCCGCCTGGCCGATATTGCTCAATCCACGGCTGTAGAGAATCGTGCTGCAATCATGGAGATCGTGAAGCGCATCGAGGCCGCGGACGATGAGATCCTGAACCAACTTTTCAAGCATTAGGTAGAGTTATGCGCACTCGTCCTCTCATCTATTTCGTTCTCACGTTGCTGGTCGCTCTTCCTCTGCGCGCACAAGTTCGAGATCGCGATCCCCTCACTGAAAAAGAGGTGGATCAACTGCGCGAAACCGCTATTGAGCCGGAAAAGCGCCTAAAGCTGATGGTGGACTTCACCAAGGCACGCATGGTAGCCATCGAGCAAGTGCGTTCTGATCCCAAAATGGCCAAGGACCGCGGTCAGAAGATTCATGATCTGCTGGAGGACATTGCCAGTCTCGTAGATGAAGTGGATGACAACGTGCAGAACTATAACGAGCGCAGCGCGGATTTGCGCAAGCCCCTTAAGCAAGTTGTGGAGATGGACAGCGAGTTCCAAGGCAAGCTACGGGAGTTAAAGATCGCATCCGCGGACCCCAAGCATGTGGACGAGGCCGCCGACTACAAATTTTCTCTGGAAGATGCGATTGACTCCGTAAACCGAAGCGCCGATGCCACACGCAAATTGCTCGAGGAACAGAACGTCAAATTTGCGAAAAAGAAGAAGTCGTAGCTTCAAGCTGAATGATACAAAGGCGCAGCATGCTGCGTCTCGGTTGCACTAGCGTGCTAAATTCGATTTAGGTGACCCCGAAGCTCCAGGAAATTTTTTCGGAGGCGTATCGCGAATTACGTCCACGAGCTCCCTTCCCTGAGTTCCATGTCCAGTTTTTCCCTTTTTCCAACATCAACAACACCATCCGGCTCCGCGAAGGAAGAGTGTTAGTACGAATCTCTGACTTGCTCTCGGGTGCACCTAGAGACGTACTGCACGCGATCGCGCACATTCTGCTGGCTAAGCTCTACCGCAAGGAAATTGAGAGACGGCATGCGACGAGATATCGGCGATACCTCGGACGGAGAGATGTGTCCGGCAAAGCGCACTTACTACGACAGCAGCGAGGGCGAAAGGTGCTGCTATCACCTCAGGGCAGGCACTACGACCTGGAAATAATATTTGAGGATCTAAATCGGCGCTTCTTCCACGGATTACTCGCCAGACCATTGATGACCTGGAGCCGCAATGCCTCGCGGCAAAGCCTCGGTCATTACGATCCTGCGCACAATACGATCGTGATCAGCCGGGTATTCGATCGCGCAGACATGCCGAGATATGCAGTGGAATATCTCGTGTATCACGAGATGCTTCACCTGAAGCACCCAGTGAAACTAAACGGTAGCCGTCGCTGTGTGCATCCGAAAGCCTTCCAGGAAGAGGAACGGCTCTTTCCGGAGTTGGAGCAAGCGAAGGAGCTACTGAAGCGCTTGTAAGCAACAGAGCGCCCGGCGGTCCGTTTTAGAAAACCTCATCAGTTACCGCTGCTATACTGAATTGTTTCGCCGCGACAATCTGCTCGAAGAAGGAGGTTGCTGACATGTCTTCTCCGGCTGTTGAATACGCGCGCCAGAACCAGCCGCGTTTCCTTGCAGAGCTGAAAGACCTGCTCCGCATTCCCAGCGTCAGCACTCTTCCCCAGCACAAGAGCGACATCGAACGCGCCGCCGACTTTCTTGCGGCTCAAATGCGCGCAATCGGCCTTGAGCATGTTGAGGTCATCAAGACCGCCGGCCATCCTCTCGTCTATGCGGACTGGCTACATGCCACAGGCAAGCCCACGGCGCTTTGCTACGGACACTACGACGTACAACCTCCTGATCCGTTGAACGAATGGACAACTCCGCCCTTTGAACCGACTGAACGTAACCAAAACCTCTATGCACGCGGCGCAGTCGACGACAAAGGCCAGATGTTCATGCACCTCAAAGCGCTCGAGTCGCTGATGAAGAGCGGAGGCTCCAAACTCCCTATCAACGTCCGCCTGTTGCTTGAAGGAGAAGAAGAAGTCGGCGGTGAAGCGATTGCCAAGTACGTAAAAGAGAATCCTCAGAAACTCAAGGCCGACTTTGCTCTGGTCTCTGACACGGAGATGTATGCGCCCGACTTGCCCACGCTATGCGTGGGGCTCCGCGGTTTGGTTTACACCGAGGTCGAGGCTCGCGGGGCGAAGGTTGATCTGCACTCGGGAATGTACGGCGGAGCAGCTCCGAATCCGTTCGTCGCGCTGGCACAGATCATTGCGAAACTAAAAGACGAGAATGGCCGCATTCTCATTCCGGGATTCTACGACCGCGTCACTACGCCTTCCACGGACGAATTGCGCAGTTGGAAATCGCTCCCCTTTGACGAAAAGGATTATCTGGAGCATGAAGTCGGCAGCACTGAACTTACGGGTGAATCAGGATATTCCGTAGCTGAGCGAACCTGGGCACGTCCAAGCATGGACGTTCACGGCATGCCCGGGGGGTTCATCGGCGCCGGAGCCAAGACGGTGATACCTTCCAAAGCATCGGCGAAGATCTCGATGCGCCTCGTCCCGAATCAGAACCCCGAGGAAATATTCAAACTCTACTTAGATTACGTGAAGTCGATCACACCTCGCGGCATTCAGATCAGCATTCGCCTGCTCAGCGGCGCCGATCCCATGCTGATCCGAACCGATAATCACTACGTGCAGGCCGCAAAAGACGCGATGAAAGAAGTCTTCGGCAAGGACACAGTCTTTATTCGTAGTGGCGGATCGATTCCCGTTGTAGCCGACTTCGAGAAGCATCTTCACATTCCCTCAGTGATGATGGGATTCGGACTACCTGACGACAACCTCCACGCTCCCAACGAGAAATTCCACATTCCAAATTTTTATCGCGGGATTGAGTCGATAATCAGGTTCTTCCAGCTTCTAAGCCGCTAAGCTCCTGCATCGCCGACTTTGAGTGCCGGGCAAAATTTTTCAAACAAATGCTTCGAAAGTTCAGCAGCTTAGGAGCTAAGCAGCTTAGAAGCCCCTTGTGCTAACATCGCCTTCTTAGCAATCTTTGCTGGGAGGCACATAGGTTATGGCAGACAACGACAGCAGCAGCATTGGATGGTTCCTCGCCGGGTTGGGCCTCGGCGCGCTCGTCGGGGTGCTTTACGCTCCAAAATCGGGAAAAGAGACTCGCGATACTATTCTGCAATCCGCAAACGAGGGTCGCGAATACCTCAATAACCGCAGCCAGGAATTCAAGGGTCAGGTTAACCAGTACGTCCAGAAGGGCAAAGAGACTCTGAACCGGTCCAAAGATCAGATCACTTCGGCGGTTGAAGCCGGACGTCAAGCCTATCGCGACGCGGTCGAACCCAAAGCCTAAAACAGCTACTCCGGTCCATCGCTCAGAGCGGTGGACCGAGAGCATGCCCATGAACTCCAACCTACTGACCGCCTTCATTGCAATCACCTCTGTGGCTATAGTGCTACAGATGCTGATTCTTCTCGGCATCTACCTCGAGGTGCGCCGAACTAGTTCGCAAGCGCATGGCATCGCGCTCGACTTTCAGCGTCGAACGACGCCCTTGATAGAAAATGCAAGGGATATCCTGGCCGACGCCACGCCCAAGGTGAAGGAGATTACTTTGAATCTCACCGAGGCGTCGGCAACGCTGAAGAAGCAGGCAGCTACACTCGGAGACACGGCGGTAGAGATGGCCCTCCGCGCCAAAAACAAAGTCATGCTGGCTGATGACATGATGACGCGAACGCTCGAACGTGTAGAGAGGACCACCGGAGCAGTGCACGATTCGGTTCTCTTGCCGGTTCGCCGCGTGAACGGCATCCTTCAGGGAATCAGCGTGGGAATCGGAGCCTTCCTGAACCAGAAGCGCGAGGTCCGCGAAGAGCGTAAGCGCAGCACGAATGATGAAGGAATGTTCGTCTAGGGCAGGGCGGCACACCAAAGCGATTATTCCTACATTGCTCCGCCGCCATCCTTACACGCTGTCATCCTGAGGCCCGATGTTGGCCGAAGGATCTCCCGCGATATGATCGGATTAATTTGTCGGCTCTTTGGCCAAGAGTCTCGTGAAAGAGCCGCGACTATGCATTTGAGCCTGACGCATCTCGGGAGATCCTTCGCCCAAAAGATGGGCTCAGGATGACAGCCCAGTAGGGGGATTCGTTTTGGAATCGCTTCCATGGGGCTCAGAGATCAGCAGATCCAACCGCCGCCCACCACAATGTCCCTGTCGTAAAACACAACCGCCTGTCCAGGCGTGATCGCCCTCTGTGGCTCGTCAAAAGTAACCAGCGCGTAATCGCCGTCCATTCTGACTTCCGCATCTGCCGGCTCATGACGATGGCGAATCTTGGCCTTCACACGCACTGGCCGATCGAGATTCTCGAAAGCGATCCAGTTCAGACGATGCGCTCGCAGCGTTTGCGAACGCAAATCATCGCCTGCTCCAACGACCACTTGTCGCTTGTCGCCGCGCAACTCGATCACGTAAAGGGGAGATCCAGTCGCAATTCCCAGTCCCTTTCGCTGTCCCACAGTGAAATTGTGAATGCCGGCGTGGGTGCCGACGACTTCGCCGGAAGTCGTTACCAGTTCGCCCGACGTATCAGGCAGTTGTTCGCCCTGCTCATCAAGGTATGCATCGATGAACCGCTTGTAATCCCCGCCGGGAACGAAACAAATCTCCTGCGAGTCGGGCTTCTCTGCCAGCGCCAGACCGTGCTGGTGTGCCAAATCGCGAACCTCTGGCTTTGACATATTCCCTAAAGGAAACAACGTGCGGCTCAGTTGCTCCTGCGTAAGTCCAAAGAGGAAGTAGCTTTGGTCCTTACTCAGATCGCGGCCCCGCAGCAGAAACCATCGACCGCGCTCCTGGGAATATTCAACGCGCGCGTAATGTCCAGTCGCAAGTAGGTCAGCACCGATCTGCTGGGCGGTGATCAGCAGCTGATCAAACTTCAAATGATTGTTGCAGAGACTGCACGGAATCGGTGTGCGGCCAGAGAGATACTCGTCAACGAACGGTCGCACTACATCTCTCTCGAAGCGATCTTGATGGTTAACTACGTAGTACGGAATCTCAAGATGTTCGGCGACGTGGCGTGCATCGTAAACGTCCTCGATCGAGCAGCATCGCCCTTGCACCTGCTCCGGCATTCCCTCGCGCCCAGCCAGTCGTCGCTGATTCCAAAGCTGCATTGTCAACCCGACCACGGAATGGCCATCCGCCCGCAGCATGGCCGCGACGGTGGAGGAGTCCACTCCTCCAGACATGGCTACGGCGATGGTTGGCTTGGTCATAAATGAGCTGGATGCAGTCACAACAGCAAGCCAGGGAGGCTTAAGGAGGGACTGACAATCCAATTATATGAGGTTTATCAGGTAGAGACGCAGCACGCTGCGTCTTCACGATGCACCATGGTGGAAGACAATCTTGTGGAAGCCTATGCCGCAATGGAGGAGACGCAGCATGCTGCGTCTCTACTGGGGTGTTTGCTCTACGCGCTCTTTTTCTTCTTGGCCACTTTCTTCGCGACAGCCTGTGGTTCGTCGCTGATGCGCACCTGATTCTCGCGCTGATACTCGATCGCCCGCTGCGGACCTTTCTTCTTGCCTTCCATCTGTGCCAGGCTTTGCTTAAGCGCGTCCATCAAATCGACAACTGGCGCGGCTTTTTTCGGTTTCTCCACGCCGACCACGTGCTTGCCTTCGAGATGCGCCTTGATTAGCTCTTTAACGTTGGTTTCGAAAGTGTCGTAATACTTCTTCGGATCCCAGTCCGCGGCGAGCGCCTGCACAAGTTGATGCGCGACCTTTAACTCAGCATCTTTGATCTCAACATCGCTCTTGCCGAAATTCTCAACCTCGCGGATTTCGTCCTGGTAGTACATGGTGTGCAGCATCATGCCGCCGGTATATGGCCGTAAAAACACCGTGTACTCGCGGTTGTGCATCGCGAGCTTCGCCACCGCCACATGTTTGCTATCCTCAAGGGCCTTCTGCAACAGTGCGTACGGACGCTTACCTGCTTCTTCCGGCATGAGGTAGTAAGACGACTCGAAATAGATTGGATCAATCTCTTCGGCCTTGACGAACTCCAGAATCTCCATCGTCTTTGCCGTCTTCGGCTCGATCCTCTTGAGCTCTTCGGGCTCGATGATCACGTACTCGCCCTTGCGGAACTCGTATCCCTTCACGATCTCGTCGCGGCCGATCACTTTGTCCTCTTCCGGGCAGATGAGCTGCTGCTTCACCCGCACATGATCGTCGCGATGCAACATGTGAAAAGAGACATGATTAGGGCGAGCGCCAGAAAACAACCGCACGGGCATCGAGATAAGGCCAAACGTCAGATATCCAGTCCAAACGGAGGCAGCCATAGTTATTCCTTTGTCTCAACAGGGCCCAACAGCGTAGGAGCGTAATTCTACCTTCGGAGCTCGTAAATTCAAGATTACAAACGGTCGCGTTTGTTACGATGCAGGTACCCCCAGCAGGTGCCGTCCTTGCCACCACCATCCACGGGCGCGGTCTCTCACGCTTCCGCACCACTTCGCACCAGCAAAGTGAGCGCCTGGATAGTGTTTGCACTCGTCCTGCTAGGTCTGGTCGCTGTTATTGCCCTGAGGGTTCCTTTCCGCACGCGACTCTTGCCAGCCCTCCTGATTACGCTTGGCTTTGCTCTAGTGGCCACGAGCTTACGCGGAGTGACCCGGTCCGGCGCGGCCGCGGGCTTTCTGGTTACCGGGCTGCTATTCCTCTCCTGTGGACCGGCAATTTTCGTTGCCGTGCTTCTGGTTTTTGTCCTCACGCTGGCAGCCACTAAGTTCGGAAGAACGCGGAAGCAACTATTGACCATAGCCGAACGTGCCGGTGGACGCGATGGAGCACAGGTGCTGGCGAATGTCGGAATCTCTGCAATGTTCGCAGCTCTGTCTGCAATTGCTCCTTATCGTTTGCCTCTGATCGTCGGAAGCCTCGCCGCCCTTGCTGAGGCAGCCTGCGACACGGTTTCGAGTGAGACCGGCAAAGCGCTGGCAGTTGAGGCGCGGCTAGTCAGTTCAGGAAGGATCGTGCCGGCGGGAACCGACGGAGCTATCAGCATTCCGGGAACGCTGCTGGGAGCGGTCGCGGCTGCTTTGGTCGCACTGGAAGCACTCCTCACTGGCATACTGGATCTGCGTCGCGCTGTCGTGGTCGCCATGGCGGCAATCGTCGGAATGCTTCTGGATAGCCTGCTTGGCGCAACGCTAGAGCGACGCGGCCGGCTGAGCAACAACACAGTAAATCTCCTCTCCACATTTGCAGCCGCTTTGCTTGCGACGATTGTTGCGTGGTAAACCAGTACACACTTTTAGTCCGACACCCACGGAGCTCACCGTCCATCGCTCATGAAAACTAGAATTCTGCTGATTTTCCTCTCCGGAATCTTCACGGCATCAGCCTTCTCCCAGCAGTACGACACCCTCATTCGCAACGGCAAGATCGTTGACGGCAGCGGCAATCCCTGGTTCTACGGAGACGTGGGGATCATCGGCGACCGCATCGCGTTTATCGGACACGCCGCCACCGATGTGAAGGCTAAGCGCACAGTCGATGCTACCGGACTGGCCGTTGCCCCTGGCTTTATCGACATGCTTGGGCAATCGGAGACGAACCTGCTGATCGACAAACGCGCGATTAGCAAGCTGACACAAGGCATTACCACCGAAATCACGGGCGAAGGGGAGTCCGTCGCTCCGTTTGCGAAATCCGACTTGGTAGAACAGAAGGACTTCCTCGAGCACTTTCATCTGACCGTCGACTGGGAGAGTCTCGACCAGTATTTCAACCGGCTGGCCAAGCAAGGTTCGGCCATCAATCTAGGCACGTACGTTGGAGCCGGTCAAGTCCGCAAGAAGGTTCTAGGTCAGGTAAATCGCGCACCAACTCCCGACGAGTTAAAAGATATGGAAGAGTTCGTGGGCGACGCCATGCTCGACGGAGCGATGGGAATCTCGACGGCATTGATCTACGCGCCCTCGAACTATGCCCAAACCGATGAGCTGATCGCGCTTGCGAAGATCGCCTCAAAGTACGGCGGAATCTACGTCACCCACATGCGTAACGAAGGCGACGAGGAGATGCAGGCACTCGATGAAGCCTTCCGAATCTCGCGCGAAGCGAATATTCCGGTTGAGATTTTCCACTTGAAGGTTTCGGGAAAACAGAACTGGGGGAAGATGCCGCAGGTCGTCTCCAAGATTGAAGACGCTCGTACCAATGGCATTGACGTTACTGCTGATCAGTATCCCTATACCGCCTCCGCCACATCGCTTGGCGCCCTCATTCCCCCGAAGTATCACGAAGGTGGATCAGAAGCACTGGTCGCGCGGTTGAAGGACCCGAAGACAAAAGAAGCCATCCGCCAGGAGCTTGAGGGAGGCAAGGGTTACGAAAACATGTGGCGCGGAGTTGGCGGACCGGAAGGCGTCATGCTCGTCTCCACCATTGTTCCCGAACTGAAACAATATGAAGGACGCACCGTCGCGGACGTGGCTCGCACGCAGAACAAGCAGCCGTTCGATGCCATTTGCGATCTCCTGATCCAGAGCAAAGATGGCATCGGCGCAGCCTACTTCAGCATGCAGGAAAACGATGTCCGCCTCGCAATGCAGCAGCCCTGGGTAAGCGTCGGCACCGATTACGGCGAGGTAGCGCCCGATGGCCTTCTCGGTGAGTCGAAGTCGCATCCGCGAGCCTACGGAAGTTTCGCTCGAATCCTCGGCAAATATGTTCGCGAGGAACATTTACTCCGGCTGGAAGATGCGATTCGCAAGTTCACTTCCCTTCCCGCCCAGCGTGTGCGCCTCGACCATCGCGGCCTTCTACGCGAGGACTACTTTGCCGACATCACCATCTTCAATCCGGCGAAAGTACTCGATGTTGCGACGTTCGAATTGCCGAATCGTCCCAGTGTGGGAATCGAGTATGTGTTCGTAAACGGAACGCTCGCGCTCGAGCACGAGAAGGTGACTGGAGAGTATGGCGGCCGTCCTCTACGCGGGCCTGCTTACCAGGCGAGAGCAATCGCTCCCGAAGGACTCGCGCCGCGTGGCAGCGTCAGAGGATTCGTAAGCGATACCGACGGTTGGCCCTTGCCTCGTACAAAAATTGTCCTGACCGATACCTCGGGTAGGGAGGTCGGGAGCGCGACTTCAGGACGAGAAGGCAAATACGAAATCCCGTTGGAGCAGTCATGTGAGAACTGTGCACTCAGCGCGGCTCGCATGGGGTTCACGTCGCAGAAGCGCACCCTCAACTACAACGGATCGAATCCGCTGTGGTTTGGCTTTGCGCTAGAAAGAACCAATTAGGCCCAAGTTGCAGGCAGTCCATCACAGATTTTTAACCTGAGCTGCTGCAACGGATGGTAACTACATGCATCTCATAAGATGAGTCGCTGGCGTGCAACTCCAGACGCTGGACTTACGTACTAGGTTTTGAGAGTAGTTCATGAATTTGAGAGTGTTAAAGATTCAGGCTTGCGTAGTGGCAGCAACGCTTTCCATCGCGATCCTGCTGTTTGCAGCCCAAACACATAGCCTTGGAACAGGACCGCAGTTTCGGGCGGTGGTGGACCTCACCGCGTCGACAACGCTTAGAGTCGATCTGAGTTCGTCGCGTAATACGATTCTGGTAGCTCCGGCGAAGAGCGGAGGAGTCTGGACGGTCGATACCCTTCCCGCAACACGTCTGGTTGCGCCGCTCGCCGTGATCGAAGCACAACGCAAGAACTTTCCTGATTCGGAATCCCTGGTCACGATGAATGACGTAGCTGACTATGAGCGCGATCACGGCGCTGTGCCGCAAGGAGCGATCGTCCTCCTGACGTCAAAGAAACAACACACGCCGCAGTTCAGCGAGGACGCACTGCACTTTCTGGCCGAGGCCCGCAACATCGTTGGAATTGGGAGTGCCGGTACAGCGGCGGCTCCAGCTAGCGAGAAGCCATACCTTGCCAATCGGGGCATCTACGAGCTGGAGAATGTAGCGAATCTCTCCCTGGTACCTCAGTCGGGAGGCATAGCGATTGCAGCCCCGGAAAAGATCGATGGAGCCGAGGAAGGACCTGTCCGGCTGATGGCTTTGGTCAGATAGCCGGGCAAACAGTCTGCGGAAGCGTCCTTAGGCGATGTTCAATCCCTGATAATTCCCTGTTCTTTTTTTGAATCCTCGCGCAAATAGCTCTAATTGTTTCGTAACTCGAGGCTTGCAGAGAAATCCACAGAATTCCCTGTTAATTCCCTGGTTTTGCGAGAATTTCGCGTATTTTGGGCAGAATTTGACGATTTCCGGCATCGATCCGAAAATCTCCCTGTTTTTTCCCCAGTTCTTGGTTGGCTCCCGGATTTTTGGCCGTTCCTCAAAAACCCAACTTCCACGCTGTATAGCTCATAACCTCCCGCAGCTTCACTTTGGTCCGCTGCCAGTGACTGGATGAACGAGAATCCGGCCGTGGCGATGCGTATGCGGTCAGGCCTTCGCGTTCCAGCATCCGCTTCACGCGAAACATGTGATAGCCGTCACTCACTGCGAGGCAGGTATGCAGCCGATTTGTCCGGAAAATATTGGCAATGCGCGCGGCCGATTCGCTGGTGTCTCCACTTTGTGTCTCAGCGATTACTGCACCATCCGGCACGCCGCGCGAGACAAGGTAATCTCTGCCAACTCCTCCCTCGGTGAAGTTCGGATCATCGGCCGCTCCCCCGCTGGTAATGATCAGCGGAGCGAATCCGCTCCTGAACAACGTATATGCGTGATCGAGGCGTGCCCGATAGATAGGCGATGGACGACCAGCGTACTCCGCAGCGCCAAAGACAACGATGGCATCTGCCTTGCGAGATTCATCGCGACCAGCTTGGCGACTGATGAGCCAAAAGATCGCCACCACCCAAGCCAGAGCTCCCGCAAAGAGAGCGAGAAGGAGCCGCCACCAGATTCGAGGCCGACGAGTACGCGACATCAGTGCCAGAGGATCTGCGAAATCTCTTCTGCCGGAATTGCGCCCTCCCGGATGATCTGCCACTGCGTCATATCGCCACTCAAGTCGACGATGGTCGTCGGTGTGTCACGCTCAGTGGGGCCGCCGTTAACGATGATCGAAATGCGATCGCCCATCTGGTCGCGAACACACTCTGCCGTCGTACACTCCGACGCTCCGAGCAAATTTGCCGAAGTAGCCGTAATGGGAAATCCGATCTCGCGAATGATAGCAACCGGAATCGCGGCCGACGGTACCCGCAGCGCGACGTTGCCCGTATTTGCGGTCACCTTCAGGGGCAAGCGCGAACTGGCTTTGACGATGATCGTAAGCGGCCCAGGCCAATATTTGTCCGCCAACTGATGGAACACGTCTGGCGGGTTGCGCGAAAGTTCTTCTGCCTGGTCAACGCTCTCTACCAGCAGGGACAGTGGCTTGTGACGCGAGCGGCTCTTAATCTCGTAGATCCGCTCGACGGCGCGGAGGTTCACCGGATCGGCAGCAAGGCCATAAAAAGTGTCGGTCGGCATCCCCAGCACTTGTCCCTGGCGAATGCGATCAGCAGCGTAACTTACAAGCTTTTGTTCCGGCTGGCTGCTGTTGATCTTCAGAAGTTCTGCCGGCAAAGGTGCCCTCTTATGAACGAAGTGTGAAAACGCGAAGGTAAGCATAAATCATCGTTGCAAGAGCGTCATCCGCGGGGGCAGCCAAAGTCACGGAATACAATTGCCTGAGCGCATGCCAGCACTTGCGTCAACCCGACTCCGGCCAATAACCAGTGCCCAGAACGCTCTCGTGAAAGAGCTTCGGCAAGCCTTCAACCAGGGACAGGCCATTGACGGTCTGTGCGCCGTTGAAGGCGTACGGTTGATTGAAGAAGCCATCCGCAGCCGCCTCAGGATTCAGACATTGTTCGTGCGCGAATCCGCGCAGGCCAAGGCGCCAAGGATCCTGGACCAGCTCACGAAGCATGCCGATGCTGTGCTCCTGCCCGATCGCGTCTTCGACAGCGCGGTGCTCACCGAACATCCGCAAGGCATCGCCGCACTAATAAAGGTAGCTGACCATGACTTGCAATCGGTTTTTGGTGCAGCACCTGCGCTGGTAATCGTCGCAGCGGCGATTCAGGATCCTGGCAACTTCGGGACCCTGGTCCGTTCCGCCGAAGCCTTCGGTGCCACCGGCGTCGTCGGCATCGAAGGTACTGTGAACCACTGGAATCCGAAGACCGTCAGGGCGTCCGCCGGATCGATCTTTCGTTTGCCCGTGCTCAAAACCTCCGCTACGGAATTGCTCGCTGAAGTGCAAAACCGACGCGTGAGAGCTCTAGCCTTAGTTGCCCCGCATGGCGAAGGTAAGTCCAGCGTCGGCGATGGCAGCAGCCCACGCTCGCCTCTTCGATTACCGGATGCAGACCTCGCCGGCGCCTGCGCACTGTTCGTCGGCAACGAGGGCGCTGGAGTGCCCCGCGAACTGCTAACTCATATGGACCAGTTTGTCGCCATTCCGCAGTCGCGAGTCGAATCCCTAAACGCGGGAGTCGCGGCCTCGATTGCGCTGTACGAAGCTCAGCGTCAGCGGAGCGCAGCACGATGAGTCTCTTCTCCTCTCTCCCGGAGCGGGAAATATCCAAGGCTGCCTCGACTCCTCTCGCAGAGCGGATGCGCCCGCGATCTCTCGATGAAGTCGTCGGACAAGAGCACCTGCTCGCGCCCGGAAAGCCATTGCGTTTGCAGATCGAGCGCGACGATCCAGGTTCGATCATCTTCTGGGGTCCTCCCGGAGTGGGAAAGACCACCCTTGCCCAGATTATCGCTAGTGTCACGAAAGCGGACTTCATTGAGTTCTCCGCCGTGCTGAGCGGGATCAAGGAAATCAAGCAGGTTATGGCCGACGCCGCGAAGGCTCGTGACTTCGGCACACGGACGATCGTCTTTGTGGACGAGATTCATCGCTTCAATAAAGCCCAGCAGGACGCGTTTCTTCCGCACGTAGAAAAGGGCAACATTCGCCTGATTGGCGCAACCACCGAGAATCCTTCCTTCGAAATCATCTCCGCGTTGCTCTCGCGCACGCGCGTTTATGTGCTTAGACCGCTTACCGAGGAGCACATCATCACGCTCCTGCGTCGCGCTCTTGCCGACAAAGAACGCGGCTTGGGAGAAATGGGAGTGACCATCGACGATGATGCCCTTGCCAAAATCGCGGCCTACTCCAGTGGAGACGCGCGCTCCGCATATAACGTGCTCGAGATCTCCGCTAAGCTCGCACAAGACCGAGCTAAAACGGGACAGGCTCCGATCATCACTTCCGATCTCGTTGCCGATGCCGTGCAAAAGCGCATTCTGCTCTACGACAAGTCTGGCGAAGAGCACTTCAACCTCATCTCCGCGCTGCACAAAAGCGTGCGAAACAGCGACGTGGACGCATCGCTCTACTGGCTTGGACGCATGCTCGCATCAGGCGAGGATCCGCTCTACATCGCGCGCCGCGTGGTTCGCATGGCCGTAGAAGACATCGGACTCGCGTCTCCCCAGGCTCTCAGCATTAGTCTCGCCGCTCGCGATGCCTACGATTTTCTCGGCACTCCGGAAGGCGAGCTCGCGCTGGCGCAGGCCGTCGCGTATCTGGCACTCGCCCCAAAATCGAACGCCATTTACAAAGCGTTCGGCGAGGTCCAGGAAGATGTCGAGAAAACCGCTGCCGATCCTGTCCCGCTGCCCCTGCGCAACGCGCCCACCCGACTGATGAAAGCATTCGGTTACGGCAAGGGGTATCAATACGCCCACGATCTCGAATCAAAAATCGCAGACATGCAATGCCTGCCCGACAATCTTCGCGACCGCCGCTACTTTCATCCAACGGATGAAGGCTTCGAGCGCGAGCTACGAAAGCGCATGGAAGAGATTGGTCGCGCAAAGGCGCAAGCTAAACAGTCCGACACCGAGTCCTGACAATCATTCGAGTACGTCCAACTCGAAAGAGCGACGCGCGCCCTCGAGCGGGTTGGCTTTCCCGGCGGAAAACCTTCAAGCAAGCGTTCACTATGCGGGTCGTAACAGAGACACAGCCGAGGGCTGCTCCCACAGTGCCCTTAACTACAGCCGTGGTCTTTGCTTCACCCGATGGCCCGATCACCCGATTTTCTGACTTCCAGCTGCCAAAACAAAAACGAAAACATATCTGTAAGCTCATCCACTTGCTTCGACACTGGCTTCCCTGCTCCGTGTCCCGCCTTCACATCAAGTCGGAGCAGGATTGGACGCTCCGGGCTCTGGCCATTTGCGGCCTGCGTCTGCAATAGCGCAGTCATCTTCTTCGCGTGCATTGGATCAACACGCGTATCAGTATCCGCTGTCATGAACATGACCGCCGGATAGTCGGCGCCAGCTTTCACACGGTGGTACGGCGAATACTTGTAGAGCCAGCGAAATTGCTCAGGATCTTCGGCCGATCCATATTCCGGAATCCAAAGTTTCGCGATCTGGAAATTCTGATATCGCAGCATGTCCAGCAGAGGCACTTGGCAGATCACGGCGCGAAACAGATCCGGACGCTGCGTGAGAGCCGCACCAACCAGTAGCCCGCCGTTGCTGCCGCCCTGAATCGCCAGTCGATTCGGGCTTGTGCACTTCTCAGCGATCAAATGCTCGGCGGCAGCAATGAAGTCGTCAAAAACATTCTGCTTGTGCTCGAGCATGCCGGCGCGATGCCACTCTTCCCCGTATTCCGAGCCACCGCGAATGTTGGCCAGCGCGAAGATCCCGCCCTGCTCCAGCCACAAGAGCACTGAAGCGCGAAACGTGGGAGAGTTGCTGACGTTGAAGCCTCCATATCCGCTGAGCCAGGTTGGATTTTGACCATCGAACTTCACGTTCTTGCCGTGCACAATGAACATCGGAATCTGCGTGCCATCTTTGGACGGGTAAAACACCTGTGTAACGACGTATTGCTGGCAGTCAGCGATTCCGCGCAATGATTCCCATAATGAGATATCCGCACCTCGGGATTTCATGTCGATTCGATAGACAGTCGTGGGTACAGTGAACGACTGGAAATCGAAGAAAGCTTCCTCGCTATCGTAGTTACCTCCAACGCCGGCAAGCGAGCCTAGTCCGGGCATCGCGACATTCCCCAGAAACTTTCCTTCGAGATCGAATACTTCGATCTCGGCGGTAACGTCCTTTTCGAAGGTCACCAATAGTTTTCCGCCGATCACATGAGCGCCCTGCAGAACTGCATCGCGCGCGCCAGGACTCTGCGGAATAATCTCGCGCCAATGCTCACGTGCGGGTCTGGTGACATCGACTTTGAATACGCGGAAGCGAGGCGCATCCTCATTGCTGGTCAGGTAGATGGATCCGCGATAGATCTCGCCAGCGTAAAGAAAGTTCTTGCCCTCGGTGATCTCGATCGGAGGAGTATCGGAGAGCAGATCCAGCAGAAACAGGTTCACGCGCGTCCAGCCCTGGCTCACTGCCATGAGCAACCAGCGGTCATCATCAGCAATGGTGATATTGGGCCAGCCTTGCGGATCCTTGTCGTAGAGGAAAATCAACTTATCTTTCGAGCCATCGTCCGCATCGCCTAGCGAGTGATAGAAGACTTTGCGGTAGTAAACCTCTTCGCCCGGCGGCACCTCTCCCGGATTGGGATATCGCGTATAGAAGAATCCCGAGTTATCGTGCCTCCACGCCACGCTCGCAGCGCGAGTGCGCCTGATCTTCAAGGGCAGCAATTTGCCAGTAGCCGTCTCAACAACCTGAAGATCACTGATCTCTGATCCGTTCTCCGATGTTCCAAAACAAACGTACCTCCCATCGTGACTCGGATACCACCAGTCGAGCGCCGTCGTCCCGGCGGCATCCCAGGTATTCACGTCCACCAAAGCCCAATCAGCGCCCTTAAGGCCCTCGCGCACATACAGCACCGCCTGGTTCTGCATGCCTTCGCGCTTTGTATAGAAGTAATAGGGACCACCAATCTGCGGCGCACCGATGCTGCCGATACTCAGCAACTGCTCCAAACGTGGACGAATGTGCTCACGTCCAGGCACCTGATCAAGCAAACTTCGCGTCCACGCATTTTGTTCCTCGACAAAACGTTGCGTTCGAGGATCGCCGGCATCTTCGAGGTAACGGAAGGGATCACGAATCGTGATCCCATGCATCGTCTCTTCGACAATCCGTTCCTCCAAAACTGGAGCCTTCATCAAACCGGATATCAATTCCATAAGCTCAGCCTAACAAGCAGCGTCAGCTCCCCGAATCTCACGTCCCAACCAAGTAGCCGCCGGCGACCGGCTATGCTATAAAGGAAAGACAACTTAACCGCCGTCGGCCGTCCTGGCCGCAAACGATACTCCTCAGTAGCTCAATGGCAGAGCATCCGGCTGTTAACCGGAGGGTTGTAGGTTCGAGTCCTACCTGAGGAGCCATTTTTGATGTCTATCGCTCACTTCGAGCCTTCTTAGGTTCTTGGTGTTTCATCGTTCTACCCAGTCTGGGACGACGATTTTGAAGATGAGATCACCGGTGTCGTAGCGCATCCTGGTGAACTTGCCTGATGCATCTGGATCATAGTAGTAAGCCCGCTCCTCACTTCCGAAATGGATTCGGTGTCCCTTCGTGTCATTGCCTGCAAGGACGCCGGTAACGAGGTAACCGAAGACCCGACCTTTTACCGCAAATCTTTCGATCTTTTCCACGTCAATGGATTTTCTAACGAGACGCGCGGTGTCGCACGATTCAAGACCAACATATGTAAACACTGCTTGTGGTTTATGGGACTCGATCACATCAACGAATACATTTGGGGGTGTGCCCTCCGCTGAGTAACGGGCATGAAGTTTGACAACTATCTCTGACGCCCCGGGAATCTCCCATCCGTCTGAGTTCAAGAGTTCGTGGATTCGGCATTGGTGTCGTTTGTCTTCATTGGATTGAGCGTTAACTCCTGTTCCGATGCACAGAAATGCAACTATTTCAAACAACAGGAAGAATCTTCGCATGTTCACAATCCCTTGCTTCCAATTTCGTTCCGTTTCATTCACTCGAATCTCCGGCGACGTTAACTCTACTCGATCATCTACTGCGTTACCGTGTTCCCTGCTATACCCTCCGCCCTCCCTGCGCACCTTGCGGTCAAAATCCCTGAATGAAACAACTTAGCCACGCTTTGATCCTGCTTCTTCATTTTCGATCCGCAAGATGTGCCGGATTAACTATGCGTGATCCGCAACATCTTGCGGATCACTCCCTGGCGCGCGCTCTGGCAACAGCCACTTTCCGCACTGCTACCGAAGCCACCTGCAGTCCATACAGCAGCGTGGACGCACACTTTGGTTCCAGACTCCCTTTCAGCAGGCCGCGGCACACATTTGTTACCGCCATTTGAATCGCGAGGTCGTCTTCGAGTACTGGAAGCTGAACCTCTTTTGTCTTCTTGCGTTCCTCGCTGGTGCGGATGTGGAAATAGCAATACCGACGTTTTTTGAGTGCCGGCGAACCGCACGGCTCACCATCGGCCTTGATGTATTGGCAGCGTGGCGCCATGTCGGCCGCGAGCTTCTCTTCTCTTTCGAGCTGATCCAGGTACGCCTGACGCTTCCCAGAATCGAGTGCCGCCTCGTACAGCTCCGGATCAGATTGTTTGATCTGCTCGACATCCCAGATCATGCGCATCGTAAGTTCGTCTTCGCTGAGTTCATCCAGGCTCCTTTCGTCGAGAGTCCAGGGATCTGTTTTCACTGCCTGCGCAGGATCGAAAGGCTCCCAATCGCGACGTCGCTCCGAACACTTCGCATCGCCACTTGCGTCGGCGAGATCGAAGCCAATTTCCGCAAGCCCTGACATTCCCGATCCAGGAATGGCATCGCTCGCCACCGCGTGAGAGCTGTCGTCCACAGCTTGAGTTGGACGATGCTCGTCTTCTGGCAAGCGCGGCGTGGACCGTCCGCCAAGCTTTTTACACATCTCGCGGTATGTGGCGGCCCTAACTCCATTAGCCGTCTCGAACCAGTGCCGTCCCTGCCCTTCCTTTTGCGGCCAATACCAGCACTCGGAAATCTCGACATCTTGTTTGCCAACCCGCACTGAGCGTCGATGCTTCACGGTTGCGTGGACATACGATGGCCATTCGTCGTCGGTCTGCTTGACTGTGGAAGAGTTTTGCCTTGAATCAAATGCGTCTTTGCTGCTCCGCGACGGTTCCGTTTCGGGAAGCGGAGTGGCATCGCCTAGCGAGAGTTGTCCAGTAGACGCCGTCCCGGAAGAAGTGGTGGACGCCGGGCGCTCCCCACTCTCCTCGGACAGCAGATATCGCGGAGCCACCTCCAGCAGCTTGAGCATTCCTTCCACGCTGGTGGATTGAAGGCCATTCGGACCAATCACCCGAACAGCGATCGGCTGGTCCATGTTTCCGGGCGCATAGTCCTCTTCGATCTTGAGGTTGATGTCTTTCCCGCCAACCTGAACGGTGTGCACCATGACTTTATGAAGCTCATTCATAACGGACTGTATTCTCCTTATCTTCGCCTATACCCAGACCATTATGGAACCATGCGACTGTAAGCGGAGTCAAAGGAAAATATTGTGGAAAGTTGACGGGGATTCAATGACTTACGAAGGGTAGAACGACGGTATTTGCGTCCGTTGTTCGCAAATTGTGTAGGGAGTCCGAGAGTGCCGCATCCTTCTGATTTCTTGGAATTAACATTCGCTCCCGCTAAATTCATCCGTTCGAAAAAAATCGAATCCCCGAACTCGTGAGTGCGGTAACTGTGTTCCTCCAACTCCTTATTCATGTTTTCAAGTACCTCATTGCTGACGAATGCACGCAAGAGTTCGTAATGGCTGGTCCCAGGTTCATGCGTTCCGGAAAAGACCGCATCCACAATTCGCAGTCTCGTTTCCCTACTGATTCTCTGAGTTGCCAGTCCCTCGCCTGCTCGCAGCACGCCGTCGGTTCCTACAGCTTGCTCGAGAGCCCGTACTACCGTTGTGCCAATAGCGATCACGCGTCCGCCACGCTCCCTAGCCCCCTGGACTAGCCTCGTCGTAGATTGTGGAATCCGATACGGCTCGTCGAATGGAAGACGTGCGTCGAGCTTCGGATCTCCGGTCGATGAGATTCCGGCTGCATGAGTCACGGTGCCGAAGTAGACTCCGCGACGAATCATGAGATCGAGAGTGCTCCAATTCAGGATGAAGCTCGCTGATGGCGGCTCATATGCGGCGAGTGGTCCTGCTATCGCAGTCCATGTGTCCCAAATCTCAAGTGGCACGGGAACATGGGCGTACTGGATGGGCCTGCCGTGCCGAACTATCCCACGCCAGATCTCCTCCGAGGAGCCTTCGAAACTAAGAAGTACGAGCCGAGGATGATCCAGTAAGCAAACCACACTCGCGCGAAGAGAGCCGAGCCGAAGACCATCGCCGGGACGCAGCTCGGGCGGACTCTGACGATGTTCGGTTGGCGTGCGGTAGTTCCCCTCGCCAAAGACAATTGCAGAAAAATGTCTCACAGCTTCAGGCTCGAGCGACCGTCTTCCGGCGAGGCGGACTTCGATAGTAGCTCCAGTACGAATGTGTATCCCGAAGAGGCTCGCAGGCACAGTGGCTGCGTCGTTTGCAATCACAACGTCTCCTGCGCGCAGCAGGTTGGGAAAGTTCGATCGTGGAAAGTGCGTGATTTGCCCCGCGGCATCGATCGCAACAAGCTTTGCGTCCGGAGGACGCTGAACCGGAACCGTAGCAGCGATCATTGGCGTGCTTCCGGCTGAGCGTTGTCCGTTGTCACAAGCAGATTCTGGAGGGTTGCGAGCACTTCTCGAGCTGAGGTTGCGGGACTCTTGAGTGTGGAGCGATCTGCGTCCGGCACCGCGAGTGTGTGCAGCGGCGTGTCCATATCTCCGGGATCCAGAGAAAGAACGCGGATGCCTTGCAGGGAAAGTTCCTGATCCCAGATTTGGCTCAGGTGATGCAGTGCCGCCTTGCTCGCGCCATAGGCTCCCCATTTGGGATAAGGATTAATCGCAGCGTCGCTGGAGATGTTCAGAACAAGCGGACTACGCCCCTCGCGTGCGGAAGCAGCCAGAGATCCAAGCAACGCCTTGGTCAGGCGAAACGGACCGAGCAGATTAGTCTGCAGTGCGAGTTCAAGGTCTTCACAGTTCGTATCGGCAAGAGGCACGAGCGGGACCGGGCCCAACGCAGAGGCATTATTGATGAGGACGTCTACTCCCCCCAGCGCGCCAAGTAGCTGGATCGTTATGGGATAAATATCGCCTTTAGACGAAACGTCGCCGGCGACTCCATGCAGTGCCGGAGTCTCGCGGACCAGGTCTTCGATGTGTGCTCGATTACGGGCAACAATAGCTACCTTGGCTCCAGAGTCATGCAGCGAAACCGCCATCGCCTTGCCCAGACCGGAGGTTCCCCCTGTAATCACCACCCGCCTGTCGTTCCAAACGCTTGTCGGGTCAGCCGCTGTCTTTTCTGATGCTTCCACTTTGTGCTTTGCCACCGGTCTCTCCAATCGATATCCGTCGTTCATTGACACTGCACAAGATGCAAGTTAAAGTTAACTTGAGATTCAAAAAGTTTTGGGATTAGAGACCCATGGCCGATCTGCTCACAATTTCCGAGATCTCGCGGCGCAGCGGCGTGGCGTCCTCCGCCCTGCGGTTTTACGAAGACAAAGGATTAATCGATTCGGAGCGAACGGGATCGACCGGCCATCGTCGCTATCAGCGGGCCGTGCTTCGTCGAATCGCCTTTATCGTATTTGCGCAAAAGGTCGGCCTGACTCTGGATGAAATCGCGAAAGAGTTGTCCAAGCTGCCGAAGAACCATGTTCCAGAGCGCGCGGATTGGGCGAAGCTATCCGGCACCTGGACCAGTCGCATCGACGAGCGAATTGCTGAGCTGGAGCGCCTGCGCGCAGGGATAACCCAGTGCATCGGATGTGGATGTCTGTCACTGGAACAGTGCCAGCTTGCGAATCCAGGAGATCGCGTCTCTCGTTTGGGTTCTGGCCCGAGATACTGGATCGGCAAAAACAACAAACAGCATCCGGAGCGATAGGCGGTCCAGGAGCATCAGAAGGTCGGAAGAATCCGTCGACCGTTAGGCTCAGACCCCAAACTTCTGCTGGCATAGGTTGGGTTCTCTGAACACGCTGGATGACTTCCGGATTGCCGACATCCGGGAGGTGACGCGATATTCGTAAACACAAGCGCGTTTATCGTTACCGATGTGGTGAAACTTCCCACAAGCCGACTTATGGCCCGCAATGACTTCCGGGTTGCCCGTGATCTCGGAGTTGCGTCGCTGCAGGACGCGCCTCAATAGATGAGCTTTAGCGAAAACTGAATTTGCCGTGAGGTTCCCGCGGTCTTGCTGATCATGCCAAACCCTGTACCCTCGATGAGGTTCGCGGGTAGGCCCATGTTGACGATGTTGAACAGGTTAAATATCTCTGCGCGGAATTGCAGGTCCGCTCGCTCCGAACCGCTTTCGCTGTGGCCAATCGGAGTCGTCTTGATGAGCGCAAAATCGAAATCGTAATATGCCGGTCCGCGAAATGTATTACGGCCGAGCGCTCCAAAGCGCCCGGAGTTTGGTCCAGTCCCGCCTGCGATCCCGGTGGGAATGGAAAAGAAGCTCGCGTTGTGCGCCCCCCGCCCAAAATAGTCGTCGCGCGGTCGCATTGAACTGCCGGCGCTCGAGAGATCCGGCGTTCCGATCTGGTCGGGCCGGTCCGCGCCAATCGTTCCCGCGCCCGTTTGCTGGATCCCCGAATAAACGGTAAACGGCGAACCACCGGTGATCGTCGAGATGCTCAACAACTGCCAGCCTTTCGTCAATAATTGGGTTCGATCCGACTGGAGTCCCAAACGCTCGAAATGCAAGTCCTGGGCGGCGCTCAACGTGAAGGCGTGCGTCACATCAAAGCTTGACGGCCCTCTTTCCGCTCGTGTATCGAACGGGTTTTGCGGACTAAACAACGTCACAGCCCCGGTGGATCCTGTTCCTCCGATAATGCCGCTGACATCATCCAGCGATTTGCCCCAGGTGTAGCCGGCTTGCAAAGACGGACCGCCGTGCCCAACATTTCCCGACAATGAGGTCTGCAAGGCGTTGTACGACGAGTGCGACGTTGCTGTCAGCACAGACTCGAATCCGAAACCCCCCGTCACCGCCCCGCTACCGTCGAAGTTTGTAAACCGCGCAAATTCGGAATCCGCTCCGGGATACGCGTTTGGATATGACATTCTGGGAAGTCGGAACGCCGATGTTCCGACATACGTGATATCGGCCGTGAGGCCGCCGAAAGCCCGTTCCAGCCCCAGCGTCCAAGTCTGCAAGTACCCATTGCCGAAGCGCCGGTCGATCCCGGACAGACTCAGCAGCGAGAGCTGATGACTCGGCGCCAGCGCCGCCAAGTCCTTCTGGTATCGATTTACGTCCATCACCGTATTCGCCGGGACTTTTTTCGGATCGCCGCTGGCCAGCACGTTCACGCCCGCTGTGTTGTAGACCTGTGGCAACTCGTCTGGTGTGATTTGGAATCCGTACGAAATCCCCCCGTTTTGCGCCGCGTTGACACGCGGATAAACAACGTAAGGCGTTGACCCTGTCAGAAGATTGTCCTGCCAGATATTAGGCGGAATCACGGTGATCGCCCCGCCCATGTGCACATGCACCGCGTGGGGCGCGTTCCAGTCCACCTGAATACGCGGCCCCCAACCGTTCCAATCGGTTTGATAAGTAGGCTGCGGATTGATCAAGTACTCCTGCCCAACGCCCGCGGGTGGGAACGAATTCAGAAAGCTCGATGTTCGGTGCGCCCGCTCCGAAATCGGCGTGTAGAGCTCATATCGCAGCCCATAATTGAGCGTCCAGTGCGGATTGATTTTCCATGTGTCCTCGACGTAGGCGTTCACATCATTCCGGTTGATTGCCGCCGGCCCAATGTGCGCGCCATCCGATGCGTAGGACGGCGCCACCGCGACCGTGTATGCGTACGGAAAACCTAGCAACAGACTGCTCAAAGTGTCCGGCAGAGGCTGACCCGGCTGCACATCATGGTGTCCACTCGCAGAAGGAATGAACACTGGCGAATAAACTGTTCCACCACCAAAATCGTACTCACCATTGGGACTTATACCGAAGTATGTCGTGTCCCGGTTAAGGCGTGCTTCCGCACCCCACTTGATCGCGTGCCGCGGGCTCGTCCAGGAAAAATTCAGTTGTCCCTGGAATAAATTCCCGAACGCTGACATCACCGATCCCGCCGCGCTGTTGTATGCCTCATACAGACCATCGTTGAACTTGAGGGTCGGATCGGTGTGGTTCGGGGTCACAAACGAAGGCGTTGTCCGCGTAAAACTCAACGATGTCGACCAGAGAAAGCGCGGTGACGCGGTGCGCGTGTAAGTGATGACCCCGTTCCGCTGCCGATCCACGTACTGCACGCCAAAGCTCGGATCGAGCAGGGTTTGATCCGGATTTGTTGTCGGTCCCGTCAGATTGTCGTAATTGAATCGACCAAACAATTGTCCTTTTGCGCCAACTTTCTGATCGATGCGGATAGAAAACTGATCCGTGTCCGTGTTCACGTTTGAAGGCGCAGCATAGGTTCGCGAACCATACGCGCCGGTTGGGTTGTTGGGAAGTGGATAGCGGGCCAGCACCGCAGCAATTGCCGGATTCACCGGTACCTGCAGCGTGTCCGTGCTGCCGTCCGGGTACTTCACGATGTCCTGACCCGCTCGCTCGGATGCGATGGGTACAGCCAAAACCTGGGTCGTTCCCAGCACCTGCCTGAATCCCTGATACTGCACAAAATAGAACGTGCTCTCTCGGCCGTCATACAGATGCGGCAACACGACCGGCCCGCCATTCGTAAATCCGAACTCATTTCTACGGAATGGAGGAATTCTGCCCGGCTCCGCAATCGATGGGTGATCGAAATAATTCCGCGCATCGAGAGCGGAGTTTCTTAAGAACTCGAAGAATGATCCGTGAAAACCGTTTTTTCCGGATCGTGTCACGATATTGGTAAAGCCCGCCGCACCGCGCCCGATGTCCGCCGGCATCCAGCCCGAGCTGGACTGTAATTCCTGAATCGCGTCCACGTCGAAATTCGTGAATGTGCTCCCGCCCATCTCCGGATCGCTCACATCCGCACCGTCCATCGCGAACACGGCCTCAACGCCGCGCTGTCCGTTGATGGCAAACTGCTGGGTGAAATTCGTCTGCCCGTTCACGTCAGTCATAGTGCCCGCTGCTAACAACAACAGCGTGCTGAAGTCGCGTCCATTCAACGGCAACTCATTTACCTTTTGGCTGGAGAGTTTCTCCCCGCTTGTTCCGCTAGCTGCGTTCGAAGTTGTGCTCGGGTTCCCATTCGAGACTCCCGCAGAAGTTTGCGGATTGGCTCCAATCGACAGCACGTTTTGATCGGACACCTTCAGCACAATTGTTACGCCACTAATATTCACTGCCACTTGCCCTGTCGGACCTCGCCCGGGCAGTTGCACGCTCACGGTATGTGGTCCGGGTCGAATGTCCGCAATCGCGAAGCTTCCGTCGCTTCCTGTCGCTGCTTTCATTTTCTCTTTAGCGGCCGCACTGAAGACCGTTACCTTCGCTCCGGCCACAGGTTCACCGGCAGCCGTGCGAACGACACCGGTCCACGCTGGCGCAGGCGGAGAACTCTGTTGTGCTTCCATCGAGACCGCGACCATCAGTCCCAGCAGTAAACACCTCTCTACCAGTCGGAAGGCCTTATGAAAGGTTCGAGCTATTGCGTGTTCCTTTGCGAAGCGGAATTCATACATGACAAATTTCCTCGAAGAGAAGACTCCTGCTAGGGCGCGGATTGTCCGAAGATGCCTGGAACAAGCGGAATGATCGAGCGCCCAACCGCTTCGGTTTACGTACTTGTGACTTCTATGCCTTGGGAGCGGTAGGGATTCAGGACATCTTCGTCTGATGCATCGGTGATCAAACGTGTCAGTCGGGAAGCAGGACCGACCAGGTAAGGCAGAGATGTCCCCATTTTCCCAAGTGAAATCAGGCCAACCACTTCCGTTGAAGCCCCTATCATCGCTTGCTTCACGTACGCTTCTTCTCGGTCGCCGACGGTTATTCCGACCTCCGGGTGCAAACTGCACATTCCGAGAAAACATAGATCAGCGCGAATGGATTCGACTCGACGAATGGTCTCGATGCCTGTCGTGACCCGCGCCTCTTTAAGAAAATTTCCTCCGAGCATCAGCACGCTCAACTTCGGATGATCCGCCAACGCCAGCGCAAGCGGTGGGCTGTTGGTAACAATCGTCGCCGAACGCTCTGTTGAAAGGTAGGAAGCAATTCTTAGATTCGTGGTACCTCCATCAATCAGCACCACCTGACCGTCGCGGATCATCTCCGCCGCCGCTCGAGCAATTCCGATCTTGCTCTCCATGTCGATTTGTTGGCGAGACACGAAAGGAACGGCCTCGGCACGGCGAGGCAGGGCGCCGCCGTGCACCCTTTGGATCTTTCCCGAACTCGCCAATTCGCGCAGATCTCGCCGAATCGTGTCTTCAGAGACCCTGTATCGACTGCTAAGGTCCGCGGCGAGGACTCGGCCCTCACTGCCAAGCAGCTCCAGGATGTACTGGTGGCGCTCTTCCTTTAGGGCGATTTGGCCTGCTTCCGCTTCTGGTTTCATACTACCCATTTGCACGAATACACTTGGTCATGCACGTATATACGTGTATTATCCGATTTATGCATGATACTGCCAAACGTAGCGCCATACAAGGTCTTTCGCAAAAGCGTTCGGTTCGGGCAGTCGTCTTCGATTACGGAAACGTTCTTTGCCTCGAGCAAACGCTGGGGGATATGAAAGGTATGGCGCTCGTGTGCGGCATTCGCCAGGAGCGATTCTCGGAACTTTACTGGAAGCTACGGCCGCCCTACGACCGGGGTGAGATCGATGGACCTGCCTACTGGACAGCGGTTGTTGGCCAGCAAGAACTGGTTTTGAGCAGAGATCAGATAGCAACGCTAATCAAGCTCGATAGCGAAAGTATCACTCGACCAAATCAAGGCGCGGTGCAATGGGCAAAGCTGTTGCACCATGAAGGCTTCCCCTTGGCCCTTCTTTCAAACATGCCGCTCGAACTCAGTCGCCATGTGACCAAGTCCTTTCCGAGCCTCTCCACATTTGAATACCTGATTTATTCCTGCGACTACGGGTCCATAAAGCCGGAGCTGGCGATCTATCGAAATTGTCTCGAACTACTCAAAGCGGCCCCGCAACACATCTTGTACCTGGATGATCGCGCCGAAAACGTCGAGGCGGCAGCTCGCTTAGGAATTAACTCTGTACTGTTTGACACGGTCGAAAAGACTGCATCAAGAGTCGAAAGCCGATTCGACATCCCTGTCCCGAGTTATGGCCGCAGTCGCCAATCAAGTTGACAGTACAGCTCAACAAATCGGCGCCCGGATCGGATGGAATCCGATTGATGCAGCAACGCAGCCTCCAACAGGTACGCGTGAGCGTGTCCTTAATCTTTCTGATCCACGGACTGATCATCGCAACCTGGGCTTCGAGGATTCCTGCCTTTCAGGCGCACCTCCATCTTTCTCCCGCCGTTTTGGGCAGGTCGTTGATGATGGCGGCAATCGGTTCCGTTCTCGCCATGCCTGCCGCTGGATGGCTCATTAACAAGTTCGGCAGTCTGAGCATCGTGATTGGGTCGACATTGGGGTTTGGCCTCGCTCTGCCCTTGATTGCCGAATCCAATACGGTCCTAACACTGTCGGTCGCTCTTCTTTTCTACGGGGCGATGGCTGGTTCAATGGATGTAGCAATGAATACTCACGCCGTGATGCTCGAGAAGCGATACCAGCGTCACATCATGTCGTCATTCCACGCCCTGTTCAGCTTTGGTGGAATGGCCGGATCTGGGTTAGGGGGATTGGTTGCTTCACGTGCGGTTCCGGCCGGGATTCACTTTTGGGTCAGCGGTATAGCACTGGCCGCAATGTCCATCCTCGCATTCAGGTGGCTTCGGCTTCCCTCAGCACCTGAGGACGCCGAGATAGTGGCATCCGGAGGCACGATTACGTGGTCTGTACCCTTAGGCGCGCTCGCTCTTCTTGCATTTTCGATTATGCTCGTTGAAGGTGCGATCGCCGATTGGAGCGCGATTTATCTTCGTACCTCGGATCTCACCGGGCCAGGATTGGCCGCTCTTGGATATGCGGTGTTCTCAGGCGCTATGGCTGGAGGTCGCCTGACAGGCGACTATCTCACTGGAAAGCTTGGACGCGGCCACCTCGTATGTTACGGGGCTCTTTTGGCCGCGGTAGGGCTCGTCTTCGTTTTGTTGTTCGGCAATGCCGGTTGGGCGTTGGCGGGATTTACGTGCGCTGGAGCAGGTCTGGCCACAATTATTCCCAATACCTTTGCCGCTGCAGGGAACATTGAAGGCAGTGCACCCGGTCCCAGCCTCGCCGTAGTCACGACGGCTGGCTATGTTGGCTTCCTTGCCGGTCCGCCCCTGATCGGGTTTGTCGCGCAGCTTTCGACCATTCGCGCTGCGTTATGGATACTTGTGGTCTTGAGCGGGTTGAGCGCTTTCGCATCAACCTCAATGAAAAGAACTTCGCCTCTCAGAAGAATACCCTGACATCCAGTCCTCCGCGAAGATGCCGAGCCGTTGGCACCTACGGCAGCGGCAACGATACGCTTGTCAATGTATCCCACGTCCGTGCTGCTGCGAAAAGGGCATCGAATTCGGGTGGCGCTGGCCGGAGCCCACGCAAGCCTGTTTGAGCAATCTTCTTGCGGGACGCGATCCTTGAATAGGGCCCTTGCAGCAGTGGTTCTGACGCCCGCAGCGTCGAACACATCTTTTATGGCGACTGGAACCCCCATGCAGCGGTCCCCGCCACACACCTCTCTGCAGCTCAGACTCAGCCTGGTGGGCTTCCAGCAATGCCGATTCTGCAGTTACCGTGATAAAAGCGTTGAGCAAAGGGTTGAGCGCCTCTATAACGAGCCAGGCACGCTCGGGTTACCTCGACGGGAGGACTCTCTTTTGTTTCACCAAAGTTGCGATCTGATGGTCCAGACTGGAGATTCGACGGCGGCTGTAGTTCCCGCTGCATTTGGCATCGAAGCGGTCTCCGCCCACATGTGTTGCGCATCACCCAGTACTTGCCGCGCCCGCAAGCGTTGTTCGAAGAAAGGCTCGTCGTGAGCAGTCGGTCCGGGCTTGCGACACGACTTCAAATGTTATCACCGGACTGCCAACGCGCTGGAACTTTGGCGGTGATCGCTGGGTGCGAGCCCACATGAGGCAGGAGCCATCTGGTAGGCACCCTTGGCGGCCCCGGAAGCTGTCCAGAACGCCTTCATTCTCAAATCGCTTACGTTAGTGCTGTCCCTTAGGGACCGGAGCCTCCAACACAGCGCGGCCACTTCACGAACTGGAGATTCGTTTCTTCCGCAATTTCCAGCAGCCGGTTGCACTTGGCAAGTCGCTCAGACTGGCGTATCGATCCATTCTTAAACTGGTCGGCTTGCCATCCAACCGCGAGATCAGCCGCCCAGTTGTCTTCAGTTTCACCGCTCCGCACACTCAGTGTGACGGACCAACCCGCCGACCGTGCTTGTTTATACGCAGCCAAAGCCTCGGTGAGTGTTCCAATCTGATTTACCTTGAGAAGCAGCGCATCGCATGCCTGAGCTTCAATCGCGCGCCTGATGCGCTCGGAGTTTGTGCACAGCAGATCGTCGCCCAGCGTCAGCGCTTTACCAGCGTTCGCCCGGCGAAGTTTCGGCCAATGCTCCCAGTCATCTTCCGACAAGCCATCTTCCACACTGAGAATCGGGAAACGTTCGAGCCAATCTGCGATTCTCCTGATCATTCCGTCGCTATCAAGAACGTCCGAATCGATTTCGTAGCAGTTGTTCCTATAGAAATGGGTGGAAGCCACGTCGACGCCCAGAAAAACATCTTTGCCCGGCACATACCTCGCTCGTTCGATCGACTCCACCGCCATTGCAAACATCTCCTCCACGGTCTTAAAAGGAGGCGCTAAACCACCCTCGTCCGCGGTGAGAAGACGCATACCGTATTTCTTGAACATTAACTCTGCAGCGGCGTGATAGACGTCAGAGGCTTGAACCAGCGCTTCATCGACGGTTTGTGCCGACATTGGAATAATTAGAATATCCTGAACCGACACCTGCTGCCCCGCATGCTTGCCGCCGCTAAAAAGGTTGATCGTAAGACGAGGTAGTGCGCGAATCGGAGAACCAAGCAGCTCGGCGAAGTGTTGATAAAGTGGGGTGCGCCGATATAAAGCAGATGCGCGGGCGAAAGCCAGGGACACCGCCAGGATTGCGTTGGCCCCCAGCCGTGATTTCGTCAGAGTGCCATCGAGCGCGATCATCGTTCGGTCCAAGTCGCATTGTTCCATGAACACGCGACCGGCCAACTCATTGTTCAGCTCGTGGCCAATGTTAGCAGCCGCACGTCGACAACCCCGTCCGCGATACCGCCTGGCATCGCCATCTCTCAGTTCAAAAGCCTCCGCTGTTCCGGTTGACGCTCCGGATGGGACGGAGGCCGACGCCGAAACTCCTCCTTCCAGGGTGCAGGCAGCCAGGACCGTGGGGGTGCCACGGCTATCTAGAATTTCGCGTCCGAACAGTTTCTCAATCTTGGGCATGGGCCTCTATCTTCTGAATAAATGCGGCAATCAAATGTTCGATTGTGGTGGGTGGGTTTGCGATGAGCTGCAAAGTAGCATCCTTTTGCCGTGTTGCTTCGTGCGCGGTCAGATACTCCAGGGGTGATTTTCCGACTACGCGAGCAAGCAGACAACCCAGAGTATGACGTACAGTCCGAGGCTCAATCCCGTTCCAACAGAGCGCCGCAATTTCCTTGAAATATGCTCGCCAAAAAACCGCGGCCGCGTTGGCCATGCTCGCGCGATGTCTTTGCAGATGATGCGCCTTGCTGAGAAAGTGCGTCAGGCCGAATCCAACATCAAAGGTTGGATCTCCAAAGTGCACAACCTCATAATCCAAAAGAATCAGTTTGCCCCGGTAAACAAGAGTGTTCTTTGGACTGAAATCGCCGTGAACCAGGCTGAGTTTGTGGTGGAGAGTTTCCTCGGCCAATGCTCGTAGAAAACCGGCGGCTGCCGGACTTTGCTGAGCCGCGTAGTAATAGTACGGTCCCAGCCGCAGGCTCTCGAAGTACGAAGTGTCTCCGAACGCTTTGCTGACCTCTGGCGCGGAATCTGCGGACTTGCGGTGGATGGTGCCTAGTAAATAGCCGAATTGTTCAAACTGATCCAGGATAATTCGTCCCGACAACAGGACGGACTTCCAGTTTTCGTGGTCTTGGGATATGGCTTCCATAGCCATCAGATGATTCGCTGCATCTTCGAAAGTGAAGGACGGAGTCGTTCCCGGGGGAGCCAGCCGGTTCAGCCACCGCAGCGCTCTTGCTTCTACCAGGATTCTTTCAGGACTGCTGAACCAATCAACGGTCACTCGCAATTTTGGCAAGGCTTGTTTTACGACCCAACTACGACCGTCAGCCCAGGTAACCTTTACTACGCGGTTCGAAACCCCTCCCGGCAGTTTGTTGAATGAAACAGGCTCGCCTTGGCCGACGTGCTCCGCCATGTAGCAACGCAGCCCGTCAAAATTCTCTATATCAAGTTCCATCCGTCAGCCAATACAGCCGGGTTGAACACATCCTGAGCTAGGGGAAACGGGATTCGCGCGCGATGATGGTGTTAATTCTCTTTCCCGATCCGCTGATTTGCCAGTTTTTCCACCACCTGAACGAGGCCAGAATGATCCCATCGGCCTCCGCCGGAAGCAACGGCGGCGTTGAAAAGCCCCTGCCATGCGGCTGTGTTGGGCAACGACATGTTGAGTTTACGCGCTCCCTCGAGCGCCAGATTCACCGTTTCAAGCTTATGCCATCGTCCGGAATACCCATTTTTGTTTGTTAGATGACTCTATACCCAAGGCATAGAGCTTGCAATTCTGCTGCAAGGTTTGATCACCGTTACATTGGACGGTGTGACAGTTCGGCGGGAGGAGCGAGGACAGTACCACCTAAAAAGTAGATTTAGCCACGCCGTGCCGTTCGCCGTACCCCTCTAATTCTTACCCTGGCGGTTGGCTGCCCTAGAATTGCCCTGAGTACCAGCACCTGCGCGGCGATTCTCTGCGCCATCGGCGATTGCATGTAAAGGTCGAGGGTCGTTGCAGAACTGCTGTGGCGGAGAATGACCTGGGTTGTGCGAACGTCGGACTTCTGTCCGGTGATAAGGAAACTGCCGAGTGAATGCCGCAGGTTGTGAAATCCAGACCGCTGTGCCTGCTTGATGATTCCGTCGCCCGCGAAGGATATTAAGACCCGCTGACCAGCAGACCTTTCGGGCGCTTTAATTAGGAGCGCGGGGGATACAATCCATTCGTTGGGGGTAAGTCAGGACGCATGATAAGACGCGACCAGAAGGTGGGCACGGTTGGTATCCTGCCGCACATCCTGTTTCTGGCGGCCAATGGAGCAGCTGTCGTCTGGATGAAGATCAATACGCAATTGCCTTTTTGGGCAGCGCTCTTGATTGTGTCGCCGCAAACGGCGGCAGTAATTTACGCTCTTCTAACAATGAAGGATGAAGACGACGCACCGGAAGCGAAGCACCGCAGGTATGAAGTCGGGAGCGGGCTGATTTGCGGCATCTTGCTACTGATGACAGGGTTCCGGGCAGCCTCGTACTTCTTCCTTGTCTATTTGTACGGGCTGGCGCGAGTAAGGCATGACCATTTGCGGTTCACAGCAATGCCCAAGGGTAGCCCGTGGATCGTTTCGAACGGAGACCGTGTCAGCAGCGGGCATTTCTTGCACTACCTGATCGGCTTGGGAATCTGGATGGCGCTGTTTCTGATGATTTATCCAGTTATCTTCCGGTTACTGCCGGAACGGCAGGGCGAAAGCTAGACACGATCAGTCTTTCAATAGGAAATCCTGTTCCACAGCTTCAGCAAAGATCGACTTCATATAGGAGCGGGCGTGCTTAATCCTGTCCTGTGAGAGAAATGTGGCGAGATGCTTGTGATGTCTCTGCAACGTGAACTACTCGAAGGCGCCCAGCGAAACACTCTCAAACTTATCGACCAGATCTCTCTCGATCTGAATCTTCTTCACCTTCTCCGTCTCAGGTCTCCAGTCACGTAGCGGATAGTATCGGTTACGACCAGCCAAAAGTGAATCTTGACCCAGTTGGCATGTTCAAGGATGTAAGGAGCAGAGTCTCGCTTCCCTTTGATTCCTTCACGGTCGAGCGTCGTCGAGCGTATATTCGTGAAAGGAACTATAAGCCCGCCTTGGCGGAGATCAATATGAAGCTGGCGGGAAGGTGCACCAGTGGGCATCGAAGCTTCTCTCTTGTAGGGATGGCATCAGCACTGCGCCATGCAATATATTCGCCTTCTGAAGACACTCTCTTGGCAAATTATCGAGTAGCAGGTTTTATAGGTTTTCTTTTGCTCGCCTTTTGCGCGTTGAGCCTTCCCGATAATCTTCGTGCAGAAGACAAAAGCTCGATCGCGATTATGCCTCTGCCCGCACATGTTGTGCCGGGTGAAGGTGAATTTTTTATCGACGGGAGTTTTGGAATTGCTCTGAAAGGCTATAAGGACGCTCGCTTAGAACGAGTACGGCAGCGCTTCCTGGCTACACTTTCGCGGGAAACGGGGATCCCCCTCTGGCGCGAAGCCATTGTCAACTCACCGCACTTCACAGTTCAAACTGCGGGACCGAGTGCTGCGGTGCAGCAGTTGATCGAGGATGAGTCTTATCGCCTGGAGATCTCGACCACCGATGTTCAGTTGACAGCGCCCAATCCGATAGGTGTGATTCGCGGACTCCAGACTTTCCTCCAACTGGTAAGAGTCACTCCAAAAGGCTTCAGCGTTCCCGTCGTTTCGATTGACGACAAGCCGCGCTTCCCTTGGCGCGGACTCCTGATCGACTCGGGACATCGTTTTGTGCCCATTCCCACCGTTAAGCGAAATCTGGACGGGATGGAGGCGGTCAAGCTGAATGTGTTCCATTGGCGTTTTGCGGACAATCAGGGCTTCCACGTGGAAAGCAAGTTTTTTCCACGCTTACAGGAAAGGGGCTCCGGCGGTTTTTATTACTCACATGAGGAAGTCCGGGAGATCATCGCGTACGCTCGCGACCGTGGGATTCGGGTGGTACCAGAGTTCGACATGCCCTGCCATACGACATCGTGGTTTCTGGGTTACCCCGACTTGGCTAGCAGTCAGAATCCCTCCCAAAGTTCGGCAATAGATCCCACGCGCGAAAGCACCTACAAATTTCTCGCTGGATTTATCGGGGAGATGGCTGCCCTCTTCCCCGATTCCTACTTTCATACGGGAGGTGATGAATGCGATGCCAAGGAGTGGGAGACCAACCCGCGCATTCAGGAGTTCATGCGAGCGCATACGATTAAAGACGGCGCGGCCCTGCAGGTGCTTTTCACAGCCAGGATTCAGAAGATCGTCGCCGGCCACAAAAAAATCATGGAAGGATGGGACGAAGTATTGCAGGCCAATACTCCCAAAGACGTTGTGATTCAATCCTGGCGCGGACCAAACTCGCTGGCAGAAGCCGCGCGAGGCGGTTACCGAGGCGTGCTCTCGTCCGGCTACTATATCGACTTGAACCAGTCAGCGGCAGAGCATTACCGGGTCGACCCCTTGGGAGACACCGCAGCCGCGCTTACACCGGATCAGAAGGCCAGGGTGCTTGGGGGCGAGGCCACCATGTGGACGGATATTGTTTCCGATGAAAACATGGACAATCGGATATGGCCGCGTACTGCCGCAATCGCCGAGCGCTTGTGGTCCCCTGAAGAGGTGCAGGATGTCGACTGGATGTACAAGCGGCTCACGATCATATCGCTGAAACTCGGTTACTACGGTCTGCGCCACCGTCTTATCACAGATGAGATGTTAGAGCGCATGAGCGGCGAGCCGGATCCAGTGCCATTGAAGGTGCTTGCGGCTATAGTTCAACCTCCCAGATTGTACGAGCGTCAGCAACTGCGCGCCTTCACCGATTTTACGCCACTCAACCATCTTGACGATGCAGTACCTCCGGAAAGCGATACAGCACGTGAATTTAACGAGATTGCGAAGCGGATCGTTTCAGGAAAAGCAAATCCTGAAGAGTGGCAGAAGGCTCGACAATGGCTGGTGCTGTGGCGGGATAACGATGCGCAGCTGCAGCCCCTGCTGGCACGATCGTACCTGCTCCAAGAGTTGTCCCCGGTGTCGCGTAACTTGTCCCGGGTGGCAGAGATCGGATTGGAGGCATTGGATGCTCTGCACGAAAATCGTCTCGTCAGCGCAGAGTTACGGCAGCGAAATATCGAATCTCTGAAAGCCTCCGGAAAGCCACAGGCAGTATTGCTCCTTATGGTAGCGCCTTCGGTAGAGTTGCTCGTGCAGGCAACCAGAACCCAGTAGAGTTTCTCTTGTGCTTATCCCGTTCGGTATCGCAATCACACGATCGGTGTCTATCCAAGATCGCCAAATTAACCGGTGTTAGGGGCTGCAGAGATGAGCTCCGGAAGGTGGACCGTGGGAGCACTTCGGAGCAAAACAGGCGACACGGCCGAAAACCTTCTCTCGCTGGAGCAATTCTAACTCTAACGTACAGACGATCACTGAAAGCAAACATGGCAGGGCTCACGCTGCGAATTTCCCCGCTGGCCAAAATTTTCGTAGCATCGAGTATGGCAATGGAGAGGCCGAACAAGGCGGTGTCGTTTCAATACGAGGATTACGTCCTCACCCATTCACTCACAGCGTGTGGGCCCGTCCCCACCGCTCTGGATCCCAACGGGGTCTATCCTTACGTCAGCTACTGCGAAACGGCCAACCGTCCAGCTCCTCAGCAATACACCTTGGTGGTGCTGGAAAACAGATACCTCAAAGTTACGATCTCTCCCGACATCGGCGGAAAAGTGACCTCCATCGTTCACAAAGGATCGGGCAAAGAGGTCTTGTATGTTCCCCAAGTCATACGTCCGACACGCATCTTGCCGCGATTCTATTTTGTGGCGGGCGGAATTGAAGTGAGTTTCCCGATCTCCCATTCTCCCAGCGAGAACGAAAAGGTCCTCTATAGAATCGACCGCGCCAAGGGGAGGGTTTATGTCACGTGCGGTGAGCGTGAGCTGCGCTTCGGGATGCAGTGGTCGGTAGAATACTCACTAGGGCCAGAGGACGTTTTCTTGACAGAACGGGTATTGTTTCACAATCCCGGCGCATCGGCCTACCCATGGATGTCCTGGTCTAATGCGGCGCTGCCATCCGCTCCTGATACCGAATTTCATTTCCCCAGGGGCGAAGTCCTTTCCCATGCTTCACGAATTGACACCATCGATTGGCAAAGGCAAGGACCCAAGCGCGAATCCGACATTGAGGAAATGACAGGTTATTTCTGGAAGAGTCGCGACGCCAACGCTTTCGGGGCCTACACACCTTCCCTGGGCACCGGTCTTTATCACGTCGCTGATGAAGCCATATCGCCAGGAATGAAATTGTGGAGCTACGGCGTGGGCGACGACCGCGCATGGGCCACGCTCAGCACAGCGTCACCGCAGTCATACATTGAGATCCAAGGAGGGCCAATCGGCGATCAGTCCATCAAACTGGAACTACTACCAAAGAAAAAGCGATGGCATGTCGAGTATTGGATACCCACTGACACGCCATTGAACATCTATGCATTGAAGGTGCCGGAGAATCATCTAAGGGCGGTGAACGATATTCCTTTGTTCGGTTGGGCAAGACCCGACGAGATCAGGGTATGGAATGAACTGCTGCATGCTTACGCAAAGAAGGGCAGATTGCCGGAGCCTGCGGCTATTAGTCAGAACCGCTGGGCCCCGTCCGGCATGGAAAACCTCGCCCTCGCTTTCGAATGGGCCATCCAAGATACCCGTGACGCAAAGTCCGACTTGTGGAGATTTCACTACGGGGCCTGGCTGGCGGGCCGAGGAAAGACAGAAAATGCGATCCGCGTACTCGCTGCCTGTAAGGTCGGTGTGGCCAGAGCGCTGTTAGCGCGGCTTTACCAGGCGAAAGGTGATACCGGGAACGCAGCGGCAGCCTTGGAAGCGATTCAGGAACCCTGGCTTCAGTTGCACCCGCAGGTAGTGGTTGAACGCGACAAAATACTGCGCGCCCTCGGGACGCAAACACTTGCTGAGCGTGAGCAGTGGCTCAATAAAGTAGGGGCGTTGAAGGACGAGTGGATCATCGAGCGAAAGGTGCAGCTTTTGATCGACAAAGGCGAAGTTCTAAACGCTAGGCAATTACTCTTGTCCGTTCCATTCCAGAAAATACATCAAAGCTACACCCGCACTGGAATGTGGCTGCAAATCTGCGAAAAGCTGGGAGAACCCTGCGATCCGATTCCTCAAGACCTTGGAGAAGATCGCCTGGCCCGATTTGGCGCCTACCGCGAGTTCCAGTAGTCACCCCACGAGGCTTGGAATATCCGTTGCAAATAATCATGCGCAATTCACGTTAGGTTGACTGCTCACGAGGGGACTTGGTTATGTCAAAGAAGCTTGAGGGAAAAGGTCGCGGTTATCACCCGGTCGAAGAACTGGCCGATACTCTCTGCGTTGCGATACGAACGCTCCACAGGGGAGTAGGGGACGATCACATTCCATTCTTCAGAGTGCGAACATCCACCTGTTTTGATCCGCACCAAATAGTCAAGGCGCGCGGATTTGAACCGCGGCCCCCCTGCCCCCAAGTACTGGTTGCACGAAGAACCGCCGGCCAATGAAAATCGAGAGGAGCAGTCCATTATGACGAACGAAACGGTGATCATGCTGATCGAAGCAAAAATTCAGCCCCAGCGCCGCACGGAGCTTGTCGAGGCCGCACGCCAATACCTGCCGTTGGTGCGGGCGGAGCCGGGCGTGGAAGCGTTTTACATCATGGCGCGAAAAGACGACCCCAATACATTTGTTTTCTACGAGATTTACAGGTCGCAAGCAGCACAGAATTTCCATCTGCAGCAGGACTTCACTAAGAAATTCCTGGCGACGCTAAAGAGTGCGCAGGTCGGAGACCGAGTGCGGACAAATCTCGTCGAGTTGGCTCCGGAAGGACAGACGCAGTCCAATTAGGAAGATTTTCATTGCCTGGGGTTGCGAGTCTGAATTTGAAGGGCATACACAAGCACAGAAAGCCATCAAGGTGATGTCACCGTCGCTTTTTGAACTGCGTGCAGCCCAGAACAGGGCGCCGCAAGCCCGTTGGAGGGCGCTTGAAATCATTCTTTGTCGGTTGCGAGGGCGGTGGTTCAGACTTGTGCGCGACGCGCTTAATCACATTGAGACCAACTCTCCGCCGCGGCATCGGTGATGAAAGCCTCGTACTTGCCGTCGTGGGGGGCATCTTTCTCAATGGTTTTTTGGCGACAACGTGCTTGAAATTCGCACTCGGCGTAGTGTCGATTGAGAACGATGAGCATCAAGAGCTATCATGTGTCATGTTTTATTGCTAAAAAACTTGACGCATATCGTCCTCGAAGTTCATGATCTGCATATGAAAACAGTCGCCAAGCCTCTACCTCGATCACATCGCGTCATGAGACGGGTTCGCCAGCGCATCGAATGAGGCGGCGAACGCCTCTGGCGGTTCGAGGACTTCCACGATCTCCCCTTTTCAGCGGTCGCACAGGCTCTCTCTCGCCTGACACGCGAGGGGATCATCGAACGGCTCAGCAAGGGCATCTACTACCGAAATCGCGATACAGCCTTCGGAAAAAGCAGACCAAACCCAGCTACGATTCGCAGCTTGGCATCACGACGAAAGACGCTGTTCCCGTCTGGAATGGCCGCCGCCAATCTCCTCGGCTTTACCACTCAGATGCCGAGACAGGGTGAGATTGCTACCATTGCTCTCAGCCTACCGAGAAAGCTGGTTGGGAACGACACCGTTATTCACACGCGGCGACCCGAAGCTTGGGCCGACCTCACCGAAAAAGATGCTGCCCTGCTCGACATCCTAAGACACGGGGCCAAGTTTAGCGAGTTGAGCAAGGAAGATACGATCCGCAAGCTATTGTCCCTTCTCTCCACGCAGGGGCGCCTCAGTCGGCTT